>Ga0209902_100079_pt1 | contig 192845 bp, 201 predicted proteins | sample FECB27metaG_FD_188304 | JGI IMG/M metagenome (GOLD analysis project Ga0209902, IMG submission 188304) | Cyanobacterial communities from the Joint Genome Institute, California, USA - FECB-27 (SPAdes) (version 2) | ecosystem: Environmental > Aquatic > Thermal springs > Hot (42-90C) > Microbial... | reverse complement strand
TGTTCTCACTTTGTTCTTGACTGCTGCTGCAAGCTCGGCTATATCGTGGTGTAGACCTGCCTCTGTTGAGGGGCGCGCTCGCGAGGCGTCGCAGTGTGGAGGCAGGCACGGTCCTGTGGCATGGCCTCGCACGCCGTGCCGACAGGAGGCCCAGGCTGTGTGCCGGTGGTCGGAATCGGTCTCAGGCCCCCGTCGAGCAGACGGATCCCGCCTGAGGCGGTCACCGGGCTGGCATCGCTTGTCCGCCTAAACAAGCCGTGCGCGAAGAGGCATCTCGGCTCTTCCTTATCACCATCACACAACGAGCCGGGCTGCCCGTCGCGCCACCCTCGATTGACCCACAGGCTCGCAGCTCACGGCTGCGGGCCCAAAGGCGCTGGCTCTTTGACAAACCTACCAACAGCGTCATCCCAGACGAAGCGCAGCGCAGATCCGGGATCGCTCGAACCAGCCTGCCGCTGTCATCCCGGGGCGGCGCAGCCGAGCCCGGGATCCATAAACCCTGACGTCACAGAATGAGGCGCAACGCTGATCGCCCTCTTCTGAAACGTCGTGGTTATGGATCCCCGCCTGCGCGAAGATGACAGCGGTGAGGATCACGCGCCCCATTCTGCATACGATCCCGGATCGTCGCTCGCGCTCCGTCCGGGATGACGCTCTCGAACGCGGAGCCTCTTCTTACTCCTTCACCCATTCCCGGATGAGGTGGTTCGCAATCGCGATCGGGGCGGGCGCCAGGAACTCCTCGTGGGTGCTGTCCAGCATGCGCCGGATGTCGTCCTTGGTGAACCAGCGGGCGTCCTCCAGCTCCTCGCCGTCGAAGGCGATGTCGTCGGTGAGCGCCTCCCCGATGCAGCCGATCATGACGTTCGACGGGAAGGGCCAGGGCTGGGAGGCAAGGTAGCGCACTGCGCCCACCCGGATGCCGGCCTCCTCGAAGGTTTCCCGCCGCACCGCGTCCTCGATGGTCTCGCCGGGCTCCAGGAAGCCGGCGAGGCACGAATACATCTTTTCCGGGAAGCGGGGCTGGCGCCCCATCAGGCACTTCTCGCCCCGTGTCACGAGCATGATGACGACTGGATCGGTGCGCGGAAAATGCTGGGCGCCACAGGCTGCGCAGTCACGGCGGAAGCCGGCCTGGGAGGGTTGCGTCGGGGCGCCGCAATTGGCGCAGAAGCGGTGGCGCCGGTGCCAGTCGAGCATGGACTTCGCCATGGCGAGCATCCCGAGTTCCTCGGCCGGCACGAGGCCGCGCACCGCTATGGAGCGCAGGTCGACGGCGGCAAAGACCGGATCGTCCTGGAACAGCTCGGCGGCCTCGGGCGCGGCAAGCGTCGCCACCACGGGGCGGTCATTCAGGGTGCCGAGAAACACCTGTTCCTGATGGGCGGGAAGGCGCCCGAGGATCGTGGCGGGAAGGAGGCTCGTTCCCGGCTCGCCTTTCTGCAGGATGGGCAGGTCGCCGGCCAGGACGACCAAGGCGGTCCAGGGATTGGCCACCGCATTGGCGATCGCCTCCGGGTCCCGCTCCGCGCTGTGGCGGACGAGCGGGTTCGTGATGTAGGCAATGGGTCGGGTCATAAGTCGATCCTGGGTCAGGCCGCCGCGAAAAGAGTGGCGGCGCGCTCGATCAGGGCAGAGGCCGCGTGAGGAGGGTAGGGGGTTCGGGTGCCATGCCCCCAGACGGGACCGGGCCAGGCCGGGTCGGAGTGAAAGCGCCCGATCACGTGAACATGAAGCTGCGTCACGATGTTGCCCAGCGCCCCCACATTCACCTTGTCGGGCTTGGAGAGCTCCAGCATCACTCCCGTGGCGATGCGGATCTCCTGCATCAGCTGGGCGGCTTGCTCCTCGGACAGGTCCGTCAGCTCGCTTGCCCCCGCAATGCGCGGCACTAGGACGAACCAGGGAAAGCGTGCATCGTTCAGCAGCAGGACCGAGGAGAGGGCGAGGTCGCCGACTGGAATCGTATCGGCTTCGAGCCGGGAATCGAGCTGGAATGTCATGGCGCTATGTAACCGACCCTGCGGCACCGTGTCAGCCTCAGGATTAGTCATCCCGGACGGAGCCCAGCGACGAGCCGGGATCGCGTGCAGAATAGGGCACTGAACTCCCTCTCCCACCGGGACAGGTAAAGGAGGCCGCACTCCTCCAGCGATCCCGGGTTCTGCTGACGCAGTCCCGGGATGACGGCCTCTGGATAACTGTTTCCAACTTGCGTTTCGGGGCCGATGCCCTCATATAGCCGGTGGGAGGTTGGCGAGGGACGTCTCACTCGCCAACCGGGTCAGGTCCGGAAGGAAGCAGCCCTAACGAGACCGAACGGGTCTTCGTCCAGCCTCCCACCTTAAGTTTCTCCAAAGCCTTGCAGTCGATGGACGATACCACAGCCGGCACGCCCCTGAACGACGAGCCGGCCCTGCCGGGCTTCCCCGCCGCGCCAGCACAGGCCGCCGCGAAGGCCTCGCCCTACCGCGTTCTTGCCCGCAAATACCGCCCGCGCACCTTCGACGACCTGATTGGCCAGGAGGCGATGGTCCGCACCCTGTCGAATGCCTTCGAGACCGGCCGTATTCCCCAAGCCTGGATGCTCACCGGCGTCCGCGGCGTCGGCAAGACCACCACGGCCCGCATCCTGGCCCGCGGCCTGAACTACCAGAAGCCCGACGGCTCCGGCGCGCCGACGATCCACATGCCGGAACTCGGCGTCCATTGCGAAGCCATCATGGAATCGCGGCACGTGGACGTGCTGGAGATGGACGCCGCGTCGCATACCGGCATTGACGCCGTCCGCCAGATCATCGACGGCATCCGCTATTCGCCGGTCTCGGCCCGCTACAAGGTCTACATCATCGACGAGGTCCACATGCTCTCGGAGAAGGCGTTCAACGCCTTCCTGAAGACGCTTGAGGAGCCGCCGCCGCACGCGAAGTTCATCTTCGCCACCACCGAGATTCGCAAGGTTCCGGTCACGATCCTGTCCCGCTGCCAGCGCTTCGACCTGCGCCGCATCGAGGCCGACAAGCTCGTCGCCCATCTCGGGCGCATCTGCGAGGCGGAAGACGTGAAGGCCGACCCGGAAGCGCTGGCGGCGATTGCCCGTGCGGCGGAAGGCTCGGCGCGCGACTCCCTGTCGCTGATGGATCAGGCCATTGCGCACGGCGCCGGTGTGGTCACGCCCGATACCGTGCGCGACATGCTGGGCCTCGCCGATCGCAGTCAGGTCATCGATCTGTTTGAGGCCATCATGCGCGGCGATGTGCAGGCGGCTTTTGCGGGACTGCGCTCGCAATACGATGCCGGTGCTGATCCGGCCGTGATCCTGTCCGATCTCGCGGCCTTCTCGCACATCGTCACCCGCCTCAAGCTGATCGCGGAGGCCGCCAAGGATCCTGCTCTCTCTGAGATCGAACGCACCCGCGGCATGGATTATGCCGGGAAGCTCTCGGTGCGAACCCTGTCGCGCGCCTGGCAGATTCTGCTCAAGGGTATTCCGGAGGTTCAGGCGTCGAACCGCCCTATTGCCGCTGCCGAGATGGTGCTCGTGCGCCTCGCCTATGCGGCCGACCTGCCGACGCCCGATGAGGCGCTGCGCGCCCTGAAGGACGGCGCTCCGCTGCCCGCAGGCGGCCCGGCTCCCGCGCCCTCGCGACCGTCAGGCCCCGCCACCTCCGGCACCATGGCGCTCGCAACGTCGCAGCCTCAGCCGCAGCCGCGCGCTCAGCCGGCACCGGCAGAGCCGACCATGCGCCTGCGCCGCTTCGAGGACGTGGTGGCGCTCGCCGGCGAGAAGCGCGAGATCGTCCTGAAGGCGGCTCTGGAGCGGGACGTGCGCCTCGTGCGCTTCGAGGAAGGCCGCATCGAGCTCAGCCTCACCGAGACCGGCAGCCGCACCATCGCCAACGATCTCACCCGCGCGCTCCAGCAATGGACCGGCGAGCGCTGGATGGTGGCGCTCTCGTCTGAGGAGGGCGCTCCGACCCTGCACGAAAAGGCGGTTGCAGCCGAACGCGAGCGCAAGGAAGGGGCGGCCAATCATCCTCTCGTGCAGGCCGTGCTCTCCAAGTTCCCCGGTGCGCAGATCGTGAACGTGATCGAGCGTTCCGAGAAAGCCGGCGAGGATGCGGAAACCGAGGTCCTTGGCGAGGAGGATGCGGCGGCTGCGCACGAGACTGAAGAAGACGACGATCTGTTTTAAAACAAGGATGCGGTTATGAAGGACATCATGGGACTGATGAAGCAGGCTCAGGCGATGCAGCAGAAGCTGCAGGATGCCCAGGCCGAGTTCGACACCCTCGAAGTCGACGGCACCGCCGGCGGCGGTGTCGTGACCGTGAAGGTGACCGGCAAGGGCAATCTCAAGTCGATCAACATCGACCCCTCGCTCATGAACCCGGACGAGAAGGAGATCCTCGAGGATCTCATCGTAGCCGCCATGAACGATGCTCGCGGAAAGGCGGAGCGCGCTGCTCAGGAGCGCATGGAAAGCATCACCAAGGGCCTGCCGCTGCCTCCCGGCCTGAAGCTGTTCTGAGACTTCTATGGCTCAGCACGTTGCCGGTCCCGAGATTGAGCGTCTGATTCAGCTTCTGGCTCGCCTGCCGGGGTTAGGTCCCCGTTCGGCACGGCGCGCGGCGCTGCATCTCATCAAGAAGCGCGAGACGCTGCTCAATCCATTGAGCGATGCCATGCGCATCGCCAACGAGCGCATCGTGGTGTGCTCGTCCTGCGGCAATGTTGATACGTCGGAGCCCTGCACCATCTGCCGCGATGCCAAGCGCGATCCCTCGATCCTCGTGGTGGTTGAGGATGTGTCCGATCTCTGGGCTCTCGAACGATCCGGCGCGGTCAACGCCAAGTACCATGTGCTCGGCGGCGTACTCTCGCCGCTTGATGGCATCCGCCCTGAGCACCTGAACCTGGAGCGCCTCGTCTCCCGTGTGTCGGAGCCCGGCGTCGCCGAGGTCATTCTGGCCCTCAACGCCACAGTGGATGGACAGACCACGGCTCACTACATCACCGAACTGCTCGCGCATCTTCCCATCAAGGTGACGAAGCTTGCCCACGGCGTACCGGTCGGCGGCGAACTCGATTACCTCGACGAGGGCACCCTGTCGGCCGCGATTCGTCAGCGCACCTCGTTCTGAGAAAAGCCTCGCCCTTCTCACGTCATCACCGGCCTTGTGCCGGTGATCCACGTCTCGCTTCACTCTAACCTCATCCTGAGGAGCAGACGCAGTCTGCGTCTCGAAGGAGGATTCAGTGCTCTCTGGAACCTCCTTCGAGACGGATTGCTCGCGCAATCCTCCTCAGGATGAGGACTGAGTTGAAACAAAACGTGGATGGCCGGATCAAGTCCGGCCATGACGGCGTAGTTTTCAGGCCGGAATTTCGAGCCGGAACACCGTGCCGCCCTCGGCCGTGAGGCTGAACTGGCCTCCAAGCTGCTGGGCGAAAGAGCGGATGAGCTTCATGCCGAGCGACGAGGCATTCTCCGGCACATCCGACACGCCTTTGCCCGTATCGCGAACGGCAATTGCGATCCGGCCGTCGATCCTGTGCGCAGAGACGAGGATGCGGCCTTCTTCACCGGGTCCGAAGGCATGCTTGAATGCATTGGAAATCGCCTCTGTCACGGCGAGTGCCAGCGGAGCGCCGCGGTCGAGATCGATCATGATTGGTTCGGCATCGAGGTCGACGGTGATCCCCCGGGCAGCCGCTCCGTAGGTGGCGGACAGCTCGGGAATGAGGCGTCCCAGATAGTCCTGCAGATCGATCGTACCGCCCGTATCCTTGCGATAGAGGATGTCATGGATCAGCCCGATGGAACGCAGGCGATCCTGCGTTTCCTGGAACGCCGATCTCACCCCCGGATCCTGGAAGCGGCGGGCCTGCATCTGCAGCAGGCTCGACGTGACCTGCAGATTGTTCTTCACCCGATGGTGAATTTCCTGCAGCAGCATGACCTTGTCGGAGAGCGCGGTCGCAAGACTTTCGTTGGCGCGCTGCAGCTCCTTCTGAGTGGTCTCCGTCTGGTGGCTGAGCCGCACCCCGATCCAGGTGAGCCAGCACAATGCAATCAGCACGATGCTCGTGATCCCGGCGCTCCAATAGAAGCCGGTCGTCCAAGCTGCCAAGGCCGTCGCGACCGGCACGCTGGCCGTGACCGTGACGGGCCAACGTTCCAGCCGGCGGAAGGAGATGATCCGCTCGATGCCATCGCCCATGTCGCTGGCGCGATACGTTCCGCTGCGCTGCCCCTCCATCTCGTTGAAGAGCGCCGTGTGGCTGACGCCCGTATCCGTCTGGTTCGGCGCGAGGCCGGTGCGTGCAATGACGCGTCCGTCTCGGCCCCAGAGACCGAGAATGATGTTGTCGTCCTCGATGTCGGGGCGTGAAATCTCCTGCAGGAAGGCCGGGCGCAGGGCGACTTGCGCGACTCCGTCGAAATCGCCGTTCAAATCGGGAATGCGCCGGGAATAGGTATAGAGGATTTCCTTTGTGAGCCGGCCGACGATGGCGCCGCCCACGAAGCTTTCAGCCCCGGCTCGATGTGCCTTGAACCAGGACCGATCGGCGAAATTCGCCGGTGCAGCCAGCTGCGGAATCGAGACGCCAACCGCTTTGCCATCCCGGTCGATGATCAGGAACAAATCACTCGCGGAGGACCTCTGCGTCAGTCCGGCCAGGTACTGGCTGGCATCGGTCGTTTCGCTCAGGGCGCCGACACCGCCTCTCAGGCGCACATAGGCGATGATGTCGTTGAGGATGAGGTCGCTCGTCTCGAGGGCCCGCTTGGCATACTCCTCCATCAGGAGGGCGAGATCCTGTGTTGCAGCCTCGGCGCGGTTCAAGGCGCTGCGGTACTCGAGCCACAGGAACGCCCCTCGGATCCCGATCACCGCCACGGCGAACAGGATCGCTGTGGCATAGAGAACGCTGCGCATATCGCGGACGGGAATCATACGGCGGGTGCTCAGGTCCGAAGCTGTGGGCGGAACGGGTGCAGACAGGACCCTATGCTAGGCCATTACACCGGTCCACAACACAGATCAGGTGACAGGCCCGAGCGCCGTTGCTAATCAGGCGGCAACGAAACCCTTGCTCCGAGTTGCTCATGTCCACCGCCGACCTCGCCCAAACGATCGACGCCGCCTGGGAAGACCGGGCCAATGTCAGCCCCACCACGACGGGCGCCGTGCGCGAGGCCGTGGAAGAGGCCATGAGCCTTCTCGATTCCGGAAAGGCCCGTGTGGCCGAGAAGACCGCCGGCGGTGAGTGGCAGGTGCATCAATGGTTGAAGAAGGCCGTTCTGCTCTCCTTCCGCCTCAATGACATGGAGGTCATCGGCGGTGGGCCGGGCGAGGCGACCTGGTGGGACAAAGTGCCATCCAAGTTCGCCGGCTGGGGCGAGAACCGCTTCCGCGCCGCCGGCTTCCGGGCCGTGCCGAACTGCACCGTGCGCCGCGGCGCCTATATCGCGCCCGGCGTAGTGCTGATGCCGTCCTTCGTCAATCTCGGCGCCTATGTGGACGAGAACACCATGGTGGACACCTGGGCAACCGTCGGCTCCTGCGCCCAGATCGGCAAGAACGTGCACCTCTCCGGCGGCGTCGGCATCGGCGGCGTTCTGGAGCCGCTCCAGGCCAATCCCACCATCATTGAGGACAACTGCTTCATCGGTGCCCGCTCCGAGGTGGTGGAGGGCGTCGTCGTGGGCGAGGGCTCGGTGCTCTCCATGGGCGTGTTCCTCTCGGCCTCGACCAAGATCATCGACCGCAATACCGGCGAGGTTTTTGTGGGCCGCGTGCCGCCGTACTCGGTGGTCGTGCCCGGCTCACTGCCCGGCAAGCCTCTGCCGGACGGCTCCCCGGGGCCATCCCTCTACTGCGCCGTCATCGTGAAGCGCGTCGATGCCCAGACACGGGCAAAGACCGGGATCAACGAGTTGCTGCGCGACTAATTCGATGGAACCCACACCGCTCTTACTCGCCCAGTACCTCCTGCGCTGCCCCTCCGTGACGCCGGAGGAGGGTGGGGCGCTCGCCTTCATCGAAGGTGTGCTGAAGGAGGCGGGGTTCGAGGTGCATCGACCGGTCTTTTCCGAACCGGGCACGCCGGACGTGGAAAACCTCTACGCCCGTTACGGCCGGGGTAAGCCCTACCTGCTCTTTGCCGGTCACACCGATGTGGTGCCGCCGGGGGACACGGGCCGCTGGACTCACGACCCGTTCAGCGGCGAGATTCACGGTGGCGAACTCTACGGGCGCGGTGCGGTCGACATGAAGGGCGGCATCGCCTGCATGATGGCGGCGGCACTCGACTTCATCCGCAACACTCCCGATTTCAAAGGCTCCATCGGCTTTCTCATCACGGGGGACGAGGAGGGGCCTGCCGTCAACGGCACGGTCAAGCTCCTTGAATGGGCAAAGGGCCGGGGCGAGCGGTTCGACCACTGCATCCTGGGTGAGCCGACTAATCCGAACCAACTCGGCGACATGATCAAGATCGGCCGGCGCGGCTCGCTTACGGGCCGGATCGTCGTCGAGGGCAAGCAGGGGCACGTGGCCTATCCGCATCTGGCGGACAATCCCATTCCCGGCATGCTGCGCCTGCTCTCAGGACTTTTGAGCGAACCGCTCGATCACGGCACGGAGCATTTCGACGCCTCGAACCTGGAGGTTACCACGGTCGATGTGGGGAACCCCGCTTCCAACGTCATTCCGGCCGAGGCGCGGGCCACCTTCAACATCCGCTTCAACGATCTCTGGACGCCTCAGACCCTGGAGGGGGAGATCGACCGGCGCCTGCGCGAGGCCGCCGGCAATACGGTTCGCTATCGTCTCACGATGGACCCGACCAATGCGGTTGCCTTCCTGACGCCGCCCAATGCCTTCGTGGGCTTCATCGCCGATGCCATTGAGGCCGAGACCGGTGTCCAGCCGAAGCTGTCCACCACCGGCGGCACCTCGGACGCTCGCTTCATTGTGAAGGATTGCCCGGTGGTGGAGTTCGGCCTCGTCGGACAGACCATGCACCAGATCGACGAGCGGGTTCCGGTGGCTGATCTGGACCGCCTGACAGGGATTTACCGCAAAGTGCTCGATGCCTACTTCGCCGCTGCATCGTAAATCCTTGAAGCCTGACTATTTAGACTAAAGTCGGAAAATGGACGGAACGTTTTAGGACGTCCGTCCATTCTCGTGAGCAACCGTCTTCAAGGATGAGGCTGCTCATGATCGTCACGGCGGATGAGGTCAATCGTTCTTTCAGGGGAACGCTCGACCTGCTCAACAGCAGGGTTGAGGGCCTGAAATCCTTCGACATGAGCGAGCGGGGCTTCTGGCGCTCCTTCACGGCGCTGTGGCTGACCCTTCCGGCCTATGTGGTGTCGCTCGCCTTCGAGCGCCTGCGCCTCGGTCTGCTCCAGCCCGATCGCTCACTGCTGGACAATGTCTGGCTCGATCTCGTCGTAGCCCTTGGTCATGTGGCGGGCTTCCTCGTACTGCCGGTGGCCATGATCTGGATCGCCCGCTGGCTTCGACTCGAGAAGGCCTATGTGCCCTTCGTGATCGTCACGAACTGGATCTCCGTCATCGGCATGCTGGTGCTCTCGGTGCCGGCCATGCTGATGCTGCTGGGCTGGGCCCCTCCCGGCCTCGCCAGCCTCTTCAGCCTTGCCTTCGCGATAATCATCGTCCGGCTTCAATGGTTCGCCACCAAATCCACGCTGGGACTCTCAAGCATGCCGGCGCTGGGCATCGTGGTGCTCGGCATCGTGCTCAACTCCTTCGTGGCAAGCGCGATGCGGGGCCTTCTAGGCTAGCTCCGGGTAGTCGACGCCGATCAGGTAAAGGCCGGTCGATGGAGCCATGGGGCCGCAGCGCTTGCGGTCCTGCGCGTCGAGGGCCGCCCGCACATCTTCCACCGACCAGCGCCCGGCGCCGGCCCGCTCCAGCGTTCCCGTCATCGAGCGCACCTGATGATGCAGGAACGAGCGGGCGGAGGCATAAATGCGGATCTCGTCGCCGATCCGCTCCACGTCGAGACGGTCGAGGGTGCGGATCGGGCTGTTCGCCTGGCATTCGGCCGCTCGGAACGTGGTGAAGTCGTGCTGCCCGATCAGTGTCTGCGCGGCCTCATGCATCACCTCCGCATCTAGCGGCCATGCCACGTGCCAGACCCTGTTTGCTTCTAGCGTTGGCGGCGCGCGCCGGTTGAGGATGCGGTAGACGTAATGACGCTTCACGGCGGAGATGCGGGCGTTGAACGTCTCGGGCACGATCTGCGCCGATAGGATCGCAACAGGCGCAGGCCTCAGGTAGGAATTGGTGGCATCGCGCACTGTATCCGGCCGCCACTCCTTCTCCAGGTCCACATGCACGACCTGGTGAGTGGCGTGAACACCTGAATCGGTGCGGCCGGCGCAGTGGATGCGCACCGGCGTGCCGGCAAAGCGCGCAATCGCATCCTCGACCGCCTGCTGCACGGAGAGACCGTTCGTCTGATGCTGCCACCCGGTGAATGGCGTGCCGTCGTATTCGACGACAAGCTTGTAGCGAGGCATATCTAGTTCAGTTCTGCAAAAGCCCTGGCATAGGATACAGGGCCATGGGCGCCTTTCCCGTGATCGGAAAGCGCAAGGGCCTGGAGATAAGGCCCGTCATAGGGCGTTTTCAGCTTTTCCGCCAGCTTTGGATCGAAGCCGAAGCGGCTGTAATAGTGCGGTTCGCCAAGAACGACGACCAAGTCATATCCGTCTTCTGCGAGGCGCATCAGGCTATGCCGGACAAGAGCCGCCGCGATGCCCTGCTTTTGAAACAAGGGGCAGACCGCCAGCGGGGCCAGTACGCAGGCCTTAATAGATGGAGTCTCGTGCAAACACAGACGGGAATAGGCGATATGACCGGCAGGCTCGTCCGTATAAGCGGTCACCGACAGGATGAGGTCTTCGTCATCCTGCATACGCCGGACAAGATCGGCCTCGGCCAATTGTCCGAAGGCAGCGGCATAGATGGCGTAGAGTGCAGGCCAGTCGGTAATCTCCTCCAGACGAACACCCATGCTTGACCTCACCCGAAGCGGGCGCCCGGACCAAGCCTCACGCCGCGTAGGAATTCATCAAAGCTAACGGGCCCTTTGCCGGCCCGCTGAACCTGGAGCAGACGGACAGCTCCATCGCCACAGGATATTATACCACTAATATCAAGAAGTGTGCCAGGAGAACCTGAACCATTCCCCAGGGTTGCACGCAGCACCTTCACACGCTCCATGCCCTTGCCGAAATCGGCCGTGAAATAGGCTCCAGGGAAAGGCGAGAGCCCGCGGATATGGTCGTGCACCGCCTGCGCCTGCTTCGACCAGTCGATCAGGGCATCCTCGTTCCTGAGCTTGTGGGCATAAGTGACGCCCTCCTCAGGTTGGGGTGTGAAGCCTAAGCCCCCGCGCGACAGGGCGGCGAGCGCCCGCACCATGAGGTCGGCACCGAGCACCATGAGCTTGTCGTGCAGGTCGCCCGCGTTCATGTCAGGCCCGATCGCCACCTTCTCGACCATAGCGACAGGACCTGTATCGAGGCCCTCTTCCATCTTCATGACCGCCACGCCAGTTTCCTGGTCGCCAGCCATGATGGCGCGCTGGATCGGCGCGGCTCCACGCCAGCGGGGGAGCAGGGAGGCATGAAGGTTGAGGCAGCCGAGCTCCGGTGCCTCAAGGATGGCTTTCGGCAGCAGCATGCCATAGGCCACCACTACGGCCACATCGGCGTCATGACTGCGGAAGATCTCCGCAGCCTCGTCGGTGCGCAGGGTCTTGGGCGTGAAAACGGGGATCCCGAACCGGTCCGCCATGGTGTGGACCGGGGAGGGCTTCAACTCCATGCCGCGCCCGGCGGCAGCCGGCGGGCGGGTATAGACGGCCACCACCTCATGCCCCTGGCCGACGATCTCGGACAGCGTGGGCACGGCGAAATCGGGGGTGCCCATGAAGACGACGCGCAGGCTCATGCGCCGGCCTCGCGCTTGGCCGCCTTCTTGAACTTGGTCATGACCCTGTCGCGTTTGAGCTTCGACAGGTAGTCGATGAACAGAACCCCATTGAGATGGTCGATCTCGTGCTGAACGCAGGTAGCGAGCAGCCCATCGGCGTCCTGCTCGATGGTCGCTCCTTCAAGATCCATGTAGCGGAAGCGCACCCGGTCCGGCCGCTCGACCTCCTCGTAATACTCGGGAATCGAGAGGCAGCCCTCCTCATAGACCCGCTTCTCTTCCGAGGCCCAGACGATCTCGGGGTTGATGAGTACCATCGGCTGCCGCTCATCTTCGGTCTTTGACACGTCCATGGTCACCATGCGGACCGGCACGCCGATCTGGATGGCTGCCAGTCCGACGCCGGGAGCGTCGTACATGGTTTCCAGCATGTCGTCCGCAAGCTTGCGGATCTCGCCCGTGATTCCCTGAACGGGCTCGGAAACCAGGCGGAGCTTGGAATCGGGAATAATGACAAGGGGTCTAATGGTCATGATCGCGGGAGATAAGCGCTTGGGCCAGGATGGTCAAATCGTTCGTCTCAGGCATCGGACCCAAAAGTGGGCCCACTTTTGGGTCCGATGCTTATCATTCATGAGTGCATCGTTTTCGCGGAAAAGTGGATTCCACTTTTCCGCACGAGGCACTTGTGTTCGGATGCATCCGTCAACCGGAACCTTGACCTTGATGAACGACGTCGTCCTGATCCTCGGCACAACCTCCCTGACTTGGGGGCAGATCGTCCTGGGGATGGCGGGCTTCAGCCTCTGTCTCCTGCTTCTCGTGACCGTGCTGCTCCTGCGAACCCGCCGGGATCGCGCCATGGAAGCGCTGATCGCCGACGAGCGAGCGCGGGAGATGGACGACAAGGTGGCGGAGCTAACCCGGATCCAGTCCGAAATGACCGGCCGGATGCGAACCATGGCGGAGGTGTTCGGCTCCCGCCAGAGCGATTTCGTGCGCATGATCTCGGAGCGGATCGACGGGCTGCAGCACCGGGTCGGCCAGGGGCTGGAATCCTCCACGCGCCACCAATCCGAAAACCTGTCCAAGCTGAACGAGCGCCTCGCGGTCATCGACGCGGCGCAGCAGAACCTGACGAACCTTACCGGCGAGATCGTGGGGCTCAAGGACATCCTGTCCAACAAGCAGACCCGCGGCGCCTACGGCCAAGGGCGCATGGAGGCGATCGTTCGCGATGGGCTGCCTGTGGGCGCGTTCGAGTTCCAGGCGACGCTTTCCAACCGCACGCGTCCGGACTGCCTCGTGCGCCTGCCGGGCGACGAGCGCGGGCTCGTGATCGACGCCAAGTTCCCGCTGGAAGGCTTCACCCTCTTTCGCGAGGCCAAGGGCGACGAGGCGCGCAGCCGCGCGGCTGCACGGGTCCGCAACGATATGCTCGTCCACGTGAAGGACATTGCTGAGAAGTACCTGATCCCCGGCGAGACCCAGGACATCGCCATGCTGTTCGTGCCGGCGGAATCGATCTACGCCGACCTCGCCGAGCATTTCGACGAGGTGGTGCAGAAGGCCCATCGCGCCCGCATCGTCATTGTCTCGCCGTCCCTTCTGACGCTCGCCATCCAAGTGATGCAGGCGCTCGTGCGCGATGCCCGCATCCGGGAGGAGGCGCGGGTGATCCAGGTCGAGGTGCAGAAGCTCCTGGAAGACGTGGAGCGGCTCGATTCCCGGGTGGCGAAGCTCGACGCCCATTTCCGGCAGGCGCAGGACGACGTGTCCCAGATCAGGGTGTCCGCTGACAAGATCGTGAAGCGGGGCGAGAGGATCGAAGCTCTCGAGTTCGACGAAGGCGAGGCAGGGGCCAGGGCCGAACTCCTGCGGCTTCAGGGCCGCAATCTCCGGGCCGTGGATTAGGAACCGCCTTTCACCCGCAACGTTCTCCCCATGCTGAACGATGCGCCAAGCGAATGATGGCGCACGCATGTTGGCATGTCTCAAAACTCGGGAAGGATTGCGCTATGGGCCTTTTGTCAAAGGACATCAAGTCGTTGGATGACCTCTTCATCCATACCCTGCAGGATATCTACTACGCCGAGCAGCAGATCACGAAGGCGCTGCCGCAGATGATCGAACAGGTTACCGATCCGCAGCTGAAGCAGGCGTTCCAGACCCATCTTGGCGAGACCCAGCAGCAGATCCAGATGGTCGAGCAGGTCTTCCGCATGCATGGCCATGACCCCAAGGGCGTGACCTGCCCGGCCATCGACGGCATCATCGACGAGGCGCAGGAGATCTCCGGCGAGATCGCCGATCCGCAGGTTCTCGATGCCGCGCTGCTTGCTGCCGCTCAGGCCGTGGAACACTACGAGATCACCCGCTACGGCACCCTCGTGGCCTGGGCCAAACAGCTCGGCCGCGAAGACTGCGCCGGCGTCCTGCACCAGATCCTGGATCAGGAAAAGGCGACCGACCAGAAGCTCAACCGGATCGCCGAGAGCAAGATCAACACGAAGGCTGCATAAGCCCTTCGTTGGTTGACTACGAAAAATGGCCTCCGAAAGGGGGCCATTTTTGTTGAGGGCTACGACTTGGATTTTGCCGGCAACGCGTAAGCGCGCAGGAAGTCCGCCAGATCATTGGTGATGTAATCGATGTCCGGCGTCTTGACGGCTTCCTGCTCGAAGCTCTCCCGGAAGGGATCGAGGGTCTTCGGCACGATCAGGGTCGTCGTCATGCCGAGTTCGTGCGGCACGGTCAGGTTCTTGGCGATGTCCTCGAACATGGCAGAGCGGGAGGGCTCCACCCCATGCCGTTCGAGGAAGATCTCGTAAGCTCTCCGGTCCGGTTTGGGCACGAAATTGGAGGCGGCGATGTCGAACACGTCCTCGAAATGGTCGAGGATGCCGATCTTCCTCGCCACATTCTCCGCGTGCTTGCGGGATCCGTTGGTGAGGATGAGCTTGCGGCCGGGCAGCTGCTCGATCGCCTCACCGAGGCTGTGGTTCAGCTCGATGTCGGTGTGATCGATGTCGTGGGCAAAATCGAGGAAGTCGTGCGGATCGATATCGTACTCGTCGACCAACGCCTTTAGGGTCGTGCCGTATTTGTGATAAAAGAACTTCTGCAGCGCCTGCGCGGACAGCCCGTCGAGCCCGAAGAGCTCGGTGATGTAGAGGGTGATGCGCTGGTCGATCTGCGGCCAAACCCGCGAGGTGTGCGGGTAGAGGGTGTTGTCCAGGTCGAAAACCCACGTCTCTACATGCGAGAAGGGGCGGGACTCGGCGGAGGACAGGTGGCTCTCGATGGCTGGTTTGGCGTTCATGGATTCCAAAGACGACAATGGGGCCGTGCGGCCCCACTGATCGAAGTATAAGCGTTCTCTGCCGCTTCGGAAAGAGTAACCCTTATCCGCGGCGGATCAGGGTGCCGGCGCCGTGGTCGGTGAACAGCTCCAGCAGCACCGCATGAGGCACCTTGCCGTCAAGGATGACCACAGCCTCCACGCCCTTTTCCAGGGCATAGATGCAGGTCTCGATTTTCGGGATCATGCCGTCCGTGATGGTGCCGTCAGCGATGAGACGGCGGCAATCCTCGATGGTCATCTCGGGGATGAGGTTCTTGTTCTTGTCGAGAACGCCCGGAACGTCCGTGAGAAGGAGGAGGCGCTTGGCCGTCAGCGCGCCTGCGATGGCACCGGCAAAGGTGTCGGCATTGACGTTGTAGGTCTGGCCGTCCTGGCCGATCGCCACCGGAGCTAGGACCGGGATCAGCTCCGCCTGGAGCACCTGGTCCAAAACCTCCCGGTTCACCTGCTCGGGCTCGCCGACGAAGCCGAGATCCACCACCTTTTCGATGTTGGAATCGGGGTCGATGGCCGTGCGGGTGACCTTGCGGGCCATGACCATGTTGCCGTCCTTGCCGGACAAGCCCACGGCCTTGCCGCCCTCGGCGCCGATCCAGCCGACGATCTGCTTGTTGATGGAGCCTGCCAACACCATCTCGACCACCTCGACGGTGGCAGCATCCGTGACGCGAAGTCCGCCCTTGAACTCGGACTTGATCCCGAGCTTCTCGAGCATTTTGCCGATCTGGGGACCGCCGCCATGGACGACTACAGGCTTGATGCCTGACTGCTCAAGAAGAACCACGTCCTCGGCGAAATCCTCGGCGGCGGCCCGGTCGCCCATCGCATGGCCACCATACTTGATCACCACCACCTGCTGGTCATAGCGCTGCATGTGCGGCAGCGCCTGCACAAGCACCTCGGCCTGTACATGGACGTCGGGAAGGGGCGTGGACGGATCGGACATGGACGGCTCCGGCGCGGTCATCAGGATCGGACGGCCTGCCTTCTAGCCCAGGTCGGATGCGATGAAAACTGGGTAGCTCGTTTCATTGGATAGCTTTGCTACCCCGGGGTGGTGCAGTCGAGGAGCGCTTAGGCTCGGTCGAAGTCATTCCCATCAGGTAAGGTATGGACCGCTCCTCGTGGGGGAGCGGTCCAAAAAGATCTAGACGACGAGGAAGTCGCTGGCCGTCATCTTCAGATTCTTGTCGACATCGGCGAATTTGACCGCCTTGCGGGAGCCGGAGCCGTCCGCGTCGTAATAAAGATCGCCGGCCTTCTTGTCGTAGATGACACGATCACTCTTGTCGTGCGCCTTCGATCCGGTCCAGAAGGCGCTCTTCTTGAGATCGCCCTTGTTGGTGATCTTCGAGAAGATAGACTTGGAAAGACCGATCGTGTCTTGGGTATCAAAGTCGTCTAGATAGGCTGCCTTTTTCGGATTGAGCTTATCGTCGAGGAGGAAAAACTCAGACGTTTCGGCGGCAACATACTGTCCGTCTGCGTAATTTGCGAAATGAAGGACTTCGATGTTTTTCACCTTGCTGAAGTCAAACGTGCTAAGTTTAGGAACATGGTACATGAGAAAGGCCGTGTCGTAACCTCCACTGGCGTCTTCCACGATGATACTATTGGCGCTGTCGACATAGTATTTGTCATCACCTACGCCACCCTCAAGCGTGTCGAACCCCGCTCCGCCTGCGAGTACGTCATTCCCAGCAAGACCCATCAGATGATTGTTTCCAGCATTGCCTCCCAGTTCATTGTCTAAGGCGTTGCCGGTTCCATTGAGATTTTCATAGCTGTCAAAAACGGTCTGCCCAGACCCGCCGAGGCCGAGATTCTCCACATTATCGGGCAGTACATAGCTGACCTTTGAATGGACAAAATCGGTGCCGCTATTGTTTGCCTCAACGACTACATCGCCAGCATTATCTACGTTGTAGCTATCGTTGCCATTTCCGCCTGTAAGAAGGTCTGCCCCGAGGCCGCCGTACAGGATGTCGTCGCCTGCTCCCCCGTCAAGGGTGTCTTGGCCAGCGCCGCCATCCAGCATATTGGACATTGAATTGCCGGTGATATGATTAGCAAGATCATTTCCAGTAACATCGACTTCGTAGAAGTGAGCCTGAGGGTCTCTACCTGCGAGCAAGAGATTTTCTAAGGTGCTAAAGTACTTAACGTTGCTGTACTCAGGAACGACATATTTAATTTCTGTCGAGATCATATTGTAAAATTGACGAAGAAAGAACACGCGATTGCCTCCTTTAAATGGCAACGTTGTGTTAAATCAATGATAGCTTGTTAATACTCCCCGTCAGGAGAGCTGCGTCCAAATTTCGCATAATACCTTTAATGGGGAGGGACGTGATCCAAAAACCAGTTTTGGGTCTTGATGAGGTTAGCTAATGGTATCTGCTTGTTCATCAAAGCCTTTTCGTGAGGCTTGATAGAGCCACAAGAACCCAACCAATCATTAAAAGAATCCCTCCCACGGGCGCAGCCCTCGGGAAGAGCGTCACGCCCGAGAAGGCGCGGCGGGAGAGGTCGCCGCAGAACAGGGCGAGCCCAAGCACCAGCATGTAGCCGGCGACCTGTCCCAGCATCGGGCTCACGGCACCGACCGTGATCAGCGCCACAAGGGCAAGCAGGGCAGGGGCGTGGAAGAGCAGGAACTGCGCGGCGGTCGTGAGGTTGCCGCCTGTGATGTGGGCGGCAGCGGCGGAAAGGCCGACGCCCAGGAGGCCTGACAGGGATGCCAGGACGACGAGGATCCTGAGGCTCATCCCGCGCCCCGCTCGCTCAGGAGCTTGGCGATGCCGGCGCGCAGTTCCGGCATGCCGAAGCCGGTGCGGCTTGAGGTCGGCAGGATCTCTGGAAAAGCGGCCGCCCGTTTCTCGATCTTCTTCAGGGTGTCGTCCATGCGCTTGTCGAGTTCGCCCGGCTTCAGCTCGTCCGCCTTGGTGAGCACGACCTGATAGGAGACGGCGGCCGTGCCGAGGGTTTCCAGCACGGCCTCATCCACCGGCTTGATGCCGTGGCGGGCGTCGATCAGCACATAGACGCGGGCGAGGCTCGCCCGGCCGCGCAGGTAATCGTGGATCAGTTGGGTCCAGGCCTGCACCTTCTGCTTCTCGACAGCGGCAAAGCCGTAGCCGGGCATATCGACGAGGTGGAAGCGGTTGTTGATATTGAAGAAATTGAGCTGCTGAGTCCGGCCTGGGGTATGTGAAGTGCGCGCCAAGGTGTTGCGCCCGGTGAGCGCGTTCACCAAACTCGATTTGCCCACATTCGAGCGCCCGGCGAAGGCGATCTCCACCTTGCTCATGGGCGGCAGGTTGTTCAGGGCGTTGGCGGCCCAAATGAAATCCGCCTCGCCGGCGAACAGCTTGCGGCCGATTTCGAGGAAGGGATCGATGTCTTGGGTCGGGGGGCTTGTCTCGGTCATGGGGCTCTTATCGGCGCTCGGGACGCTTTCTTCAAGGCGCTTGCTTCAAAGCATTTGGCCGATGTTCTGCTCACAGCCAGAACGGATCGACCTTCGATAGAGCCTTTAGAGAGGCCTCGCTCTTGTCGAGAAGCTTTTGCCGCTGCCGCTCCAGGCGTTTGGGCGAAACCTCGGGGAGGTACATGGCAAGGGAGCCGCCCAGGGCGAGATCATTCAAGTCGCCAAGATATTCCTGGACCTCCGCCAGAAGGGAAGAGAACGTCTTGCGGCGCTTACTTGCCTTGCCGGAGGTGAAAAGCGAAGCGAAGAACTCGGTGCCGTAGCGCAGTTTCTTGATGCGGATGCGCAATTCGTGGCGCTCTTCGTCCCCGACGTCCCGCAGGTGCTTGGCGAGCTTGCGAATACGCTTGAAGCGGCGCGAGAACTCGGCCGCGGCAAAATCCCGGGCAGGGCGCTCGCAGGCGGATGTCCGTCCTTTCTTGCTGGACGCCATCCAGTCTCCGGCCTCGATCCAGGCAGCCGTCTGGAGGATCACGCCCATGAAGCGATGGGTATCAAGGGTCTCCAGCAGGTTCCTGTAGGCTTCCGTCCGGCGCCGCTCGATCTCCTCCATCTGCGACGCGTCCGGCACTGAATTATCCATGGAGCGCATCCGCTCGATGAACACGTCGAGGTCCCTGGCTGCGCCCAGCGCCTGCCCGGCCCAGCGGAGATTGCTGCGGATTTCGGAGCTCTCCGAGTCGGTCAGCAACTGGGCCCTGAACAGGGAAATGGCGGCTCTTAGGCGCCGTAGGCCGACGCGCATCTGGTGCAGGGCGTCCGGCTCCTGCGTGAGCCGCACCAAGGCTTCGTTCTCGACCATCTGGGCAAGGCAGGATCGGGCAATGACCTGGAAGGCTTCGGCACAGGTTGCATCCTTCGGCAGCTTGATCTTCTCGGCTCGTGCGGGGCGAAGCACTTCTTCGTCAAGGAGGCGGTACCCGCGCTCAGATTTTGCCACCGTCGAGAGCCTTAAGGGAGCCACCTCACTCAAACGGCGGGCCAGTGCGAAGAGGGCGCCCGCTTTGCCCTGCCGCAGCTCTAGTTCAATTTCCGAGAAGGTCACGGCCCTATCCCCGGCGAAAGCCTTGGCCCGGTCGAGGGCTACCTCGATCACGGCATCATCGAACTTGGCCTCGAAGGCACTCCGGTCCGTTTCGACAGTGAAGGCCGGCTTGATGGTTGCCAGCAGATCCTCATCCGCGATGAGCTTTTCAAGAGGAGTGCCGGCTGCCGCAGAGAGATCGAGTTCGCCATCGACCGGCGTCTCCCACTCGCCGCGATCCATGGCGATGCCCTTGTGGGGACCTTCGGCCTTGATGGTCTGGATGGCTTTGCCGTTCCGGCGGCGGATGCGCAGGCTAATGCCCTCGCGGTGCAGGGCATGATCCTCCGTGTCGAAATAGACCGCATGGAGCTGCCCGCTCTGCTTGAGAAGCGGCTTCGCCTTGTCGAGGAGAGGATGCGCGAGCAGGTCCTCGGCCGCACCGGAGGCGAGTTCCAGCTTCAGCTCGATCTCGCGGAGCATCTCCGCTCCCCGATCCTGCTTCGATCTTTCCCTGGAGGCGCTCATCGTCCATCACCGCGTTTGATCACGACAGATATAGATGCGTGACGGTTGGAAGGAACGGCGGCGCGCTTGCCATCGGCAAAAGAAAATCCCCGGGACATGGCCCGGGGATGATCACATCCTAGTCTGGCACCGTTCAGCCCTTGGCGGGGCTGGCCTTGCGATTGAAGGTCTTGCGCAGGTTGTCCCATAACTCGATCTTCACGCCGTTCTTGCGCATGATGAAGGCCTGCTGCGACACGGAGAGCAGGTTGTTCCAGGCCCAGTAGATCACGAGACCGGCCGGGAAGGAGCCCAGCATGAAGGTGAAGATCACCGGCATCCAGGCAAAGACCTGCTTCTGGACCGGATCCGGCGGCTCCGGGTTCATCTTCATCTGCAGCCACATGGTGATGCCCATGATGATCGGCCATACGCCGAGCATCAGGAACGGGCCCAGCACCGGCACCGCACCCGGGTTGTAGGGCAGCAGGCCGAACAGGTTGAAGATCGACGTCGGATCCGGAGCCGCGAGGTCGCGGATCCAGCCGAAGAACGGCGCATGGCGCATTTCGATAGTGACGAAGAGCACCTTGTAGAGCGCGAAGAAGACCGGGATCTGGATCAGCACCGGCCAGCAGCCGGCAACCGGATTGATCTTCTCCTTGCGGTAGAGCTCCATCAGCGCCTGCTGCTGCTTCATCTTGTCGTCCGCATAGCGCTCGCGGATCGACGTCATCTCCGGCTGCACCGCCTTCATCTTGGCCATGGAGGCGTAGGACTTGTTGGCGAGCGGGAAGAACAGGATCTTCAGCAGCACCGTGACGATCAGGATCGCGACGCCGAAGTTGCCGAACAGACGGAAGAAGAAGTCCAACACCTTAAAGAGCGGCTTGGTGATGAAGTAGAACCAGCCCCAGTCGATCAGGAGATCGAAGTTCTTGATGCCGAATGCCTCATGATACTGGTCGACGGTGGCAACCTCCTTGGCGCCTGCGAACAGGCGCTGCGTCACCTCCGTGGTGGCGCCGGGCTGGAGCGTCTGCGCTGTGCCGAGCATGTTGGCCTGATAGATCTGGCCCGTCGGGCCTTGGCGCATGGTGAAGGAGCCCTGGTAAGGCTGCGCCTGGTCCGGGATGACTGCCGCGGCCCAGTACTTGTCGGTAATGCCGACGAAGCCGCCGTTCACGCCTTCCCAAACCTCGCCGACCGTGTTCTGGCCGGCGGGAACCGGCTCTTCCTTGGCAATGGCGTCGTAGGTGTATTCCTGCAGGCCCTTGTCGCCCAGAACACCGATCAGGCCTTCATGGAGCACGTAATAGCCGAGTGTCGTCGGCTTGCCGTGGCGGGAGACGAGGCCGTAGGGGTGCAGAGTCGCCGGCGCGGAACCGCGATTCTCGACAGCGTTCTTCACGGTGAACATGGACTTGTCGTCCACGGAGATCGTGCGCCGGAAGATCAGCCCCTGGCCGTTGTCCCAGGTGAGCGTCACCGGGGTGGATGCGTTAAGCGTCGTACGGTCAGCAGTCCAGACCGTCTCGGCGGTCGGCAGGGCGCCGTTCTGCGCTCCAACCCAGCCGAAATCGGCATAATACGGGTTCTGGGTGCCGGCGGGCGACAGCAGCACGATGTTCGGGCTGCGCGGATCGACCGTCTCGCGGTAGTTCTTGAGCGCCACGTCGTCGATGCGGCCGCCGCGCAGGTTGATCGAACCGGCGATGGTGGGAGTATCGATGCTCACGCGCGGCGAGCGGGCCAGAGCGGCCTCACGGGTCTCGACCGTGGGTGCCACCGGGGTGCTGGGCACCGTACCCGGCACGGTGGGAGCAGCACCTCCGGCCTGGCTCGGGCTGGCCGGCGGGTTCGGCGCATTGGGATTGACCTGCGTGGATTGCTGCTGCTGGGCGGCCTGGCGCTGCCTTTCGGCCTCCGGGGCCGCGAAGAAGTATTGCCAGCCTAGCAGGACCGCCATCGACAGCACGATGGCGACGATGAGGTTTTTGTTGTCATCACGCATGGGATTGTCCGCGACGCTCGCCGTTGGAGGGAGGTGAGGAGGAAGAACGCTCTGCGGGAGAGGCGCTTTTCGGCTTGGTAACCGCCCGCAGTGCGCGCCGAAGATCGTCGATGAGCACGTCGAAATCGGCGGAGAGGATGTCTCGCCGTCCGATGACGACGACATCCGCATCGAGGATTGCGTAGTCCTGGCCTGCCGTGGGGATGGCGGCCCGGAGCCTGCGCTTGATGCGGTTGCGCTCGGTGGCGTGGCCGACCCGCTTCGTGACCGTGAGGCCGAAGCGCAGGCCGAGGCCGGAACCTTCGCGAAGACGGGCCTGAACCGTCATCCGCTCGGTATGAAAGCGGCGGCCGGAGGCCGCCGCGACGAAGTCAGGTCTTTTCGTCAGACGCCCGAGGTTAGACGTTGCGCGATGGTCGCGCATCGGGCTGTCCTTGACGGCGCTTACGCGGACAGGCGCTTGCGGCCATGGGCGCGGCGAGCGGCAATGACCTTGCGGCCACCCTTGGTCGCCATGCGCGCACGGAAGCCGTGGCGGCGCTTGCGAACCAGCTTGCTCGGTTGATACGTCCTCTTCACGGCACTTCTCCGGTCGAATGGGGCAGCGGTGCTCGAAGGCTCGCGCCCGTCTGGTTGGGAAGGGGTTTCCCCCGAAACTGTCTCGAAAAAACGATCAGCGCCCAAGAAGAGCGCTGTCAGCTTGCGGGCTTATGAAGGAAGGGAGGGGCAAAGTCAACGCCGCTTCGGCTTTCATGCGGCAATCCGGCCCTCCCTCACCAAGCTGTGACGGGCCGGTAGGCTTGACCTTATCGGGCACTACATACCACACCGGTTCCAGGAGGGCACGTGGCCGAGACATATCCGAAGCAGCAGGGGCCGAACAAGGCAGGGCGGTTCTGGCGCATCATCCCCCTGGCGCTTGTTCTGGCGGCCATCGGAGCCGTCTTCGCCACAGGCGTTCACCGCTCCCTCTCGTTTGGGACCTTCGTGCATTATCAGGCCTGGCTCCAGGACCTTGTGGCCGCCCACGGTCCGGCAATGCTTGGCCTTTACGGCTTAATCTATGTGGCCGCCGTCACCCTTTCGCTGCCGGCTTCCGCCTTTCTGACCGCTATCGGGGGCTATCTCTTCGGCTGGCCGCTTGGAGGCATCACGGCGAATCTCGCCGCAACGCTCGGGGCGGCTAATATCTTCCTCATTGCCCGGTCGTCCCTGGGGCGCCCTCTGCTCGAGCGGGCGGGCTCGCGCATCCAGAGCCTTGCGGCAGGCTTCCGGAAGCAGTCCTTTCTCTATCTTCTCTCCCTTCGCCTGATCCCCGTAGTGCCGTTCTGGCTGACGAACCTGGCTGCCGCCTTCTTCGGCATGCGCCTGAGGCCCTTCGTGTTCGCGACACAGCTCGGGATGCTGCCCGCCTCGTTCGCCTTCGCCCTTGCAGGATCGGGACTGGATGAAGTCATCGCGAAGCATGAGCGGCAGCGTGCCGAGTGTGTGGCCCTGGGGCGGAGCGATTGCGTCATCGACTTCAATGCCAAAAGCCTGTTGACGCCCGAGCTGATGGTTGCTCTCGCTCTGCTCGGAATCTTAGCGCTGATCCCGATCGCGCTCAAGCAATGGCGCCGTCGCGCAACAGGCGAGGGTTGATGGTGAAGCTGGCAGACCCAAAGGGCAGGCGCGTCTTGCAGCCCGATCTGTGCGTCATCGGCGCCGGATCGGCCGGCCTGTCGGTCGCGTCCATCGCGGCTTCCCTCGGCGCTTCCGTGGTGCTGATCGAGAAGAACAGGATGGGCGGCGATTGCCTGAACGTGGGCTGCGTTCCCTCGAAGGCGCTGATTGGGGCGTCTCTCCATGCTCGCGCCATGCGTGAAGCGGGAGATTTCGGCATTGAGGCAGTGGAGCCCATTGTCGATTTCGCCAAGGTCCATGTGCATGTGAAGGGCACCATTGCGGCGATCGCCCCGATGGATTCGGTGGAGCGCTACCGGGCCATGGGGGTGTCGGTGATCGAGGGCGAAGCCCGCTTCACGGATGGCCATACGGTTGTTGCCGAGGATCAGGTCATCCGAGCGCGTCGCTTCGTCATCGCGACAGGCTCCCGTCCGGACATCCCGTCCGTTCCCGGGCTTGAGCAGGTCCCTTATCTCACCAACGAGACCATTTTCGATCTGACCGAGAAACCCGCGCATCTCGTGGTTGTCGGCGGAGGCGCCGTGGGAGTCGAGATCGCTCAAGCCTATCGGCTTCTGGGCGTGCGGGTCACGCTTCTGGAGGCCGGAGAGCGCCTCCTGGCGCAGGAGGATCCTGAGATCGCGCATGTCGTCTATCAGGCTCTGCGGTCGGATGGCATTGCCGTCAGGATCAGAGCCTCCATCGACAGGATCGAACCGGCGAAAGCGGGAGGCCTTGGTGTTGTTCTCAGCACCGGCGAGACGATTGAGGGAAGCCATCTGCTCATCGCGACGGGCCGCAAGGCTGTCGTGGATGGGCTCGGCCTTGAGGCTGCGGGAATCGCGTCTGACGCCTCGGGTATCCTCGTTGATAAAGGGCTCAGAACCTCGAATCGGCACGTTTACGCCATCGGCGATTGCGCCGGTGGGGCAGCGGCTGGCGCCCGGTTCACCCATGTGGCGAACCATCATGCGGGCTTGGTGATCCGAAACGCCCTGTTCCGTCTTCCCGTTCGGGTCGGGAAGGCCCCCGTTCCCCGCGTGACCTATACGGCGCCGGAACTGGCCTCCGTCGGGTTGACGGAGGCACAGGCCCGGGAAGAGCACGGCGCCATCCGCATCCTGCGCTGGGCCTTCGTCGATAACGACAGAGCCCGAACGGAGAGACAGACCGAAGGTCATGTGAAAGCCGTGGTCACCCCCCGCGGCAGGATCCTGGGCTGCTCCATCGTCGGGGCGCATGCAGGGGAACTCATCATGCCGTGGGTTCTGGCCATGAGCCGCGGCTTGAAGGTTTCGCATCTCGCCGGGTTGATTTATCCCTACCCTACATTTTCCGAGGTGACGAAGAGCACGGCGGTGGAGTTCCTGAAGCCTTCGGCTCAGAATCCTTGGGTGCGGCGGCTGGTGTCCCTGGTTCGCCGTTTGGGATGAGTTCGACCATGAGACCTGAGCAGATCTCCTTTTCAGGGCGTATCCTGAGCCAGTTCGGGCTCTCCGCGCGCCTGCTTCTGCTCACGGTGCTGTTCGTCATGATTGCGGAGGTGCTCATCTACGTGCCCTCCGTGGCCAATTTCCGCCTCACATGGCTGAACGACCGTCTGGCGGCGGCGCAGATCGCAGCCATGGTGCTCGATGCGGCGCCTGAGGAAAGCCTTCCCGAAGACCTTGAGATACGCCTCCTCCAGGGTGTCGGTGCCCGGGCGATTGCCCTAAGGGGCGGCGGGCGCAGGAGCCTCTTGGCCGCAGGAGACGTGCCGACCGAGGTGGGCAAGACCGTGGATCTGCGTGATGCGCAATGGCTCACCCTGGTTCAGGATGCCTTCGACGTTCTGCTCAACCCGGCCGACAAGCCGATCCGGGTGATCGGCTCAGGCATGGGCGTCGACTTCGTGGAGATGATTCTCGACCAGCGGCCTCTGCGCCACGCCATGATCGAGTTCTCACGCAACATCCTGTTCCTGTCCCTGTTCATTTCCGTCATCACGGCGGGTCTCGTCTACCTTACCCTGCAATGGGTGATCGTGCGTCCGGTGCGGCGGCTCACCGGCAATATCGCGGAATTCTCCAGTAATCCGGAGGACGCCTCTCGAGTTATTCGGCCGACGGATCGCGTCGACGAGATCGGTCTCGCCGAGCAGGCCCTGGCCCGCATGGAGACGACCCTGGCCGATGAGCTGCGCCAGAAGCGGCGTCTCGCCCAGCTCGGCCTTGCCGTCAGCAAGATCAACCACGAGCTGCGCAACATGCTGACCACGGCTCAGCTCCTGACGGACCGCCTGGACAACGTCAGCGACGATTCCGTGCAGCGCATCGCCCCGAGACTCGTCAGCACTCTCGACCGGGCGATCGCTTTCTGCGAGACCACCCTGGCCTTCGGCCGGGCGACCGAGCCCCTGCCGCAGCGGCGACTCATCCCCCTGGCGCCCATGATCGACGAGCTGTCGAACCTCACCGATCTGGCGCCCGAGGTCGGGATCTCCTTTCAGGCGGACGTTCCCGATGACCTGATGATCGATGCGGATCCGGACCAGCTTTCCCGGGTTCTCGTGAACGTGGTGCGCAATGCGGTTCAGGCTCTCAGCCAGACCGGTTCCCCCCATGGCCAGCCCTGCATCGACATCTCAGCTCGCCGGGAGGGCGGCACCGTCATCATCCTGATCAAGGACAACGGTCCCGGCATCCCCGAGCGGGCCAAGGCCAACCTGTTCACGCCCTTCCAGGGTTCAGCCCAGAAGGGTGGCACGGGGCTGGGTCTGCCGATTGCCGCCGAACTCGTCCAGCTCCATGGCGGAACCATTGTCCTCGACGAAGGGCAGGAGAGAACCTGCTTCAAGATCACGATCCCCGACCGGCTCTCCACCGCGGAAGCCAACTGAGCTTTCGGCAAAACTTCCGCACAAGAGGCTTGCCAACCGGGTCAGATCCCTTTATGTCACCGGCCTCGGCCAACGTTGCTTCCCGCAACAACCTAGCCGACCAAGCGCCCGTAGCTCAGCTGGATAGAGCACCAGACTACGAATCTGGGGGTCAGAGGTTCGAATCCTTTCGGGCGCGCCATTTTTCTTATGCGACACAAAAATTTGGACTCCGACGCATAAGTCTGGACTCCCCGCCGACAAAGGCTGGACGGTTCATCCCTACGAAACATCTCCATTTATACTTCAGAATACTTGATGTTGTTCATTGAGAAGGCAATTTTTATTGTCTTGCTTCGAACCAATCACATCGAACGTTCAGTGGCTGCCCGATTGGACGCGCGGTCGAAATGCCTGTGAAACGCCTTGAACCTGCGCGGCTTGCAACGGAGTGCGAAAGCCACAGTCCCTTTCAACTCTTGAAGTTCGAGCTTCTCGATCAGTGCTCGTGGTGCAGGCATTGGCCGTGATCCGCCAAGACCTCGATGATCCTGCACTCGGCCACTCGACCGTTATCGCAAGCAACCATGGTCTCAAGCTCGTCGCGCAGGGCGGTCAGACGGGCGATCTTATCCTTGACCTCGGCGAGGTGGGCCTTGGTGATCTCGTGGGCCTCGCCACAAGAGCGGTCGGGATGGCTCGCCAAGCCCAGAAGCTGGCGGATGGCCTCGACCTCGAACCCGAGCTCGCGGGCGTGCCGGATGAAGTTGAGCCGCCGGACCTCGGCGGAACTGTAGCGCCGCTGCTGGCCCTCGGTCCGGGTCGGCGTCGGCAGCAGGCCGATCTGCTCGTAGTACCGGATCGTCGGGATCTTCACCTGGGTCTGCCGCGACAACTCGCCAATCGTCAAATTCATGGAGAATCCCTCTTGAACCTCTAGCCGCTGGAGGATGTAGCCTCTGGCCGAATCAAAGTGAAGAGGTTTGTGATGTGTGAGGCGTGCAATCTGCCCGGCGGCCATGAAGACAAGCCGGAGACCGTGCCACCGAAGGGGCACCGCACCCGCTACCGGGTCTCGGGAATGGACTGTGCCTCGTGCGCGGCAAAGATCGACACCGCCCTGCGGCGCACCCCCGGCGTGGCGGACGTCAATGTCTCGGTCCCGGCCGGAACGGTGACTGTCGCCCACGACGATACGGTCGTACCCACTGCGCTTGCGAAGCGCATCTCGACGCTCGGGTACAAGGTCACCGGCCAAGGCCCCGTGGATGCCCAGAGGACGGATCATCACGGTCACGACCATGGACAGGAGCATGGCCCCGGTCGCGACCACGATCATGACCATCATGATGGCGGCCATGGCCACAAGCACGACCATGACGCTGACGCGTCGGCCGGCCTGCACGGGCACCTGCACGATCATGGCCCCAGCGAAGGTCCTTGGTGGAGGAGCCAGCGGGGCCTCCTGACCGTCTCCTGCGGCCTGGCGCTCGTGGTCGCCTACGTGATGGGCCAGCTGGTGCCGCAGACCGGACACTGGGCCTTCGTGCTCGCCATGGCCGTCGGCCTGGTGCCGATTGCCCGGCGCGCCTTCGTGGCGGCCCGGTTCGGCACGCCGTTCTCCATCGAGATGCTGATGACCATCGCCGCCGTCGGCGCCGTGATCATCGGGGCGACCGAGGAGGCCGCCATGGTGGTCTTCCTGTTCCTCGTCGGCGAGCTCCTTGAGGGCGTCGCTGCAGGGCGTGCGCGCGCCAGCATCCAGGGCCTGACCAAGCTGGTTCCCAAGACCGCGTTGCTCGAACGCGACGGCAGGACCGAGGAGGTCCAGGCCGAAACGCTTGCCGTGGGTTCGATCATCCTGATCCGCCCCGGCGACCGCGTCCCCGCCGACGGCGAGATCCTTTCGGGCGAGAGCGCCATCGACGAGGCGCCCGTCACCGGCGAGAGCGTGCCCAAGCGCAAGGGCGTCGACGACACTGTCTTCGCCGGCACGATCAACGGTGACGGCGCATTGCGCGTGCGCGTCACGGCGGCCGCGCAGGACAACACCATCGCGCGCATCGTGCGCTTGGTCGAGGAGGCACAGGAGAGCAAGGCGCCGACCGAGCGCTTCATCGACCGCTTCTCGCGCTACTACACGCCCGCCGTCCTCGTCGTGGGCGCGCTGGTCGCCATCGTGCCGCCGCTTCTCTTCGGCGCGCCGTGGGGCGAGTGGGTCTACAAGGGCTTGGCGATCCTGCTGATCGGCTGCCCGTGCGCCCTGGTGATCTCGACGCCTGCCGCCATCGCCGCCGGCTTGTCGGCCGGTGCCCGGCGCGGCCTGCTGATGAAGGGCGGGGCTGTGCTGGAGAGCCTGGGCAAGATCACCATGGCGGCTTTCGACAAGACCGGAACTTTGACCGAAGGCAAGCCCAAGGTCACCGACGTGATCCCGGTCGGCCGCTCCGAGCGGGAGGTGCTGTCCCTGGCGGCCGCCCTGGAGACGGGATCGAGCCATCCGCTCGCCACGGCGATCCTGGCCAAGGCCGCGGAAGCCAAAGTTCCGGTTCCGCCTGCCGCGAACGGCGCCGCCGTCGGTGGCAAGGGTGTGACCGGCAGCGTCGGTGGCGTCGCGCTCTTCCTCGGCTCGCCCAACGCCGCCGGGGAGAAGGTTCCACTCACTGCCGAACAAACTGCCCAGATCACCGCCCTGAACGACGAGGGCAAGACCGTCTCCGTGCTTCTGGCCGGCGATCAGGTCGCCGGCCTGATCGCCATGCGCGACGAGCCGCGGCCGGATGCCAAGGAAGGCCTTGACGCCCTGAAGAAGGCCGGCGTGGACGCCATCATGGTCACCGGCGACAACCGCCGTACGGCTGAAGCCATCGCCGCCGGGCTCGGCATCGAGCCCCGGGCCGAGCTGCTGCCGCAGGACAAGCAGGCCATCGTCCGCGAGCTCCAGGCCAAGGGCCAAGTGGTGGCCAAGATCGGCGACGGCATCAACGACGCCCCGGGCTTGGCTGCGGCCGACGTCGGCATCGCCATTGGCGGAGGCACGGACGTGGCGCTGGAGACCGCCGACGCCGCCGTCCTGCACGGGCGTGTCCTCGATGTCGCCCGCATGGTCCGGCTGTCGCGGGACACCATGGCCAACATCCGCCAGAACATCACCATCGCGCTCGGCCTCAAGGCGGTGTTCCTGGTCACCACCATCCTCGGCATCACGGGCCTTTGGCCCGCGATCCTGGCCGACACGGGCGCGACGGTGCTGGTCACCGCCAACGCCATGCGCCTGCTCGCAGCCGGAGGACGGGTGTGATGACGATGGTGAGAAGGATCCGCCGCCTCCTGGAGGTCGCCGTCCCTATCGTTGCCTTTGATCAGGTCTCCAAGGGACTTGCCCGGGCATCCCTTGTGCCCGGTGAGGTCCAGGAGCTCCTACCGTTCGCCAACCTGCGCCTCGGCTTCAATCGCGGGATCAGCTTCGGCTTCCTCCCGGCCGACGAGGCCTCCGGTATCCTCCTGCTGATCGGCGTCACCGCTCTGATCTCCATCGGGATGGCGGTCTGGAGCGTCATGGCGCAGACCTGGCAGGAGGGGGTGGCCCTCGCCCTCATCCTGGGTGGTGCCCTCGGCAACCTGATCGACCGGGTCAGGGACGGCATGGTGACCGACTTCATCGACCTCCATGCCGCCGGCTACCACTGGCCGACCTTCAACGTGGCCGACATCGGCATCACGCTCGGCGCGGTCTGGCTCGTGGCCGACAGCCTCGGGATCCGGGTCCGGCGTCGGCAGGAGGCGGCATGATCATGCCGCCTGCCATCCTTCCCGTCCTGCTGCTCGTCGGGCTTGGCGTCGCCTTCGCGCTTCTGACGCGCCGGGTGTCGCGCCGTCTTGGCCGTCCGGCCAACCGCTTCGGCGCGGCCGACACGGCCCACGACTTCGTCGGGCGGGTCTACCGCGTCGGCGGCGCCATCCTCTTCGCCTTCCTCGTCACCCGGGTGGTCTGGCCCGAGGTCGACACCGTTGCCGGATTGATCCCGGCTTTGGCCCAACCTGCCGTGGCGTGGATCGGTCTGGCGACCATGGTGTCGGGCAGTGCCGTCATCCTCGCCGCCCAGGTGCAGATGGGAGCCTCCTGGCGCATCGGCCTCGACGAGGAGCGAACCGGCCTCGTGACGGTGGGCCTGTTCGCCTGGTCGCGCAACCCGACCTTCCTCGGCATGGTCGGCGTGGTGCTCGGCGCCTTTCTCGTGACCCCGACCACCGTCTCGGGCATCGTGGTCGCCGCCGCCTGGCTCGCCTTCTCGGTGCAGATCCGCATGGAGGAGGAGCATCTGCAGCGCATGCACGGCGCGGCCTATGACCGCTACCGCGCCGCCGTGCCGCGGTGGATCCGGCCTCTGCGCTGGCGGACCAACGGTTACACCGGCGAACGCCGTTCTGTGGATCCTGGGTAATCGTGTGCGGCTGCCTCAATCCTGCCGGAGTTGAGGGGTGCCATCGGCCTCGGACGGACCACTCTTGCCGCAGGACAGCATTCTTGCGGTAACGTAGGGTTAAAGCTGACGATTTAAGGATTCGGGGAACTGTCAGGCCCAACGCCGGCAGATCAGAATTGCGGGGATCCCCATGATGAAGCGTATCGCATTGGCCGCGGGCCTGGTGCTCGCGCTCGCCGCTTGCCAGGGCGACGGCTCCACGAGCTCCACGAAGCATCTTGCGCCGATCCCGCCGGCTACCATGGCGCTGATGGCCAGCAAGGGCATGTCCCAGAACGACCCGATCCTGATGCGGTCGTTCAAAAAGGAGTCCGAGATCGAGGTCTGGAAACGCGGCCGCGACGGCAAGTACGCGCTGCTCAAGACCTATCCGATGTGCCGCTGGTCAGGCCAGCTTGGGCCGAAGATCCGCGAGGGCGACCGCCAGGCGCCGGAGGGCTTCTACACGGTCACCCCGGCCGCCATGAACCCGAACTCGCAGCTCTACCTCTCCTTCAATCTCGGCTACCCGAACGCCTATGACCGCGCCCATGGCCGGACCGGGTCGCACCTGATGGTGCACGGCTCCTGCTCGTCGATGGGCTGCTACGCCATGACTGACGAAGCCATCTCCGAGGTCTATGCGCTCGCCCGGGAATCCTTTGCCAGCGGCCAACGTGGTTTTCAGTTCCAGTCCTATCCGTTCCGGATGACGGCCGAGAACCTGGCCAAGCACCGCTACGACCCGAACATCGCCTTCTGGAAGAACCTGAAGGAAGGATCGGACTACTTCGAGGTCGCCAAGCAGGAGCCGCAGGTGTCCGTGGCCAACCGGCAGTATGCCTTCGGCGGCGACGCCTCGGCCATGGCGGCGGTCGCGCAGAAGCAGCGCGCGGACGAGCAGGAGGTCGCGGAACTCGTGGCCAAGGGCGTGCAGCCGATCAGGCTGGTCTACAATGACGGCGGGGGGCACGAAACCTTCCGACAGGTTCTGGCAGGCAACGCCAGGGAGGACGGTTCGCTTGCAGTCGATGCGAGTGCCCGCAACCGCCTCGGCGACGTCAGCCGTCCCGAGGCCCTAACCGCCGGGCCGCAAGAGATCATCCTTGCCGCGAACGGCAAACCGAGACAGGAGCCCGTCGCCCCGCTCGCCTATGCCTCTCAGAAGGCCGCCGTAGCCCAGACCCGCGCTGGCGGTTCAGTTCGCCAGGCGGCGCCGGCCCCTGTTGCCCAAGCAGCTGCGGCGCAACCGGTGCCTGCGGCGGCCCCGCCCGCCAGGGGCGAGGGGGGATCGATGTTCGGACGTGTGCTCGCGTTCTTCGGTGGCTGACCACGTAGATAGCAACAGAACGGCCCGTCCGACGAGGTGGGCTGCCTCTGCATCGAGCAGATGCGGGTACAGTGTGAACGAGGGGGTGCCCGGCCCGGCCTACGGCGTGGCGGGCGCGGGGGCATGGGCCTGCGGGTCTTCCCGATGGCGCCGGTCTTCAAGTTCCCGGGTCTTCACGAACGAGACGGCATAGAAGATGGCGATCAAGGCAAAGAGGGCGAGCGCCAGCGCGTCGTTCCTGCGGCTTCTCCGTTTCTGCCAATCATCCATGCTCGCTTCCCATTGCCAGATCAATGACACCGGACCTAGCACCTCAAGCGGCTAGAGGTTCAAGCCCTTTTTGGGACAACGGGCAAAATGGTGATGGGCACGCGCGACAGTCAGGTTTGAGGCTTTTGCTCGCCGGAGAGACGGCTGGAGCCCGTGATGAGGCGCGCCAGGATGGCCAGTGCCGCAATGAAGTAGACGCCGCCCATCGGGATCCACATGATCAGACCGGCGAGCCGCTGGTCATCGAGAGGCAGGATGCCCCAGGCGGCGCTCCTCAGCGCCATTAGCGGGTACCAAACCTGCGGGGAGAGGGCGAGCAGGAGGCCCAGCATCGCGGTGTGCAGGAAGGTGAAGAACAGCAGCATGGCGGCAAGCCCGCTGGCTCCCCCCGGAGTCCGGTAGGCCTCCAACATTGAATGCCAGAACAGTAGGCTGACGAGCAGCAGCATCGCATACATGACAAGGTGCAAGCTGACGTTCAGTAACGCCCCCTGGTAGAGCGCGGGGACATGCCAGAACCAGATGTTCGCCCCGTAGAGCACGAAGCTGGCGAGCAGGTAGGCGTAGGGCTGTGACGCCGGCGCCCCGTTTCGCCTCTGGGCGTCACCCTTCAGACGGAGGCGGGCCGGCAAGCCAGCCAGCAGGACGCGCCCTGGGCAGCTCAGAGCCAGCAGCAGCGGAGCCCCGGCGACAAGCAGGACGTGCTGGACCATGTGTGCCCAAGCGAGGGTCGCCGCCATCCGGCACAGCGGCGACACCAGCGCGATGACAAGGCATCCGATGCCCGCCGCAAATAAAGCTTGTTGAGCAACGCTCGGCCGGTCAGCCTTGTCCATTTTCCGCAGCCCGCGAATGTAGAGGCAGCCGACAAGGAGCAGGGGCAGGATAATCAGCGGTGACAGGCTCCACGCGCCCCAAAGCTGCTCCGGCTTGGTTTCGGGCAGGGTCGCCAGGCACAGGGTCAGCAGGCTCAACGGAAACTCCGGTTCCGCAGCCGATGCGGCACCCGCCGAAAGGAGGAGCAGGCTCCCGGCACAGCAGGGACGGGAGCGCATCAGTGCCGTCACCAGAAACCCGGACATGAGACCTCCCCCGAACAAGCGCCGCAGTGACAACCCCGGCCGCGCGGCTTTGTTCGTGCTGGCAGTCCGCCACCGTACCGTGAACGGGACCCATGAGGCCGGAACAGCCCACCGATCTCTCCGTTACGGCCAAAGGGATCCTGTCGGCCATGCCGATCATCCTTGGATCGGCAGGTTGTTCAGCAGCGGAAGGACGTCGTGGGACACGCACACGGGCATTCACACCCCCATAGGGGCAGCGCGGGGGCGGAGGACCGCTCCCCCCACCGCGGTCGCCGCCTGCTGATCGCACTCGCCCTCAACCTGGGGATCACGGTCGCCGAGGTGGCCGGTGGCGTCGTCTCCGGCTCGCTAGCGCTCCTGGCCGATGCCGCCCACAACTTCTCCGACGCGGCCTCCGTACTCGTGTCCTACATCGCCTGGCAGATCTCGCGGCGCGAGGCCGACCGCCGCCGCACCTTCGGCTACGCCCGCGCCGAGACGGTGGGCGCGCTGATCAACCTGACCACGCTCTTCGTGATCGGGATCTATCTCGCCTACGAGGCGGCAAACCGGCTCTTCAATCCGGTGGAGGTGGCTGGCACCACCATGCTTGTCGTCGGCGTCATCGCCCTTGTGGAGGATCTCGCGGCGGCCTGGGTGCTGCGCAAGGACACCGGCAGCCTCAACGTCAAAAGCACTTACCTGCACATGATCGCCGACGCCCTGGCGACGGTCGGCGTCATCGTCGGTGCCATCGTGATCATGATCTGGGGCTCGGGCGTGACCTGGATCGATCCGGCGATCACGGCCCTGATCGCCGTCTATATCTTCTGGCACGCGTACAAGGAGATCAAGGAGGCCATTGCCGTCCTGATGGACAGCGCACCCAAGGACTTCGACTACGACGGTCTCGTGGAGGAGCTGAAGGCGATGCCCTTCGTCGAGGACGTGCATCACCTGCATGTGTGGCAGCCGGACGAGGGCAGGACGGCGCTGGAGGGGCACGTGGCGGTGTCGGAGGGGGACCTTGCTGCCGTGACTGAACTCAAGGATCGCATAAAGGCGCGGCTCAAGGAGCGGTTCGGCATCGACCACGCCACCCTGGAGTTCGAGTTGGCCTCACACGTCCGCCACAGTCGCGAACTCCTTCAGGACCGGTGAGACGCCCATGGATTTCCTTCAGGTGCTTGCGTTGGCTCTCCTGCCAGCGGCCGGCAATTTTGCCGGCGGCGTGCTGGCGGAACTCCTCCCGACCTCGCGGCGGACCCTGAGTCGCGCGCTGCACGTGGCGGCCGGGATCGTCGTTGCGGTCGTCGGGGTCGAGCTCATGCCGGAGGCACTGGAGGGCGCGGCGCCTTGGCTGGTGGTCCTCGGCTTCTGTCTGGGCGGCGGCGCCTTCATCCTGCTCGATGCCGCGATGGAGCGCTTTGGCGGAGGCGAGAAGGCGGCAGGCCCGTGGCTGGTCTACGCCGCGGTATTCATCGATCTGTTCAGCGACGGCCTGATGATCGGGGTCGGCTCGGTCGTTTCCTTCAGCCTCGCGCTCGTTCTCGCTGTCGGCCAGGTCACAGCGGACGTGCCCGAGGGCTTCGCGGCCATCGCCAATTTCCGGGACAAGGGCGTGGCGCGCTTCAAGCGACTGCTCCTGTCGGCATCCTTCGTCATCGCTACGCTCCTGGGAGCAAGCGTGGGCTACTGGCTGCTGCGGGACCAGAGCCGGGCCATCCAGCTTACAGCCCTGGCGTTCACGGCCGGCCTCCTGATCCTCGCCGCGGTCGAGGAGATGCTCGGCGAGGCGCACGAGGCGTCCGAGGACAGCCGGACGACGTCAGCGTTCTTCGTGGGCGGGTTCGCCTTGTTCACGCTCGTGGCATCCTACTTCGAGGCTAAAGCGATCCAGCAGGTTCCTGTTTACGGATCCAGCCTACTGGTTGGCAGTCATGGTCGGCGAGGTCCGACCGCCGAGCGCCGCCCAGGTCGAGCCTTGGTCGCCCTCGCGCTTGATGTAGGTGTAACCGGTGCGGTGCCACGGCAGGATGGCGTCGCGCTTGTTGTCCAGGATGAGATCGCCGCGGTTAGTGCGGACCATCATGACGGCGTGCCCGGCACCTTCCTCGTCGATCACCACGGTCATGCGCAGCGCCCGGCGCGAGAAGCCCGCCTCGACCAGCTTCCTGCGCTTGACGAGTTGGTAGTCCTCGCAATCGCCGTAGCCGTCCTCGGCGAAGTCCCAGACGTCCTCGACACCCCAATGGTCCTTGTCGGTCTTCGGCTTGATGGCGGCGTTCGCCTGGCGATTGATCCGCAGGAGCGTCTGCCAGGCCTGCGGCGTGAGGTCGATGGTGGCGGGCTGCGAAACGTCGACGGCGCATTCGGCCGGATTCTGCTCGCAGAAACGCACCCAGCCGATGATCGGCTTCGCCGTGCCGCTCATCGCGACGGGCTGCGAGGCGGTTGGCAGGGCAGCCACGGTCTGCGCCTGCGCGCCGGTGCTGATTGCGGTGAAGGCCAGGGCAGCGGCGCCGAAACGAACGAGGGTCCTGGAAAAAGGCCGAACGCTCAGAAGCCCGAAGAGAGGTTGCCGCATTGCCCCACTGCCAAATCGTTAAGGTTTCGTTCATCAAACCTGACACGACGGCGGCGGGACGCTCAAGGCTAAAGTTAAACAAGGGTTAACAGGTCGCACCCCGGTTCGTTCCGAAGCTTTTCAGCCGTGACCGGCGCGCAATGTCGCAGCGGTGATCTCCAGGCGACCGCTGACGTCGTCGAACGCCAGAGCGTAGTGCACATCGGCGCTGTCGCGGTGCGCCTCGCCCACGCTGAGCGCGGCGTCACCCAGTTCGAGCAGTACCTTGCTGCGGCTGTCCGCGGGCATCCTGGGGTCATAGGCCACCATGGTCGCCCCGAGCACGGTCAGGGTGTCGTCGATGAGCCTTGTCGCCGCCTCGTCGTCCCCTTGGCGGAATGTGGCCGCGATCAGGATCCGCTCGGTGCCGGGGCGATCCGCCGGGCCCATGACATCGACCTCGATAAGACGCGCGGCGAAGCGGCAATGGGTACTGGCCGTACAGGAGGTCTGCCGAATGCGGAGGCCGGTGTCGACCTGTTGCAGCGCCGCGTTGACCAATTCCGCATACTTGGGTGGCGAGGAAGCGAACCCTTCGGCCGCTGCCTGGGAGGCAAGGGCGAACATTGGGATGGAAAGGGCAAGGATTGGTCGCATGGCGGCTCCGAGAGTTGTCGATCCCCAGCCCCTGCATCATAGCGGAAGAATGGTTCACCGTTCGTGTCCAAGCGCCTTCTTACCTCGAAGATGGAGCAAGGCCGCGAATGTTGGGCTTGAATGCGTCGCTTTACCTCCCCGGGAATCGCGGGCTCGTGATGGTGCCGACCTTCACAATTCCAGAGGCGTGTGAGAGGTTCGCGCCATGAAGCCGTGGCTCGCCCTCACACGCCTGCTCGGGATCGTTGCGATCCTCGGGCTCGTGCTTGCCCCGTTCACCGTTCCCGCGGTGGCCGGCGGGCCGGTCGCGCCCATGGCGGCGGCTGACACCGGGATGGTTCGGGCCTCTCCAGCGTATGACATGGCCGAGGTGCAGTGCTGCGCGCCGGTACCACCATCCAAGTCCCACGGCACCCAAGTCTGCCCGCTCGCGGCCCTGTGCCATGCCAAGATCCTCCAGGATGCTTCAGCCGCCAGCGCGGTGGTGCGCTGGTTCAGCCCGGCACATGCCCTGCTGCCCGGGGACGACGCTACCCTGGACACCTTGGCTCAAGCCCCGCCCTCCCGGCCCCCGCAAGCCTGAGGACACAGCCGGCGCCTGCGCCGAGGCTGGCCTGTCTGTCATGGCCGCCGTCGACCACCGTCATCCGATGGAGCCGCCTCTCCGGAACGTTCCTTCTGGGGTTCCTTTGCGCAGTTCCGGGACGGTCGCGACACCTGAATTCCGAATTCGATGATGCCCCCTGCCGAAGGGGCGAAAGACACCCAAATGCCAAAGCGATTTCTCGTTGCCCTGCTCTCCACCCTGGCTGTCGGCGGTATGCCGGCTGCGATGGCTCAGGCCCCTGAAACCTACCGCGCCGGCGCCATCGTGGTGGAGGCGCCCTGGTCGCGGGCCACGCCCGGCGGCGCCAAGGTCGGCAGCGGCTACATGCGGATCACGAATACGGGTTCGGAGGCTGACCGCCTGGTCGGCGGCTCCACCGTCGTGGCCGAGCGCTTCGAGGTGCACCGCTCCACGGTCGTCGAGGGCGTCGCCCGCATGGAGCCCGTCACCGGCGGCCTGGAGATCGCGCCGGGCCAGACGGTGGAGCTGAAGCCGGGCGCGCTGCATGCCATGCTGGTCAACCTGCGGCAGGGCCTGAAGCCGGGCGAGACGGTCAAGGGCATTCTCGTGTTCGAGAAGGCCGGCGTGCTCAAGATCGAATACCAGGTCGGCGGCATCGGCGCGCAGGCGGCGCCTGCCGCGGCGAACGCACACCAGAACCACTGAGGCAGAGCGATGTCTTCCACTCTCAGGATCATTCGCGTGGCTGCATGGGGGCTGATCGGAGCCGTGTTGATCCTGATCGGTGCCATCGCCCTGCACTGGTACCGCGAGGACAAGCCCAACGCCGGACGTCTCCAGCCGGTTGTCACGACCTCCGGGGTGCCGGCCATCGGCGGCCCATTCTCGCTGGTGAACCACCGCGGCGAGCGCGTCACCCAGGACACCTTCAAGGGCAAGCCGACGGCGTACTTCTTCGGCTTCACCCACTGCCCGGAGGTCTGCCCGACCACCCTGGCCCAGATGACCCAACACCTCAAGGATCTCGGGCCCGACGCCGACCGCCTCAACGTCGTCTTCGTGACGGTCGACCCGGAGCGGGACACGCCCGAGCTGTTGAAGACCTACCTGGAGAGCTTCGATCCCCGCATCATCGCGCTCACCGGCACGCCGGAGGAGATGGCGGCAGCTGCGAAAGCGTTCCGAATCGGCTACCGAAAGGTGCCGACCGAGGGCGGCAACTACACCATGGACCACTCCGCGTCAGTGATCGTAGCCGATGCCGAGGGCGGGTTCGTCAGCCTGATCGACTACCACGAGGATCCGGCCACCGCGCTGGCCAAGCTGCGCCGGGCTATCCGAGGATAGAACTGGGCGGGCCAGCCCCTATCCGGCTTCCTTGCAAGTTTAGGAGAAACGAATGGATCGCATGAGCCCGGCAATCGCCGGTCATGACATGGCCAGGCCGGATGGGACGGACGCGGCCTCCGGCCGTGCCGCTTGGGCGCGCCTGTTCGCGGCCTGGATCATCGCGCTCGCCGCGACCGCCGGAGCCCTGTTCATCGGGGAGGTCATGGGCCAGGCGCCATGCCATCTGTGCTGGCATCAGCGCGTTTTCATGTTCCCGCTCGCCGTCATCCTGGCTGTGGCGACGTTCCGTGAGGACACCGGTGTCTGGCGCTACGCCTTACCCGTCGCCGCGCTCGGCTGGCTTGTCGCGGCCTTCCACTCGCTGCTCTACGCCGGGATCATCCCCGAGGCGATCAAGCCGTGCGCGGCTACGGGCCCGTCCTGCTCAGGCGCCGACATGACCATTCTCGGGCTGCCGCTGCCCTTCCTGTCGCTCCTGGCCTTCACCGCCATCGCCGCTCTTCTCATTCCGTCCCGCCGAAAGGTATCCCATGTCTAAGCGTGCTCTTGTCGTCCTGACGGCCCTCATCGCGGTTGCTGTCTTCGCCGGCGGCGTCTTCCTCTACGACCGCCAGGGCAAGGAGGCCGCTCCTGCCTCCGCGTCCACCGTCAGCAACGGCACCCTCGTCCGTCCGCACTCGCCGGTCATCGGACCCCCGGAGGCTCCGGTCACCATCGTGGAGTTCTTCGATCCGATGTGCGAGGCCTGCCGGGCCTTCTACCCCTTTGTGAAGCAGATCCTCGCAGACTACCCGAAGGACGTGCGCCTGGTCCTGCGGTACACGCCCTTCCATGATGGGGCCGACACCGCCGTCCGGATCCTGGAGACGGCGCGCGCGCAAGGTCGGTTCGAGCCGGTGCTCGAAGTCCTGATGGAACAGCAACCGGTATGGGCCGCCCATGGCGCCCCCGATCTGGACAAGGCATGGGGGTTCGCCAAGATCGCCGGCCTCCAGGTGCAGCGCGCCCAGGCCGAGGCGTCCTCGCCTGAGATCACCCGCGTGCTGGAGCAGGACGTCGCCGACGTGAAGGCCAACAACGTGCAGCAGACGCCGACCTTCTTCGTCAACGGCAAGCCGCTGACCAATTTCGGTCCGCAGCAGCTCCGCGACCTGGTGCAACGCGAGGTCGAACAGGTGCGGAAGGGGACATGATCGCCCCGGCTGGTCTTAGGTCCGAATGGGATCCGGCCCAAGGTCGGATCCCCGGCGGCCTGAACTCCGGTAATGATCGGAGCCTGCATTGAAACCCTGGCAACTCGCTGACCTCATGCCCGTCCCTATCCAACGATCATTCCGACGTCCGATCATTAGGTCAGGGCCGACCACCTGGCTCAAGATCCTCACGGTTGCCCTCGACATTGCACTTGGGCCTTCGGCTGCCGGCGCGGCCGATGCGCCGCCGCGCCTGATCGTGCACGAGCCCCCGCGCGCCGTCCCGGAGGTTTCCTTCAGAGACGACAACGGGCGGCCAGTTTCCCTCGCCGACCTGCGCGGCCGGATCGTCGTCCTGAACATCTGGGCGACTTGGTGTTCGCCCTGCCGCGAGGAAATGCCCGCCCTTGACCGGCTGCAGGCCCAGTTTGACCCTCGGGATGTTGAGGTCGTCGCCCTTTCGATTGACCGGAAGGGGCTCGACCCGGTGCGGAAGTTCCTCGCCTCGGTCGGCGTGAGGCATCTGGTGCCGTACATCGACGAGGGCGGCGGCGCGTCGCGCAGCCTCGGCCTCGTCGGCCTGCCGGGCACCTTGGTGATCGACCGGGATGGGCGGGAGATCGGCCGCCTGCTGGGCGCCGCGGAGTGGGACAGCTCGGAAACCGTTGAATTCCTGAGGGCACGCGTCGAACAAAGGAAGACTATCCCGGCGCCGGAACCCGCGTTGTGACGCTGGCCCAGCACCGTCTGGTGCGTTGGACGAAAACTTTGCCCGCTCGGCCCGTGTGCCGCGTCGGCAGGATCAAGTGAAGGACCCATGCTCAGCATCTCCCTCCCGGCCGCCATGCTCGGCGGCCTCATCAGCTTCCTGAGCCCCTGCGTCCTGCCGCTGGTGCCGCCCTACCTGTCCTTCCTGGCTGGCACGACTTTCGACCAGTTGAGCGCAGGCGACGACCGCGCCGTCCGGAGGAGGGCAATGTTGGCGGCGCTCCTGTTCGTTGCCGGGTTCTCGACGGTGTTCGTGCTGCTCGGTGCAACTGCCTCGGCCCTGGGACAGGTGATCCGGCAATACCTGGATGTCCTGAGCACCGTGGCGGGCCTCTCCATCATCGTCATGGGGCTGCATTTCCTCGGCGTCTTCCGCATCGGGCTGTTCTACCGCGAGGCGCGGTTCAGCATCGCCAAGCCGGTCGGCCTGTGGGGTGCCTACGTGATGGGCCTCGCCTTCGCGTTCGGCTGGACTCCCTGCATCGGCCCGGTGCTTGCCGCCATCCTGACGGTGGCAGGATCGGAGCAGAGCGTCGCGCAGGGGGCCCTGCTGCTCGCCGCCTATTCGGCGGGCCTCGGCATCCCATTCCTGATTGCGGCGTTCGCCATGAAGCCCTTCGTGGCGCTGCTGAAGCGCATTCGCTCCCGGTTCGCCATGGTCGAGAAGGCGATGGGTGTCATGCTCGTGCTGACTGGCATCGCCTTCCTGACCGGTTGGATCACCAACATGTCGTTCTGGCTCCTAGAGACGTTCCCGGCCCTTGCGACGTTGGGCTGAGCGGCGGCCCGCTTTGACGGCCGGCGGTCCAGCCTGAAGCGGATCCATCTCGGACCTCAGGACAAGGATTCATTCCTTTTTGATCTGCGCCTGCTGGCCGGCCGCGGGAACCGGGAGGTCAATCGTGACGAGCCCCGAGTTCCGGAAGCGTAGCGTCAAGGTCAGCCGGGTTCCTGGGCGAAGCGGCTCGACCGGATCGATCAGCAACACCTTGATACCTTGAGTGCCAACCGCGAGCGAACCATGGGATGGAATTCGGGCCGTTGCGGCCGCCATCCGGTCGTGCCTGAAGCCGATCATTACGCGGGGCGCATGGAGCAGGACGCTTTCGAAGTCCTGCGAGAAGACTTCGACCAAGTCATCCGCTTCCGATCCAAGATTGACGATGTTGAACCGGGCGGAGGCCATGGACCCACCGAGGGACGTCAGCTCAGCCCGCGCATCCTGGACGGCGAGCAGGTGCGTCGGACCCAGATCCTGCCGGGCCGTGGCGGGACCGGCCATGCCCAGGCTGCCGGCTACGAGGACGGGACCCACCATGCGCGCGAGGGATTTCTGAGAGGGGAGCATCAAGGTTCCGACGAGAGATGCGGGGAAGATGCGGAGATGGCCCGTTCAAGCGGCCCCAGGCGACCGGCGACGCCGAACCGGCAGAAGGCTCTGTGAATGGGGCTCACCAGCGTTCACGGACGACGCTGATTTAGAGACCAACAAGATTAACCAATCCTTTCGCTCCCCAGCGCGGTCAGCCTTGTTCAAACCAGTCATTGGCTCATGGGTGCCGCATGCATTGCTCATGCTCCCGGCTTGTTGCGGGCTTGCTGGTATTCGCGCTCCATGTCTGGCCATGTGCTCTTGATGAACGCGAGGATGGCACGGATCTCTTTATCCGACAGGGTGCCTTCGAAGGCCGGCATGTCGCTTTCGTAACCAGGCACGACTGCCGCCAGACCCTTCTTCGTGATCGTGAACAGTTCTCCATCGCTGTGATGCCAAGTGTGCCCGCTGGCGTCGTGCGGCGGCGCGGGCATGCGGCCGTTGGGCAAGGCCTCCTGCCAGTTGGGCTGGCCTTCGAGCTTGGCACCATGGCAGGAGGCGCAGCGCTCAACGTACCGCCTGGAGCCGAGCGCGATTTGTACCGGATCACCGCGGTTTGGGATCAGTTCGCGGCCGAACCAACTGAGTCCTGCGGCCGCAATTCCGGCGAACATCAGGAGGGCTCCCCACAACAGCAGCTTGCCCATGTCACCACCTGCCGCTTCGGTCCGTGTTCAGTACGGCTGCCGCAGAAGGCCCTGTCTTTCCCCAGCCACCTTTGAGGAGTTGACGATCCGCAGGGACGATGGACGTCGGCAGCATCGCTTCCATCCCTCATTCCGCTGCACGGGGCCATGCCGGCGCGGGTTCCTGCGCGCCGGCATCACGCTCCTTGCCGGAATGATCGAGAGTGCGGGGCAGGCCGCGTCCCTTGATCAGCGCGTAAATGGCCGGGATGACCACCAGCGTCAGCACGGTCGACGAAATCATGCCGCCGATCATCGGCACGGCGATGCGCTGCATGATCTCGGACCCTGCCCCGCTGCTCCACAGGATCGGGATCAGGCCCGCCATGATGGCGATCACCGTCATCATCTTGGGCCGGACGCGCTCCACCGCGCCGATCATGATCGACGCGTAGAGGTCGGCCCGGGTGAACGGCCGGCCCTGCCGGGTCCGTTCCGCCTGCACCTCCCGCCGTGCGTGGTCGAGGTAGATCAGCATGATCACGCCGGTCTCGGCCGCGACGCCGGCCAATGCGATGAAGCCCACCGCCACCGCGACCGACATGTTGAAGCCGAGCCACCACATCAGCCAGATGCCGCCCACGAGAGCAAACGGCAGCGACAGCATCACGATGAGGGTCTCGGCCAGGGCCCGGAAGTTGAGGTACAGCAGCAGGAAGATGATCAGGAGCGTGACCGGAACCACGATCCTGAGGCGGGCCTCGGCGCGCTCCAGGTACTCGAACTGGCCGCTCCACTGCACGTAGTAGCCCGGCGGGAACTTGACCTCGTTCGCGACCGCCTGCCTCGCCCCGGCGACATAGCCGCCCAAGTCGCGTCCGGCGATGTCGACGAAGATGTAAACCGCGAGTTGGCCGTTCTCCGTGCGGATCGACGTCGCGCCACGGGTGAGCTTGACGCTCGCCACCTCGCCCAAGGGGACGGTTCCCCCGCTGGGCATCGGCACCTGCACCTCGCTGGCGATGGCCTGCGGGTTCGAGCGCAGCTCACGGGGATAGCGCACATTGACGCTGTAGCGCTCGCGGCCCTCGACGGTGTTGGTGACCATCTCGCCGCCCAGTGCCGTCGCGATCACGTCCTGGACGTCGCCAACGGTCAGGCCATAGCGCCCGAGCGCGACCCGGTCCGGCACGATGTCGAGGAAGTAGCCCCCGATCACCCGCTCGGCATAGGCGCTCGACGTGCCAGGCACCGCCTTCACCACGGCCTCGACCTGCCGCGCGATCCGCTCCATCTCGGCCAGGTCGGTGCCGAACACCTTGATGCCGACGGGCGTGCGGATGCCGGTCGAGAGCATGTCGATGCGGGCCTGGATCGGCATCGTCCAGGCGTTCGACACGCCGGGGAACTGCAGCGCCTTGTCCATCTCGGCCTTGAGGCTGTCGATGGTCACGCCGGGCCGCCATTCGCCCTTCGGCTTCAGGGTGATGATCGTCTCGAACATTTCCGTCGGGGCCGGATCGGTGGCGGTCAGCGCCCGTCCCGCCTTGCCGTACACCGAGGCAACCTCGGGAAAGGACTTGATGATCCGGTCCTGGGTTTGCATGAGCTCGGCCGCCTTGGTGATGGACAGCCCCGGCAAGGTGGTGGGCATGTACATCAGCGTGCCTTCGTTCAGGGGCGGCATGAACTCGGAACCGAGCTGGCGGGCCGGCCAGACTGTCACGCCGAGCGCCACCAGCGCGAGCGCGATGGTGAGGACTTTGGCCCGGAGCACGGCCTGGATCACGGGCCTGTAGATCCAGATCAGGAAGCGGTTGATCGGGTTCCTGTGCTCCGGGACGATCCGCCCGCGCACGAAGATCACCATCAGCGCGGGGACCAGCGTCACGGAGAGGATCGCCGCCGCCGCCATGGCAAAGGTCTTGGTGAAGGCGAGCGGGCCGAAGAGCCGCCCCTCCTGCGCCTCCAGCGTGAAGATCGGCAGGAACGAGACGGTGATGATCAGCAGGCTGAAGAACAGCGCCGGCCCGACCTCGCTCGCCGCCTCGATCAGGATCTCGGTTCGTGGCTTGTCCTTGGGCGCCCGTTCCAGGTGCTTGTGGGCGTTCTCGATCATCACGATGGCGGCGTCGATCATCGCGCCGACCGCGATGGCGATGCCGCCGAGGCTCATGATGTTGGAGCCGAGCCCGAGATACCTCATGGCGCCGAAGGCCATCAGAATGCCGACGGGCAGCATCAAAATGGCGACGAGGGCGCTGCGCAGGTGGAGCAGGAACACGACGCAGACGAGCGCGACGATGACGCTCTCCTCGATGAGCGTGCCCTTGAGCGTCGCGATGGCGGCCTCTATCAGCTGCGAGCGGTCGTAGACCGGTACGATCTCGGTGCCCTTCGGCAGGCTTGCGGCTACTTCGGCGAGCCGGGCCTTCACGCTTTCGATCACGTTCAGCGCATTGGCTCCGTAGCGCTGCAGGACGATGCCGCTGGCGACCTCGCCCTCGCCGTTCAGCTCGGTGATGCCGCGTCGCTCGTCCGGTCCGATCTCGACCCGGGCGACGTCGCCGATCCGTAAAGGCGTGCCGGCGTCCGTTTTCAGGACGATGCTCTCAATGTCCTGAACGCTCTTCAGGTAACCGCGGCCGCGGACCATGAATTCGAATTCGGAGAGTTCCACCGTGCGCCCGCCGACATCGGCGTTGCTGGTGCGGATCGCCTCCCGCAGCGCCTGGAGCGAGACGCCCTGGGCACGCAGCCGCCGCGGGTCGACAACCACATTGTACTGCTTGACGAACCCGCCGACGCTGGCGACCTCCGCAACGCCTTCGCCTTTTGAGGCCGCGAAGCGGATCACCCAATCCTGGAGCGACCGCAACTCGGCCAAGGTCATGTTCTTGGCGATCACCGCGTACTGGTACACCCAACCCACGCCGGTGGCGTCCGGACCGAGACTCGGGGTGACGCCGGCAGGCAGCCGTCGGGCGGCGGCATTCAGGTACTCCAGCACCCGCGAGCGGGCCCAGTACGCGTCGGTTCCATCCTCGAAGATGATGTAGACGAACGACACGCCGAAGAACGAGAAGCCCCGCACCACCTTCGATTGCGGCACTGTCAGCATGGCCGTGGTGAGCGGATAGGTGACCTGATCCTCGACGACCTGCGGTGCCTGACCCGGGTACTCGGTATAGACGATGACTTGCACGTCGGAGAGATCGGGGATGGCGTCGAGCGGCAGGCTGCGCAGGGAGTACAGACCGGCCGCGACGGCGAATGCCGTTCCGATCAGGACAAGCATGAGGTTGCGCGACGACCACGCGATGAGGTGGGCGATCATTGGGGCTTCTCCTCGGCCGGGGCCGCCATGCTCTGCAGCGCAGCCTTCAGGTTGCTTTCGGCATCGATGAGGAAGTTGGCCGACACAACCACCTGCTCGCCTTGGTCTATGCCCTCGCTGATCTCGACGAAGCTGTTCCCACTCATGCCGACCTTGACCTCGCGCGGCTCGAAGCGGCCCTCGCCCTTGTCGACGATCACGACCTGCCGGGTGCCCGTGTCGATGAGGGCGCTGTCCGGCACCGCCACCACAGGCTTGCCGGCGCCGGTCGCGATCTCGACGTCGGCATACATGTCCGGGAGCAGAAGCCCGTCCGGGTTCGGGATCTCGATCCGCACCCGGGCCGTCCGGGTCTCCGGGTTCACCTGGGGGTAGATCAGGCCGATCTTGCCGGTGAAGGTCTCGCCCGGCAGGCTGCGCAGCCGGATCGTGACGGCCTGGCCGGGGCGCACGGCGCCAAGGTCATGTTCCGGCACGTCCGCCAGCACCCAGAGCGCCGAGACATCGGCGATCCGGAAGAGGACGTCGCCCGGCATGGCCCGCATGCCGTCCGTGGCATTGCGCTCCAGCACGATCCCGTCCCGCGGGGCCGACCAGGTGATCGTGGTCGGCACCCTGCGGGTGCGTTCTATCTCGGTCAGGACCGCAGGCGGAACGTTCAGGTTTTCGAGGCGCTGGCGGGCCCCTTCGAGCACGACAGCGCGGCCGCCGCCTGCTCCAGACCCCTCATTGAAAACACTCAGGTACTGGGCACTGGCAGCGGCGATCTCCGGCGAGTAGAGGCGCAGGAGCGGCTGGCCGGCACGGACCTTCTCGCCCGTCGTGACGTTCTCGACCTTTTCGATGAAGCCTTCGGAGCGCAGTGAGATGAGGGCGACACGCCGCTCGTCGAGCTTGATGGTCCCGGGAACCCGCACCGGCCGGGTCACGACGCGGCGTTCCGCGGCCTCGGAGCGGACGCCGGTGCGCTGGAGCCTGCCCGGCGAGACGGTGACAGTTGAACCGTCCTCCGCTTCGCCCTCGTAGACTGGGAGATAATCCATCCCCATCGAGTCCTTCTTGGGAACGGGTGACGTGTCCGGCAGCCCCATGGGATTGCGATAGTAAAGGATCTTCTTTTCGCCGCTCTGATCGGCCGCGGTAGGGCTGGCCGGCACGTCCTTCGACTTCTCATCGAAGCTCACGTCCTCGCTGGATCGAACAGGAGCGTAATCCCGGCCATCTTCGGTCTTCTTCGGATCGGCGGTATAGAAGGGCTTGCCGTCAGGATCACGATAATAGGCAATCGGGCCGGCCGCGGCGGAAGGGGAGCCGGTCCCTGCCGGAGCGGAGGCGAGCCAGTTGGGCAGGGGCAGACCGCCTTGGCCGGCGCGGAAGCCAAGCCAGGCGCCAGTGCCCAGCGCCAGGAGCAGCAACACGGCGACGAAAACGCGGCGGGATGTCCGCCTGTCGTCTGAGGGCCTGTTCTCGTCTGGATCGAAGCCATGGGAAGGGGTCATCCGGTCCATCACTGCACCACCTTGAGCACGAGCCGGTTCTGGAGGGTGCCGGTCTCACCCTGCACCTTCGCAGCGAGTGACAGCTGCCAGCCGCCTTCCATCATCAGGTTGGTCTTGAACCGGTAGACGCCCGGCTCAGGCGGCGGCAACTGTTCAATGGGCGCCGTCATCGTCGGCATGCCGTCGGGAGCCATGTCGATGCGCCGCGCGAAAATCACTGCATTCGGGATGGGTTTCCCAACTCGCTTGTCGATGAGGCGCACGTCCACCAAGGCTTCGCCCTGCTTCACCTCGCTTTGGACAAGCTCGAACGCATGATCCTTAAGCTCAGCAGTCGAAACCGGGGGCAACGCAGCGCCGGCCACCCCCAACCTTGTCTTTGCCTCGGACCACGAGGTCGGGATCCAACGCGGGAGGGCTGACGGGTCCGGCAGGGCCTGAGCCACGGAGGCGGGGATCCAAGCCGGTCGAGCCGCTGGGTCCATCAGCGTGAGGCCAATGAGGGCGGCCAAGGCTGTGCCAATCAGGATAAGCCCGGCGAGCGCGGCCGCAAGGGCGCGCCCTTTGGTGAAGAGAAACATCCGTCTGTAACCTAGTCATGCAGTTCGACAGCATCGCAGGCGCGGCGGGGCGGCGCCGGGCAATGCACGATCAGCCCCGCGACGCCTGGTCACGCGGCCTCACCACCGGCGCAGGGCCGGCGCAGGACTAGGCTTTGGGGGGATGGTCCAGAGGCGGTGTGGGCAGGCCGTCGCCCAGGTGCGCGGAGTAAGGCACGAGCTCCGCTGCGAGCGCGGCACGGACCACCACCAAGGCCGCCATCGGCACGCTCTGGGGGCACTTGGCAATGCAAAGCACGGCGAACGGGCAGGCTTTCATGTCGCTGCAGTCGGGCGGTGGCTGGTCGCAGCAGGACATGTCGTCCGCCATCATGGTCGCGGGCGCGGATCCCTGAAGCCCAGCGCTCGCCGACGCGGCGGATGCGCCGACGACGACAAGGCTCACGACCGCAAGGATCGTCAGCAACCGGGAAAAGGCCAACAAAAGTGCCATGCCTCAGGCTTTCACAACTCGGCGGATTCGCATAGTCGTCATGGATCAAATGCTCGTCATCGGCTGAAGTTTCAACACGCGGTTGGTATGCAGTCCGCCACTGCGATGATGATCCCTGCGCCTTCCCGCGATGGCAGGGTCAAACGGCTGCTCCGAACCGTCCTGACCAAGGGGATCATCTCAGTGCGTCCGCCTCAAACGTCTGCGGTGCTTCGAAAGCTTGGCAACAGTCAAGTAGGCTTCTCCGAGGAACGGCCTCGCTTCCGGCTTCCCGTCAAGGGTTTCGAGGGCGCGCAGGAGATCGTCGGCCACATCCAGGCGGCATTCCGCGCAGGCCTGCTTGAGCGCGGCCAGGATCGTCTCGCTGAGTGGGCGGCGGGTGACCATGTCCTACCCTCATCGCCGGCGGTGGCTCTCCGTCCGACCGGCACAAGAGCTCATACGACCCCAACGCCGCCCTTCATCCACGGTGTTCGTCTCCAGCCTTACCCGACGCGGGCGGCGCCACGTAAGCGCTCAAAGGTGCGCTGACCCGACGGCCCGAACAGGACGACCTCATAGGTGTCCGGCGCCATGCCATCGACCTCCATGCCTGGGGAGCCGACGGGCATGCCGGGAACGGCCAAGCCCTTTGCCGACGGCTTCTCGGCCAGCAGACGCTTGATGGCGTCCGCCGGTACGTGGCCTTCGATGACATAGCCGCCCACCTCCGCCGTGTGGCAGGAGGCGAGGTCGTCCGGCACGCCGAGACGCGCCTTGACCCGGTTCACCTGGGGTGTGGTGACGACCTCCACTGGGAAGCCAGCGGCCTTCATGTGGTCGACCCAACCGCCGCAGCAGCCGCAGTTCGGGTCCTTGGTCACGACCACCTTCGGCAGGGCCGCCTGGGCAAAGGCGGGCCCCGTCGCCATGATCACACCCGTGGCGCCCAGGATGGAAAGGAAGCGGCGGCGGTCGAGCATGTGGTTCTCCTTAGGCAACAGTCGGAGTGTAGCCGGCCTCGGTCACGAGGGCCTTGATGGTGGTCAAATCGGTGCTGCCCTGGATGGAAACAAGCTTGGAGACGGGATCCGCTTCAACTTGCGTGCCGGGCAGGCCTGACTCGATGGCCTTCTTGATCGTGCCGGCGCAATGGCCGCAGGTCATGTCCTCGACCCGCAGGGTCAGGGCATCCGGGTGGCGCTCCACAGCCTGGCTCGCTTGGGTCTGGTGGGTGCTGCATCCGCACATAGGGCAAACTCCGATTAGCGTTGACGATGTGCAGACGGTGCACCTTCCCACGATGGCAAGGTCAAGAGAAATTCCTTCGGCATTCCCGGGCGACCAGCCACGCCCAGGGAACGGATTCCAACGGCCGTCGTTGGGTCCATGACCTCAAGGATCCTGCCGTGCATGACCTGATCCGCCTCATGCTCAGTCGCCTCACGGTCGCGCTGGTGGCCATCGGCCTCGCCAGTGCGCCGCTGTACGCGGCTGTCCAGGCGGCGGCTGCGGCCCCAGGTCTCCACACAGTGCAGGCCATGCATGCATCTCACGGCCAACCCGAACACCGCCATGACGGGGCTTCCAAGCCCCATGCGGCGGGCCAGTTCTGCTGCCATCCCGGCTGCATCATGGCGGTCATCCCGGTCCCCACCAACGTGGCACAGTGTGTACCATTCTCCGAAGCGGTCCCAATCCCGCCGGACCTGACGCCCGTGGCGGCCACACCGTCCGGGGTCGACCGCCCGCCGAAACACGCCTGAACCAGGGACGGGGCAAGCACGCCTCGGCGTGGGCTTCCGTTCGCCATGAGACCTGGCCCCTCGGCGCGTCAGGCGCCGTGCCCTTGCGGGCCGTGACCTCACCGCGCCTGGAATTCAGGAGACCACCATGCACCAGATGTCCCAAGAGATGCGGTCCTGCATCGACGAATGCCTGCGCTGCTACCAGACCTGCCTCGGCATGGCGATGACCCACTGCCTGGAGCAGGGCGGCAAGCATGTCGAGCCGAACCACTTCCGCATCATGATGGCCTGCGCCGAGATCTGCCGCACCTCGGCCCACTTCATGTTGATCGGCACCGAGCATCACAAACACACCTGCCGTGAGTGCGCGGAGATCTGCGAGGAGTGCGCAAAGTCCTGCGAGCAGGTCGGCAACATGCAGGAGTGCGTCGACGCCTGCCGCCGCTGCGCCGAGAGCTGCCGGAAAATGGCGGCCTGAGCCGGTAATCCTTCAGCCGTTGGCCCTGAGCAAAGGCACAGGGCCAACTCTCACACCGGTAGCCTGGCTAGGTTCAGGGCGGATCCAGAACCGCCGTTCAAGACAGCTGGGCAGTCCCATCAATCTAGGAAAGAAAATCAATGTCACAGCGCCATGCCGGCAATGCCATCGCCAATTTATACCTCGGCCGTTTCGGGGGCCTGAGTTTCGACTTTGGGGCAGGCGATCACCGCTACCAGGTCGCCATCGCCGGTTCCGGCCCTGACACGCTCCATGGCGACGCCGCACGGGATTACCTGTGGGGCCGCGACGGTGCCGATCAGGTCGCCGGCGACGACGAGGATGACATCCTGTACGGCGACGCGGGGGCCGATCTCCTCGTCGGCAACGCCGGCCGTGACAAGCTCGACGCCGGCGCAGATGCGGATAGCCTCTACGGCGGAGACCAGGCCGACAGCCTCATGGGGCATGAGGGCGACGACTTCCTCGACGAAGGCATCGGTCATGGCATGCTCGAAGGCGGGTCCGGCAACGACACCCTGGTCGGTGGGCAGGGCCCGGATGCCTTCGTCGTCGCGCCCGACAGCGGCAACGACGTCATCCGGGACTTCACGGCGGGCCCGGGCATGTTCGACCACCTGGCGCTTCGAGACCTGACCTGGGACGACCTCACGATCACCGACGCCGCAGGCGGGGCCCTTGTCAGTTGGGACGGCGGCTCGGTCCTGCTCGAAGGGGTCGCCCGAAGCCAGCTGGCGCAGGATGACTTCATGTTCGCAATGGAGCCCGATCTGCCACCCGGCACCCGGGTACCGAGTGGGCCGACGGCAGAGCGGGCAACACCAAGCGAAGCGGGGCCGGATATCGGTTCGTCGACGACGACCGTCCGTCAGGAGTCGTTCGACGTCTTTTCCGACTTCCTGCTGCGGCACAACCGCGACGTAACCTTTGATTTCGACAAGTACCACGTCGAGGTCGGCGGCGCGAAGCGGGACATCTTCCGCGGTGGCGAGGATTGGGACCACGCCTTCGGCCGCGGCGGCAATGATCGCCTCCATGGGGGCGGCGGTGAGGACGTCCTGCAAGGCGACGGTGGCAACGACCACCTCTACGGCGATGCCGGCGCGGATCGGCTCGACGGCGGGGCGGGCCGTGACCGGCTCCACGGCGGCGACCAGGCCGACGAACTGATGGGTGGCAAAGGCAACGATTATCTCGACGCCGGGGCCGCCCATGACATGATCGAAGGCGAGGAAGGGAACGACACCCTCATGGGCGGCTCGGGTGCTGATGCCTTCATTGTCGCCCCCAACAGCGGCAACGACGTCGTGTTGGACTTCGAGGCGACCGGATTGGCGCAGGGCGCCTTCGACCACATCGCGCTGCGGGACATCCGCCCCGAGCAAGTGACGGTCGCCGACACGGCGCAGGGAGCCCTCGTGAGCTGGAACATCGACGCGGACGCCACACCGGAAGGATCGGTGCTGCTTCAGGGCATCGCCAAGGCCGATCTGCGCCAGAGCGACTTCATGTTCATCGATGAGCCTGGCTTCGTCGACGGCATCAGCACCGTCGGGTCCTACTACATCTTCCCGGAAACCATCGCGTGACCTTCCGCCGGTGAAGATCGTTTCCAAGGGCGGCCCTGCCGCCGCCCTTGTCCAATCCAACCCACGAACTGCAAGGAGATCGAGATGAGATCATTGACCTTTATCGCCGCCGGCATGCTGGCCCTGGCGACCCCGGCCGTGGCCCAGCAGACCCCGGCTGCGCCGTCGTCCGGACAGGCCGCGCCATCCGCCATGAACCTCCCCGAGGCGTGCCGCTCGGCGGTGCAGGCCAGCGCCCAGGGCGACATCATGCAGAAGATGCAGGACATGCACGGCAGCATGTCCCAATCCATGCAGGGCAACATGCAGGGAATGATGGCCCAGATGAGCGAGACCCAGAAGGGTCTGCATGAGGCCATGATGAAGATGAACGGCCCGATGATGATGGGCATGATGGCCAAAGACGCCGACGTGGCCTGGGTCTGCTCCATGATCCCGCACCACCAGGGCGCCATCGACATGGCCCGCGCCGGCCTCAAGGGCGCCGACAACGCCGAGTCGAAGAAGCTCGCCGAGGAGACGATCCAGAGCAACGAGCGCGAAATCGCCAAGCTCACCGCCTGGGTCGAGAAGCACGCCCAGAGCGAGAGCAAGAACGAGACGACCGGCTCCACGAAGTAGCCGGATCCCGTTCACAGCCCGGAAGGGGCCGCTTCTTGTCACCGAGCCGAGAGCGGTCCCTTCCGAGTTCGCGAAGCCAGGGATTCTCAGCGGGCATAAACCGGCTGGTGGATCTCGCCGAGCCTCATCGATGAGGAGGACGCGACATGCCTAAATACCTGCGCTTCGGCGCGATGATCCTGACGTCCACGGTCGTGATGTTCGGGCTGATGTACCTGAACGTCTACAGCCTCGACCACGTCTACTTCAGCGAGACGCGGGCCTACATGGCCTTGGTCATGGGGGCCACGATGGCCGTTATCATGCTGGCCTTCATGCTCGGCATGTATGCCAACGCTAAGGCGAACCTCGCCATCTTCGTTGGAAGCGTGGCAGTGTTTGCCGTGGCCCTCTACTTCGTCCGAAGCCAGGACACCGTCGAGGACGTCGCCTGGATGAAGGCCATGATCCCGCACCACTCCATCGCGATCCTGACAAGCGAGCGGGCGAACATCACGGACCCGAAAGTCAAGGCGCTCGCAGATCAGATCATCAGCTCGCAGCGCAAGGAAATCGATGAGATGAGAACGCTCATCCAGGAACTGGAAGGCGCCCGGCAAAGGCAAGCCGCCAACCCCTCATAACGATTATCTCAACGGATTCCCTGAACACGGAGCAACGCCATGCAGGACCAGAGCCAAACCCCAAGAACGGACGACTTCCGGATTGAACGGGACGGCGACAGCCTTGTCCTGACCTTTACCCCTGACGGGCGATCCTACACGTTCTCGGTTGAGGGCGACCGGCTCTCAGAGCCGTCCGTTTCGCCGGCCCAGGCGAATGCCGCCGACTACGCGGAGGAGGATGTCCGCAGGACCGCGACCGAGCTTGCCAGGCTGGCGCTGACGGGATCGCCGTCAGGATCCTCCGGCGGATCCGACCCGTCCTGACCGGAGGAGGTCGTTGTGAGAACCTATAAGGTGACAGGAATGACCTGCGGCGGCTGCGAGACCGCGGTCACGCGGGCAATCAAGCGCCAGCTTGGCGACGACACAACCGTGGAGGCTGACGCCGCCAAAGGCGAGGTCCAGGTCGAGGCCTCCGCCGATCCGCAGATTGTAAGCTTCGTCATTGAAGGTGCCGGATACGCCGTCGAGAGCGTATCCGATTAGGCAATGCGAGGAAGGGCGGTCAGCCGATCCGGACGGCCCGCAGGCGCAGCGAATTGGCGATCACGCTCACGGACGACAGCGCCATCGCCGTTGCCGCGAGCACAGGCGACAGCAGCATCCCAAAGATGGGATAAAGAATTCCCGCAGCCACCGGCACGCCCGCCGCGTTGTAGATGAAGGCGAAGAACAGGTTCTGGCGGATGTTGCGCATGGTCGCCTGCGAAAGTCGGCGTGCCCGTACGATGCCCATCAGGTCGCCTTTGAGCAACGTCACCCCCGCGCTTTCGATGGCAACGTCGGTGCCCGAGCCCATGGCAATGCCCACATCGGCGGCAGCGAGAGCCGGGGCGTCATTTACTCCGTCGCCCGCCATCGCCACGACGCGCCCCTCCTTGCGAAGACGCTCCACGACAGCACTCTTCTGATCCGGCAGAACCTCCGCTTCGACCTCGTCGATGCCGAGCCGGCGGGCCACGGCCTCGGCGGTCGTGCGGTTGTCACCGGTGAGCATCACCACCCGGATGCCTTCCTCGCGCAAGCCCTTGAGCGCCTCGGGTGTGGTGGCCTTCACCGGATCGGCAATGGCAAGAATGCCTGCGGGACGCCCGTCGATGCCGACGAAGATCGCCGTGGCTCCCTCGCGTCGCAGCTCATCGGCCTTGCCCGCAATGGCCTCGACCGGAATGCCTTGCTCGGCCAGGAAGTTCGCGTTCCCGAGCGCCAGGCGACGGCCTTCCACGGTGCCGAGGGCGCCCTTGCCGACAGGCGAGTCGAAGTCCACCACCTCGGCCAAGGCGATGTTGCGGTCCATGGCCGCGGCTACGATGGCCGTGGCGAGCGGGTGCTCGCTGGCACGCTCGACGCTCGCCGCAAGGCGCAGGAGCTCGACCTCGGAGATGTCCGCAACCGGCACGATGGCGGTGACACTCGGCTTGCCTTCGGTGAGCGTGCCGGTCTTGTCCACGACGAGCGTGTCGACCTTCTCCATGTGCTCCAGCGCCTCGGCATTCTTGATCAGCACGCCCCGCTGCGCGCCGCGCCCGACGCCGACCATGATCGACATCGGCGTGGCCAGTCCGAGGGCACAGGGACAGGCGATGATCACCACCGCAACCGCGGCGATGATGGCATAGGACAGGCGCGGTTCCGGACCCCACACCAGCCAGGCCCCGAACGCGAGGAGCGCGATCAGGATGACGATGGGCACGAACCAGCCCGAAACCCGGTCGGCGAGGCGCTGGATCGGGGCGCGGCTGCGCTGAGCATCGGACACCATCTGGACGATGCGCGAGAGCATGGTGTCGCGCCCCACCTTCTCGGCGTGCATGACGAAGCTGCCGGTCTGGTTGAGGGTTCCCGCGATTACCTTGGATCCGGGTTCCTTCGTCACTGGCATGGACTCGCCGGTGACCATCGACTCGTCGACCGAGCAGCGGCCCTCCAGGACCTCGCCGTCCACGGGCACCTTTTCGCCGGGGCGCACCCGCAGGCGGTCGCCGGCGGCGATCACGTCGAGAGTGACCTCCTCGTCCGTGCCGTCGTCCCGCACGCGCCGGGCTGTCTTCGGCGCGAGGTCGAGGAGCGCCTTGATGGCGCCCGAAGTCTGCTCCCGCGCCCGGAGTTCGAGAACCTGTCCGAGCAGGACGAGAACCGTGATCACCGCGGCCGCCTCGAAGTAGGCCGGAATGGCTCCGTCCGGGCCACGCAAAAGGGCGGGAAACAGCCCCGGCGCGAGGGTCGCGACCATGCTGTAGATCCAGGCGGCACCAGTGCCGAGGGCGATCAGCGTGAACATGTTCAAACTGCGGTTGACCAGCGATTGCCAGCCACGGACGAAGAACGGCCAGCCTGCCCACAGGACCACGGGCGTGGCGAGAACCATCTGGATCCAGTTCGACGTTTGCTGGGCGACGTAGTGGGAGATTCCGAGAAGGTGCCCGCCCATCTCCAGCAGGAAGACCGGGATTGTCAGCACGAGCCCAATCCAGAACCGGTGCGTCATATCGGCGAGTTCCGGGTTGGGGCCGGCGTCCGCACTCACAAGAACAGGTTCGAGCGCCATGCCGCAGATCGGGCAGGAGCCGGGACCGACTTGGCGGATCTCCGGGTGCATCGGGCAGGTGTAGATCGTGCCCTCCGGGACGGGTTCATCCGTCTTCTTGGCCTCTTCCGCCGAGAGGTACTGGGCAGGATTGGTCTCGAACTTGGACCGGCATCCGGCCGAGCAGAAGTAGTATGGCTTTGCGCCGTGCTGGGTTCGGTGCGGGGTCCCATGCGGGTCGACCATCATTCCGCAGACCGGATCCTTCACCTTGCCAACGTCCGTTCCAGGCTCATGGTGATGATGGTGGTGTCCCGCGTGGGCGCCATGACCGTGATGGTGGGCATGGCCCTCATGTCCCTTGCTGGCATGGGTGTCAGTCATGGCGGTCCTCCGCTTACGCCTGTGTGAGGAACGGGAAGCCTGGGGCTTCCCACGATGGGAAGGTCAAGTGCCTTGGTCCAGGCGCTAGAACCACCCGAATGTCAGCGCCGCCACAGCGAAATACCGAGCCATCTTCGCCACTGCCACGATGGCGATGAAGATCGGAAACGGCTCCCGCAGCACGCCGGCGACAATCGTGAGCGGATCGCCGATGAAGGGCAACCAGCTCAGCAGCAGCGACCAGCGCCCATAACGGTGATACCAATCTTCGGCCCGCTTGATCGTCGTGCGCTTGACCGGAAACCAGGGGCGATCCTCGAAGCGGGCCAGCAGTCGACCCAGCAGCCAGTTCGCCGCCGAGCCAAGGGTGTTGCCGAGGCTCGCCACCAGGATGAGAAGCCACCATTGGTAGTGTTCGGACACCAGGAGCCCGAACAGCACGACTTCGGATTGGAACGGCAGGACGGTCGCGGAAAGGAACGCCGCTGCGAACAAACCGCCATATTCGAGGATGTGGTTCACCGGGCGGCTCCCTCATGCGAGATTGCCCCGGTCCCAGTGAAGCGAACCGATTGGATATCCGGCAGGTCCTCGTCCCCGGGCCGCCGCTCAACTCGGCGGGCATCGATCCGGGCGCGTCGGGAGGGCGTCAGCAGGCGCAGGAACCGCTTCGAGGCCACGACGCCGAGGTTGTCCACCTTGGAGCGCCGCTCCATGCGCGGCAGGGCGTTCATCGCGGGTCCCAGCACCGTGAACTCTGCCCGTCGGCCATCATCGAAGACGCCGACGAGGACAAAACCGCAGTGAAGCGTGGCAATGACATGGGTGCCGGACGGCAGTTCGTCGTGGCTTCGCCAAGTTTTCAGGGGGCGCAGGATCTCGTCGGCCGCATCAAAGGCCCGTGCAGCCTGTTGCTCGGGCGTGCCGTCGAGGAAAACGGCGAGCACGCCGTCCCCCAGGTACTTGTCGACGATGCCGCCATGGCGCGAGACGGCGTCGTGCACGAAGCGCCGGAACGCCATGAGGTCGTTGATGACCTCGCGGCCCGGCCGCTGCCGGGTGAGGGCGGAGAAGCCGCGGATGTCCACGGCCAGCAACCCGGCATGACGCTCGGCGACATCGGCTGTCTCCTCGCTGGCCATGACCTCGGCGGCGATCCCCTCCGGCAAAAACCGCGACAGGAGCATCCGATCCCAGCGCGCCTTCAGGACGGCCGACCAAGCCAGCCGGGTCCGATGCACGGCATAGAAGACGAAGCCCGCCGCAACGGCAAATGACAGGAATCCGAGCGTCTGGCGGGAGACGAAGGCCCGTGGGATACCTGCCGCCGGAACCGTTTCGGACCCGACGAACAGCGCGAGCGCGACAAGCCAGCCTCCAGTGACGATCCCGGCGAAGGTGGCGACGAGATCGCGCCGCAGCCTCAGCCCGGTCTGGATCAGTAGGAGAATGGCCGGCAGCAGGCTGACCGCGTCGGTCGCGAGAAACAGATCGTGCGCATCGCGCGGGAGATGGTCGGCGATGACATAGACCGCCAGTCCCGCATCCGTGACGGTGGCGGCCCAAGGCAGCCATGACCGGCCGGCCTCGATGCGTGACGCCAAGGCGAGCACGACTGTCGTCAGGCAGTAGACCACCAGCACGATCCAGTGGCCTTCCCGGTGGCCATGGCCGTATTCCAGGAGGGCGCCGGCGCCAAGGATGGCTAGGACCAGCAGCCGTGGCACCAGGGCCCGCCGGTCGAAGTCATTCTCCAGATGCTCGGGCAGCCCGCCGGCCGGTTGCCGACCAAGGACCGGTCTGGCCAGGCCTGCTCCCGAGCCGGGGCTCTCCGGCGCACGCGGATCCGGGCGGAGGGTTCGGTTCAGCATCCGCTGCGGTTGTGTGGCTGCGCCGGGGACTGCTCGGCGATCTTCGTGGTGGCCGCACTGGTGCTCCCGGTCGAGCCAGTGGCGACCGGCCCGACATGAAGCGTCAGCGGGCTCTCGTACGAGCCGAGCACCAAGCGCGCGGGGACTGTCGAATCCGGCTCAAGGTCCCGGGCGAGGGGCCCGACCTCGATCCAGACCTTGCGCCCATCCAGGCTCTCCGTGGCACCCGCCCTGACTGGCAGGGTGCCGATCTCGCCGCTGTGCCCCTGGCCGAAGGATCCCATGATCCGTGATGGCTCCCCGCTTGGCAGGCGCAAGCCCGTGATCAGGACACGGTCATCGCCGGAGTTCTCGACGGAGAAGGTGACGATGGCGGTTTCGCCGGCGCGTGCCGGCGTCGCGACGACGTGTGTGACCGCGACATCGCCGAAGACGGTCCCGTCGTCGGCTCTGGCCGAGCAGGACTGAAGGGCGACGTAGGTTGCAATCGTGGCCACAGCCACCCCTACGGCAGCAAGCCGGTTCATCATGGGCATGATGATCTCCTTGTTCTTGTTATTCTTAGATATTGCCGGCCGCAGCGACTACGGAAATGCGACGGCCGGCGGGCCGGGCGGGGCTACCGCCCCTTGCGGATGCTGACGACAGAAATCTGACCGTTCACGCGGTCAGCCTGAAACTGAACCTTGTCTCCCGCCTTCACGCCCTTGAGCACGGCCGGATCCTGCGCCCGGAACACCATGGTCATGGCATCCATGTTCAGGTTCGGGATCGGCCCATGATCGATGGTGATCTTGCTGGCACCCGCATCGACCTTCTCGACCGTGCCGGAGACGGTGGGCAGGCTCGACGCCGCTGCCGGCTGGGCTGCAGACTGGGCCGGTGCCGGCTGTGCCCTGCCGGTCCCGATCCTCACGACCGAGATCTGGCCGTTCACACGGTCGGCCTGGAACTGCACCTTGTCGCCGGCCTTCACCCCCTGGAGCAGGGCGGGGTCCTGAACCCGGAACACCATGGTCATGGCGTCCATGTTGAGGTTCGGGATCGGGCCGTGATCGAGCGTGATCTTGCCGGCGCCCGTATCGACTTTCTCGACCGTGCCCGACACGGTGGGGAGGTTCGTCGCGGCAGGTTGGGCAGCGGCTTGCGCCGGAGCGGCGGCCTGAACCTGCGGGGCCGACGTGCCCTTCTGATCGAGCGGTCCGGACCCGTGCGGCGGCTGGTCCGCCTTGGCGCGGTAGTCCGCCTGCCGGTTGCGGACCTGCCATTCCTTCAGCACGGAAATCTGCTTCTGCTGCTCGTCGATGATCTTCTGCGCCACCTGGCGAAGCTGCTCGTCCGCGCCGTGCTCCAGCTGCGTTCGGGCGAGGAAGATCAGGTCCTCGTGGTGGGCAATGAGAAGCGCCGCGAAATCCTTGTCGGGATCGCCGGCGAGCTTCATGTCCTTGAAGCGGTCGTCCATGACCTCGCGAACGCGCTCGTAGGCAGCCGGCGCCCCCGGGGCGGGCTGGGCCTGCGCAATCCGGTCCGGGCCGATGGCGATGGTAGCCAGCATGGCTCCAATGGCGGTGAGGGTGACGGTCAGGCGTTTCATGGCGGTCTCTTTCTTGAAACGGGATGACCGCCCCGCGGAACGGCGGGTCTCGGACGCGTTCCGCGGGGCGGCGAGGGCCTTACTTGCCCTTCTTGATCGAGGTGACGGAGATCTGGCCGTTTACGCGGTCGGCGGTGAACTGGACCTTGTCACCGGCCTTCACGTCCTTCAGCAGGGCGGGATCCTGGGCACGGAACACCATAGTCATGGCGTCCATGTTGAGGTTCGGGATCGCGGCATGGTCGATGGTGATCTTGCCCTGGGCGGTGTCGACCTTCTCGACCGTGCCGGAAACCGTCGGCAGGCTCTGCGCAAGGGCAGCGCCAGAGAGGGTCAGGGCAGCGATCAGGCTGATGGCGATACGCTTCATGGGGAGCTCCTGTTTCGGATCGTGGTGGGGAGATCTCGCAGTTACTTGACGACGACGGTGCCGTGCATGCCGGACTCGTAGTGGCCCGGGATCAGGCAGGCGAACTCGAAGGTGCCGGGCTTGGTGAACTGCCACACGATCTCGCCACCCTTGCTGACGGCCAGGCGCCGGGCGTTCGGATCGTCATGCTCCATATCCGGGTTTTTCTGCATTTCGGCTTTGTGTTTGGCGTTGCTCTCGACGGTGTCGAGGACGAACTCGTGATCGACCTTGCCATTGTTCTTGAGGACGAACTTGATCTGCTCGCCCTGGCGCACGTCCACCTTGTCGGGGAAGTAGACCATCTTGCCGTCGTCGGTTTCCTTCATGCTGATGGGAACGACGCGGGCAGCTTTCTTTGGATCGCCCGGCTTGCCGTAAGCGGCTTCCTTGTCATGGTGGCCTGCGGCTCCTGGGCCAGCGAAGGCTAGGCCGGTCGTGAGGAGGAGAGCCGCAAGGCCCGTCGTGAGGGATAGAGTAGGCTTCATCGCTTGAGAACTCCTGGTTGCTACGATTGGTCAGTGGTTGTTGTGGCCGGCGGCGCTGGCTGCGCGGGCCGGGCGCTTGCGAGGGTCAACAGCGCGGAACTCCGTCGCCTTGACGCCGCTGTCGGGCGAGGTCGCGCGGGCGGGCTCGGCGAGCTGCTCGCCCTTCCACTCGTAGGCGACCGTTCCCTCCGGGTGCTTGTACCAACCCGGATCCTTGTAATCGTCGGCCGCCAGGCCGGGACGGACCTTCACGACCGAGAACATGCCGCCCATCTCGATGGGCCCGAATTGGCCGTAGCCGGTCATCATCGGCAGCGTGTTCTCAGGCAGCGGCATCTCCATCGAGCCCATCTCGCCCATGCCGGTGCCGCCCATCGGCATGTAGCCCGGCGCGATCTTCTTCAGGGCCGGCGCCGTCTGGTTCATGTTGACGCCGATATAGGTTCTGTTGTCATGGCCCATGGCGTTCATGGTGTGGTGCGACTTGTGGCAGTGGATCGCCCAGTCACCGGGCGCGTCGGCCACGAACTCGAAGGCGCGCATCTGTCCAACCGCCACGTCGACGGACACCTCCGGCCACGCCGCTCCTTCCGGCACCCAGCCCCCATCTGTGCCGGTGACCTTGAAGTCGTAGCCGTGCATGTGGATCGGGTGGTTGGTCATGGTCAGGTTACCAAAACGTATCCGCACCTTGTCGCCCTGGCGCACCACGAGCGGGTCGATGCCGGGGAACACGCGCGTGTTCCAGCACCAGAGATTGAAGTCCGTCATCTCGTTGACCCGGGGCACGTACGAGCCGGCCTCGATGTCGAAGGCGTTGAGCAGGAACACGAAGTCGCGGTCGACGCGGCGTTCGGCCGGATCGCGCGGGTGCACGACGAAGAAGCCCATCATGCCCATCGCCATCTGCACCATCTCGTCCGAATGCGGGTGGTACATGAAGGTCCCGGACTTCTGGCAGATGAACTCGTACACGAACGTCTTGCCGGGCGGGATGTGCGGCTGGGTGAGGCCGCCGACGCCGTCCATGCCGTTGGGCAGGAGCTGTCCGTGCCAGTGCACCGCCGTGTTCTCCGGCAGCTTGTTGGTGACGAAGATGCGGACCTTGTCGCCCTGGACCGCCTCGATGGTCGGTCCCGGCGACTGGCCGTTGTAGCCCCAGAGGTGCGCCTTCATGCCGGGCGCCATCTCGCGCACGACAGGTTCGGCGAGGAGATGGAACTCCTTCCAGTCGCCGTTCTGTCGCCACGGCAGACTCCAGCCGTTCAGGGTGACGACGGGCTGATAGTCCGGCCCGCTCTTCGGGTAGAGCGGCGGCTGCATGGTGGCTTCGGTCATGGTGGGCGCCTCGGGCAGGCCTGCGGCCTGTGTGCGCCCGCTGATCATCGTTGCTCCGGCGAGGGCCAAGCCCCCGGCGCCGAGGAATCCTCTTCGCGATACGGTCATGGTTGTCTCCTCAAGTGTTTCAGTGTCCCGCGGCGGCGGCTTCCCCGCCGGCCGCGGCCGTGGTGGTCTCGCCGCCGCCTTCGCCACCACCGTTCAGACCGCCGACGAGGGCAGCCTTGAGGTCGGTCGCGGCGATCCAGAAGTCGCGTCGGGCATTGATGGCTTCGACGTTGCTGAGGATGCGGGTGCGGGCGTCAAGGATGAGCTGGCTCACGTCGACGAGCATGCCGCTGTACTGGAGCAACGCCTCGTCCTGGATCCGCTTCTGGAGCGGCAGGACGCGGTTCTGGTAGTGGCGGGCCAGGTCGTACTTGCCGCGGTAGACGGCATAGGCCTCGCGGGCTTCCGAGCGCACGTTGACCGCGCGTTCCGCGAGAAGGTTCGCGGCCGCCATGTAGGCCTCCTGCGCGCCCCGACGGGTCGACTCGCCGAAGTCGAAGATCGGGATCGTGAAGGAAGCCTCGATGGCGCGGGTGCGGCTCTTCTCCTTCTCGATCTCGACGGTGCCTTCCTCGGTGATCGTCTTGGACTTGCCGAAGCTCGATCCCTCGACCAGCTCGATGTCGCTGACGACGCTCTGGATCACGTCGAGGCTGTACTGTCCCGCGACTGCGTTGAGGTCGTTGCGGAGCGCTTGGAGGTCGACGCGCCGGGCCAGGGCCTCGCTCTCGACGTCCTTCTGCGTCGCGAGCCGGCCTGGCAGCGCCGGCAGGGTACCCGGCAGGGTGAAGTTGATGTCCCGCCCCCACAGGCCGAGCTGGCGGATGAACCGCTCGCGCTCGACCTTCTGGTCGATGCGGGCCTGGGCAAGCTGGGCGCCCAGTTCCTGGTAGAACGCGTGCTCGCGGGCCTGCTCTAGCTTGTTGAGGGCGCCGGTCTCGCCGAGCTGCTTGGCGAGTTCCGAGGCAGTCTCGGCCGTGGCGAGGGCCTGCTGGAGGAAGGTCACCTGCTGGTTCGCGGCAATCGCCCGATAGTACTGGCGCCGTGCCTCGGCCCCGAGGCTCAGCACGGCCTCGGCCGTGCGGAACTGGGCGGCCCGGAACTCCTGCTGCGCGACGGCTGCGCGCTGCGGCAGGGTCGCCAGCTCGAACAGGCCGATCATGAGCTGGCGTTCGACCTCGAAGGCCCCGCCCCCTAGGAGACCGCTGCGGCCGAGGGACACGGTTGGGGAAGGCGGCAGGCTGGCCTGGACGTAGGTCGCCTCGGATACCCCGAGCTCGTTGAACGAGGCCTGGAGGCCCCTGTTCTTCAGCAGGGCGATCTGGACTGCGCTGTCCGGGGTGAGCGGGCGGCGCAGCAGTTCCTCCACCCGTGCCTGCACGGCGAGCGCCTCGGCCTCGCCGTTGATCTTGACGACGTCCTTGCCCAGCTCGGTATAGGCGACCGTCCGCGCGACGGAGAGGCCTCCGTCCTGAGAGAAGGAGACGCAGCCGCCTAGCAGTACGGTGACCGCCACGCTGGCAAGCAGTCCCAATCGCGGCCTGACCTGGCCGCTGCCCCTGTTGTGTTCCATTTCGTTATTGTCCTTGCGCGTGCCCTGCCGCGTGGCGGCCATTCCGACCGATGGGTTTAGTGTGTGGGTCATCGCTTACCGTCCCCGCCGTGCGGCATCGTCGGAGTCGCCCCGCTCGGGATCACCTTGGGGCGTGACCCGTCGGTTCAGCTCGCGCCAGTCGAGAGGCTCGACGACGTCGTAGCCGCGCACACCCGCGGTTACGGAGGAGTAGGCCGGAGGCCGGGTGCCCACGGCAGGATCGGCCGCCGACACGAGGTAGGAGGGATGCTGGGACGGCACGCAGGCAGCCAGGCCCAGTGCAAGTGCCGCTAGGGAAAAGAATTTCATTATGAGATCCGTCTCCGGGCGGCCCTCCACAGCGGCGCTGAACCGGACCTGGGTGACGGCGGACGACATGTCCATCCATCACGGCGGCCGGGTACTCTGATCGCGATCTGGGAAGGGTGACCGGTTCAAGCTTCAGGACGGTCGCAGCCGGCTCTCAGGAGCGGACGCGCCGGTTCGTGCGGGCCCTAGCGGCCCGCGCCTGGCTCAGACGGTTCGCGGCGGACGGTCGAGGCCGCCTGTGGTGATGCCCCCGACCTGGTCGTCGCCCACCGTGGCCATGGAAATCTGGGAGGCGTTCGGGGAGTAGAGGCTTGGGGGGGCGCTGCCCTGAAAGGCGTGGCATGCGCTCATGCTGCAGCAGACCGTGCCGGTGCAGTCCTGGGAGTTCCCGTCATGATGGTTGGCGTCGCTGACGACGATGTCACCCTGCGCTGCCAGGACATCCGCGTGTCCATGGTCCGCCTCAGGGGCGGCATGCTCGTGCCCCGCGTCAACCGCCATGGCATGCCCATGCCCGGCACCGGTCGGCGCAGCCGCCTGCGCCATGGAGATCGGGAGGATCGCCATGATGATCGCCAGCATTGCCACGATGATGGTGCCCATCAGGCGCAAGGGGGAATGCTCCAGTTCGTCGGAGTCGGATATGTGTCACGAAAGGTTGGATTCGACAAGGCAGGGGTAAGCAACAAACCGAGCGGTGTCGAGCGGGGTCGGATCGCACAGGGGGCCATGGCCTCACCAAAACTCCTTCGTTCAAGAAGCTTCTGGGCCTTACCACCATGGCAAGGTCAAGCCCCCAGACGCGCCATCCTGGAGGGTCCTGCGACAAACGGTACCCAGATCGACCAAGGCGCACATTACCCGCAATCCCGCCATTGGTTGATCTGTCCCGACTATGCCCGTCCGGTGGTCCTGCTTTCGTTGAAAGCATGCCGTCTGGCAAGGAGCATCAACGCACCAGGCGGCGCGGGCGAAAGCTAAGGGCGCGCGCAAGGAACTGAGCCCGCAAGCCGCCCCACCCGGATGCCGAAGCACGTCAGGGAAACTGCCGCCGCCCGCAGGACGCGCAGGGCTTGGCGGTTCAATCGTGATAATATGAGGCACGATCCTGAGGCGGCCCGGCACCTCGGACGAACCCGGGCTGGCACGGCAGGCGGTTGAACGTGGACAGCCATCGCGAGGCATCGGTTCCAGGAGGAAACGATGAGGAGCGCCCCTTGTGCTGAATTGATGGTCGTGGCGGCTCTGACCCTGGCCACCACCACTGCATTTGCCCGGGTCCAGCCGGTAGAAGGCGAAATCCAGGCCGATGAGATCATGCGTACGCTCAAGCGAAAGATCTGCAGGTCGCGGACCGGTGCCACTTTCACGTTCGGGAACGATGGGCGTTACACCTACGACGGCCTATGGACCGACCACGGCCATTACTCGGTTCATGACGGTGCGGTCACCATCCTGCTCGACAGCGGGCTTGAGCGGGACTTCGCCATTTCGAGGCGGGCAGGCGTGCTTTACATGGAGGAGACCGCTGTCTCATGCGCTTGACAACGACGATCCGGACGCACCCGATGCAATTGTCACAGCGGATAGCCAGACGTGGACACGTGCAGCCGAAAAGGATCTCGTCAATGATCAAGAAGCCGGTGCGGCCGACCATAAAGCTGACGGGTGCGCCGTTCGACGCCGAAGGAGCCCAACGGCTCAACCGGCGCAGGCGGCGGGTAGCGGCAGGCCGGCTCAGGCGTGACAACGTCTCGGCGGATCCGCTCGCCACCTTTCTGCGGACCAGGCGGGGGTGGCTCAGTCTCCTGGGCGGTATCCTGCTGTTCGCGATAGTCCTGTTCGGCCTGCAGCTGGCGAGGCTCTGAGGCCCGTGCACCGACGGGCCGTATTCGGCCCCTGGGTTGACCAAAGCGAAGGAGCCCGGTCCTACAGACCCGGCCCCTTCGCGACACCGAGGATCGGACCAGGTTTGCCGTCGCGGTCCCTCTGGAGCAGGACAACATACGAATCAGCCCCTTGTGTCCGCGCCGTATCCAGCGGCGTCCGGAAGCGGGTGGCGGTACCCGCCCAATCTCCGAGTCGGTGCAGCCCGCGGACAACGTTTACGTAAGTTTCGGTGCGACCCGCGTTCTCCCCACGATGGATCGGCACCCGGCTGCTTCTGAGGACGGGCAGCAACCAGGCCGTAGCCTCCTCGGTGCCTGCCCCGATGTCGACGACGATCATGCCGTCCTCCTCCCACACGTCGACAGGAACCGGGAGAGGGGTGCGACCGGCGGATGCCTGCTCGACTGTCTTCCTGACCTTGTCCCTCGCGGATCCAAGGCAGGACTGAACGCCGTTCACGACCATTTCCGGCGTGTAGACCTGATGGTTTTTCCGGACGAGCGCATAACCTTTCTGCCGTGCCGTGAACTGCGGATCGGCCAGGGTGTCCTTCCACCCCAGATAGTCCCAGTAGTTCACGGCCAGGCTCAGCACGACGAGGCCCGGATCCCGCTTCAACTCCGTCATGTATTCGTTCGCGCCCCGGCAGGCCGAGCACCCCTGGCTCACGAATAGCTCAAGGACCGCATGCGGCTCCGGCGAGGCCGCTGAGGGCCCGGCCACGAGGATGGAGGCGAACGGGAGGAGGCGGAGCCAGGCTTTCAAGCGATCTCTCATGCTGTGACTGAACACGCGGTCTGGACTTCAGGGAAGTCACTTTCCTTTGATTGACGTCTCAGCCGGATGAGGAGCCCGCGTTCTCGACAAGGGAGTGCGAAACACTATGGTTTGATCATGAGCAGGAAGAGCCGGCTGACCCGACGCAAAGGGGTGGCCGGCACCACGATAGGAACCCTTCGATGCCGCGTATTGCTTCCATCATCCGCCCGGCTGCCCTCATCGCTGCGTTGGTCCTGCCGGCAGCGGCGCTGGCTCAACCGAGTTCGTTCTCGCCGGAGCAGCGTGAGGCCATTGGCGTGATCATCCGCGATTATCTCGTCAAGAACCCGGAGGTGCTGCAGGAGGCCTTCAACGAACTTCAGCGGCGGACGCAGGAAGCCGAGGCCGCGGGTCGAGCGCAGGTCCTGACCTCAGAGCGCGATAAACTGGAGAGTTCACCTCGTGACTTCGTGCTCGGAAACCCGCAGGGCGACGTCACCATGGTCGAGTTCCTCGACTACAATTGCGGGTACTGCAAGCGGGCCGTGGCGGACGTGAAGGCGCTCATAAAGGCCGATCCCAAGCTGCGGGTGGTGATCAAGGACTTCCCGGTGCTTGGCCCGGGGTCGGTCGAGGCCAGCCGCGTCGCGCTGGCGGCCAAGTCCCAGCTCGCCGGTGACAAGCTTTACGAGTTCCACACCAAGCTGATGGAGAAACGCGGACAGGCCACAGGGGAGTCCGCCAAGGCTGTAGCCAAGGAGATGGAGCTCGACATGGTCCGTCTGGAGAAGGATCTGCAAAGTAACGAGATCAGCGCCACGCTCCAGGAGAACATGGAGCTCGGTGAGAAACTGGGGATCAACGGAACTCCCGGTTTCGTCATCGGGAATGAGGTCATTGCCGGCGCAGTTGGAGCCGAGCCCCTGAGGCAGGTCATCGCGAGCACGCGAAAATAAGCGGGCGAGTCCACAGCCGCATCGTCCAACGAGGATACCGTTGACGAGCATTGAAGGGACGGCAGTTCGGCCTTCGAGATCTTCGGCAAAGTCGTCCCTGCACCCAGAGATTCTCAGATGGCAGTCATGCCCAAAAGGTATCATCTCAGGCTCGCCGCTTTCGCACTGCTCATCGCCGGGACGGCGGTTGCCCACGAGGGAGCCACCGGGATCGTGGCCGAGCGGATGAAGGCCATGGAGGACACCGCCACCCAGACGAAGGCCATCGACCGCGCACTGAAGGCGTCCTTGCCCAATGCCGCCGACATTCGCACGCGGGCTGAGCGCATCCATGTCCATGCGCACGACTTGATGCGCCTGTTCCCGACCGGGAGCGACCAAGGGCACACCTTCGCGGCCCCGGAGATCTGGGCAAAGCGCGAGGCCTTCGAGCGACAGGTCCGGTCGTACGATGTCGCGTCTGAGAAGCTCGTCGAGGCCGCGGCGGTGAGGCCGCTGCCCGAGCTGCGACGGCAGTTCACAGCGGTGAGAAGCCAGTGCCCCGACTGCCATGAGAGGTTTCGTGTCTCGCGGTCGGGGCGAGAGCACTAGGCAACATCTTCGCTCATGAGGGGCATGCCGACGCTTGCGGTACGCCATGAGGGTGCCGAGATGTGACGTGCCATGAAGAAGACTTTCCGACGGGCGAGACGCACCCGACTTTAGCCACCTACGGACGGATACTAGGCGGTCGCAGCGCGTGTTCTACCTACCTTGAAGTGCATGCTGCCCATCGTGCAGGGCAGACAGACGGCACGGGAGGAAACATCATGAGACCACTTGTCAGCGTTGCGGCCTTGCTCGCCGCGGCCAGTAGCAGTGCGTACGCCCAAAACACACTTCCCCAGAGCAACGACGCCTATTTTCGTGCCGCCCAGGCCGCGCTCCAGGAGCGCCTGCGGGTGACGCCGAACACCAACCGCGCCAAGAACGTGATCCTGTTCGTGGGCGACGGCATGGGCATCTCGACGGTCACAGCCGGCCGCATCTATGAGGGGCAGAAGCGCGGCGTGGATGGCGAGTCGAACTCGCTGACTATGGAGAAGCTGCCCTTTGCCGCTCTGTCGAAGACCTACACCCACGACGCGCAGGTCGCCGACTCCGCCCCGACGGCGGTGGCGATGGTCTCCGGCGTCAAGACACGCAACGACGTCATCGGCGTCAACAGCGAGGTCGAGGTCGGCGACTGCGCCGGATCGAAGGGCAAGGAGGTCCTGAGTCTGGCCGCCATGGCAGAGCGCGCAGGGCAGGCCACCGGCGTCGTCTCCACCGCACGCATCACCCATGCCACACCCGCAGCCATGTACGCGCACACGCCCCACCGCGACTGGGAAGGTGATGCGAACATGACACCGGAGGCCATCGCGGCCGGCTGCAAGGACATCGCCCAGCAGCTCGCCTCCTGGTCGCACGGAGATGGTTTCGAGGTGATCTTCGGCGGCGGGCGCGACCGCTTCCTCCCGGAGACGATGAGCGACCCCGAGGACACGGACCGCAAGGGTTCGCGCAAGGACGGGCGCAACCTAGTCCAGGAATGGCAGGGCCGTTATCCCAACAGCGGCGTGTTCCTGTGGAACAGGGAGCAGTTCGACAAGCTGGACATCAAGACGCCACATGTCATGGGCCTCTTCGAGCGGTCGCACATGCGCTACGAGGCCGACCGAGCCAAGGATAACGGCGGTGAGCCGTCCCTGGCGGAACTGACGGTGAAGAGCATTGACATGCTGAGCCAGAACCCGAACGGGTTCTTCCTGATGGTGGAAGGCGGGCGCATCGATCATGCGCACCACGACACCAATGCCTACCGTTCGCTGGAGGACATGGTCGCGTTCGACACCGCCATCAAGGCGGCGCTGGAGAAGGTGAACCTGAACGAGACATTGGTCGTCGTGACGGCGGACCACAGCCATACGTTCACGATCAGTGGCTATCCGAAGCGCGGCAACCCCATTCTGGAAACCATTGTCGAACCGGACGGCAAGCCCAAGCTTGGAAAGGATGGCAAGCCCTTCACGACCTTGGGCTACGCCAATGGACCCGGCGCCGTGAAGGAGGGCGAGCCCCGTCCCGTGCCCACCAACACGACGGCACCGGACTACAAGCAGCAGTCCCTTGTGCCGCTCGACAGCGAAACCCACGGCGGCGAGGACGTGGCGATCTTCGCCGGCGGGCCCTGGGCTCACCTCTTCGCCGGCGTGGTCGAGCAGAACTACATCTACCACGTGATCGACCATGCCACGAAGCTGAGTGAGCGCTCGGGCCTGCGCGCAGCCGCCCAGTAAGAGATGTTTCGGGGCGGCCCATGCCGCCCCGAGCTCAGCCGTGCCCTGGTCTTCGAGCGGGCCGGCGCGTGCCGGACACCTTCATCGTGGAACCCATCGCAGGAGCGCCGCCAGCGCAGCATGCGGGCCACAGGACTGGTGGCCGATCCGGAGGGGGCCCGTTGGCTCGCATGGTTCGCGCTGTTTCGGTCCGGACGAGTTGCCGGCGCCGGGTACCCAAGTCACGGCCAAGGATCCACCGGGTCCCCGAGGTTCGTAGTGCCGCCTCGCGGCCCCGGTCTGCTGGTTCAACAGGCAGGGCCGGGAACGTGCTCGGCCCTGCCCATCATCACTGCGCCCCTGCGACGGCCAGCACGGTGGTCAGGATCGTCTTCTTCACTGTGTGGTTGCTCTCCGGATCGGTATCGATCCACTCGTCCAGCGAGTGGGAGCGATCAGCCTTGCCGACGCGGGGGATGGTGACCGCCGGTATGCCCAGGCTCATGGGCATGTTCGAGTCGGTCGAGCCGCACTCGTAAGTCGGCTTGCTGCCGTTCGCCAGGAAGGCGGCCGTCGTCAATTGCACGAGATCCGTCTTCTCGTCCGTCCGTCCCGCCGGCCGGTCACCCACGAGCTTGATGTCGGCCGTGATCGACCCTTCCTTAGTGGATCGGGCGAAGTTCTCCGTCTCAAGGGACTGGTTCACGATGGCCAGGAACCGCTTCTCCAGGCGGTCGAGTTCCTTGGCGTCCTCCGAGCGCATGTCGAACTCCATCCAGACCTCGTTCGGGATCGAGTTGACGGACGTTCCACCGTTCGTGACGCTCGCGGAGTACGTGGTCTTGGGCTTGGCGGGCGTCTGGATCTTGTACATCTCGACCACCGTCTGGGCCATGGCCGCCATCGGGTTTACGAGCCCAAACGCATTGAAGCTGTGCCCGCCGGGACCCTTGTAGGTCACCCGGTAGCGCTTTGACCCGACGCCGCAGTTCGTGAGGCGTGTCGTGCTGCTGCCATCGAGCGAGTAGAAGTACTTGGCCTGATCCTTGTACTTGCCCTTGGTGAAGAAGTACCGCACGCCGCGCAGGTCGCCGAGGCCTTCCTCGCCGACATCGCCCAGGAAGACGATGTCGCTCCGCGTCCTGATCCCGGCGGCATCCATCGCGCGCACGATGCTGAGGAGGGTGGCAAGGCCGGCGCTGTCGTCGCCGACCCCCGGCGCGGCCAGGCGGGTGCCGTCCCGCTTGACCTTGACGTCCGTTCCCTCGGGAAAGACGGTGTCGAGGTGCGCGGACACGACGACCAGCGGCCCACCACCGGTTCCCTTGCGCACGCCGATGGCGTTGCCCTCCTGGTCGATCTCGACGTCGCTCAGGCCGTGGGCCTTGAGCATCTCCGCATAGGCCTTTGACCGCTCCTGCTCCTTGAATGGCGGCGCCGGGATCTCGGTCAGCTTGATCACCTCGCCGATCCAGCGGTCATGGTCCTTCTGGAGAGCGTCGACCGCTGACTTGAAGGACGGGCTGTCCATGATGCGCTTCACGGTTTCGGTGTGGGCTGGCGCGACGTCCTGCGCGAGGGCAGGACCTGCAGCCATCGTTCCGATGGCCAGCGCGGACAGGAGTGCTTTCGACAAGGCGTGCATGAAACCTTCCTCCTTCATGGTTCAATCTTGGCCCATTCTGCGGGCAGGGGCATTCCGAGGGACGTTGTGTTCGGACCAGAGGCGTGACGGCGGCCTCCGAAGACCGCCGTCGTCGCCTCCATGCTCCCAGCCCATACGGCTGGCACGTCCAATGGTCTTAGTTCTTCGGCTTCTCAAGAACCGGGAACTTGATGCCCAACTGATCCAGGTACGTCGCGTGCTTGGACGGGTCATAGTAGTACTTCTTCATCTCGGGCCGGTACCTGGCCATGATGTCGGCGTTGATCTGCACCTGCGGCTTGTCCTCGGCCGAGATCATCGGGACGTATTTTTGGTTCTTCTGCTGCTCATTGGCAAAGTACCCCTTGGCCTGCACCAGCAGCTCGGGCTTGGACAGCAGGTCGATGGATGTCATGGCGATCACCTTCGCCCCGGCAACGATGCCCTTGTGCGCGATGGGCGTTGCCATCGACATGGCATTCGCCCAGTGGTGCCCCGGCATGTTGGGAATGTTGGACGGGTAGTTCAGCGTGATCGTCGGGACCGTCCAGGAGATGTCGCCGATATCGTCGGAGCCGCCGCTCTCGGGTTTCTCCAACGGCGGTTCGAGCTTCTTCAATTCGACGGCGAGCCCTTCCTCCTTGTCCTTGACCGTGCGCTGCACCGCCTTGGCGAAGGCCTGCTCATCCTCCGTCCATTGCGGCAGCCCGACCTGCTGGATGTTGGCATAGGCGGCTTCGGCAATCGGCTTGTTGAAGTGGCGCGGCGCCGCCGTGCCGATGACCTTTCGGGTGACGGTGGTGTCCGTCATCTTCGCGGCAGCCTCCGAGATGGTGTTGGCGATCTCGAAGTTCTTGCGGATGTTCGCGAAGTCCTGCTCGCGGATGAAGTACCAGACACTGGCGACCGACGGCACGACGTTGGGCTGATCGCCCCCGTCCGGGATTACATAGTGCGAACGCTGCTCGGGGCGCAGGTGCTCGCGGCGCATGTTCCAGCCGATGTTCATCAGCTCGACGCCGTCGAGCGCGCTGCGACCGCGCCAGGGGGCTGAGGCGGAGTGGGCGGACTCGCCGCTGAAGGTATACTCGACGGAGACCATGCCCGTGCCGCGGGGCTGGCCCCAGGTGGTCTCAAGGTTGTTGCCGACATGGGTGAAGAGAACCGCGTCCACCCCGTTGAACACCCCGTCACGGACCATGTAGGCCTTGCCTCCGAGAAGCTCCTCGGCCACGCCGGGCCAAAGCATGATGGTGCCGGGGATCTTCTCCTGCTCCATGATCTCCTTCAGGGCGAGCGCCGCCACGACGTTCAGCGCCTGGCCGGAGTTGTGGCCTTCGCCGTGCCCCGGCGCGCCTTCGATCATGGGTTCACGGTAGGCGACGCCCGGTTTCTGGGACGCCTTCGGGATGCAGTCGATATCGCTGCCGAACGCGATCACGGGGCCGCCGGAGCCCCACTTTGCGACCCATCCCGTCGGCAGGCCTGCGACGTTCCTCTGGATTGCAAAGCCGTTCTTCTCAAGGATGTCCGTGATGTACTTGGAGGTCTCGAACTCCTGGAACGCGAGCTCACCGAAGCTGAAGATCGAGTCGTTCATCTCCTGGGCAAGCTTGGCGCGAGCCTCCACGCCTGCGACGGCCCTCTTCTTCAGCTCCGCGATGCGCTCCACCAGAGCGGCGCTCTGGTCGGTGGTCTGAGCGAGGACGGGTGCGGTGGTCGTGAGCAAGGCGGTGAGTAACAGACTGGGTAGCAGACCATGTTTCATGAGATCCTCCCGGGTCTTCTGATCGGCGCCGGTAAATCAGCCGACGCTGGCGACATTGGAGCAGACCGCAAGGGGTTTGGCGTTTGTGTTGAACACACCTCAGCCATCAACCAAGAACATGGCCCTTGCTGGAACTTTTCGCCTGCTCACGTAATGGAATTGTGCGCGAACACGACTTGGACAAGCGTTGAGTGAACAGCCATCCAGGCAATCCTTCAAAAATCGGCCCCCTGCTCGCGCCCTAGATGAAACCGTGTCCGGTGTCTTCAGCGGGATCCATCGTGCAGTTGCTGTCCTGGCCTTGTTCATCGCAGGGGCCGCTTTGGCCCATGAGGGTGCAACCGGTTTCCCGGCCGAGCGGATGAAGGTCATGGCGGACACCGCCGCCCAGGCGAAGGCCATTGACGGCGCTCTAAAGGCGTCTTCGCCGGCTGCCGCAGAGATCCGCGGGCGGGCCGAGCGCATCCACGCCCATGCGCACGATATGACGCGCATGTTTCCGCCAGGAAGCCGCCACGGCCCCACCTTCGCGGCGCTGGAGATCTGGACGAAGCGGGACGATTTCGAGCGACTGGCACAGGCTTACGATGCCGCGTCCGAGAGGCTCGCCGAGGCTGCGGCGGCCAAGGCATTGCCCGAGGTGCGGCGGCAGTTCACCGTTGTGAGAAGCCAGTGCCTTGAGTGCCATGAGAGGTTTCGTGTCTCGCGGGGCAGGCACTAGGCGGGTGGCTCGCGCCGAGGATCCCGTATAGAAGACTCTTCTCCCTTCAGGATACCCAACTTCCGGATGTCGCAGTTCCCTTCAGATCCCGATGACGAAACGCTCCGGAGCATCGTGGAGGCGCTCACCGAGAGCGGACAGGCCGTGTCGATCTACGATGCCGAGGATCGCCAGCGCTACGCTAACGAGACCTATCGGGGCATGTTTCTGGTCGGCTACGAGGGCCCTTATACCTTCACTGACGTCCTCCGGCACGGCGCCGCGAACGGACTCGGAGTGAGGGTCGACGGCGGTGATGTCGAGGCCCTGATCGCCAGGACGCTTCCCCGACGTCGGACGTCGCGCCGGAAATCCTTCGAGACCGATCTCGTGGACGGCCGCTGGTTCTGGATCGAGCACTCGGTGCTGCCGAACGGATGGGTCATGACCGTGGGGACGGATATCTCGTCCCTGAAGCACAACGAGAAGTCCCTGCGCCAGGCCCACGAGGCGGCCCTGCTTGCCTCGCGCACGGACATGCTCACCGGGCTGCCGAACCGACGCTACATCATCGAACTGCTCGACGAGACCCTCGCGGCGGGTAAGGCGTCCGGCTCCGGCCTGTGTGCCGCGATCATTGACATCGATCAGTTCAAGGTCGTCAACGACACCTATGGGCATGATGCCGGCGATGCCGTTCTCCGGCATTTCGCGCAGGCCTGCCGCGAGAGGTTGCGCCCCGGGGACCACCTCGGCCGGATCGGGGGCGAGGAGTTCCTGCTGCTTCTGGCGGACGTCCGTCTCGACGAAGCCGCCCGCCAGCTCGATGGGATCAGGGCGGGATTTCCGCCCGCCACGTTGCCCGACCAGGCGACGCGACGGCCTGTCGCCTTCAGCGCAGGCCTGACCGAGGCCCTGCCGCACGACGACCGGAGCTCGATCCTCTACCGCGCGGATCGTGCCCTGTACGCCGCGAAGGCGGAGGGCCGAAACTGCACCAGGCTCGGCTTCGGAGCGGAAAGCCCTGCAGCGGAAGCTGCCGGTTCGGGCACCTGATCTACGGGCTCCGTGGCCCGAGTAGGCTGATCGCCGCGCCTGCCAAGCAAACCGTGGCTCCAAGGAGGTCCCGGCGGTCAGGGTGGCGTCCCCCAACCAGCCACAGCCAGCCAAGGGACCCGGCGATGTAGACCCCGCCATAGGCTGCATAAGCCCGCCCGGCCGCGGCGGCATCGACCAGCGTCAGACACCAGGCGAAGGTGGCCAGCGCCGTCATGCCGGGAAGAAGCCACCATACGGGCTGCGCCAGGCGGAAGCGGGCCCAAAACGACCAGGCGACCGCCAACTGGATCTTGCCAGACAACAGGAGCGAGTTGCGCCAGGGGTGGGAGTACTCGCATGCGGGGAACGCGGTTGTGATGCTCATCGCCCTCTGTTCCGTGACCTTGTCGGTGGTCAGCGTGCGCCAGGATTGAGGCTGCTCCGGAAGGTCACGTCGACTTGTCAGGGCGGGACGTCATCCAGAGGAGCCCGACGAGCCCGAGGTTCACGGTGGCCAATCCGGTCAGAAGGCCGAGGGCGGCACTGGAGCCACTCCACTCGATCAGGATTGCCCCCAGTGATGGCGACAGCGCCTGCGCAAGCAGGCTGGGCATCGCCAGCCTGCCCATCAGCGACGCGTAGCCGAAGGGGCCGAAGAGGGCGAGGGGCACGGTGCCCTTGGCGATGGAGCCGATGCCATTACCGGCGCCGTAGAGCGCCAAGGCCAGGACGAGGATCGGGAAGCCGGTGACCAATAGGATCACCCCGCTTGCGACGAGAGTCACGGAGGCCACGAGGGTCCAGATCGGATGGTAATGGCGTCCGAGTGCCATCTCGACAATGCGCGCTCCAACTTGAGAGGGGCCGACCAGCGTCCCGAGGGCGACCGCCCCCGCCAGCTCCAGGCCGCGGGCCTGCAGGAAGGTGAGGAGATGCACTCCGATCATGGAGGCCGTCACCGCCCCCAGGGTCAGGATGGTGGCGAGCAGGAGGAAGGCCTGACTGCGCCTGGAGCCGGTCAGCCCGTCCGGGATCTGATCCCCAGACCCGCTCGGAACAGGCTTGGCGGTGGGCACGGACCGCCCGACGCTGGGCAGAATGAAGGCGTGCAGCGGAAGCGAGACGAGGATCTGGATCGCAGCGTAGACGGTGCAGGCGCCGCGCCAGCCGAGATGCTCGACGAGCCAGGCGCTCAGCGGCCAGCACACGGTGCTTGCGAAGCCGCCCCACAGGGTGAGGGTGGTGATCGCGCCGCGCGCCTCCTTGCCGTACAGCCGGCCGAGCGTGGCAAAGGCCGCGTCGTAGAGCCCGGCCCCCATGCCGACGCCCATGAGCAGCCAAGCCAACATGTAGACAGGAAGGCTGTGAGCGAGCGCCATGATGGCGTGCCCGGCTCCCAACAGGACTGAGCTGGCGATGAGGACGGCGCGGCCGCCCTTTGCGTCGATGGTTCGCCCGACCTTTGGCGCGACCAGTCCCGCCGCGAGCAGGCCGACGGAGAACCCGCCCACGACCCAGCCTAAGGACCAGCCGGTGTCGTCGGCAATTGGATTGGCGAGCACCGCGGGCAGGTAGAACGACGAGCCCCAAGCAAGGATCTGGGTGATGCCGAGGGTGGTGATGACCACCCTTCGGCTGGTTTTCGGCATGGCGGGCTCACCCGCCAGCGATTGGCTTGAAGGGTTTGACACCTGCAGATCTCAGCAGCAGTCGGCAGGCTCGACAACCTTCTTCAAGACCTTCGGGTGTTGCGCATCCACAGAGCCGCATCCGCAGCTGCCCTTGCCCTCTGCCTTGGCCACCGCGTCCGCGGCGCAGCAGGCATCGACCTGTGCCGGGGCGGGACCACCACAGCAGCCGGACGAAGCTGCTCCGTCTTGGACGATGTTGGTCGAGCACACGCCTGTCTCGGGCAGAGCAAGGTGGACGTCGTCGGCCGCCGCGAGGTCGCCAGCGATAGCCGCCACGACTGAGCGAACCTGCTCGTACCCGGTCAGCATCAGGAAGGTCGGGGCACGCCCGTAGCTCTTGATCCCGACCATGTAGAAGCCCGGCTCCGGATGGGCGAGCTCACGGTGGCCATGCGGCGGCACCGATCCACAGGAGTGCAGGTTGGGGTCAATCAGCGGCCCGAGCGCCTTTGAGCTCTCCAGCCAGGGGTCTAGGTCGAGCCGGAGCTCGCGGGTGAGGTTGAGATCCGGGCGCTGTCCCGTGCAGACAACGATCCGGTCGACGGGGCCGAGCTCCCGGACCCCATCAGTGGTCTCACCCTTAACTATCACCCGGTCGCCCACCGCCTTTACGTGGGTGGCTGAGAAACCGGCGACCAAGGTGACTCGTCCGCTGTCGACAAGCGCCTTGAGGTTGGAGCCGAGCTCGCCGCGGGCCGGGAGTTGGTCGGCGCGGCCGCCACCATAGACCCGCATCAGGTTCTCGCCGCGGGTCACCCAGACGATGGAGGTCTCGGGATCACGCTCAGCCAGTCGGGCCAAGTCGAGGAGCACGTTGGCGGCCGAGTGGCCGGCGCCGACGACCAGGGTCGTCCTGCCCTCGTAGGTAGCGCGGTCGTGCCCGAGCACGTCCGGGATGCCGTACGCGATGTGCTTGGCGTGCTCGGCTTCGCCCTCGGCGAGGATCCCGCCCGAACCGAGTGGGTTCGGGGCCGTCCACGTGCCGGAGGCATCGATCACCGCGCGTGCCAGGTCGCGCCGGATTGCGCCGTTGCCGTTAGAGACGGCGAGCACAAAGGGCTTGGTCTCGCGGCCCTTGCTGAGCACCTTGTCGGCGCCCTGACGGGTGATCGCCGTCACCCTGGCATTGGTCTCGATCACCGCCGCCATCTCCAGTATCCCGGAGAGCGGCTTGAGGTACGCCTCGTACAGGTCCGATCCCGTCGGCATGGCCTTGCCGGGCGGCTCCTGCCAGCCGTGGGCCTGGAGCAGCGCGCGAGCCGCCGTGTCGGTGTTGTACTCCCATGGCGAGAACAGGCGGACGTGCCCCCAGTCGCGGATATTCGCGCCGACGGTTGCTCCCGCCTCGTAGACCTTCACAGGGAGGCCACGCTGGATCAGGTGGGCGGCGGCGGCAAGGCCGACCGGGCCTGCGCCGATGACGGCAATGGGAAGGTTGTCGAGCGGGGTCATGGGAGAACTCCTTGGTCAGCAGCAGGAGGCAGGTCGGGGGGCGAAGCCGTCACGCACGCGCTCGACGAAGACACGTCCGTGGCAGCAAAGGATCTTGAGCATCCGCGAGGGATCGCGGTAGCGGGGCTGGGCCAGGACGGCGAGGACGTCGGCCCGCTGGAGGCCGATGTCGCGCAGGAGATGGTCGTCCAGCTCGCCGAGGGCGGCGACCTGCCGACGGTTGCGGGCCGCACAGGCGAGGCGGAGGAGGAAGGGAAGGAAGCCAGGCATCTGTCTGTCCTTTTGATATTTCCGGTAGCATGGAAATAGTGGTCAAAATAAATCAGGCGGCGTTCTCCGCCTGGGTTCTGCATCCGGCGTCGGCGCAGCACTCGTCGGCTAGAAAGCCAATGAGGCCGTTCATCGCCGGGTAGTTGGCCCTGCAGATCAGGGTTGTGGCCTGCCGCTCCTGCGTCACCAACCCGGTCAGCAGGAGCCGCTGGAGGTGATGCGAGAGCGTCGAGCCCGGAATGCCGAGGCGTTCCTGGATCTGCCCGACGGGCAGGCCCGCCTCTCCGGCCCGTACCAGGGTGCGGTAGACCTGGAGCCGGGTGGTGTTCCCGAGCGCTTCGAGCTGCTTGGCTGCTTGTTCGACGTTCATGGAAATAAGATGCGCCGGCTCCCTCAGCCAGTCAAGCAGTATTTCTAGGAAAAGCGAAATAGTGCGGTCGACGTGGCATCTCGCAGCCGCGAGTGGCGGCGAGGCTGGTGTTGCCGGATGGCTTATCCTAAAGCCGGAGGGATGTTTGAACGTGGACCTTTCTCCCCCTGTCCGAAATGCCGCCGCCCGGAAAGCTTCGGTCTCCTTCACGGCGGCGATCACAGTCTGACCATGCGATGCAAGGCGTGCCGACACACGGAACGCGAACAGTTGCCCGTTCTCGACAAGAAGGTCATCTACCTTGATCAGTTCGCGTTCAGCGAGCTTTTCAAGATCAAGGCCGGCACACGGCGGGCCGATGCCCACGACGCCTTCTGGCGGGAGCTCTACGACAAGGTGCAACGGGTTCTGCTGTTGCAGCAGGCCATCTTCCCGACATCGGATGTGCATTCCAGCGAAACGATTGTGTCGCCGTTCTCCAACGACCTTCGCAATGCCTGCGAAGCGATTGGTGGCACCGCTTCGCTCATCGACACCGACGAGGTGTCCCGCAAGCAGGTCCGGGAATGCTTCGATGCCTACCGCCAGAACCGGGCCCCGAGCTTCTCTCTCAATGTGGACGACGTGCTGTCCACGCAGCGCAACACCTAGCTTCCGGACATGCGGGTCTTCGTGAACGCGGACTACAGCCGGTTCGCCGAGGGGCTGCGCGACAGCATCAACCGGGATGCGGAGCGGATGGCTGCCCCGATTGAATTCTGGCGGGAGGCGCGCCCGCTCTTTGAGAATATCCTGCAGGCGGAACTTGGAAGCTTCGGACCGGGGCGCTTGAATGTGCTGCGGCACCTGTTGGATCTGAAGGACCAGGTGGAGCAGTCGAATGATCCGCTCGCCATCCTCGGCGTCGCGGGCCATCCGATTTTCCGGGAGTTCATGGAGCTGCTTCGCGTCTTCGAGGCCGATGGCCTCGATCAAGCCGCGGCCACGGTGGAGGTCGCGCGGTTCTGGCACTGGCCCGGCAATCGGGAGCAGCCGCGCCATCGCATCACCGCGTACCTGTTCGCCGCTATCGCCCGGAAGATCGTGGCGGGCCAGCGCAAACCGCCAACCCGGGGCTTCATGAATGATGTGTCGGCAATCGCATCCTATGCCCCCTACGTCGATGCCATGTTCCTCGACAAGGAATGTGCCGGCCTTCTCCGGGAGACGCCCCTGCGGGAGGACCTGAACCTGCGGGCCCGCATCTTCTCGCTGAACACGCGGCAGGAATTCCTGGATTACCTTGGCGAGCTTGAGAACGCCGCATCGGAGGAGGTGCGGCGCTATGCGAAGCGGCTCTACGGAACGAACTGATTGGCCGGGGGAACGGCGCCCGGCAATGCCATGAGCGCCGCCTAGTCGTGCCCCGGGACGCCCACGCCTTGGGGCAGGCTGATGGTCATGCGACCTGTCACTCGCCTGCCGGCACCCTCCGTGCGGCCGGTGCCGGACGCGTCGCGCCACGCTCATACCAGCCCTGGCTGCGGTTCACGATCCAGACCACCGACAGCATCACCGGCACCTCGATCAGCACGCCGACCACCGTCGCCAGCGCTGCCCCTGAGTTGAACCCGAACAGGCTGATCGCCGCGGCCACCGCCAGCTCGAAGAAGTTGCTCGCCCCGATCAGGGCGGACGGGCCGGCGACGCAGTGTTGCTCGCCCGCGACCCGGTTCAGCAGGTAGGCCAAGCCGGAGTTGAAGTAGACCTGGATCAGGATCGGCACCGCCAGCAGGCCGATGACGGTCGGCTGCGCCAGGATCTGCTCGCCCTGGAAGCCGAACAGCAGCACCAGGGTGGTGAGCAGCGCCACGAGGGACGCCGGTCCCAGGAGGCCGAGCAGGCGGGTGAGGGCGCCCTCGCCGCCGGAGGCCAGGAGACGGCACCGGAGGACCTGCGCCACGATCACCGGGATGACGATGTAGAGCACCACGGACAGCACCAGCGTGCCCCACGGCACCGTGATGGCGGACAGACCCAGCAGCAGCCCCACGATGGGGGCGAACGCCACCACCATGATCGCGTCGTTCAGGGCCACCTGGCTCAGCGTGAAGTGCGGCTCGCCCCGGGTGAGATGGCTCCACACGAACACCATCGCCGTGCATGGCGCAGCGGCCAGGATGATCAGGCCGGCGATATACGAGTTGATCTGGTCCGCAGGCAGGTAAGGCTTGAACATGTAGCCGACGAAGAGCCAGCCGAGCGCCGCCATGGAGAAAGGCTTGACCGCCCAGTTGATGAACAGGGTCACGCCGATGCCGCGCCAGTGTTCCCGCACCCGCCCCAGCGATGCGAAGTCGATCTTGATCAGCATCGGGATGACCATGAGCCAGATCAGGGCTGCCACGGGCAGGTTGACCTTGGCGACCTCAAGCGCGCCGACGGCCTGGAAGAAGCCGGGGAAGGCATGGCCGAGGGCGATGCCGGCGATAATGCAAAGCGCGACCCAGAGGGTCAGGTAGCGTTCAAAGACTGACATGAAAAATCCTTCAGGCGGTAGCCACGCGGCGTCCGTGCTCATCGACCACGCGCTCGCCGTCTTCCTTGACGAACTCGCCTTGCTGTGGCGGCAGGAGATCGAGGACGGCCTCTGACGGGCGGCACAGACGCACGCCCCTGGACGAGACAACGATGGGACGGTTGATCAGGATCGGATGCGCCATTATCGCATCCAGGAGCTGGTCGTCAGTCCGGGACGGATCGTCGAGGCCGAGTTCCTTGAAGGGCGTGCCCTTCTCGCGGATGGCGTCGCGGACGCTAACACCCATGCGGTCGATGAGCTGGCGCAGCAGGAGCCGGGTCGGCGGCGTCTTCAGGTACTCGATGACGTGCGGCTCGATGCCGGCGTTGCGGATCAGACCGAGGGTGTTGCGGGACGTGCCGCAGTCCGGGTTGTGGTAGATGATGACGTCCATGGCAGATCCTCAGGCCGAGCGGCGGTCGAAGGGGAGCACACTGCCGGAGGTCGCGCCCTCCAGCTTTCCGATCTCCCGCAGGTGATGGCTGAGGGCAACCTGGTCGAGGCTTGCCATGGGCAGGGCCAGGAAGGCGGAAATCCGGTTCTTGAGGTATTTTGCTGCCTGGACGAAGGCCCGTTCCTTCTCGATGTCGGTGCCCTCGACGGCGGCGGGATCCTCGATGCCCCAGTGGGCCGTTGCTGGATGACCCAGCCACACCGGGCAGGCCTCTCCCGCGGCGCTGTCGCAGACCGTGAAGATGACGTCCATGACCGGAGCGTCGGGTTCGCGAACTCGTCCCAGCTCTTGGAGCGGAGGCCGTCGGTCGGGTAGCCGAGGCTGTCGAGTACCTTGAGGGCGAACGGGTTGACGGTGCCCTTGGGCTGGCTGCCGGCGGAAAAGGCGTTGAAGCGGCCTGCGCCGTCCTTGCGCAGGATGCCCTCGGCGAGGATCGAACGGGCAGTGTTGCCCGTGCACAGGAACAGCACGTTGCAAGGACGATCAGCCACAGGTTTTCTCCGTAGGAGGGCAGCAGGGTGTCAGGGTGTCAAGAAGGGGCACGCAGACCTCCGGATGCCCGCCGCAGCAGTCCTGCAGCAGGAAGGCCACGACCTCTCGGAAACGGGTGAGGTCGGCGCGGTAGATAATCGAACGGCTGCGGCGCTCCGAGCTCACCAAGCCGGCCCGCGACAGGATGCCGAGGTGGCTCGACATCGTGTTGTGGGGGACGGCGAGATGCCGAGCGATGTCGCCTGCGGGCAGTCCGTTCGGCTCGTGCTTCACCAGTAGCCGGAACACGTCGAGGCGCGTGGACTGGGCCAAGGCCGCGAGGGCGAGAATGACATTCTCTGATTCCATTCGTCGAGACTTATGGACATGTGTCACGGCAGTCAAGCGACAAAGCCTAAACTCCAGGCGCTGCCCGTGCGCCCAGTGGCGCCCGGGGTCCGATCATGGCTGACCTTTTGTGCCCTCCCAGTCACACTCAGGGCTTTTCCATCGATCCTGCCTGCGCGTGGTCGACGGCGGCTTCACCGCTTGCGTGCACATGGATAACAGGGGATCAAACACCTAACGGGGCAATGCCGTCACATGGCACGAGTGCGCGTCGTCGAAGTTCGGAATTTCCGGTCCATCAAGGAGCTCAAATGGGCACCCTCGCCAGGCATCAACTGCCTCGTCGGTCCCGGCGACAGCGGCAAGTCGACGATCCTCGACGCGCTGGACCTGTGCCTGGGCGCCAGGCGCAATGCCACCTTCACCGATGCCGACTTTCACAACCTGAACATCGACGAACCCATCTCCATTCTCGTCACGGTCGGCGAGTTGGAGGACTCCCAGAAGAACTTTGAGAGCTACGGGCTGTATCTCCGAGGGTTCAACAAGGAGACGGGCGCGGTGGAGGATGAGCCCGGAACCGGCCTTGAAACTGTCCTCACGATCAAGCTTGAGGTCCAAAGCGACCTGGAGCCGTCCTGGTGCCTGGTGTCAGACCGTGCGACCGCCCAAGGGCAGTCACGCCTTCTGCAATGGGCCGACCGGGTCAAGCTGGCGCCGACACGGGTTGGAGCCGTCGCGCATCATAACCTGGGATGGCAGCGGGGTTCCGTCCTCAACCGCGTCTCGACCGAACGAGCTGATGCTTCGTCGGCCCTGGCCAAGGCCGCGCGTGACGCCCGGGCAGCGTTCGGCCAGGAGGCGGAGGCGCAGCTTGGTGCCACGCTGGGTATCGTCGCAAACACGGCCAGGGAGCTTGGCATTCCGGTAGGGCCGTCCGTGAAGGCCATGCTGGATGCCCATTCGGTCTCCTTCGTCGGGGGGACGATTTCGCTGCACGACGGCGGCGGCGTGCCGCTCCGTGGCCTCGGCATCGGCTCGACGCGGCTGCTGATCGCGGGGCTGCAGCGCAAGGCCGCCGAGCGGTCCACAATCATCCTGGTGGACGAGCTTGAGCACGGCCTTGAGCCGCATCGCATCATCCGGTTCATCAATTCCCTCGGATCCAAGGAAACCGAGCCGCCCTTGCAGGTTTTCGCCACCAGCCACTCCCCGGTGGCTTTGAGCGAGCTCTCCGTGAGCCAGCTCAATGTCGTTCGCCGGTCGGCGGCGCAGCACCGGATTTTACGGTCGGACGCGGAGGATGGCATCCAGGGCGCGGTCCGGTCGTATCCTGGCGCATTCCTCGCCGCCTCGATCTATGTCTGCGAGGGAGCGAGCGAAGTGGGCTTGCTCCGAGGCCTTGACCAGCACCTGGTGGCGGGGGCCGGGAAGACCTCCCTTTTCGCCTCGGGCGCGTTCCTCGTCGACGGAGGCGGGGCCCAGAAGATCTACAAGGGAGCGGAAGCCTTCCGCAAGTTGGGCTACCGCGTCGCCGTCCTGCGGGACGACGACGTCCAGCCGACGCCGGAAACCGAGCAGGAATTCACCACGGGTGGAGGCGGGCTCTTCACGTGGCGCGCCGGCCGCACGACCGAGGACGAACTCTTCCTGAGCCTCTCCGACCAGGCCGTGCGGAGGCTGGTGGCACTCGCTGTCGACTTGCACGGCGAAGAGTCGGTCGACAGCCACATCCGCTCCGCCGACAACCGCTTCGATCTGTCATCCGTCGCCGGGGCGATCACACCGGACCTGAGGATTGCCCTGGGCAAAGCCGCCAAGGGCAAGAAGTCGGCTTGGTTCAAATCCGTGACCGACATGGAGACGGCCGGGCGGGAGATCGTCGGCCCCGACCTGCCGCACGCCGACGCAGCCTTCGCGCAGACCGTCGTGTCCCTGTTCGGATGGGCCGCCCATGGCTGACGCGCCCATCGACCTCCTTGGCGTCCGGCTCGGGTCCGTCACGGCCCCGGCGGGGTGCGGGAAGACGCAATTGATAGCGTCGACGCTGGCACGGTGCGAGGACGATAAACCTATCCTCGTGCTCACCCACACCAACGCGGGCGTGGCGGCCCTGCGGGGCCGGCTCGACCGTCTTGGCATCCCGCCCAAGCGGTATCGCCTGTCGACCATCGATGGCTGGTCGATGCGCCTGATCTCGACCTTCCCAGCCCGGAGCGCCATCGATCCGGCTGTCCTGATGCTCCGAAACCCGAAAGGCGACTACCCGGCGATCCGTAACGCTGCCCATGCGCTGCTCGAAAGCGGTCACGTGAACGACGTGCTTGCAGCCACGTATTCCCGCATCATCGTGGATGAGTATCAGGACTGCTCCGTGCCGCAGCATTGCATCGTCGGGTTCGCGTCGACGGTCCTGCCGACGTGCGTCCTGGGTGATCCCTTGCAGTCCATCTTCGGGTTCAAGGGTGTGCAGATGCCGGATTGGGACGATCATGTCCGCGCGCACTTCCCTGAGGTTGGGGTCTTGTCCGAACCGTGGCGCTGGATCCGCGCAGGGACCGAACACTTTGGGCGTTGGTTGCTCGATGTCAGGGAAAAGCTTCTGAAACGGGAGCTGATCGACCTGCGGAGCGCTCCGGCGGAGGTGACCTGGGTGCATCTGGACGGGACCGACGACGAACGGCTCCGTCTGGCGGCCGCTCGGGCCAAGGGCTCCTCTCCGGACGACAATGTCCTGGTGATCGGCTACAGCACCAAGCCCTCCATGCAACAGGACTTCGCGCGACGGACGCCCGGGGCCCAGGCGGTCGAGGCCGTGGACCTCAAGGATCTCACCCAGTTCGCTGGCAGGCTGAACCTCCATCACGCGGACGCCCTCGACGTGGTGGCCGCCTTCGCCCAGTCGGTCATGTCGAACGTCGGCGCGGCCGATTACATCCGACGGGTGGACACCCTGCGCCGGGGAACGGCGCGGCTTGCGGCGACCGCGGCTGAGCAGGCGGGCCTGAACTTCGTCGCCATGCCCACGTACAGCGGCGTGGCCGACGTGCTGGTGGAGATCGGCAGGACCCCCGGCGTCATCACCTACAGGTCAGGGATGATGCGGGCGTGCCTCAAGGCTCTTCAGATGTGCCAAGCCTCGGGCGGAGCGCTGTCGTTCCACGACGCAGCCGTCCATGTGCGGGAGCAGAGCCGGATCTTGGGCCGCGCGTTGCCCCGGCGTGCCGTCGGCAGCAACCTGCTGCTCAAAGGACTGGAGGGCGAGGTCGCCGTGATCCTCGACGCGGATGAACTCGACGCCCGCCACCTCTACGTGTCGATGACACGAGGCTCGAAGTCCCTTGTCATCTGCTCCCAAAACCCTGTCCTCAACCCGTATGTGAACTGACGGTTCCGGGCGGGCCGTCCCCGTCGGGGAAGTGGATCGGGAGCATGGCCCCTAGCGGGTCTGTGGGCATGGCGTGGTGGCATGAATGGTCACCAGCCGCGGGCACGTTGGTTTGAGGCTTGGCACAACCGGTCTGCCCGATCCCGCCCCCCTTGGCCCCGAGGGCGGTTCCCTCATGCGCCGTTCGCCAACCGGAGGAGCGTTCCCACATCGCAGCCAAGGTCATCGAAGTCCTCGTCGAGGATCCCCTCGGTGGGAAGGTTTGCAAAATCCTCCTCGTCCTCCAACCAGCTGAGGTGGAGGGAGGGGTCCTGGGGCAGCGGCGATGGCCGGCCGACTGGCTGGCGCGCCTGCGCCGGCCTTGTGGCTTCACGGCGCTTGTTGCCGGGTCGGCCGGGCGCCCGGCCGGGATGCGCGCGCTTGCGGCGCTCCGAAGGCGCCATCGGACGCAGGGTCGGCTCGCCACGGTTCCGGCGGGAGGGCGACGGGGAGATGGACAGGGCGGCGCTTGTGGTGGTTCGCATCATATCGTCCTTTCTGCTGTGGGTGTGCGTGGATCAGGTGCAGCCTTACCGGCGTCGCAGGGACAGCCCGGCCCCCGGCGTCATCGGCGGGTTCTGGTCCGTCGGATGCCAAGTTCGCGGGGCGCGGCTGCGGCCGTTGCCGGAACGGGCGACCACGGACACGGCCCTCCGATCAGACCGCCGCGAATTGGGCCACGAGCGCCGGTCCATCTGCGGCAGGCGCGGCGCTCCGGTGCCGGCGCTCAGACGCTCGAACATCTCCGCCAGCACACCGAGCCTCTCTCGCGTCCCGTGGTCGCCATCTGCACCCGGATCGAACATCTCCGCGAAGGCGGCACGGTCGAGCCTCGACTCGGATGGGTCCGCGGCTGCGGCCTCCAAGGCGGCTGCCAGCAGAACGCCCTGCCGGAGGAGCGCCCGTCCGGGGCGGCCGCAGGCCAGGGCCGCGATCTGACCGGTCTGGAGCAGCGGCATCGCGACCGGAAGAAGGCGCGTGCCGCTGGGCCGGGCGCGGAGCGGCCCAGCGGGAGCTTCCTGCCAACGCGCGTCCGCGACCCCGTGATAGTCGCGGGCGAGCAGCCAATGGGGGAGAGGGAACGCTGCGGGCGCGCCTGCCGCGCTGGGCTGGCTCGGCATCCGGAAAGTGGCGCCGCTGGCCAGGACCGTCGAGCCGTAGGGCAGGACGGGGAGATACCGCCGACGCACGAGGGCATGGGCTGTCGCAAGCCTAAGAGGGGCGGCGACAATGACGTCATCGCCCGTCCGCTCCACTTTATCCAGCAAGGCGGTGAGCCCAAGCTCCGAGCAGTCCGCCGCATTGACGCGGGTGACGATCAGGGGGCGCGGGCAGGCCGTGCCGGGGATGGGAAGGGCTTGGGACGACACCTGGACCAAGTGGACGGGCCTGTCCACGCTGGCGAGGCCGTGCGCCGTCAGGAGAGCGGCTTGGGACGCGGAGTCGTCATCCGCGAAGAATGCAACGCGCATGTGTTACTTCCTCTTGCCCCTGTGTCGACCTGACACCGGCCTCATGGGATGGGCCGGCCTGTCCAGATCTCTGAACGTTCGTCTTCATTGTCGAACGATGATGATGATAGGCCTATGAAGCTCTAGTTACTAGAGGGTCGGGAGGGCGATATAGCTGTGTGGTTAGGAAAACCTTTCCATCGCGCCTGGGGCTGGCGAGCGGACGGACGCCGCAACGAAGCCAATGATCGGCTTGGAGCGGCCCGGACTTGGGCCGGATCGGGTTTCCGGTCGACCAGCATCGGGGCTGGGCGGGTCGAGGAGCGCCACCGGTCAAGGAACTCCCCGAAATGCGGGCTTCCGCCGCGCGCGGCCTCCAGGAAGCGGACCAGGCTCTCCATGCTGGCGTCATGCCCGCTGGCCGTGGCGCGTCCGGTGAGCAGGGCCCACCGCACGTAGAGACCGACCAGGTTGAGCGTGTCCGCCTCGCAGTAGGCCCGGACCTCCCCGATCCGGCCCTGCGCCACCATCGCGCCAACCTCGGAGCCGTGGCCGCCGATCTTGCCGGGGAGGCCTATGGCGCGCGCGGCGTCGTCCAGGCCCAACCGCGGGTTGGCGCCATGGTCGGACATCTGCTCCTGCAGGTCACAGTGCCAGTCGGCGGCATAGCGCTGGCCGTAGTTGTCCCATTTGTTGCCGCGCGTGAACCAGGGCTCGGCGGCGACGCCGTAGATCATCGACCGCAGCCGGAGCACGGCCATGTCGAAGCTCCGGCCGTTCCACGTCACGACACGAGCCTGCCGCTGCCCGAAGTATCGCCAGAAGGCCTTGAGGAGGCGCCGCTCGTCCCAATCCTCCCGGCCGCCGGAGCGGCAGCCCTCCACGAGATAGCGCTCGCCGGCATCGTCGCGCTCGATGCGCGCTTCGACGAACGAGATCGCGACGACCCGGTGCCACATGGCCTTGGGGAACGTCTCGGAGGGCCAGTCCGGCGGGATCACGTCGGTGTCCGGCACCGTTTCGATGTCGAGGCAGAGCAAGTGGTCATGCGTCATGAGGGTCTCCGATGATGGGGAGGGCAAGCGAGGGGCGGATGTTCGTGCGCCATGGCCGCCGGTGGCCGATATCGCGACGGGACGGGCGTCACGGTCTTGGTCAGATCTCGACGACGAGCGCTGGATCGAATGATCCGTTTTCTATCGGGAGCCCTCGGGGATTGGCCACGACGCGGGTCCTGCCGACCTTGTAGTCGGCGTGGGTCGCGACGTGCCCATGAACCCAGAGGGCGGGCGCGCCCCACATGGTCATGATGCTCTCCAGATCGGACGCCTGCGCCGCGGGCAGCCATTTCTCGGTCGAGAGCCAGCCGATCCAGTCATCAGGCAGGGAGCGCCGGGATGGGGCGTGATGCGTGAGCACCACGGCTTTGTCCCCGCGTCTGACGCCCGTGATCAGCGCCACCGGCGAGGCGCGGATGCCATGCTCCTGGCACACGATGTTCCCAAGAGTGTCCTCGATGACGGCCCTTGACCGCGCATGTGCGCCGGCGGCGGCCTGGGGCGACCAAGCCCGCCGTCGCGTGAGGACGATGTTGCGGCAGTCGGGCCAGGATCCGCGTGCGAAGCCCCGGGCGACGGTCGCCCGACGCAGGCCGTTCAGGGCCCAGTCGGTCCAGAGCGTCGCGCCGACGACGTGGATCCCGTATCCGTGCCGGTCCCGCAGGCTGCAGGTCTCGTCCGAGAGCAGGGTGATGCCGAGGTCGCGGGCAAGCTCGCGCCCGCGGGCGAGGGTCTCAGCCATGGGAACGCCGTTCCAGAACTCCCGGTTGCCCGGCACCATCACGATGGGCCGGTCCCCGCATCGGCGGCGCACAGCGCGGTCGAGCCAGTGGAGCGTGGTGTCCAGGCTCGACGCGATCCCGCCGGCGACCAGGACCGCGTCGCAATCCGGCGCTTGCGCCGGCAGGTCGAAGGAGGGCAGACCCGGGTCGTCCACGTGCAGGTCCGACAGCACCCAGAACCGCATGCTCGATGCGGGGGCGGGACTGGCAGGTGTCCCCGGGCGGGACCGGGCCACGGCGGGCGGTGGCCGCCGCATGTGTCCGGGCGTTGCGGGAGCCGGTGCCCTGGGCGTGATCCGTGGTTTGGTGCGCAATCCGCGACGGTCATTCGTGCGCATCGGGTCTCCCTTGCAAGGTGAGGTTTGTCGGGGCGGCGGCGAACGGGTCGACGCGCGGGTCATTGCGGGCGGGCGGCCCCGGCGTTCTCGCGCGCCCGCAGGACGCCATCGACCATCCGCCGGAGCCTGCGGACGGAGCCGCCCCGCCATCGCCTGCGGAGAACGTCCCGTTCAAGGCCGTCCAAGGGCGGAAAGAAGCGGGCGTCCACTGCCCGCTCGCGGGCGATGTCCTCGATCAGCGCAGGCAGGAGGGCGTCGAGGTGCTCGGGCCCTGGCTCGGGGAACGACACGACGGCGCGGAAGCGGTCGACCAGAGGCCCTGGGAGCCGCCAGCGCTCGTTCGCGGTGCAGATGACCGACACCCAGGACAGGTCGAGGTCCGCTTGGAGGCAGGGATCGGGAAAGGTGGCCGCCGTCTCCGGATCCATCGCCTGGAGCATCACGTCCCACAGACGTCCATAATCGGAGCGGGTCGGAGCCTTGTCGACCTCGTCGACGAGCAGCAGCGGGTTGGCCTGCCCGAAACGGGCGATGGCCATGAACGGCCGGCACGGCTCCGTCGAATGCCAGCGCCGTTCGGTGCCGCCGAACGCCGCGCCGGCGTCATTGGAGCCGTCCACCCGGTACACGCCCATGCCGAGCGCCTCGCCGAGGCGCCGCACGAAGCGCGACTTGCCCGCCCCCGGTGGGCCCTCGACCAGGATGTTGCCGAGATGCAGGTAGCGGCGGCCGAGGAGCCACCGCAGCACCTCGTCGATGGCAGCCCCGGCCTGCGGGAACTCCCGCAGCAGGGCTTGGCGGACCGGCGCCACGTCGGGCGTCTCCACGAGCGGCAACGCCGCCCCGATGGCATGTTCGTACCCGCGCAGGACATCCCTGCTCCGGCCGGCCAGCCCCGCGGATGGGCAGACGATGACATGCCCCTCCGGAGGCGGGGCGTCGGCCTGCGCCGCCTCGGGCTCCGATGCCGGCGCCTGCGTGCTCTTGTCCTGCTCCTTGCGTCGGGCGAGGGCCGCCTTGCGCTCCGCGACGCGGCGGCGCTCCTCCGCCACCGCAAGGCGTTCGACCGGCCCAAGGGCTTGGCGTCCCGCCTTGAGGGCCACCGCCGCCAACGTCTCGTAGGCGTAGGACTCCGGGACGCGCCCGACGGCCATGGCCGACAGGCCGGCGGCCAGGACGGCGGCCTCCTTCTTGAGCCCGTCGTACGCCGCGCCGAGCGCTTGGCGCCATTGCTGGGCGGCGCCGGCCCGGACGCCCGCGTTCGCCGGGAAGGCGGCGCTCACGTCAGGATCGTCGATCTGGGCCAGCAGGTCATCGTACGGGTTGGGAAGGCCCTCGTCGCTCTCGGCCGCGAGAAGCAGCGCGAGCCGTTGCAACGCCGCGCCGACCTCGTCGAGCCTTTCCGCGTCCCGCCAGACCGCCAGGGCGAGGCGCGCGGCGATGTCCCGGTCGCCGGCGGGGGCGAGGAGCACCAGCAGGGCGTCGGCGATCTCCCGCGCCGCAGGCCTGTCGGTGAGGGCGGCGACCTCGTCGAGCATGGCGCAGGTGGCCGTCAGTGGGATCTCCTGCGGCAGGCGGAGGGTTCCGACAGCGGCGTCGAGGCAGCGCTGGACTGCCAGGCCGAGGCCAGGGCCAAGCGCGCGCGCGTCGGCAATCAATTGCTGCGCGGGATCGCCGTGGACGCCCCCGGCGTCGAGGGCGGCGCGGAGGATCCGGGGGAACGCTCGAAGCACGATCCCTCGTGCCATTGCGGGCTGGATACGGGACATGGGAACAGCCTTGGTGTCGAGTGGACGGACACGCACCCCAACGGCGGCCGGGATGGGCGGCGTTGGCACCTCGGATCGAGGCGCTGCCCTGCCTTATGAGGCGACCTCCACCACGAGGCGGGGATCGAAGGAGGGGTTCTCCATGCCGTATCCTTTCGGGTTGCACAGCACCCGCGTGCCTCCGATGCGGTAGTCGGCGCATGCATGCATGTGGCCGTGGACCCACAGCGTCGGCGCCGTGGTTTCGACGAGCCGCTCCAGGGCCGATGCGTAGGCCGGGTTCAGGGCGCTGCCCGCGAAGCGCGGCGGCACGGATCGCCGACTGGGGGCGTGGTGCGTGACCACCACGTGGGAGACGAGGTCATCCGACGCGCGGAGGTCACCGAGCAGCGCCTGTTCGAGATAGGCCCGCGAGGCGGCATGCAGTACGGCGGCCTCCTCCGGCCGGAAGCGCAACCAGCGCGGCCTGGTTGCCCATTTGATGCGGCGATGGTCGTTCATGCCATGCCGCGCCGCCTCCATCGCCAGCGGCCGCAGGGCCGGCCCGTCCAGGGCGTAGTCGGTCCACAGGGTGCATCCGATGAAGGCCACGCGCCCGATCTCGACGCTGCGGTTCTCCAGCAGGTGGACGTCGTGGCGGGCCGCGGCCTCCTGGCCACGCGCGAGCTCCTCGCGCAGGGTGCCGCCGTAGAACTCGTGGTTCCCGGCGACCATCACCACGGGCATGTGCGGCCGGAGCGTCTCCGCCGCCCATTCGACGCTTGCGACGAGACCCTCCCCGACGTCGCCTGCAACAACCGCCACGTCGGCGTCCGGAACGGCGGCGGGCGCCCATGCGGGGCCCACGTCGCGGTGCAGGTCGGACAGGATCCAAAGGCGCATGGCGCTTCCTTTTCAGCACGTCGGGATGATCGAGGCGGACCGGAGCCGGGCTATCGGGCCGGGGGCTCGGGGGGAGGCGCGATCCGAGGGTCAGGACGGGGGCGCCACTGCCGCCACCGGGCGGAGAGATCCCCGCATCCGGCATGGCGCGGCGATTGGCGTGCGAGGCGTGCCAGCGCATGGGCCAGGATGAACGGGCATGCGGGATCGTCCATGAGGGCATGGAGGAGCAGGCCGCTCATGATGAAGTCGGCGTCGGCGCCGGCGAGGTCGGCCCGGCGCACGAGAAGGCCGACGGCGCTGCCGATGACGAGCGCGGACTCGACGCGCCGGTGGCGCCGCCCCGCGGTCGTCCCGGTTGCGCTCGAACCCAGCACGGCGGCAAGCCGCAACCGGTCGCCCGGCCCAAGGTCCTGGGGCGGACGCGTCCGCCAGAGCCGCAGGACACGCCGATTCCGAGGGGCGATCCCGGCATGCGGGCGCCTGGGCCGTGGCACGAGGCGGACGGACGGGAGACTATCCGCCGTCGAGGAGGGGCGTCGACGATTGCGTGGGATCATGGCTTCTCCGTCGCGGCCCGGGCTTGGCCCAGGCCGTTTGATTGTCGATGGGTCCCGTGAGGGGGTGCCGCTAGTGCGCGCGGGCGGGCGTGCCGCCGGCCGGCGTCCCAAGCCGGTACAGGCGCGAATACGTTCTGGCGAAGCTGCGCCCGTCGGTGGCGTAGACCTCCGAGGTGGTGACGAGGCGGCCCGGCGCGAAGTCGGGATGGCCGGCGACATGCCCCGCCAGGGCGCGGACCATCCGCGGCTCCACCGTCCAATTGTTGAGCACCGGGGCGGCGGCCAGCTCATCGGGGGAGGGTCCGACGCCGTCGTGGATCGCCTGGAGGTCGTCTGCCAGATCGCGCAGCCGCTCGGTCGAGGTGCGAACGTCGCGGGTGACCGGTGTGGGATCCCCGTTGCCGATCCGTGTTGCGAAGGCCAGGGGATCGAGGCTGCCTGCGCGTGGGGCATCGGCCGCCGCTTGGAGCGCCGCGGCGAGCAATAGGCCGGAGCGCAGCAGCGAAGGGGTGGAGCTGCCCGTGGCGAGCGCCGCCGCCTCGGTCCGGCTGAGGCTTGGCAGTGTCACGGGCAGGGAGCGGACGCGGGACGCGGCACGCATCAAGGGACCATGCTTGGCGAGGCTTGCCGCCATCGCATGGGCGAAGGCGGTGACGGCTGGGCCACCACCCGGACGTCCCCAGCCGAGCAACCAGGGTGCACACGGATCGTCCGCGTCCGGCACCATGTTTGGCCGGACGCGGCGCAGCATCGTCGCGGCGGCTTCCTCGTCGAAGTGGGCCGGGCCGACCACGAGGATGGACAGAAGGGAGCCGCGACCGAGGGGTGGCTCCGCCAGGAAGGCCCCCGGCAGATCCAGCACGACCGTGTGCCCCTGCTGACGGGCCGCGGCGAGGGATCGCTCCACCGCCGCGTGTCCTTCCGCGGCGAGGGAATGCTCGACGAAGCGTATGGCGTTTGGCATCGTGTCGGGCATGGGCATTGATGCGTCATCGGCCCCGATCCCGCGGACGAGGGTCACGGGACGGGCGGCCGCCACGCCAATGCCGACCGAGGCGAGAAGGGCCGCTTGGGCGCTGATGGAGCGCCCATCGGCGCCGAAGAAAGCGATGACCATGGCGAAGACACCCTCCCTGAAACAAGGCCGACGACCAATGCCGGATGCGCAGGAGGCATCCGGGTACGGGACGGCGGCAGGATTGATGAATGATTGGAAGTATACCATTGGCGTACAAATTTTTCAACAGTCGCCTGTGGTCCCCGGTCAGCTTGCGGCGCTTAACCTTAACGACTACCCGCTGGACCACCCCATCCCGGGACTGTTGTTCCAAGCGGCCAGGACGCTGCTCGGTCTGGCGCAGGACGATCTGACCGGGTCCCGGACGCAGCCCAAGGTGGGGGAGGGGCAACGGGCTCCCAGGGAGTCAGGTCCGGTCCTGTCCCGCAAATACTTGACTGACCTGGAGAACGGGACGCGCGGAATGACAACGAAGATGTCCGCCAAGCTGCGGATGGCGTTGGAGGCGAAGGGCGCGCGCTTTGTCGTCGGCGACGGCTGCATCGGTGTGGTCGCGGTCATGGAGCGTGTTGCGTTCGAGGCCCGGCCGCGGGCGCTCCGGAAGAGGGCGGCCGGTGGGGGCAGCCCGGCGCCGGCGACGCCCGGCAAGGCCGCGCGCGGACGGCAACGCGTCCCACGGGGGCGGGGCACCGACGGCTGACGGCCCATGAGGCCGGACCGACAGAGAACGCCGGTTGATTCGTGGCCGATCTTAACCAAGGCGCCTGATCTGGGACCGGAGGCGCCGATTCGGCTCGCCATTTAAGTACGCCAATGGTATAATAAGGGTTTCGTCGGCGGCTTGGGTACGCCCCGCACGGCCTGCGGTCTCGAACTGGCCGGCGCGTGAACGGAGGTAAGGATTGAGGTCCCGGTTCTTCAACTTGTCCCCGGGTGGGACCCATGTCCAAGGAAATCGGAGGCAATCCTTCAAGGATTAGCAAAAGGATCGTTCAAGAATTGAATAAGTAGTTCTTAGATGCCAGTGGAGAAGATGTTGGGGCGGCAGAAGCATCCGCCAGTATCTCCCATGTAATGCTGATTCAATTCGCTTGACAGGCCAGCCGACGCTCTGCCAGCATCCATTCACGGACCGGGCCTGCGGGCCTGCGCCATGGAGGACATCATGATCACGACACGGTCGCGCTCGCCGCCAGGTCAAAACGCATAAGGGCGCGTGGCTGGCCGGCCACGCGCCCTCAGGAAGCACCATTCGTCCGGGCGGCAAGAGTCGCAGTTCAACCCGCCACGGACACCCACGGACCGCAGCCGGTCGGCAAGCCGACCAGCCAGGGCACCTGTGTGCTCTCTGGCGAGATTCGCAGCTGTCGCCGCGTTTGGCAAGAGTCAATCGGCGCGGTCCATCCGGAACAGTCCGCCCATCCGCCGAGGCTGGGGCGGGCCCTTCGCTGGAGGACCCCGCATGCGTTTTCACATCCTCAACACCGAACTCGCCAAGCGGCGCGGCAAGCGCCTGAAACGCTTCCTGACCGGTCTCGGCTACGACGTCCGGCTCTCGCAGTGCCATGACCTCATAGCCCGGATGATGGAGATCCGGAATTTCAGCGAACTCCGGGCCTGCGCCGGAAGGACCGATCCCTCTCCCGGCGACGCCGAGGTCGACCCGGCCATCCGTGCTGCGCGGCGGAGCCATCACGTGGTGACGCTGTGCGCTGCCGGCATACACCGTGAACAGGACGAAGCCGCCGCGGCCAAAGTCCGACCGACCGATTTTGGGTCACCGCGGCCCCTCACTGGCGCCCGTGGCCAAGATCCTGGCCACGCCGCATTCGAGCGCGAGTGGGGGCTGTGCTCGGCTGGGCAGCCCACTATCCGGGGTGCTCCATCCCGGCATGATCGGGGCCAGCGGCCGCGCGGCTGATCCCACGACCGAGACCGGCGGGAAGCCGCCTGCTCCCGTCACCCACACCTGCCATCGCACCCGCAGCACCGAACCTGCGGGACGGAGGTCTTTGCCATGACGCACCCGACGAATGTCCGGCACCATCCTTCATCGCCGCTGTTGGAGCTGGCCGCCGCGGTCTCGCGCCTGCCCCTGCGCGCCCGCCCCCTCAGCATCCGCGTGGCCGCCCCGCTGAACGCAGGCGGCTGGGCCCTCCTCTTCGCACGGCTCAGGGTCGATCTCGTCACCGAACCGGCGGCCCGGTTTCGGGCCCGCCTGCGGCGCGACCGGGACCCGTGCCTGAGCATCCTCGGGCGTGGCGCCACCGCCATCCCGCAGGAGTGGGCCGTGCTCCGGACCGTGTGCGAGGGCATCGCCGCGGCAGCGGCGACGCTGCCGCGCGGCTGCATTCCGGTCACCCTCCTCACCCCGGGGCGGCAGGCCAGCGTCTCGCTGGCGCGGCACCTGCTACGCCAAGGCCCTGGATCGGTGACCATCGTGAGCGGCCCGAGCGACCTGGTGCGGACGGCTTGCCTGGCCGAAGCGGCCCGGCGCATGTCGGCGGCCCGCGGAGCGGAGGTCCTCTGGACCACCCTGTGGGGGCTCGAAGACGCCTTCGCGGGAACGCCGCTGCACGTCGTGCCGGAGCGGCCGCGCGAAGGGGCCGGATTGGTGATCGTGACCGGCGCCGACGGCCTGCTGACGGGTGATATGGTGAGCCGGGTCCGGCGGATGCGCGCCAGGCTTGGGACGGCCCACGCATCCCTCGTGCTGTCGGGACGGTTCGCCGCGGACGCCGGCGTCGGCCTGGCCGGGATCCTGCCTGCCGGCACCACCTGCTTCGCCGTGGACGGAGGTCCTGGGGGCGGAGCCGGCTCGCGCATCCCCCCTCCGCACGGTCATTGGCGGACTGGCGGTGGTTCCGATGCGGAACCTTCGGACCGGCGCTTGCAGACCCTCGCCCAGCGCCGCCGCGTCTACGTCGCAGCCGTGGAGGCCCTTCCGGCGCGGCGCTCCCGCTGCGAGCTCCGCGCAGCCATTGCCGCCGTCGCCTCGGAGGGCGCCGACCATCGGCCGCCCTCCGAGGCGACCGTTCTGCGGTGGCTGGCCCGCCATCGCCAAGGAGCCGGGGTGCCGGCTGTGGCGGCGCGGCGCCAGGGCCCGCGCACGGTCGCGCGCCTTCCCGCGGGGGTGGAGCATGTCATCGCGGAGGTGATCGGCAGCCTTGCCACCGTGCCCGGCGGCTGGTCCTCGCCGGCACGGATCCACGGCATCGTGCGGGATGTCCTGCGCCATCTGGCGGCGGTCGAGGGCGAGGTGTGGCCGGAGCCGTCGCCCGCCGCCGTGCATCGTCGCCTCGCCGCGTGGAAGGCGCGGGCGCGACGCGCCGGCCAGCTCGGGTTCGGTTCCTGAGCCTCCCCGCCGTGAGGCACATCCATCCCCCAGCACTGGAGACCATCATGAGGAAGCCGTCTTCCGTCCACCCCGCCAACCTCGGGCTGTTCCCCGGCACAAAACCCCTTGGCACCTACACCCGCCGGGGGCCCACCAGCTCATGGCACGGGGTCTTCGCCTCCGAGAAGGCGCTGGGTCCCTCGCCGTTCCGCAGCCTTCTGGAGCGCGACCTGCAGGTGCTGCTCACCGCGAACCCCGATATCCGGTCATATGCGGTCGAGCCGCACGTTTTGACCTTCTTCATGCCGAACGGCCGCGGCGGATCCGACGCGCGGACGTACACCCCCGACGTGGTCGTGATCGACCGCAGGGACCGCATCGCCGTGATCGACGCCAAGGCCAAGGCCTTGTGCGCCTCGGCGCGCTGGCAGGCCCGTGAGCCGCTCATCCGCGAGGCCTATGCGGTCGACCATGGCGTCGCCTTCGTGGTGCTCGACGAGGACGCTATCCGGCTGCAGCCACGGCTGTCCAACTGCGAGGTCATGCTGCGGCACCGGGAGCCGGGCGCCGATGACGCCGCCTTGATGGCGGTGCGCGACGCCATCGCGGCCCTGGGTGTGCCGACGACCATTGGCGCGGTCACGGCGCGGGCCGGCCTCGTCTCGGCGCCGGGCGAGGACCGCGCCTTCACGGCGCTCATGCGTCTGGCGCTCGTGGGCGAGATCGCCCTCGACCTGTCGGCTCCGTTCTCCGCCTTCACCACGGTCGACGAAAGGATCGCCCTATGAACGAACTCGTCGCGCTGGATGGGCGCCGAGGGGCCGTTGCGGTGGAGAGCCTGTTCGGCCCGGTGGCCGAGCCGCGCTTCGATCTCCCCCCGGACACGGTCGTGATCCTGGACGGGCGCCGGCACCTCGTCGAGCGCCGCCTCGACGACACGATCCAGTTCCTCTGCATCGACGACCGGCAGCCGCTCTTCAAGAGCGACGCCGAACTCGCCCGGATGGCCGAGCGCGGCCGCTTCCACCTGGAGTGGATCAATCCGCGCACCAAGCGCGCCGAGAAGGGCGTGCACCTGTTCGCGGTCACGCCGGAGCAACACACGGAGAACCGCCGCAAGGCCGAATACGTCGAGGCCTGCTACGGCGCCAAGGAGGACTTCGCCCGTTCGCGGAGGGTTCTGCAGCCGATCATACGCAAGGTCGCTCAGGCCCGGGGGGAGAAGCCCCCCGGCTTCACCACAGTGCTGTCGTGGATCGACGAGGATCTCGCCTATGGCCTTGTCAACGGCAGCGCCGCGCACACCGACCGGCACGACCTCAAGGGCAACCATGGCAGCCGCCTGGCCGGCTTCCAGGAGGTCGCCATCGAGAAGGGCATCGCGCGCTGGCTCTCGGGCCCGCGCGTCACGAAGGCCGCGGCCTACCCCAAGGTCTGGCGTTGCGTTCGCGCGTACGAGCGGAAGTTCGGCCACCTGATTGACCGGCGGGAGATCAGCGCGGACCTCGTCGACGAGAACGGGCGGTTGCGGGTGCCGTCGTTACGGACCTTCGAGCGCCGCTGCGCGGAGGTCGACCGGTTCACCCGGACCTGGCATCGCGTCGGCCCGCGGGCGGCCCTGCGCCTGCACCACAGCTACGTGACGACGGCGCGGCCGGACCGCCCCTACGCGCACGTCGACGTCGACCATTGCACCCTCGATATCCTCATCATCGACGACGGCGGACTGGTGCTCGGCCGCCCGGACCTGGTGTTCTTCCGGGACCGGGCGACGGCGATGGTGATCGGGTACGCCATCGGGTTCGAAGCCCCATCCTACGCGAGCTTCATCGAGGGGCTGCGCCACGCGATGTTCCCCAAGGACACGTCGTGGTGCCCACGGGTCAGGAACCCCTGGCCGTGCTGGGGCCGGATCGAGAATCTCTACGTCGACAATGCCTTGCACTTCCTTGGCGACAACATCCGCGAGGCCGCCAAGGAATTGAAATTCAACCTGGTCCGGTTCCAGCCGCGTCAGCCATGGCTCAAGGGCGCGCTGGAACGACTCTTCGGCACCCTCAACACGGGCCTGGTCCACCTCCTTCCGGGCACGACGCTGGAGAACATCCTGGCGCGCCGCGACAACGAGCGCCTGGGCGAGGCGACCCTGACGCTGGCCGAGTTTGAGGCGCTTCTCGTGTTCTGGATCTGCGAGATCTACCACGCCGGGCTGCGCAAGGCGCTCGGGCCGATCCGCGGCGTCGGCGACGTGCCGCTCCGGGTCTGGGCCGAGAAGGCGAAAGAGCACAAAACCGCGCCCCTGCCCTCGCCGGACCTCTTCACCGCCCTCGCGGGCGACACGGAGATGCGCACGATCCAGGGCGACGGCATCACCTGGGATTACCTCAAGTACGAGAACGGTCTTTTGGCTCGCATTCTGGTCGATCCTGCCCACAAGACCCGGGAGGATGGGCGGGAGCCGACCCGGTACAAGGTCGTGCGCGACCCCTACGACCTGAGCCGGATCTGGGTGGTGAACCATCATACTGGTGAGGTGCTGGAAATCCCGGCGACCGCGGCGCACGCGAAGTACGTCACGGGGCTGACCCTGCACCAGCATGAGGTTGTCATGGCCCGGGCCCGCCGCACGGCGCGCGAGGCGGTGGACATCGAGGCTCTGATGAAGGCCAAGGACGAGCTCGCCGACATCGCCGCGCGGCTGCGCGACCATCCCGGCCGGGCCAGGATCCGCCGCCGCCTCGCGCGCTACCTCGACGCGGAGCAGCGGCGGCGGATCCCGAGCCGGATCGCCCTCGAACCGCCGACCGCCGGGCCCGCGACCCATCTCGACATCGCCGCCGAGGCGAGCACCGCGCCGTCGTTGCCGGCGCCCAAGCCCGCCCGGACACCGCGCCGCGTGGTCCGTGGTCCGGCCGAGGAGCCAAAGGCGCTCGCACCCCCGGCTCCCGCCGCCTTCGGCTTCGATCCCGTTACCGCGGCCGACGGGGTCGACGACCTTGCCGCCCTAAGAGCCGCCAAGCAGTGGAGCACCAAGCATGAGTGACCGGACCAACTCTGTCGACGCCAAGGCGCGCCGCGCCGGGATGGCGGACCTTCCCCCGGGCGAGCGCCAAATGATCATGAAGCGGATCTTCGTCGAACACGACCGCTTCCGGGAGGCCTATGGCGCGGTGACGGCGTTCCATTTCCCGGTGGTCGGAGGCGTGCCCGACACCGGCCGGGTCTGCGTGCTCGCGGGCGACAGCCGCACCGGCAAGACCTACGCCCTCAAGCGCTATGCCGCGGACCATACGGCGTCCCAGGGCGAGGACGGCATGATCCGTCCGGTCGTGTACGCGGACATGCCCATCGACGCGAGCCACCGAGCGGTCCTGGAGGCCTTGGCGGAGCCGCTGACCATCATCAACAGCCGGCGCATGAACAACCCGACCTTGTTCAAGGCGATCCTGGCGGCGCTCGTCGACCAGCAGGTGCGTCTCCTGATCCTCGACGAGTTCCAGGAGGTCTTCACCACCTCGAAGTCCGGCATGATCCGGGTCGGGCGCGGGCTGCTGCGCAAGATCCTCAACCTGGAAACGCTCAACGTGGTCTGCGCCGGCCTGATGGACACCTACCACCAGATGGTCGGCGATCCGCAGCTCACCGGACGCGGCGGGCTGCCCTACAAGGTGCTGCGTCCCTACGAATGGGAGACCGTGGAGGAGCGGCAATTGTTCCGCCTCCTGTGCGACGAGATCGACGAAGCCTTGCCATTCCGCGAGAAGGCGGGCCTCGGCACCGTCGCGGTCGCCCACCGCCTCTTCTACGTCACCCAGGGGATCATCGGCCGGCTGACGGATTTTGTTTATGCCGCCGGGTGCCTTGCGATCAATGACGGCGGCGACCGCATCGAAGTCCGCCACTTCGCCCAGGCTTGGGACATGCGCAAGCCCATCGGCACGAGCTTCAACCCCTTCACCGACGACATGTCGGCCGCGCCCCAACCGAAGCCGGCGGACGCCGCGCTGCAGGATGCCGGCGGCGATGCGTTCACCAAGACCCAAGGTGCCGAATGAGCGGGCCCGACACGAGGGGGAGGGCCGAGCCGGCCCTCCCGAGGTGGGGGATCGAGCCCCAACCGGATGAGCCGGCGCACCGCTTCTTCCAGCGGCTCGCTGCGCTCAACCACCAGCTCAGCGCCCGGGTGCTCGCCACGTCGCTTGGGCTTGACGGCGTGCATCTGAAGCCGGGCGAGCTCCTGGAGTTCTGCCTCGCGCTGCCCATCCGCCACCCGGAGCGCTTGGTCGCGGCCACGCCGGTGGTCCGGGGCGCGCGCGTGACCCTGTTGGGCCAGACGTTCCGCAAGGGGCGGGACTGGTCGCTGGACAGGATGCGCCACTGCGACGCCTGTCTGGCGGAGAGGGCGTTCGGCCGGGCCTGGTGGGACCTCGTGGTTCTGTCGCGGTGTCCCTACCACGACCGACCCCTCGTCTGGCGGGAGGGGGGCTCGACGATGGCGTGGTGGAACCCCCACGTGGACCGCTTCACGGACGGCACCCTGGCGGCGCGCCGCGGCGTCCCGCGCCATGATCCGCCGCCGCTCTCGTGGGAGGCCTACGTGCTCGGGCGGATGGGCATCGCGCCCCGGCTGCACGTGCCCGTGCTCGACGACGTTGCCGGCATGGTCGAGGTGATCGAGGCGGTCGAGCTCGTCGGCCGCGCGGCGCTCTACGGCTTCCGCTGCGAGGCGCCGCGCCGGGCCGGCCGTGGCCCGGCGCGGGAGCGGATCACCACGGCGGGGTTCGCGGTGTTCCTTGGCGGCTCGGCGGCGCTGCGGCGGGTGATGGAGGCTGTGGCGGACCACGCCTCCCTCGACGGGACGTCGGACGGCATCACCTGGGGGCTCGACCGGCTGTTCGGCTGGCTGCCGCAGGGGCTGCGGGATATGCGCAGCAGCCCCGCCAAGCGGGTCGTGGCCGATACCCTGGACGACATCGCGGCGCGGCGCGGGGTGTTTTGCCGCAAGGGCCCCCGCGCTGAAGCCGGGGAGAGAGCGCTGACGCTGTACGAGCTCGCCGACCAATTGGAGATCAAGCCGCATCGCCTGCGCGATCTCGCGGCCGGCCTGGGGCTGACCCGGGCGCGGAAGGATCGCACGCGCAGCCATGCCTTCGCGCCCGCTGCCGTGGCGGAGATCCGCGCCGCCCTGGACGAACTCGTCGACCGCGACGAGGCGGCCGCCCTCGTCGGCCTCGCGCGCCGGGACTTCGATGGGCTGGCGGCGCGCGCGGGCCTGGCGCCCCTGTGCCGGCTCGGCGGCGGCGGGATGCGCCATGACCGTTTCCGACGCTCCGTGCTCCAGGCGTGGGTCGAGGGCATCCTGCACGGGCTGCCGCCGGTGGCCAGCAGCGACGATGGCGGGGTCCCGTTCGACGCGTACTGCCGGCGGGCCCGAAGGGCGGCGGCGGAGGTGGTCATGGCCGTGTCCTCCGGCAGCATCGTCCCGGTCGGACGGCAGGGCGGCGAGCGGGGGGTCCGGGCGCTCGTGCTGCCGGTGCCGGCGGTCCATGACGGTCCGGCGTGGCGCCCCCGCACGCGGCCGGTGCGGCTCGGGATGACCTTCACGGATGCGGCTGCCCGCATCGGGGTGCCGTCATCGGCAATCATGACGCTGGTGGAGGCCGGGCACCTGTCCCTGGTCGATCCCGCGGCCTCCGGTACCCGCCGGGCCAGGGTGGACGAGGGCAGCGTCGACAGCTTCGCGTCGCTCTACGCCCCCGCGACGCTCTATGCCGACGCGCTCGGGTGCGCGCCGACCTGGGCGTGGCAGCGCCTGCGCGCGCGCGGGCTGACGCCCCTGGCCGAGCCGACGCGGTACCTCCCGGCCTTGGTCCGGCGCGCCGCGGTCCGGCAGGTCTTAGGCCTCCCGGAGGATCCGTGTGCCGCGTCCGCGGCGGGCCTCTTCTGGCAGGCTTTCGGCCGCCATCTGGCGGCGACCGGTTCCGTGTTCCGCCCGACCAGCCGGCCACAGGGATGGTCGGGCCGCTTCAACACCGGGGATCGCCGCACGTTCGTCACCGTCACTGTCGACCGTCGGACCGGAAGCCTGACCGTGCAGGTGACCTGCGATCCGGCGAAGGCCGGCCGGCGCCATGCCGCGGCATGGGCCCGAATCGCTGGTCTGGCCGCGTCGTGGCCCAGCCTAACGATCCTCCGGGATGCGGAAACCGGCATCATCCGGCTGACGGACGTGCTGGCCCCGGCCCGGCTGGCGCAGCGCGACGACTGGCCGGCGCTGTTCGCCTGGATCGAGGAGCGGTTCGAGCGCTGTCGCGCCGTGTTCTCGCCGCGCCGTTCGTCCCCCGGCCCGGTCGGCCGAAGCTGGTCCGCCGTCGCAGCCGAGTGATGCCTTGGTCCACCGTCAGACCCGGGCTCCAGAGACAGGGGCCCGTAGCCTTCATTGATTTTCAGTCCAACCTTCTCTGGCGTTTGGTCCATGCATGGTGGCGGAAGGTCCAGACCCGTTCAGGAGCTGTCGGTAAGCCACTGTAGTTGCTGAACTGCGCTGCCGCGGCGGTCCAGCCTTTGATGGCGGGCAGTCCGGGCAAGGGTGATTCACCCGCTGGGCACCATCCCTAGCCCGGGATTGCCTGCCTCACCGCGGGAAGAACCCGAAGCGGCCTGAACCAACCTCGCCTGTGAAGATTTCAACCGAGGCGATATCCACAGCCGAGCGGGGTGGGTCCGCATTCTCGATGACGATGATCTGGCCGAGTTCTCTGAGACTCGCCAGATGCGCATAGAAGTGGTCTGCCAGTGTGGTGCGCTTGATGGCTTCTTCGTCTGGGGCGAGCTCCCCATGCTTTGGGTTCCTCAGCGGCTCACGGTAGGTGAGGAGTGGCGTGTCGAGCACGACGAAGCCAGGGTGGGGAAGGCCACGCCCGCGGCAGTAGACCAGCACGCCGACCTTGAAGGCTGCGTGGAGCAGGGCCCGCACACCCTTTCCGTTCGCGGCGCGCTCCTTGCCATCGATCCGCAGGTCCTGGAGTTCGAGGTCGAACACCACCGTCGGATCGCCGGGAAAGCGCCAGGCTCGCAGGACTCCCTCAATGGCCTGGGCGAACCCATGTGCCGTGGTGCCGTCAATGCCGACCGTGAGCGCTTCGGTCTTGGGGCCACGGCGGCGTGGGACGTCCAGCTGCGAGCGGCGTGCCATGAGCTTGTCGCGACGGCTGTAGAGATCAAGGTTGTGGTTGACCTCCTCGCGTTTCAGCAGGAGCGCCTCGTAGCTATGGCGTGTTTGCGCCTCGTGTGGGCGGAGTGTCTCGATCTCGATTTCGACATGTGCGATCTCGGTGGCGAACGCGGCGAGACGACGTCGAAGGCCTTCCGCTTCAGCGGTCAGTGAGGTGATTGTCAGACGGAGGTCCCGCCGCTCCCGCTCGATCTTGCGGATCTCAGCCGTAGCGGCGCTGTGGGAACGGGTGATCTCGTCGGCACCATGGGTGTGCACCTGCGCCTCAGGCGGCGCGCCGCAGACGGTGCAGGGCTGCCCAGCCAAGGTAATGAGGAGGAAGCCGCCTTCCTCCAGGGCTTGCAGCCGCGCGATGTCCGAACCGTAGACCGCGTCGAGTTTTTCAAAGCGCTGAAGAGTGATCTCCAGCTCACTCAGCCGCGCCGATGCCTCCCCATGCCTGTCCATGAGTTCGCGGCGATGTGCCACGAGATGGTCGATCTGATCCTGATGGCCTCGCAGGCCCGCGTGCAGGGATGCGAGGGAGGTGTCGAGCCGCTCGGCCTGGGCCGCGAGCTCCTCGCGGGAGGGGGGATCATCCCCAAGTTCTTCGTCGATGCTGGCAATCCATTCATCCACGAGCTCGACCTTGGCTTCGCGAATGATCTTGTGTGTCTTCTGATTGACGCGCGGCACGACCGCGGCGTCGTCCCGGCCTGTCAGGAGAGTGCGGAAGATGTTCTTCTCGACCGTCTCGTTGATGACCTGGCCGGAAGCAAGGACGGGGCTCCGCTCGGTGATGATCGTCTCCTCGGAAACGATGATGTAGGGCGCGAGGTGCCGAAACGAGAGCGAGTCCTTCTCTCCGCTCTGGTTCGTCACCACCACACGGCCATCCAGGCCAAGCGCCTTGAGCAGGTAGCGCGAAAGGTTGTCGTCGCGTTTGGGATCATGCTGTTCGTTCAGGATAAGGCTGGTGCCGCTGTCGGGGCGGGCGGTCAGCAGCCCATTGAAGATCCGAAACGCACCGCCAGTGGTGGCGCGATAGAGCGTGACCTCGTGCCCGTCGGGCAGGACCAAGCCCAGCCAGATGGCGTCGTAGTCGGCGCGCTGGTCAATGCCGGGCAGCGGCTTCGAGCCCCCGAGCATGAAGTTCAGGGCCTTGCCCGCGAACGACTTGCCGGTGTTCGAGGCGCCATAAAGGATGTTCAGCCCGTCCTCGAACCGGAGGCCGGCGGGGTTGGCCCCAGGACCGGTGAACACAAGATGCCGGAGCGCGATCCCACTCATGGGCCGTCATCCCTGGCCGTACCGGCGGCCTCAGGCGCGTGGAACTCTGCGGTCCAGCGCCCGATCCGGTCTGCGACAAGGGCCTTGATCTCGTCCGACGGACGGGCCGCGAAGCGCTCGGCGATCCACCGCGCCCGGTGCTTGAGCTCCCGGGTGTAGGGAGCCTGCAGCAGATCCAGGAAGCTGGGCGCCTCTTCGCTCGCGACGAAATGGATGCCGTCGTCTGAAGGGACCGCATCAACCAGGTGGACCCGCTGCATCAGCCGGAGGCTCTCCTCGACGAGGCTGCGTCGCACAAGCAACTCGCCCGTGCGCGCCGGCAGGTCCGGGTGCAGGCTCTCGGGGGCGTCGGCGCCGTCGAGCCCGTCGAGGTCGGCGGTGTGCACCACGAGATGGTCGAACCAAGTCATCTCCGTCACGCCGCAAGGCCGCGGATGGAAGGCCTCCAGGATGACCAGGGCGCGCAGGCCAGTCTCCAGTGGGCTGTTAAAGAGAGGCGGATGCCTGTCAGGATGCGTACTCATCGCTTCCACGGTAGCCTCCCTTCGTTAGCAAAATGGTGGCAAAGGCCCTGCTTCACGGAGCTCTTGCCATAGTCGGCGAGGATCCCTGACGGCCGGACCGTTGAGGCGTGGGCCAGCACCTTAATTACACGGGCGAGCGTGTCGGGATGGTCGTCCGCATGGACGTCGACCACGCCATGGTAGATGTCGTCCTCGAAAGTGACGAGGTAATCCTCCGGTGTGTTGTCGCGGTAGTAGCGCTTGAAGGCGGCTGCGTCGAAGTAGCGGGTCCGCTGTGTGCGCAGATGGTCGCCCCAGCGCCCATCCGAGAGCGCCGCGGCCACGTCCAGGAACGGCGTGCCGACGCGCTCGCCGTAGGCCCCTGTCAGCTGCAGCAGGTAGGACGCTTCCTCGTCCTGCGGCTCCTCCGGGGTTTGGCCGGCCGGCGCGGTACCTGGGTCGTGCTTCCACCATTTGACGAGCGCCGGCTTGATGTGGGGATCATCGGCCAGTTGCGCCGCATCCAGGGCGAACACCTGCGTGAAGTCGAACGCCACGATCCGGGCCCGGATCTCGGGGGTGAGGGGTATGGGGGTGTTCTCGACCAGGCGGCCGCGGCAGTACAAATCCCAGGTGTCGATGGCGGCCTGCCGGAACTTCTCGGGATGGGAGATGAGGTCCTTCACTCCCCGCACCACCCCCTTCGGGGCCACGAACACGTACCGGGTCGGCAGCGTGTAGGCGCCTGCGGCGGCGTGCATGAAGATCTTGCCGAGTTCCAGGAAGGCTGCCGGCACCGTAAGCTTCGCCTGGAGCTGCTTGCACTGGTAGTTGTGCCAGGGTCCTTCATGGCGCTGCGCCGTCAGGTATCCGACGACGTCCCGTCCGCGGTCCCCCGGGCCGTTCCACCGTTGGGTCTCCACGTAGGCCTTCTCCTTGGCGGAGAGCCAGTCCTTCACGAAGGCCTCCAGCCGCTCATCCGGCAGGGCAAGAATATTGATGGCGTAGTTCGGGAGCATCGGAGGATGGAGCGAAGACAGCTAAGATTGATACGGCGGCGGAGCCACGTTGTACACGGGATTCGGCAGAAACGCACAAGTCCGATGTGAGATCCAGGCTGTGGGGCCCCCTTCAGATGCGCTCGTGCAGGCCGTTTCTACCGTACGTATTGAGGACTGAGTTCGGCGTGGGTGATCCGCCTGCAGTCCAATCTGTCCTGACGGAAGGTCCAAGAGCGGTGGCGGCGGGTCTAAGGCAGGGAGCCGAACGGATCAAACCCATTGCCAGGTTTCTGGTTTTGGCGGGGCGGCGGTCCAAGGTTCCTTGGCGGAGGGTCCAGGTTACGGCTCGTGTCACCATTGGGGGAAGCCAGTCCGCAGCCAATCGGAATATAGCACTCCATCAGCGGGTCCTGGAGCCGTCTCATGTCCTGCAAGGCCCGCTCCGGCTGCCGTGCGTCCAGTTCGGCTCGATCAAGGCGAGACTTTGAACTCTCCCAAAGGCCGATATCCTTCTATTTGCCGGAACAGGAGCCGCCCATTACCTTGCTCGACTGGCAGTGTACGAAGTTGGCCTCGCCTGATCTTGCCTAAGCATGTCGAAGGTTGGCTTCGAGTCCAATTTTCGTTGGCGAGGCGGGTCTTCGGTCCTAGCTTCAATGGCGGTAAGTCCAGGACCTCCCGACGCATCGTGGGCTAACGCATTGATTTACATAGGATCATAGTCCAGGCTTTTGTGCCGTCCCATAACTTTTTCCAAGACATCGAGGCAGACAGGACAAGGGTTCGAAGGCGCGTTTGGCGCAATCCGAAACCTTTATGCGTGATGATCTTCTTGGGTTTGCGGTTTACACTTCCGCCGCCGGCGTGACGCCGAGATCGTCCAGCTTGGCTCGAACCTCCGTGATCGACCGCTTCAGCTTCAGGCTGATGACCGAGACGGGAATTCCTTCCCGGGCCAGGGTCAGAAGGGCTTGCACGGATTCGTAGCTCCAGGAACCGCCGGAAGAATTCATGGCCGAGACCTCCAATCGATAAACCCGAAGCGTCGCCTTCAAGTGCGGCGAGATCATGAAAAGAGGGTCGTTACGATCCCTCATCGCAACCTTAGCCGAAGATGCGCGTTCCTTGTGGAGGCAACACTCACAGGGACTCTCTCATGAGCATCATCTGGACCATCATCATCGGATTCGTGGCGGGTTTGATCGCGAAATGGATCATGCCGGGCCGGAACGAGCCATCGGGTTTCATCATGACGACGATTCTCGGCATCGTCGGCGCTCTTGTCGCCACCTACCTTGGACAGGCATTGGGCTGGTATCGGGCCGATGAAGGAGCGGGCTTCATTGGCGCCATCGTCGGTGCCATCGTGGTGCTCTTCATCTATGGCCTGATCGCCGGGCGCCGCTCGAGCTCGACATACTGATCGCGACGGAGCCGAAATCAGGAGGGGCCACAGTTTCCGCTGTGGCCCTTTTATTTAGCTTTGATGGGCGAGACGACCGCTCTCGGAAGAGCCCGTCAGGGCCGCTTTGACCGGGCACTGGCCAGCATAGCCACGCCAAGCCAGATAGGATCCGCCCGCAAGCGCCAGGATATTCAGGAGCGGGTTGGGGCGGGGCTTGGCGGCCGCAGCCGCAAGGCCGAGGCCCGCAATCATGTAGACGCTGCGCTCCGTGGTGCTGAGATTGGCCGGTCCATTCATCAGCGATCCGGCCCTGGCCGATAGCATGTTCGTCACGTCATTTCTCCTTCATTGGCATGGGCCGAACGCGACGCGAAGCAGTGTTGTTCCCCTCTGAAAAAGAGTCCGAAAGAGGCCTGGAACCTCAAAGCTTGGCCTCCGTTGAGTCCACGCTTCAACCAAGGAGTTGTCACGATGCCAGCCAAGGAAAAGACCCTGGAAGACCTCTTCCTTCACACGCTGAAGGACATTTTCTACGCCGAAAAGCAGATCCTGAAGTCCCTGCCGAAAATGGCGAAGAATGCGGAGTCGGAAGAGCTGCGGCAGGCCTTCGAAACCCATCGTGTGGAAACGGAAGGCCAGATCGAACGCCTTGAGAAGGTCTTTGAGATGCTCGGCAAGCCGGCCCGCGGTGTGCAGTGCGAGGCCATCAACGGGATCATCGAGGAAGGCAAGGAAGTCATGGAAGACTTCGCCGACAGCGAGGCTCTCGATGCCGGAATTCTGGCTGCCGCTCAGGCGGTGGAGCACTACGAGATCACCCGCTACGGCTCCCTGAAAACCTGGGCTCAGGAACTGGGCATGAATGATGCCGCCAAGCTCTTGGACCAGAACCTTCAAGAAGAGAAGAAGACCGATCAGCTTCTGACCCAGCTCGCCGAAGCGCGTGTCAACACCAAGGCCGCCTGACGTTTCCGTCCGACGTCGAAAACCCCGCGCCCGAGAGCGCGGGGTTTTCTTTTGAGCCCCTGGGGGCAGAGGGGCTCAGTGACGATTGGCCGGACAGGGCGCGACAGCCGTGTCCAAGGTCAAGCGCATGGAGCCTGACGGGGTGATCTCGAGGGCGGCTTTCATGGCGGCCGGATCTTCGACCAGATGCATGAAGGCCAGGAGCCGCAGCCGCACGATCGGCGGGAGCTGAGACAGGTAGGCCGCCAGGGTCTGGGTGGCTCCGTCAGCCATCTCCTCCTGGACGAAGGAGGTAACAGGAGGGATCTCGTCAGGCAGCGACATGGGGCATCCGATCGGCAAGGGCAGGGGCAGCAGTGGCGCGCACCAGGCATGAGCCGCGCAGGCCCGCCAGTCGGCTCACATGCCTCAGGCTGTTCTCCGAAATCTGAATGGCGGCAGCGATGCAGGGCTGACCTTCGATCATGGTCGGTAAACCCAGAGGACGGACCTTGAAGCCCGCCTGCTGCCAGCGGGGCAGCCACCACATCTCGACCACGGCAGTCACCTCCGTAACCCCCTCCTCAAGGCAGAATTGCTGGAAAGCTGCCAAAAGGCGGCAATCCGTGCGGCCCATGCGCCGCTCCCTGACAATGAAGTACCGGGTGCATTCGAGGATCGTGGAGCCGCACAGCACATCGCGGCCTTTGACCAAATGGGCAAAGGATTCGCTGATCATGTGCGGCAGCAGCGTCGGGTAGAGCCTCAGGCCCCCAATGACGCGCCCATTGTCGAGCGCCACCAGATAGGTTGCTTGGTTATTGTCGTAGGTATCCACATCCCGCCCGTCAGGACGTTCGAGGTCGCGCCACCCGCGCTCACCCACGAAGACCTCATGCCTCAGGCGAAAGTAATCGTCGAGGATCGCTTCATATCCAGCTTTGTTCTCATCGGTGATGACGTGAATTGAGGTCATACCCCATGCCCTCCTTTTTCTGGAGTGCAGTGTCCATGACCGGCCTGATTTGGGTATTGTAGGAAATTACAGGTGCTTCTGGGGCATCGTGCGGAAAAGTGGATCCGGTTTTCCGCTCAAACGATGTGCCGCTTGAAGGACTGAACATCGGATTTGTCCCAAAAGTACAAATCCACTTTTGGGTCCGATGCTCTGGGTCAGATCTCGATGAGCCGGTGCTGAAGAGCCCTGGCGACCGCATGGGTTTTGTTGGCGGCGCTCAGCTTGAGGCAGGCGCTGCCGATATGAGCCGTAATCGTCCGTTCCGTCACGCCCAGGATTTCTCCGGTGTCGGCCGCCGATTTCCCCAGGGCTGCCCAACGCAGCGCTTCTCGCTCGCGGGCCGTCAGCGGGTTTGGCCGCGGGGAGGGGGCCAGGACAAGGCGGGCACGCTCAAAGGCGTACATGGCCATCAGGTGGATGGCAGGCTTGGTCTGAGGCGTCAGGTCGAGGTCCGCGCCGCCCATGGAAAGACAGGCTTCAAACCCGTTCAAGCCGTGAATGGGCAGGCAATATCCCTGCCGCATACCGAAATCGGCAGCCCCTCGCATGATCTCCTTGCCCTTGGGGTTAGTCTCGGGATCAAAGGGGGCTTCGCTCCATTCAAACGGCTGGACGGTCCGGCGGCACAGGCGGATCACGGGATCGTACCGGTCGTAGCTGTTTCGCGTGTAGCGCTCATACCAGCCCAGGGGCCACTTTTTGAGAAGCACCAGGCTTTCGATTTTCTGTTCCGGATGCGGCAGTCCGGTCATGATGAAGTTCTCAAACCCGAACTGGGCGAAGGAGCGTTCCATCGCATCGATGATAGCTTGCGGCGACGCCAAGCCGTCGAGTTCCTCGATGAACTCGAACGCTTGTACCGTATGGTCAAGGCTGCGGCCGCTCACAGGCGTCTCCCCAGGGAAGTCTTAAACCTTAAGATTGCATTTCGATATAATGCTACCAAAAGTTTTAAATTTGGCATAGACAAGGCAAGGTTCATTAGAGGCAGGAGCAGGGCTTGCAAAAGAAGGCGCCTAATCACATCGGCAGTCGGGTGAGGGCCCGGCGGACCATGCTCGGCATGAGCCAGGAAAGGCTTGCGGACGCCCTGGGGCTCACCTTCCAGAAGGTTCAGAAGTACGAAAAGGGCATGAACCGCATCGGCGCCAGCCGCCTGCTCCAGATTGCCGGTATTCTCGATGTGAGCATCGAGTTCTTCTTTGAGGGCCTCCCAGGTCTGAGGGCAGGAGGGTTCTCCGGGGACAGCCTCATGGCCGAGTTCCTGACCCGGTCGGAAAGCGACCGGCTTGTGCGGGGCTTCCTGCGTCTGAAGGACGATGAAGCCCGCAGGAAGGTCGCTGACCTTGTCGATTGGCTCGCCTCCGTCAGCTAACCCGAAGACAGGTCCGATTACCTAAATTTCGGTTTCAAGGCGCCTTCGGAACCTGCCGCGCTTCTAATGGTTACTCACTCACGATTGAGAGAGGTTGACCATGGGCGTGGGACAGCAAAACACCAACAGGCAGCAGGATAATGGCACCGAGGATTGGGATGCGCTGAAGGGCGATGTCGGCGATATCGCAGGCGCAGCCGTCGAGCGCAGCCGTTACTTCATCGACAGCGCGCGTGAGCAGGCGACGGATTATGTCGACCGCCGCAAGGACGACATCGCACAGTCGGTCGCCGATTTTGCCACGACGCTGCGCGAATCTACCCATTCCTTCGACGAACGGCCGAATATCCGCGCTGTTGTCGATACGGCGGCCGAAGGGCTGGAGCAATTGGCGGACTCGATCCGCGAACGGACCTTCGCCGACTTCTTCAACGAGTTCGAAGGCGTGGTGCGCCGTCGACCAGCGACCGTGGCTGCAGTCTCCGTGGCGGTAGGCTTCCTTGCGGCTCGCTTCATCAAGAGCACGGCCGAGGATCTGCGCTATGACGGCATGAATGCCGGCTCGGCTCAGGGAGGTCAGGGCCGCGCGCGTCAGCAAGGCCAGCAGGGTCAGCAGCGTTCGCGCGCCAAAACCAGTGCCTGACGGAGGCGGTCATGCAGGGTAACGGCAATCAAACGATCCAGGGCCTCGTTGGCGAAGCCCTGCGGGAATCCACTGATCTCGCACAAAAGGAATTCACCCTTTTCAAAACCGAGATCTCCCAGAACATGCGGACCCTCTTCATCGGGCTCGCCATGGTGGTCGCGGCGGCGGTCTTCGCGATCGCAGCCGTTATGCTGCTGACCGAGTCGCTCGTGGAGTGGCTGGCGACCGTTGTCGAGTCCGAGGCGCTCGCCGCACTCATCGTCGGCGGCATTCTTGCCGTGATCGCCATCGGCCTCGGGCTGTGGGGGAAGAACGCCATGACGGCGTCCTCGCTCACACCGCAAAGAACCATGCGCTCGCTCAAGCGCGATGCGGAAGTCCTGTCCGAGAGAGGTGCATGATGACGTCACAAAGTCTGCAGGAACTGGAGAGGGACATCGAGCGCAGCCGCGCTCAACTCGACCAGACCATCGACCGCCTCCAGGATAAGATGACCGTCTCCGGCGTCGTTGACGACGTGCTTGGGACCGCCCGCAACGGGCAGTACGGGCCGCTGTACGATCGGGTTCTGGATACGGTCAGACGCAATCCCGTGCCGGTGATGCTTATTGCCATGGGCATCGGGCTTCTCGCTTACCGCCTCGGCCGCCCAACACGTCCTATGCGTCCGGCTCCATTGATTGCAGCCGATGAGGACCTCATCACGGAGGAGCATCTGCTGATGGAGTCGGAGGATCCCCGTCTTTATGGGACGGAAGCCGTTCACCAGCCTGCTACGGACACGATGTTCGAGCGGCCTGACATGAATTCCCGTTACTGAAGAATCGAACAGGAGCTTTCCATGGCAAATACCAAGAACGAGACCGGCAAGCCGGGAGCGGACAAGCAGAGCGATACCGGCACGGCCGGCAAGGTCTCCGCTGGCACATCGGTCGGCAATATCGGCGAGGCTCCGATGCCTCACGCCCATGATCAGAAATCCGCTCAGGGCGGCGGGCAGTATGCCGGTCAGTCCAAGGGCGCGTCGTCTGGACAGGCTTCAGGGCAGGCCTCCGGTCAATCCTCGCAGCGGAATGCGCAGGATCAGGGCGGCATGGCGGACAAGGCGCAGCAGGCGGCCGATCAAGTGCGTCAGAAGGCTGAAGACGCGTATGAAGGCGCTTCCGACTGGGCGCGGGACACCTATGAGCGCGCGTCCGATTGGGCTTCTGGTACCTACTCGCAGCAGCGCCGCCGCATGAACCAAATGGGTGGTCGCTCCGCGCGGGCTTTCGGCAATGCACGCGGTGGCGTTCAGAGCTACGTGTCCGAGAACCCGATGGTGGTGGGCCTCGTCGGTCTGGCGGCCGGCCTGCTTCTCGGCGCTCTTCTGCCCCGCACCCGCCGCGAGAACGAGATGTTCGGTGAATGGGCTGACGAGGTTCGCAACCAGGGCCTGCGCTATGCCCGCGACGCCGCCAGCCGCGGCCGCGAATATGTCGAAGAGACGTTCAGCGGCGATGACGCGCAGTTCAGCCGTCACGAAAGCGAGTTCAACGGCCAGCGCGACGCCAATCGCCACTGACACAGCGCTTCAAGCGAAATGCAAAAGGGCGTCGGTGAAAACCGGCGCCCTTTGACTATGGAGCTGAGTGATCGTTGGGGTACTCAACAGGCCTGCAGAAACAATAACGGCCACGGCGAGATGATGCGCGTACATCCGGCGTCATCATCTCGGCATCGTGACCGCTTCTGGTCGACACGGGTGCCGCCAGCGTGAGCTTGAGATGGGGCTGGCCTGCCCTGAATTCAAGAAGTTGATGAAATTTCTTAACTCTGTTCCGCTAAATTCCTGTCTCATGCAGGACCTTCCAGGAACGAGGCGCCTTCGAGTTTGTTGGCTTCCAACAGGGCCAAAATTTCCTATCCAAAGGCGCTGCGCAGAAGATGGTCCTCCTCAGGGATCGGTGATGGAGTTGGGGCATGCGTATTCTGATCCTGGAAGACGATCCGGCAATCGCCTTTGATCTGCAGGCCATCCTGGAGGCTGATGGGCACGAGATTGTCGATTCCATCAGCTCGCTTGCCGAAGCGTATCAGCATCTCGACGACAGGTTCGACTGCGCGCTGCTCGACATCGATGTGATCGGTGGCAAGAGCTTCGGCGTGGCCGAGACACTCATAGAGCGTCATATTCCCTTCGTCTTCGTCTCGGCATCCGCTCCTTCCGATCTGCCGCAAGCCCTGCAGCAGGCTGCTTTCGTGGCAAAGCCATTCGAGGAAAAGGTGCTGCTGAAAACCGTCGAGCACGCCGTTCCCAACGTCCTCCCTTGCTGATGCGAGAGGCCGAGGAACCTGTTCCCTCCCGGTGACTTCCTTCACCATGCATGACTTTCGGTTCGGCTTCTGCTGCAAGTACATTCCTGAAGATGGATCGGCGCCGCTTGCGCGGGCCATGAACACGACCACGGCGACGATGGCGTACCTGGGTCGCCTCGAGCCGAAGGCTGCCTACGACAAGATCGTGGCTGTTGTGTCTCACAACCTTGAGGCTTTCCGGCTTCAGATCGAGCACGTGGCGGGACGGCCGAAGCTGGAACGTCTCCACCGCCTGTCCAGCGATCTGCTCCCCGGCTACACCCATGCAAGTTGCCAGAAATTCTATCGCGATGCGGATCTTCGCAATCTGATCGAGACGAAGCTCGCGCAGGCAGGGCGCCTCGCCCGGGAAAGGGATGTGCGTTTGAGCATGCACCCAGGCCAATTCTGCGTGATCGCCTCCGCCAATCCTTCCGCCGCCGCCAATGGCATTGCGGAATTCGAGTATCACGCCGAGGTCATGGCTCTCATGGGTTATGGCCAGGGGTGGCATCCGTACGGGGCTCACATCAACATCCATGGCGGTGCGAAAGCGTTGGGCGCAGACGGGATCCGCAGCGGCCTCGCGCATCTTTCGCAGACGGCACGCAACCTGATCACCATCGAGAACGACGAGGTGAGCTTCGGTCTCGACGATCTCCTGCCTCTTGTGGACGATGTGCCGCTCGTTCTCGATCTTCACCATCACTGGATTATGAGCCAAGGCGAGTATATCGAGCCCGACGATCCGCGCATTGCCCTAATCATCGCATCCTGGCGCGGTGTGCGGCCGGTTAGCCATGTGAGCGTCTCCCGCGAGGACCTGCTTCCCGATTACGACATCCACAGCCTTCCGGATTTCAAAGCACTCGTTGCATCGGGGATCAAGCCGAAGGACCTGCGCGGTCACTCGGACCTGATGTGGAACGAAGCCATCAACGATCTGGTGATGCGTCATCTCTCATGGTCTGATTTCGAGATTGAGGCGAAGCTCAAGAACATTGCTACTGAGGGCTTGGCCCATCACGTGGAGCGACGGCAATCGAACGTCCGCGCAACAGGATAAAGTTGCGTACAATTTTAGAGCTATTGGAACCAACCTAACCGGATGTCGTTGTCGGGTATTGTATCGCGAGTCACGAAGTGATGTTGCCTGCGCATTCCACAGTCCTTTTGGTTGAAGACGAGCCTCTCATCCGGCTGTTCCTGTCTGAACTGCTCGAAGAGACCGGTTTCAGGGTCGTCGAGGCGGCGAATGGCGCCGAGGCACTGGTGCTGATGGAGGCAGGGCTGAAGGTTGACGTGCTTCTCACCGATGTGGATATGCCGACCGGCTGCAATGGCTTCGATCTGGCTCATCGGGTGCACGAGCTCTGGCCTGGAACCGAACTTCTCATCATGTCGGGGAGGCAATGGCCCTCGGAAGGGGATCTCCCTCCCGGAGCGGCGTTCCTGGCGAAACCATGCCCTAACGAGGTGATCGTCTCCCATGTGGTTTCCGCAGCGGAGCGCAAGAACCGCCTGTTCTATGTTGCTGAAACCACACGGCAGCCCACGGAGCGAGATTCCAACATCCTGCCCTTTCCGAAAACAGCCTAAATTCCTGAACTCGATCTTGCTGACGGCGCTGAGCGGACATAAGCTCTGCCGGAATTGACCTTCATCAGGGGGACGGAGTCTGTAAACGCTCTCCGGAATGTCCGACCGAAGGTTGGTCAATATGCTTTTCGAGCCAAACCTAAGGCTGTCGACAAGCTTCCCCACACCATTCCCGGAGGAATACATGGCGACCAAGACGACTGACGGAAAAGCCGGCGCGAAGAAGGCTGCAGACAAGCCTGCTGCCAAGAAGGCTGCCGGTTCCAAGCCCAACGCTCTTCAGCAGCCCCTGCAGCCGTCCAAGGAGCTCGCCGTCATTGTGGGCTCGAACCCGCTGCCGCGCGGTGAGGTTGTGAGCAAGATGTGGGAATACATCAAGAAGAACAACCTGCAGAACCCCGAGAACAAGCGCGAGATCCTGGCTGACGACAAGCTTCAGCCGATCTTCGGCAAGCCGAAGGTGACCATGTTCGAGATGAACAAGCACCTCGCCCAGCACCTGAAATAAGCGAATAGCCTCAGGTTGATCAGGAATCCTGCCGCCACCGATCGAGCGGCAGGATCTCCGGCCTCTGACCCGGAGCCTTCTTCCACGGGTCCACGGCCCATTCGGCGCCGGTGCGTTTCTCGGTGATCACGGCCGTGAAATGCGGGTAGCGCCCGTCAAGGAAGAACCCCCGCGACTCCGGATGCTCCACCGCATGATGGGCGAGGAGCCCGCGCTCCTGCAGAACAAGGAGCAGGCTGGTCGTATTCGCGGTCTCATCCAGGCAATCCATCTGCCCGTGCACGCCCGACATCTGGGGCGGCGATCCCGGCACGTCAGGTTTCCCACCCAGGGAAGCGGCCAGATAGGCCGTGTAGGATCTGACTACCTCGGCCAAGGCCTGCCTCTCGGCTGCCGGCGAGCCCTGGGCCGATCTCAACATCCCACTCGCACGGCTCAGCAAACCCCCATCGACCGAGAGTGCGAGTCGTCGCGTGCACCCGTAGCCGTGGCAGGCAATGATGCGGCCTCCCGCGGGCTCGACATAGCCGCGCTCGTTATACCATCTCTGGGGCGCCTGGGGGCCGGCAACGGCTGGAGCGCTCAGGAACAGGGGTGACAGAACCGTCGAAATGAGAAGTAGCGTCAATCTCACGATGGGGGTACCTATCGCCTTAGCTTGCATGGCTCTTGGCGATATAGGTCGAGTTGCTCAGCTGCCTATAGGTTAAGCTTGGTTGAGTTGGGTTACGACTTTCGAGGTTTCCATGTCCCGCATCGTCTTCCTGAATGGGTCCTTCCTGCCGCTCGAAGAGGCCAAGGTGTCCTTCATGGATCGAGGCTTTCTGTTCGGAGATGGGGTCTACGAAGGGATCGGCGTCCTCGACGGCCAGCTGATCGACAACGAGGCGCATCTTGAGCGGCTGGAGCGCTCGCTCGCCGAGGTGCGCATCCGCAATCCCTATTCGCGCGCCGAGTGGACCTCGCTTCAGGAAGAAATCGTCCGCCGCAACGGCATGGTGGAGGGCTTCATCTATTTCCAGGTCACCCGGGGCGTGGCGGAGCGGGACTTCTTCTTCCCGGAGAATGCTGAACCCACGGTGGCCATGTTCACCCAGGCCAAGGCCATTGCCGATGCTCCGGCAGCCCGCACGGGCATTGCTGTGGTAACGGTGCCGGACCAGCGCTGGGCTCGGCGCGACATCAAGTCGATCAACCTGCTCGCCCAGGTTCTGGCCAAGCAGGCGGCCAAGGAAGCGGGTGCCCAGGAGGCTTGGTTGGTGGAGGACGGCTATGTGACCGAGGGCGGCTCGTCGAGCGGCTTCATCGTCACGAAGCAGGGCAGCATCGTCGTGCGCCCGCTCTCGAATGCCATCCTGCCGGGCATCACCCGCAAGTCCCTCCTGCGGCTCTCGGAAGAGGCTGGGATCCCCCTCGAAGAGCGCCGGTTTACGGTCGAGGAGGCTTACGATGCCGCCGAGGCTTTCCTCACCAGCGCGTCGAACTTCGTCCTGCCCATCGTGACGATCGATGGACGTCCCGTTGGTGACGGAAAGCCCGGTCCCATCACGAGGCGTCTGCGGGAGCTTTACCTGTCCATGGCTCGCGTTCCGGCCTTGGCCGCCGAGTAGCTTTGCCGGAACCGGCCATCGGGTAGCCCGTTGCCTTTTCAAAGGAGCGACCCATGAACCGTGTTCTGGTGCTATCGACAATTCTGGCCGGCTGCCTCGGAACGGCAGCCCTCGCCCAAAACCCTCAGGTTCTGCAGCAGCAGGCTCCGAACATGCCTGCGCCGAACCAGATGCCGGCCGAGAAGGTGGAGCCCGACAGCAAGCTCTCCGGCACCAACGGTCCGTCCTCGACGGGTTCGACTAATACCTTGAGCGATAAGCTCGAGCAGACGGACGGCGTGATCCGGCCGCCGGAGACAGCCACTCCGGATATCACCGTTCCCGCGCCCGTGCCTGATCCGGGCACCACGCCGGTCATTCGCCCGCCGGCCAACCAGCAGGTCGATCCGAAATAAGGTTTAAGACGCCGGGAGCTGCTTCCCGGCTGAGCGCCGTCGCTTGCCTTCGCGCGACCTGGTGTTCGCGCGAGGGCTGGTGTCGCCTGGACGCTCGCCGCCGCTCTTCATGATCTGGGCGGCCACCTCGGAGATCTGACGGCGCAGCTCGTCGTTCTGGCCTCCGGAGACTTCCAGGTTCGCAAGCCGCTCCTGGGCCTCGTCGCGCTCCGCTTCGATTTCGCGGATCCGCTGCTCGAGGATGAGGCCGCGCTCCTGCTCGGCGGCAATCCCCTTGGCGAGTTCCGCCAGACGCAGGCGCTCGTCCGACAGCTCGCTGTGCCGCTCGTTCAGGGCCCGCTCGAAGTCATTGCCCCGGGCCGTCTGGGTCATGAGGCGGGTTTCGAGATCCGAGATGGTAATGCGCTTGGTGTCGAGATCGCTCAGGGCTGTGGTGAGCCGGCGCTCCATGTCGGCGGCTTCTGCTTCCAGGCGGGCAAGCTTCTCCTCCGCATGAAGGAGCTCGGTCTTCGTCCGGGAGCGTTCGTGCTGGGTGATCTCCAGCTCCATCCGGGTGTTGGACAGCTCGTTCAGGGTTGCCCGGTGGGCATTCTCAAGGGCGGTCAGGGTCTCGCGGGTGCTCGTGAGGTAAGTCTTGGTCTGTGCAAGATCCTCGTCACTGGCTGCCAGTCGTGTCTGGGTGGCGGCGAGGTTGACTTCGAGCTGGGCCACCGTCTGGTCACGCTCAGCCAGAGTGGTCTCAAGGGCCTCGATCCGGATCGCCCGCCGGCCCATCTCCTCCATGCTCTCCCGCTTGTAGGACAGCGCCTCTTCCGCCTTGCGCTCGATGCGCCGCTGAAGAACGGCGAATTCCGCCCGCAGGTGGTCCTTCTCCGCCGTCAGCTCGGAGATCGACATGGGAAAGAGCGCCTCGGCCCGGCGGCGGGCGAGACGCTCCGCCCGGGCATTGACGGCAGGGATGATCAGAAGCGCGATGAGGGAAGCTGCGACGAACCCCAACGCGAAAATCATGATTGTTTCGATCACGCGAACGCCAACTCCAAGGTGCTTGACCGGTAACGCTCAAGCACCTTGCCTTGTGCCTGCGCAGCTTTCTAGCATCGGACCCAGAAGTGGACACCACTTTTGGGACCCATCCGATGCAAATTCTAGCTAGCGCATCGTTAGGCGCGAAAAACCGGGTCCACTTTTCCGCACGATGCGCTGGAGCTGTAACGCTCCAGATCGCCCGTTGTAGCGCATCCGAGGGCAGTTTCCACTGCCTCGAAGACGGCACCCGCTCGCGTGAGAACCTAGAAGGGGTTCCAGGTGGGCTCCGAGGTGAACTTCAGGTAGCCGATATTGACGCCCAGACGGGCCCCGACGCCGGCCCGGATCGGCACCACGATCATCTCGTCCGCCGCCACGGCCGTCACGCCGAACCCGCCAATGAAATAGGCCGAGCCGTCGACACCGACGAAGCGCTTATAGAGCGCATCGGTGAAGGGCATGTTGTAGACCAGCATCATGGTGCGGGCGCCGTCACCGCCCACGTCGAACCCGAGGGAGGGACCCTGCCAGAAGATCCGGCGATCCCCTGCATTGCGGGTGAAGAGCTTGCCCTCGCCATAGCGCAGACCGCCGAAGAAGGCGCCGGAGGCCTCCTGGCCCAGGATATAGCCGTTGGGCTCGCCCCAGCGGCGGATCGCCTCCTGAAGGGCAAGGGCAAGGCCGCGGGAGGCGGAACCGAAGAACTGGTGACCGGACTGGACCAGTTCATCGGAACGGAAGGATTCCGGGCTGCCGGGATTGGCAACATAGGCGCGCTGGACGGTTTGGGCCGATGCCTGCAGGGGCAGGGCGCTGATCAGGGCGGCAAACGCCGCAGCCGCAAGTAGGGTTGACCGGGAGCGCATGGGCTATCTCCTCGCATGAGACAGGGGACAATCCGGCCATTCCAGGCCGAAAGGCTGCTATCGAGGTTCGAACCTTACGGTCATCAACCCTAACAATCTCTGTACGGAATGCCTCTTCGAAAAAGCCCGCTGTCGTTTAGGAGCCGAGATCGTCCGTCTCTCGGCAAGATGTCAGGATGTTAGAGGAGATCCTACGCGGCTGAGGCTGACACTGGCAGATCCAGACGGGGCGCAAGAGCCGCATCGCCGATGGCCGCGAAGGGGCCGTTCCGGTAGCCCTTGTCCTCATGACCGTAGGTGAGGGGCGCTCCTCCCGGTCCGACGACGCTGCCGCCCGCGCAGGTGAGGATATGGTCGCCCGCCGCCGTGTCCCATTCCATGGTCGGGCCGCAGCGCACATAGACGTCCGCCTCGCCGGACGCGATGAGGCAGAATTTCAAGGCCGAGGAGGTCATGCGCCTCGTGCCGATCGACAGAACCGACAGGCAGGCTTCCGTGGCGATGTCGCCATGACGGCGGCTCACCAGCGCCACGAGGTCCTTCTCGGGGGCCGGACGCACCTTCGCGTCTCGCCAGTCGAAATCCGTTCCCTGGCCGTCGGGCAGGAGGCTCACACGGGCGCGCTCACCGGCGATCCAGATTGACCCCATGGCCGGAGCGGCCACTACGGCCGCCATGGGCCGGTCACCCCGGATCAGGGCGATGTTGACGCTGTACTCGCCGGTGCCATGAATGAAGTCGCCGGTGCCATCGAGGGGGTCGACCAGAAAGAAGTATTCGTCAGTCTGTTCCGTGCTGGAGGTTTCCTCCGCAATTACCGGAACGCCATTCCATGCCTCGTTCAGGCGCTGAATGATGAGCTGCTCCGCTGCCAGATCGGCTGCCGTCGTGGGGGTTCCGTCGTCCTTGATGCGCTTGTCCACCAGCGCGCTTTCCATGCCGCGCAGGACCCGGCCAGCCTCCCAGGCGATGTGAGCGAGCTTCAGGGCGATGTCGTCAGAGGTCTGTCCATCGAAGCGCATCATGGATTTGTGCCTGTTCCCGTTCGGGCTGTCGATGTCTTTTTTGCCCGCTTTTCAAAGAACTCTGAGCCGGGTATCCCGGTTCACGTTCTCTTTCCTGTTTGGCTGTATTCATGCCCGTCGAAATCTCGATTTCATGAATGACCAGCTGACTTTATGGTCCCTCCGGAGCCCTCATGGCCACGATTTCCCTCGATTCGCTCGATCTCGCCGCTCTCCTCTGCTCACGCGTCTGCCATGACGTGATCTCGCCGGTGGGTGCGATCGTCAATGGGCTCGAGGTTCTGGAGGACGACAGCGACGCCTCCATGCGCGATTTCGCCCTGGACCTGATTCAGAAGAGCGCCAGACAGGCCTCGGCCCGCCTCCAGTTCGCCCGCCTTGCCTTCGGGGCGGCGGGCTCCGCCGGCGCCTCGATCGATCTCGGCGACGCCGAACAGGTGGCCCGCGGGCTCTTCCTCGACGACAAGATCAGCTTCTCGTGGTCGTCGCCCCGTCTCCTGTTACCGAAGAACCGGGTGAAGCTTTTGCTCAATCTGGTGATGATCGCCACAACGGCCATTCCACGAGGCGGCTCGATTGCCGTGACCGTTACGGGAGACGCCGAGAACTGCGCCTTCACCATCGTGTCGAAAGGCCTGAACGCCCGCATTCCCGCCCATTCCGAGGCGCTCCTCGCCGGCAGTTCGGAAACCGGCACGGTCGACGCCCATGGCATCCAGATTTTTTACGCCGGCATGGTGGCCCGCGCGTCCAACATGAATATCGCTTTCTCCATCGAGGGCGATGAGGTGACGATCAGGGCTGAGACTGTCTAAATCAGTCGTTGACTTGTCTCAGAGCGCATAAAAGAAAAGCCCGGCATTGAGCCGGGCTTTTTCGTGTCGGATCGGACTTTGCGTCAGATCGCAATCCGCTCTTCCGCCTCGGTCGGCTCGCGCAGAACGTAGCCACGGCCCCAGACGGTCTCGATGTAGTTGCGGCCCTGCGAAGCATTGGCGAGCTTCTTGCGGAGCTTGCAGATGAAGACGTCGATGATCTTCAGCTCCGGCTCGTCCATGCCGCCATAAAGATGATTGAGGAACATCTCCTTGGTCAGGGTCGTGCCCTTCCGCAGGGAGAGGAGTTCCAGCATCTGGTATTCCTTGCCGGTGAGGTGCACGCGGGCGCCGCCGACTTCGACCGTCTTGGTGTCGAGGTTGACGATCAGATCACCCGTGGTGATCACCGACTGTGCGTGACCCTTCGAGCGGCGCACGATCGCATGGATGCGGGCCACCATCTCGTCCTTGTGGAACGGCTTGGTGAGATAATCGTCGGCGCCGAAGCCGAGACCCTTCACCTTGTCCTCGATGCCGGCCATGCCGGAGAGAATGAGGATCGGCGTCTTCACCTTCGCGACGCGGAGCGTCCTCAGAACCTCGTATCCCGACATGTCGGGCAGGTTCAGATCGAGAAGGATGATGTCGTAATCATAGAGTTTGCCGAGGTCGATGCCCTCTTCTCCGAGATCCGTCGTGTAGATATTGAAATTCTCGGACTTCAGCATCAGTTCGATGCTTTGCGCTGTCGCGCTGTCGTCTTCGATCAGAAGTACGCGCATGTTCAATCCCCAGCCCTTGCCCTTGAGCTTTGAAACAGCGGAAGGCTGTCCATCCGCCGCCGGGCTTGGGGCGGATGCTCTTTTGAACTGATTCGAAACGCTAGTACGGAATGGTTAACAAACCCTGATTCTGGGACGCAAGCGCTTAACGAACTTGACAGGCAGATCATCCGCCGAAGGCCATTATCCTGTGGATTCTGGGTAACCATAGGGAACCGCCTTACAACATCCCAAAAGCTTATCATCTAAGCGTTTCAGCCTTGTCCGGAGACGACCCCTTAAGGAACCGCGACCGTGACAAGGCCAGTGTTAACGAAATCGGTAAACGAATGGTTTACGATGCCCGCAAGACGCAAGCTTGAGGCAAGATTTCAGCGAGGGGATTGAGATCACAGGAATTTTTTGTCCGCGCCGGTAAGGAAAGCTCAACCTCCATCGGTGATGGTGTCGCATGTCTGGCGGATAACTGAGCGATCCGTGAGGCGAAATGAAACAGCGACGTGTGGAGTTGAATCAAGATGAAGTCGCGGGACACGCTCATCCGCCTCAAGCGCTTTCAAGTCGACGAGAAACGTCGCCGGGTGGCGCAGATCGAGATGATGATCGCCGAGTTCGACCGCATGGCGGCTGACCTTGATCGGGAAATCGCAGCGGAAGAGCAGAAGGCCGGTATCACCGACCTCAACCACTTTGCTTACCCGACCTACGCACGCGCTGCGGCCCAACGGCGCGACAACCTGCGCCTCTCGGCTCAGAACCTGCACATCCAGCTCGACGACGCGAAGGCCGAGCTGGGCGAGGCGTTCGAGGACTTGAAGCGGGCCGAGAGCCTCGAAGACCGCGAGCGCTCCCTGGATGCCGCCATCAGCCAGGCCGGCCAAGGCCGCGCTGTCCGCGCCACGGCCTAAAACACCGCCGCATCAGAATCCGAAAAGGCGCGCCAGACCGGCGCGCCTTTTCTCATGGCATGGGCGACAGCAGCGGAATGTGGGGAGCCGCCTCCCGAGGAAGGAAGCCGTGAAGACGCGGATCGTCTGCGACCTCGATGGCGCGCCGATAGGGCGTGAAGCCCGAGCGGATATAGAAGGCAAGGGCGCTGGGTGAGTCGAGCGTACAGGTATGGACGAAGAAGCGTTGTGTCGGTCGGGCGAAGGCTCGGCGGATGGCCTCGCTCATCAGGAAGCGTCCTGCGCCTTGGCCGATGAATCCGGGCACCAACCCCAGGAAGGCGAGCTCGACCTCGTTATCAGCGCGAAAATCCAGTTCGAGCAGCCCCACATCGCCGGTCCCGTCATGAAGGGCATAGGCCTCCACCTTAGGGTCATCGAGGATCACCGCGAGCTGGTCGTCCGGCATCAAGGCCCGGCTAAACCAGAGCCAGGGCTCGCCCACTGTGCGGAACAAGGACCGATAGCGTGGCCGGTCGTGGTCGATGCGCTGGAGCGTCCAGCCTTCCGGCCGCTGGATCGGGGGCAGGTCCGGCGGTTCCCGCATTTCGAGATAGGTGACGATCGTGGCGATTTTGCCAGGAGGCAGATCGGTATAGCCGTTGAGGTTGAGAGCTGCTGCTGAAGCGCTCGTCATAGCGGATCGCCTTCTTGGGGCATCAGGGAACAAGGCTGCTTGATAAAGCGATTGCTTCCCCGCGTCACCCGGCGCGCTTGAACTTTATGTCATGGAGCTCCAGGCCAATATCCCCTTGCAGACTAAGGGGATTGTGGGCACAGAAGAGCCAATGAGGGAGATATGCCGGCTCGATGAAGAATGTGCGTGAGTTCATTTGGCCCGTGATCGGGCTGCTGGCAGTCATCGTGTCCGGCTGGCTTCTTTACCGAGAATTGCGCGGCATGTCCCTGGACGATGTTTGGGACAGCCTGACTGCCGTTCCATCCCACCGTTACGCTCTCGCCGCTCTCTCGACCCTCGTCGCCTATGCGGCGCTCGCTTGGTACGACCGGATTGCACTGCTCCATCTCGGCGTTCGGCATATTTCCTGGCTGTTCGTATCCGTCACGTCGTTCACGACCTATGCTCTGTCTCACAATATCGGCGCTTCGGTTTTTTCCGGCGCCGTCGTGCGCTACCGGGCCTACACCTCAAAGGGCCTGAGCGCCCCGCAGATCGCCGTGCTGGTAGCCCTGTGTTCCTTCACCTTCGGGCTCGGCACCATCCTGCTCGGCGGGATCGTGCTGGTGGCCGACCCGACACTCCTTCACAGGCTCGAGGAGCTTCTGCCCTCGATGCTGACTAATCCGGCAACGGCGCGCATCGTCGGGCTGATGCTGCTCGGCTTCGTGGCGCTCTACGTGATCGGCTCCGTCCTGCACCTTCCGCCGCTCGTCATCCGCAAGGCCAAGCTCGAATATCCGCGCCCGGCCATCATGGTGCGCCAGCTGATCGCGGCACCGCTGGAGCTTCTGGGCGCCGCCGGCATCATCTATTTCGTGCTCCCGGCACATCTGGAGCCGAGCTTCATCGTCGTGCTGGCTGTGTTCCTGGCCTCTTTCTCGGCGGCCCTGGTGAGCCACGCTCCCGGTGGCCTTGGAGTCTTCGAGCTCGTCTTCCTCACGGCCATGCCGGACGTGCCCAAGGCGGACGTGCTGGCGGCGCTCATCATCTTCCGCCTGTTCTATCTCCTGATTCCCTTCGGCCTGTCGCTTGTGGTGGTTCTGCTGTTCGAGCGGGCGCGGCTGGCGCAGGCCTGGCGTGGACGAATGGTGGTGGCAGACGGGTCCGTGCCACCGCCGCCGCTGTCATCGTCCGATCAGTAAAGGAAAACGCAGGCGCTCAGGCCGGACGTTGGCCCGGTTCCGGCACGGCGATGCCGGCCTGCATGTATTCGTTCAGCTTGTTGCGCAGGGTTCGGATCGAGATGCCGAGGATCCGGGCCGCATGGGTCCGGTTTCCGAGGCAGGAATCGAGCGTGTCGAGGATCAGGTGCTGCTCCACGTCGGCGATGGTCCGACCGACCAGAATGCGCCGCATGCTCTGGATGGCCTGTTCTGGACCAGCAGAGGAGGGCGAAGCGGCTGCCGCTTCAAGGGAGACTGGTCGTTCCAACAGATCCTGGGTGCCGAGCACGTTGAGAGCCTGCCTTAAGGAGAGGTGATTCAGGAGTTTATGCTCATGTTATAGTTAGGAAGCTCTTAACGGCCGAGCTTCACCAGTGAACGATTAGCCCTGAAATGGAAAAGGCGCTGGCTCGGGTGAGCAGCGCCTCGTCGTCGGATCGGCCGGCGTGCTTACTGCCGGTACTGCTGGATGCGCGTGGTGCGCAGTCCCGCCAGACCATGCTGGTCGATGGACAGCTGCCAGCTCAAAAACTCCTCGGTGGTCAGCGTGTAGCGCTGACAGGCTTCTTCGAGGCTCAGGAGGCCGCCACGGACGGCAGCCACAACCTCGGCCTTGCGGCGGATAACCCAGCGGCGGGTGCTGGTCGGGGGAAGGTCGGCAATCGTCAGGGGACTGCCATCAGGCCCAATGACATACTTGACCCTTGGGCGGTGGGGTTCGGTCATGATACGCTCACACAAAAATTCAACGACCTCAGTGGCTCGAACTTACGCGACGGGACTTAATGTTTTCCTAAGCCCAATCAGGCGGTTATCGAGAGTGCCTAAGCTTAGCCATAAACGTTAACGTTGCCTTATTCCGCCGCACTTTCCCTTTAAGAATTGTGGCATACGAGCATCGGACCCAAAAGTGGAATGCACTTTTGGGACCCATTCCGATGCTCAATCCTTGAAGCGGCGCATCGTGTGGACCGGAAAACCGGGTCCACTTTTCCGCACGATGCGCTATAGAAGGGCTTTGGCCTCCCGTGCGCCGCCTTGAACGGCGCCTCTGGATGGAATGATGCTCAACTCACTCGACCTGCCTACCGAACCCTCGAAGACCCGCGTCGTGGTTGCGATGTCGGGCGGCGTGGACTCGTCTGTCGTCGCGGCCCTCCTCAAGCGCGAAGGCTATGATGTCATCGGAATCACGCTTCAGCTCTACGATCATGGCGCCGCCGCGCACCGGAAGGGCGCCTGCTGCGCCGGCCAGGACATCTACGATGCCCGGCGGGTGGCGGAGGCCATCGGCATCCCCCACTACGTGCTCGATTACGAGGCCCGCTTCCGCGAGGCCGTGATCGACCGCTTTACCCAGAGCTATCTGGCGGGCGAGACGCCGATCCCCTGTGTCGAGTGCAACCGCTCGATTAAGTTCCGCGATCTCCTGGAGACGGCGAAGGAGCTCGGCGGCGATGTGCTCGCCACAGGCCATTACGTGGCAAGCCGTGCTCTGCCGGATGGACGCCGGGCGCTGCACCGGGCGGCCGACCCGGACCGGGACCAGAGCTACTTCCTCTATGCGACCACGCCGGAGCAGCTGGATTTCCTGCGTTTTCCGCTGGGTGAGTTGCCCAAGGAGCAGACCCGCGAGCTGGCACGCGAGTTCGGGCTCACCGTGGCCGAGAAGGCCGACAGCCAGGACATCTGCTTCGTCACGCAAGGCCGCTACAGCGACGTGATCGAGCGTCTGAAGCCCGGCGCCGTCCATGGCGGCGAGATCGTCCATATCGACGGGCGGGTGCTCGGACGCCACGAGGGCATCATCCATTATACGGTGGGGCAGCGGAAGGGCCTGGGGCTCTCCGTCGGCGAGCCGCTCTATGTGGTTCGGCTCGACGCCAAGGAGGCCCGCGTGTTGGTGGGTCCCCGAGAGGCGCTGGCCACCCGGCTCATCCGCGTGACGGATGTGAACTGGCTCGGCGATGTGCCGCTCGAGGCCATAGGCGAGACTGGTATGGAGGTGGCTGTACGGGTGCGCTCCACCCGTGAGCCGCGCCCGGCGATCCTTCGATCCACAGGAACCAGCACTACAGTCGAGCTGTTATCGGCGGAAGACGGGGTGTCTCCCGGTCAAGCTTGTGTCATCTATGAGAGCGATGCTCCGCGGGCACGTGTGCTTGGCGGGGGGACGATTGCTCGCACAATGGCCGAAGCCGCGCCCGCCGCGGCCTGAGGCCTCGACCGAAGGGACCTTTATGACGGATGGAGCGACCACCGTCCTGATGCGCAAGGCTTATGCGCGTTGGGCGCCGATCTACGACCTCGTCTACGACAAGCTGACCGAGGCGGCCGCCCGCGCCGCCGTGAACGCCGCCGTCGCCTGCGGCCCGAGGGTGCTGGAGGCCGGCGTCGGCACGGGCCTGTCGCTGGGCTATTACCCTGCAAACGCTGAGGTCTATGGGGTCGATCTCTCCGAAGACATGCTCCGCCGAGCCCAGGAGAAGGTCGACAAGCGCGGTCTCACCCATGTGAAGAGCCTGCAGGTGATGGATGTCACCCGCCTCGGCTTCCCGGACGGGACCTTCGATGCGGTCACCGCGCAGTTCATCATCACCCTGGTGCCCGAGCCGGAGACGGCGCTGGACGAATTCATGCGCGTCCTTCGGCCCGGCGGCGAGATCGTGCTCGCCAACCATTGGGGGCAGCCCTCCGGCCCGGTCGCGAAGGTTGAGGAGATGGTCTCTCCCATCGCAAAGGCCATCGGCTGGAGCTCGGCCTTCAAGGCCTCGCGAGTCGAAAACTGGGCTCAGCGGACGGGGCGCATGGAGGTCGTGGAGCTGAGGTCCCTGTTCCCGAGCGGCTTCTTCAAGCTGATGAGGATCAGGAAAAAGGCCTGACGATCCGGTGCAGGCGGATGCGCCGAAGGTCCGTTCCGCGGCCCCTGGCGTAAGGTGAGTGCTGGATGGCCCTGCCGTGACTTTCGGGCCCAAAGCCCTATCTCCAAGGGCAAGGGCAACTCCAGATTACGAAAGCACTTCCAATGCGCCTTTTCATGTTCACCTCCCAGGCCAAAGACGATCTTCACGCTTTTGCAGGTGATGAATCCGGCACCAAGCTCCCGGCCAAATACGCCCCCTGGGGGCTGACCGGCACGCTGAACTCCCGCGAGACCCCGCCGCACAAGTTCAACCGCAAGGCCATCGAACAGGCAGTCTCGACCGAGGGCTTCCAGCTCTGGCGGATGAAGCCCAAGGGCTGACCGGAGCGGCCCATGGTCAACCCTGGATGGCCGCAGGTCTCCGAGCGCACCGCGCCGAGATCCTGCCGTCCAGGCGCATGGCAGACAGGGTGGCGACAAATCCGTACTTTCCCCGCGGGTCTTTCTTGACACTGAGGGTCAACCTTCCCTATATCGCGCTTGCCTGACGCGGGGTCCGCCCCGCTGCCTGGGGCGGAGTAGCTCAGTTGGTCAGAGCAGAGGAATCATAATCCTTGTGTCGGGGGTTCAAATCCCTCCTCCGCTACCAAAATCGTATAAGTTATTTAAATTTCTATATTAATTCTTTGGCGACAAGTTGCTGTCGTGCGTTCCTGATGCGTGAAGCTGCATAATTTGCAGAATGCTATTCATGGATCACGGTTATTCAGCCCTGACCGCACATTCATCTGTGGCGACAGGGATGGCCACTAGGCTGCCCTCTCGGCAGCCTAGTTGATAAGTGGCAGGACCAACTCCGGTTAGCCTTTCACAGGCGGATAGTTGCACGCGCTAACCCACCTTCCATCTTGCTTAACAGTTCAATGCGCGGCGTCGATGACAACCTTGCCGACATGGTTTCCGCTCGCCAGGCGGCGGTACGCCTCGCGGTACTCGGCGAAGGGAAAGACTTGGTCGATAATGGGGTTGACCTCGTGCATGGCCATGGCAGCGAGTAGAGCTTCGAAGTTCGACCTCGGCCCAATTGCCGTACCTGCCACTGTGAGGGAGCGCGAGAGGATGTTGATCGGCGGCAGCCCGCCTCCGAATCCGCTCACGAAGCCAACCAGGGCGATGTCCCCGCCGATCCGGGTCGATGCCGCGGACTTCACGATTGTCGTGTCCCCGGCAATATCGATGACCTTGTCGACGCCCCTGCCATCGGTCAGGGCGAGGATCTCGCGATCCCAATCGGGGAACGTGCGGTAGTTCACCACAGCCGCCGCTCCCAATTCCATGAGCCTCTCGGCCTTTTCATCCGTCGACGTGATCGCCAGGACGCGAGCGCCGAACATCTTCGCCACCTGGAGCGAGAACAGCGCGACGCCACCGGTGCCCTGGACCAGCACCGTCTGGCCCGCCTGGAGGGGCGACGACAGGTTGAGACCCGTCCAGGCCGTCACGGCCGCGCAGGGCAGCGATGCGGCCTCGACGTAGGACATGTAGGCAGGCAGATGAACGATCGCGTTCTCGTGCAGAAGGATGTGCTCGGCCAGCCATCCGTCCGTGGTCATGCCAAGGCTATCCGATTGGTACTCCGGACGCGGGGGGCCACCGATCCAGTGGGAGTGGCAACTGGCCGTGACACGGTCGCCGACTTTCGCCCGGGTGACGCCGTCCCCAACTGCCACGACCTCACCGGCACCGTCCGACAGCGGGACGCCGTTTTGCTTGGTTGGCGCGCCGTATTGACCGTCTAGGATGGCTTGGTCCCGGTAGTTCAGGGAAGCGGCGTGAACGCGGACCAGCACATCGTGGCGGCCCAGGGTCGGGAGGGGTTCGTCGTGCAGTTCCAGGTCCGGCTTGTCGCCCGACGTCCATCTGACGGCTTTCATTTTCTGATCCTTATTGGAACGGCTCGGACACGCCTGCGGTGAAGCCCGCCAGCCCAGCCTATTGCTCTGCCCCTTGGAATAGGGGTAAGTAGACGATCGGGCAAGAACCTACCAGAACGTGGGTAACCCACCAGGAGGTAAGTATGGCAGGTCGGGACTGGCGTCGCGATGACCCCAAGCAGCAGCTCGTCTGGGCGGCTGCGGTGAGCGAGGCCCTCCGGGTGCTCGAGGGCAAGTGGAAGATCGTCATCATCGTTCAGCTCTTCGCGGCCAAGGATCCCTTGCGCTTTTCTGAGCTGGAGCGGCGGGTCGAGGGCGTGAACCAGAAGATGCTGATCCAGCAGCTCAAGGAGTTGGAGAAGGACGGCATCGTCACGCGGACGGTCTACCCGCAGGTGCCGCCGAGGGTGGAGTACACGCTGGGCGAGATGGGCGTCGCGCTGGGTCCTTCGATGGAGGCGCTTATCGACTGGGCCTTCATGAAGTGTGAGGCCTCGGGCCAGCGTACCGACGCTGGGTGATGCGCGGTGTGCGCGAAACACGGGCGCGCAATTAGCAGAATCTCATCTATGGAATGTTGGACGGCGGCTTGGAGCGGTAGCTTGCTCCCGGATAGCGCTGGAATTCATAGGTAGGATCAAGGGCATACAGTCCCGAGAGAACGCAATTGGAACCGGATATAAGATGGTTGGGGGAATTGACGGTATCGGTCCTCCGCTACCATCGATCAGTTAAGTGATCGAAATAATTAGAAGTCTTATCTTTTGGTCTCGTGATTGGTAGCGCCTCCAGCACGAAAAGCTCAGTAACTTCTGCTGGCTGAGTGGGTGTTTGCATTGATTGCGAGCGTCTGCTTTTTTGACTCCGAGCAGAAGTTCGCAAATGGCAGGTGATCGTCACTGCCTGCGCCCTAATAGGCCCCTGCAGAAATATGCCTCGCTTGATCATGCGGGGGAGCATAAAACCAACTTTGCTCCGTTCTGCCGGCTCTACTCTAGTGCCGCCGCGAGACACTATTGATTTTATCCCCACTGGACCAGGTCAGGAACTCCTGCCACGCTGTGCCATCCAGCCGTTGAGCCGGAGCCGTTGCAATGCGCGAACTGCCAGGGGAGAACAATTTTATGATACGAAATAGCGTATTTGTCTCTGCCGCAGCGATCCTGCTCGCGGGACTATCCACGCCCGCCCTCGCAGCATCGCTGCGTTATGCGAACCAGGGCGACCTTAAGTCTCTCGACCCATATACTCTCAACGAGACCACCACCAACGCCCATCTGGGGCATGTCTATGAGGGTCTGACGCGGCGTGGGAAAGACCTCGCGGTTCAGCCGAGCCTTGCCGAGCGCTGGGAGATCAGCGATGACGGCCTGACTTGGCGCTTCTTCCTGCGCAAGGGTGTCAAGTTCCACAACGGAAACGACTTCACTGCGGATGACGTGATCTTCTCAGCCACCCGGGTGCGGGCGCAGGGCTCGAACTTCACGACCCGCGTGCCAACCAGTGCCGAGCTTGTGAAGGTCGATGACCATACAGTTGACGTGAAGCTCAAAACTCCCAACCCGATCCTGAACTCCCAGTGGGACACCTGGTACATCATGGACAAGGAGTGGGCGGAGGCGAATAATGCCACAGCTCCAACGCCTGCAGCTGCCACAACTCCAAGCTTCTCGTCGCTGAATGCGAACGGGACCGGTCCGTTCAAGATTGAAAGCCATCAGGCCGGCGTGAAGACGATTTTCAAGCCGAACCCTAGCTGGTGGGACAAGCCAGAGCACAATCTTGATGAGATCGTCTTTACGCCCATCGCAAGTGATGCCACCCGGGTTGCAGCGCTCCTGTCAGGCGAGGTTGATGTCATCGAACCGGTCCCCGTACAGGATATCGCGCGCGTCAACTCTTCCCCGAATGCCCAAGTGCTCACAGGGCCGGAACTCCGGACGATCTTTCTCAATATGGATTCGGCCCGTGACGAGCTTCTGTTCTCGAACGTGAAGGGCAAGAACCCATTCAAGGACGTGCGGGTTCGGGAGGCCTTCTTCAAGGCGATCGACATCAATCTTATTCGCGATCGCGTCATGCGGGGATTGTCCACACCTTCCGCACTGATGATCGCGCCTGAACTTTTCGTCTACTCAAAGGACTTCGAGCGTCCGAAATACGATCTCGAGGGTGCCAAGAAACTTCTTGCCGACGCCGGTTACCCGAACGGGTTCGAGGTCGGCATGGACTGCCCGAACGACCGCTACGTCAATGACGAAGCGATCTGTCAGGCTGTCGTCAGCATGCTGGCCCGCGCAGGTGTCAAGGTAAACCTGACGTCTCAGCCGAAGGCCCTCTACTTTGGGAAAGCCGGAAAGTCGGGCGGCTACACCACCTCGGTGTCGCTGCTCGGCTGGACACCTGGCACCTTCGACAGTCACAATGTTCTCTATGACGTCATGGGCTGCCGCGACGTTCCTGGATCAAGTCGGGGAGAGACCAATTATGGTGGGTACTGCAACAAGGACCTGGATGCTGTGACCGACCAGATCCTGGTCGAAACGGATCCGGAGAAGCGCAACCAACTCATCAAGAAAGCATTTGAAATCGCCACCAAAGACTACGGCCATATCCCGCTGCACCAGCAGTCACTTGCTTGGGGCGTGTCGAAGAAGGTCAAACTCGTCCAGCGAGCCGACAACCAGCTCCTGTTCTATTGGGCAAGGAAGGAATAGCCCGCTAGACGGAAGGGTACTGACCTTGATGGAGCAAACATGCTTCACAAAGCAGGATCTCCTCACCAGCCATCGTTAGCCTGGTGAGGAGATCTTCTGTCATCCGTTTGAACGTTTCCGGTTGCAGTCAACTAATTGGCGATAGCGTTCTTCCGCCGCCACTTCAAATTCATGATCATACAATCCCTGGCTAGAACTCACGCCGCATTCGGCGTAGCCGCCGCCCGCAGGAGCATGCCGAAGAGGTCGCGGGGTTCGTCGGGGTCGGCCAGGAGGTCGAGTTCGTCGGAGAGGCCCGTCTGCTCGATCTGGCGCTTCACGTAGCGCAGGGCTGAAAAATCTTCGATGGCGAAGCCCACGGAGTCGAACAGGGTGATCTGACGGTCGCCCGTGCGGCCGGGCTCAAGGCCCGCCATCACGCGCCAGAGTTCCTTGACCGGGTAGTCCGGCGGAAGCTGCTGGATCTCGCCCTCGATGCGGGTCTGCGGCGGATATTCCACGAAGATGTCGGAGCGCTTCAGGATGTCGGCATGCAGCTCGGTCTTGCCGGGGCAGTCGCCGCCGACCGCGTTGATGTGCAGCCCTGAGCCGACCATGTTGTCGGTGAGGATCGTGGCGTTCTGCTTATCGGCCGTGACCGTCGTGACGATCTGAACGCCTTCCATCGCCTCCTCGATGGAGTTGCAGACCGTAATGCCGAAGCCGAGGCCTGCGAGATTGCGCACGCATTTCGTGCTGGCCGAGCGGTCAATGTCGAAGAGCCGCAGGGTGTCGACACCGAGGAGCGCCTTGAAGGCGAGAGCCTGGAACTCGGCCTGCGCCCCATTGCCGATGATGGCCATGGCGCGTGCTCCCTTGGGCGCGAGGTGCTTGGCCGCGACCGCCGATGTGGCGGCGGTGCGAAGCGCCGTGAGGATGGTCATCTCGGTCAGAAGCACGGGATAGCCGGTTGCCACATCGGCCAGTACACCGAAGGCCGTGACGGTCTGGCGTCCCTCGCGAGCGTTCTTGGGATGGCCGTTCACATATTTGAAGCCATAGACCTCACCGTCGCTGGTGGGCATGAGCTCGATCACGCCCTCGCGGCTGTGCGAGGCTACCCGCGGGGTCTTGTCGAATGATTCCCAGCGCCGGAAATCGGCCTCAATGCACTCCGCAAGCTCCAGCAGGAAGCGCTCCACGCCAATCGTGAGGACGAGCTTCATCATGTTGTCGACGCTGACGAAGGGGACGACGTTCAGTTTCAGGTTCATGGCTTAATGGTTCTTCGGGGTATGACGGTAGCTCTGGGTCGGGCGGTCGAGCACGCGCCGCCCCATAAGGCTCGAGACGAGGTCGACCATCAGGAGGGCCGTGCGGCCGCGCTCGTCGAGGAAGGGGTTGAGCTCAACCAGGTCGATGCTCCGCACCAGACCGCTGTCGTGAAGCATCTCCATGATGAGATGCGCCTCGCGGAAGGTGGCGCCGCCGGGAACGGTGGTGCCGACCCCGGGGGCAATGCCCGGATCCAGGAAATCCACGTCCAAGCTCACGTGGAGAATGCCGTCGGCCGCGGCCACGCGCTTGAGGAACGCATCGAGAAGCGGCGCGACGCCGTTCTCGTCGATGGCGCGCATGTCGTGGACTGTCACGCCGGCTGTGGCGAGAGCAGCCCGCTCCGCCGGGTCGACGCTGCGGATGCCCATCATGCACACGTTCTGCGGGTTGAGCGGGTTGGCCACAGCCGGAAAGTAACCATCGAAGCCCTTGCGCCCCGTCGCATAGGCCATGGGCACCCCGTGGAGGTTGCCGCTCGTGGTCGTTTCCAGCGTGTGGAAATCCGGATGGGAGTCGAGCCAGAGCACGAAGAACTCGCGACCCTCCTTGGCGGCCCGGCGGGCCAGTCCCGTCATGGACCCGGCAGACAAGCTGTGATCCCCGCCGATGAAGATCGGCATGCCGTCGCCGCTGGCCTGGTAGGCCGCTTCCGTGATGGCCTCGGTCCAGGCCACCGTCTCCGGCAGAGCCTTGATGGCGCCGTTCGGGTGGCGCACTTCGCGCTGGGGGGCAGGCACGATGTTGCCCCGGTCTTCCACCGCGTAGCCGAGATTGCGCAGCTCCGTCACCAGCCCGGCCGTCCGGAAGGCGCTGGGGCCCATGTCGCAGCCGAGCCGGCCTGCGCCCTCCTGCACGGGTATGCCCAGAACGATGCACGTGGTCGAAGCCATCCATCTCTCCTTATCTCGCCGTCAAGCTACCGGAGTGGCTTGGCAGAATGAACAAGGTACTTTGACAAAAGGGGCAGAGCTTGTGATCATTATGGCAAGTTCAGCTAATCATAACGGCACCTGATGGATGACCTCGACCAGCGCCTGATCACGCTCCTGCGGCACAACGGGCGGCGGAGCGTCTCGGACCTTGCTCTGACCCTCGGGGCATCCCGCGCAACAATCCGGTCCCGGATGGAGCGTCTGGAGCGCTCGGGCGACATCGTCGGCTATACGGTGATCCTCCGGGCCGATGCGGTTGCTTTGCCGGTGCGGGGGATCATGCTGATCGAGGTGGAGGGGAGGGCCGGCGACCGGGTGGTGGATGCGCTCGGCGGCTTTCCGGAGGTGAGCGCCATTCACACCACGAACGGCAAGTGGGATCTCATCGTCGAACTCGGCGCCAGCAGCCTCTCGGATTTCGACGCCATCCTGCGGCGGGTGCGCCTGATCCCAGGCGTCATCGCGTCGGAAACGAACCTCCTGCTGGCGACGCCGCGCAGCACCCGCGCCAAGCTCTAGCACAAAAGCAAAGGCTCTCAGGGCTGGCGCAACGGTCTCCTTACGCTACAGTGCCGGTTGTTTTCGAGAGGGCCGTGCATGTCCAAGGAAGTCGTCGAGGTTCCCATTCTGTCCGAAGGCGTGCGGAAGGTGGGCGTGCCGCTGTCCATGGTGACAAGGGCGAACGGGTTCGTGTTCGTGTCGGGAACGCCGCCGTTCAACATGGAGAGCGGTGGCTTCGTGAAGGGCGACATCGAGGTGCAGACGGAGGCGTCCCTTCGGGCGCTTCAGCATTGCCTGGAGAGCGCCGGCACCTCCCTCGACAAGGTGGTGATGGTGCGGATCTATGCGGCCAATGCCGGATTCTACGGCGTCATCAACCGCGTCTATGCGCGCTTCTTCCCCGAGAACCCGCCCTCGCGGACCTTCGTGCCGGTGGCGTCCTGGCCCATGGAGTTCGACATCGAGATCGAGTGCATCGCGGTGGCCTGACACGCAAGGTCGAAGGATGGGTTCATTCAGATCAGGCTGCTGCGTTCGGGCGTGATGTCCGGGACGAGACGTGATCCTCTGCCGGGCTGCGAACGGCGTTGCGGCCTGCGGCCTTTGCCCGGTAGAGGGCTTGGTCCGCTGCTTCGAGAAGGCTGTTCCTCTCGCTGGCACGGGAGGGCTGCGCCGAGGCGACGCCGATGCTGACAGTTACGATATGATAAGGGCTGCCCTCGTGTGCCATCGCCATCGCGTTGATAGTCTGGCGAATGGCGTCGGCAATCCTTATGGCACCGGTCAGATCCGTCTCGGGCAGGATGATGGCGAATTCCTCACCGCCATAACGGGCTGCGATGTCCCGGGGGCGCCGGATGCTGGCATCGAGGGTGCCGGCAATCGCGCGCAGAACCTCATCACCGCGGCCATGTCCGTAACGGTCGTTGAAGCTCTTGAAATAGTCGGCGTCGATAAAAAGCAGCGACAGGGCGGAGCCTGACCTGACGGCCTGGCGCCATTCGCGCTCGAAGGTTTCGCGGAAGGCGCGGCGGTTCGGCAGGCCGGTCAAGTCATCGGTTCTGGCAATTCGCCTGAGTTTGGTCTCGGCTCTTGTGCGGCGCTTCAGTTCCCGCTGGAAGAGGAACGTCAATCCGACCACGGCACAGCAGAGCACCAGCGTCACGAGGCTGAGGACAAGGGCCTTCCTCTCCCAGGCGGCGAAAACCTCATCCATCGACAGCGCCACGGTGAGCACGAGAGGGTACTTTTCCAACCGTCCAAAGGAGATGATGCGGTGTACGCCGTCGATAGGGGAGACCGAGTCGAACGTGCCGGATTTGTCGCTCAGGAGCCGACGGACATGGGGAGAGCCGCCCAGATCCTGATTGATCTGGCCTTCGTCGAAGGGATAGCGTGTCAGCAGGACGCCGTCGCCGCGGAAGAGATTGATGGCTCCATGCTGGCCAAGGCTCAGGTGCTCAAACCGCTGGTTGATGGTGTTCAGGGCAATCGAACCGATGACCACTCCGGCGAAGCCACCGTTGGAATCGGAGAGTCTGCGGCTGATTCCGATGGTGAGTTCGCCCTGGGGTGTTCTGCTCCGGTAGGGGCGGCTCACGTACAGCCCGAGATGATGCGTGCTCTTATGAGCCGTAAAATACTCGCGATCTGAGACGTTGAGCGACCGTGAGGCAATTACGGGTCCTGCATCGGCAATCAGGTTGCCGTTCTTGTCCACCAGCAGGAGGGCTGCCATGAAGTTGGCCGAAGCCGCACGGTCGAACAGCATCCGATATTGGAGATCGGGAGACAATTGATGGGAGCTGAGGTGACTCAGGCCCTCCATGGCTCCCTTCAGGGACAGATCGAGCAGCTCAAGGTTGTTGTCGAGATCGCGGGCGATGGTGGTCAACACATTCCTGGAGGATCGTTCGGCCTCCTGCCAGGTACCGAGCCGGTCCATCCAGAGCGTGTGGGCGGAAATCCCAAGGATGCCGAGGGCAATCACGCCTGCGATCAGGTGCAAATAGACTTCTGATAACAGGCGTTTCATTCGGCGGCACAACGAGCTTGTTTGAATTTATTCTATAGGTGAAGGCAATGGAATGAGCCAACAGAATTGTTGGTCGCAAGATGGTAGTCATTAGTCTGTTGTGGAGATTGAGCCTGCTCTTGAAACAAGGCTAAGTGCCTCTAAGGCATACTTGGCTTTAATGTTTGTTATATTGTTTATCGTATTATCTGGTAATGGCGCATTCGTCGCTTCGTGCAATCCAAAAAATCCGCCATAAAGGAGGGCGGCTATGTTCGGTCCCTCGCAGTCTCACCGGATCTGGAGAATGATGAACGCCCTGATCGATGCCCGGCCGGAATGGGCCGATAAGGAGGTCTTCGAAGCAGATCGTGAGAAAATCCTTCGGTATGGGACCTCAATCGGTCTCAGCGTGGAGGAGCTTCTCCGGATGAGCGAGCCGGATGCCATTCTCGGACTCTGGACCGCAGCCGAGGCAGCACAGGCTCAGGAATGAGCAGCCGGAGTATAGAATCGGGCGCGGCTTTCCAAAATGCCACGCCCGATCACTTTCGTTACTGTGTTTTCTTGGCTCGCCGCGTGAGTATGTTGAGGCCCTCAATGAGGGCCGAGAACGCCATTGCGGCGTAGATATATCCCTTAGGCACGTGAGCGCCGAAGCCTTCTGCGATCAGCACCATACCGATCATGAGCAGGAAGCCGAGGGCGAGCATGACAACCGTCGGGTTCGCTTGGATGAAGCGCGCCAATGGATTTGCTGCCAGCAGCATCACCGTCACAGCCACCAGCACGGCAATCACCATGATCGGCACGTGGTCCGTCATGCCAACGGCCGTGATGATGCTGTCGATGGAGAAGACGAGATCCAGCAGCAGGATTTGCATGATAGCCGAGGCGAAACTCATCTGCGCCTTCTCTCCCTCGAAGAGATCCGGACCCGGATCGGGATCCACATGGTGGTGGATCTCCTTGGTGGCCTTCCATACCAGGAACAGGCCGCCTGCAATCAGGATCAGGTCCCGCCAGGAGAAGCCATGGCCGAAAGCTGTGAAGAGCGGCTCGGTCAGCTGAACGATGATGGCGATGGTCCCGAGCAGCCCCAGACGAAGAATGAGAGCCAGCCCGATGCCGATGCGACGGGCTCTTGCCTGCTGATGAGCCGGCAATTTGTTGGTCAGGATCGAAATGAAGATGAGATTGTCGATCCCAAGCACAACTTCCATGACGATGAGGGTTGCCAAGGCCGCCCATACGGTTGGGTCCGCTGCAAGTGCAAATAGCTGGTCCATGAGGCTTTCCGTGGTTGCGCACCCTTATTTCGTATACTGCAGAGCTTGCACAAGGGCTAAGCCGTCTTTCTCACCGGTTTTGCATACAGACGCCGGATTAGGGCTCTTATCCAGCTTGATACTGCGAGACACCAGAGGCAGGCTGCTGTGCCGAAAGGTGCCCGGCCACAGCGCAAGCTGAGCCGGACTGGTCAAAAATCTATATCTCACAACAATTTACTCATGCCATTCGCGAATAAAGCCGAAGCTGTGGAACCCGCAATGAAGGCACAAGCGTTCCTCTATGACAGGATATGGAGTTATGTCATGGCAGGGTCACCAGGACGTTGGCTGTTGACGGCGTCGCTTATCAGCGTTCTGTCAGCGACGACGCCTGTGCTTGCGCAGGCAGGGCGCCCCTGGGTCGACCCTCCGCCGGAGAGTGGTGCCACACCAGCCTCTCCGCCTACGGCTACTCCTGCTCCTGCAGCCTCTGCACCTGCGGCGCAACCGTCCCAAGCTGCTACGTCGGCGCCTGCGCCTCAGCCTTCTTCGGCTTCTGCGCCCTCGGAGGCGCCTAAGGAGAAAGAGGCGGTTGCATCCCGTTCCCCTGCTGAAGTCTCTCCGCGCAAAGAGGGGATAAGTGAACGGGTCGAGCAGAAGACCGTAACCGAACGCAAGGTACGCCCTCCCACACAGCAGGCGCGCAGCGCCACGCGTCCTCAGAAGCGGGAGGAGCAGACAGTGCGGCGTCGCGATCCAGGGTTAGAGGTGTCCCAAGCGCGTTCACCGCGCAATGGAATCGAGAGGCGGGCTCGGATCACGCGCTATGGATCGGTTCAGGAAGGAGTCGATGCAGGACTTGAGGTCATGAGGCTTCGGACGATCCAACTCCCCGATGGCCGGCGCATCGAGGTTCTGACGCGCCCCAATCAGGATATCGCAAGCCAGCTACCTGACGACTACTGAACCAAGCACTGTTCAAGGGGCTGCCGTGCGGCCTCGTTAAAGGAAGCCCGTCCCTATGCAGAGGTTCGGCTGAGTTCCTGCGCGGCCATTTCCTGAGTCCGATGACGAATATCGAGCCACAGGCGCTGCTCGCGTCGGGCATCTGCAAGGGCGCGGTGCTCGGCGGGGCCGAGTTCGTCGTCCTTTCTTTGAGCCTGGGATAGAACCCTCTTCATGAGCCCATCATGAAGGTCAGCCGGTACGCCCATTTGGCGCAAGACCTCATGCACGGTTTGCCGTTGAACGGCTTCCGTATCTTGCAGACGCAAAGCATGCCGTGGGAGCCCGGCTGCCCGCAGCAGTCGGCTCAGCCATTTCCCATCCCATGACGGGGCGGTTGCATAAAGCTCGTAGCCTGTGAGAGCCGACATCATCCGGTGTCCGACATCCGCCACGGGCTGTCCTTCGGCGTGCAGCCGATCCCGCGATAGCCCGTGAATGGTCTCTGCCTTGAGGTCCCAGTCGGTCCAAGTCGGATCGGGCCGTATGAGATGGCTCTCCTCTTCGCCGTTTGAGAGAACCCAAGCCACCTCGATGGGATATCCATGCTTACCCAAGGAAGAGGCTTCGAAGTCGAGAAATGCGAGCTTTGGCAAATCGCGCATTACAGATCCGTTGTCCTTCTGCCTTTGCGTATCGCTGCGGCCTGCTTCAGTTGCCGCTAAACTTAAGATGCTGACATCTCTTCAGCCAGTTGCGAGCGGATAGCCTGCAGCAGGTCGTCATCAGACAGGCTCGTCTCCCAATCCTTGACCAGTTCAAGGCGCACGGACTTGGCGCCTCCCGATGGGGTGCAGACCACATGGACCTTATCGAGCGCGCCATCGACGCGCGCCGCATCTGTTTTCTCGGGATCATTGCCGAGACCGGCGAAAGCCTGAATGCAGGTCCACGTGATGCCTTCCGCATCACTTACCTCACGCGGCATGTCATCGTCCTTTCAGCCGTGCAGAACTGCACCGGTCCCTGTCAACGCGTGAAGTCTGTCGATGCTCCAGGGGATACAACTCACCAAGTTTGAAGCTCATCTTTCTTGACACATAGCGTTCCCGGGTCGAGCTTTGCCCGGCTGTCAGATGGCAGAACCCTGTGTGGAGAGGACCATGGCGAAAAACGTGAAGGATCTGTTGGCCGAAGCGAATTCCTCAGTGCCCAGGCTGTCCCCCGATGAGGCTTCCGAGAAAATGCGCTCGGGCGATGTTCTCGTGGTCGATGTGCGTGATCCGACGGAGGTTCAGCAAAGCGGGAAGCTCAAAGGCGCGGTCAATGTCTCCCGCGGCATGCTGGAGTTTCGGGCTGACCCGGAGAGCCAATACCATAACCCGGCATTTCAGAAGGATAAAACCATTCTCCTGCATTGCGCCTCCGGTGGGCGCTCCGCCTTGGCGGGCAAGACCCTGCAGGATATGGGTTATACGGCGGTGTTCAACATCGGCGGTTTCAAAGATCTGTCCGAAGCAGGCATAGAAACCGAGCCGGCCTAATCGTCAGGATTGAGCCTTGAACATGAAGACGCTCGGCTCTGTCCAAGCCGAGCGTCGAATGGGATTGTTAGAAGTTGCCTCGTCTGACAACGTCACTGTGCGTTAGCGGATGTGAATGCCGAAGAGCGCAAAGTGCTTCCATTCGCCGAGATGGAGCCAGTCGAAACGGGATCAGCTACAGCAGTGCCGAGCGCATGAAGCATACCCTTGCGCTTGGCCACATAATAGTAGCCGCCTGCGTAGAGGGCGACCGCCCGGTCAAAATTGCCGCCTGCAACTTTATACGCATTGGCAAGGTATGCGACTGCGTAAGTGAGATTGGTGTTGGTGTCGAGCAGCCCCGATGGGGTTCCACGGTATCCCATGCCACGGGCCGTTGCATAACGGATCTGCATCAAGCCAAAATTGCCTTTGCTCAATGCTCGTGGATTGTAATTGCTTTCTCTCCTGATGACCCTGTGAACCAGAGCCTCTGGAACGCCATAGGTCCTGGCGTGCTGCGTAACAAGCGAGTCGATTGTCGTGCGATCCATTGCAGCAGCAGGTAGGGAGCAGACCGCAGCCGCGCAGGCAAGAAGAAGACGAGAAATCATGCATATCCCCTTGGTTGGGGGAATTTCTCACCATCAATCGTGGCAATAGGAGGTCAGCTTGGCTGTAAGGACCCCGTAATGGCTGATGTGGACGTTGAAAAAGGATCACGAGCCGAAAGATCAGCCGCCTACCTCTTTCGGGTGAGAAGCTGCACGCTTACAGCTGACCACTGTTTAGAGAAGACAAATCTATGGCAGAAGGCTCGATCAGTGTGTCGTCACACTAGATGACCAGGAAGTCGGCTGCCGTTAGCTTCAGGCCTGCATCGACTTTGGCAAACTGGATGGCACGGGCCTGCCCGGATCCATCGGGGTCATAGAACAGGCCGCCTGTCTTGTTGTTGTAGATGATCTGATGTTGTGCATCCAATGCCTTGGATCCAACAACAAAGCTCTCCGGTGATAGCTTTCCAGAGTGGAGTTTCGAGAACACACTGTCGTTGAGACGGATCGTGTCGTCCTTGACGCTGAAGTTCAGAATGACATCGATGTTGCTTGCTTTGAGCTTCGTGTCGAACGTGAAGGAGTCCTTGCCGGATGATCCGACGAGGATATCGTTCCCGCTCTTTCCCCAGATCATGTCGTTGCCGCCTTTGCCATCGATCCTGTCGTTGCCGCTCGATCCCGTGAGCTTGTCGGCGATGCTGGTTCCGGCATAGGTCTTCGACGTGGATGGAAGCCCATTCAGTTCGAACGCTGCCTGAGACGCTCTGACGGGGTGGCTGACTTTCAGATTGTAAAAAGAGGTCTGCCCATAGCCGGTCCCCTGCGTTTCGTTCACTCCAAGATACGTACCTGCCTTGAAGTAAAAGGCATCGCTCCTCCATGCCTGATTGATATGATCCGTTGCCGAATAGGTCTTGCCGTCGGCTGAGACCGTCACTTTCACACGGTCCGTTGTGACATCGATCGAATAGCTGAATTTCTCGTTGAGGGTGACATTGGGTCTAGAACCAGCCTTGTTGGTCAGAGCAAACTTCGTCTCCTGCCCTGTGGCACCGGCCATGTCGTTGACGAAATAGAGGGTGTCTTTCTCCCAATAGAGGCGGACGAGTTCGTCATCCTGTCCATGAACCTGGCCGACAACGACGCGCCCCTTCGTGCCATTGAAGAGGATCGGAGCTTGGTCGACCTCGAGCGTGGCCTTCATGAAACCACCTTCAGCGATGGTCCATGCTGCTCGCTCCGAGCCGTTCATCTCCCGAAGCTCAGAGCGCGCGTATCGTGAGCCGCTCGTCGTTGCTCCTTCCACGGGAGCTTTGAAGACCATGGCGCCGTCAGATGCCGTGTAGAAATACTTCAGGCTCACGTATCCATTGAGGTTCTTCATCTCACAGGCAGTGCCTGAGAAACTGCCATTTCGGTCTGTTGGAAGAGTTATCTTCCAATGCTTCAAGTTGAAAATACGGCCTGGCGGTAACGACGAATACAAAGCCATTGTTGATGCCCCAAATCCTTATGGCTTTCTTGACTAACCGTCTCGTGCTGAAATTCAGCCTATCTTCGCAGGTTCTATATGGCCGCACTTTCGATTGTATTACCGTAAGACGCTTGCGTGAGGATTTCGGCTTAAAATTCCAAATCTTCTTCTGCCCCAACGAGGGTGCAGAAAATCGCCATGTATCTGGTAATGGCGCGATGCTTAAGTCGCATGCTTGCGCCTGGCTTTCGCGTCTCTCATTTTCGTTTGGCGGATATCAAGGCTCAATGCCAAAGCCATAACCTCACTCAAACGGGCTATTCGTTATATCATTTTATAGAACTTGATGCGCGGCAATACAGAGAAGTCTCTGGCTTGGCGAAGTTATGGCCTTCCGAATTCTCAAACATGTACGAATGAATAACGAATGCATCCTGATGCCGATGCTGTTCGTCCAGGGGTATTGGAAAGAAAAAACTCATACGGCCCACTTTCCGACTTGCTTAGTGGGGTAGAGAGCGCCTCGCAAATCTATCTTTAATACATGTTTAATCGTTGCGATTGTCATAAAACCAAAGTCAAAATGAAGTATAAACCTGTAAAACATTCAGTGTGCAGTGCAGCAAAATAATCAAGTGGGTATAAGTACTCTTATGAGCTAAGCAGGATATATTGATAGGAGTAGATCTCTACTTAACCCGTAGGGGGTATCTCTCCAGCCGAAATAGTGAAGAGCTTTTGAGTAAGGCAGGAGTATTTATTGGGTTACACCCGGCGCAATTCTTTTTGGCGCCTCGATTCCACGTTAGTCGGCAGGAACAGCCTAATGCAAATTAGTGTCTTTGGGATTGGCTATGTCGGAGCGGTCTCATCGGCGTGCTTGGCCAATGATGGCCATCACGTCATTGCAGTCGATCCAAACCCCCAGAAAGTGGGGCCGCTCAACGAGGGCATTAGCCCGATCGTCGAACCAGGCTTGGGAGAACTGATACAGAGTGGGATCCGCAGTCGGCGCCTCATGGCAACCAGCGACGTTCGCGAAGCTATCAATGGCACGGATCTGTCGTTCGTTTGCGTCGGAACGCCCTCGCGTCCAAACGGCTCCCTCGATACCGCCTATGTCAGCGCGGCCGCTGAGCAGATCGGCGCGGCGATCCGAGAGAAAAACTCCTTCCATTCGGTCGTCATGCGCTCCACGATTTTGCCGGGCACAATGGAAAGCATTGTTCTGCCTGCTCTTGAGCGCGCTTCCGGCCGTCAGGCCGGCGTAGGCTTCGGTGTTGCATATTATCCGGAGTTCCTGCGCGAAAGCACCGCCATCAGCGACTACTACGATCCGGGCGCCATCATCTTCGGGCGCCATGATCAGGCGACTGTCGATCGCCTGCTTGAGATCCATAAGATCTTCAAGGTGGAGCCCAGGGTCGTTTCCATCCGGACTGCCGAAGCGGTGAAGTACACCAACAACGCTTGGCACGCCCTCAAGATCAGCTTTGCCAATGAAATTGGCAATATCTGCAAAGAGGCAGGGATTGATGGTCATGCCGTGATGGACGTGCTCTGCGCGGACAATCGGCTCAACATTTCCAAGGCCTATCTCAAGCCCGGCTTCGCTTTCGGCGGGTCTTGCCTGCCAAAGGACCTGCGGGCTCTGCGCTTCGCTGCCCGGAAATTGGACGTTCCCACGCCTATTCTCGACGCAACGATGGATGCGAACGAGGAGCAGCTGCGGCGCGCATACTCTATGGTTGCCGCAACGGGCAAGCGTCGGATCGGTATCATCGGCTTGAGCTTCAAGCCCGAAACCGACGATCTTCGCGAGAGTCCGCTGGTGGAGCTTGCAGAGCGCCTTTATGGCCGCGGATACGACATCCGCATCTATGATCCGAACATTCAGGTCTCCAAGCTGACCGGTGCGAACCTTCAGTTCGTAAAGGCACACCTTCCTCATCTGACGTCTCTGCTGACGGCCGATGTTAACGAGGTGGTGGACCACGCTGAAGTGTTCGTCCTTGGAAATCGTGACGAAGCCAAGCGCCTCCTAGATGTCGTGCAGGATGACCGGCCTCTCATCGATCTCGTTCGTATTGACCAAGCAAGGTGCTCAGGTGACTCTTATCAGGGAATCTGCTGGTAACGGCAGTATCCGTCTCTCGGAGTCGATTGGGGCGCACATTCTCTACGTGGTTGCCGTGGCGGCTTTTGCCGCCGCGCTTCCGCCTGGAGCTTATGTCTCTGTCGGAGCCGGTGTGATCGGAGCCATCGGAATACTGGCCATGTGGCGCTACGGATGGGGCCTGCTGCACTTCATCCGTGCGCTCATTTTCCGCAAATCGGTCTTTCCGCGCCAGCGGAAGGCCGCCGATGAGGCAGTCAAGCGCGATCCTCCCAACACGTTTCTCCTCGTGACGACGTTCCGGATCGACAGCGCAGTGACCACGCGCGTCTACAGAGCAGCCTTCGAGGCTGCCTTGGCTGCGCCCGGAAAGGCCACAGTGGTTGCATCGATCGTCGAGGCTGGTGATCAGCGGCTCATCAAGAGCCTGTATCAGGCGATCTGCCGTGATCAGGACAAGGTTGACCTGGTTATCGTCAGGATCGCCGGAACTGGCAAGCGGGATGCTCTCGCTTACGGCTTCAGGGCCGTCGCTCGCCGCGCTCCAGCCCCTGACGATGTGGTTGCCGTAATCGACGGCGACAGCATCGTTCCGCGCGATCTCGTGCAGAAATGCGTTGGTTTCTTCCAGCTCGATCCGATGGTGGGTGCGCTAACGACCGATGAGACGAGCGAAGTTCGTGGCAGCCGCATCTTCCAAGAGTGGTACGCTCTGCGGTTTGCGCAACGGCATACTCTGATGTCATCCGTCGGCTTGTCTGAGCGGGTCCTGACATTGACTGGTCGCATGTCGATGTTCCGCGCAAGCATCGTGTGCAATCCGGAATTCATTCGCCAAGTGGAACTCGACTACGTCGATCATTGGCGTCTCGGCCGATTCAAGTTTCTTACCGGGGACGACAAGTCGAGCTGGTTCTGGCTGCTTCGGAATGGCTACAAGATGCTCTACGTTCCGGATGTCTCCGTTCTGACGGTAGAGGATCCGCCATCGGAGAACTTCGTCTCGGCCGCAGCCATGCTGATGGTGCGGTGGTTCGGCAACATGCTGCGTACGAATTCGAGGGCTCTTGCTCTCGGGCCCTGGAAAATCGGTCTGTTCACGTGGTGGTCGATCCTCGATCAGCGTTTGTCGATGTGGACGTCCCTTGTCGGCTTCTTCGTTGCGCTTCTTGCCGGGATCTTCATCAGCGGATACGCACTTCTTCTGTATGCGCTCTGGATCCTGACCACACGCTATATCCTGACCCTCTCTCTCCTGGCTTCCCGCCCAAGAGTGTCGGTTTTCTACCCATTCCTTCTCTACTTCAATCAGATCTTCGGATCGCTGATCAAGGTCCACGTGACGTTCCGTCTCGACCGCCAGAAGTGGACACGACAGAAGACGACATCTGCGAATATGGCAAAGCGCCCCCTGATCGCAAGCAACTTCATGTCAGCATACATGCACAGTGTTGCGCTTATCGCATTCGTATCGGTTTTGGCTTGGGGGATGAATATCCTTCCGACGCCAAACCCCATGTTCTTTCTTCCTTGATGACAGCGTTGCCGCTTGGAGACCGTACCAATGTCGAAAATTACGCATGAGGCCGAGGTTCAAAGGCAGCATCCTCGGTACCGCTTGCCCGTGAAATGCATTCACAATGGAGCGCAGCTCGCGGTCGTTGATATTTCGGTCGGCGGTCTGGGGCTTCGGACCGGCTCGCTTGATGCCAAACTGGGCCAGGTGCTCGATCTCACGCTCGCCTTTCCGTTTAGCGGTTATGAACTGACCCTGCCCATCAATGCGGAGGTCCGCTACGTCGCGAACGAGCATAACAGAATTGGCCTTCGCTTCGTCGATGTCTCTCCACGCCAGCATAGCCTCCTGCGCTTCATCCTCGATGCATACCTTGCTGGTGAGGTCGTGGAGGCGGGAGACGTGCTGGATGTCGTCGCCCGGCGCAACGAGGGGAAAACCCGGGAGGTTCCTCCACGGCCCCAGCCCCAGGGAGTCATGGCCAACCTCGCTCACCGGGGACGAAGCGCTGCAGGCTATCTCGGCATCGGCGCCGCGACTTTGCTTCTTCTGGGCTTCGTCGGGACGAGCCTGTTCGACCGCTTCTACCTGATCCCTGCTCAATCGGCCCAGATCACAGCCGACCTGGTCACCGTGCCCGCCCCATCGAACGGACAACTCACCTTCATGGCCGCTGGAAACGAGGTCAAAGCCGGCGAGCCGCTCCTCACAATCCAAGGCACGCAAGGCAACAGCATCGTCATTGATAGTCCCTGCAATTGCGTAGTTCAGGCCCGATACAGCCGTACCGCCAACTTCATCCGGGAGGGGGCGCCAATCCTTACTCTGCGGGAGAAGACCAGTAATCCTTACATTACCGCCAGCATTCCGCAGGATCAGGCGTTGCGGTTTTACAAAGGGGCCAATGCCGTCATCGAATATGCCGACGGAACTCGCGTAAGGGAAGCTAATATTGAGCGCCTGCCATCCTTTGAAGATCCTTCCCTTGCCGGGAGACTGATCGTCAGACTGGCCCCCGGCCGTGAACTCGGAGCATCGACGATTGGCCAGCCTGTGTCGGTGGTGTTCAATACATTTTCCGGGTCTTCGATCGGATCTGCCGTCAGCAAGCTCCAAACGGCTGTGAACTGGGCAGGCAACAAGATTGCAGCTATCCTGTCCAAGGACAGCGCGACGGCCAATGCACAAAAAAAGGCCACAGAGCCTCAAAGTGAGAATGGAAGGCGGCTAGCCGGGCTCAATTCTGGGGAATGAATGGGTCCGGGCCATCAACCGGAGGACATCACTTGGAATTTCTGGAGATCAACAATGGACAATATTATTCCGGTTCTCATGTGCGGCGGTTCAGGCACTCGTCTATGGCCGATTTCGCGGTCCAGTGAGCCAAAGCAGTTTCATGCTCTTTCCGGCAGCGAAAGCCTATTCCAGCAGACGGTTCAGCGCTTCCGCACAGAGCAGTATGCCGAGCCGCTCATCGTCGTGAACACCAATCATCGCGATCTTGCATTGCGAGAGATTGGACAGCTGAGCACCGGAGCGGCCCGCCTTCTGGTTGAGCCGTGCGTGCGGAGTACGGGGCCCGCCATCGCGGCCGCCGCGGCTCTGATCGCGGAGGAGGATCCTGATCGGCTGATGCTCGTTGCACCCAGCGATCATGTCATCGAACAAACCGAAGTGTTCACGCAGGCTGTATCGCAAGCCGCGATGGCAGCACGTCGCGGTCAGATCGTTCTCTTCGGCATCCGTCCAACCCATCCTGAAACGGGTTTCGGCTATATCGAGGCTGGTGAGGCTTTCGATGGCGCAAGCTTCAAGGTTGCAGGCTTCGTCGAGAAGCCGAAGCAGGCTGTAGCCGAGGCATTGGTGGCAGGCGGTCGCCACCTCTGGAACAGCGGTATCTTCATGTTTACCGCTCGAACGATTCTAGAAGAGCTCGAAAAATATGCGCCGGACGTCCTGGCCTGCGCCCGCCGCGCGCTTTCCACCGCCCAGCGCGGCAATGATACGATCCGTCTCGCGGCTGACTTCGATACGGCCCCGGTCATCTCGATTGACTATGCCGTCATGGAGCGAAGCGACCGGCTGGTCTGCATTCCTGTGGCGCCCGAGTGGCGCGACCTTGGGTCCTGGTCTGCCCTGTGGGACGTGGGAAGCAAGGACGGCAACGGGAATGTCTCCCGTGGAGACACGCTCCTTCAGGATGTGCACAACAGCTATGTTCTCGGCAATTCCAGGCTCGTTGCCGTCATGGGTGTCGAAAAGGTGGTGGTGATCGACACGGCCGATGCCGTCCTCGTGAGCTCCCTCGACCAAGCCCAGAATGTCGGTCGCCTCGCAGCCGAACTTGCGGCCGCGAAGCGTCCGGAGGCGAACACGCATAAGAGGGTCCGTCGCCCGTGGGGCTCCTATGAGTCCTTGCGTGTTGGTGAGACTTTCCAGGTGAAGCACATCGTCGTCGATGTGGCAGGACGGCTCTCGCTGCAGTACCACCATCATCGCTCCGAGCATTGGACGGTTGTTTCCGGAACTGCCCGTGTCACCGTCGGTGAGAGGGTCTTCGTGATGAAGGCCAACGAGTCGGTCTACATCCCTAAAGGCGATGTTCACAGGCTGGAAAACATCGGTGATGACGAACTTCATCTGATCGAGGTTCAGTGCGGCACGTATCTCGGCGAAGACGACATCGTGCGCCTGGAGGATCAGTATGACCGCATCGTCACGATCTGACGGTCGACGTCGGTTGCGTGCTGCCTTCCTGTTCATGTCCATGGCGCTCGCTTCCAGCGCCATGGCCCAGGGCGGCAATGAGGTGTCTCGCCTTGCGGACGAGGCTCGCCAAGCGTTCCTTTCCGCCGAGCAGAATGGCGTCAACCTGAAGCAGAAGGCCGGGTTCTATCAGGTTGCAAGAGCCAGGTTGAGACTGCTTGAGAAGTTCGCCGGCCAGGATGTTGCGGGCTCGGCGGAGTTGCGCGATGGAGCTCGGGCCGAATTGATGCGGCTTGCAGATGATGGTTTGAGCCATGATATTCTCAGCTCCTTCCTTCTGCAGTCCTCGCTTAACGATCTCATGGGCGCTCCATCCGCGGCCGATCGAGTGGAGGTGGGCGTATCGCTGCATCAGATTGCCGGCGAACAGAGGTCACCTGCCTACCGGTCTGCCGCTTTCGTGGATCTTGCCCATGCCTATGCCAAGGCAGGCGCTCAGGACCGCGCGCTGAGGTATGCTTCTCTTGCGCTGGAGGCTGCCGATCAGATCCATGAGATTGGTACACGCGGGGGAGCTTACAAAGCTGCAGCGCGCATTGCAGCAGGTCTGGGGCCAATGGGCTTAAATCTCGCTGATCGAGCCGTCACCCGAATTCCGCAATCCCGTGACCGCGCCCATGCGCGCCATGAACTGGCGCGGGTCCAGCTCAAGGGCAGTGCCTGGGAGAAGGCCACTGACCCCAAGCTCACTGCCGAGGCCAAGCGGCGGCTGGAAGCGGGAGATCTTCCCGGAAGCGCTCTAATGACACTTTCGCTTCTGGACAGCAAAGCAAGAGATGACCTGCTTTCCAGCCTTGTCGATACTGCGATTTCCAGACAGGACGACAGGATATCACTTGTGGCGGCACAAGGCATCACCAATGCGAGCAGCCAAGACAAAGCCATTGCTGTGCTTGTGAGAAGCTTTGTTGATCAAGGTACGCCGCTTCGCGCTGCCGAAATGCTCAACGCCATGCAAGACAGCCCTGGCAAGATCTCAACCCAGCTTAAGCTCGCCGGGGATCTGAAGCAGGCTGGTTATGATGCCATGGCCGGTCAGCTGCTGTCCGCAAGCACCAAAAATATAGACACATATGGCGAAGCCATGCAGCGCTTGGTTCTTCCCGAACTCGTCCGGGCGCTCACACGCTCCGAGCACCTGGACGAAGCGTTGCACTATGCTAAGCAACTCGAGTCTGACGCTGAGGGATCATCCATCCTCAGCGAATTGGTGAATAAACTAGCGGACCGCGGCCGTTTGCCCGACGCCGAGGCCCTGCTGCCGCGCCTCGTAAATAGAGATCATCGCGCTCATGCGCTGAGCGGCATTGCACGGACAAAGGCTAAAGCTGGAAATATCGCTGGCGCCATGCAGGTCATCCCCGAACTTGTCGGGACGAAGGATGCGGGGCGCGTTTTCGCAGCTGTTGCCAGCGTTCACTCCCGTTCTGGCGATTTTAGTCAAGCAATGTCGGTGGCTGAACAGATAGAAGATATAGACTCTCGTCTTGCGGTTCTCTTGGAAGTTGTCCGCCAAGCTGGGCAGAGAAATAGGAGTGAAGTAAGTGACCGCGCATTGAACGGAGCCGTCCGAACCGCCGAGGGGCTTGACGCAGGGACGCGAGACAAGGTGTTCCTGGAGATCATCAGATCTCTGGCCTTGTCGGCAAATAAGGCTCAGGCAGGCGAACTCATGGGACGCATCGCCGATGCCGGCATTCGCACGCGCGCCGAACAGCTAATCGTTGCGGCCGATGTAAGGGATCTAGTCGGGAAGAAAAAGCGTGGTGAGGTTCCTGATGTCTTGCTGGTGCGCGGCTTGAAAAAAGTCGAAGCCGACGAGGACAAGGCGGAGCTTGCGGTTGAACTCGCCGCTCTCCCGGAAGGCGGCATGCATGCCGCCGACCTGATCCGTTCGATCAAGGATGAGCGCTTCCGTGGCTTGACTTTCCGGCGCTTGGCCGAAGTTCGGGCTGACCTTCTCAGAAACCCCTCGGCAGAAGAGCCCGGCGTCGACGGACCCCCAGATGTGCAGATGGTCGCATCCGTTTCAGAAGAACCTGAGGAAACAGCACAGGAAATCCAGACCCGGAGGGGCCTTGCGCTCATTCTGGGAGATGCTGGAAAAACCACAGGCGCGATGGAGCAACTCCCTCAGAGTTTCGTGACGGCTGCCGATGTTAGAGCGGGCACGCCATGGCCTAGCGATGCAGTGGTCGGAACCACATTTGCCAACCACAACCCCTACATCGCGAAATTTTTCGAGGATGATGAGCAGGGAAGTACCCGCCTGGAGCAGGCAATCCGGCATCAGGGACTGTCCTCGCCCCGAATTATCGTGGTTCAGAGCGGTGCTGCGACGCTCGGAATGGTTGCTCGCCAGCTCCAGGGCACCGACGGACGTGATCTCATCGAAAATAGTGCTGGCGCTGTGACGGTGCGTGCCCCTATTTTCGTCGCTCCTGGGGCCACACTCATTCTGTCTCGCCTCGACAGCCCGGCCTACCGGCTCAGTGCAAGCGCCGGCGCCTTTATTGTCAATGCGGGCAACGTTCACATCGTCGATGCCGAGGTCGTTGGATATGACGAGGCCTCTGGACGCCCCCTCTGGGCTGAGCCTGACAAGCCTGCTAAATTCCGGCCGTTCCTCCTCACCTGGGGAGATGGGCGCATGAACGTGGCCTCGTCATCTCTCGTGGCGCTCGGCTATGACAGCGCCAAGTCTTTTGGGTTGAGCTATTCGTCAGGACCGGAGCAAGTAGCGGAACTGCGAGACCAAGCGCGTCCCACAGGTACGGTCGTCGACAACATATTCCACAACTTCCATTTCGGCTTCCACTCCTACGAGGCCGAGCGCATCCAGGTCGTCGGCAACGAGTTCCGGGACAGTGTCGTTTATGCACTGGACGCTCATGACCGAACCAAGGGAACCATCGTCGCCCTCAATACGATTTATGGCACGAAGGAACGGCACGGGATCACCATCTCGCGCGAAGTGGATGATGGCTTGGTCCTAGGAAATATCACGTTCGACAATGCCGGTTCCGGTATCGTTATCGACCGAAACAGCACGAACAATATCGTTCATGCTAACAGCTCCTTCCGGAACGAGCAGGACGGGGTGACCATATTCGAGAGCTCCTGCAATGTTCTGACCAACAACTATCTCGCGAGCAACAGGAGAGATGGCTTGAAGGTGCGCAACAGCATCGACGTGGGGGCTTATTCAAACCGCATCGAAGCCAATGCTAATTCCGGCGTCAGCGCGTACATCGCCAACATCATGACGCAGAAAGGCGGGGCAAGCCCAAACCTTGATCCCGTCGGCTATTCTCCTCTGACCAGTCTGTCCCTCAAGCACAATCGCTTCTTGGCCAATGGAGTGGGCATCAACGCTCAAGGAGTCTCGAGCCTGGCCATGTCGTCGAACAGGTTCGTGAAGCAGTCACGTCGCCTCCTTGGTGGCGACATCCGCGGGCTGGAAGGTCAGATCCTGCGCCTTACTTCTCAGTCGGATGTTCTCGTTGCGAGCACCTGCCGGCCGGCGAAGCCAGTCTCAGTCTGCCGCTTGCGGCAGCGGGGCTTCTTCCAGGGAGAGAGTGAATTGCAGGTCTTCAGGGACCAAGAAGGATCGGACTGCACCGATGTCAACGGAAGCGTGCAGCATCGTGCCTTCTCCAGCACTCCTCAAGGCACATAGGGGCAGCATGAAACCGGTTCTCATCGTTCTCCTAGTAAACCTTCTGACGATCGTTCCGTCTTACGCTCAGAGCAAAGGGCACGGACTTTTCGATGTAGAGGCCCGCAGGGTCGTACTAGGGCAGCCAGCTTTCACAAGCGCGCGCGCGGCCTGCCTTGCTGTCCCGCGCGATCCGGCTTGGAGCAGCCTCAAGCCCATCGATCGCCTAAAAGGAACTGAAGGGTACGGTACGGACGGGGCTGCCAATGATTATGCTTGGGCCGTCATGGTGCTCACCGGACGCGCGCTGGCGGGGGATGCTGCTTCAGAAGCCTCTCTGCGTGATCTTCTGCTCGCCTGGGCCAAGGCAAAGGCTTTCGCTGATACGGAGGTCGAGCACGACGCCTATTATGCCCTGAAACGTGTTCTTCTGCCCACCGTCGTGGCGTTTTCGGTTCTGCAGCGGGGGCTGGACGAAGGACAGAGCCGGATGCTTGCTGATTGGATCGACCCTCTGGTCCGCAAGGCCGACAGAGCTTTCGACGGCGCTGTCGACCGCAACAACCACCGCTATCTCGCAGACAGCCTGCTGATGACATGGGGATCTGTCGTAAAAGACGAGGCGCTCTACGCAAAAGGGGATGAGCGCTACCGCGCGATTCTGGCGGACGCTCGCCCTGATGGAAGCCTCGCGCTGGAGACGAGGCGAGGGGCCAGGGCTCTCTGGTATATGCGCCAGTCCCTGGCGAGCCTCACCGTAATGGCAGAGGTGGCAGCCACACGCGGCACCAATCTCTACGACCTCCGGGTTGGAGAGGTGAATTTCGACCGGATCGCTTCCTACCTTCTGAATGGAATAGCGGAGCCCAACGTCGTCATGGCCTATGCGTCCGAGAACTACATTCCGGGCGGGGAGACGGACGCCCGCCGCCAGGATCTTGGCTTCATGACGAAGCGGAGCCACGGGCGGCACTACATGGCCTGGACCGAGCCCCTGGTTACACGGGATCGTGCAGGCCTTGCCATGAAAAGACTGAAAGCATTGTTCGTGCGCAGCATCCGTTCGGATCGACCGCTCATCGATGAGTTCGTTGGTGGCAATGCCACATGCTTCTGGGGACGCTGATGGCTAAAGTCAAACCGTTCCTGGCCAGCACTGTCGCAGCCTCCGTCGTGCTGTTGTGCTCGGCAGTCCAGGCACAGGACACCGCGCGTCCCGATCTCAACGACCGCTATCGTGCCGCAGCAGCGAAGATGGCTGAGCTGAAGCAGCGGACCGATCCCAGTGCTCTCCTCGAGCAAGCACAATTGCTTCAGGATGGAGTTCCGGTCAGCGAAACCAATCCTCTCAAAGCTCGTCGTCTCGACGAGGCGGAGCGCCTTTACGACCAATCGCTTGCAATGCCCGGCGCTCACTGGCCATCTGCTGCCGTGCGCCGGGCCAAGCTGATCCTGTCGCGCGACAAAGACCAGCCTTCCATTCAGAAGGCAATGGACCTTCTGCGTCGGGCTGCAGCGCTTCAGAACCACGAGGCTGCCTTCCTTCTGGCTGGCTTGATGGAAGCGGGCGCCGGGGGAAAGCGCGATCTCGAGGCGGCCAAAAATCTGTACCAGATCGCTCTGCGGTCTGAGCATGGTCCTTCGGGTCTTGCGCTGGCGCGGTTGGAGACGGATCCCGCAAAAGCGAACATATTTGCAACGCAGGGATTAAGGCTTCTCTTTCAGGAAGCCAGGCAGGGTTCCGCCGAAGCGGCGAGAACGCTGGCCGATCACTATCGCTCAACGGGTGGTGACGGGCCGGAGCGCTTGAGCGCCGCGATCGAGTGGTATCAGCGAGCCATCGAACTCGGTGATGCGGAAGCTGCCTTGCATTTGGGCCGTCTGCGCCTCGATCCGAAGTCGCCTCTGCGACAGCCGCAGGAGGCGCGAAATGCCTTCGTGAAGGCGGCCGAGCGTGGTTCGGTTGAGGCTGCCATGATCCTGGCGGAAGATCCGTACAATGGTGCCGCTCTCGGTGTGCAGAACAGTGTCGCGGAATTGTGGCTCAACCGTGCCATTGAGACGAAAGCGCCTCGCGCGCTGGTCCTCGCGGCAGAGATCCGCAGCCAGTTCGGCGATAAAGGGCGTATGGCTGCCAAGAGCCTTCTGCACGAGGCGCTGCAGCGGGCGGATGACGATGTAACGGCGCTCATGGCTCTCGGGCGCCATGTTCGCGATGGCGTGCTGATCGAACGCGATGTTCCGCTTGCGCTGAAGCTCTTTGATAGAGCAGCGGCCGGCGACAACACGATGGCTTATTACGAGTTCGCCCGTACCGCGCTGAACCACCAGGATGCGCTGACAGGCGGAATGCTCCCGACGGCTGTCGAACGCCTCAGAACGGCGGCGGAACGCGGGCACGTCAAGGCAGCCGTCGTGATGGGAGACGCGCTGCTGCTCGGGCAGGGTGTTCCGGAGTCACAAGCCGCAGCCATGGAATGGTACCAGCGAGCGGCCGCAAGTGGATCGCCTGTTGCTTATATCCGCCTCGGGGATGTCTATGCCGGCCGCTCCGCAGGATTGGAGGCTCCACAGGCCCTGGATTGGTACCGCAAGGCAGCCGAAGCCAACAGCGCGATCGGGATGGTTCGCCTCGGCAAGATGTTCAATGAAGGCCGGGGAGTTCCCCAGGATCAGGCGCTCGCCGCAACATGGTTCAGCCGGGCGGCGGCTGCCGGCAGTGGCGCTGCCATGGTTGAGTTGAGCTCTCTCTACTCGCGCGCCGGTGGGCCCGGACATTTCAACCTCGCTCGTGACGCGCTCGAGAAGGCCATCCGTGCCGGCGATGCTCGTGCGCCCATCGCGTTAGCGAAGCTCTATCTCGTTCGCGGGGAGCGCACGCTTGCCGAGATGACCCTCAAGAGATCCGCAGATAGCGGCAGCGCGGAAGCCGCGCTGAGCTTGGCGGAGCTCTATCTGTCCGGTCAGGCGACTGCAGAACAGCAGGGCGCTGCGCGCCGGTGGCTCTCCGTTGCCGAGAAGACCATGGCGAGGGATGACGATCAGGCCGCTCGGATCGCCTCGATGTATCTGCGGCTTCCAGATAGAGCATCCACTGAGCACGGCTCGTCCACACTGGAGTCGTTGGTCAGGAAGAACAACCCGGAAGCCATGACGCTGCTGGCAACTGCACTTCTGCATGGAACCGGCATCCGGCGCGATCCGGTGCGAGCCGAAGCTTTGTTCCGCCGTGCCATTCAGCTTGGACATGATGGAGCGCGCTTCGTTCTCGCCAAGGCCTATCGGGATGGTGATGGGCTGCAGCGCGATCCTGCTCGGGCCTTCGCGCTATATCGCGAGATCTACAGGGACGAACCAGGCGATACGAAGATCCAGATTGCCCTGGGCGATGCCTATGCCCGTGGCGACGGAGTCGCTCCGAACCGGCGTCTGGCTGCTGAGTTCTACACTCAGGCAGCCCGCCAGGGAGATCCGGAGGGGCAGGTTCGCCTTGGGACAGCCTATCTTCATGGCGCGGGAGTGGATCGCGACAGTCAGAAATCGGATCATTGGCTTTCCCGAGCGGGCGAAGCCGGTGTGATCGAAGCAAAAGTTCAACTCGGCAGCGCAAAACTGTCCGGTCTTGCCGCGACGGTCGACGCAGAGGGAGCTTTCGCTTCACACCTTCGTGCCGCAGAGGCGGGCTCGCAGACCGCCATGATTGAGGTGGCGCGCGCTCTGATGAAGGGCTTCGGTACTCTCGCTGACCCGGCCATGGCGAAGATGTGGCTGGAGCGAGCCGCGGCCCTTGGCTCACCGGATGCGATGTTCGAGCTCCATCGTTTGCATGATCTGGGAGCGAAGCCCAACGCACGCGAGGCTGAGCGGTGGCTCAGGCAGGCTGCGCAGAGTGGTCATGCCGCTGCCATGTACCGCCTCGCACTACGCCATCAGCAAGGAACGTCCGAGCAAGACAAGACAATGGCTCGGGAGTGGCTCGAGAAGGCTGCGCAAGTTGGCCATTCGCAGGCTGCCAAGGCGCTTCAGAAGCTCGCTGCGTCAGTGGCAGCCCCAGGATGAGAGGTTGACGACGTGGTGAAGACCGTGAGGCAGCGAGCCTCGGAGCAGGTTCAGACAGAACGGAGTGTGAGAGTGACGATCCTCACCCGCTCTGCCGGTATGAAAGTAGGAAATGTCATGGTGCAATCGTTCGCGACTCTCGTCGGCACGGCACTGACCGCGTTCATCGTCCTCGCCGGTTCTGCCGAGGCTCAAGTCCTGTCGCCTCAGTCGCTGGCACCCACGTCGGATTTCAGCAAGATCTGCACACCAGCTCCAAAACCTTTCCTGACGCGCGATTGGAGTAAGTGGGACAAGTCTCAGCCAGTCGTCGATCCTGAAGAAATGTATGATGCGGCAATTGCCTATGCGGAGGGAAGTTCTGCTCTAAAGCGCGATCCTCTCGCCGCGAAGCGCCTGCTCGAGGATCTTGCGGACAGGGCATGGCCAGGACGAGGCCGGGCACACTACCGGCTCGGCAAGCTGCTTCTCGATCCGATTGCCGGACCTGTTGACCCTGAGCGAGCCGCAATGCACCTTGCGACGGCCTCATCCATGCTGAACCTGGACGCGTCGGTTCTCCTAGCGGAGCTTCATGAGCAAGGCCGGATCAGCAGTGCCAGCCTGACGGAGGCAGAGCGCCTCCTTCGTGCTGCGTCTACGGCAGGTCATGTTGACGGTCTGATCGGCTTGGCCCGGCTTCAGCGCAGCGGGCGTCTCGGCACGGTGCCTCAGGCTGGAACGAACGATTTGATCAATCTTGCCCTGCAGTCCCTTCATGGGGACCTGAGCAGAGGGCGATGCTCGGCGCTCTATCGCATCGGGTTGATCCTCAGCGACGAAAACCTCGTTCCCGGCGGCTTGCAGGAGGCCATCAAATGGTTTGAGGCTGGCGCCCGCCAAGGCGACACAAACGCCGATCTTGCCCTTGCCGAGATTTATCTGCAGGAGCGTGTCAAAGCCACTCCGGACCGCTTCATCCGTCATCTCGAACGGGCCGCGGAAGGTGGCAGGCCGCGCGCTATGACTCTGCTCGGCGAGCGCCTCATGCTCGGAGACAAAGCGCCCAAGGATGTCCCGAAGGGTATCGTGTGGCTGGAACGAGCCGGTCTCAATGCCGATCCTGAAGCATACAAGCTGCTTTCTCGCCATTATCGCGGAGAGTTCGGGGCTGCTCCCGATCTGTCGAAGGCCGCGGATGCCCTCCTCAAGGCAAGTCGGCTGCCGAGTCACAGCACGAGCATTCTTGTCGGCCTCGCGCGGCTCTATGCCGTGGGGGTGAATGGACAATCCGACATCAAGGCAGCACTGACCTATTATCGTCAGGCCGCGGACAGGGGCGATGTGGGAGCCCTGACAGACATGGCAAAACTCCTGCTGAGCCGTCCGCAGGAAGGAGCCTCTGAGACTCCCTTGCGACTGCTCAAAGAGGCCGCTGCCCGCAACCATCCTGAAGCCATGGGCGTTCTCGCGGAGCTCTATGCCTGCAGCGCGATCGTTACGCCCGATGCCTCCCAGGCAAGGGTTTGGTTGGACCGTGCAGCGGAGATGGGACATGTCCGCAGCGTTCTGGCGATCGCATCGCGAAATGCATCCGACCAAGGATCAGCTCAGAAGAGCGCAGCGTCTCTCCTTCGCGCCGCAGAGCGGGACGACCGGGAAAGCATGGTTCTGCTCGCCCATGCTTTTCGATTCGGCCTCGGTGTGAAGCAGGATGTTCAGGCAGCCGATCGATGGCGGAGTGCTGCGCTCGCTCCAGGGGAGGGACGATCCCGTGCGCTGCTCCTCTTGGCCCGCAGAACCCTGAGCGGTGAGGAAGGCAATCGGGATGACGCTGCAGCAAGAACGCTGCTCGAGCAGGCCGCACAGGAAGGGGAGCCGGGCGCTCAGCTCGAGCTCGGACGCCTTCTGATCGGGCAGCGGGGAGATAAGTCAAACGTGCTGCAGGGACTGCAGCTTCTCCAGGCTTCCGCAGCCTCCGGAAATGCTGCAGCCATGCTGGCGCTATCCGAGACCCCGAGTGATCTGCTGTCTTCGACTGGGAAGAGTGCACAGGAATGGAAAAAAGCGGCCGCTGAGGCGGGTCATGTTCGGGCTGCCATTGCGCTTGCGTTAAGTGCGAAGGAAGCAGCCGAGGCCGCACGCTGGCTTTCGCGCGCCGAGGCGCTTCCGGTCTGCACCGCACGGGATATGGTTGAGCTGGCACAAGCCCATCATAAAGCGCCCGGAGCTCAGCATCTGGATCGTGCGCGGTACTGGATGGAAAAAGCCCTTGGCAATCTGCAGGCCGGCCCGAATGACCCTGCTGCTTTGTTCGCGGTGGGGAGGGCCATGATCGATGGCGTTGGCGGAATGGCCGACAAAGAGACGGCCATCAGCCATATCAAGTTTGCTGCCGATGCCGGGCGGGCCGATGCCATGCGCTATCTGGGGCGTGGCTATGCGTCTGGCCAGTTTGGTGAGCAGAACATGCGAATGGCTATCGAATGGCTGTCGAAGGCTCTGCGCAGCGGCGACGGCAGCGTGGCCTCCGATCTGTCCCGCCTTGCCGCTACCCATGGCAGCGAGGGAGCTGCGGCGATTGCCGTCTTGAAGGAGAGCGCGGAGAGCGGCCTGGCGCCTGCCATGCGGGAATACGGCCGCAGCCTGCAGCTTGGATTGGGGATGGCATCACAACCGGATATCGGCGCCTCCTGGTTGCAGAAAGCCGCAGAGGCTGGCGATACCATTGCGATGAAGGAGCTTTCGCAGGCCTTTGCGTCCGGTTATGGCGTCGAACTTTCAGCCAGAACTAGCACTGAATGGCTGCAACGTGCCGCAAAGGCCGGCGATGCAGAGGCTATGCAAGGCTTGAGCCTCGCTATGACTCTCGGCTTCGGAACGGATGTTGATCCCATCGCAGCACAGGAATGGTTGAAGACGGCCGAAGGGGCAGTCCGGAAGTAAACTGGCATTTGGAACGTAGAGCGCATGTGGCCGTCTATATTTGGCGGGTAGGAAAGACAGATGAAGAGAACAACCCGAATTGTGCTCCTGAGCTCTCTTGTGATGAGCATTGCACCGACCGTTATGGCAGCCCCTAATCCGGAAACCAGAACACAGCCGCGGTCATCTCAGGCTACCGTTCCAGCCGCGCCGCCGACTCAGGCACAGCTCCGAGCCATGTCCACCATGCGTCTTCTGAAGCTCGGACAGAAGGCGTTGACCGTGGAGATGGACACGCAGGACTTCGTGACCGGACTTGATGCCGTCAAGATCGCGTCCGCACGTGGAGACCGCGAGGCGACCCGTCTCATGGCCAAGATCATGGCACGCAACCAGATCATTCTTGGAGCGGACGATCGTGCAAAGCTTGAACGGCGTTTCCGCTTCGAGGCTCTCCGGGGGGCGTCGAGTTCGGTTCTCGCCATCGCCAGCATGTATGATCGTGGCGACGGTGTGCCAGTCGATGTGAAGAAAGCGGCGGAATGGTATCTGTGGGCTGCAAGGGTTGGGCACGAGCGTGCCATGGCTCATGCGGCCTATGCCTATGGCACTGGGCGCGGATTGGAGCGCAATGAGGCCACGGCCCTGAAATGGCTCGATGGCGTGAACGAGGGGCGCCAGCGGAGCACCCTCCTTGAGATCGGATGGGCTCTCGTGTTGGGCACGGAAGGCCCGAAAGATATCCCGGCCGCTCTTCGGTTCTTCGAACGCGCAGCCCAGATCAAGGCCAGCGCCGTCTATCAGGTTGCTCTCGATCTTGAGCGGGGAACCCGGGGTGTCCAGGATCGCGAAGCTGCAGGTCACCTGATCCGGGTCGCCGCCGAACGGGGTGATAGCGGCGCGGCCACTCATCTGGCCAATGCACTCTCAGGCAGCAGCGACATCGAGGATCAGCGGCGAGCGGTGCAATTGTATGGCCTTGCCGCTCAGGACAAGAACAATATCGCGGCGGGACAAAGCCTCTCGCGTCTGCTTGCCCTGCGGCCGCCAGGAGGGCTTGTCTCTGACATCGTCGCGGTTCTGGAAAAGGCCAAAGCGTCAGGCAATATCGAAGCGCTTATTGGCCTCGCCCATGCTTACTCTGAAGGAATCGGAGTCGATGCCTCGCCAGAGAAGGCCGCCGCTCTTCTGCAGGAAGCTTCCGACGCAGGACACCCTGAAGCCAAGTATAAGCTAGGGCTCATGTATAAGTCGGGTGTAGGCGTCACTACCGATCTCAACAAGGCGGTTGAGCTCATGACGAGCGCTCGGGACAGCGGCTATCCTCTCGCTGCCGTAGCCCTGAGCTCGATGAGGGAGCCCATCACGACAAACTCTGTCGGGGAGCCTGCTCAAGCCAGCCAAGCCGCCGTGCAGTGATCTAGTTCCGCTCTAAAGCGCTGAATACCAACTCTCCAGGACATGTGTGCAGCGCATGTGCTGTGCTCATTGTCCTATGGAGAATGCGCTTTTGCTCTTTCGGAAAATACAGTTGCCCGGCTCAAAGCGGATGTTGCTGTATTGATATAAGCTTTGGGTTTCTAACTATATAAGCAAATATTCCGACGTAGAACGTCTCAATTCGTTGAATGATGAACGAGATCAACATCAAGGCTGCATTCTTTTGCACATGTAGCGAACACTATTCGCAGAATTTTATCTTATACCTCCTAAGCATAGTTTTTTACCTCTTTATTAGGGATGTTCCTCAGCCTGCTAAATTGTACAATTGGAGGTAATCTCTGCGGAAAGGCCCATCGCATGTCGAACCTGTTGCCGGTCACTACTGTCTTGAGCTGCAAGAATTCGATGCTTCGCGAAGGCTTGAAGCACATCCTCTCAAGCACTCGCTTCAAGCTGCATTCTGAGAGTATGACTCGCGACGAGATCCTTCTGGATCACGGTGCGCCGGTTTCCCCCTTTCTTGTCATTCTCGATGCGAATTCTTTTCCGTCGAAGCTGACGCATGGAATACTGTCTATCAAGGATCAGTATCCTCAGGCGCGCGTGGTCATTCTCTCTGACAGCTTCAATCTCGATGACATGAAGTCGGCGTTCCAGTCAGGCGCAGATGGCTATTGCCTTGCGACGACAGGGTGTGAAGCTCTGATCAAGTATCTTGATCTTGTTATGCTGGGTGAGGTGGTTTTCCCGTCAGCTGCCTTCCTCAGCGCCATCTCGGACGCCGAGCGTGAGGTAGATACCCAGGAGCCTTTGGCGATCAGGGTTGTACCTACTCACGTGCCTTTAAGCCCTGAGACTCAGGACTCGCCCATACGGACTCTATCAAGCAGGGAATCCGAAATCCTGCAGTGCCTCATGCAGGGGGCGCCAAACAAGGTGATTGCGCGAAAGCTCGATGTCGCAGAGGCGACAGTCAAAGTGCACATCAAAGCTATCCTTCGCAAGATACGGGTCGCCAACCGAACACAGGCTGCCATGTGGGCTGTTAATCATCTCTCTGCCGGTCGAGATGACGATTTCACCCTTCCTCCTGGTGAGCGGCTGGCCTTGCAGAGTCTGCGCTGAGCCGTTTCCTGGGTGTGGCGACATACAAGTGGCTTGCATCAGGCGTTGTTGAACGAGGTCTCACTCGGGGAAACATCGAGCCTTCGGAGGTGGTTACCTTATCCGAGTGAGTAATGCAGACTGAGTGGGATTGCAGAAGCAGCAATGCGTCGCAGGGCAGATCGTGCGCTCCCAAGCCGAAAGGCCATCTAGAGACAGCATCCTGCCCTGCATAGTCATGTCGAGTTTCTCAAGATCTTCGTTCGGATCCTCGCTGATCATGATAGGATCTTGCCATACTGGCGGTTTTAAGCACTCTGTCTCGTGATCTAATATTGCAAAGAGTTCAGGCGTCCTTACAAGTAGAGAACTAGTATGGACTTGCTTGCTGAGTGAACATTGTTACTTTATATCTCGTTTATACCTTTTGATTAACAATCTTTAAAATGTTTTGAATGGGTATTGATTGCCTCGCATAAGATTTTAAGCTAGATACCTTAAGGGAATTTTTACTTTCATCTCGCCGAATCAAGACGAGAAAGGCATCTGCAATGCGGAACACCTACGATCTTGATAGCCTTCCTCATCCAGGTGCCTCATCGGCTAAGGATGTCGCTTATTCCAGGTATATGGAATTGGCACGCTCGGTTGAGCCTTCGGCGGCAGATCATGCGATCGTCAGATCCATCAGGACATTTCTGGTCGAGCCGAATGCGCTTTTGAGAGAAGGCTTGAGGCGAATCCTGTCGGAAACCGTCTATGCTCCATCACTTGCAGCCGGAAGCCTCGCAGAGGTCAGCTCCCAGTGCGGTCCCGACAGCGGCACGGTTGTTCTCATCGCGGATGCGAGCCGCGATCATGAGGAATTCTGCCGTCAGACGAAGCTGCTGAAAGAGCAAAACCCGAATGCGAAAGTGGTCATGCTGGTCGAGCAATACGATCTGAACCACGTGCTCACCGCATTCCGCTCCGGGGCGGATGCTTACCTCAAGAAGTCGATCTCCTACGAAGTTCTTGTCAAATCGCTGGATCTCGTTCTCCTGGGAGAGGCCATCTTCCCTGGTGCAATTCTCGATCTGCTGCGCGATCAGGAAGCCCGTATCTAACAGAGCAAGCAGGCATCGTCGGCTCCGGAAGGCCCCCAAGAGCTAAGCCCTCCTGCGAAAGGCTTGTCCGTTCGCGAGACAGTCATCCTGCGCTGCCTGATGGACGGAGATTCGAATAAGATCATCGCGCGCAAGTTCGACATTACGGAAGCGACCGTGAAGGTTCACGTGAAGGCCATTCTGCGTAAGATCCAAGCCAAGAACAGAACTCAGGCGGCGATCTGGGCTGCGAGCCACTTGTCTGCGAGCCGGGGGGCTACCGTCAGCTGATTGGGTCTGTTTGCTCAGAAGCGCCGTTCAAGGGAGCCATCGGCTCCCTTTCTTTTTGAGGGCGTTGGGAATAGGGAGCCTCTCGGACGGCTTACGCCGAGCGGAGAACCTCCACGCGGTTTTGCTCCTGATCCTCCAGGATCATCGCGGCTCCCTTGTCGGCAATCATGAGCGTTGGTGAATTGGTGTTGCCGCTCGTGATTGTCGGCATGATTGACGCATCGATGACACGGAGGCTCTCGACGCCACGGACCCTCAGGCGTGCGTCGGTGACGGCCATTGGGTCACTATCAATGCCCATCTTGGCGGTACCCACAGGGTGGAAGATCGTCGTGCCGATGTCCCGCGCACCCTTCAGGAGCTCCTCGTCGGTCGTGAGCGCTGCACCTGGCTTGTACTCCTCCGGACGATACTTCTGAAGTGCCGGCATGGCAACGATCTGCCTAACGAGACGCAGGGCATCCACGGCCACCCGCTGGTCTTCTTCCGTCGAAAGATAGTTCGGGCGAATGAAGGGAGCCTCGCCGGCCTTGCCGTTGCGGATTCGGACCGTCCCGCGGCTGGTGGGTCGCAGGTTGCACACGCTCGCCGTGAAGGCCGGGAAGGGGTGTGGATCCTCGCCGAACTTGTCGAGCGAGAGAGGCTGGATGTGAAACTGGAGGTTCGGCGTGGCGTAGTCCGGCGACGAGCGGGTGAAGGCTCCCAGCTGAGAGGGCGCCATGGTGAGCGGCCCTTTGCGGAACAGCGCATACTCGAGCGCCATATGGCCCTTCTTGAAGAGCGAGCGGTATTCCTCGTTGAGGGTTCGCACGCCGCTGACCTTGTAGATCGGCCGCAGTTGGAGATGATCCTGCAGATTCTCACCGACACCCGGCAGGTGATGGACGACGTCGATCCCGTGTTCCTGCAGGAAGGCGCCGTTGCCGATCCCGGACAATTGCAGCAGCTGCGGCGACGCGATGGCACCTGCCGACAGAATGACCTCTTTGCGGGCCAGGATTCTCCGCAGGTTGCCGTGCTGCAGGATCTCCACGCCGATGGCGCGCTTTCCCTCGAAGAGAATGCGCGTGGCATGGGCGTGAGTTTCCACCTTCAGGTTGGAGCGTGACAGAGCCGGCTTGAGGAAGCCGCGGGCGGCTGACCAGCGGCGCCCATTCTTCTGGTTCACGTGAAAATACGAGATACCCTCGTTGCTGCCGGTGTTGAAATCGCTCACCCGGGAAATGCCGGCCTCAATGGCAGCCTCGATGAAGGAGTCCAGGATCTGCCACCGCATGCGAGGCTCTTCGACCCGCCATTCGCCGCCCGCCCCGTGATGCTCGCCGGCACCGAGGTAATGGTCGAGATGCTGCCGGAAGATTGTCCGCACGTCGTCCCAGCCCCACCCTTCGAGGCCCATCTGGCGCCAGTTGTCGTAATCTTCGCGCTGCCCGCGCATATAGATCATGGCGTTGATGGCGGAGCATCCGCCCAGGACCTTACCGCGGGGATAGTTGAGGATGCGGCCGTTCAGGCCCGCCTCCGCCTCGGTCTTGAACATCCAGTCGGCGCGTGGGTTGCCGATGGCGAAGAGATAGCCGACCGGAATGTGAAACCAGATCCAGTTGTCCTTGCCGCCCGCCTCAAGAAGGCAGACCGCGTTGCGCGGATCCTTTGACAGGCGGTTGGCGAGAACACAGCCGGCCGAACCGGCACCGACAATCACGTAATCGAATGTTTCGCTGTCTGGCATGGTCCAGCTCAATAAAATGAGCCGACACTCACGGCATGGAGTGCCGGCAGGGTTCCAACGCCCCTCAGGTTACACAGCGCCCTTGGACCTGCGCTTTATGAGCTCCAGGATCTCGCCCACGATGCCCCGGCGGAACAGCAGCACGCAGATCACGAAGATGATGCCGATCAGCACGGTCACGGGGAAGTTGGACGCTGCCAGGTATTTCTGCAGGGCAATCACCAAACCGGCGCCGACGATCGGTCCGACCAGGGTGCCAATGCCGCCCAGCAAGGTCATGAGGATCACCTCGCCCGACATTTGCCAGTTCACGTCGGTCAGTGTCGCGAACTGGAACACGATCGCCTTCGTGCCGCCGGCGAGGCCTGCCAGCGCTGCCGACATGACGAAGGCGCCGAGCTTGTAGCGGTTGACGCGGTAACCCAGCGAGATCGCCCGCCGCTCGTTCTCGCGGATGGCCTTGAGGATGTTGCCGAAAGGCGAGTGCACGATGCGCCAGATGGCGAAGAAGCCGAACAGGAAGATCGCCAACGTCACATAATACATCGCCAACGGCTGGTTCAGGTCGAGGATGCCGAGCAGGTAGCCCCGAGGCACGCCCTGAATGCCATCCTCGCCATGGGTGAAAGGCACCTGCAGGCAGATGAAGGCGAACATCTGCGACAGGGCAAGGGTGATCATGGAAAAGTAGATGCCTTGGCGTCGGATGGCCAGGAAGCCCATCACAAGGCCCATGGCGGCAGCGCCCACTGCACCAAGCAGGATAGCCGCCAAGGGCTCCCAACCCCAAACCTTCGCGGCATGGGCAGTGAAGTAGGCTGCGCCGCCGAAGAACGCCGCATGGCCGAAGGAGAGCAGGCCCACATAGCCGATGAGCAGGTTGAACGCGCAGGCAAACAGCGCGAAGCAGAGGATGCTCATCACAAGCACGGGATAGAAGAAGAAAGGGGCGACCATGAGAGCCGCAATGCCGATCGCGCCCAGCACGATGGCAGAGGTGCGCAGCTTCGGCTGCTCTGCGAGATACTCTGTTCCAACAGCCATGATGCTACTCCTCCCGCCCGAAGAGACCCGCCGGCCTGACGAGCAGAACGATGGCCATAATCACGAAGATAACGATGCTTGAGGCTTCCGGGTAGAAAACCTTGGTGAGGCCTTCGAGAACGCCGAGCATGTAGCCGGTCACGATGGCGCCCAAGATCGAGCCCATGCCGCCGACAACCACCACGGCGAACACGATGATGATGAGGTTCGAGCCCATGAGCGGGCTCACCTGGTAGATCGGCGCTGCCAGCACGCCGGCGAGCGCCGCCAACGCAGCCCCCAGGCCATAGGTGAGGGTCAGAAGCAGCGGCACGTTCACGCCGAAGGCCTGAACGAGCGTGGCATTCTCGGTCGCCGCACGCAGATAGGCGCCGAGCCGGGTCTTCTCGATGAGAAGCCAGGTGCCGATGCAGACGACCAGGGAGGCGATGACCACCCAGCCGCGGTAAATCGGCATGAACATGAAGCCCAGATTAACCGCGCCCGTCAGCTGCGATGGAGCAGCGTAAGGCTGACCGGCCGCCCCGAACCAGTGGCGGAATGCGCCTTCGAAGATGAGCGCAAGGCCGAAGGTCAGAAGAAGACCATACAGGTGATCGACACCATACAGCCGGCTCAGCATCGTACGCTCAACGATGACGGCTGTCGCTCCGACGATCAATGGCGCCAGGACGAGGGCAAACCAGTAATTGATGCCGAGCCAGTTCAAGAGCAGGTAGGCCGCGAAGGCGCCCAACATGTACTGCGCCCCATGGGCGAAGTTGATAACCCGCAGCAGGCCGAAGATCACCGCCAAGCCGAGGCTCAGCATCGCATAGAACGAACCGTTGATCAGGCCGATCAGGATCTGGCCGTAGAGGGCCGGGGTGGGAATGCCGAAAATTGTACTCATAATGCTCTACACCCCAAGAACTTCGTGAAGTTCGTCCATGCGCGCATCGAGCTCGTGCCCGGGGAACGAGTTCACCATACGCCCATCCTCCATGAGGTAGAAGCGGTCGGCCACCTTCTTGGCGAAGCGGAAATTCTGCTCGACCAGGAGGATTGTCATGCCACGCTTTTTGAGCGCCACCAGCACGTCGCCGATGCGCTGGACGATCACGGGAGCCAAGCCTTCCGTTGGCTCGTCGAGGAGAATGACCTTCGCGCCCGTGCGCAGGACGCGGGCGATGGCCAGCATCTGCTGCTCGCCGCCCGAGAGCTTCGTGCCCTGGCTTGAGCGCCGTTCATAGAGGTTCGGGAAGAGCGTATAGATCTCCTCTACGCTCATGCCGCTATCCGACACGGTCGGTGGGAGCGTCAGGTTCTCGGACACGTTGAGGCTTGCAAAAATGCCGCGCTCCTCGGGCACGTAGCCGATGCCCGACTGTGCCACCTTGTGCAGAGGCAGGCTCAAGAGATCCCTGCCGCCCAGCCGGATGACGCCCTCGCGGCGGCGCAGGATGCCCATAATCGCACGCAGGGTCGTGGTCTTGCCGGCACCGTTGCGGCCGAGCAACGTGACGGTCTCGCCCTCGCGGATGTCGAGATCGACCCCATGCAGAACATGACTTTCGCCGTACCAGGCATTGAGCCCGCGGACTTCGAGGAGGGGAGCGCTACTCATGCTCGGTTCCCATATAAGCTTCGCGCACCCGCGGATCCTGGCTGACTTTGTCGTAGGACCCGTCAGAGAGGATTTCTCCACGGGCCAGAACGGTGACGCGGTCGCAGAGATCGGCCACGACATTCAGGTTGTGCTCGACCATGAGCACGGTGCGGTTCTTGGCGATGCGCCGGATCAGATCGGAAATACGGCCGATATCCTCGTGACCCATGCCGGCCATAGGCTCGTCGAGCAAGAGCATGGCCGGGTCGAGCGCGAGCGTCGTGGCGATCTCGAGCGCACGCTTGCGGCCGTAGGACAACTCGGCGGCTGTCAGGTTCCTGTAGGACGAGAGATTGACCGCATCGATGAGCTCCATGGCCCGTTCGTCGAGAGCGGAGAGGACATTGGATGAGCGCCAGAACTGCGTTGCAAGGCCCGATGGGCGCTGCAGCGCCACGCGCACGTTGTCGAGCACCGTCAGATGAGGAAACACCGCTGAAATCTGGAAGGAGCGCACAAGCCCCAGGCGAGCGACCTCAGCCGCTTTCAGCCGGGTGATGTCCGCGCCCTTGAAGCTGATCTGCCCGCGGGTGGGTGTGAGAAACTTGGTGAGAAGGTTGAAAACCGTTGTCTTGCCCGCGCCGTTGGGACCGATCAGGGCATGAATCGTGCCTTCATTGACGGACAGGGTCACGTCCTTCACGGCCACGAAGCCACGGAACTCCATGGTGAGTCCGGTGGCGTTGAGGATGGGTTGCGTACTGACCATAGGGTTCGGCCGAGACTCTCTCGATGGGGCAATAGTGGGTTCAGGCATCACGCGCGATGCCGCCAGTGATCGCCGGACGACAATAGAGGTGGGGCAACATGCGACGCCGCCCCACCTCGTTCAAGCTGCTTACTGCGTAACTTGGCAGCCGCTGTCGGCAACCTTCATGTAGGCGCTGTCGCCAGGGATCTTGGCGAGCTGCTTGTACATGTCCCACTCGCTCTTGCTTTCCTCCGGCTTCTTCACCTGGAAGAGGTACATGTCATAGACCATGCGGCCGTTCGGCAGCACCTTGCCGTTCTTGGCGAAGACGTCCTGAACGGGCATTTCGTGCAGGAGCTTGGCGACCGGTTCGGTCGCATCCGTTCCAGCCTTTTCGATAGCCTTGAGATACTGCGTCACGGCCGAGTAGGTGCCCATGTGGATCATGTTCGGCATACGGCCGGTCTTGTCCATGAACGTCTTGGCGAAGGCACGGTTCTCATCGCTCTGATCCCAGTACCAGCCCTCGGTGAGGGTTAGACCCTGAGCGGCCTTGAGTCCTAAGCCCTTCACCTCGGCCAGCGTGAACAGAAGCGCCGCGAGACGCGTGCCGCCCTGGGTGATGCCGAACTCGGCCGCCTGCTTGATGGCATTGGCGGTATCGAGGCCCGCATTGGCCATGCCGACGACGTTCGCGCCGGAGCTCTGCGCTTGGAGCAGGAAGGACGAGTAGTCGGTTGCCGCCAGCGGATGGCGCACGGCGCCGACCACCTGACCGCCCTTCGACTTCACGAATTTCGAGGTCTGGTCTTCGAGGGAGTAGCCGAAGGCGTAGTCGGCGGTGAGGAAGAACCACTTGTTGCCGCCGTTCTCCACCAGCGCGCCACCGGTGCCGACGGCGAGCGCGTGGGTGTCGTAGGCCCAGTGGAATCCGTAAGGGGAGCACTGTTTGCCGGTGAGGTCGGTCGTGGCCGCACCGGTCGTCATGGTGATCTTCTTCTTGTCCTTGGACAGGCCTTGCACGGCCAGAGCCACCGAGGAGGTGGTCAGCTCCATGATGGCATCGACCTTTTCGGTGTCGTACCACTGGCGGGCGACGCTGGCAGCCACATCAGGCTTGTTCTGATGGTCGGCGCTCACGATCTCGACCGGAACGCCGAGAACCTTGCCGCCGTAATCCTGCACCGCCATGCGGGCGGCTTCCGCCGACCACTTGCCGCCGAAATCGGCATAAACACCGGACTGGTCGTTCAGGATGCCGATCTTGACCACGCCGTCGGATGCCTGCTGAGCATAGGCCGAGGAGGCCAGGGCGGTGCAGCTGAGGGCAAACAGAAGCTTATTGAGGATGCGCATCGATTTCCTTCCCTTTATTCTCAAGGCAGATTGATCCTGCCCTTGCTGGAGCCGCAGCGTAAGCGTGCGGTCGATGGTCTGAAAGGTACAGACACTTCGCCCCCGATCAATGACAGGGGCGGTCATCCTTAAGTCGCAGAGGTCTTTGGTTTTTTATCTTAATTTGGGCTTGGAGCATCGCGGCCTCGGAAACGTGACTGTTAATGAGGCAATCCAGTCCTGCATCCCCGGCGGTTCACAAGCTTGGAGGTACACCTTATATCACCATCAGCTTTTCGTCCTCGTTTATTCGATGGAGACCTTTCATGACCGCTCATGCCAAACCTGTTGATCGTCGTGTTCTGGATCTGAAAGATGCTTCTCTGCTTGTGAACCGGGCCTATGTGGCGGGCGAGTGGGTAGGAGCCTCGAAGGGGCGCACCTTTGCCGTCACCGACCCGTTCGACGGGGCCGTCATCCTGGAACTGCCGGATCTCGACGTCGAGGCCACCCGCCAGGCCATCGACGCGGCACATGCGGTGCAGAAGGACTGGGCGAAGCGCACTGCCAAGGAGCGCAGCCAGATCCTCCGCCGCTGGTACGATCTCATCATCGCCAATGCCGATGACTTGGCGCTGGTCCTCACGACCGAGCAGGGCAAGCCTCTGGCGGAGGCTAAGGGCGAGGTGATCTCGAACGCCGCCTACATCGAGTGGTTTGCCGAGGAAGCCAAGCGCATCGACGGAGACATCATTCCTGGCGCGCATCCCAGCCAGCGCATCCTGGTGCTCAAGCAGCCTGTGGGTGTATGCGCGGCCATCACCCCCTGGAACTTTCCCAATGGCATGATCACCCGCAAAGTGGGCCCGGCGCTGGCAGCCGGCTGCACTATGGTGCTCAAGCCCGCAGCTCAGACTCCACTCTCGGCGCTCGCGCTGGCCGTGCTGGCCGAGCGGGCCGGGGTGCCCAAGGGCGCCTTTTCGGTGATCACCACCACGGACGCCAAGCCTGTCGGCGAGGAGTTCTGCCATAATCCGAAGGTTGCCAAGATCACATTCACCGGCTCGACCAATGTGGGCCGCTGGCTCATGCGTGAGGCGGGTGACAGCATCAAGCGCCTGTCGCTGGAGCTCGGGGGCAACGCGCCGTTTATTGTGTTCGACGACGCGGACCTGGATGCGGCCGTGGAAGGCGCTCTGGCGTCCAAGTTCCGCAATGCGGGCCAGACTTGCGTATGCGCTAACCGGATTTACGTTCAAGAGAGCATAGCGCAAGCCTTTGCCGCGAAGCTGGCGGAGAAGGCCGGCAGCTTGAAGCTCGGGCGCGGCACGGAGGAGGGCGTGGCCATGGGGCCGCTGATCGATGATCGCGCCGTGGCCAAGATGGAGGAGCATGTGGCCGACGCATTGGCCAAGGGCGGTCAGGTGCTGGTGGGCGGCAAGCGCTCGGACCTGGGCAGCACCTTCTTCGAGCCGACTGTGATGACGGGCATCACGCAGGCGATGAAGGTGACGAAGGAGGAGACGTTTGCGCCGCTGGCACCGATCATCACGTTCAAGGATGAGGCGGAGGTGATCGGGATGGCCAATGCCACCGAGTTCGGGCTGGCATCGTACTTCTACGCCAAGGACATGGCCCGCGTCTGGCGGGTGGCGGAGGCCCTGGAGAGCGGCATGGTGGGGGTGAACACGCCGGCGCTCGCCAACGAGATGGCGCCGTTTGGCGGGGTGAAACAGTCGGGGCTCGGGCGCGAGGGCTCCAAGTACGGCATCGAGGGCTTCCTCGAGATCAAGTACATCAACCTCGCAGGCCTGTAACGAACACAAAAGCCCGGCTCGGCCGGGCTTTTTCTTTTGCGGCCTTAAGCGCTTTTCGTCTTGAGCAGCAGGCTCGCAAGTTCCGCGAAGCCATCTCCCGAGTGCCCCTCGGTGATGTAGCCGGGCTTATGCCTCAGCCGGTGCGCGAAGGCCTGGATGTTGGCAACACCGACGCTCAACGGAAAAGCCTCGAACATGGGTTCGTCATTGGGTGAGTCGCCCGCATAAACCACGGCGTTCTTCGCGTCCTCCCAGCTTAAGCCGAACACATCGGCGAGCAGGGTTTTCGCCATGCTGAGCTTATTGTACTCGCCGAACCAACCGTTCACGTGAATCGAGCTGACCTTCGCCTGTGCGCCGGCCTTCTCGAAGATGGACACGATCCGGTCCACTTCTGCCTCAGACAGAGCCGGCACGTCCTCGCAGAAATCGACGGCGAGATCCGCCAGGCGGTAAGCCTGATCGCTGGCGAGCGCACAGCCCGGCACCGTGGCCAGCACCTCCTTCTCGATGGCATCGAGCCTGATCCGGTTCTGCCTCAGCTCCTCGGAGCTGGCCCAGAAGTGCTGCTGCATCGTTTTCCGCTCGCGGTCATAGCGGAAATAGAAGGCGCCGTTCTCGCCCACGACGGCATCCACCGGCCACATGCGGGCGATGTGATCGCACCAGCCGGCGGGCCGCCCGGTGACCGGGATGACGATGAACCCGGCACGATGCAGTGCTTCAAGCGCGCCATAGGCTTTTGCCGTCAGCAGGCCCTCCGTCGTAACCGTATCGTCGATGTCGGTCAGCACCACGCGAATGGAGCGGGCTGCCTCCAGAGGAAGCTGCACGAGAGGCTTCATGTCCCAAACTCCGAGACAAGGGGGCAGGGGAGCGGCATAGCGGAGTGAATCCCTCTTGAAGACACAGCCATCCGGAATGGTGAGACGGCTAACGGCAGGTCTTTAAGCATGAGCCGGGGTGGTCTCCAAGATCTTTGATCGTTGTTCTCGACAGGCTTCACGGGCGCAATTTCTCACGTAAAGTGACCTCATGGCAAACGACCGTGACATACTCCATGCCCTGTTCGAGGCAGCCCTGCAGGCGGCGCTTCCCGATGGAAAATTCGACGGACGCCTGCCGGAGAAGCCGAAGGGGCGCACCATCGTCCTCGGCGCCGGCAAGGCCTCGGCCCGCATGGCGGCGGCCTTCGAGGAGGCTTGGTTCCGCATTGGCGGAGCCTGCGAGGGGCTGGTGGTCACACGCTACGGGCATGCGGTGCCCACACGATCGATTGAGATCGTGGAGGCAGCCCACCCCGTTCCCGACGAGGCCGGCTTGCAGGCGGCCAGACGAATCCTCGCGCTCGCACAGGAGGCAGGCCCTGACGATCTCGTCGTCTGCCTCATGTCCGGTGGAGCCTCGGCGCTCCTGTCGCTGCCCGCCGAGGGCGTGACGCTGGCCGACAAACAGGCCCTGAATCGCGCCTTGCTGAGATCCGGCGCGCCGATCGGTGAAATGAATCTCGTGCGCAAGTCGCTCTCGGTCATCAAGGGGGGCAGGCTGGCAGCGGCCGCAGGCCGGGCGCAGCTCGTCACCTACCTGATCTCCGACGTGCCGGGGGACGACCCTGCGAGCATCGGATCAGGCCCGACGATCCCCGAGAGGATCGACCCGGAGGTCGCCCTCGCGATCCTGCGCCGGTACGGCATTGATGTGCCAGGCCACGTGGTGCAGGCCATCCGGGCGAGTGCCGTCACGGAGCCTGTGGCGGGCGGTGCCGTCCATATGCTGGCAACGCCCAAGATGGCTCTTGATGCGGCGGCCGCTAAGGCGCGCGAGATGGGCCTGAATGCTCTCGTTCTCGGCGATGCTCTCGAAGGGGAGGCGCGCGAGGTCGGGCGCGTCATGGCCGGCATCGCCTATTCGTCGCTCATGCATGGAGAGCCTGCCCGCGCCCCTTGCGTGCTCCTGTCCGGCGGCGAGACCACCGTGACGGTGCGTGGCCAGGGTCGTGGCGGACGCAACGCCGAGTTCCTGCTGTCACTGGCTCTTTCCCTCAAAGGAGAGAGCAGGATCTCCGCCATTGCCTGCGATACCGATGGCATCGATGGATCGGAGGAGAATGCCGGTGCATGGTGCGATGGCAGCTTGCTTGAAATTGCCCGCGCTAAAGGTATCGACCTCGCCAACCACCTGGAGACGAACGATGCCTATACGGCGTTCGCTCAGCTCGACAGGCTCGTCGTGACGGGGCCGACGCTGACCAACGTGAACGATTTCCGTTGTATTCTCATCCGCACTTAAGCAACCAGGGTTTTCTCAGATCGAGTAGCTGAGGCCGGTCGTGTTCGTCTCCGGCACGATAAGGCTCACCTTGGTGCCGCGTCGTTCGCGGCTTTCCACCTCAAGATTTCCGCCATGGAGCTTGAGGATGTACCAGGATAAGCTCAAGCCCAAGCCTGTGCCGGGCAGCTTCTTGGCATTCCGACCGCGGAAGAAAGGCTGCAGGATGAAGGGCATATCCCCCTCTGGGATGCCGATGCCACGATCCTTGACGGTAATCCTGATCATTCCATCTTCGGCGCGCGCCGTGATGTCGATTGGCTAGTCGTGGCGGGAATATTTCATGGCATTCGACACCACGATGACGAGCGCCTGCTCCAGCAGCACTGGATCGCCGACGATCATCTCCGGCAGATCCTTGATGTCGAAATGAAAAGGGCGATCAGGATCTTGGCCGCCCTGCTCCCGGCAGACTCGCCTGATAAGTTCCACAGGGTTGAACTCGCTGGGGTTGAGCACGATCCCGCCGGCGCTGGCGCGGGTGTAGGACAGGATCGTCTCCAATAACTCATCGAGCCTAAGGCTCGCTCGCCAGATTTTCTCGGCTCTGGTCTGAACGTCGATGGGGCTGAGCCGGTCGGCCCGTCTTATGAGCCCCTGCGCCAGGGCATTAATCGTCGAGAGGGGGGTCCGGAGCTGATGCGCCAGCAATGCCAAACGATCCAAGGAAGGTGCCTTCCCCCGGGCTCCCGAGCGAGACGCACCATGGCGAGAGGACTTTAATGAAGATTTGGCAGGCCGAGCGGCGGACACGAACACGGATCCTATAACTATATAACGTAATGATAAGGGTCGTGTCGAACTAGAGCGCCGATATATGTTGTCCATCCCTTGTACAAAGACACGTGACATCGATGTGCCGTAGAACACATCATCATGTAATAGTTAGAAACGCGAAGGTAAAATTGTGACAGTTCCGCCATGCGCAGAGTATGAACTGTAATAAGATTTGTTCATGTTTCTTTGCTGGTAAGTTGTGCTCCGGTTCATAGCTAAGTTTGATCATCCAATAAACATCTGTTGCATTGATGTTTTTCAGAACTATTGGCGCTCAGAAGCGTTGATATTCCAGACAACAGCCATGGGAGAGAAACATGGACCGCGATCGCAGCGAAGGCAGCATGAAGAACGTCAAGGGTCGGATGAAGGAGGGGCTCGGCAAGGCCTTGGGCGACTCGAAGCTGGAAACTGAAGGCAAGATGGATAAGACCGAGGGTAAGATCCAGAACACCATCGGTGGCATCAAGGACTCGCTTCGCAAAGACACCTGACCCTCAAGAAATCCACGATAAGGCCCGGGTTACACCGGGCCTTTTTCATGCCGGCAGGCCCGCTTTGCGGATCAGGAAGCTGATCGTGGCATTCTCCTGCCGTTGATCTTCCAGGATATCACCGGTCTCGCGGATCAGGTTCGGAACATCGATTCCAGCCAGGGGATCCGTGCAGACGACCCTCAGCAGGTCGCCGGGCTGCAGGGTATGAAGGGCTTTGCGGGTTCGCAGAACCGGCAGGGGACATTTCAGGCCGGACAGATCAAGCTCCGTCATTCAACCCTCTCCTGCTGGGCGAGAGTCTCCGCATACCTCAGATCCTCGGGCGTGTTGATGTTGAAGAAGAGATCGACGGGCTCAACCGGCCAAGAGGCCGCGGCATGCCCATGACGGTGTAGCCAATCCCGGATGCTGCGCACACCCTGATCCACGAGGGCCTGCCGCAGATCGTGCCGCAGCGAGACGGGCCAGAGGCTCACGGCGAAATGCACCTGTGAGCCCGATGCGGCGCAAGCGATGGGCTTGCGGGTCTCATTGCATGCCTCGTGCAACCGCAGCACCAAATCCCTCGGAATGAAGGGTGTGTCAGCCGGGGCGCTCACAACCCAATCGATGTCCGGCCGATGAGTGGCACTCCACTCGAGAGCAGCCAGAATGCCTGCGAGCGGCCCCGGATAATCCGGAGTGGAATCTGGAATGATCGGAAGCGTGATCCTGTTGAACCGGGAAGGGTCGCCATTCGCATTGAGGATGACGCTCTCGCATTGCGGCGCAAGGCGCTCAGTCGCGTGCTCCACCAAGGGCCGTCCAGCCAGCGGCAGAAGAGCCTTGTCGGTGCCGCCCATGCGCCGGGAGAGCCCGCCGGCCAGGATAACGCCAAGAGTTGCAGGAGGCGGCTTCATGCCGGGTGCGCTCACTCGATGACGATGCGCGGCGCAGGGCGTGCGGCAGCGCCGCCCGAGAGCGCAGTCCAGACCTGCTGTGCCATATCTTTGTAGATGCGGGCATGCGGTCCTTCCGGCTCCGCAACGACGACGGGACGGCCTGAATCCGACAGTTCGCGGATCGTCATATTGAGCGGAACCTCGCCGAGGAAGGGAACGCCAAGTCGCGATGCCTCATCGCGCGCCCCGCCGTGTCCGAAGATGTGCGAACTCTGCCCGCAATGGGGGCAGACGAAGGTGGCCATGTTCTCGACGATGCCGAGGATCGGGATCTCCACCCGCTTGAACATAGACACGCCGCGCCGCGCGTCGATGAGGGCGAGGTCCTGCGGCGTCGAGACAATCACCGCGCCGGCCAAAGGCGTCGCCTGGGCCATGGTGAGCTGGGCATCGCCCGTGCCGGGCGGCATGTCGACCACGAGCACGTCGAGGTCGCCCCAGGCGACCTCCCGCAGCATCTGGGTGATGGCCGACATCACCATCGGGCCGCGCCAGATCATGGCGGCTTCTTCTTCCACCAGGAAGCCGATGGACATGACCTTGATGCCGTAGGCCTCCATGGGCTCCAGGATGCGGTTCTCCAGCAGGCGGGGCTTGCCGTGGATACCCAACAGCTTCGGCATGGATGGGCCGTAGATATCGGCGTCGAGCAGGCCGACCTTCAATCCGAGAGCCTTCAGGCCGAGAGCAAGGTTGCAGGCGGTGGTGGACTTGCCCACGCCGCCTTTGCCTGATGCCACGGCGATCACGTGCTGCACGCCCGGAATGCGCTGGTTCTTGGGTTGGGCTGCCGAGCGCGGGCGAGCTTCGGCAGGGGACGACGGGGACGGGCCCGAGCCTGCAGGCCGGTCGGCAGTGAGGCTGGCGAAGACCCCTTTGACTGCCGGCAGACCCTGTACGGCCGTTACTGCGGCCTGGCGTACGCGCTCTATGCCGGCGGCCTCGGACGGCTCGATGGTGATTGAGAACATGACCCGGCCAGCATCATCCACGACGACATCGGACAGGCGTCCCGATGCCACAAGGTCGGTTCCGTTCGCGTCGACCAGCACGGTCGACAGAGCCTGCAGCACATGCTCACGGGTGATCGCCACTTTGTTATCTCCTGTGCCATTCGAGGCGTAGTCTTTGCTGACATCTATAGGCTGCCGGACATTTCGTTAAGCCATTCCCGCTGAGAAGAGGCGGTATTCCGAACCAAAGCTCACCTTGTCCGTTGTTCACCCGATCCCTCGGGAGCCGGCTCGACCGGCCGAGTGGCTGCCTTCGCTGATCACATCCCGGGCGTACGACATCAATCGAGGAGACGAGAATGCACCAGCACGGCCATAACGATCCGAATGCTGCGAAGCTTTACGATCTGATCAAGGACGTGAAGATCGCCATGATGACCACTGTCGACACCGACGGGACCCTGCACAGCCGGCCTATGCACAGCCAGGAGGCGGACGAGCATGGTGATCTATGGTTTTTCACTCAGATCCAGTCTCCCAAGATGACGGAGATTTCCCGCGATAACGAGGTCAACCTCGCCTACAGCGATCCAAAGACCCAGACTTATGTGTCGGTGTCCGGCAAGGCCGAGATCGTGCGCGACAAGGCGAAGATCGAGGAGAAGTGGTCCGAGCCCCTGCGGGCCTGGTTCCCGAAGGGAACGGACGATCCGCAGATTGCTTTGATCCGTGTTCATCCTGCTAAGGGCGAATACTGGGACAGCCCGTCGTCGACCCTTGTGCATCTCTACGGCTACGCGAAGGCCGTCGTGACGGGCGAGTCGCCGAAGCCCGGCGATCAGGCGAAAGTCAATTTAAGTTGATCATGCTTGCAAGGCAGAGAGTAGTCGGGGCCGCTTCGCGGCCCCTTTTCTTTGTGTTTACTTCATCTACCTCTACGTCATAAGCTTGAGCTTATTGTAGGTTCGGCCAACACAGAAGACGGGAAACAACCCGCGCAAAGATCAAAACAAATTGCTGCAAGGGGGCGTTGTTGGGAGGAAACGATGAAGTCCATCCTGCTTGCCGCTGGTTCCATTGTTGCTCTTGCGTCCGCCGCCTTCGCCCAGCCCTCCGCTCAGCCTTCGAGTAATCTCGAGAAGCTGACGTCTTTTCAAAGTACCGGAACTGAAGAGCCGAGACCCATTGCTCAGGAGGGGCGCCGTGCGGATGCGCTGCGGCGCAATCTCGAGAAGATCAAGCTTCCAGCCGGCTTCAAAGTTGAGCTCTACGCCGTTGTGCCGGATGCACGCCATATGGCGGTTGGGCCCAATGCCGGTGTGGTCTTCGTCGGCACGAGAAAGAACAATGTCTATGTGGTGACGGACCGCGACAAGGATCGTGTGGCAGACGAGGTGAAGCAATTCGCTCCGTCGATTGCGATGAAGATTCCGAACGGCGTCTGCTTCTCACGCGACGGCATGCTCTACGTGGTGGAGCAGAACCGTGTTCTGCAGTTCCCGGCTGCGGAGTTTTTCTATGAGGGGCCGGACGTCGCTGCCTTTGTCGTCGCTAAGCAAGGCGATCTGATCCCTCCTTCTGAGGAAAGCTTCAACCACACGGCGCGCGTCTGCCGGATCGGGCCTGACAACAAGCTCTATGTTGCCCTGGGCCAGCCCTTCAACGTGCCGGCGAAGGAGAAGATGGATCTCTACAAGCGCACGGGCATCGGCGGCATCATCCGCATGGATCAGGACGGAAAAAACCGCGAAGTCTATGCGACAGGCGTCCGCAATTCCGTCGGCATGGATTTCAACCCTGCCGACAAGTCCTTGTGGTTCACCGACAACCAGGTTGACGGCATGGGTGACGATCAGCCTCCCGGCGAGATCAACCGGATCGCCAACATGGGGCAGAATTTCGGCTTCCCCTATTATGGCGGCGGAACGGTTCGCACGGTCGAGTACAAGGACGATCAGGTTCCGGCAGGGGTTGTCGGGCCCCAGGCGGAGATGGATCCTCATGCGGCCGATCTCGGCATGATGTTCTACACGGGACGCATGTTCCCCCAGAATTATCAGGGTGGCATCTTCTCGGCCCAGCATGGCTCCTGGAATCGCACCAAGCCGATCGGCGCGCGGGTGATGTTCACGCCGATCAAGCAGGACGGCACGGCGGACAAGCCGCAGGTCTTCGCCGAGGGATGGCTCACGGAAAACGGTGAGTATCTTGGGCGGCCTGTGGACGTGGCCATGCTGCCTGACGGGTCTCTGCTCGTCTCCGATGACACCGCCGGTGCGGTCTACCGCATTTCCTACGAAGGCCGGTAAAGCCCCTTTGGACAGGCGCGTCCCTGACGCGCCTGTTCTTCCCGGAGGAATCATCATGAGGTTTTTGATTGTCCTTGCGGTGTCCGCAGCGCTTCTGACAGAGTTCGGGCTTGCAGGCGCAGAGGCTGGCGACGCGAGAGCCGGGCGCCAGAAGCTCACCACATGTCAGGGCTGTCATGGCCTCGATGGCCTCTCGAAAAACCCTGAATCGCCTAATCTCGCAGGCCAGATCGAAAGCTACCTCGTCAGAAGCCTCACGGCCTACAAATCGGGTGAGCGCAAGAACGAGTCGATGAACATTGTAGCAAAGGACCTGTCGGACGAGGACATTGCCGATGTGGCGGCCTATTACGCTTCGATCCAGGTCGACGTCCTGCCGCCGTAAGCTGTGGCTGTCCTCTCCCTTGAGGCCGGGCGCCCTTTCATCATGGGCAGCCCTTCGCTATTGTCCTGCTCCCCGTGAGTGGCAAGGAGCAGGCGATGGTAGACATCGCGACCCGCGTCTACAACCATACCTGGAAGATCGACCCGATCGTCCGGTCGGTTCTGGATACGGATTTCTACAAGTTGCTGATGGCGCAGACGATCTTTCGTCGCCATCGCGACGTGCAGGTGACGTTCGGCATTCATAACCGCAGTACCCGCATCCGCCTGGCCGACATCATCGATGCCGGCGAGTTGCGCGAGCAGCTCGATCATGTGCGCAGCCTGCGCCTGACCCGGGGCGAGTCCACTTGGCTGCGGGGCAACACCTTCTACGGCAAGCGGCAGATGTTCTCGCCGGAGTTCATGGACTGGCTCGAGACCTTCCGCTTTCCGGAATATCTGCTGGAGAAGGAGGACGGCCAGTACGTCCTGACCTTCCACGGCCCCTGGATCGAGACCACCATGTGGGAGATCCCGGCGCTCGCGATCCTCAACGAGTTGCGCTCGCGGGGTGTCCTCAGGGGAATGGGCAAGTTCGAGCTTCAGGTGCTCTATGCCCGCGCCATGACCCGGGTGTGGGAGAAGATCGAGCGGCTCAAGGGTCTGCCGGACCTTTCCATCGCGGATTTCGGCACCCGTCGCCGTCATGGCTTTCTCTGGCAGGATTGGTGCGTGCAGGCCATGATGGAGGGGCTTGGATCGTCCTTCCTCGGCACGTCCAATTGCCTGATCGCCCTGCGCCAGGAGGTGGAGGCTGTGGGAACCAACGCCCATGAGCTCCCCATGGTCTATGCGGCCCTGGCTGAGAGCGACGAGGAACTGGCACAGGCTCCCTACAACGTTCTGTCCGATTGGCAGGAGGATTATGAGGGCAACCTGCTCGTTATCCTGCCCGATACCTATGGCACCACGAACTTCCTGCAGAACGCGCCCGATTGGGTGCCGGCCTGGACCGGCATCCGTGTCGATTCCAAGGACCCCATCGAGGGCGGCGAGGAAGCCATCGAATGGTGGCGCCAGCGCGGGCAGAACCCGCGCGAGAAGCTCGCAATCTTCTCCGACGGGCTCGACGTGGATGTGATCGAACGCATCCACCGGCATTTCCGCGGGCGCATGCGCATCGGCTATGGCTGGGGCACGCTGCTCACAAATGATTTCCGTGGGTTGGCGCCTGAGGGAAAACTCGATCCGATCTCCATCGTCTGCAAGGTCATTTCTGCTGATGGCCGCCCGACAGTGAAACTCTCCGATAATCCAACAAAAGCCATGGGTCCCAAAGTGGAAGTCGAGCGTTACAAGCGCATCTTCCACCTGGGCGAACAAGCGGCGAAACCTGTTTTGGTGTGATGGACATGAATATCGATCTCAACTGCGATATGGGCGAAGGCTTCGGCCCCTGGCCGATGGGAGACGATGAGGCGATGCTCGACATCGTATCATCGGCCAACATTGCCTGCGGCTTCCATGCGGGCGATCCGTCCATCATGTTCCGCACGGCGGAGATTGCGAAGCGCAAGGGCGTGGCCATCGGGGCGCATCCCGGCTTCAACGATCTGCACGGTTTCGGCCGCCGCATGATCCGCGGCGACTCTCCCGCCGAGATCGAGCGCATGATCGCGTATCAGATCGGCGCCATGCAGGCCGTCGCTTCCCTGGCCGGGCACAAGGTCACCTACGTGAAGGTGCACGGGGCGCTCAACAACATGGCCAACGAGGACGAGGATCTCGCACTTGCCATCGCCCGCGCGATCAAGGGAGTCGACGCAAGCCTCATCAACATGTGCATGCCGGGCCTTCTGATGGAGAAGGCATCCCACAGCGTCGGCATTCCGGTGGTGCGTGAGATCTTCGCCGACCGCACCTATGAGGACAACGGCACGCTCACCAGCCGGAAGAAACCCGGCTCCGTTCTGCACGATGCGGAATTCGCGGCCGAGCGCATTTTGCGTGCCGTCCAGGACAGGGCGATCACAACGGTGTCTGGCAAACGGATCTCTGTCGAGATCGACACCATCTGCGTGCACGGTGACGAGCCGAGCGCCGTGGCCATGGCACGGACCGTGCGTGCAAAGCTGGAGGCGAACGGCGTCAGGATCGCGCCTTTCACAGCTTCCTGACACGGGTGAGGCACCGCCTCTTTTAACGCGCGAAGGCTTTAGCCAGGAAAGGCTGCAACGCCGCCAGCGTGTCCCCTGGCGCTTCCTCGGCAAGATAGTGGCCGCAATCGATGGCGTGGCCCTCCACGTGATCGGCCCAATCGCGCCAGACGGCGAGCACGTCGTACCATTGGTCGAGGCCGTTCCTGCGGCCCCAGAGCGCCTGGACTGGGCACATGATCCGCCGGCCCGTCTTCTGATCCTCTTCATCAAGACGCATATCGATGGTTGCACCGGCGCGATAGTCCTCGCACATGGCATGGATCGTGTCCGGATCGGTGAAGCAGCGGCGGTATTCGGCAAGCGCTACTTCATCGAACATCGAGCGCCCACGGCGAAGATAGATGGCATCGGGATCCGACGCGATCAGGCGTTCCGGGAGCGGATGGGGCTGCGCGAGGAAGAACCAGTGCCAGTAGCCCATAGCGAAGGCCATGTCCGTGCGCTGGAAGTGCTCTGCGGTCGGGATGATGTCCAGCACCGACAATGCTACGATCCGCTCCGGATGGTCGAGCGCCATGCGGTAGGCACAGCGTCCGCCACGGTCATGACCGACGACGGCGAAGCGCTCGAACCCGAGGGCCTGCATCGCCTCCACCTGATCGCGCGCCATGGCGCGCTTGGAGTAGGGTTCATGCTGTTCGTTTGTTGAAGGCTTGGAGCTGTCGCCATAGCCGCGCAGGTCGGCGCAGACGACGGTGTAGCTCTCCGCGAGTTGTGGCGCCACCTTGTGCCACATGACATGGGTTTGCGGATGTCCATGCAACAGGAGAACGGGAGGGCCGCTGCCGCCGACCCGCAGGTTAATAACGGCTTCGGACGTTTCGATGCGCTGGTGGGTAAAAGTCTCGAACATCCCGTGAGTGTCTTACAGTTTTCACTTCGGATCCAGTAGCAGCTAAAGCCCAGGACTTCGCGCGGAGACGCGCAGCCCTTGTTTCAGGACAGAAGTGAAACGGGTCAGGGCTTCACCAGGAACGGCGTTCGCCATTGTCGATGTGAATGATCCCATTCCGGTACATCTTCAGACCCCCGACCTGCGGGTGAGTTCGCAGATAGGCCATTACGCCGCGCACGCGGGTGCGAACCCTGAAGTCAATCGCCCGGCAGGAGAGGTGGAGAGATTGGCGCGCGCCGCCGGCGCGCCAGTTGCGGGAGCGGTTGCGGTGGGTGGATTCGACGCTGACAGGTCCGAATTTTTCCGCAACGGAGGCAACGACCTCGCGCAGATTGCCCGGTACGCAGTTGGTCGGGGCACTCGCTCGCAGCGTGATCGTGCCGTGTGAGACCAACGAGGCGAAACCGGAAAGGGTTCGCGCACTCGGCAGGCTCCCTGTCGTCTTGGGATCGTTCATCTCGTCCTGGGAGGGAAGGCTGACATATTGGGCCTGCGGAACAAGCCCTTCGTCACCGTCTCCGGCTTTGAGCGCAGCCGGTGACAGCCCAAACAGAAACGCGCTGGTCACAAGATAGAATCTGGACGCGTGGCGAACTCGGCGGGTGATGCTCATCGGGTTCTCCCGTTCTGAGCCCCTACAAAATTTCGTGCCGCCGAAATGGTCCTCCCAACGGCATTGTCTTATTGGTCAGGTAACTGACGGTTGCGTGAAGAACGCTACGGAAGGCAACCTAAAAGAAGCTTGGCACTAAGCAAGTCTGTGCAGGCGGGAATGAGGGGATGATCTGACGTGCATCGTTGGCAAAGCTTTAACCTGCAAGGAATTCAAGCGTGTGAGAAATTTGGTGTTAGTTTTGAAATAACAGAGCTTTAACTCTTGCAGTCTGTGAGCCCGATACACACATTTCGCGCATTGACCGATCCAACCTTTGGTCTGCTGGAGACTGGAATGAACGCTGCCCGTGGTGCTGTTTTCGATGCGATCAAGACTGCCGGCCCAGGCCGGGAGGATGCGATGGCGCGCATCACACTGGTTGCAAAACTGATGGACAGCGCCTTCCTGATTCCGGGGCTGAACCGGCGTGTGGGACTGGACGCGGTGCTGGGCCTCGTGCCGGGTGTCGGCGATGCGCTCTCCGCTGCGCTCGCGAGCTACATCATCTGGGAAGCCCGCCAGCTCGGTCTGCCGCGCTGGAAGATCGCCCGCATGATCGGCAACGTTGCGGTCGATACAACCCTCGGTGCCATTCCCTTTGCAGGCGATGTGTTCGACGTCTTCTTTAAGGCCAACGAGCGGAACCTGCGCATCATTCACGAGCATCTCGGAACGCCCAAGCGCGGACCGAAGGAGATCGACGGCACCGCGGTCAGAATCGAGGAGCGCTGAATGAGACGGCTGTTGTGGATCTTCGCCTGGATGGCCGTGGCGATCTGGTCGCTGTTCGCCTGGGGCGCCTATGGCCTTCTGGACTTTTTCGGCGGCGTTGCTGCCCGCAATGCCGACATCGTCACCGGTCATCCTGAGACGGTGGAGTGGCTCTCTTGGGCTCTGATGACCCTGAGGGGATTGGGCCTTGGCGCCGTTGTGGTCGTCTGGGTGCTCGTGTCGCTGCTCATTCTTGCCGTTCCGGCCGTGCTGGGCCTGTTTTTCGGCAGCCCGCGACGTGAGCAGTACGTCGAAGAGTGGCGTGGGCCTCGGAGCGATTCTCGCACGTCGGGCCCATTCACATCATCATCCGGAGCGCCTCCGATCCGGCGCATCGAAAAACGCTAAAGTATCGAACTATACCTCGTCATCACCGGCCTTGTGCCGGTGATCTCGATGTGTGACTTGCGGCGCTTAAACAATCGGGATGGCCGGGACAAGCCCGGCCATGACATGAGAGAATTTCATCTTGGGCGACGCCTCAGCGATGGCTTGAGATGAACTGCTTGAAGCGCTCGGATTTCGGAGCGCCGAACACCTCCGCCGGCGCGCCTTCCTCCTCCACCACACCCTTGTGCAGGAACACGACCCGGTTCGACACATCGCGGGCAAAGCCCATCTCGTGCGTCACCACCAGCATGGTGCGGCCCTCCTCGGCGAGCGAGCGCATCACGCGCAGCACCTCGCCGACGAGTTCCGGATCGAGCGCGGATGTCGGCTCGTCAAAGAGCATCACCTTCGGGTGCATGGCGAGCGCGCGCGCGATGGCGGCGCGCTGCTGCTGGCCGCCGGACAGGTGCGACGGATATTGATTGCGCTTGTCGACGATGCCGACCTTCGCCAGCAACTCCTCGGCTTCGGCAATGCATTCCGCCTTCGGGCGCTTCTGCACATGCACGGGCGCCTCGATCACGTTCTCCAGGATCGTCATGTGGGACCAGAGATTGAAGCTCTGGAACACCATGGCGACGCGCGAGCGGATGCGGTCCACCTGGCGTTGATCGGCCGGCTCCATGCCCTTGCGGGTTTTCTTCAGGCCGATGGTCTCGCCACCGATGCGGATCTCGCCTGAATCGGGGACCTCCAGCATGTTGATGCAGCGGAGCATGGTGGACTTGCCGGAGCCGGAGGCGCCGAGGATCGAAATCACGTCGCCTTCACGGGCACTCAGCGACACGCCTTTTAGGACTTCGAGAGACCCGAAGCTCTTGCGGAGGTTCTGCACGGAGACGGCCGGAGCCGCCTCGGACGACGCAAGTTGAGACGACAAGGATGCAACTCCGTTAGACATGGGCGGCCTCCAGACGCGGCTCCACGGCCGGTGGGCGGCGCAGGTGAGGCGAGAGCCACCATTCGATGGCCATGATGATGCGCGTGATGATGAAGTTCAGGATCAGGTAGATCAGGCCAGCCACGATGAACACTTCGACTGCGCGGAAGGTCTGCGAGATCAGTTTGGCGGCCAATCCAGTCACTTCCATCATGGTGATGATCGACGCGAGTGATGTCGCCTTCACCATCAAGATGATCTCGCTGCCATAGGCAGGCAGCGCCTGGCGGACGGCGATGGGGAATATGACGCGGCGGAAGAGAAGAATGCCCGACATGCCGCAGGCTCGCGCCGCCTCGACCTGATTGTAGGGAACCGATTGAAGCCCGCCGCGGATGATCTCGCTGGCGTAAGCCGCCGTGTTGAGCGTGAGCGCAAAGACCGCGCACCAATAGGGCTCGCGGAAGAAGACCCACAGGCCCCATTCCTGCAAGGTGGGACGGAACTGCCCCAGACCGTAATAGATCAGGAAGATCTGCACGAGCAACGGCGTCCCGCGAAACACGAAGACGTAGGCCTGTGCCGGCCAGTCGAGCACTTTGAGGCCCGACATGCGCATGAGCGCCAGAAGCATGGCGAGAATGGCACCGAGCCCCACGGCCATGAAGGCCAGGTTCAGGGTCAGCGGCACGCCGCCGATGAGCGTCAGGAAGGTATCCCGCATGAAGGCGAAATCCATCAGGAGGCCCTCCGCATGCCGCGCATCGAGTGGGTCTCCGCGCGCTGGAACAGGTAGGTCGAAACCCAGGTGATGAGCAGGTAGAGCACCGCGGCCGTGAGATAGAAATCAAACGGGCGGCGTGTGGAGCCGGCTGCGATATGCGACTGACGCAGCAATTCAACGAGGCCGGTCACCGAGATGAGCGCCGATTCCTTCAGGACCAGCTGCCATGTGTTGCCAAGGCCCGGAATGGCATAGCGCAGCACCTGCGGGGCGATGATGCGGCGGAACATGAGCCAGCGGTGCATGCCGACCGAGCGCGCCGCCTCGAGCTCGCCGCGGCTGACGACCTGATAGGCGCCCCGGAAGACTTCCGCCTGATAGGCGCCTGACACGATGCCGATCGCCATGGCGCCCGTGGCGAAGGCTGGTACGCCGATGAACCCGTCAGCACCGAAGAGGCTGCCGATGGCGCCGAGTGCCGCGCTGCCGCCGAAATAGAACAGGTAGATGACGAGAAGATCGGGAATGCCGCGCAGGACGGTGGTGTAGCCGTCGGCGAGGCTGCGGATCACGAGATTGCCGCCGATCTTGCCCCAGGCCACCAGGGTGCCGACAACGGAGCCTGCGAGAAAGCCGCAGATGGCGACGGCAATCGTCATTCCCGCTGCGGTGAGGAGAGCCCATCCCCATCCATTGGGACCAAACCCGACGAGCTCGAAATAGCTCAATTGCTGCACGCGTCCAAACTTTCCTGAATATGTCTGCCCGCTGTGGAAGGCAGCGGGCGAGATAGTATCTTCAACATCCGGCCTTTGACCGGATTATATCCCGGGGCTGCGGAACAGGACCCGGGACTGGGTTTCCGGCACGCCGCTGTCAGACTTGCGGGGTCGCGTCAATCTTGAACCACTTCTCGGACAGCCGCTTGATCGTGCCGTCCTTGATCGCGGCCTGGATCGCCTCGTCGAAGCCCTTCTTCAGCTCCGTGTCGTCCTTGCGCATGCCCACGGCAACACCACGACCCAGCAAGCCGCCGCGCATGCCCGTTCCGGCGATCACCATGTCCTTGAACTCGGGCTTCTCCTGCGTGGCCTTCAAGGCTCCGTGACCGGCAAAGATGGCGTCGATGCGCCCGGCCGTCAGGTCAAGGTCGTGCTGCTCCGTGGTCTTGTACTCACGGATTTCGATCGTATCCTTCAGGTAGGTTTCCAGGAACTGCGAGTTCACGGTCGAGCCCTGCACACCAACGGTCTTGCCCTTGAGCAATGGCTTCCACGCCTCAATGGCCTTTTTCGCACCCTCAGGGTCCTTCTCGAAGCTCACCGCGGAGCCGGTCCCGGCCAGCTTGGCGAGTGGAGAATCCTTCATCACGCCGAAGCCATGCGGCGTGGCGGCATAGGGGAGGGAGAAGTTGATCACTTCCAGGCGCTTGTCGGTGATGTTCATGCCCGCCATGATGGCGTCGTACTTCTTGGCATTCAGCGCCGGAATGATGCCATCCCAGTCCTGAGCCACGACCTCGCACTTCACCTTCATCCGGCCGCAGAGCTCGTTGGCGAGATCGATCTCGAAGCCTTCGAGCTTGCCGCCCGCGCCTGTGAAATTCCAGGGGGCGTAAGCGCCCTCGGTGGCGATCTTTACCGTCTTCTCCTGAGCGGCTGCTCCGCCGATGGCGAGAGCGGAAGCCAGGAGCCCGAGACCCAACGTCTTGAACAGTTTCATTGTCATCCCTCTGGTCAGTTTCAGCTGATCCGTTTGTCGGGTGACAGACAGCTCCGAGGAGCTGAACCTTCACCCTGCCTGCCAAAGCTAACATTCAAAAGCCAAGCCGGTGCAAGCCCTAAACATGTTGAATGAGCCGGCCAAGGTGGCAATTTCGGTGGCAGATGGCGCGTATCCATACAAAAAAGCGCGGCCGGAGCCGCGCTTTCGAAGGTTGGTGCAACTGATCAGGAGCGCGGAGTGGTGTCGATCTTGAACCACTTCTCGGACAGCTTCTTGATCGTGCCGTCCTTGATCGCCGCCTGGATCGCGTCCTCGAAGTTCTTCTTCAGCTCGGCTTCGCCCTTGCGCAAGCCGACGCCAACGCCGGCACCGAGGAGGCCGCCGGTGATGGAAGGGCCAACCATCACGTAGTCCTTGAACTCGGGCTTCTCGAGCGTGCCGATGATGTTGGTCGAGTCGGCCAGAACCGCATCGATGCGACCGGCGGCGAGGTCGAGGTCGTGAGCCTCGGTGGTCTTGTACTCGCGGATCTCGGCCGTGCCCTTCAGGTACTTGTCGGCGAAGTTGGAGTGGATCGTCGAGGTCTGCACGCCGACGGTCTTGCCCTTCAACATGGGCTTGTAGGCCTCGATCGCCTTCTCGGCCGCAGCCTGCTGGCTGCCGAGGTTGAAGGCCTGGCCCGTGCCTGGGATCTTGGCGAGGTCCGAGTTCTTCGCCACCAGCAAGCCATTCGGCGAGTTGGCATAGGGGCCGGCGAAGTCGATGGTCTTCTTGCGCTCGTCCGTGATGCTCATGCCGGCCATGATGGCGTCGTACTTCTTGGAGGTCAGCGCCGGGATGATGCCGTCCCAATCCTGAGCCACGATCTCGCACTTCACCTTCATGCGACCGCACAGGTCGTTGGCGAGGTCGATCTCGAAGCCTTCGAGCTTGCCGCCCGCGCCTGTGAAATTCCAGGGGGCGTAAGCGCCCTCGGTGGCGATCTTTACCGTCTTCTCCTGAGCGGCTGCTCCACCCATGGCGAGAGCGGAACCGAGAAGAGCCAAGCCGACGGTCTTAACGAATTTCATTGTCGTTCCCTTAGTTTATGGGTCCGGTCTGAGCCGGAGCCTAACTTACCGCAGCCCTAAGGACCGCGCCGTGACGCAGTAACGGCCAATCTGGCAAAAAAGGCAAGGGGATGGGGCTAAGCCTTACACAACCCGTAGCCGGATCTCGCCCAGGCCCTCGACGGCGCCAGTCATGGTCTGACCCTTCGTCACGGCGCCCACTCCTTCGGGGGTGCCGGAGAAGATCACATCGCCAGGGGCAAGCTCGAAATAGGCTGACAGATAGGCAATCTGCTCGGCCACCGACCAGATCATGTCCGACAGGTCGGCCTTCTGCTTGCCGGCGCCATCCACTGTCAGCGAGATGGTGCCGTTCGCCGGGTGGCCGACAGCGGAGACCGGATGGATCGGTCCAACCGGTCCGGAAAGATCCGCAGCCTTGCCCAGCTCCCAGGGGCGCCGGAGCTGCTTGGCCTCGTCCTGGAGGTCGCGGCGGGTCATGTCGAGGCCGACCGCGTAGCCGAAGACGTGGTCGAGGGCCTGCGCGACGGGGATGTCCCGGCCACCCTTAGCCAGCGCCACAACCATCTCGATCTCGAAGTGATAATTGCCGGTCTTGGGCGGGTAGGGGTGATCGACAGTTGCGCCCTCTGCGATCGGCTGCAGGGCATCAGCGGGTTTCATGAAGAAGAACGGCGGCTCCCGGGTTGGGTCGCCGCCCATCTCCCGCGCGTGAGCGGCATAGTTGCGGCCGACGCAATAGACGCGGCGGACCGGAAACAGATCGTCGGTGCCGGCAACCGGGAGAGCGGGTATCGAAGGCGCGGGAATGACGTAGGCCATGAGAGCTCGCGAGAGGAGAGGTCGGATGTGTTCCCTTCCTACACCCTGCGGCTCGCATCACAAGCCGGGAAAAAGGTTCAATCTTCCCCTTGGGTTTTCGCCATAAAGAAGCGGCGGGT
>Ga0209902_100078_pt1 | contig 194173 bp, 211 predicted proteins | sample FECB27metaG_FD_188304 | JGI IMG/M metagenome (GOLD analysis project Ga0209902, IMG submission 188304) | Cyanobacterial communities from the Joint Genome Institute, California, USA - FECB-27 (SPAdes) (version 2) | ecosystem: Environmental > Aquatic > Thermal springs > Hot (42-90C) > Microbial... | reverse complement strand
GCACGCCCGCGCGAAAACGCAGGGAAATGCTGCCAAATCGTCACAAGCTGGCAAAGCCGAATACTTCGCAGCTCGCCGAAAACACCGCAATCTCAACCGTTTGCGAATTGATCACAGGCGACTCGATAGATTGCGGCCGCTCGCCGTGAAGGGCGCTCCGCTGGCTCCGGCCGCGCCCGAACAGAACATTCTGTCGGCGACCAGGAAATCCTCTTCGATCTTCAGCGCGGATCACTTCGACCGCAACTCGATGAAGGTCAGGCTGATGGAGCGTCTCGGCAGGGCGTTCGGTCTCAACTTCAACGACTTCGCCAACGCAGGCGACATGGCGCGTGTCATCCGGCAGGAGATGGCGAAGCTGACGCCGGAAGGGATCAGCGCCATCGAGAAGAGGGTTGGTCTCGACAAGCTCTCGGTATCGCTGAACGAGATGCTCGACGCAATGAGCAACCCGGGTGGTGGTGCGGACAAGAAACTCGACGCGGCTCTGCGCAACGGGGTTGCAGCAGCCTCTCAGCGCGACGAGGAGCAGGATCAACGCAGGCGCGAGCTTGGGTTGGACGAGATCGGCAGATATTCCTTCCATCTCTCGATGCGCAAAACAGACCGGTAGCTCGCCTATTCCTCCTGGAACAGGCTGATCTGCTGCTGTGCCAGATCCTTCGGTGCATCAAGGCCGAGATGGCGCCAGGCATTGGCGGTGAGAACGCGGCCGCGCGGCGTGCGCTGGATGAAACCCTGCTGGATCAGATAGGGCTCGATGATGTCCTCGATGGCGTCGCGCGGCTCCGACAGGCCGGCCGCGATGGTCTCTATGCCGACCGGGCCGCCACCGAAATTCTGCGCGATCATCGAGAGATAGCGCCGGTCGAGCGCGTCCATGCCGAGCGCGTCGACCTCCAGCCGCAGCAGCGCCTCGTCAGCGATTGTGCGCGTCACCAGGTCGACTCCGGCGACGCTGGCGAAATCGCGCACGCGGCGCAGCAGCCGGCCGGCGATGCGCGGCGTGCCGCGCGCGCGTCGCGCGATCTCCAGCGCGCCATCGTCCGACAGGGGCAGCTGCAGGATGCGCGCGCCGCGCCGCACGATCAGTTCCAGCTCCTCGACCGAGTAGAAATTCAGCCGTACCGGAATACCGAAGCGGTCACGCAGCGGGTTGGTCAGGAGCCCTAGCCGCGTCGTGGCCGCCACCAGCGTGAACTTTGCCAGCTCGATCTTGACCGAACGCGCGGCCGGGCCCTCGCCGATGATCAGGTCGAGCTGATAATCCTCCATGGCGGGATAGAGGATTTCCTCCACCGCGGGGCTCAGCCGGTGGATCTCGTCGATGAAGAGGACATCGCGTTCCTCGAGATTGGTCAGGAGCGCGGCCAGGTCGCCGGCGCGCGCGATGACCGGACCGGAGGTCGAGCGGAAGTTGACGCCGAGCTCGCGCGCCATGATCTGTGCCAGCGTCGTCTTGCCGAGGCCCGGCGGCCCCACGAACAGCACATGGTCCAGCGCTTCGCCGCGCCCCTTGGCCGCCTCGACAAACACTTTGAGATTTGCCCGCGCGGCGGCCTGGCCGATGAACTCGTCGAGCGACTGCGGCCGCAGCGTCGCGTCGACGTCCTCGCCGCGCTTCTCGGGAGTTATGAGGCGCGTAGGTGTGTTCACGCCAAAAGTTCCATCGAGGGAATGGCGTTTGCGGCGCCTTGGTCGAATGTGTACGTCGATTCGCAACCCGCCAGCATGTTGCGCTCTGCCAGAAGAGTATCGAGGAACCCGGATGCGTTTTGCCTGTAAGCCAAGATTGCGCTTGTCACGGCCTCCGTGCTTTCCACATGAACATTGTCAGTCTCCAGCAATTGATCCAGGGCGTCGCAGACTGCCTCACGCGGAACGCGATAACGGCTCCTCAACACCCAGAACACTTCCAGTATCGCCGGAATTCCCACGTAGGCTGGGCGATCCGCTGTCAGGTTGTCCAACACGTCCCGAGCGGCAGGAGATTGGGTCGGATGATCGTTCAGCATCGCGCGTAGAAGGATGTTCGTATCCAGGCCGATCATTCCTGGTCATCCTCGCGCTCAGCAAAGTATTCTTCGATCGCCTTGTCATAGTCCTCTATCGTGGCACCAGGGATCGCGTACCCGGAAAGAATGCCGAAGAGCGATGACGCCGGCCGGTTGCGCGGCACGATCAGGTAGCCGCGCCCCGTTTCGATGAACGCTATCTTGTCGCCGGGGTTGAGACCGAGCTTCTCCCGAACGGCGATCGGGATCGTCGTCTGGCCCTTGCTCGTAATCCTCGATTCGATGCCCATCAACGCTCACCTCTCCTTACTTTTTTATCACAGTAAGGAAACTTTGGCAAATTTCTACCGTGCCAACTCCCGCAGCCCAAGCCGGATCAGCTTTGCCGAATCTGCCCCTTCGCCCGCGGTCTTGAGCGCCGCGGCAACCGCATTGGCGGCGATGTCTCTGCTATAGCCGAGATTGGTCAGCGCCGAGACGGCATCGGTGATCGGCGCCGGCGCGACGCCTTCGCCGAGTTCCTGTTTCAGGCCGATCGTGCCGGTGGCAGAGCCCGCATAGGCCGGCGCCTTGTCCTTCAGTTCCGTGACGATGCGCTCGGCCACCTTCTTGCCGACGCCCGGCGCCCGCGAGACCATGGCGATGTCGCGCAGCGCAATCGCGTTGGCGAGGTCCGACGGTGACAGGGTCGACAGGATGGCAAGCGCCACCTTGGCGCCGACGCCCTGCACGTTCGTCTGCAGCAGGCGGAACCACTCGCGCTCCAGCAGGCTCTGGAAGCCGTAGAGCCGGATCATGTCCTCGCGCACATAGGTCTCGATGTAGAGGGTGATCGCCTCGCCCGCGCCGGGCAGTGCCGACAGCGTACGCGCCGAGCAGAAGGCGACATAACCGACGCCATGCACGTCGACGACGCAGAAGTCCTCGCCGATCTCGTCGACCGTGCCCTTGAGCTTGCCGATCATGGGTGGGTGTCCGGCGCGATGATGTGGAGATCAGGAAAGTAGGAGCGGTAGCGCGTCGCGTCGCGGGTCAACAGCCGGTATCCGCCGGCGAGCGTATGCGCGCCGATCAGAAAATCCGGCAAGGTGCGCTCACGTCGCCCGCCTCGATTCCTATACAGACGGTGCGCCACTCCGGCGGCATGGGCCGCTTTGAACGGAAAGTCCTCGTGTTGGGGATCAAGCCAAGAAAGCGCGCGCAACAATACGCTCTCAGAGATGTGTGGCCCGCACAGTTCCGCCCAGACCACGGAGCTGAAAATGACTGCACCATCTTCGCGAGCCTGTCTGATTGCATTGAGCGACCAGGCGCGTGCAGGCACGTCAGCGCCGCTCAGAACATCGATTAGCACATTCGAATCAATCAGGGTCGAGGTCTTCACGCGGCCCCCTTAGCCAGTCGATATACTGCTTGCCGTCCATGCCCATCAAATTTTCCGTTTTGATCGTGCCGGCGACACTGGCTGCCCAGGCCTCGAAATCCTGATCGGAAATCCTTTTGCTGGCGCCGCGCTTCTTCAGCACCACGTTGGCCCTCTCCTCCACGAACTCCACCTCCGATCCAGGCACGATGCCGAGATGGTCGCGGATGTGCTTGGGAATGGTCACTTGCCCCTTGGTGGTCACACGCATGGTAATACCTCCAAGTATTACCTGCCACGCAAAACGGAACATGTCAAGAACATCGCCGGCAGTGGTCACGCCACGGCGGCGATACGGTAGGCCGTGCTCTGGCGGTGGTGGGCGTGGCAGATGGCGATCGCCAGCGCGTCGGCTGCGTCGTCGGAGTCGAAACTCGCCTTCGGCATCAGCACGCGGACCATCATGTGGATCTGCTTCTTGTCGCCGTGTCCGACGCCGATCACCGCCTTCTTGACCGCGTTGGGCGCATATTCCGCGACCGCCAGCCCGACGCGCGCGGGAACCAGCATGGCGATGCCGCGCGCCTGGCCGAGCTTCAGCGTCGCGGCCGCATCCTTGTTGACGAAGGTCTGTTCGACCGCAGCTTCGTGCGGTGCCTGGTCGACCATCACTGCCGACAGCCCGTCATGCAACTGGCAGAGCCGCACGGCGAGTGCCGCCTTGTCGTCGGAGCGGATGGTGCCGGAGCCGACGAAGCGCAGCATGCTGCCGTCGACGTCGATGACGCCCCAACCGGTACGGCGGAGTCCCGGATCTATGCCGATGATGCGAATCGTCTGGCGCATGCGCGAACCCTAGCGGATCGCGCAACGAGTGCCAGACAAATGTGAACGAAACGGAAACAGATCACGGCTCAGCCGCGCGCGAAGGCCGTGTTCAGCAGGCTGATCTGGTCGGAGACGGGGTTGCTGCGGCGCGCCTGCGCGGAGCCCGCGCCATACAGTTCCTCATCCATCCTGCGGATGACATTCTGCAGGCTGAGCGAGCGGTTGACCAGCGAGATGAAATCCTTGGGCAGTTCGCTCCAGCCCACGGCTTCGTCGGGCGCCGAGATCGTGTCGAGGCGGACCTTCGACTTTTCCGTCGCCACCTGGTCGCGCGTCATCTCGCCGGAATTGGCGGCACGCTGCAACAGGAGCCAGGAGGCGATCTGCATCAGGCGTGTCGTCAGGCGCATCGACTCGGCGGCATAGAGTGTCGCGGCGAGGCGGGTGAGACCCTTGGCCTCGACCCGTCCCGGGCCGTCGAGATATTCCGCCGCCTGCTCGACGAGCCCCATTCCCTCATTGTAGAGCGGCTTGAAGGAGTCCGAAAAAACGCGACGCTCGGCGAGACGGATCGTCTTCGCGCTCTCGACAAAGGGCTCGCCTGTCATCCGTCTCCCCGCATGCCTGTTCTTGCCGCCATGGCGCGGTTGCCATCGCGCCGGGCATTTATCCCACACCGCAAGTGCCCAGAAAATGCGCCTTTGGACGCGTCAAGGCAAGCGCATGTTTAACAAAGGGTTAACGGCGGTATCGCGGCGGCTTTGCGACGGCATAAAAAAAGAGCCGCTGGAAGGCGGCTCTCGGGAGTTTAACAGGGAGGCGTCAAACGAAGTGGCTCCAACCACTCGGTAAGAATCCAGAAGACTGGATGAACACAGTAAACACCCGTAAAGCTTAATGGACGGTTAACGCGTCGCCATTTTTTCGCTCGATCGGCTCGAATGCGTGCCATTCAGGTACATGTCGGCGAGCGGCGCGAACCACAGTGCCTTCAGCGCGATGACGGTGAACAGGATCGCGGTCGCGTAGAAGCCCATGGATGCTGCCGCCACGAAGGGCTCGGCGCCGGCATTGCCCGCGAGAAGAAAGTAGAGCCCGACGATCAGGACGACGCCGCTGACGGCGGTGAGCCAGAAATGCGGCAAAGCCAGCTTGGAGCGCGCGGCCTGCGGCACGAGATGGTAGAAGAAGCCGAGCACCGCCGACATCAGCCAGCCGGCAACCATCGCGTGGGCGTGGACCGGCATCTGCGTATGGTCGTGGATGATCGACATGTGCAGGCCAAGCGCCATGCCAGACAGCATGTAGACGATGGCCAGGGTAAAGAAATTGCGCGCAACGCCGTGCATTGCATCCTCCATTCGGTTGCTTGTGACGTCCGACCGACAGACGCTGAAGCGCGATCGGGTTTCGAATGAGGCGCGTTTTGCATCGGTTTTGTATCCGGCGCGTGTCGCCGGGACATGTCGGGGCCGTGCCGGTCGTTACACGACCGACACCTTCCTGGAGAAAGGCGGCTAGGCTTGCCTGGCGCGTTCGCGCAGCAGGAATTTCTGGATCTTCCCCGTCGAGGTCTTCGGAACCTCCGTGAAGATCACCGCTTTCGGAACCTTGAAGCGCGCCAGAAGCGTGCGGCAATGCTCGAGCATCTCGCCTTCGCCGGCAGTGGCAGCCGGCTTGAGTTCGACATAGGCGATCGGGGTCTCGCCCCATTTCTCGTCCGGCCGGGCCACCACGGCGCAGAAGGCCACGGCAGGGTGCTTGTAGAGCGCCTCCTCGACCTCGATGGAGGAGATGTTCTCGCCGCCGGAAATGATGATGTCCTTCGAGCGGTCCTTGAGCTGGATATAGCCGTCGGGATGCAGCACGCCGAGATCGCCGGAATGGAACCAGCCGCCGGCGAGGGCCTCGTCGGTCGCCGGGCGGTTCTTCAGGTAGCCCTTCATCACGATGTTGCCGCGGAACATGACCTCGCCGATCGTTTCCCCGTCAGCCGGAACGCGCTGCATTGTGGTCGGGTCCATGACCGTCAGACCCTCGAGCGCCGCATAGCGGACGCCTTGCCTTGCCTTTCTGGACGCCCTTCCCGCCCTGTCGAGATCGTCCCATGCGGCGTGCCACTCGTTGACCACCGCCGGCCCGTAGGTTTCGGTCAGGCCATAGAGATGGGTCACGACAAACCCGGCATCGGCCATGCCGGACAGCACGGATTCCGGAGGCGGCGCGGCGGCCGTGTTGAAGATCACCGTCTGCGGAAAGTCGCGCTTGTCCTGCGGCCTGGCATTGATCAGCGTCGACATGACGATCGGCGCGCCGCACAGATGCGTCACGCCATGATCGGCGATCGAATCATAGATCTGCTTGGGGCGAACCCAGCGCAGGCAGACATGCGTGCCCGCCTGGACGGCGAGCGTCCAGGGAAAGCACCAGCCATTGCAATGGAACATCGGCAGCGTCCAGAGATAGACGCTGTGCTTGCCCATGCCGGCATGGATGGTGTTGGCATAGGCCATCAGCGCCGCGCCGCGATGGTGGTAGACGACGCCCTTCGGATTGCCGGTCGTCCCCGACGTGTAGTTGAGCGAGATCGCATCCCACTCGTCGTCAGGCATGGACCAGGAGAAGTCCGGGTCGCCCTGCGAGACAAAGGCCTCGTAGTCGATGGAGCCGATGCGGCCACCCTTGGGATAGGGCGCGTCGTCGGGGTAATTCGGATCGTCATAGTCGATGACCAGCGGCTTGACGGTGGCGCGCTCGAGTGCGTCACGCATCACGGCGGAAAACTCCCGGTCGACGATCAGGACCTTCGTCTCGGCATGGTCGAGCTGGAAGGCGATTACCGCCGCATCGAGCCGCGTGTTGAGGGAATGCAGCACCGCCTTGACCATGGGGACGCCGAAATGCGCCTCCAGCATGGCCGGCGTGTTGGGCAGCATGACGGAAACCGTGTCGCCCTTGCCGATTCCCCGCGCGGCCAGCGCGGACGCCAGCTGGCGTCCGCGCCGCCAGAAGTCGCGATAGGTGAGCCTGAGATCGCCATGGATGATGGCGACATGATCGGGATAGGTTGCCGCCGTGCGCTCCAGATAGGTGAGCGGCGTCAGCGGCTGGTGGTTGGCATCCCGCCGCTCTAGCCCGATATCGTAGATGCTGGTCAATGTCTGCTCCCCTCGATTGTCGCGCTGGAACTTAGTCTCGGCGCGACGGTCCGTCATCCCCTTGCGGTTCCGGTTTCGCTTCCGTTGCCGCGTTCGCAGGCATTGGTTCAAAACAGACTGGCCGCACCGTCCCACAAAAGCTTGACCGCGATCAACGCGACCGTGGCGTATGTGAAGGGATAAAAGACCTCCGGCCGCATGTGCCGCACCAGCCAGGCGCCGGCCATGGTGGCAAGCGGCGCGAGCGGCATGAGGGCGGCCGATGCCAGCAGATTGCTGGAATCGAACTGGCCGAGCGCGAAATACGGGATGAGCTTCAGCGCATTGGTGGCGGCAAAGAAGATGGCGCTGGTGCCGGAGAGCACTTTCGGATCGAGTTTCAGCGGCAGCGTATAGACCTGGAAGGGTGGCCCGCCGACATGCGCGACGAAGCTGGTGAAGCCGGCGACCGTGCCCCAGAACGCGGCGGCGATGCGATTCGGCCGCGCGACATGGCCCGAGCCGTGCCGCATCTGCTGGTAGAGCCAGCGCAGCACGAAGACGAAGGCGACCGCCCCCACGATGAGGCGCACCATGTCCGCGGTGACGAGCGAGGCCGTCAGCCAGCCTGCGCCGATCCCGATCAGGGCGCCGGGCATCATCGACCAGAGCAGGGCGCGGTCATAGACGCCCCGCCAACTCCACAGCGACACGCCGTCCATCAGCACGAGGACGGGAAGCAGGATGGCAGCCGCCTGCACGGGCGGCATGACCAGCGCCATCATCGGCACGCCAACGAAACCGACCGCGCCGCCGAAGCCGCCCTTGGACAGGCCGACCAGAATGACCGCCGGAACGGCGGCGGCGTAGAACCACGGATCGGTGAGGAGGGAGTACATGAGGTAGTGGCCTTTCGGAATCGCCATATCCCGAAGCAATGGCGTTGGCGAGGGGGCCGCTCCGGCTTTTCGCGCCCTGTTCAAGGCGCACGCGCTGGTCTATGCCCAAATCCAACCACGATCCCGCTGCATGGCTGCGGCCCAGGAAGGCGCCCGATGACAGAACCGACACCGCCCAACCGCTGCCGCGTCGTGCTGATCGCGCCGCTCGAGGAGCCGCTTGAGACCTTCGAGCCGCGTCTGCGCGCGGCGATTGCCGGCGGCGACGTCGCCTCGCTCATCATCCCGGTGCGCGAGGGCGGCGAAGCGGCCTTCCAGGCCTTTGCCGAAGCTGTCGTTCCGATCGCCCAGGAAGCGGGCATCGCGGCCATCATCGCCGACGACACCCGCATCGCCGGCCGGGTCGGCGCCGATGGCGTGCATCTGGAAGTCGGCAAGGCGGCACTGCAGGAGGCTGTCGACCGCCTGCAGGACAAGATCAGCGTCGGCGCCGGCGGCGCCAAGACGCGCGAGGACGCGCTGGAGCTTGGCGAAACGCGGCCGGACTACATCTTTTTCGGCAAGTTCGGCTTCGACACCAAGCCGGAGCCGCACCACCGCAACCTGTCGCTCGGCACCTGGTGGGCCGAGATGATCCAGATCCCCTGCATCGTCATGGCGGGCTCCGACATCGGCTCGGTCGAGGCCGTGGCCGCGACGGGTGCCGAATTCGTGGCGCTGTCCAGTGCGGTCTTCGGGGATGGCGTGGATTCCGGCGCGGCGGTGAAACGTGCCAACGAGATCCTCGACCGGACGGCGATTTTCTTCGAGGAGTAGCCTTTGACCGCGACGCGCAAGGGTCTGCTGCCTGGCCTGGTTGCACTTGCCGTGCTGGCCGGTGGAGCCTCTGCGCAGGACGTGAAGGGTCCGCGGCCGCATATCGCTCCCGTGGCGGGGCCCAACCTGCGCTTCCAGATCGATCCCGACCGGTTCAGTGGCGGCATGACGCGGGACGGCGCCGTCGATCCAGACCGTTTTGGCACCAATCTGCCGGACGCTGCCTTCGGCGCGTTCCAGCGCGGCCTCTACATCACCGCCTACAATCTCGCGCTGACGCGCGCCGAAAATGGCGATCCGGCCGCCCAGACGCTGGTCGCCGAGATCCTGTCGCGCGGGCTCGGTCGCGCGCGCGACGAGGCCGGCGCCGCGAAATGGTATGCGCTTGCCTCCGAGCAGGGCGTGCCGGAGGCGCAGTTCCAGTATGCGCTGCTCTTGCTCGACGGTCGCTTTGTTTCCAGGGACGAAAAGGCCGCCTATGCGCTGATGCAGGCGGCCGCGGAGGCGGGCAATCGCCTTGCCCAGTTCAACTTCGCGCAGATGCTGGTCGACCGCCAACCAGGCGAACGTGGCTTGGCAGAGGCTTTCGCCTATTATCAGCGCGCGGCGCAAGCCGGCCTCGCCGATGCGCAATATGCGATGTCGCAGGTGTTCGCCAACGGCGTCGGCGGCAAGCCGCGCGACGACGTCGAGGCGCGGCGCTGGCTGCTGCTCTCTGCCCGGCAGAACTTCGACACGGCGCAGCTCGACCTCGGCACCTGGATGCTCGATGGACGTGGCGGCGTGCGCAACCGCGAGGAGGGGTTCGGCTGGCTGCTGCGCGCCGCTCAGGGCGGCAATGTCGCGGCGCAGAACCGGGTTGCCAAGCTCTACATGCAGGGCCTCGGCGTCGAGCCGGATTCGATCGCCGCAGCCGCGTGGTACATCCTGTCGCGCCGGGCAGGGCTGATCGACCCGGTCATGGAGGACTTCTTCGACGGGCTGACCGACGAGGAGATCAAGCAGGCGCTCGAGCGGGCCAACCGGCTGAGGTAAGTCTTGGGCGAGGACAATAAGGATACCTGGCAGAGGGTGTGGGATCATGAGATTGCGGCCTTTGGCAGGCGATCCATGGCTTTCGCTGGTTCCTGCGGAGTCTACCGGGTCGATGTGGATGAGGTACGACAGGATCGGATCTGGATAACTGCTGAACGAGGTCCACTACCCTGCACCGTTTCTTGTATCCGCGTGCGTGACGGCGTGCATCGCCTCGAAGGCATTACAGATGGAGATGGCGATCCGTACGGGGAGCAGTACTGGTTCGAACTGACGTTAGATGTACGGGCCGTCGTCCGTTACTGGGGTGACCACGTAATCGTGCACGAGGATCATGAAATTCCAACACTTGGCATCCAGACGAAGCCTGGTCCACACTCGTAGCTACACTGCCCGTCAGGAATTTGCCGCTCCTGTCAGGCTTGCCTCATGCGCTGATTTGTGGTCATGAGGCGCGCAAATGCTGCCCCCTGCGGCATGGATCCGTCCCGAAAGCGCGCAGCATGGCCAAGATCAATGGCAACGAAATCCGTCCCGGCAACGTCATCGAGCATGACGGCGGGCTCTGGGTCGCGGTGCGCACCAACACGGTCAAGCCCGGCAAGGGCGGCGCCTACAACCAGGTCGAGCTGAAGAACCTGATCAACGGCACCAAGCTCAACGAGCGTTTCCGTTCTGCCGAGACGGTCGAAAGCATCCAGCTCGAGAAGAAGGACTTCTCCTTTCTCTACGAGCAGGGCGAGGCGCTGATCTTCATGGACACGTCGAGTTACGAGCAGCTTGAACTGCAAAAGGAATTCGTCGGCGACCGCTCGGCCTTCCTGCAGGACGGGATGATGGTCACGGTGCAGCTCTACGGCGAGCGGCCGATCGGCGTCGCGCTGCCCGACCAGGTCACGCTCACAATCACCGAGGCCGACCCGGTGGTGAAGGGCCAGACGGCGGCGTCGTCCTACAAGCCGGCCATTCTCGAAAACGGCATCCGCGTCCTCGTGCCGCCCTTCATCGGGTCGGGCGAACGCATCGTCGTGGACACCAACGAACTCACCTATATACGGCGGGCTGACTGATGGCGCGGCAATCGGCAGTCGGCAATCGGCAGTCGGATATCCGACGGCAAGCAATCAGTGACCATTCCGTGCGCTGGTCGGCAGGGCAGCGCCGACTGCCGACTGCCGACTGCCAACTGCCGGAAATCCAATAATGGCCCGCTCAGCCCTCCTCAACGTCATGGTCCAGGCCGCAATGAAGGCCGGCCGCTCGCTGTCGCGCGACTTCGGCGAGGTGCAGAACCTGCAGGTCTCGCTGAAGGGGCCGAGCGACTATGTCAGCCAGGCCGACCGCAAGGCGGAAGAGATCGTCTACGCCGAACTCGCCAAGGCGCGGCCCGGTTATGCCTTCCTGATGGAAGAGCGCGGCGCTGTCGCGGGTGACGACGACCAGCACCGCTGGCTCGTCGATCCGCTCGACGGCACGACCAATTTCCTGCACGGACTGCCGATGTTCGCGGTGTCGATCGCTCTCGAACGTCAGGGCCAGATCGTCGCCGGCGTCATCTACAACCCAGCGATGGACGAGCTCTACACCGCCGAGCGCGGCGGCGGCGCCTTCATGAACGACCGCCGCCTGCGGGTGGCCGGGCGCACTAAGCTTTCCGACTGCGTGATCGGCACGGGCATTCCGCACCTCGGCCTCGGGCACCACGGCAACTATCTCGTCGAACTGCGCAACGTCATGGCCGAGACCGCCGGCGTCCGCCGTATCGGCTCCGCCTCCCTCGACCTCGCCTATGTCGCGGCCGGCCGGCTCGACGGCTTCTGGGAAGAGCCGCTCAAGCCCTGGGACATCGCGGCCGGAATCCTGATGATCCGAGAAGCCGGCGGCTATGTCTCCGACAAGGCCGGCGGCGGCGCCATGTTCGACAACGGCTCCATCGTCGCCGGAAACGAGGCGATCCACCGCCAGCTTCTGAAGACGCTCGGCCGGCCGGTCGGCGCCCGCTAGCAGGCCACCTGCGGTTTTGGTGACTTGCGGCAGGCTTGCCTTTCAATTTCGTCACAATTCCGTTTAGAGTCCGTCCGGGGTATGGGTCTGGCAGGAACTCGGGGCACGGATGTCATTTCTGAGATATTTCGGGGTTGGAGACTCGTCGACAGCGGCGGATTACGATCCCTATAAGGTGTCGTCGCCGCAGGTCTTCCTGCTGTCGATGCTGATCTTCCTGGCCATCGTCGCCTTCATAGCGGCGATCCTGACGCGCCAGATCCAGAGCGCATTTGCCACGAATCCCGGCCTGAACGGCCTGATTCTGGGCGTTCTGGCCGTCGGCATCCTGCTTGCCTTCACGCAGGTGACGCGTCTCTTCCGCGAGATCCGCTGGGTCAATTCGTTCCGCGCCGGATCGATCGGCGTCGAGCCGGTGCTCTTGGCGCCCATGAAGGGACTGCTCAGCCGGTCCTCCTCGACCTCGCTGTCGACCAACGCGATGCGCACCATGCTTGATTCGATCGCGACCCGGCTCGACGAGAGCCGCGACGTCTCGCGCTATCTCGTCGGCCTCTTGGTCTTCCTCGGCCTGCTCGGCACCTTCTGGGGCCTGCTTGCGACCATCGGCTCGATCGGCGACACGATCCAGGCGCTCGATCCGGGCTCGGGCGACACGTCGGTCGTGCTCGATTCGCTGAAGGCCGGACTGGCCGCGCCGCTCGCCGGCATGGGCACGGCCTTCTCGTCCTCGCTGTTCGGCCTCGCCGGCTCTCTCGTGCTCGGCTTTCTCGATCTCCAGGCCGGCCGCGCACAGACGCGCTTCTACACCGAGCTGGAAAACTGGCTGTCCTCGGTCACCGACCTCTCCTCGGACATGGCCCCCCAAGAGGCCGTCAACACGGGTTCCGCCGACGAGATCCGCGCCCTGTCGGAGCGGCTGCGCAACCTGCAGGAGACGGGCGGCGGCTCCAATCCGCGCATCGCCACCGCCATGGCCAATCTCGCCGACGGCATTTCCGGGCTGGTCAAGAACATGCGCAGCGAGCAGCAGATCATGCGCGACTGGGTCGAGGCACAGAGCCAGGAGCAGCAGGCGATGCGGCGCACGCTGGAGCGCATCGCCGATGCGCTGAAGAAGCGGGAGATGAACTGACTTGGCTCTCGCGCGCGGACGCCGCAGCGACCGGCGGATCGACTACTGGCCAGGCTTCGTCGACGCGCTGTCGACGCTGCTTCTCGCCATCATGTTCCTTCTGTCGGTCTTCGTGCTCGCGCAGTTCCTGCTCAGCCGCGAGATTTCCGGCAAGGACGAGGTGCTGACCCGCCTCAACTCGCAGATCAACGAGCTGACGCAACTTTTGGCGCTGGAGCGCTCCAACACGCAGGACGCCGAGGATTCGGTGGTCAATCTGCGGGCCTCGCTCGAGGCCGCCGAAAACGAACGGTCGCGGCTGCAGACCCTTCTGGCGCAGGGCGCGGGCCAGGATGCGGCGGCAACGCAGCGCGCCACCGAACTCGGCGACGAGCTGGATTCGCAGCGCCAGATCAGCCAGCAGGCGATGAGCCAGGTGGAACTGCTCAACCAGCAGATTTCCGCGCTGCGCAAGCAGATCGCCGCGCTGGAAGACGCGCTCGACGCGTCGGAGGCGCGCGACCGCGAATCCAACACCAAGATCGCCGACCTGGGCAAGCGACTGAACGTGGCGCTCGCCCAGCGCGTCCAGGAGCTGAACCGCTACCGCTCCGATTTCTTCGGCCGGTTGCGTGAAATCCTGTCGGACCGCGAGAACATCCGCATCGTCGGCGATCGTTTCGTCTTCCAGTCGGAGGTCCTGTTTCCCGTGGGCGCCCAGGTCATCAACGAACCCGGCCAGGTCGAGATGAAGAAGCTCGCCGACGCCATCATCGAGCTGCAGAAGGAAATACCGCCGGAGATCAACTGGGTGCTGCGCGTCGACGGCCATACCGACAGCACGCCGCTGTCAGGCGCCGGGCGTTATCGCGACAACTGGGAACTGTCGACCGCGCGCTCGACCTCGGTGGTGAAGTACCTGATCGACAATGGCGTGCCGGCCAACCGGCTGGTCGCCGCCGGCTTCGGCGAGTTCCAGCCGCTGGACACCGCCGATAGCGACGAGGCGCGGGCCAGGAACCGCCGTATCGAGCTGAAGCTCACCGAGCGCTAGTCGCGAGCTTTCTTTCGATAGGCGCTTGCTGGCCGCCTCTTTCCCTGTGGCATTGAGATATCGGTCCGGACCGGGTAGCTCGCTTCGTGGTAGCTTAGCAGCGTTGGGGAGACTGGCCGGAGACCCAAGAATTTGCCGAGTTCAGACGGAGTCATCACCCTTGTTGTAAGGGAAGCAACTACTTCTCTATCTTTCTGACTTTCGAGTATCCGCTTGAGGGCATAGTCCATCGTTAGAAAGCAAAAAATCTTATTGGCTTCGCATGTCGCAATGTGCATCGCGTCTTGGTTGTTTTTCTCGCCCAGTACGCGGACCAGCCCCTTGTATCTCGAAAGATCTGCTTCACCCAAATTGTCCGTCGGCATCGGTGGTGACGAGTTCCTGTTTGCCAAATAGTACTGGAAGTCAAATCGACCAATCATTTCGAGTTTGATGCCACGGAACACGTTGTAGTCGTAGTACGAATAGCCTTCGTACCGGCCTCCTGGATGGCCCCTGCGCTCATGCATAAGCTGAGGCGACGTGCACAAGGAGATGGAATTCTCTCTGGCAAGTGCAGCAAGTGCTGGAAGATAGCAGACATCATTGTACAATCGAGGGTTGCTTTCCTTGGAATGAACGGGCACCCGCGCCATGTAGCCATTTTCGACCTCCTTTCCCGCCCATAAACTTGTTCCGGTCGATATCCATGTAGTCTCGTGAGTAATCGAGTTGCCGAAAACGCTATTATCTATCAACACACGCTTGTCGCGTAGAACAAGCAATTTTTTCTGAGCGGTACGAAGTGATCTTGCCAGAAGCCAATTTACAAATTTTGGTAGGTGGGTGTATCTGATCTGTTCTCGATAGCGCCGGGCTTTCGAAGCGATATCAAGCAGGCGATTCACGTGCCACATCTCCATCAGGCCTCTGCAATCAGCGCCGCCAGCGCCAACGCCGCCGGCAGCGCCTGGATGAACAGGATTTTTCGCGAGGCGGTCGCCGCGCCGAACAGTCCGGCAACGAGGACGCAGGCCAGGAAGAACAGCTTTATCGAAAAGCCTGCCTCGCCCGCATAGAGCCCCCACGCGAGGCCGGCCACGAGAAAACCGTTGTAGAGCCCCTGGTTGGCCGCCAGTACCTTCGTTGCCGCGGCGAATTCCCGGGTCAGGCCAAAGGCCTTCCGTCCCAATGGCTTGTCCCACAGCACCATCTCCAGAATCACGATATAGACGTGGATCAGCGCGACGATCGCGACTAGAATATTGGTGATCATTTCCGGTTTCCTCGGCGGCGGCCCGTTCGCCAAATCCAGTTTGCACCTCTTTTGACCATGCCGATCGGCCCTCGGGCAAGGGAGCGGGGGTGGAACCGCCGAAACCGCAATGACGGTGTGGAGGGACGATGCCGAAAAACGCCGATGCGATCATCGTGGGCGCCGGTCTCGCGGGGCTGGTGGCCGCCGCCGAGCTTGCCGACGCCGGCAAGCGGGTGATCGTGCTCGATCAGGAGACGGAAAGCTCGCTTGGCGGGCAGGCCTTCTGGTCGCTCGGCGGACTGTTCTTCGTCGACAGCCCCGAGCAGCGGCGCCTGCGCATCAGGGACAGCCGTGCGCTTGCCTGGCAGGACTGGCTCGGCTCCGCCCAGTTCGACCGAGCGGAGGACTACTGGCCGTCGAGGGTGGCGCAGGCATTCGTCGAATTCGCGTCGGGCGAGATGCGCTCCTGGCTGCATGGCCAGGGCATGCGCTGGTTTCCCGTGGTGGGCTGGGCGGAACGCGGCGGCGCCCATGCGCATGGGCACGGCAATTCCGTGCCGCGCTTCCATGTCACCTGGGGCACGGGTCCCGGCGTGCTCGAACCTTTCGTGCGCCGCGTGCGCGCCCATGTCGGCAACCGCCGCATCGCGCTCAAATTCCGCCACCAGGCGAGCCGCCTCATCCGCACCAACGGCGTCGTCACCGGCGTGTCGGGTGAACTCTTGGAGCCGAGCACTGCCAAGCGCGGCCAGCAGTCCAGCCGGCGCGTCGTCGGCGGTTTCGAGTTCCACGCCGGCGCCGTCATCGTCACGTCGGGCGGCATCGGCGGCAATCTCGACCTCGTACGCAAGAACTGGCCGCGCGACCGGCTCGGCAGTCCGCCGCGCAACATGCTGTCCGGCGTGCCGCATCATGTCGACGGCCGCATGATCGCGGTAGCCGAAACGGCGGGCGTCGCCGTCATCAACACCGACCGGATGTGGCACTATGCCGAAGGCCTGCGCAACTGGGACCCGATCTGGCCCAACCACGGCATCCGCGTCCTGTCGGGCCCGTCCTCCCTGTGGTTCGACGCGCTCGGCAACCGGCTGCCCGCACCCTGCATGCCCGGCTTCGACACGCTGTCGACGCTGAAGCACATCCTGGCCACCGGCTACGATTATTCCTGGTTTGTCCTGTCCCAAAAGATCATCGAAAAGGAATTCGCGCTGTCGGGCTCGGAGCAGAATCCGGACCTGACGTCGAAAAGCTGGATGGCCGTCCTGAAGAGCCGGCGCGGCAAGGGGGCACCGGCGCCGGTGGAGGCCTTCAAGGAGAAGGGCAAGGATTTCGTCGTGGCCGCGACCCTGCCGGAACTGGTCGCCGGCATGAACAGGCTGACCGGCAAGCCGATGATCGAGCAAGCCCGCATGCTCGAAATCATTTCCGCACGCGACCGCGAGATCGATAATCCCTACGCCAAGGACGCGCAGGTCAATGCCATTCGCAGCGCCCGGGTCTATCTCGGCGATCGGCTGGTTCGTGTCGCGAAACCGCACAAGATCCTCGACCCCGCCAACGGTCCGCTGATTGCGGTCAGGCTCAACATCCTCACCCGCAAGACGCTGGGCGGGCTACATACGAACCTCGACGGTCAGGCGCTCGATCCGGTCGGCCGGCCGGTTCCAGGCCTCTATGCCGCCGGCGAGGTCGCCGGCTTCGGCGGCGGTGGTTATCATGGCTACAACGCGCTGGAGGGCACGTTCCTCGGCGGCTGCCTGTTTTCGGCGCGCAATGCCGCCAGACACGCGGTGGAACTGATCTGAGGGCCGCGCTCTTTTCAGGACTCGTAGTCTGTGTCGTCGTCCATGTCCGGCCGTATCTCGGATTGTTGGCCGTGGAGAATTGACACGATGATGATGTTCTCGCCGTCAATGTCGTAGTCAAGCAGATAGTCCCCCACGACCAGCCTCCGCGAGCCTTTGACGGGAAGCCGCTCGATACCCCGTCCCAAGTCAGGAAAGCGGGTCAGGTTGCGCTGTGCCTCTCTCATTCTTGCGAGAAAGGCCGCTGCTGCCTTCGGGCTGTGATCTCTCAGATAGGCGGCTTCGGTACGCAGATAGGCGCGCGCACTTCCGGAAAGCCGGACTTTCATCAGGCCACCTTGCGGCCGATGATCCCTTCCAGCTCAGACAGTACCGTCTCCATGTCGTGAACGTCCCCGTTGGCCGCCTCTTCGCGCCCCTGCCGAACCGCCAATATCTCGGCACCCTCTCTGGCTAGATAGAGTCGCATGGCTCGCACCATAACCCAGCTGCGCGACCGATCGCAGGTCTCGGCAATGGCCTCGATCGCCTCGAGCACGTCGGTCGGCATGCGCAATGTCAACGGATCGGAAAGGGTCGGACGCAGCATCGAAGGCTCCTCTTGCAATACGCCGTATTACAATTCTGCCCTTCACCAGTCAATGCGCCGTGCCTACTCCGCTGCCCGCTTGAACGCGCCGTCGCCGTCGGTGAACTGCAGCGCGGCGAGGCGGGCGTAGATGCCGCTGTCGCGCACCAGGCTCTGGTGGGTGCCTTCCTCGACGATGCGACCCTCGTCCATGACGAGAATGCGGTCGGCCTTGAGCACGGTCGCCAGCCGGTGGGCGATGACGATGGTGGTGCGGCCCTTCATCAGCCGTTCCAGCGCCGTCTGCACCAGCGTCTCGCTCTCGGCGTCGAGCGCCGAGGTTGCCTCGTCCAGCAGCAGGATGGGGGCGTCGCGCAGGATGGCGCGGGCGATCGCCATGCGCTGGCGCTGGCCGCCCGACAGCGTCACGCCGCGTTCGCCGATCTCGGTGTCATAGCCTTTCGGCAGTTTCCGGATGAACTCGTCGGCCAGAGCCTCGCGTGCCGCGGCCTCGATCTCTTCGGCCGAAGCATCCGGGCGGCCGAAGCCGATATTGTCGCGCGCGGTGGCGGCAAACATGGTCACGTCCTGCGGCACGATGGCGATGCGCCGGCGCACGGCATCCGGATCGGCGTCGCTTATGTCGACGCCGTCGACCAGGATCGCGCCCGACTGCGGATCGTAGAAGCGCAGGATCAGCGAAAACACCGTGCTCTTGCCCGCGCCCGACGGGCCGACGATCGCGACGGTCTCGCCTGCCTTCAAAGAGAAGCTCAGATGGCTCAGCGTCGGCTGGTCTGGCCGCGCCGGATAGGCAAACGACACGTCGCGGAATTCGACCAGCCCCGTGGCCTGCGCGGGCAGCGGCTTTGGATGGTGCGGCGCCCGGATCACCGGCTCTTCTTCCAGCAGTTCGGTCAGCCTCTCGGCGGCGCCTGCGGCCTGGCTGAGCTCGCCCCAAACCTCCGACAGCGCGCCGAGCGCGCCGGCCGCAAAGACCGAGTAGATCAGGAACTGGCCGAGCGTGCCGGCCGACAGGTTGCCGGCAAGCACGTCGCGCGAGCCGAACCAGAGCACCGCCACCACCGAGGAGAAGATGGTGAAGATGGCAAAGAAGGTGAGGAAGGCGCGCGCGAAGACCGAGGAGCGCGCCGCTTCGAAGGCGGATTCCACGGCCCGCGAAAAACTCGACGTTACCAGCGACTCGTTGGTGAAGGCCTGCAGCGTGCGGATCGAACCGATCTGCTCGCCGGCATAGGCCGAGGCCTGCGCCAGCGTGTCCTGGGCGGCGCGCGACTTGCGTCGCACCGAGCGACCGAAGGCAACAAGCGGAAGGACGATGATCGGGATGGCCGCGATGACCAGGCCCGACAGTTTCGGGCTGGTCACCACCATCATGCCGACGGCGCCGATGCCGAGGATGGTGTTGCGCAGCGCCAGCGAAGCGGTTGCGCCGACGGCCGACTTCACCTGCGTGGTGTCGGCCGTCAGCCGCGACACGATCTCGCCGGACTGCACCATGTCGAAGAAGCCGGGCGACAGGGTGGTCACATGCGAGAAGACGTCGCGGCGCAGATCGGCGACGACCCGTTCGCCAAGCGTGATGACGAAGTAGTAGCGGCAGGCCGAGGCGACGGCGAGGACCGCGGCGATCACGACCAGCATCGTGAAATAGCTTGAGATCAGCGCCGAATCCGAGACCGAGAAGCCGTGGTCGATCATGCGCCGGACGGCGAGCGGCAAGGTCAGCGTCATCGCGGCCGCGGCAAGCAGCGACACGCAGGCGCCGAGGACCAGTCCCTTGTAGCGCAGCATGTAGGGCAGGACGCGTCTCAGGGGCCGGAGCGAGCGCCTTTTTGTCTCTGCCATGGTTTCCTTCCGAGCGGTCCGCTTGTCCTGCCCGCCGGCCTTGTGATTCAATTTCGCCTGATGTATAGGCTCGCCGACCGTTTTAGAAGCCGTGGCCACTCAATAGCTGCGGCTTCTGGTTTTAACAAAGGGCGCATCGCCGCAGGCTTCCCGCCGCGCATGCGCCACATAGCCGGGATCACTGACATGAAGAGCGATATCCATCCGAACTACCACACGATCAAGATCGTGATGACCGACGGCACCGAATACATGACGCGCTCGACCTGGGGCAAGGAGGGCGACACGATGAACCTCGACATCGACCCGACCACCCACCCGGCCTGGACCGGCGGCTCGCAGACCCTGCTCGACCGCGGCGGCCGCCTGTCGAAGTTCAAGAAGCGCTACGAAGGCCTCGGCATGTAATCTGCCGGCTTTTGCTGGACTGTTTCAGAACCCCGCTTCGGCGGGGTTTTTTGTTGCCGGGAGGCTTGGTGGTGCGTCCTTCGACAGGCTCAGGATGAGGACCCCCCGAGCTACCCCTCTGCGATAAGACCGTCCGCGAAGGCCACTCTCGTCATTTTGCGCTAAATGCGCCGACGCTTCTCATTCTGGGCTGTCCGCGCCAACGATCCTCATCCTGAGCTTGTCGAAGGACGCACAACCAACCCTCACACTTTCTTCCGATCGCTATGCCCGAGATCCCGCCCGGGCCAGGCGTGATCCCGCACCAGTTGCTTGAGCCTTGCCGCCTCGGGAAAGCCGCCGTCGCGCTTGCGGTCCCAGATCAGATCACCGTCACAGGTGATCGTGAAGATGCCGCCTGTTCCAGGCACCAGCGCGACCTCGCCAAGCTCCCCGGCGAAGGTCGACAGCAGTTCCTGTGCCATCCAGGCGGCGCGCAGGAGCCAGTGGCACTGGGTGCAGTAGGTGATGCGGATCGCCGGCCTGTGGACGGCCTCGTCCGGGCCGGCCACCGCGTCGCTCATGCGGCGCTGAGCTTTGCCATGGTGGCGTCGTCGACCTCGAAATTGGTGTAGACGTTCTGCACGTCGTCGTCGTCCTCGAGCGTGCCGACCAGCTTCATCAGCGACTGCGCCCGCTCCTCGTCGACGGGGATGTTGGTCTGCGGCTTCCAGATCGACTTGACGGACTCGGCCTCTCCAAGCGCCGTCTCGAGCGCCTTGGCAACGTCACCCATGCTCTCGAAGGAGCAATAGATCGTGTGGCCGTCCTCGTCGGACTGCACGTCGTCGGCGCCGGCCTCGATCGCTGCTTCCAGCACCGCGTCGGCGCTGCCGGCGCTTGCGGGATACTGGATCTCGCCGGCGCGGTCCCACATGAAGGACACCGATCCGGTTTCGCCGAGCGCGCCGCCGGCCTTGGTGAAGGCCGCGCGGACATTCGACGCCGAGCGGTTGCGGTTGTCGGTCAGCACCTCGACGATGACGGCGACGCCGCCCGGGCCATAGCCCTCGTAGCGGACTTCCTCGTAGTTCTCCGCGTCGCCCATCGACGCCTTGTTGATGGCGCGCTGGATGTTGTCCTTGGGCATCGAGACCGCCTTGGCGTTCTGCACGGCGAGCCGCAGGCGCGGGTTCATCGCGACATCGGGCGTCCCGCTCTTGGCGGCAACCGTGATCTCGCGCGCCAGCTTCGAGAACATCTTGGAACGCACGGCGTCCTGCCTGCCCTTGCGGTGCATGATGTTCTTGAACTGCGAATGGCCGGCCATGGCGCTCCCTCTCGTCTGAAAAACCTGTCTGGAATGGGCGGGCTTATAGATAAGTCGGCTGAAAACGTCCAGACGCGGGCCCGATGTGGCTCGCGAAAACGTGACCGCGCGGGCTGCGCGCGCACTTTCCAGCGCGATCTCCTTCGCTACCTTGACGATGAGAACCCTCTGCCGGGAGACCGCCATGACGCCGCTGCGCCTGATCGCCGCCTGCCTCGCCATCGTCTGCCTCGTGCCGCTCCGGGCGTCGGCCCAGGATGATCCCGTTCCCAGCCGCTGCATGGCGATCGCGCAGGCCCTGCCGACGGTCACCTTTGCGAGCTTCACGCCGGTCCAGGCAAAGTCGGACGGCGTGGTGACGATCACCTATGCCGGGCATTCGACCTATCTCATCGACACGCCGGCCGGCGTGCGCATCGCCACCGATTTTTCCGGCGTCTATGGCGGCAGCCCTGCGCCGCGCGTCGCGACCATGAACAAGGCGCACCGCACGCATTTCACCGATGCGCCGGATCCGGCGATCGAGCACGTTCTGCGCGGCTGGAACCCGGACGGCGGAGCGGCCCGCCATGCGGTCGTGGTCGACGACGTCTATATCCGCAACGTCCCGACCGACATCCGCAGGTTCGGCGGCGAACTGGAGCGCGACGGCAATTCCATCTTCATCTTCGAGGTCGCCGATCTCTGCATCGGCCACCTCGGCCATCTTCACACCAGCCTCAACGACGCGCAGTACGGCGCCATCGGCCGGCTCGACGTGCTGATGGTGCCGGTCGACGGCGGCATGACGCAGTCGCTCGGCACCATGACCGAGATCGCCGACCGGCTGCATTCGTCCCTGGTTCTGCCGATGCATCGGCATTCGACGCCGATCAGCGAATTCACCGGGCTGATGGGCGACAGCTTTGCCGTCGAGTTCCGCGCCAGCCGCTCGATCGACGTCTCGCTGCGCGACCTGCCTCGTCGGCCGACGATCGTCATTCTGGAGGGCGTATAGCGCATACACCTCGCTGTGCTCGCCAGGACGAGCGATCTTCTCGGACGGTGGTGTCGGGGCCGACGCCTGCCGAACGTCCTCGGGAGGTCAAACAAGGAGGAAGACCGATGTATGTCGACGGATTCGTGCTCGCGCTGAACAAGAACAGCCTCGATGCCTACAAGGCGATGCTCCCCGAGATGGTGACCTTCTTCAAGGCGCAGGGCGCCACGCAGTATGTGGAATGCGTCGGAGACGATGTGCCCTATGGCAAGCTGACTTCGTTCCCCCGCGCCGTCATGGCGACGGACGACGAGGTCGTCATCTTCTCCTGGATCGTCTACCCCTCCAAGGAGGTCCGCGACGCCGCGAACCAGAAGATGATGTCCAATCCGGACATGGAGAAGCTGATGGAAGGCATCGACATGGACGGCAAGCGCATGATTTTCGGCGGCTTCACGCCGATCAGCGGGCTTTGAGCCCCGCCGCGCGAAGGTTTGGGGATCGCAATCAGACGCGTTTCTTGGTCTGCTCCTCCACGTGCTGGCGCAGGACGCGGTTGATTGCGGTCTGATAACCGCTGCCCTCGGCATGATCCTTGAACCAGCCGATCACATCGGCATCGAGACGGATCGTCACCGGTTGCTTGAGGGGGCGATAGAACGCCCCCCGCCGCGCGAGCGCCCAACTTTCTTCAGGCGCCTCGGGTATGTCGGTCGTATCGATCTCGCTATCGGCCAAGTTCGCCAGGTACTCCAGTTCGGCAAGTTCGCTCTTGCTAAGGCTCTTCTTGATCATAGCGCCTCCTTTCGTGCGGAGTGGCTTTCCGGGCCCCGATGATCCGCACCCACTCGTCATCGTCCTGGTCTGGATAGACGTGTACGACGAGTAGCACAGTCACCATGCCGACCAGCCCGATGGCATGCCACCGTTGCTCGCCATCCACGATCCGATCGGGCAGAATCAGGACGTTGGGATCGTCAAATACATTGCAGCCTGTCTCGAAAGACACGCCATGCTTGGCCAGGTTGCTCCTGGCTTTTGCAGGGTCCCATTCGTAGCGCAGGCGTAGCGCAGGGCAGTCTCGTCAATACATAATTGTACGTACAGAAGGATTATTCGTCAAGAGCCGGGTTCCTACGCCCGCACTCTCGCTTCGCTGCCTAATTCGCCTTCCTCCGCCTCGCCAGCATGTTGAGCCCCTCGACCAGTGCCGAGAAGCCCATGGCGGCGTAGATGTAGCCCTTGGGCACATGGAAGCCCATGCCGTCGGCGATCAGCGTCATGCCGATCATCAAGAGGAAGCCCAGCGCCAGCATGACGATGGTGGGGTTCTTGCCGATAAAGTTGGCGAGCGGCGTCGCGGCCAGCAGCATCACCGTCACCGCGGCGATGACGGCGATGTACATGATGGCGATATGATCGGTCATGCCGACCGCGGTGATGATGGAATCGATGGAGAAGACGAGATCGAGCAGGAGAATCTGGAAGATCGCGCCTGCCATGGAGAGCTGAAGCGTCTCGCCCAGCATGTTGTCCTTGCCGTCGTGGGGATCGACCGTGTGGTGGATCTCCTTCGTCGCCTTCCACACCAGGAACAGGCCGCCGGCGATGAGGATGAGGTCGCGCCAGGAGAAGGGGTGATCGAACAGGGTGAAGACAGGAGCGGTCAGCTGCACGATGAAGGATATCGTCGCGAGCAGCACGAGGCGCATGATCAGCGCCGCTCCGATGCCCAGCCGGCGAGCCCGTGCGCGCTGATGCTCCGGAAGCTTGTTGGACAGGATCGAGATGAAGATCAGATTGTCGATGCCAAGCACGATCTCAAGAATGACGAGTGTGGCGAGAGCAATCCAGGCGGTCGGATCGCTCGTCCAGTCGAAGAAGCCGAGAAGCCATTCCATGATGATGATCCGTGTTGGCCGGTATCGGGCGCGCGGGAGGGGAAATCGTGGCTGGAGAGGTAGGCCGGTGGGCTGGCCCCGTCAATGTGCCGCTTAACGCCAGAAGGCCGGAATCGTTTCTTCGAGGCGCGGACCCAGCCTCAACGGCGCGACCTTTTCAGCCAAGCCGGTCGAGTCGGAGATTTCCACGCCCACGCCGCAGATGGTCGCCGGCCCGGTGGCCGCCTCGAAGCGACCCTTGGGCACCTTCGACAGAAAGCGGTTGAGCGGCTCCTCCTTGTCCATGCCGAGCGACGAATCATAGTCGCCGCACATGCCGGCGTCCGACATGTAGGCGGTTCCGCCGGTCAGGATCTGGTGGTCGGCCGTGGGCTGGTGGGTATGGGTGCCGACGACGAGGCTGACGCGTCCGTCGACGAAATGGGCAAAGCACATCTTTTCCGACGTCGCTTCGGCGTGGAAATCGACAACCACCGCGTCGGCCTGCTCGCCCAGCGGGCAGGCGGCCAGTTCCCGCTCGGCGGCCTGGAACGGGTCGTCGAGTTCGGGATGCATGAAGACGCGACCCATGATGTTGGAGACGAGCACTCGCGCCCCGTTGCGGGCGATGTAGAGGCCCGAGCCCCGGCCCGGCGTGCCGCGCGGAAAATTGGCGGGGCGCAGGAAGCGATCCTCGCGCGCGGCAAACACCAGCGCCTCGCGCTGGTCCCAGACATGGTTGCCCGTGGTCACGACATCGGCGCCGGCATTGATGGTTTCGCGGAAGATCTCTTCGGTGATGCCGAAGCCGCCGGCTGCGTTCTCGCCGTTGACGATGACGAAGTCGAGCGCGAGATCGGCGATCAGGCCGGGCAGTTTTTGCCATACCGCCGTGCGGCCGGTCTTGCCGACCATGTCGCCGAGAAAGAGGAGTCTCATCCGGTCCGTTGTCCCGAGGCAAGGGAAACCGCGCCATCGTGGCTCCCTTGAATTCCTTATCGGTCCGGGACGAACCGGCGCAAGCCGCTTTCGGTCAGGATTTCGGGAATGACGACATCGTGCGCCTCGTCGGGCACGCGCTCGACCTCCTGGCAGTCGAAGGCGATGCCGATCAGGCGCGGCGCGCGGCCCGCCGCGGTTAGCCTGGCGATGGCGCGGTCGTAGAAGCCGGCGCCATAGCCGATGCGGTGGCCGCGCGCGTCGAAAGCGGCGAGCGGCACCAGCATCACGTCGGGGTCGAGGACTTCCGCCTCGGGGCCGGGGCCCGCCGTGCCGAAGCCCATGTCGATCAGTGGCGCGCCACGCACAAGCTCGCGAAACACGATCGTCTCGCGGTCGACGATGGCCGGCAGGCAAAGTCGCGCGCCCTTGTCGCGCAGCGCCGAAAGTGCCGGCCGGATGTCGACTTCCGAGCGGATCGGCCAGAAGCCCGACACGACCGTGCCGGGATCGAAGGCGATCGTCGTCGCAAGCCTGTCGGCCATGCCGAGCGCGGCTTCGATGCGCCACGTGGCATCGAGGGCGTCGCGCCGGGCGAGCGCCTGGAGGCGGAGCTGCTTCTTCTGATCTTTCAGCGGATTCATGGCAGCACGATAGAACAGGCGGGGGAGGGGCAGCGTGGCGGAATCGACCTCCGCTTCGGCCTGAGCGAACTTTAGGCCGCACTGCGGTTGGTAAGGAAAGTGACGATCCACACAACCGGTGGAGAGGGGATCCCGGGAACCTACAAAGTAGGTGGGCGCCGTATGAGAAAACCCACGGGTCTTCCCAGGGACAGCTCCCTAGGGATCAATAAGGCCCCGGGGAAAATGGTCTCCTGTCGGGAAGCACAGATCGTCACGCCCAATATAGGCCGTTGCCGATGCGCATGCCAGAGGTCATTGCAGGCTGTTTGCCCTCTTTGCGATGCGTGCCTGCCAGAGAACAAGTGCCGGAACGATAAGCAGTTCGGCCACGAGGCCGTAGCGGTGGCCGGTTGTCGGGGGCCCTGCCGCCATCAGGGATGCGAACCGCCCGAGGCCGCCGCAGAAGGTGAGCGCGGCAAGCAGCCGGAAGCGCTCCGTCTTCTGTTCGATATCGGGGATGCAGCTGTACCAGGCGATGCCGACGGCAACGAAGACACCGGACAGGAAGCGCAGATGGCTGTCGAGATCGGCCGGCCACGGCGCCTGTGCTCGAAGAAAGCCGGGTCCCGTCAGCACGCCCTCGAACCCAGCCAGCACGGGGACCGCGGCAAGCAGGGCGACGGTTGCCTGCAGACATCGTTTCTCGGATTGGGGGTTCACCGTGGCTGTTTCCTTTGCTGGCCATGCTCGGGCAGGGCCATGAAGCAGCAACGGCCCGGCCACCAAAGGGTTTCACATCCGTGCTGTTGCATGACGCCGCTGGCCTTGCGCGGGCCCTGCCGGCTCCCTACCCTGACTCCGACATCTGATTTGCTGGGCAATGACATGCGTTTTGAAGGCACGGCGGCCTATGTGGCCGACAAGGATCTGATGGTTGCGGTCAACGCTGCCATCGCGCTGGAGCGGCCGCTCCTGGTCAAGGGCGAGCCTGGCACGGGCAAGACCGAGCTGGCGCGCCAGATCGCGGCCTCGCTCGGGCTGGACCTCATCGAGTGGCATGTGAAGTCGACGACGCGGGCGCAGCAGGGGCTCTACGAATACGACGCCGTTTCCCGCCTGCGTGACAGCCAGTTGGGCGACGCGCGCTTCAACGACATCGGCAACTACATCAAGCGTGGCAAGCTGTGGGAGGCTTTTGCTGCCAACCGCAAGGTCGTCCTGCTTATCGACGAGATCGACAAGGCCGACATCGAGTTTCCCAACGATCTCCTGCAGGAACTCGATCGCAACGAATTCTTCGTCTACGAGACCGGCGAGACGATCAAGGCCACGGTGCGGCCCATCGTCATCATCACCTCCAACAACGAGAAGGAGCTGCCGGATGCGTTCCTGCGCCGCTGCTTCTTCCACTACATCCGCTTCCCCGAGGCCGACACGCTGGCCAGGATCGTCGAGGTTCACTATCCCGGCATCAAGCAGACGCTGCTGCGCGCCGCGCTGACGCAATTCTACGAGATCCGCGATGTGGCAGGTCTGAAGAAGAAACCGTCGACCTCCGAGGCGCTCGACTGGATCCGGTTGCTCGTCTCCGACGACGTGCAGCCGGAGGATCTGCGCTCCGATCCGAAAAACATGCTGCCGAAACTGCATGGCGCGCTGCTCAAGAACGAGCAGGACGTTCATCTCTTCGAGCGACTGGCCTTTCTGGCGCGGCGGAACGGGTGAGTTGCGCGGGGTGGATGGCCGGAGCGCCTCGCTTTGCCCAGCAACACTGATCCGGTGGGGATAGAATCCAGCGCCATCTCCAACGAAATCAACATCTTCGACGATTTCTGCCCGTAATCCATGCCCACCCCCGCGACAACAGCGAGAATGGCTGAGCAACAGGAGGCACGGGATGAACGCGGCAGGACGGGACTTTCGAGCATTGAGCCGCATCGCGGCACTGCTCGTAGCGCTTTCCGTCCTCGCGGAACGTGCGGGCGGCATTGCGTTTCCTGTCCGCTGGATCGTTCTCGCCATCCTGCGCCGCGCCGAGAGCGTGGCACATGGGTTTGTCGTCGACGCGACACAGGCGACGGTGCCGTATTTCCACGATGAATGGGAGGCAGACAACCGCCCCCTTGATGCCGTGTGGCTTGCCTGGCGCTTCCAGCTGCTTGCAGCGATGCTCGGCGCGCTCATGCGTCTGGCGAGCGGTGCCGACACTTGGCACGCCGGCCTGGATCGCGCCGCGGGCGGCCTGGTGTCACGCCGCGTCCTCATGACCTGCGGCGGCTGCGCGCCGATGCCAAACGACACTTCGTAGTGTCGGGTTTCCTCGGCAACTCGCCATTGATTCATGTCTCGGCTGCGCAGACAGGCTCTGCGCGGCCCGACCGGCGTTGCCTGAGGCGACTTGGATCCTCCCCCGTTGAGCCGGCGAGGAACCGGAGCCGTTGCGCCCCCATGAGGAAGGCGAAGGGTGATTTGCCAGATGCAAAAGCAGGCGGGTCAACAAAAAGTTCGCTCTGCTCCAAGACGACCGGCGGCCGGCGTTCTAAGGTGCGGACTGCTCAAGGGAAACTCGACATCATGGCCGACATCATCATCCGCCCACTCCAGCAATCCGACCATGCCGACTGGCGCCGGCTGTGGACCGCCTATCTCACCTTCTACGAAACGAAACTGCCGGAGGAGGTATATGCCTCGACCTGGCAGCGGCTGTTTTCCGATGGCGAGTTCGAGCCGAAGGGGTTTATCGCGCTGCTGGACGGCAAGGCGGTCGGCCTGACGCACTACCTCTACCATCGCTCCGGCTGGTCACTGGTGAACAACTGCTATCTGCAGGATCTGTTTTCCGATGCGGATGTGCGCGGCAAGGGCATCGGCGCCGCGTTGATCGAGGCGGTCAGGGTGGAGGCGGGAAAGATCGGCGTCACCAATGTCTACTGGATGACCCACGAGACCAATGCCACCGCGCGCAAACTCTACGACCGCGTGGCGCGAAAGACTGGGTTCATCGAGTATGATCTGCTATGAGTCAGGCTTGGGCGGCATCCCTGAGGCTCATGACCTCTATCGATCTGCCGATGAGCTTTCTGGTGAACTTGGTATCCGCAGAGACCAACGCGCATTTTTCGCGCATCGCCAGGGCGGCGAACATGCAGTCGTAGGCAGGATGTTCGATGGCGACGGAAAGGCGAAAGGCATCGAGTAGCAATTCGCGGGTCGGTACGAGTTCGATCCTGTCTCGGCTCAGGGCTGCGATCGCCACTTCTGCTGCCTCGGTCGAAATATATGACCTACTCACCATCTTCCAGAGAGTGTTGGCACACTCCGGCACCAGAAGATCTGGAGCGATGAAACGAAACCGCCCTCGCAACGAAAGCGCTTCATCCGAATCCGGCTCGTCTATCACCCATTTGATCGCGATGTTGGAATCGACCACGGCGACCCGCATCAGCGTGAGTCACGATCCTCTCGGATCAGAACCTCGGAAGGTGGTCCGCCCCTGCCTTTTGTCATCTCTCGGGATCGAGCCGCCAACTCGTCCCAGGACAGGTCCGTTTCACTTTTCAGGGCCTGCTTCAGGATCTCCCGATGTTCTGCTTCCGCGGAGCGCCCATGACGCGCAGCCCTTTGCTTCAACTGGGCTACGAGCTTGTCGTCGAGATTTCGTACGTTCAGTGTGGCCATGAGAACGCCTCTCAATCGAATATTTGATGGCAATGCTATCATTTTGCTACCAAATGTCGAGTGCCCCCTCCGGTCACCCCTCTACGCCACAGGCTGATCATGTTCATTCCCTTCTTCCTCGAACTCAAGGCGGCCAAGGTTCCGGTCTCGCTGCGGGAGTTCCTGTCGCTCCTGGAGGCGATGGATGCAGGGCTCGTGGCCTACGACGTCGAGGGCTTCTACTACCTCGCCCGGGCGGCGCTGGTGAAGGACGAGCGCCACATCGACCGGTTCGACAAGGTTTTTGCGCAGGTCTTCAAGGGTTTGTCGGATCTCGCCGGGGAGGGTGGCCCGGAAGCGGTCGCGCTGCCGGAAGACTGGCTGCAGAAGCTCGTGGAAAAGCATCTGTCCGACGAGGATAGGAGACTGATTGAGGCGCTCGGCGGTTTCGACAAGCTGATGGAGACGCTGAAGCAGCGCCTGGCCGAACAGAAGGGCCGGCATCAAGGCGGGTCGAAGTGGATCGGCACCGCGGGCACCTCGCCCTTCGGCGCCTATGGCTACAATCCCGAAGGCGTGCGCATCGGCCAGGAGGAAAGCCGCCACCGCCGGGCGGTCAAGGTGTGGGACAAGCGCGAGTTCCGCAACTTCGACGATTCCGTCGAGCTCGGCACGCGCAACATCAAGGTGGCGCTGAAGCGCCTGCGGCGCTGGGTGCGCGAGGGAGCGGAAGACGAACTCGACCTGCCCGGCACGATCCATGCCACGGCCGAGCACGGCTATCTCGACGTCAAGACGAGGCCCGAGCGGCGCAATGCCGTGAAACTGCTGATGTTCTTCGACGTTGGCGGCTCGATGGACGACCACATCAGGAGCGTCGAGGAGCTGTTCTCGGCGGCGCGCGCCGAGTTTCGCCACCTCGAATATTTCTACTTCCACAACTGCCTCTACGAGGGCGTGTGGAAGGACAACAGACGCCGGCAGTCGGGAACGATGCCGACGCTGGACGTGATCAACAGGTTCGGGCCCGACTACAAGGCTGTCTTCGTTGGCGACGCGTCGATGAGCCCCTACGAGATCGCGCATCCGGGCGGGTCGGTCGAACACTGGAACCCCGAGCCCGGCGCGGCCTGGCTGTCACGCGTGCTCGCCAAATGGCCGAATGCCGTCTGGCTGAACCCCGTGCCGCAGCAGCACTGGGGCTATACGCATTCGATCGCGATGATCCGCGAGATCTTTGCCGAACGGATGTTTCCGCTGACGCTGGCCGGACTGGAGGCGGCGACGCGCGAATTGTCGCGGAGGCACTGACCGGATCAGATCAGCGTGGCGAGGATCAGCCAGAGCGCGGCACCGGTCTTCGCCGCCCCCTCCGTGGCAGGGCCCGCCCGGCCGGCGGTGCGCCAGACCGCGATGAACAGGAAAAGATTGTACGGCACCGGTGCGAAATGGACGGCGATGGCCAGCGGCGTCGGCGCCTTGAAGCCGAGCATCATGAGGGCAACGAAGGTGGAAACCAGGCTTATGGCGGTCGCGACGATCATCATGTCGCGCCAGAACAGCACGTTCAGCGAGCACTCGCCGCGCCAGCGCGAAACGAAGAACGCGACTGCCGGGTTTCCCCTCTGCTCAGGCCTCGGCTTGGCGTGGATGTTCATCGGCAGGCTGTCCAGTTGCCGGAATGGGTGCGTTCTCGAACGCAGTGTTGAAGATATGATCTATCGGCCCGGTGTCCAGTGGTGATTGCCATGCCTCACCAGCACCTCGGCCCGGCCAGGCTCGGACGCAGCGCGGACAACGCGGTCGCGTCGGTCTGGGGCGGGCAGAATGCCACATGCAAGGTTCAGCGGATTGGAACTGCGGACCTGGGCCCTACATCATGGTCATGAACAAGGTAACCGTCTGGTACGATGGCGACTGCCCGCTCTGTCGGCGCGAGATCAGCCTGATGCAGAGACTCGATCGGCGCGGCGCCATTGCCTTCATCGACGCAGCCACGGGCACGGGTGCGTGTCCCATCGACCGGCGCGACCTGCTCGCCCGTTTCCATGCCCTGGAGGATGGCAGGATGGTCTCGGGTGCGGAAGCCTTTGCCGCCATGTGGCGGGCTCTTCCCTTGCTGCGGCCGCTCGGGCTGCTGGCCCGCAACGCCATGGTGCTCGGCTTTCTGGAGCGGATCTATCTCGGCTTCCTGAAGGTGCGTCCGCGCCTGCAGAGGCACATCGCCCGGTGGGATGCGCGCAAGGCCAAGGCATGATGGCAGCGCAGGTATTGGAACCAGGTTCGGGTGAACTCAACGCCGCGCACCAGAGCGACAGCGTGGCCGTGGTGATCGGTGCCGCCGGCGGCATTGGTTCCGCTCTGCTTATTGCGCTGCTCGGTAGTGGGGAGTATCGCACTGTCGTCGCGCTGTCGCGGCAAAGTGATCCGCCGATCGACATCGAGGCCGAGGCGACAATTGCGGAGGCTGCCGCGCATGTGGGCGCGCTTGGCACGGTGCGCCTCATCGTGGACGCCACCGGGCTGCTGCATGGCTCTGGCGTCGACCCCGAGAAAAGCTGGCGTCAGCTCGATGCGGCACGTCTGGCCCGGTACTTCGCCATCAATGCGATCGGGCCGGCGCTCCTCATGAAGCATTTTCTACCGCTGCTGCCGCGTTCCGGGCCCGCCGTCTTCGCGACGCTGTCGGCCAAGGTCGGCAGCATTGCCGACAATGAACTCGGTGGCTGGTACGGCTACCGCGCCTCGAAGGCGGCGCTCAACCAGTTCGTCCGGACCGCCGCGATCGAGCTGCGCCGCAGCCGGCCCGACGCGATTTGCGTAGCGATCCATCCGGGCACGGTCGATACAGAGCTTTCGGCACCTTTTGCGAAAGCCGGCCTTGCCGTGCACACGCCGGACGACGCGGCGCACCGGATCCTGCGCTGTCTCAAGGGGCTGACGCCGCCGAACAGCGGCGGCTTCTTCGACCGCAACGGCGATCGGCTTCCGTGGTAGAATCTCCGTCCGTCCATCATCGTTGATCGATCAGCCAGTCGCGCACGCGGCGAGCAGGCTCGGTCAGAGCCTGGTTGCGGGGCCAGGCAACATGAAAGAATTTCCCCGTCCTCAGCACATGGCCGGCGACTTGCAACAACTGTCCGCGCTCGACCATGCCCTCGGTAAGGTGTCGCCAGCCCAGCCCGATGCCCTGGCCGTCAACCACCGACTGGACGACGGAAACATAGTCGTTGATCCGCAGGCCCCGAGGTGTGCGGCGGCCGTCAATGCCAGCCGACTGAAACCACTCGCTCCAGGTCGCCGCCGGCCGGTGCGGCTCCTCGAGGTGGATCAGTCGATGCGCCAAAAGGTCCTCGACCGTTTCCGGCAGGCCGTGGCGCGCGGCGTAGGACACGCCGCAGATCGCATAGATCTCTTCAGGCGCAAGCGGCTGCAATTCATAGTGCGGCCAGTCGGGCGTGGCGCCGCCGCGAATGCCCAGCGGAATGTTCTCGGCAACGAGGTCGACGTCGCGGTCGGCGGTCTGGATCCGCAGATCGACGTCGGGAAGATCCTCGCGGAATTGCTGCAGGCGCGGCACCATCCAGAAGGAAGCAAACGCGGTGGAAGCCGACAGTGTGACATGTGGCCCGGACGAGACAGAGCGCAGAGCCTCCGCGGACTTCTGGATGTGTGACAGGCCAAGCGACACGTCGGCAAAAAACCGCGCGCCAGCCTGGGTCAGTCTTACGCCGCCATGGCCCCGGCTGAACAGCAGCGTTCCGAGCTGCCTTTCCAGGCGTCCGATCGCATAGGACACCGCGGCCTGCGTCATCGCCAGTTCGCGGGCAGCCGCAGTGAAGTTCAGATGCCGCCCGGCGGATTCGAATACGATGAGGCCACCGGCGGATGGCAGGAGATGACGAAGACTTCCCATAAGCCCAGTTTATCGAGGTGATGACATTTTTCCAGCGTCACAACGGTCATAATGCCTACTAAAGTGAACGGCGCCGGCAGTGGAGCGAGAGATGAGTATTGCGGAATTGGGCGGTGCGCCTGTCGCCAAGCGGGCCCGGGGCGGCGGGCGTGTCGCGCGGCGCGAGATGCGCAGCCATGGCTCCGAAGGTCTGAGCCGTCCCTACATCGTCCGCAACATACCGACATATGACATTCTCTCCGAAGAGAACCTGTTGCGCATCGAGGCCACCGCAGACCGCATTCTCGCGGAGATCGGCATCGAGTTTCGCGACGACCCGGCGGCGATCGATCACTGGAAACGGGCAGGCGCCAAGATCGAGGGTGTGCTGGTCAAGTTCGCGCCTGGCATGCTTCGCGAAATCCTGAAGACCGCGCCGGCGAGCTTTACCCAGCATGCGCGCAATCCGGCGGCCTCGGTCGAGATCGGCGGCAAGAGCGTCGTCTTTTCGCCGGCCTATGGCTCGCCCTTCGTCATGGATATCGACAAGGGCCGCCGCTACGGCACCATCGAGGACTTCCGTAACTTCGTGAAGCTGGCACAGTCTTCGCCCTGGCTGCACCATTCCGGCGGCACCATCTGCGAACCTGTCGATGTGCCGGTCAACAAGCGCCATCTCGACATGGTCTACAGCCATATCAAATATTCCGATCGCGGCTTCATGGGCTCGGTGACTGCCGAAAGCCGTGCCGAGGATTCCATCGACATGGCGCGGATCGTGTTCGGCGAAGCGTTCACGGACGAGAACTGCGTCATCCTCGGCAATGTCAACGTCAACTCGCCGCTCGTCTGGGACGCGACCATGACGACGGCGCTGCGCGCCTATGCACGCGCCAACCAGGCCGCCGTGGTCGTGCCGTTCATCCTCGGTGGTGCGATGGGGCCGGTCACCAATGCCGGCGCAATCGCCCAGTCGCTAGCCGAGACCATGGCCGGCTGCGCCCTGACCCAGCTGGAGCGGCCGGGCGCTCCGGTGATCTTCGGCAATTTCCTTTCGTCGATGTCGCTCAGGTCCGGCTCGCCGACCTTCGGCACGCCGGAGCCGGCGATCGGCTCGATGGTGATCGGGCAGTTGGCACGGCGGCTCAACCTGCCGCTGCGCTGCTCCGGCAATTTCACCACCTCGAAGCTGCCCGACGCGCAGGCGATGAACGAGGCGACCATGTCGATGCTGGCGGCCGTTCATTGCGGCGCCAACTTCATCCTGCATTCGGCGGGATTTCTCGATGGGCTCCTGTCCATGTCCTACGAGAAGTTCGTGATGGATGCCGATTTCTGCGGCGCGCTCCACACCTATCTCGACGGAGTGAAGATCGACGACAACCAGCTTGCGCTCGACGCGTTCACCGAGGTCGGCCCGGGCAGCCATTTCTTTGGATGTGCCCACACGATGCAGAACTACGAGACGGCGTTCTGGGACAGTGACATCGCCGACAACGAGCCCTTCGAGAAATGGGAGGCAGCCGGCTCCGAAGACGCCGCGATCCGGGCAAATCGGCGCTGGAAGAAGGCGCTGGCCGAGTATCAGGCGCCACCGCTGGACGAGGCGATCGACGAGGCGCTGCAGGAGTTCATGGCCCGCCGGAAGGCCGACGCGGCGGACGCCTGGTACTGAGACGACTGAAATGGCGCCGGCAACATCGGGAGGAACCATCGAACTCTTCAGGAGCAATGAAGACCGCGTCCCAGCAGTCGTCGAGCGGATGGCGCTGGCGACCCGGCCCGGGAGGATGGACCGGCCCGATGGATTATTTCACCAACCCGAACCATCACCGCCGCTATGCCAAGCTTCCTCTCGGGTGAGCCAGTGCACGCTCGGGCTGGCATAATCGTGCCGTGGCCGGCATGGTCGTTTCTCACTGAATGCGGAGATTACCATGAAGACCCTGATGCTGACGCTCGCCTTTGCACTTTCGGCACCATTGTCCGCGCTGGCTGGCGCGCCGGCCGATCTGGTGAAGAGCTTTTACACGCCCGTCGGCTACGAGGCCGACCCGGCCGTGCGCGACAGGTTTGTCGACCCGGCCAGGGCATTGTTCGAGAAGAATGACAAGGCGTCCGAACGGGGCGACATCTGCATAGACTTCGTACCGTCGATCGATGCCCAGGATCTGGATCAGTCTGTCATCGACCGCACGCTGAAGCTTGTTGAAAATGTGGATGGCGACGCAGCGACCGTGACCGCGAGTTTCGATCTCTTTGCCGGCGAGAATGGATCCTCCCGCATCATCCTCTGGTCCTTGGTCAAGGCCGAAGGTGCATGGAAAGTGTCCGACATCGCCTCTCAGACCAATGGCTGGACACTCGGCACGCTGGGATGCGGCGAGGAATAGGCAGGGTGGCTGTGAGGTCGATCACGGGAATGAGACGGAACGGCTGGCGTGCAGGATACGTTCGGGCTTCTGTGAAACGACCCAGGAGACGACAATGCCCATCACCATGACCCGCCGCGCGACACTGACGCTTGGTGCCGCTGCCGCGGCAAGCGCTCTCTTTGCTCCCCATCTTGCCAGTGCCGCCGTCCCCTTCGAGCAACCGCCCTTGCCCTATGGCGAGGATGCGCTTGCCCCGCAGATCTCGGCACGCACCGTGGGCCTGCATTACGGCAAGCACCACAAGGCCTATTTTACCAAACTGAACGAATTGGCTCCGGGCACGAAATATGCCGACATGTCGCTCGAGGAGGTGGTCATTTCTTCGAAGAAGGACGGAGATGACAAGATCTTCAATCAGGCCGGGCAGGCGTGGAACCACGTTTTCTACTGGGAACAGTTCAACGGGGGTCCGGCAGCGCCCGCCGGGCGGTTCGCCGAAGCGATAGAGCGTGATTTCGGCGGCGTCGAGGCGATGGTCGAGGCTTTTGGCAAGGAAGCCGACACCGTATTCGGGACGGGCTGGGTCTGGCTGGTCTCGAGCGACGGAAAGCTGTCGCTGAAGGGCTATCCGGACGCCGGCGGGCCATTGCCCGATGGCACCACGCCGCTGGTCGGCATCGACCTGTGGGAGCACGCCTACTATCTCGACTACGAGAACCGGAAGGCAGAACATATCAAGGCGGTGCTGACCGGTCGGGTCAACTGGGCGGCCGCCGGAGAGAAGCTTGGATGGCTTAGCTGTTGTCTTTGACTGAATGACCTGACTGTGGCGCGGCGGCAAATGACGTCGCGCCCCAGCCCGGTGGGTGACGGGGGAAAGTCCGATGGGGGCAAGATCATGAGCAGCAGCGATCCTCTGCTCCAGCCGTACCAGCTCAAGCATCTGACGCTGAAGAACCGCGTCATGTCGACCAGCCACGAGCCCGCCTATTCCGAGGACGGCCTGCCCAAGGAGCGCTACCGGCTATACCACGCCGAAAAGGCTAAGGGCGGGATGGCGATGACCATGACGGCCGGCTCGGCCATCGTTTCGCGTGACAGTCCGGCGGCCTTCGGCAATTTGCAGGCCTATCGCGACGAGATCGTGCCATGGCTGCGCGAACTGACCGACCAGTGCCACGAACACGACTGCAAGGTCATGATCCAGCTCACCCATCTCGGCCGCCGCACCGGCTGGAACAAGGCGGACTGGCTGCCGGTCGTGTCGGCCTCGTCGGTGCGCGAGCCTGCGCATCGCGCGTTTCCCAAGGTTGCCGAGGAGTGGGACATCGATCGCATCGTCGCCGACTATGCGTCGGCCGCGGCCCGTATGCAGGCGGCCGGTCTCGACGGAATCGAGTTCGAGTCCTATGGCCACCTGATGGACGGCTTCTGGTCGCCCGCCACGAACCAGCGCGACGACGACTTCGGCGGATCGCTCGACAATCGCATGCGCTTCACCTGGCGGGTCATCGACGCGGTCCGCGCAGCGGTCGGCGCGGACTTCATCGTGGGCATCCGCATGGTCGCCGACGAGGATCTTGCCGCCGGCCTGTCGCGCAGCGAGGGCGTCGAGATCGCCCGGCGCATCGCGGCGTCCGGCAAATTCGACTTTCTCAACATCATCCGCGGCTCGATCGAGACCGATGCAGCGCTGACCAAGGTCATACCCATCCAGGGCATGAAATCCTCACCGCATCTCGATTTCGCTGGAGAGGTGAGGGCGGCGACGAAGTTCCCGGTGTTCCATGCCGCACGCATTGCGGACGTTGCCACCGCGCGGCACGCGATCGCCACCGGCAAGCTCGACATGGTTGGCATGACGCGTGCGCATATCGCTGACCCACACATCATGAGAAAGGTCATCGAGGGGCGCGAGCACGAGATCCGCCCCTGCGTAGGCGCCACCTATTGCCTCGACAGAATCTACGAAGGCGGTGAGGCGCTGTGCATTCACAATGCATCGACCGGACGCGAGGCAACGATCCCGCACGCCGTTGCACGGTCGGAAAATCCCGGACGGCATGTCGTCGTGGTGGGCGCGGGAGCCGCCGGTCTGGAGGCCGCGCGCGTCTCGGCCGAGCGTGGGCACCGGGTGACGGTCCTCGAAGCGTCGGGCCAGGCGGGTGGACAGGTTCGGCTCGCCGCACAGAACATGCGGCGCAAGGAATTGGTCGGCATCATCGACTGGCGGCTCGCCGAACTCGCGCGGCTAGGTGTCACTCTGCGCTATGACATCTGGGCCGAAGTGGACGACGTGCTGGTGCTTGCGCCCGACGTGGTGATCGTGGCGACCGGGGGCATGCCGCAGAACCCGCCGCTTGAGTCGGGTGGGGATCTGGTGACCTCGAGCTGGGACATCATCGCGGGCGCCGCCAAGCCGGCCGAAAACGTGCTGATTTATGACGACAATGGCGGGCATCAGGGTATGACGGCGGCCGAGCTGATCGCCAATGCCGGGTCAAGGCTGGAACTCGTCTCGCCGGAACGCTTCTTCGCGCCAGAAATGGGCGGCATGAACCATGTGCCCTACATGCGCGCGTTTCACGAGAAGGGCGTGACGATCACGATCAACACGCGGCTGAAGGCGGTTCGACGCGAAGGCAACCAGTTGGTCGCCACGCTGGGTTCCGACTTTTCCGACAGCTTCACTGCCGAAAGGCGGGTTGACCAGGTTGTCGTCGAACATGGCACCCAGCCGCTCGACGATCTTTATCTGGCGTTGAAACCGCTGTCGAAGAATGGCGGCGCCGTCGACTACGACCGGCTGGTCACGGGTGGCGAGATTTTCCCCGAGCAGCAACCGGGAAAAGCCTTCATGCTGCTGCGCATCGGCGACGCCGTCGCGGCCCGCAACATCCACGCGGCGATCTATGACGGAATGCGTTTCGCGATGCGGATCTGAAGTAGCATGCGCCTAGGCTTCGGGTTGCCACGGCTCCAAGTGCAACACGGTGCCGCCGAGCTTGGCAAAGGCACGCTGGCGGCAGGAAAAGACGAGAATCTGCTGGTCGCGTGACTGGCGGTGCAACGCGTCGAACATGCGCTCGATACGATCGTCGTCGGAATAGACGAGCGCGTCGTCGAGGATGACCGGCGCCGGGCGCCCGTCGCGCGCCAGGAGCCGGGCGAAGGCCAACCGGGTCAGGACCGAGAGCTGCTCGCGCATGCCGCCGCTCAGCCTGTCGACATCCTCGTCCTGACCGTTGCGGCGGATCTTCTGTGGCAAGAGCGTGTTTTCGTCGAAGTCGATGGCAATGTCGTCGAACAGCAGGCCAAGAAGCGGACGCAACTCCGTGATGACCGGCTTCAGATAGAGCTCGCGTGCCTTGGAGCGCGACGCCTGCAGCGCATCGCGCAGGCGAACGAGAAGCGCGACTTCGGTTTCGAGGCGCTTCACGCGTTCAGTGGCGACATCCAGCCCGTCCGCAGCCTCGCGCCAGGCTTCCTCGACCGCGTCGTTGGAACGCATTCGGATCTGCGTGTTCAGGTCGGCCAGCGTCTCGCGTAACCTTCCCGTTTCCTGCGCGGCCGCGTCCTCCACTGAGCGCATCCGGCGCAGCGCCGCCTCCGCGGATGCCAGATCGACGGCGCCGCCGCGCAAGACCGCCAGCTTCGCCTCGGCATCTGCGCTGATCGCCGCCTGCTGGCCGTGGACTTCCAGCAGCGTCCTTTCCCGGCCCTCACATTCGGCCTCGGGGCCGATCAGCGATTCGACGCGTTGCAGCTCGCGCAGTTGCGTGGCATGGGCGGTCTCGGCATCGATATGGGCCTTGTCTGCTGCCGCCCGCAGCGGATGTGTTGCTCGCGCGATACTGCGGGCGTCCGCCACCCGTTTCGCCGCGGTCGCGACTTGCCCCCGCGCAGCCTCCGGGTCGCCCTTGATTTCATGAGGCTCTGTGCCCGCCTCGCCGAAACGGGCCGCCGCCTCGCGCAGCGCCTGCAACCCCGCTGGCGCCACGTGTTTGAAACCCTGGCGGAGGAGGTCCAGTTCGGCGGACTTTTCGCGCGCGGCGGCCTGGCGCTGACGCGCTTCGGCAAGGCTTGCCACGCCAAGCGAAGACAGCAAGGCGCTGTGGCGCTGCTCGGCCTCGCGAAGCGCCTTGTCGGCCTCGGGCGCCCGGTTGGACCGCAGGGTCAGTGTGCCAAACCCTGCAATCTCGAGATGCGCCGTGTCGGCAAAGACGTGGTCGACCGCGTCGGCCAGCGGCGTCCCGTCGAGCAAGGCAGGCGACACGTTGCCCGCCGCGTAGTTCACCCGCAGTGTCGGCAAGGTGGCGTCCTTGGCCGCGCGCATGGTGGCAAGGCTGATCTCGAGGGATTGAAGCTGATCGACTGCGTCCGCCGGAATGGCCAGCATGGCGATCGCTGCTTCGCCAGCTTCGATGTTCGTGCGCAACGCTTCGGCCTCGGCAAGCCTTTCGCTCGTCTCGGCACGCTGTTCGGCGGCCTGGCGCGCGGCGAGTGCTGCGTCGAGGCGCGAGAGCAAATCGCGCGCTTCGCGCTCGGCGGTCTCGGCATCGTCGACCTCGGCGATGGCCCGTTCGATCTCGCCGGCTGCTGCATCGCGCCTGGCCTGCGCATCATCACGCCGGATCTGCGTGACCGCGATCTTTTCGCGCAGCGTCCTCGCGTCGCCAATCGCCGATCGGAAGGATGCAACGGCCGCTTGCGCAGCGTCGCGCCGGCTGTGGGCAAGGGCCGCCTCCGCCGCGGCGGCTGCCAGCGCCGCCCCATGCGCCCTTGCGGTCTCGACGGCCTTCTCGGCCGATACGACGGCCATGTGCCGAGTCGCGGCCTCCTGCGGATCCTCGATCTCGGCCAACCGCTTCAGCGCCGCGATCCGCTTGTCCAATGCGTCGCGCAGGGCGGTCACCTCGCCCGACAGGCGGCGCTCTTCCTGCGCGAGGCGCCGGTGCTCCTCGATTGCGGCCTCGTAGAGGCCACCAGCCTTCGGCCGCCCGGTGGCTGTCACAAGGCGATCGAGTTCCTCGCCGCAGGCATCGATGATCTCGGCCATGCGGCGCCCCCCGGTCATCGCCTCTACTTCGCCCTGCACGGAGGAAAGGAGATTCTGGCGCACGCGCTTCTCGCCATCCTCTTCGGACTTGCTGCGTCTTTCGATGCCGGTGATGCCCTGCCGCACCCATAGCAGGCCCGCCGGTCCGGCCGTGCCGCCGCGGATCAGATTTGCGATGAAAGCCTCGGCCTCGTCGGCCTGCGCCAAAAGGCGGCCACTGGCGATATCAGTGACGCTCGCCCGCTTGCCGCCATAAAACTGCTTGGTCAGGCGAAAGCGGCCGGCACCGGTCGTGATGTCGGCTTCGACCAGCGGATTGCCGCCACTGTAGGGCCGCAATTGCCTGACGGCGTCTGGGGTGCCGGTATGGGGCTGGAAAAAAAGGGCGTGCAGCGCTTCGAAACTGGTCGACTTGCCGTGCTCGTTGACGGCACAGAGCACGTTGACACCGTCGGCAATGCCCTCGATGGCGACGCCGCGTCCGGCAAAGCGCTTGACGTTGTACATCCTGAGCGCGTTGATCTTCATGGCGCGATTTTCTCGGCGTAGGAGAAAAGCCGCACCAGTGCTGCCCGCGCGACCGCGCGCTCGGCGTTGGAGCGCGCCTCGTCCTGGCTTTCTGCCAGAAGCAGGTCGGCTGCCTCGCGCAAGGCACCACCGCGGTCGATGAGGTCTAGATCCTCGCTCTCACAGTCGGTCGCCAGATCATGCCCGTCGAGTTCAAGCCACGCGAACTCCGGCGCCACCTTGTCGGCTGCCGCCTTCAGGGCGGTCCGTGCGGCAAGCAGAAGCCGACCGGTGGCGGCGATGCGCAGCAGAGTCTGGCGGCGCAGAGGACCTGCAGGCAGAAGCGCAGTAAACGCCTCCGCGCCGTCTTCCTGCGACAGGAGCGGCAGCGCAATCGTACGCCAGGTGAAACTGCCGGTCTCGATGGGTGTGATTTCAGGCTCTGCCCCCTTGCCGGCTATGGATACCAGAAGGGCATTGCCGGGCCGGTCGTGCTTGAAGCGGTCGGGCTCGGGCGTGCCGCTGTAGTGGGTGCGGGCATTGACGGTCATCGCACCGTGCCAGTCGCCGAGCGCCAGATAGTCGAGACCGGCTCGGGCAGCGCGGTCTGGCACGATCACATCGGATGCTATCCCGTCTTCGGAGAAATTCTGGATCGCGCCATGGGCGAGGCCGACGCGGAGGTCGCCATCGGCAGTCGGCGCACGGTCCATCCACTCCGACAGGTCACGGCCTGGCCTGCGCGTCGTGCAGGGGGCCGGCAGCAGGACCACGCCTGGCGCGATCGACAAAGGGGCAGGCTCGCTGGCCAAGACCATGTTCGGAGGGGCATCCTGCCGGAGCGCGTCCCAGAGCTGGGTTGCCTGCAGCGAATCATGATTGCCGGGCAGCACCATCCAGCGCAGCGATGCGTGATGGCCCATTTCGGCCAGCGCCTGCCGGCGGATTTCGGGAGACGGCGTCTCTGTGTCGAACGTGTCGCCAGCCAGGAGGACAGTGGTGGCGCCGTGGTCGATCGCCGCGCGCGCGAGTCGACCGATCACCGCGTGTCGGGCCTCGCGCAACCGGCCGCGCAGATCCTCGGGCATGTTGCCGAAGCGCTTGCCGAGATGCAGATCGCCGCTGTGGATGAAACGGAACATGGCCTCTTGTAGCCTGCCGGGCAATCTCCGCAAGCATGTGACGCCGCATGTGTCCGACCGCCGATGACGACGGGGCGAGATGCCGGCACCGAGCTATAAGCCAAGAGAACCCGCCTCCCGGCGTTTCACGGCGCTACTTGCTTCAGGCAGTGGTCGCCATGACGAATCCGTAGCGGCGGCGAAGATAGCTTGCCCAGGCATCGTCGGCCGGTGCGGAGGCGATCAGCGGCGCAAACAGGCCCTCGGTCGAGCGACTGATGAAGTCGTCGGGGTTGGCAAGCAGGCTGCGATACACGGCAAAGGCGTCGTCGCCGCGTTCACGCAATGCCGGCGACGTCACGCGTCGCAGCGCGCGATTGGCGGCTGGCGCAATGTGCAGCACGCGGACACGCTCGCGCCGGTCTCATGTGCCGCCTGCATGCGGTGCGCCAGCATCTGCTGGCGAATCAACTGGTAGAACGGCTCCCAGAACAGATCCTTGATCTCGACCTCTGCTTCCGGAGCCAGCGGACCTTCCGGCGCATACGCCTTGTCGGCATAACGCCTCAGCCTCTCCGCTTCGCGCTTGCCGTCGGGCCGCGCGCCGTAGCTTTCGGTGTATTTCCATTCGATGAGTAGTGTCTCGATACGGCCCGCCTGATGAAAGCGCACAACCGCGTCGGCGCTGGTCACGTTGGCGCCGCGCTTGGCCTTCCCGGTGCGCGGCCATTCGCCGAGATAGTCGCTTTCGCCGATCCATTCGAACCCGACGAGCCAGGGCTCCCCGCCCGGTCCAGTTTCAACTGCTAGCATGTCCGGGAGGTCGCCGCCGATGGCATGCTGGACCAGGCGTGCGAGAACATCGGGCCGGGTGGCCAGCGGCAGCAGGAAATTCAGGCAGCAGACCTGCGACGAAAGCCCGTGCGCGGCATGCTGGTGCCAGGCGATGGCATTGTCGGCAAAGTAGCGCGCGGCGCTGTCGCGGATCGCGGGATTGAGATTGGATAGGTGATCCCGCGGGTCAAGACGATAGGGGCTGCCGCCGAAGCCGGCCTGCGCGGGAAGCGCATGCGCTAGGAATGCCGACTGGCGGGCACGCTCGGCGATCACGAAGGCGTCGAGATGGTCTGGCGTCTGCATCGGGCCTACTCCGGGTCGGTGCTGCACGATGCCGTCCCGGCCAGGATCCTGCGCGGCCGATGACGGGCTCACTCCATGCCGAGAGCTGCCTTGTAAAGGTCGAGGATCGCCTCTTCTTCCTGGCGTTCGGCCTGATCCTTCTTGCGCAGCCGGATGATGGTGCGCACGGCTTTCGTATCGAAGCCCGTGCCCTTCATTTCCGCAAACACGTCCTTGATGTCGTCCGCGATGGTCTGCTTCTCTTCCTCCAGGCGCTCCACGCGCTCGATGAAGGCGCGAAGCTGGCCGGCGGCAACGGTCTGGCTGGTTTCGGTGACGTCGTCGGCCATATGTGTCTCCTGAAAGTCGGGCTACGCCTGCGAGTCGTGGCGCTGCGGTTCGACCGGTTCGATGCCCCACGGCAGGGCAGGGGTCAAGCCGAAAGGGTCGCGTCCGCCAATCTGTTATGGGCAGACCTGCTTCCCGCGGCTTGGGCCCATCAATGCTCCTGCGGGCGCTTGGTCTCGAACTCCGCCTTCTTCTCGGGCGAGGCCTCGCGCTGGTGCAGAGCCTGCCACTCCGCGTAGGGCATGCCGTAGACGATCTCGCGCGATTCTTCCTTGCCGAGGTTGACGCCTTCGGCATTGGCCGCGTCGCGATACCAGTTGGACAGGCAGTTGCGGCAGAAGCCGGCGAGATTCATGAGGTCGATGTTCTGGACGTCGCTGCGCTCGCCAAGATGCTGGAGAAGCCTGCGGAAGGCAGCGGCCTCGAAGTCGCGCTTTTGGGTCTCCGACAGGTCGGTCATGGCAATGCTCCCTCGACTGGTCCGGTGCGCGAGCCATACTGTCGCACCTGATGTATATCGGGGCGGGCGTCGATCGCGTCAATGATGGGCGCCAGGCGGTCGGCCCAGGCCTGTGCACCCCTGTCTTCGGCGATCAGGTCCTGGCGAATTTCGATCAGGGCATGGGCGAAGCCGTTGACGATGGCATGCTTGTACATCGTGTCGCCGCGCAGTGCCCCGTCATAGGGCTCGTTGTCGCCGACCACGAGCGCGGGGTCTGCCGAAAGCCCCTCGATCAGCGGGCGTGCCACGCGATCGTCGAGATCCCACAGGACTCCGATGTGCCAGGGCCGGACATGCCCCTTCATGACCGGCGTGAAGGAATGCACCGACACGATGAAGGGTGCATGGCCAGATTCCCTGGCCACCGACGACATCACCGCGCCCACCGCGTCGTGATAGGGCCGGTAGTATTCATCCAGCCGGCGTTGACGCTCATCGGCGCTCATCGGGTAGTTGGCCGGCACGACGGTACCGTCATAGAGCTGGCGAATCAGCGTCGGATCGTCCTCGCCGCGGTTGGGATCGATCAGCAGGCGCGAAAAGCCGGCCATGACGGCGGGAACGCCAAGCCGCGCGGCAAGACGCCGCGTCACCTGTTCGACCCCGATATCGTAGGCAATGTGGCGGTCGAATTCCGTCGCGGGCAGGCCGAGATCGCCATATTCGTCGGGCAGGTCGCGGCGCGCATGGTCAGCGAGCAGCATGACGCCGCGGGCGCGGTTTCCCTCGATCACCTCGAAAGGGGCAAAAATCGCCGATCTCGTCATCGCTTGCGTCTCGAACAGGTTGGTTTCGGCGCCGTGGTCATTCCACGAAGGCCGCGGACGCGCAATGCCGTCGTTTCGCCAATGTTTCCGTCGACATCCGGACGAGGGCGCGCATCAAATTGCGCACGGGCATCTAAATCGATTGGAACGATGCGCCGCCGCGCGTTGACATGCGCCCCCAGTTTTCCGAAAAGGGGCGACTAACGATGAAGTCTTCTGTTTCGTGGGGTTTTGACATGGTTGTGGCCGCAGGCACGCGCAGTCTCTGCGCCTTTGCCGCGCTGGCCGCAGTGGCTGCTGCGCAGCTTCTGGCAGCGACACCGGCGCTCGCGGATTTCCGCGTCTGCAACGCCACGCAGAATCTGGTCGGCGTCGGCATCGGATACCGCGCCAAGGCAGGTTGGGTCACCGAGGGCTGGTGGCACATCGACGGCTCGAGCTGCAAGACGTTGATCGAAGGACCGCTCTCGTCGCGCTTCTACTATCTCTACGCCGAGGACGCCGAACGTGGCGGGCGTTGGGACGGCCCGATCAACATGTGCGTGGCCGAAAAGGAATTCAAGATTGCCGGTGTGACCGACTGCGTCGCCCGTGGTTTTCAGCGCGCCGGCTTCCAGGAATATGACACGGGCGAACAGGCGAGCTGGATGGTCCAGCTGACTGATGAGCCTGCAACGGGTGGCGATGCCGCCACGACGGGAACACCCCCTCAATGAGACGCAGACGCAAGGTCAAGATCCTCGCCACGATCGGACCGGCCTCCTCTTCCGCGGAGATGATCCGCAAGCTGTTCGAGGCGGGAGCCGATGTCTTCCGCATCAATATGAGCCATACAGATCATCCGCTGATGCGGACGCTCGTCGAGCGCATACGCGGCGTCGAGGCGGACATCGGCAGGCCGATCGGGATCCTGGCTGATCTGCAGGGGCCAAAACTCCGGGTTGGCAAGTTCGCAGACGGCAAGGTGACGCTCGCGGTCGGGGACACGTTCACGCTCGACAATGATCCGACGCCAGGCGACAGTCGCCGTGTCTATCTTCCTCATCCGGAAATCCTGCAATCCGTGCAGGCAGGACACCGGCTGCTGATCGACGACGGCCGGCTCGAGTTTCACGCAACCGCCAGCGACGGCACCTCGATCACCTGCGTCGTGGTTGCCGGCAACAAGATTTCTGACAAGAAGGGGGTCAGCCTTCCGGATACCGACCTGCCGGTCGGTGCGCTGACCGACAAGGATCGTTCCGACCTCGAGGCGGTGCTGGAAACCGGCGTCGACTGGGTTGCGCTGTCCTTCGTGCAGCGCCCGGAGGACCTTGCCGAGGCGCGCAAGCTGGCGCGCGGACGGGCGCTGTTGATGTCCAAGATCGAGAAGCCGCAGGCCGTCGCGCGGCTGGCGGAAATTATCGAGCTTTCCGATGCGCTGATGGTGGCGCGCGGCGATCTCGGGGTGGAAATGCCGCTGGAGGCCGTGCCCGGGATCCAGAAGCAGATCACGCGCGCGGCGCGCCGCGCCGGCAAGCCTGTCGTGATCGCGACGCAGATGCTCGAATCGATGATCACCGCGCCGGTTCCGACACGCGCCGAAGTGTCGGACGTATCGATCGCGGTCTTCGAAGGCGCCGATGCAATCATGCTGTCGGCCGAATCGGCTGCCGGCGAGTATCCGGTGGAAGCCGTGGCGATGATGGACCGCATCGCCGAACGGGTGGAAAAGGACCCGCTCTATCCCGGCATCATCAATGCGCAGCGCACTGAGCCGGAGGCTACCGGCGCCGACGCGATCTCGGCTGCAGCGCGGCAGATCGCCGAGACCCTGAAGCTCTCTGCGATCGTGACTTATACCGCGTCGGGCACGACGGGTCTGCGCGCGGCGCGCGAAAGGCCTCAGGTGCCGATCATCGCGCTGTCGCCCGTGCTGGAGACCGCGCGGCGGCTGTCGCTGCTGTGGGGCACGCACTGCGTGGTGACGCCCGATGCGCATGACCTCGACGACATGGTCGATCGCGCCTGCCGCATCGCACGCGAGGAAGGTTTCAGCGGCGTCGGTGACCGGGTCATCGTCACGGCAGGTGTGCCATTGCGAACACCCGGTGCAACCAACATGCTGCGCATCGCTTATGTGACGGCGGAGAAGTGAGCGAGCAAGTCGCCGTCGGTCTTTTCAATTCAGCGGCGCTGGCGCGTTGACACACACGCCTTCGCCCTGACGATCATTTGAAATGCGCGCCTCGACGGCCCGGGCGGCAGCCTGGAGATCGACCGCCCTGCCGCCCAGCCTGTCGATGGCGGCAACAATGAGATCGGGCGCTATCCAGTCGGGCTTGTGGCCCAGGTTCCTGACCCAGAGCAACTCAGCGCCCGGGATGTCGCGCGCCAGGCCTTGCGAGTGGATTTCTTCGTAGACGACTGTGTCGTGATCGCCTGAGATAACCACCGACGGTGCGGAGATCGACGGGTATCGCGTCGCGTTGCGACTGGCGAACGCATAGAGGCTCTCTACATCGATGGCATTGGCGCGGAAGGTCCCTGGCCGCAGCACCAAAGCGATCCGAGCCCGCGCGACATAGTATTCCGGCGTGTGATTTGGAGCGAAGACGCAGTCCGTTGCTGCCGCCATGCGTCGTGATCCGGCCGGGTAGGCGAGCGTTGCCGAAAACACTCGTCCGACGACAGGTCGCTTCGTCAGCGCATAATACCAGGACGTGGCGCCGCCCGGCCACGGATGGGATGCCGCCGAGGCGAAGACCAACCCCAGCGTCCGTTCGGGATAGGCAAGCGCGAAGGCGGCGGTGGTTGCGCCGCCAAACGAATGCCCGACGATGATGGCCTGTCGGATGCCGAAATGATCCATGAGCGCGGCAAGGGTTTCGGCCTGGCCTTCGGGAGTCTCGTTGTTGCCGGGGCCACGAGCCGACCAGCCATGGCCGGGCCGATCGAAGAAGAGCATTTCGGCGCGGCCATCGAGCAGTGGCCGCAGCGGCACCATCTGGTCGTGGAGATTAGCGCTGGCGCCATGGATGAAGATGACCGGCGGCAGGTCGGCATCGGACGGCGCCTGCACGTGCACGGCATGGATGCGGGCGCCGCGTATCTCGACGAACTCGCCGACAGGCGGGTTGCGGCGCTCGATCAGCCATGCGCCAATGCGGGTTACCCCGACAAGGACGAACAGCAGCGCAAGCAGAAACGCGATGGCGGCGTAGAGCAGGTTCATCGGCGCGTCTTCAGGGAGGGAGGGGGCGTATTTGACAGGAGGGAAAGGGCGGTGGTCAGATGCTTTCGCCGGCCAGTTCCTCCGACAGCGTCGAAACCTCGTTCTGGGCGCTGCGCATCATCGGATAGATTGAAAGCACGCGCTGGTAGGCGTCGAGCGCCAATTCCCTGCGGCCCGTATTCTTCATGATCTGTGCAAGGCCCGCCAGCGCGCCGAAGTGGCGCGGTTCGAGTTGCAGCGTCTGATCGATGTCGGACATGGACTTGCCGAGGCTCTGCATCATGAAGTGGACAGTCGCGCGCCGATTCCAACCCTCGGCATAGGCCGGTTTCAGGATCACAACCTGGTCAAGGAAATCCAGGGCGACGTCGAATTTCTGCTCGTCCATCGCCTTTTGCGACCACTGCATCAGGAGGTCGATACTGGAACTTCCAGAACTGTTCCATTCCTGCGTGATCTGGCCCGCAATCCGCTGGGCGGCTTTTTCGTTGCGCTCGCGCTTCAGCCGGGCAAACAGGCGATCGAGCCGCTCCGCTGGCGTGCGCGCCGCGGTTTCCACAGCCTTGGGCGGCGAGGCCTCCTGGGCGAACACAGGAAGCGGCGCGCCCAACAGCGCAGTGCCAACCATAAAAGCAAAAACGTTCCGCATCGCAGCGAAGGTAGCGCTGCGAGGCAGAACGTCAAAGTGAAATTCGCGTGAAGCGCCTAAGCTCAACCCGCAATCGGCCGGCGATTAGCCCTGGCGAGCCTTGTAGCGCGGCGCGGTCTTGTTGATGATATAGATGCGGCCCTTGCGGCGAACCAACTGGTTGTCGCGATGGCGGCCCTTCAGGGCCTTGAGCGAATTCTTGATCTTCATGGGTCTGGCCTGTCGTGGTGGCCCGCCGGGCCGAATTGGAAAGCGCAACCGCGAGGACGCGCCGAAACGTGAGCGGTTCCATAGCCATGGGCGGTGGGGCTGTCAAGGCGAGCTCGCCTTTGCCAATGAGACGAATCAGACGCTCACAGGGGTTTGCGGTCCAGCTCGCCCAGCCGGGTCAGGCGCGTGAAATGGCCCATCTTCCTGCCCGGACGGGCTTCAGCCTTGCCGTAGAGATGCAGCGACAGATCTGGCTCCGCCAGGAGAGCCGGCACCCTCAGGACATCGTCCCCGATCAGGTTTTCCATGATGCAATCGAAGTGGCGTGCCGGCGATCCGAGCGGCAAGCCGGCAATCGCTCTCACATGCTGTTCGAACTGCGAGACCACGCAGGCGGCCTCCGTCCAATGGCCCGAATTGTGCACACGCGGCGCGATCTCGTTGGCGACAAGCCCACCGCCTTGGGTCACGAAGAACTCGACGCCAACGATACCGACATAGTCGAGCGCCTTCAGAATCTTGAGCGCCGCCGCCATTGCCGCCCGGACAGTGTCTTCGGAAATGGCAGCCGGAACGGTCGAGGTGTGCAGAATGCCGTTGCGATGGACGTTTTCTACGGGATCATAGGCCGACAAGGCGCCATCGATGCCGCGCGCGGCTATGACCGAAATCTCGCGCTCGAAGGCGACGAAGGATTCGAGAACCAGCGGCACTGCGCCCATGGAATCGAAGGCGCCTGAGGGATCGTCGCCGGCGCCGCGAAACACGCGCTGTCCCTTGCCGTCATAGCCCATGCGCCTGGTCTTCAACACGCCCTGGCCAGCGAAGGTCGCAAGTGCCGCGCCAAGGTCGTCGTCGCCGTCTACGGCGCGGAAATCCGCCGTGGGGATGCCGATACCGTTGAGAAACGTCTTTTCGGCGATCCGATCCTGCGCGACTTCAAGCGCGCCTGGCGGCGGAAAGACGGGCAGCTTTGTGGCCAGCGCCGTCATGGCGTCGAGCGGCACATTTTCGAATTCATAGGTCACCACGGCGCAAGTGGAAGCCAGTCTTTCCAGGGCGCCGACGTCGTCATAGGCAGCTACGATCTGGTTGTTGGCCAATTGAGCCGCCGGACAGTCGGGCTGCGGCTCGAGGATTGTCGTACGGTAGCCCAGCCTTGCGGCTGCCATCGCGAGCATCCGGCCCAGTTGTCCGCCTCCGACGATGCCGATCGTCGAGCCCGGGGGCAGCGCGTCCATCATGCCGGCGAGACAGGCGTCTCGGCGACGCTGTCGGACTGGCTGGCGCGCCAGATGTCGAGACGAGTTGCCAGCTGCGGATCGGACAGCGCAAGGACCGCGGTCGCGAGAAGGGCGGCGTTGACCGCGCCGGCACGACCGATGGCAAGCGTGCCGACAGGAATTCCGGCCGGCATCTGGACGATCGAAAGCAGCGAATCCTGGCCCGATAGCGCCTTTGACTCGACCGGCACGCCGAACACCGGCAGCGGCGTCAGCGCCGCCGTCATACCGGGCAGATGGGCCGCGCCGCCTGCGCCCGCTATGATGATCCTGAACCCGGCCGCCTTGGCGCCAGTGGCAAAGTCATAGAGGCGCCTGGGCGTTCGGTGAGCGGAGACGATTTTCGACACATGGGTGACGCCGAGCGCGGTCAGCGTATCGGATGCATGCGACATCGTGGCCCAGTCGGACTGGCTGCCCATGATGATCGCGACGTCGGCGCGTAGTTCGGGCACGGCCTGTTCCCCGGAGTTGAGCAAGTGCGGCGCTTAGCGGAAAAGGCCTGTTGGGGCAAGGATCGCGGCCAAAACCTTCAGGCAATGATGTCGGGGACGATACGGTCTTCCAGCTTGGAAAGCCTGTCCTTCAGGAAAAGCTTCTTCTTCTTCATGCGCTGGATCTGGATGGGATCGCAGCCCATCGCGATCATCGCGTTGATCGCGGCGTCGAAATCGGCATGTTCCTGCTTCAATTTGGCAAACTCTAGCCGAATCTCGGTCTGATCCTGGTCGGACATGGCTACCGTCAGTAGAGTTTGCTTTGCGCGCTTTCGCGGGTTCTTGGCGGGACCGGACGACTATCCCCACCCGGCGCAAGCCCCATATCATATTTTGCCGGGCCACGAAATCCTACCAGAGCATATTCGACATCTCCGCCCGATGATGGCAGACTGTCATCGTACCGTCACAGTGCTGAACCGGCGGTTGGTCGGCCTGCGATGCGTGCATACGAGGAAACCATGAAAGGGAGCACCATTCATGTCACTTGCCAACCATCTTGAAGAGCTGCAGCGGAAGCACGGCGACATCGAGCGCCAACTTGACCAGGCGATGAACCATCCATCGGTCGACGACCTCGAAATCGTGTCTCTCAAGCGGCGCAAGCTGGCGCTCAAGGACGAGATTGAGAAACTGCGCACGGAGCACACGACGCACTGAGATAGCCCCGCTCACACCACCCACGTCCTGAAACTGCACTGCCGGCGGCACGGACTGCCGCCGGTCTGGTGGCCCTGATGTTTTCGTCGTGGGACATGCGTGTGCAACAGGGCACTGCTTGAGCAAGAGCCCCCGATCTCGTGCAGGCGGGGAAGGAAATCGGCTTGCCGGGCGGTGCAGGCTTACGCCGTCCAGAACTGATCCAGCCAGATGTTGAGCTTGAGGAAGCCGCCTTCGCTGACGGCGTAGACGCGCCGCGTGCCATGCGCCTGCGCATTGACGAGGCCGGCGTCGAGCAGGACCTTGAGGTGCTGGGATACGGCGGGACGCGACACCGGCAGGCCGGACGCCAGTTCGCCGACGGTCTTGGGACCGCGGCGCAACTCTTCCAGCAGGTACCGCCGGTTCGGATCGGCGATGGCGGCGAAAGCGTCGGAATGCTCCATGCCTCATTTCTGGGGCATCGGCCGGGGAATCTCAACCGTCTTGTTGCGCCGGCGTGCGCGGATCGAGCCGGACCGCCTCCGGCGTGACGCCGCGCTCGGAGGGCAAGGTCTTGAAGCTCTCGCGTTCATCGAGCGGGACCGGTGCGCGGCGGGTGATTCGCAGCATGGTGTACCCGGCCAGCAGGAGATGCGGCAGGGCGGTGGCCAGGAACAGGCTTTCGGGGCCGAGCGAACCCATCAAAAGCGCACCGATGACCGGGCCGATCATGGTGCCGAAGCCGTAGAGCATGAGCAGGCCGCCCGACACCTTCACGAAATCTTCCGGCTTCGCGTGGTCGTTGGCATGCGCGACGGCGAGCGAATAGAGCGTGTAGGCCAGTGCGCCGTAGCACGCGGTCATGGCGATGATGATTGCGCCGGAGCGCGGCGCGACGACAAACATCAGGATCGCGAAGAAGGCGGAGCCGAGCGCTGCCGCGACGAGCACATAGCGGCGGTCGGTCCTGTCCGAGACCCGACCGACGGGCAACTGCATGGCGGCACCGGCGACAACCACGAGGCTCATCATCAGCGCGATCTCGGCCGTCGTGATGCCGACGCGTGCGCCATAGACGGCGCCGAGCGTGCCCCAGGCGCCATTGGCCACACCGGTCAAAAGGCAGCCGGCCGAAGCGACCGGCGAATTGGCGTAGAGCCCCCTGATGTCGATGGAGACGTCCTGCAGCGGTTTCGGACTGGCCGCCGTCGACACGGCGGTGGGCAGGAGCGACAGACAGAAGAAGATGCCGGTGACCATGAACAGCGACTGGGTCGAGACATCGCCGAAGGCAACGATCATCTGGCCGGCCATGATCGAGGCATAGGTGACCATCATGTAGAGGCCGAAAACCGTCCCTCTGTTTTCGTTGGTGGATTTCTCGTTGAGCCAGCTCTCGATGACCATGAAGGCGCCGGCCATGGTGAAGCCGGTAAAGGCGCGCAGGATGATCCAGGTCGTCTCGTCGATGATGAGCCCGGTCAGGAGCGCCACGATCGCACCGGAGGCGGCGAACGCGCCAAACGCCCGGACATGGCCGGCGCGACGCACGAGGCGCGGCGCAAAGAAACAGCCGGCGACGAAGCCGCCCGCCCAGGCAGTGCCCATCAGGCCGAGGGCGGCCGTGGAAAAGCCCTCCTCCTGGCCGCGCAGCGGCAACAGAAGGCCGTGCAGGCCCGATGCCGCCAGGAGGAAGGCGGTGCCGCGCAACAAGGAGAGGATCGGTCGGTAGGTCGCAAACATCAGGATTTTTCCGCGCGCGAATCGAAGCTGGCAGCCCGAGAGACCATAGACGCTTTCTGTCGCTTTGGAGGCACGCCAGCGACATTCTCCGCTCCAATGAGCCCTGGCACGGATTGACCGCGCATCGGGTTCCTTGTCTTGCCGCATGTCGATGTCCCAGAACCGCTGCGCACTTTTGGGCGACATGCTTCAGCGGCGAAACAGCGCCTCGGCCGCCGATTTGGTGGCGCCGCGCGCGGCGCGCTCGGCTTCGAGGCGGTCGATCTCGGCTTTCAGGAGCGCGATGCGATCGGCGAGTTCGCCCGCCGACAGGAGCGAGACGTCCTGGCCGACGACATGCGGCGCGGGCTTTTTCACGGGCTCGTCCTCGAACAGCGCCATTGCGATACCTCCCAACCGGAATGCTGGCCGTTTGCCAATCCAGCCGACAGATTACATAAGGAGGCAGACCGAAGGCAAATGCCGGGGTGCCGACTGGCGGCCCGGCGCGGCGCAGGGAATGAACATGGCCAGTCACGAAAAGATACCGGCGCGGATGACGGCGGTGGCGATCACGCAGCCGGGTGGGCCGATGGTGCTGAAGGCGGAGAAGCGCGCCGTGCCCGAACCCGGCGACACCGAGATCCTGATCAGGGTCCAGGCTGCCGGCGTCAACCGGCCGGACCTCCTGCAGCGGCAGGGCGCCTATCCGCCGCCGCCGGGCGCTTCCGACCTGCCGGGACTGGAAGTGGCAGGAACGGTGGCGGCGACTGGCGCCGGCGTGACGCGATGGAAGGTCGGCGACGCGGTCTGCGCGCTGACCAATGGCGGCGGCTATGCGGAATTCGTCACGGTGCATGCCAGCCACGTCCTGCCGGTTCCGCACGGTTTCACCATGACCGAGGCGGCGGCACTGCCGGAGACCTATTTCACCGTCTGGCACAATGTCTTCCAGCGCGGCGGGCTGAAGGACGGCGAGACGCTTCTCGTGCATGGCGGCTCGTCGGGCATCGGCACGACGGCGATTCAACTGGGGGTCGCCTTTGGCGCGACGGTGATCGCGACGGCCGGCACGCCGGAGAAATGCGCGGCCTGTGTGGCACTGGGTGCGGCGCGTGCCATCAACCACCGGAGCGAGGATTTTGTCGCCATCGTCAAGGACGTCACCGGCGGGCAGGGCGCCAACGTGATCCTCGACATGGTGGGCGGCGACTATGTCGGCCGCAACTACACCGCAGCCGCGATCGAGGGGCGCATCGTGCAGATCGCGACCATGAAGGGAGCGGTGGCCAGCGCCGATTTTTCCAAGCTGATGATGAAGCGGCTGGTTCATACCGGCTCTACGCTCCGGCCGCGCACCGCGGAGTTCAAGGGGCTGGTGGCCGCCGCGCTGGAGCAGCATGTCTGGCCGCTCTTGAACGTGCGCCGTGTCGTGCCGGTCATGGACATGATCTTTCCGCTGAAAGAAGCCTGGCGGGCGCATGAGCGGCTCGAAGAGGGTGACCAGATCGGCAAGATCGTGCTGGATGTCGGGTAGGGCGGCCTGCCGCAGGCAACGCCCGGCTGGCCGCGCAGAGAACCTCGCGCAGCCGATCGAAACCAATATTCGAACTTTGCCGAGAAAAAGCGGCATTACGACGTATCGTAAGGCCGCCGCGTCCCGCCGCTGGCCATCACGAGGACGAGGGGTTGTGCGAGGGGCGCGCAAACCGTGCCGGCAGTCCAGCGGTCGACACCGCTTGCCAGGCGCATGAGCGCGCCAAGCACCGCCGCCAGCAACCGGAAACGCCAGGCAAGCCAGGCGGCATCAAGGGGGCGGCAGTCCGTCTCCAGTTCTTCGTCAAAATGCGGCCACGTCGTTTGGCTGGCCTCGACGACAAATCCATGCGCCACCATCTCGGCCCGCCGAAGGATGGCGAGAACGATCCAGCGGACGGGAAGGGAGCGGCTGCCGGCGCGCTCCGCCAGTAGGGCGAGCGCGACGAGCAGGGCCGCGATGCGGCTCAGTGCCCGAAAGTCCCGTCCTGCTGCGTTCATGCCGGGCCTCCCTGTGACCGGCGCTTATTGTGACAGAGGTTGCTGGGGAGGGGGATGGAATGCGCGGGGCTTGCTGCTGCAGTTTCCCGGCAAGCCATTGAGAAGGAATGGATTATTTTTACCGCTCCGTCCGAGAGACGGTGCCGCTTTTCCCCTTGGCGTGTGAAGCGGCGTCCAGAAATCATCGCCGGCTTGCGCCGGGGGGACCCTTCGACAGGCTCAGGATGACCCTTCGACAGGCTCAGGATGAGGGCGCTGCGGTCGAGCGCGCAGTCTCCCCCCTTGAGGGGGAGATGCCCGGCAGGGCAGAGGGTGGTGAACAACCGTCGAGCGAGGCACCCCCCCTCTGGGCTGCCGCCCATCTCCCCCTCAAGGGGGGAGATCAGCCAATCGCGAGCGACCCCCACCCCCGGCCTGCGCCGCGAAACCGACGGCCTTTGGGGACCACGCTGCGAGGCCGCCCCCTCCGGCCCTGCGGATCCTCCCCCGTGAACGGGGGAGGATCCGGGCGTGGCGCTACGCTCAATTGCTGGCGGCGATGGTGCCGAGCTTGAGGAACAGGGTTTCGCCCGACGAGTCGTCGACGCCGTCATTATCGGTGACGACGAAGGCGGCGCCGGTGCTGTCGATGGCGAAGCCCTCGACCTTGTCGACGACGTAGCCGTTGGTGGCGGATTTGAGGTCGGGGATGAGGTCGCGCACCAGCGTCTTTTCGACGAGCGGGAGTTCCTCGCCGAGCTTGACCGGCTTGAAGGCGTCGATGGCGACGGCGTAGATCGCCTTCACCTTGGCGTCGCCGTCGAGCAGATTGTCGCGCTCGACGATGAACAGCTTGCCGTCGTGGGCAGTGATTTCCGACAGGCCCATCCAGCCGCCGTCCGGCGCTTCGAGTGGGTAGCGCGCGGCCGACCACTCCTTGGACTTCGGAGTGTAGGCGAGAAGCTTGACCTGGCCCTTGGGGTCGTCCTTCCACTCGCGCTGGATCGCCATGACCAGCATCAGGTCGTCGCCTTCGCCGAGGGTGGTGATGCCTTCGAGGCCGAAGCGTGTCTCGTGCGGCAGAAGCTCTTCGGGAAAGGCGATTTCCTGCTTGATCTCGCCCTTGGCGTCGACCCGCAGCACCGCATGCGGGAAGAGACGGTCGGAGCGGCCTTCCGAGGCCAGCCAGAAGCCGCCGTCGCCGTCGGCGACGATGCCTTCGAGGTCGATCTTCTGGGCGGGGTGACCGTTGCGCGTGACGATGGTCTTGCCGGTGATCTCGGCCGGCGTCTTCGTCGCGTCGATGGTGAATATGGCCGGCGCGTTGGCATAGACGGAATCGGAGACGGCGTAGAGCTTGCCGGCCTCGGACGGGTCGGCGGCGAGGCCCGACAGCGCGCCCCAGCCGAGCGGCGTGCCGTCTTCGGCGGGCTTTGCCGTGATCATCGGATAGGCGGCGGGACCTTCGGCCATCTCGTAGAGCATGACGTGCGAGCGGGCGAGCTTGTCCTCCACGAGGTCGACCTCGTTGGCGGTGACGAGCAGGTTGCGCGCGGCGATCGTGACGAGGCCTTCCGGACCGATGCCCGACGGCAGCAGCTGGACGAACTCCGGGGCAGCGCCGGTGTCCTTGTAGACACCGATCAGCGAGGCGCGCTCGGCGGCGACAAAAATATACTGCTGGCCGCCGAAGGTGCCGACGTCGAGACCCTCCGGCTCGACGCCCTTCTTGTTGCGATGGTCGGGGTAGTGGCCGACATGGGCGATCTCGTATTCGAGGGCGGTGCCCGATTCGTAGAGGACCTCGCCGGTCTTCGAGAAGATGGTGAAGCCGCGCGTGCCGCCCTTGTAGTCGCCCTCGTTGGCGACGACGAGCCGGTCATCGTCCAGCCACTTCACGGCATCGGGCTCGCGCGGCGTGTCCTTCATGGTGCCGGTGAAGGACAGCGCGCCATCCTTCTTCGTGTCGACCTTGTCGAGGGCCACGGAGCCGGCCGAGAAATGCGCCGTGATCGTTGCGGTGGCGGCGTCGACGATGGCGATGTGGTTGTTTTCCTGCAGCGTGACGGCGATCTGGCCGGCGGCGTTGAAGGAAACGAATTCAGGTTCCGGGTCCTCCGGCGCAACTTCGGCGATGCCGGTCATGTCGACCGTCTTGATGCCCGCGCAGTCGGGAACGCCCGCGGAAAGCGGCACGATCTGGAGGCTGCCGGCCGGGAGCTGCGGCATCTCGCCGTCGTTCAGGTCCTCGTCACGCTCGTTTTCGATGGCGACGGCGAGGAACTTTCCGTCCTTCGACAGGGCAACCGAATCGGGCTGACCGCCGAGGTCGCAGCTCGCCTCGATGGCGCGGGTCGCGAGATCGATGACCGTGAGGTTGCCGGAGGGCTCGACCTTGCTCTTCGACGTGTTGACGCCGGCGAGCACCTTGCCGCCGGAGACGATGACGGAGGTCGGCTCGCCGTCGATCTTGATCGAGCCGCCGGCCTTGGGTGCCTTGGGGTCCGTGATGTCGACGAAGCCGAGGCCGCCCAGCGGGCTGTCGGAATAGACGAGCGTCATGCCGTCCTCGCTGGCGGCAATGATTTCGGAGGAGGTCTCGGTCGCCCTGTCGGTGCCTTCCGGCAGATTGTCGGCGACGGAGAAGGTGGCGACGCGGTTGAACATCATGTCCGCCTGGGCGGGCAGGGCCACCGAGGCGGCGAGCGCCGCGGTCAGTGCGAACAGACTGGTGTGGCGGGACATGGGACCTCTCCTCAGGATGGCGGATGAGGCTTCGATGTGCGCAATCGATGTTGCAGCGCCATGACGGCCAGATGACGGTTGCATGACAATCCCGCCTGTCGTCCGCACTCGAACCGGCCCGGCGCGCCGTTGGGGTTCACGTGGCCGCCTCAACCGTGGCCTGCTTGATGCAGGTCAATCGACTGGTCGAGGAAACTGGTACGGGCTTGATGGTGGGGACCATCGACCGGCGCAAGGAAACTTGCCAGGGAAGGACCCGCTTATGCGAAACATCAAGCTCTCGTTCGGCGCGCTGCTCGCCGTTCCGATCGTGCTCTGGGCAATTGCCGAAACGGAGCTGCTGGCCGCATCGAGCTTCCTTCAGATCCGGTCCATGGCCGTCCAGCTGACCGGCGTGGTCGCCATCAGCTGCATGAGCGTCGCGATGATGCTTGCGCTGCGCCCGCGCTGGCCGGAGCACTGGCTGGGCGGTCTCGACAAGATGTACCGGCTGCACAAATGGCTCGGCATCGCGGCGCTGGTGGCGTCGGTCACCCATTGGGCCTGGACCCAGGCCCCGAAATGGGCAAGCGGCCTCGGCCTGATCGAGCGCGGCAGCCGCCCGTCGGGTGGACCTGCGATCACGGACCCGGTCGAGGCATTGCTCGGCGGATTAAGAGGGCCGGCCGAGAGTGTCGGCGAGTGGGCCTTCTATGCGTTCGCGCTGCTGGTCGTCCTGGCACTCGTCCGCTACTTTCCCTACAGGCTCTTCTTCAAGACGCACAGGCTGCTCGCGGTCGCCTATCTGGTCCTGGTGTTCCACACCGTCGTGCTCACCCGCTACGACTACTGGACGACGCCACTTGGCGTGCTTCTGGCTGCCCTTTTGGTGGGCGGCACGATTGCCGCGGTCGCGCTGCTCCTGCGCCTGGCCGGAATGCGGCGGCAGGTCTGGGGACACATCGGAAGACTTGAATACTACCCGGGCGTGCGCGCGCTGGAGGTCGACATCACGGTGTCGGACCGGTGGCCGGGTCACAAGGCAGGGCAGTTTGCCTTCGCGATGACGGATCCGTCCGAAGGTCCGCATCCCTATACGATCTCGTCCGACTGGCACGCGGGCAGCAACGAGATCACCTTCATCGCCAAGGAACTGGGAGACCACACGCGCCGGCTGCACGAGAGGTTGCAGGTGGGGCAACAGGTGCGGATCGAGGGACCTTACGGCGCGTTCACCTTCGACGACGGCGCCGCCGGGCAGATCTGGATCGCCGGCGGCATCGGCATCACGCCCTTCATCGCGCGCATGCACGAGATGGCGGTCGGCAAGGAGGCGCCTGGACGGGTCGAAGGGCAGACCATCGATCTGTTCCACACGACGTCCGAAGTCGACGACGCCGCACTTGGCAAGCTTGCGGCGGACGCGCGATCCGCGAATGTCCGGCTCCATCTGCTGATCGACGGGCGTGACGGACGGCTGACCGGCGAACGTCTTCGCAACACCGTGACGGACTGGGCAACGAAGAGCGTCTGGTTCTGCGGGCCGACCGGCTTTGGCGAAGCGTTGAAGCAGGACCTCGCCGCGCACGGATTTCCCGTTGGCCGCCGCTTTCACCAGGAATTGTTCGCGATGCGATAGTGGTGACGCCCGATCGCGCCTGACGGTTCCTTCTTCCGCGGTCGGTGCGCCGCGGAGACTGGTGCCCTCCCGCTTGACGGCGCGATTGCCGGATGTAGCTTGACGGTGCGTTCCGCAGGGAGGGTCGTCATGCGCCAGTTTCGCCGTTCCGTCGCGCTCGTCGCGGCGTTCGCCCTGACCCTCGATTCCGGCGTCGCGCTTGCCGACACGGTGGTGCTGCGGGGCGCGCGTGTCCTGACCATGGACGATGCCAGGCCGGAGGCTCAGGCGATGGCGATCGTCGACGGCAAGATCGCCGCGGTCGGCTCGGCGGCCGAGATGGAGCCCTTCCTGAAAGGCGCCAGGGTCTACGACCTGCCTGCTTCCGCGCTGGTGCTGCCCGGCTTCCAGGACAGCCACAACCATCTGGTCTGGAGCGCGGCGCAGGCCGAAGACATCAGCCTGGAGGACGTTTCCGACGAGGCCGGCCTGCGCGCGGCGATCGAGCCGGCGATGGCGGCGCTGCCGGCGGATGCCTGGCTGCGTGGCGGGGGTTGGAGCGTGGCCGTCTACAAGAACCCGACCGCGGCGGCGCTGGACGCCATCACCGGCGATCGGCCGGCCTATTTCGACGATGTCGACGGACACTCCGGCTGGGCCAATTCGGCGGCGCTGAAGCTTGCCGGCATCGACGCCTCGACCAAGGACCCGGAGGGTGGACGCATCGACCGGGATGCGCAGGGCAAGCCGACCGGGATGCTGCGCGAGACCGCCATGGTGATGGTGCAGAAGCTGATGCCGGCTTATCCCGACAGCCAGGTCGATACAGGCCTGGACAAGGCGCAGGCCGAGGCGATCGGCTACGGCATCACGGCGATGATCGACCCGGCCGTCGAGGAGTGGATGCTGAAGGGCTACAGCCGCGCCGACGCGGCCGGCCGGCTGAAGCTCCGGATCAAGGCGGCGGTGAAGGTCGAGGAGCCGGAGGGCGTCGCCGGCGTGAAACGGACGCTCGACTGGAAGGCGCAATACGCTTCGCCGCATGTCGAGGTGAATGCGATAAAACTGTTCGTCGACGGCGTCATAGAGACCGGCACTGCCGCGCTGCTGGCGCCCTATGTCGGGTCGGAATCGGCCGGGCCGCTGCTCTTCACGGCAGAGCAGATCAACGCGCTGGCGATTGCCGCCGACAAGGAAGGCCTGCAGCTCCACGCGCATGCGATCGGCGACCGCGCCGTGCGCACCACGCTCGACGCCTACGAAGCGGCGCAGAAGGCCAATGGCGCGCGCGAGAGCCGGCACCAGATCACGCATATCGAGCTGGTCGATCCCGCCGACGTGCCGCGTTTCAAGGCGCTCGGGGCAATCGCCAACATCCAGGCGCTGTGGGCCTATCCAGAAACCTATATCGTCGACCTGACCGAGCCGGTGCTTGGGCCGGAGCGCTCGCAGTGGCTCTATCCCTTCGGTGCCATCCATGCGGCGGGCGGCACGATCGCAGGCGCCAGCGACTGGTCGGTGTCGTCGATGAATCCGCTCGAGGCGATCCAGATCGGCGTGACGCGCCAGGACCCGGCCGATCCGGACGGGCGCGTGCTGACGCCGCAGCATCGGCTAAGCGTGATGGACATGGTGCGCGCCTACACCGTCAACGGGGCCTTCGCCGCCTTCGACGAAGCCAATTCCGGCACGCTGACCGTCGGCAAGCGCGGCGATGTCGTGGTGCTGGACAAGGACATCACAGCGATACCGGCAACCGAGATTTCCTCGGGCAAGGTGCTGCTGACGCTGATCGACGGGGCGTCGGCGCATGAGGGCGAGGGCCTGCCGGCGCCGACTTCGCCGTAGCTGGGCGTCGTTTGGCGCCGCCGTCGGGGCGCCACCATTCCTCGTTGCGAAAATCCGCAAACGCGGCTATACAGCGCCTCGATTTCCCAATTTTCGGTGGTTCCATCCACCGCCCGCGCAAGGGACGCGGGCGAACGAGAGGATTTATTCACATGGCCAACACGCTCCTGATGCCCAAGGCGACCGCAGTCTGGCTGGTCGACAACACCGCGCTGTCCTTCGAGCAGATCGCCCAGTTCTGCGGCTTGCACCCGCTCGAGGTGAAGGCCATCGCCGACGGCGAGGCGGCACAAGGCATCAAGGGCATGGACCCGATCATGACGGGCCAGCTGTCGCGCGAAGAGATCGCGCGCGCCGAAAAAGACGGGACGCAGAAGCTGAAGCTGTCGGACCCGAAAGTACGCGTGCCGGAATCCAAGCGCCGCACGCCGCGCTACACGCCGCTGTCCAAGCGCCAAGACCGGCCCAACGCCATCCTGTGGCTGGTGCGCAACCATCCCGAGCTGAAGGACGCGCAGATCTCGCGCCTCGTCGGCACAACCAAGTCGACCATCGACCAGATTCGCGACCGCAAGCACTGGAACTCGTCCACGCTGCAGCCGATGGACCCGGTGACGCTCGGGCTTTGCTCGCAGATCGATCTCGACATCGAGGTGCAGCGCGCTTCGAGCGGCAAGCAGGCTCCGGCGCCGGTCGGCGACACGCTGCTGCCCGCCGCGATGACCGAACGCCTCGTGCCGAGGGTCAAGAAGCCGAAGGACGAGGACGAGGAACTCGACGCCAACGCGGTGTTCGCAAAACTCTCGGCGCTCAAGGGCAAGAATACGGACGAGGACGAGTAGGGCAGTAGGGCAGTAGGGCAGTAGGGCAGTAGGGCAGTAGGGCAGTAGGGCAGTAGGGCAGTAGGGCAGTAGGGCAGTAGGGCAGTAGGGCAGTAGGATGAGCCCGTCCGATCCGTATACCGTTCTGCCAATTCCGCGCCCGGTTTCACCCCGCTAGAGATCTTATTAGAGTTGCGGTTTCACCCGTACGCGGCGTCATTCCGGGGCCGCGTAGCGGAACCCGGAATCTAGAGCGCGGACCTTGGCGGTTTGACGACAGCCGACGAAGAGTCCTCCAAAGGTGGGCGGAGAGCCCTCCGTATGGCACCTGGCCTGCTTTCGACCCGCAGCCCGATCACCTACACGCTCGCGCCCTGGATTCCGGGTTCGCTTCGCGCCCCGGAATGACGGCCGATCGGCACTGCCGACCGCTAGTCCTTCGCCGCCAGCTTCTCCGCCAGGCGCTCCATGCGCTCGGCGAGGCCGGAGAGGGCGCCGGTCAGGGCGGCGTCGTTCTTGTAAACCCTGACGGTTGACGACAGCCGAGGAAGAGCCTTCCAAAGTGGGCGGAAAGCCTCCGTATGGCGACTTGCCTGCTTTCGACCCGCAGCCCAATAACCTACACGTTCGCGCTCTGGATTCCGGGTTCGCTTCGCGCCCCGGAATGACGGCCGTTAGGGACTGCCCTACTTCCCTAACCCTTGGCCGCCAGTCTCTCCGCCAGGCGCTCCATGCGTTCGGCGAGCCCGGACAGCGCGCCGGTGAGGGCCGCGTCGTTCTTGTCGGCCTTGGTCAGCGCGTCGTCGCGCGTCTTGCGCAGCGTGACGATCTCGCTTTCCATGCCCTTCACGCGCTTCTGCAGTTCGGCGAGCTCGTCCATGACCATGATGCCGGACATGACGGTGAGGCGCTGGTCGCCGATCTCGCCGAAGGAGTCCTTGAGGTGGCTGACATAGCGGTCGAAGCGCTGGGCGAGGTCGATCAGATGCTCTTCCTGGCCCTCGTCGCAGGCCATCCGGTAGGTCTTGCCGTCGATGGATACGGTTACCTGAGCCATGGTCCTACCTGTCCAGCACTGCGCGGATGGTTTCCATCGCGGTCACGAGCCGGCGCGACACTTCCTTGTTCGCGTCCTCGAGCCGCTCGGCGCGGGCCTCGGAGTTGTCGAGTTCCTGGGCAAGCCGCGAGCGGTCGGCGTTCATGCGCTGGACCTCGGCTTCCGCTTCCGAATAGTCCTGCTCATGCTCGAGACGCGACGCGGCGCCGTGCTCGAGCGCGTCCATCGCCTTGCCCAGCCTGATGATGACTTCCTTCAGTGTGGTTTCCGCGGTCATGGCTATCGTCCCGTGTCCCGACCGTCTGCGAATCATTCACGGTTAGAACCGCTTACCCGCGAAAGATTAGGCGCCGTGTCAACGGGCCGTCAACAAAGCGGTTGGGGCTGTCCCCCGGTATCGTCGGCAGGGCCGCGCGTGGCAGGGCGCCGGTGCCAGCGAAAACCAGCTTTTGTTTGACTCGCAATGCCCGCCTGCTATGTGTCGCCTGCCCTCTCGGCAAGCGATGGGCGCTCCAATTTCCGCCGCCTCAACAGAAGGGCTGATCGCCATGACAGACCGTGCGAACCATGACCGGATGGCGAATGCGATCCGCTTTCTCTCGATGGATGCCGTCGAGAAGGCGAATTCCGGCCATCCCGGACTGCCGATGGGCTGCGCCGACATCGCAACCGTGCTCTTCACGAAGTATCTGAAATACGATCCGCAGAACTCGAAATGGCCGAACCGCGACCGCTTCGTGCTGTCGGCCGGCCATGGCTCGATGCTGCTCTACTCGGTGCTCTACCTCACCGGCTATCCCGACATGACGATCGAGCAGATCAAGAATTTCCGCCAGCTCGGCTCCAAGACCGCCGGTCACCCGGAATACGGCTTTGCCGAGGGCATCGAGACGACGACCGGCCCGCTCGGCCAGGGCGTCGCCAACGCCGTCGGCATGGCGCTCGCCGAGCGCATCATGAACGCCCAGTTCGGCGACGCGCTCGTCGACCACCACACCTACGCCATCGTCGGCGACGGCTGCCTGATGGAAGGCATCAGCCAGGAGGCCCTGGCGCTCGCCGGCCATCTCAAGCTGAACAAGCTGATCGTCTTCTGGGACAACAACAACATCTCCATCGACGGCCCGGTGTCGCTGTCGGATTCGACCGACCAGATCGCGCGCTTCGAGGCCTCGGGCTGGAACGCGTTCCATATCGACGGTCACGATCCGGAGGCGATCGCCTCCGCCATCGAGCGGGCCCAGAAGTCCGACAGGCCGACGCTGATCGCCGCCAAGACGACAATCGGCTTCGGCGCGCCGACCAAGGCCGGCACCAAGGCCGCGCATGGCTCGCCGCTCGGCAAGGACGAGATCGCCGCGACCCGCAAGGCGCTTAACTGGGATTCCGCGCCGTTCGAGATTCCGTCCGACGTCCTGTCGGCATGGCGCAAGGCCGGCGTGGACGCAGCCGCGCCCCGCGCCGCGTGGGAAAAGAGGCTTGCGGATACCGGCCAGCAGGGGGCCGAGTTCTCGCGCCGCACCAGCGGCGCGCTGCCCAAAAACTTCGATGCGGCGATGTCGGCCTACAAGAAGCAGCTCGCTGCCGACAAGCCGAAGGTCGCGACGCGCAAGTCGTCGGAAATGGCGCTCGAGATCATCAACGGCGCGCTGGCCGAAACGCTGGGCGGTTCGGCCGACCTGACGCCCTCCAACAACACCAAGACCAGCCAGACCAAGGAACTGTCGCCGAACGCCTATGGCAACCGCTATGTCCACTACGGCATCCGCGAGCACGCCATGGCGGCGGTGATGAACGGCATCGCGCTGCATGGCGGGCTGATCCCTTATGGTGGCACCTTCTTCTGCTTCTCCGACTATGCGCGGCCGGCCATGCGGCTCGCGTCGCTGATGGGCATCCGCTCGCTCTTCGTCATGACGCATGACTCGATCGGGCTCGGCGAAGACGGACCGACGCACCAGCCGGTCGAGCATCTGGCCGCCATGCGCGCCATCCCGAACCATCTCGTCTTCCGCCCGGCCGACGCGGTGGAGACCGCAGAGTGCTGGCAGGCCGCGCTGCATTCGGTGAAGGCGCCATCGACGCTGGTGCTGACGCGCCAGAACCTGCGGGCTGTTCGCCTCGACCATGTCGAGGAAAACCTGTCGGCCAAGGGCGCCTACGAGCTGGCCGCCGCCGAGGGCGGGGCAGCCAAGGTGACGATCTTTGCCAGCGGTTCGGAGATCGAGATCGCGCTCGACGCCCGCGAGACGCTGCAGAAGGAAGGCACGCCGACCCGCGTCGTGTCGGTGCCCTGCTTCGAGCTCTTCGAAGAGCAGGACAAGGCCTATCGCGAGAAGGTGCTGGGCACCGCGCCGGTCAAGGTTGCGGTGGAGGCCGCGCTGCGCCTGGGCTGGGACCGCTTCATCGGCTCGGACGGCGCCTTTGTCGGCATGACCGGTTTCGGTGCCAGCGCGCCGGCCGAGGAGCTTTTCAAGTATTTCGGCATCACCGCCGACGCCGTCGCCACGGCGGCGCGCGAGCGCGTGGAGAATGGCGTGCCGAAGGGCGAGGACGCACGCGCTACGCCTGACAACGAACCGGCCCGCCCGCATCCGTAGGATTGGCGCTCGACGGCTCGCCACGGGCGACCCTCGGGAAGGGAAAGGGCTAATCGATTTAAATCCTGCCTGGACAAGGCTGGATTCTTGCTGCCGTCGCCGCTATGACACGGCGAAACGGAAATTCGGCGTCCAGCCCGAGGGAGACATCCATGACCGTCAGAATCGCTATCAACGGATTTGGCCGCATCGGCCGCAACATCGTGCGCGCCATCTATGAGTCCGGCCGCAAGGACATCGACATCGTTGCCGTCAACGATCTCGGCCCAGTGGAAACCAACGCGCATCTGCTGCGCTTCGACAGCGTGCATGGCCGCTTCCCGCACGAGGTCACCACCGAGGGCGACTCGATCGCCATCGGCGGCGAGAAGTTCAAGGTCACGGCGATCAAGGACCCGTCGCAGCTGCCGTGGAAGGATCTCGGCGTCGACATCGCGCTCGAATGCACCGGCATCTTTACCGCCCGCGACAAGGCGGCGGCGCATCTGTCGGCCGGCGCCAAGCGCGTCATCGTCTCGGCGCCCTCCGACGGCGCCGACCTGACGGTGGTCTACGGCATCAACCACGACAAGCTCACCAAGGACCACATCGTCATCTCCAACGCGTCCTGCACGACCAACTGCCTGGCGCCGCTCGCCGCCGTGCTGCACGAGACCGTCGGCATCGAGAAGGGCATGATGACGACCATCCACTCCTACACCGGCGACCAGCCGACGCTCGACACGATGCACAAGGATCTTTACCGCGCCCGCGCCGCCGCTCTGAGCCAGATCCCGACCTCGACGGGTGCGGCCAAGGCGATCGGCCTCGTGCTGCCGGAACTGAAGGGCAAGCTGGACGGCATCTCGATCCGCGTGCCGACGCCGAACGTCTCCGTGGTCGACCTGAAGTTCATCGCCACGCGCAACACGACGGTGGAAGAGATCAACAACGCGGTCATTGCCGCGTCCAAAGGCAAGCTCAAGGGCGTGCTCGCCGTGACGCATCACCCGAACGTGTCGATCGACTTCAACCATGATCCGCATTCCTCGACCATGGCGCTCGACCAGACCAAGGTGATGGACGGCAATTTCGTTTCCGTGCTGTCGTGGTACGACAATGAATGGGGCTTCTCGAACCGCATGGCCGACACGGCCGTTGCGTTCGGCAAGACGATCTGACGGCTGAAACACGTGTTACGTTGTCCGCGGGCTCAAGCAGCCCCATGTGGCAACGCCACGTGCATCGTCATCCCGGGGCGATGACTCGCGAAGCGAGGCGCGAACCCGGGATCCAGAGCGCGGCACACACAATTGCCAGCAATTTATTGCACGGATTGAACGTTTACGTGTGTAGACAAACCGCGATGGCCGAGGACTGGATTCCGGGTTCTCCGCTCGCTGCGCTCCGCTCCGCCCCGGAATGACGTCTGGGTCAGGACGCGAATGTCGCCCAATTCCTTCTCGGCGCGATAGATCTTTGGAGACAGTTTCGCGAACGCTGGGTGACTAAACACGTGCATGAAGCAATTCCCGCACCTGGTCCGCCGAGATGTCGGAAGCAAAAACAAGATCGTAGGGGATGCTCGTTCCGCGCATCCCATCCGCCACCAGTTTTTCGACCATCGCCCGGCGGGCCGGAGTCGTGTCGCCGTGAACAATGAAATCTACATCCGAATGCACGGCAAAGCGGTTTGCGGCAAGGGAACCAAAGATCCCAATCTCGACCCCGCGAGCGTTGGCATCGGACACTATTCGTGACGCGCAGGCCTTCGCCAGTTCGCGGCGCTCGTCGGCCCTTCGTCGTATCAAAGTCTCAAGCCTGCTCACGCTCTCGCAACCCCGTCGTTCAACCATACATGGGCCCAGAGCGCCGTACCGACCCCCAAAGCCGCTCCGTAGGCCTGCATCTGTTGCATCGCGCTTGCAGAAAACCGTTTGCGGATTCGGGCCGATGCAGCATCGTTCCCGATCTCCAATCTCCCTCACCATATCATGTCGCACAAATGATCCGCCACGTCCGTCGTCGCGGTGTCGGGACGGAGGAGGGCAAGGCCGATGCCCGCCGCGCCAATCCGCATCTTTGCGCAGCCAACGGCCGAAGTTTCTTGCGCCCGGCCTTGTCTTCGCCGCACTGTAGGCTGACCCCGGAATCGGGGATTCCCGAAATGGCGGAAGGAGATGCATGGACCAGACGATCTATCTCGTGACGCTGGTCGGCGCGGCCCTGGTGGTCGTCGCCGCCTTCTCGAGCCTGATCGCCTTTCGCTTCGGCGCACCCCTGCTGCTGCTCTTTCTCGGCATCGGACTGGCGAGCGGTACCGATGGCCTCGGCATCGATTTCGACAATGCGAGTTTTGCCTATTTCGTGGGTTCCCTGGCGCTCGCCATCATCCTGTTCGATTCAGGGTTCGGCACGCCGCTGAAGGTGCTGCGGCAGGCGGCAATGCCGGCGTTCCTGCTCGCGACCTTCGGCGTCATCTTCACCACAGGCCTGTTCGGGGTTGCGGCGCACTACCTCACCGACTTCACCTGGCTGGAATCGATGCTGCTCGGCGCCGCCGTCGCCTCGACCGACGCGGCCGCGGTGTTCTTCCTGCTCAGGGCAGGCAATGTGAACCTGCGCGACCGCGTCCGCTCGATCCTGGAAATCGAATCCGGCACCAACGATCCGATCGCGATCTTCCTCACCATCACGCTGGTCGAGATCATCATCATCGGCGCCACGCCGGAGGCCGATGTCATCCTGCTCGACATGGTAATCGGCTTCTTCCTGCAGATGGGGCTCGGCGGCCTCGTCGGCCTCGTCGGCGGCCTTGCGATCGTGCGCCTGGTCGACCGGCTGCATCTCGAGAACGGCCTGCTCCCCATTTTCGTGCTGACCCTGTCGCTGATGGTCTTTGCCGCAGCGGGCGCCATCGGCGGATCAGGCTTCCTCGCCGTCTATCTGGCGGGGCTCGTGGCCGGCAACTCGGCCATCCGCGCCGTGTCGGTGCTCAAGCGCTTCCAGGACGGCATGTCCTGGCTGGCGCAGATCATCATGTTCCTGATTCTCGGCCTGTTTGCCACGCCGTCGCAATTCCTGCCGATCCTGCCCATTGCGGTGGCGCTCGGGCTGTTTCTCATCTTCATCGCGCGACCTCTCGCCGTATGGGTCTGCCTGCTGCCCTTCAACATGCCGCGCCAGGAGACGGCCTTCATCTCATGGGTGGGCCTGCGCGGCGCGGTGTCGATCCTGCTTGCGATCACGCCACTTCTCGGCGGACTTTCCAATGGCCGCGAGATCTTCAACATCGCCTTCATCGTCGTTCTCGTTTCACTGGTGGTGCAGGGCTGGACGGTAGGGCCGCTTGCGCGCTGGCTCGGGCTGACCGTGCCGTCGCGACTGGGGCCGCTGCAGAAGGTGGAGCTCGAACTGCCGGGCTCGGCGCATCACGAGTTGCTCGCCTATACGGTCGTGGCCGGCAGTCCCGTCGCGCGTGGTCATCGCATTCCGCGCTGGGCGCGGCCATCGCTGGTCGTGCGCGACGGGCGATCGACGAAGTTCCAGGATGCGGGGCGGCTGATGGCCGGCGACCATGTCTACATCTTCGTGCCCGACCGCTATCCGCGCCTGCTCGACCGGCTGTTTGCGAGCCGCACCGAGGTCGATCCGGAGGATGCCGAGTTCTTCGGGGCCTTCGCCGTCGAACCGTCGCGTCCGGCTTCCGACCTCGAATCGGCCTATGGGCCGGGGCTGAGCGAGGACGAGCAGGCGCTTACGATCGGCGAACTGGTGCTCGCGCGGCTGGGCGGGCGCGCCGAATATGCCGACCGCGTGACGCTTGGTCCGATCGAGCTCATCGTGCGCGACGTGGACGAGAAGGGTCGTGTCACGTCGGTGGGCATCTCGCTCGACCCCGCGCCGCCGCCGCGCCAATTGCCTGTCTTCCTTGGCGCCGGCGAAATCCGCGACCGACTGCGCATCCTGTTCGGCAGGCGCCGGACACAGGCCGCGGCGGCGGCGGCGGCTCCGGTCGCCGATGCGGCGACAGGCGAGAAGCCGCAGGACAGCTACAACAGCCGCGGCTTCGATTCCGACGCCTGACTGCCCGGCAGGGTCCCGCCCCGGTCGCGATTGTCTAGCGACGCTTGCATCGGCGCCGGGGCGCGATAATGTCCCGCGAAAATCATCCGACGGAGACACGCCATGGCCAAGTTCAAGACACTCGACGACATCGGCGGCGTGACCGGCAAGCGCATCCTCGTGCGCGTCGATCTCAATGTCCCGGTCGCAGACGGCATGGTGACGGATGCGACGCGTATCGAGCGCGTGGCGCCGACGATCCTGGAACTGTCCGACAAGGGTGCGAAGGTCATCCTGCTCGCCCATTTCGGCCGGCCGAAGGACGGTCCATCGGACGAGTTCTCGCTGAAGCAGATCGTCGACGAGACGGCCCGGGTGTTCGGCCGCAAGGTCGGTTTCGCAGCCGACTGCATCGGCGAGAAGGCGTCGACAGCTGTCGCCGCAATGCAGGACGGCGAAGTCCTGCTCCTCGAGAACACGCGCTTCCACAAGGGTGAAGAGAAGAACGACAGGGCCTTTGCCGAGGCGCTCGCCAGCAACGGCGACATCTTCGTCAACGACGCATTCTCGGCCGCGCATCGCGCGCATGCGTCGACCGAAGGGCTCGCGCACATCCTGCCGGCCTATGCCGGCCGCACCATGGAGGCGGAACTCACGGCGCTCGAGGCCGGACTCGGCGACCCGAAGCGGCCTGTGGTGGCGATCGTGGGCGGCGCAAAAGTGTCGAGCAAGCTCGACCTCCTGATGAACCTCGTGAAAAAGGTCGACGCGCTGGTGATCGGCGGCGGCATGGCCAACACGTTCCTGGCGGCGCGCGGCGAAAATGTCGGCAAGTCGCTGTGCGAGCACGACCTGGCGGGCACGGCGCGGCAGATCATGATCGAGGCGGCGAGCGCCGGCTGCGCCATCATCCTGCCGTCGGACGGCGTGGTGGCGCGCGAGTTCAAGGCGGGCGCGGCAAGCGAGGTCGTTGCGGTCAATGCCGTTCCCGCCGACGCGATGATCCTCGATGTCGGCCCGAAGACCGTCGGGACCGTCAACGACTGGATCGACCGCGCCGCGACGCTGGTGTGGAACGGGCCGCTCGGAGCCTTCGAGATACCGCCCTTCGACACGGCGACGGTGGCCGCCGCGCGGCATGCCGCCTCGCGCACGACCGCTGGCAAGCTTGTCTCGGTGGCCGGCGGTGGCGATACGGTCGCCGCGCTGAACCATGCCGGCGTGGCCGACGAGTTCAGCTATGTCTCGACGGCTGGCGGCGCCTTCCTGGAGTGGATGGAGGGCAAGGAACTGCCCGGTGTCGCGGTGCTGCAGCGGTAGTCAGCCTCTGTCGACCGACCGCGTCGCCCCGGGAACATCGATTCTCGCGGGCACGGTGTCCGATGCCGTGGAGGGTGTCCAGGACAGGATGCCGATGCCGCTTGCGATGACCATGACGGCGATGATTTCGCGCCGCGAATAGCTTTCGCCGAGCACCGCCGTGGCGACGAAGAAGGTCATCACCAGTTCGACCGCCAGGATCAGAATGATGATATGGCCGAGGCGGCTGAACTTCAGCACCTCGATCTCGAACCATGCGCCGACGGCCAGTGTCGCCAGCACGGCCGGGATGAGAAAGACGAGCGACGAGGATCCCCACTCCTTCATGATCCACGACGCGGCCATATAGAAAAATGCCGCGCCCGATGCCAGCATCAGTGTCGCGAGGGAAGACATGGGTTGCTCCGGGGGTTGGTCACCAGACTCCGAACCAGAAGTGTGGCAGAGCCCCAATTCTTCCGCATGCTCCAAACAGGGTATGCCGGCGGACGGTTCAGGCGCGCGGCAGGAGCGGCTCCAGCTCGTTGAGGACCCGCGGCCATTCCTGGAAGAAGAGCAACTGTCCCGCTTCCTCGATGAATTCGACCTCGAGTTTCGGGAAGTCGAGCATCAGTTCGCGCACGGTCGCGGCAGGCGACTGTGGGTCCTGTCCGCCCTGGATGAGCTTGACGGGAACCGGGCAGGCATGGACGATCGCCGACCAGTCGATCTCGCTGTCGATGGTCTCGCGGGCGAAAGCCAGATGGGCGCTGTGCCAGTCGCTGAGGCAGACTTCCGAGCCGAGCAGCATGGCTTCGCGGATTTCTGGCTGGGAAAATGCCCTGATGTCGGAGGGAGAACCGCCATTCACGGCGGCGAAGAAACGCTCCTTGCCCAGGCGCCGGGCCATCGAATAGCCGGCCTTCACCAGGAACGGCAGAATCTTCGGCGCATAGCGCGCATTGGCCAGGATGAAGCGTTGCCACTTGTCCATCCGGTCATATTGCTGGGGCGTGCGCACCGGCAGCATTGCGGCGCAGCCCAGAATGGCGGTGATGCTGGCGGCATCGGCAATCGCCATGCGCATGGCAAATCGCAGGTCGGCGCCCAGTGCGACGACAGCCGTTCGCCGCACCCCGAGATGCTTCAACAGGTTGCCGAAGTCGATCGCGCATTGCTGCGCGTAGTGGACATTGTGTGGCATGGGCGAAGAGTGACCGTAGCCCGCGCGGATCGGGACGATCACCCTCATGCCGCGCCGTTCGGCAGCCTGTTCGGCGCTGGCCGGCCAGCGCGTCAGTCCGTAATCGATGGGCAGGAAAAGGCAGGGCCGCCCGCCAGGATCGCCGAACTCGATGTAGTCGAGGCGCCTCCCATCGGGCGTGGTGATGGTCGAAAACGGAATGGGCTTCAACTTTCCCGGGGTCGCGACAGGGACGCCTTGCCGCTCGCCGCTGACGCCAACGACGTCCATCAGCCCCAGGATGATGCGGATCAGTTCCGACTGCGAATGCGTCTCGGTCTTTGCGAGGATGGACCGAAGCTGTGTGCGCACCGTCTCAGTCGAGCGGCCACGATCGAGGGCGATCTCCTTGACGGGCCGGCCTTCGGTGATGGCACGGACGATCTCGACCTCGGCCAGCGTCAGGTCGAAGGCTTCGCGAATCGTGTCGCTGAGGCCGTCGGGCCAGGCGAGTTCTGTCGTCACCACCAGCGCATACAGTGTCGGTTCATCCTGAAGCGGCAAGACCCTGAGCACGATAGGCCCGCCCGTACGTGGCGAGCGCCCGCGCATCAGCAGTGCCTTTTCCCGCCGTCGCGACGTGATGTCCCTGACGGCGGAACCGAGCGCGTCGAGATCTTCCGCCTCGAGGGGCAGGGAAGAGAGGTGGCTGTCCGTGCCGATGCCGAAGATCTGGTTGGCCGAGGCATTCGCCGCGTGGATGGTCTTGCCATCCACCGATACGAAGGCTGCGGCGCGCCCGACATCCGACAGCGCAGCTAACACGGCCGACTTGCCGACCGTTTCCTCGAACCTGTCGAGGAAAAGCCACGCCCGCTCCAGATGCGCCTCGATCTCGGGATCGCGGAAGCCGGTGATCTCGGCGGCGCCGCCGGATTTCGGACGCAGTGGCGCGATCCGGCTTTCCCAGATGTCGAGAAGCACCTCGTAGCGGGCGGGGTCTACCGCCACCTCGTAAAGGCGCTCGATGATCTCTGCCCGATGATCGCGGTCGAACTCGGTGACTGGTCGCTCGTTCTGCATGCTTGTCCTGACGCGACCCCCGCCGCAGGTTCAGGCCGGTACGACAGGGTCTCTTGGTGCGCCCGGCACCAGAAGGCACTCGTCATTCTCGATGATTGTTCGCCTCAGACCAGTCGATTCACACAACCCAAGACGCGCCTAAGGTGCAGCCCAAGGCCGATCCGGCGTGGGACCAGTTTCCCCTACGGAACGAGACGCGTCAAGATGACGGTGAGCGACATTGCGGCGATCGCCAGAGGAGCGAGCTTCCAGAAGTCATGACGCCTTTGACAGGGACGCCATCGAAAGTCGGGGCGCGACGCCTGGGACAAGGCTCAAAGCCTTGCCTCACGCCACCGCGTGGCTGAGGATCACGGTCAGCCCCATCGCGGCAAGCGCAGCCAGCGCCAGCTTCCAAAAGTCGCGCCGGTGGCGCAGCCCGGGCAGGCCGAGCGGCTTGATGATCTGAATCGCCATGATGGCAAGGAAGACGAGCGACAGGGCCTTTGTCATGTCGTCTTTGACCAGCAACGCAGGCCGCTGTCAAAGGCCCCTCTTCAGGCCGCGCGAAACCCAAGTCACCCCACCCTCCATCTTTCCGACAATGGGGAGGGGGTCGTGAGCGTCGCGTGCCCGATTGGTTGGCTCTCCCTGACCCAATACTAACCAGCCCCAACACTGCACCCCTTCCTAAGTCAGATGGACGCGGCTGGCAGGAGAACGCTATGTTCCGGCCCGAGAAGAAGGTTTTGGGAGGAACCGGGTCATGGCGTCACGCTATCATGAGGTCTATGCGCGCTGGCAAGCGGATCCCGAGGGCTTCTGGGCCCAGGCGGCCGGCGCCATCGACTGGTTCAAGCCCTGGGACAGGGTGTTCGACGCCGATGCGGGTGTCTACGGCCGCTGGTTTGCCGGGGCGGAATGCAACACCTGCTACAACGCGGTGGACAGGCATGTCTCGGGCGGGCGTGGCGAGCAGATCGCCCTCATCCATGACAGCGCGATCAGCGACAGCCTGCGGACGTTCACCTACGCCGAGGTCAAGCGCGAGGTGGTGGCGCTGGCCTCGGTTCTCAGGAACCAGGGTATCGGCAAGGGTGACCGCGTCATCATCTACATGCCGATGGTTGCCGAGGCTGCCTTTGCGATGCTCGCCTGCGCCAGGCTTGGCGCGGTGCATTCGGTGGTGTTCGGCGGCTTTGCCGCGCGCGAGCTTGCCACCCGCATCGACGACGCGACGCCCGACCTCATCATCTCCGCCTCCTGCGGCCTCGAACCCGGCCGCACCATCGCCTACAAGCCGCTCCTGGACGGCGCCATCGAGATGGCGCGCCACAGGGTACGGTGCTGCATCGTCCTGCAGCGCCCGCAACTGGAGTGCGACCTGATCGAGGGCCGCGACCTCGACTATGCCGACCAGGTGGCGCGCGAGCGGGCCGCCGGCGCCACGATCGACTGCGTGCCGGTGCTGGCCACCGATCCGCTCTACATCCTCTACACATCGGGCACGACCGGCCAGCCGAAGGGCGTGGTGCGCGACAATGGCGGGCACATGGTGGCGCTCGCCTGGTCGATGGAAAACCAGTACGGCGTGCGTCCCGGCGAGGTGTTCTGGGCGGCGTCCGACGTGGGTTGGGTGGTAGGCCATTCCTACATCGTCTATGCGCCGCTTCTGGCCGGCTGCACGACGGTGCTGTTCGAGGGCAAGCCTGTCGGCACGCCGGACGCGGGAACCTTCTGGCGCGTGATCGCCCAGCATGGGGTGGTGGCGCTGTTCACCGCGCCGACCGCCTTCCGCGCCATCAAGAAGGAGGATCCGCAGGGGAGTTTCGTGCCGCAGTACGACCTGTCGAAATTCCGCACGCTGTTCCTGGCGGGCGAGCGCGCGGACCCCGAGACGATCAAATGGGCCGAGCGCCAGCTCGGCGTGCCGGTGATCGACCATTGGTGGCAGACGGAGACGGGCTCGCCCGTGTCGCAGAACCCGGTCGGCCTCGGCATGCTGCCGGTGAAATACGGTTCGCCTGGAGTGCCTATGCCGGGCTACGACGTGCGCGTGCTGGACGATGCAGGCCACCCCGTGCCTGCCGGTACGCTGGGCAATGTGGTCGTGAAGTTGCCGCTGCCGCCCGGCTGCCTGCCAACCTTGTGGAACGCAGACCAGCGCTTCTTCGACGCCTATCTCGCGGAGTTTCCCGGCCACTACAAGACGGCGGATGCCGGCATCGTCGACGAGGACGGCTATCTCTTCATCATGGCGCGCACCGACGACATCATCAATGTCGCGGGCCACCGGCTGTCCACCGGGGCGATGGAGGAGGTGCTTGCAGAACACCGCGACGTGGCCGAATGCGCGGTGATCGGCATTGCCGATGCGCTGAAGGGGCAGGTGCCCTGCGGCTTCGTCGTGCTGAACTCCGGGGTCGACCGGGACCCGGTCGAAATCGAGGTCGAAGTAGTGCGGCTGGTGCGCGACCGCATCGGCGCGGTTGCGGCGCTGAAGCTGGTGGTGGCCATCAAGCGGCTGCCCAAGACGCGCTCCGGCAAGATCCTGCGCGCCACGATGCAGAAGATCGCCGACAAGCAACCCTGGACGATGCCGGCGACGATCGACGATCCGGCAATCCTCGACGAGATCGCCGCGGCGCTTTCCGCGCGCGGCATCGGCGTGTGAGGAGGCAGGCGCGGTCCCCTGACGCGCCGGACCGTTCCATTCATCGAAGCCTAACCGGGTCGTGGCAGGATGCGGGCTCCGAAGCCGACGGGTGGGGCTGCATCCTTGCGATTGATGCGATCGAAGTTCGATATCCTGCTCGCCACCCTGGGCGTGGTCTCGCTGTTCTGTCTCAGTCCGATCGGCGCGATGCTGGCGCTGATTGCCGCGATCGCCATCATCGGCCTGCCGCTCACCGTCATCATGGGCGCCATTCCCACCCTGTTCCTGTTCCTGCTGATCGCCCGGCTCGTCCAGAGCATGATACCGGTCCGGGGCGCCGCGGGCATTGCCATCGGCGGCGCGGTTTCGCTCGCCGTCCTGGCGATCGTCCCGTGGCTGGCGAACCAGAGGCTGGCAGCCACCGCCGACGCGCTTGTCGCCGGGGACATGGCCAAGGCGACGCCGCAGCGCTACACGACGATGGCGGTCGTGGACGTCGGCACCCGGTCGAAAAACGACTGCGGCGACTTCTGTCAGCGCGCACTGCTCAACGGTGCCGTCGACCGGATGATCGTGGCGCGGGCGGCCGCGCTCGACGACGCGCCCGATGCCGCCCTGGCCGGAACCGCCTACCGGATCGAACAGCGCCAGACGTGCCCCCCGCTCGATCTCAAGGACGGCGTCGATCCGATGCGGCTCGTCGGCGAAGAGCGCTCCCATGGCGACCCCAGCCCGGCCGACATGCTGAGGCTGTTGGCGGCGCGGGGCTCCTGCGTCGTGGCGGAACCTGCGACTGTGGGGCAGGCCGACGCGGTGATCGCCCTGGGGTCGATCAGGAAAGGCGTTGCCCCCGTCGCAGCCGGCATGTCGCCCTTTGCCGACACGCTGAACGCCAGCCGCCTGTCGCTCCACGTGCGCGAGAACAGCATGCTTGTCGAGCGCCACCGCGCCACTTCCGTCATCTACTATCCGCTGCTGCCGATCCTGGCGCCAAGCTATGTCGGCGGCTACGGGCTCGAACTGCGCGCCGGGTTGCTGCGCCGGACCGTGCTGCGCGGCGATCGGGACCGCTACGAGGCCGGGCCGAGCCTTGGCGCGTTCCTGCAGGACGTGCTCAAGATGGATCTCGTGCTGCGCGACATGGACGCCGACGCGGAAACCGCACAGGCCATCGCCGGCATCCTGGACGGATCGCAGCCACCGGACAGAACCTCCGGCAAGATCATCAACCGCCTGTTCGAGCGGATGCGGGCGCGGCCGAAGGCAGCTACCCCCGAGGATGCTGAACTGGTGCTGCGCGTGCTTGCGGAGCCCCGGATTCCTATTCCGCGTGACGTGGGATCGGCGGTGCGCGCATTCCGCGACGATGGGGAGCTTGCGTCGCGCCTGGCCGCCGCGCTGTTCGCGCGGCTCGACGATACCCCGCCGGACCAGCGCGAGGACGATCCGAGTTATCTCGGCTATACGCTCTCCTATCTCGCGGGCGCCATCGCGGCCCTGCCGGACGAAGCGGTGCGGCCTTACCGGGCCGAACTGGAAGCCCTGGCGCGTGATCGCTCGAGGCGTGTCATCGGCCATGCAGCGCTGCGCAAGCTGTCCGTCTTTGGTGCCAGCGCAGTGCCGACTCTGGTCTACCTGATCGACGACGCCAATGCCGGGAAGGGCAAGGCGGTGCCCGGGGACAAGGCCTGGCAGCATCCCTATCTCGCCGGGCTGCAGGGACTCTGCCTGGCCGGGCCCGATGCCGCAGCCGCGGTTCCGATGCTGATCCAGCGGCTCGATTCGGGGCAGTTGGTCAAGTTCGGCAGCTATTGGGATCTGACGGTCACGACCCTCGCCAGTCTCGGCGCGACGGCGGACGAGATCTGGCCGCACGTGCAGACCGAGAACCGCGATGCCACCCGCGAGCGCTTCGACCGCGTCGTGGCGCGAGCGGCCCGCAAGCGCGACTGCGCCTTCTGAGGGCGTGAACGACGGGCCGGCTGCGATGCCGACACCCTGCTGACGCAGGGCTGTCAGGAGCGGTGTGACATGGTGCCTCCATCGCCAAGGAGGACCCGCCATGAACGCTTTCACGCTTGCCCGCACGATCCGGCACTATGTCGGGAAGGCGCAGACGCTGCGCAACGAACGGCGCGCAGAGCGCTTCCTCGATTCTCTGCCGGCGTCGATCCGCAAGGATATCGGCTGGCCGGACCGGCGAGGTGACATTTCCCGCCACGATCACTGAGCACGCACCTCGAGACCGCGCCCGCCGGCGCGCTCGGCCTTTCCACCCAGCACAAGGAGCACTGAGATGCCTTCGTTCAAGCCTGTCAACGCCGCCGTCTGGTTCGAAATTCCCGTTACCGATATCGACCGGTCCAAGCGCTTCTACGAGACCGTCCTGCAGGCGGAGCTTGCCTTGGAGGAGGGCGGACCGAATGTGATGGTCGCCTTTCCGGGCGCCAGCGACGAGTCCGTGCGCGGCCATCTCTATCCCGGCAAGCCGGCCGCTTCGGGAACGGGCATCACCATCCATCTGGCGGTCGCCGCGCCGCTCGAGGCCGCGATGGAGCGCGTGACGTCGGCGGGCGGTACGGTGGTTTCGCCCGCGATCCAGATACCGGCCGGGTCCTTTGCCTATTGCCTCGACCCGGACGGCAACAGTTTCGGCCTGTTCGTCTGACGCGGGGCAGGTGGCCGGTGCGCTGGACGCTGCCTGTGTCGAAACAAGCGCACTGCCTTGCCGCAGGCTGTTGCAGACACCGAAATCACACATCCGGGCTTGCATGTGCTTCGGACGCGGTCATGCTGACGGCTCCTGACAGAATGTTGTCAGGAGCCTCATGCCATGGTGCAGCATCGCAGAGGTGTCCGGACGGCGCGCGGCGCGTCGGATATGGCAGCGGAGGGGATTGCAATGAAGGACTGGTCGCAGCGGCTCGATGCCGGCACGGCGCAGGTCAAGCGCGCGGAACGACGTTTCGGCGACATTCCGGAAGGCGCCATGATGCTGGTGCCGACGGCCCGGCAGGTCGACGCCTTCATGCACACGATACCGGAGGGCAAGGCGATGAGCGTGCGCGCGATGCGCCTCGCCTTGGCCAGCGCCCATGGCGCGGATGCCACCTGCCCCGTCACGACGGGTTTTCATCTGCGCACGGTTGCAGAGGCGGCGCACGAGGCGCTGGAGCGCGGCGCCCCGCTCGAGCAGGTCGCCCCGTTCTGGCGCGTGCTGGATGCGCAGACGCCAACCACGAAAAAGCTGTCATTCGGGGCGGATTTCGTCACCGCGCAGCGGCGCAACGAAGGCCTGGAGGGCTGATCGATGCGGCGCGCGGACAGGCTCTTCCAGATCGTGCAGCATTTTCGCGGCGGCCGACTGGTGACGGCGCAGAAGCTCGGCGCATGGCTGGAGGTTTCCGAGCGCACCATCTATCGCGACATTGCCGACCTGCAGTCGACCGGCGTGCCGATCGACGGGGAGGCGGGCGTCGGCTACATCATGAGGGAGGGTTTCGACCTTCCGCCGCTGATGTTCACGCGTGACGAGATCGTCGCCCTGGTGGCCGGCGCGCGCATGGTGCGGGCGTTTGGGGGCGCGGCGATGGCGCGCGCAGCCGAGGAGGCGCTGGTCAAGATCGGCGCCGTGCTGCCGGACGCCGAGAAGGACCGCATCGCGCGCACGGAAATCCATACGCCGATGTGGGTGGTGACCGACGCCGACCGCAAGGCGATCGACATCGCGGAACGCGCCGTCGAAAGCCGCACCATCCTGACGCTCGACTATCGCGACGAGGGGGGCAAGAGTTCGGTCCGCGACGTGCGCCCGCTCGGCCTGTGGTTCTGGGGGAAGGTGTGGACGCTGGTCGCCTGGTGCGAAATGCGGGGCGATTTCCGCGCCTTCCGCATCGACCGGATCGCCAGCGTCACGCGCACGCAGCGCAGCTTCAAGCCCGAGCGCGGCAAGCTTCTCGCCGATTTCTATCGGCTCGTCGAGCACTCCGGCGACGCCTCGACCTTTTCGGGCCGGCCAAACAAGGGCTGACTGGCCGCCGGCATGCCATCGCCGCCTTCGCACCATCGCGCAGGACGAAAGCCGGCAAAACAATACTGGTGGATTTGTTTCGAAACGATCAATGAAAACAGACCAATTCCGTTGCCGACAAATATTTTGAATTCTTCTGCCTGTATTATGACAGAAGCGTGACGTGACAAATCTGCATCGCGCCTGTTTATTGCCGTCTTTCCGGCCGTTGTTTTGGTTCTGTCACAGTCGCCGCATGTTGCCCGAATAGTATCCCGGAGCGGGAAGGCCAGCCTTGGGCTCCTTCCCGTTATGAGGGGATGAGGGGGTGGGGCCGGCTGAAGCCTGTCCTGCAATGTTGCTCATGCCCAGTCGCAATGTTTGACTGGAGACGATCAAATGAACATCAAGAGCCTACTCGGCTCCGCTGCGGCGATTTTCGCAGTTTCGGGCGCACATGCGGCAGATGCCGTGGTGATCGCCGAGCCGGAGCCCATGGAATATGTCCGCATCTGCGACACCTACGGTACCGGCTTCTACTATATCCCGGGTACCGAGACCTGCCTCAAGGTGGGCGGTTATATCCGCTATGACATCGGTGTCGGCGGACCCGTTCGCTACGGCAATTCGGGCGAGGACCTGGATGGCGACGGAGACGCAGACACCTACTACAAGCGCGCCCGTGCACGCCTGTCCATGGACGCGCGCTCCGAAACCGAGCACGGCACGCTGCGCGGGGCGATGAACCTCAACTTCCAGTACACGACGTCGGGTGGCGCTGCGAACAATCCGTCCGACAGCTTCAGCATCGATTCCGCCTTCATCGAACTGGGCGGGTTCAGGATCGGCAAGGCGGATTCGATCTTCTCGACCTTCCTCGGCGGTCCTCCCGTCATGTCCGACGACCTTATGGTGCCTTACGGGCCATTCGGCACGCACCAGATCTCCTATACGTTCAAGGCCGATGGCGGCTTCTCCGCAGTCGTCGGTGTCGAAGAAGGCCGCTCCACCTATGGCAACTACGTCATACGGGACTACATGCCGCATGTGGTGGCCGGCGCCTTGTGGAAGCAGGACTGGGGTTCGGTCGGCGCCATGGCAGGCTACGACTCGGTGACGGAAGAGGGCGCCTTCAAGGCACGCCTCGACGTCAAGGCCACCGATCAGCTCAGCCTGTTCGTCATGGCCGGCTACAGCACCAACGATCGAGCGGGAGTCCTCGGCAACGCCACGTCGAACAATTTCTATGCGCAATGGAACGGGGACTATGCGGTCTGGGCCGGCGGCACGTTCAAGGTGAACAAAAAGCTCAGCCTTGCCGGCGTCGTCGCCTATGACGAGGACGAGAATTTCGCCGCCATCCTCGATGCTCCCTACGAACTGGTGCCGAACTTCAAGATCACGCCGGAAATCCACTACACGGACAATTTCAGCGTGAACAACGGTGACAAGTGGGGCGGTTTCCTGCGCTTCCAGCGCAGCTTCTGACCGTTTCGACCTGCCCCGACGCCCGAAAGGATCCGCGTCAGGGCAGGTCGGGCATGCGCCCTGCGATCCGTACCGTTGGTGCCAACCTGAACGGTGGTCTGCAGATAAGAAAAAGCCCGCGGCGTCGCCGCGGGCTTTTTTGGTTCAATCTGGCTAACGGAGCGTCAGGCCGCGGGCTGGGCGTCGATCGTGCGCAGCGCCTGGATCTGGCGCTTGGCCGCTGCCTTGACCGCATCCTGCACCTTCTCGAAGGCGCGCACCTCGATCTGGCGCACGCGTTCGCGGCTGATGTCGAATTCCGACGACAGTTCTTCCAGGGTCAGCGGCTCTTCGGAGAGCCGGCGGGCCTCGAAGATGCGCCGCTCGCGCTCATTGAGCACCGACATGGCGCCCGACAGCATGGTGCGGCGGTTTTCCAGCTCGTCCTGCTCGATGAGCATCTGTTCCTGGTTGTCGTGGTCGTCGACCAGCCAGTCCTGCCATTCGCCGGATTCGCCTTCGCTGGCGCGGATCGGGGCGTTGAGCGAGGCATCGCCGGTCAGGCGGCGGTTCATCGACACGACCTCGGCTTCCGAGACGTTGAGGCGCGTCGCGATCTCGGCGATCTGGTCGGGCCTGAGGTCGCCGTCATCCAGCGCCTGAATCTTGCCCTTCACCTTGCGCAGGTTGAAGAACAGCCGCTTCTGGTTGGCGGTGGTGCCCATCTTGACCAGGCTCCACGAACGCAGGATGTATTCCTGGATCGACGCCTTGATCCACCACATGGCGTAGGTCGCCAGACGGAAGCCACGCTCCGGCTCGAATTTCTTGACGGCCTGCATCAAACCGACATTGCCTTCGGAAATGACCTCGCCGATCGGCAGTCCGTAGCCGCGATAGCCCATCGCGATCTTGGCGACGAGGCGCAGATGGCTGGTGACGAGCTTGTGTGCAGCGGTCGTGTCCTCATGCTCCGCGTAGCGCTTGGCGAGCATGTACTCTTCCTGCGGCTGCAGCATGGGGAAACGACGGATCTCTTCCAGATAGCGGGACAGACCGCCTTCGCCGGAAACGATACTGGGCAGTGACTGGGCCATGAAAGCACCCTCCTCTTCGAAAATTGCCCCCTGAACAAGGCGGGCATATGGCGCGATCCGCATTTTCGCCCGATCGCGACGGGCATTCTTTTACAGGAACAAAGCGGGAAAAGACAGTTCAATGTTCAAGGCCGAACGGTCTGTCACGCATAAGTGAACGACAGTGCGTCAGTCACCTTTAGAAACCAACATCTACCTGATTGGTTCCGGTGGCAAGGGTGGCACCGATCAAAAGAACTGACGGTTGCGTCAAGCGTTCTGATCGCACCGCCGGGGACTGCCGTGTCGCGGCGGAATCGGCTATCGCCTTGCGAGCCGGACCAGCGGGAGACCACATGCGCCTTGTTTGCCTGAACGCCTGGGGTGGCAGGGTGCATGGCCCGCTGCTCAGCTTCATCCGCGACGCCGATCCGGACGTGCTGTGCCTGCAGGAGGTGACCCGCACGACTGCGCCAACGCCGCCATGGCTGACCTATCGCGACGGCGATCTCACCCTTCCGCAGCGCGCCGACCTTTTCGGCGATGTCTGCGCCGCACTGCCCGGCCACCGCGCCGGCTTCTATCCGAGCGCGCGCGGGACGCTCTACGACAACGATCAGTCGGTCCCGTCGGAGTTCGGGCTCGCGACCTTCGTGCGCAGCGATCTCGCGGTCATCGGCGAGGCGCTCGGCTTCGTGCATGGCGCATTCTCGCCGGACGGCTTCGGCCCCCATCCCCGCGCCCGCAACGCGCACTGCCTGCGCGTGTTCGACTATGCGACCGGCCGGCCGACGACGATCGCCCATATGCACGGGCTGCGCGACGTCGCAGGCAAGCACGACACGCCCGAGCGGGCGCGGCAGGTCGACCGCTTGATTGCCGTGATCCGGCAGGTTTGGCAGCCGCCCGAGCGGCTCGTGGTCTGTGGCGACTTCAATGTGCTGCCTGGAAGCGTGACGTTCCAGCGGCTGGGTGCGCTCGACCTGACCGAACTCGTCACCACGCGCGGCTTCACCGACACCAGAACCTCGCTCTACGCCAAGCCGGGTCGCCTGGCCGACTACATGCTGGTGAACGGACAGGTCGACGTCCTGCGCTTCGACGTGGTAGCGGAACCGGTAGTCTCCGATCACCGGGCGCTTGTCGTCGAGATCGGATGACGGCCGGGCGGGTCTCTCGCGCTACAGGGCGCGAAATCCGTCCAGCAGTTCGGCCATGTCGGGTGGGATCGGCGCCTCGAAGCGCACGAGCTCGCCCGTGACGGGATGGCGGAAGGCCAGCATGCGGGCGTGCAGGGCCTGGCGGGGAAAGGACGCCGCGACGGTCTTCAGCGGCTCGGGCAGCTTGTTGGCCTTGGTCCTGAAGGCCAGGCCGTAGTCGCGGTCGCCGACCAGCGGATGGCCGATATGGGCCATGTGGACGCGGATCTGGTGGGTGCGGCCGGTTTCGAGCCGGCATTCGACGAGTGCCGCCTGCGAGACGTCGGCGCGACCCTCGGCGTAGCGTTCGAGAACAGTGTAGTGGGTAACCGCGTGGCGGGCATCGTCGCGGCCCTCCGGCACGACGGCACGCTTGACGCGGTCGGACGCGCGCCCCAGCCAGGTGTCGATCGTGCCGGACATGCGGCCAGGGACTTTCCACACCAGCGCGACGTAGGCCCGTTCCAGATCGCCCGTGCGTCCATGGTCGGCAAAAGCGTCCGACAGAGCGCGGTGGGCGCGGTCGGTCTTCGCCACGACCATGACGCCGCTGGTGTCCTTGTCGAGCCGGTGTACGATGCCCGGCCGGCGCACGCCGCCAATGCCCGACAGGCTGTCGCCGCAATGGTTGATCAGCGCGTTGACCAGCGTGCCGGTCCAGTTGCCGGCGCCGGGATGCACGACAAGGCCGGGGGGCTTGTCGATGACGATGAGATCATCGTCTTCGTAGAGTACGGAGAGCGCAATGTCCTCGCCCAGCGGATCGGCGGGCTCCGGTTCGGGCAGCGCGATCTCGATCGTGTCGCCGGCCGCAACCTTGCGCTTGGGCTCTGTGACCACCAAGCCGCCGACGCTGACGGCGCCCTGGCGGATCAGCGCCTGCAGGCGGCTGCGCGAAAAGTCGTCGCCGAGCCTGGCGGCCAGCCATTGGTCGAGCCGCAGTCCCGCGGCGTCCGGTCCGGCCGTGAGGCCTTTCCTTGGCGCGGCCGCTTCGCTATCAGGGGCGCTCATCGATACTCACTTTTCCGGAGACGGTTTCCTGCATGGCCCAGCCTGAAGACGACAAGGACGACAAGCCGCTCGACCCCGCGGTCGAAAAGGTGCGCCGCAAGCTCGTCCGGTTCGTCGGCATCAATCTCGGGCTTCTCTTCGTGGCCCTTATGGCCGTCGTGGGCGCTATTGTCTACAAGACGCGCATGGAAGCGCCGGCGGTGGCCCCGTTGCCGATGAGCGACATCCCCATGCCGGCCGATGGCGCGCTGGTGGAGGCCGCTATCCCGCTGCCGCAGAACGCGATGCTGCTGACGCAATCGCTTTCCGGCAACCGGCTGGCGCTCGACGTGGCGCTGCCGGACGGCAGCCGCGCGATCTTCCTCTACGATCTCGCCGAAAAGCGCATGATCGGCCGCTATGCGGTGACGCCGCAGTGAGCGAATTGCGCGAACTCGCGCAGAAGCGGTCGGTGGCGACCGTATCGGTCGTGGTCGCCGATTACGACGAGGCCATCGCCTGGTATACGGATCGTCTCGGCTTCCACCTTCTGGCCGACATCGACCTCGGGCAGGGCAAGCGCTGGGTGACAGTCGGCGTCGAGGATGGTGCGCGGATATTGCTGGCCAAGGCATCGGATCCGGCGGAGCGCTCGCGCATCGGCGACCAGACCGGCGGCCGCGTCTTTCTGTTCCTCGAGACGGACGACTTTTTGCGCGATCACGCCGCCATGCAGGCGGCCGGCATTGTCTTCAAGGAAGAGCCGCGCTTCGAGCCCTATGGCGCGGTTGCGGTGTTTGCGGACCTCTACGGCAATCTCTGGGACCTGATCGAACCGCGCGGCTGACGCCCGCTGCGAATGCCATGCGGGCAGCGCTTGTAACGGGGCCGAGTTTTCGGCATTTTCACGCCGAGGGGGCCGAGAAGATGCTGCGCATAGCCGTCGTGGTTCTTGCAATCGTGCTGGGTCTGCTCGGACCGAGTGCAGCGGCCGGCCGGGTAGCCTTCATCGTCGGCAACAAGGACTACCAGCGCCTCACCAAGCTCCGCAATTCGCTCAACGACGCGGAGGCACTCAAGCGCGTGCTGGAGACCCGGCTCGGCTTCACCGTGATCTACGCCCCGGATTCCCGGGCTTCCGACATGAAGCAGAAGATCGAGGAGTTCGGGCTTGCCGCGACGGAGGCCGACATCGCGCTGTTCTACTATGCGGGCCACGCGGTCGAGTTCAACGATGCCAATTTCCTGATGCCGGTCGATTTCGACGACCAGTCGCGGGCCAGCTACGTCAACCAGACGACGCGCCTCGACGACCTTTTGATGATCGCCCAGCTCGTGCGCGCCAAGACCAAGGTGCTCGTGGTCGATGCCTGCCGGGCCAACCCGTTTGCCGACGAGCTGGTGCGCGGGGGCGTGTCGCTGAAGCTGTCGAAACTGCGCGCGCTGTCGACCAACACGGTGGTGGTGTTTTCGACGCAGCCGGGTCAGTTGGCGGAGGACGGGAAGGGCAGGCACTCGCCCTTTGCAGAAGCGCTCCTGGACACGGTGGAGACGCCCGGCATCGACATCGTGTCGATGTTCCAGTCGGTGGCCGCCGCCGTCTCGAAGTCGACACAGGGACGACAGACCCCCTGGCTCGACCAGAACTTCATCGAGGGCCAGTCGATCTATCTCGGCACGAAGACGGGGCAGGCCTGCGATCCGGGCGACAAGGGCGCCGACCGCGCCATGTGCAAGGCGCTCGTGACCGGGAATGGCAACGGGATTTCGATGCAAGCCTATCTGGACTGCTACCCGAAGGGATTGTGCGCGGCGCAGGTACAGTCGCTGATCGCGCTGCAGGACAGTGTCGAGCCGGACGACGCTGAGGTCGCGATGGCCGAGAATGCCGAGCCCGCCGGCCTCAGCCGTGGTGGCGGGAACCCGTACCAGCCGAAGAGCTACTGGTCGCACAACAGTTCGCTCGTCTCGCTTGCCGACAATGGCAATGACCGCATCTTCTTCTATGAGAAACCGCGGGCGGGGCTGGTCGATGCCGGGGTGACGCCGGGGACGATCCTGTTCAAGGGCAAGTTCTCGCGCAAGGCGATGAGCTACAGCGGCGAAGCCTATCTGTTCTCCAGGAAATGCGGCCCGATCGCCTATCCGATGAAGGGAAAGGTCTCGGCGGACTACCGGCATGTCGAACTGCGTGGCAATCGTCCGGTGCGCGATTCCGCCTGCCGTCGCACCGGCACCCGGGAGGAGTCGCTCCTGTTCAAATTCGTCTCGCTGGACCGGCCCCGCTGAGCACGGCACAAGAGAGCCGCGCGATGCGCTCCCGATCAGCAGTTGACCGGTTGCATTTCCAAAACCTTCCGCCTATATCGCCATGACTTGACTGCGCCCATCGTCTAGCGGTCAGGACACCGCCCTCTCACGGCGGGAACAGGGGTTCGATTCCCCTTGGGCGTACCAAATATCAATTGCCGCGATTCTGGTCGGCCCGTGGTCTCCGCGGTGACCCCAGAGCCAATTTCCTTATCTTTTCCTGATGTCGGCGGCCCGCATTCGCAATCGAAACCCTATGCGTGACAGGTCCATAGTCCAGTCCTGACCAACGACTGGAGTGTTCGTCTTGCTCGACATCATCTTTATCGCTCTCGGTGCCGGCACGATTGCGGGGCTGTCGCTCTATGCGTCTGGCCTGGCGCGGATCTGAGGCCCGCCATGATCGAGACCTTGCTCGGCCTGGCCGTTGCCATCGCGCTCGGCGCCTATCTCGTCGCGACGCTTCTGCGCCCCGAAAAATTCTGACCTTCAGGAGCACATCATGTCGCTTGTCGGCTGGGCCCAGATCGGGCTTCTCTTCCTCGTGGTGCTTGCGCTGATCAAGCCGCTCGGCCTGTATATGGCCCGCGTCTTTTCGGGCGAACGCACCGTCCTGTCGGTGGTCCTCGGCCCCGTCGAACGCGCCTTCTATGCCGCCGGAGGCATCAAGGCAGACCGCGAGCAGACCTGGCTTGGCTACGCCTTTGCCCTGCTGGCGTTCAGCGCCGCGGGATTCCTGCTGCTCTACGCGATCCTGCGGCTGCAGCACCTGCTGCCGCTCAACCCGCAGGGCTTTGCGGCGGTGCCGGCAGATCTCGCCTTCAACACCGCCGTCAGCTTCGTCACCAACACCAACTGGCAAGCCTATGGCGGCGAGACGACCATGAGCCATTTCAGCCAGATGGCCGGGCTGACGGTGCAGAATTTCGTTTCGGCCGCCAGCGGCATCGCCATTGCACTCGCGGTGACGCGCGCCTTTGCGCGCTCGGCGGCGGAGACGATCGGAAACTTCTGGGTCGACCTGACCCGGGCGACACTCTACGTGCTGCTGCCGCTGGCGGTCCTCGTGGCGCTGGCCTTCGTCGCCATGGGGCTGCCGCAGACACTGGACGCGTCGGTGGCGGCGACCACGCTCGAAGGGGCGCAGCAGACGATCGCGCTCGGCCCGGTCGCCAGCCAGGAGGCGATCAAGCAGCTCGGCACCAATGGCGGCGGCTTCTTCAACGTCAACGCCGCGCACCCGTTCGAGAACCCGACGGCGGTGTCCAATCATCTCAACATCGTGTGCATGCTCTCGGTCTCGGCGGCGCTCGTCTACGCTTTCGGCCAGATGGTCGGAGACCGTCGCCAGGGCTGGGCCCTGCTGGCGGTGACCGGCGTGCTGCTTCTGGCAGGCGTCGGTGCGATCTACTGGGCCGAGACCTTCGGCAATCCGATCCTGGCCGCCGTTGGCGTCGATCCGTCGCTCGGCAACATGGAAGGCAAGGAGGTCCGGTTCGGACAGGCCATGACCGCAGCCTATGCGGCGGTGACGACCGGCCTTTCCAACGGCGGCGTCAACGGCATGCACGGCTCGTTCACCGCGCTCGGGGGCATGGTGCCGCTGATCCTCATCCAGCTGGGCGAGGTGCTGCCCGGCGGCGTCGGATCTGGCCTCTACGGCATGATCGTGTTCGCCGTGCTGACCGTGTTCGTCGCCGGCCTGATGGTGGGCCGGACACCGGAATTCCTCGGCAAGAAGATCGAGGGCCGCGAGATGAAGTTTGCGATGCTGGCGGTGCTGATCCTGCCGCTGGCGATCCTCGGCTTCACCTCGGTCTCGGCGATGCTGCCGGGGGCGGTAGCGTCGATCGGAACGGCCGGACCACATGGCCTGACGGAAATGCTCTATGCCTACAGTTCGGCCGCCGGCAACAACGGCTCGGCCTTCGGCGGGCTGTCGGCCAACACGCCCTGGTACAACACGACGCTGGGCATCGCGATGCTTCTCGGGCGTTTCGGCTATGCCTTGCCGGTGCTGGCGATGGCCGGCTCCATCGCCGCGAAGACCCGCTCCACCGCAACCGCCGGCACATTCCCGACCCACACACCGTTGTTCGTCGGCCTGCTCGTCGGCATCATCCTCATCATGGGCGGCCTGCAGTTCTTCCCTGCGCTGGCGCTCGGGCCGATCGTCGAGCACTTCGAGATGCTCGCCGGCCAGACGTTCTGAAGGATATCATCATGGCATCGGCCGACTCCCACAAGTTCTTCGATTCCGCCATCCTGGCGCCGGCGCTGGGCCAGGCATTCGCCAAGCTCCACCCGCGCAAGCTGGTTCGCAACCCGGTGATCTTCGTGACGGAGGTCGTCGCCGCCCTGGTGACGCTGCTCTTCCTGCGTGACCTCGCGAGCGGCGGCGACGCGGCCTTCTCAGGCCAGATCGCGGCCTGGTTGTGGTTCACCGTCCTCTTCGCGACCTTCGCGGAAGCGGTCGCCGAAGGGCGCGGAAAGGCGCAGGCCGACAGCCTGCGGCGGACCAAGTCGGAACTCAGTGCCCGGCGCGTGACGTCGCGAGGCGAGGAGAGGATTGCCGCCAGCCGGCTGGCCATCGGCGACGTCGTCGTGGTCGACGCGGGCGAACTGATCCCCGGCGACGGGGAGGTGGTCGAAGGCATCGCCTCGGTCAATGAAAGCGCCATCACCGGCGAATCCGCCCCGGTGATCCGGGAATCCGGCGGTGACCGCTCGGCGGTGACCGGCGGCACGCAGGTATTGTCCGACCAGCTGAAGATCCGCATCACCGTGGCGCCGGGCTCGTCCTTCGTCGACCGGATGATCGCGCTGATCGAAGGCGCGGAGCGGCAGAAGACGCCGAACGAGGTCGCGCTGTCGATCCTGCTGTCGGGCCTGACGTTGGTCTTCCTGATCGCGGTGGTGACGCTGTGGGGACTGGCCGGCTATTCGCAGACGGTGCTGTCGGTCACCGTGCTGGCGGCGCTTCTGGTGACGCTGATCCCGACCACGATCGGCGGGCTGCTGTCGGCGATCGGCATCGCCGGCATGGACCGCCTCGTCCGCTTCAACGTCATCGCCACCTCCGGCCGCGCGGTGGAGGCGGCCGGCGATGTCGATACGCTTTTGCTCGACAAGACCGGCACGATCACCTTCGGCAACCGGATGGCAAGCGACTTCGTGCCCGTCGGGGGCATCGACGCCAGGGACCTCGCGGAGGCGGCGATGCTGGCAAGCCTCGGCGACGAGACGCCCGAGGGCCGCTCCGTCGTCGCGCTGGCGGCCGGCGACTTCGGCGTCGGCCCGGCAACCGCCCGGCCGGACCTGGTCGTGCCGTTCGCGGCAGAGACCCGGCTCTCCGGAGTCGACATCGGCCGGCGCCGGCTGCGCAAGGGCGCGGTCGATTCGATCCTGAGGTTCACGGGCCACAGCGACGCATCGACGCCTGCGGAGTTCCGCAAGGCCGTCGAAACGATCGCCCGCACGGGTGGAACGCCGCTTGCGGTGGCGGATGGCGAGCGGTTGCTGGGCGTCATCCACCTCAAGGACGTCGTGAAACCCGGCATCAAGGAACGCTTCGCGGCACTTCGGGCGATGGGCATCCGGACCGTCATGGTGACAGGCGACAATCCGGTTACGGCGGCCGCGATCGCCTCTGAAGCGGGCGTCGACGACTTTCTCGCCGAAGCGACGCCCGAGCAGAAGCTCGCCTTCATCCGCAACGAACAGAAGGGCGGGCGGCTGATCGCGATGTGCGGCGACGGCACCAACGATGCGCCGGCGCTCGCCCAGGCCGATGTCGGCGTCGTCATGCAGACCGGCACGCCGGCCGCGCGCGAAGCCGCGAACATGGTCGATCTCGACTCCAGCCCGACCAAGCTCATCGAAATCGTCGAAATCGGCAAGCAATTGCTGATGACGCGCGGCTCGCTGACGACTTTCTCGATCGCCAATGACGTCGCGAAGTATTTCGCGATCATCCCGGCGCTGTTCGTCACGACCTACCCGGCGCTTGGCGCGCTGAACGTCATGGGTCTCGCGTCGCCGCAATCGGCGATCCTGTCGGCCGTCATCTTCAACGCGCTGATCATCGTGGCGCTGATCCCGCTGGCGCTGAAGGGCGTCGCCTACCGGCCGGTGGGCGCGGCAGCGCTGCTGCGCCGCAACCTGCTCGTCTACGGGCTTGGCGGACTGATCCTGCCCTTCATCGGGATCAAGCTCGTCGATCTCGTCATCTCCGCTCTGAATCTGGTGTGAACCATGCTCGCACATCTTCGCCCCGCCATCGTGCTGATGGTTCTCTTCACCGCCCTGCTGGGCGTCGGCTATCCGCTGGCGATCACCGGGATCTCCCAGGCGACCATGCCGGCGCAGGCCAATGGCAGCCTCATCCGCAGCGGCGAAAGTGTCGTCGGCTCGTCGCTCATCGGGCAGGGCTTCGCCTCCGACCGCTATCTCTGGCCGCGCCCTTCGGTGGCCGGCGGGGGGCATGATGCCGGCGCCTCCAGCGGCTCCAATCTCGGGCCAACGTCTGCGAAGCTCGAGGAGCGGGTCGCGGCCGATGTCGAGCGGCTGCGGGCCGCAGGCCTGACCACGATCGCCGGTGATTCGGTCACCGCGTCGGGCTCGGGCCTCGATCCCCATGTTTCCCCCGACTTCGCGATGGCGCAGATCGTCCGGGTCGCTGCCGCGCGCGGCGTGTCCGAGGCATCGGTCGCCGCCTTGGTCCGGGATCATCTCGAAGGCCGGCTGTTGGGCGTGATCGGCGAGCCGCGCGTGAACGTGTTGCTGCTGAACCTCGCGCTCGACGCGGCAAAGCCGTAGAAGACGCGCATGGTGGCGAAGAACGAGAGACAGGACAGGCGCGCGGACCCCGACGCGCTGCTCGCCCTGGCCGGCAGGCCGGGACGCGGCCGTCTGACGGTGTTTCTCGGCGCGGCGCCCGGTGTCGGCAAGACATTCGCCGTGCTGACCCGGGCGCGGCGACTGAAGGCCGATGGAACGGACATTGTCATCGGTATCGCGGAAACGCATGGCCGCAGCGAAACCGCCGACCTGCTCGCAGGCCTGGAAACGCTCCCGCGCCGCGCCTTCGACTACAAGGACCGCGCGATCGAGGAGTTCGACCTCGATGCGGCGCTCGCGCGGCAGCCGCGCATCCTGGTGGTCGACGAACTCGCTCACTCCAATGCGCCCGGCAGCCGGCATCCAAAACGCTTCCAGGACATAGAGGAACTGCTGGCCGCCGGGATCGACGTCTGGACGGCGCTCAACATCCAGCATCTCGAAAGCCTGTCGGACATTGTCGGCCAGATAACCGGCGTGCCGATCCGCGAACTGGTGCCTGACACGGTGCTGAAAAACGCCGACGACGTGATCCTGATCGACCTGCCGACGACCGAGCTGATCGAGCGGCTGGCCGCCGGCAAGGTCTATGTGCCGGAGAATGCGCGCCGCGCGGCCGATGGCTACTTCCGGCTCGGAAACCTGACGGCGCTCCGCGATCTGGCGCTGCGCCGGACGGCGGACCGGGTCGACGACCAGGTCGTCGACTACCTGAAGCAGAACGCCATCGAGGGACCGTGGCTGTCGGCGGAGCGGCTCCTGGTGTGCATCGGTCCCGACGGACTGTCCGACAAGGTGGTGCGCACGGCGAGCCGGCTCGCTTCCGGGCTGAATGCGCACTGGCTGGTGGTGTCGATCGAGCGGACGGCCTCGGTTCTGTCGCCGGAGGCCGGGCGACGCCTCGACGAGACGTTCCAGCTCGCCGAGCGGCTCGGCGCGGAAACCCGCCGGATCAAGGGGCGCGACTTCGTCGAGGAGATCCTGAAGCTCGCCCGCCGCGAACACGCGACCCAGATCGTCATCGGCGCGCGGCGCCGGCCGTTCCTCTCGCGGCTGCTCGCTCAATCGCTGCCCGACGCGGTGATGGACCGCGCCTCCGGGATCGGCGTGCATGTCGTCACGGGGGACTTGCAGCCTGTCCGGAACCAACGGGCCTGGGCGCGACCGCCAGCCAGTCGCCTCGTCCTGGACGCTCTCGTGGCGGTAGCGGCGACTTCGGTCGCGACCCTGATTGGCCTCGCCATCGAAACGGCGATCGAACTGCCGAACGTGTCCATCCTGTATCTGGTTGCCGTCCTGGTCTCCGCCACCACCCGCGGCTATTTTGGGGCGATCCTTGCGTCACTCCTGTCCGCAGTCGCCTACAATTATTTCTTCATCGACCCGGTCAAGACCTTCACGATTGCCCAACCGCACGAGGTCCTGGCGCTCGTGACCTTCTTCATCGCAGCGGTTCTCGGAGGCGCGCTGGCGTCGCGGCTGCGCGACCAGCTGAAGATTTCCGGCGCCCGCGCGCGGGAAACCCAGCTGCTCTACGATTTTTCACGCAAGCTCTCGGGCAGCGTGAAGGCCGAAGACGTCGACTGGGTGATCGTCAATCAATCCCACGCGGCATTGGGGCGGCGGGTGGTGCTTCTGACGATCACGGGTGCGGAGCTTCGTGTCAGCGCCATCTGGCCACCCGACGGCGAACTCGGCGTGACGGAGATGACGGCGGCGCGCTGGGCCCAGGAAAAGGGCGAGGCCGCTGGAAACGGCACCGGGACGCTGCCGAACAGCCGTTACCGCTTCCTGCCCATGATGGCGCCGCATGGCATTGTCGGCGTGCTGGGAATCGATGTCAGCGCCGGCTCGCTCGACGCGGCTGCGGAGCGCACATTGTCGGCGATCCTTGACCAGGCAGTCGTCGCCATCGACCGTTCGCGCCTGTCGCGGGAAAGCCTCGAACAGGCCGCGGCACTGGAAGGCGGCCGGTTCCGCTCGGCCCTGCTGGCGTCGGTGTCGCACGACCTCAAGACGCCGCTCGCCACCATCACCGGCGCTGTCACGAGCCTGCGGCAGCTCGGCGACCGGATGAGCGCGAGGAGCCGCGACGATCTGCTGGGCTCGATCGAGGAGGAGAGCGGCCGGCTGAGCCGCTTTCTCGCCTGCTGGACATGACGCGCATCGACTCGAAGACGGTCGAGGCCCGCCGCGACTGGGTCGATGTGGTCGATGTCGTGCGTTCGGCCGCAGACCAGGCGCGCAAGACGTTTTCGGGCCTGGCGATCGATCTGAAGCTTGCCGATGCCTTGCCGTTGATCCGGGGCGACAGCATCCTGCTCGGCCAGGTCCTGTTCAACCTGATAGACAATGCACGAAAGTTCGGCGGGCCGGAGCCGGTCACAATCTACGCGCGGGTGGAGAGGGATGCCGTGATGATCTCGGTCGTGGACCTCGGTAAGGGCATCGCGGCGAAGGATCTGGAGCGGATCTTCGAGAAGTTCTTTCGCCGCGCCCGCAGCGATGGCCGCGCGCCCGGCACGGGCCTCGGGCTTGCCATCGCCAAGGGCTTCGTGGAAGCGATGGGCGGCACGATCCGCGTCGAGAGCCCGGCGGTGAAACGGCGCGGCACGCGCTTCGTCCTGCGTTTTCCAATCGAGCCACAGCCCGAGCAACCCGAATGAGCGGCCCCCGCATCCTTGTTGTCGACGACGAGCCGCAGATCCAGCGGTTCCTCAAGCCCGCCTTGACGGCTGCCGGCTACCAGGTGATCGAAGCGGCCGACGGCGGAACGGCCCTGAAGCTTGTGGCGACGTCCGCACCCGATCTCGTCATCCTCGACCTCGGCCTGCCCGACATGGACGGCAAGGAGGTGGTCCGCACCCTGCGCGGCTGGAGCCAGGTGCCGGTCATCATCCTGTCTGCCCGCGACCGCGAGACCGAGAAGATCGAGGCGCTGGACCTCGGCGCCGACGACTATATCGAAAAGCCTTTCGGCATCGGTGAGCTGACGGCGCGTATCCGCACGGCGTTGCGCCATCGGACTGTGAGCGAAGGTGGCGAGACGAAGATCTCGGTCGATGGGCTTGAGGTCGACGTGGTGAAACGGCTGATTACCCGGGACGGCAACCCGGTGCGTCTCACGCCGAAGGAATACGATCTGGTGCTGATGCTGGCCAGATACGCGAACCGTGTCGTGACCCACCGCACGCTCTTGACCGGGGTCTGGGGTCCGGCCCATGCCGACGACCTGCACTATCTCCGCGTCTTCATCGGCCAGGTAAGGGCCAAGATCGAGCGGGACCCCGCCGATCCGAAGATCATCCGCACCGAACCGGGCGTCGGCTACCGCTTCGCGACCGAATGACCCCGCTGCTCAGAGACTGTTTTCGAACACGCGGACGACTTGCCGACGTCTGATCGAACCGGCGGCGTGCCATCGATTCCTGGGCGCCATGGTCTGCCTGTCGCAATCGGACCCCAGATGCCGCCGGTGCCCTGGCACCAGGCTGATAGCCACTCGGTGTTCAGCCTTTTACCAAAACGGACGGTCGAGGCGGAAAGGCGACGCGTCGCTGGACGGGCGCTTGAGGATGATGTTGGTGATCATCTTTGCCGAGCCACAGGCCAGTGTCCATCCGAGTGCGCCGTGACCGGTGTTGACGAAGAGGCCCGCAACAGGCGTTGCGTCGACGATCGGTTTCCCATCCGCCGACATCGGGCGGTGCCCGGTCCAGGGAGCGTACTCTTCCGGCAGGTCGGTGTTGGGAAACAGGGCCTTGAAGGCCTTGATCAGGTTGTTGATCCGCCCCGGCCTGACGGTCCTGTTGTAGCCATCGAACTCGACCGTGCCGGCGATGCGCAAATGATCGCCAAGTGGCGTGACGCCGAGCCGGGCAATGTCGTCGACGATCGGACGGTTCGGCAGGAATCCGATGTCGGCCTTCTTCAGGGAGATGGAATAGCCCTTCACCGGCTCGATCGGCAGATGAATGCCGAAGGGTTTCAGGATCTGCTTGGCTCCCGGTCCGGCGCAGACGACGACGTTGCGCGTTGCGATCCGCCCGGCACTGGTCCGGATTCCGGTGACCCGGCCGGACTCGGTGTCGATCCCCTGAAGCGCGGTGCCGAACCGGAATTCGACGCCAAGGCCCCGTGCCGCCTCCTCGGCGGCGCGGGTGAAGGCGCGGGCATCCCCCCAGGCATCGTCAGGCAAGAGCAGTCCTGCGCGAATCGTCGGCGCGATGTCGGCAAGATGCGGCTCGAGCGCGACGCATTCGGGGCCGTCGATGCGCTCCACCCGCACGCCCAGCCCTTCGAGAAACTGAGCATAGGCATCGCGCGCCGCGACACCGTCTTTTCCGCGGAAGAGTTCGAGCAGGCCGCCATGGCTCAGGCTGAAATCGACGGTCTTCTGCGCGACCAGGCCCTCGGTCTCTTCCAGGCTTTCGCGCGCGAAACGCGTCATCTGCCGCGACGATGCGAGATGCTTGGAGGGCCGGCAGTTGGCCAAGAACTTGGCGCCCCAGATGCCAAGCCGGGGTATGGCCGAGGGGCGCAGCAGCAACGGCGCGTCCTCGCGTCCGAGCCATCGCAGCATGAGGCCGGGAACCGCCGGCGAGCACCACGGCAGCGCCGTGCTCGGGGTCACGAGCCCGCCATTGGCGAAGCTCGTTTCCAGGCCCGACTCTTCCCGGCTTTCAACCACCGTCACCGACAACCCTTCGCGCGCGAGGTAGAGCGCGGTGGTGGTGCCGATGACGCCGGCGCCGATGACGATGGCGTCGGGCATTGCTCAGCTCTTGGTGATATGAGCGTGGGCGACGATCTCGATCCTGGCGCCCTCGATCATGAGGCCGGCCACCACGGTCGCGCGGTTGGGATAGGGCTTGTTGAAGTAGGTCCGGTAGACCGCGTTCATGCCCTGGAAATCTTCCTTGCTGGGCAGGTAGATCAGCACCTGGGTGACATCGTCCATGGTGCCGCCGGCAGCCTCGACGGTGCGCTTGAGATTGTCCATCGTCAGGATCGTCTGGGCGGTGATGTCGCCGGTCTCGAAGGTGCCATCCTCGCGGATCGGGACGTGCGCGGTGTAGAGATAGTCACCGCCCATGGCGGCCCATTCGATGGGGGCGGACTCGTTGGGCAGATGGGTCTTGATCACTTTGCGCATGGTATTCTCCGTTGCTTGTGGGTTTGGAAGATGGGTAGGGCGGATCAGGCCACGATCTGGCCCGGCGACGCAGGGTCGGATGCAGCCCAAGGCAGGAACTGGCCATCGCTGACGAAGCGCTGATGGTAGAAGGCGAGCTTGTCGTCATCGATGAAGGCCCCAATCCCGGGAGCCTCGATCTCGCCCCATTGCGGTGACGTGCGGATCGGGAGATCGACGGCCAAGATGTCGTCGGCCATCACGGAGGCCGTCTGCTGGTGACCGCCCGCGCTGTTGCCCAGCGCCAGCAATGCGTGATGATGGGCCAGCGCGGCGATGCCGAACTCGCCATGGGTGTGCTTGCAGACCTTGATGCCGGCGAGCGCCGCCGTGCGCGCGAGCGTCAGGAAGGACTGGAGGCCACCGACCCAGTAGCTCGAGAAGCACAGCACGTCGGCGGCGTCGGCGACAATCATCTCCAGAACTTCCGTCTCGCTGCCGAGACCCTCGTTGGCGCAGAGCGGCGTCGACAGCCGCTGGCGCAGTTTCGCCATCGCCGCCACAGGCCGTGCGCGGATCGGTCCCTCGACGAAGTCGAGATCGAACGCGTCGTCCCAACGGCTGATGAGCTTGGCGGCAAGCGGCACGCTCCAGGCTTCGTTGGCGTCGATGCGCAGCTTACGCGACGGGCCGATGGCGCGGCGCACAACCGAGAGCATGGCGGCATCCACGTCGGGATCGATGCCGACCTTGATGTAGAAGTGCTGGTAGCCCTGCACGACGGCTTCTTCGCACTGCCGTGTCAGGTCGTCCTCGTCGCCGCGCGCCAGATAGCAGAAGTAGCTCGGCGTCCCCGTCGATCCCCGGCCGCCGAGCAGGCGCCAGAGCGGCAGTCCACTTGCCTGAGCTGAAAGGTCCTGCATGGCCATGTCGAGACCGGCATAGGCGAAGTTGCCGGTCTGGACCCGGTAGTCCCACAGGCCAGGTCCATAGATGTTGCGGCGGATGAGCTGGCTTTCGCGGGGGTCCTGGCCGATGACGAAGGGCGTCATCGCCTGCGCCGCCGCCATGACCGACAGCGTGTCGGCGCCGCTGCAGCACTCGCCCCAGCCGATACGGCCATCATCGCTGCGCATTCGGACGACCACGTCGGACACGCCGCCGCGCGCAACGCGGGAACTGATCTCGGCGTGGCGATAGGGAATCGAAAGGGGGATGAAGTCGATCGCGGCGATCTTCATGCCTGGGCACCGGGGCCGAAGACCACGTCTCCCGACAGCGAGCGGAGGAAGAGGCGCATGCGGTCAGTCGGCTCGTCGAACAGGACCTGACGTGGCGGGCCATCGGCGACGATGCGGCCGGCATCCATGAACAGGATGCGGTCGGCAACCTCGGCCGCGAAGCGAATCTCGTGCGTCACGATCAGCATGGTCATGCCCTCTTCGGCAAGGTCACGCATGACGCTCAGAACTTCGCCAACCAGCTCGGGATCGAGCGCTGAGGTCGCTTCGTCAAACAGGATCAGCTTTGGCTGCATGGCGAGCACCCGGGCAATCGCCACACGCTGCTGCTGACCGCCGGACAGGGCGTCGGGGAAGACGTTCTCCTTGCCGGTCAGACCGACGCGGGCGAGCATGCGCCGGCCGAGATCCTCGGCTTCGGCACGCGCAACGCCACGCACCAGCCGCGGCGCCAGCGCGACGTTGCCGAGTGCCGTCAGATGAGAAAACAGGTTGAAGCGCTGGAAGACGAAGCCGATGTCGGCACGTCGCCTGGCCAGCGCGGTGTCGCTTTCAAACCGCTCGCTCGACCCGCTGCCGCGCACGCCGAAACGCTGCCCGTCGATCTCGATGACGCCGCCACTGGGGCGCTCGAGGAAGTTGATGCAGCGCAGCACGGTCGTCTTGCCGGAACCGCTCGGTCCGATGATCGCGAGCTTCTGGCCCTTCTCGACCGAAAAACTGATGTCATCCAGGACCTTCAACGGTCCGAAGGACTTGTGCAGGTTCTTGACGTTCAGGATGGGCATCAAGCTTTTCCACCGTTTCGGGGGCAGGGCGCCGGCATGCCGCCGCCCTGCGTCTGTCTCAACTGGCCGCCGCGTGCGGCCGGTGCCAAGACGTCTCTCGTCGGCTCGAGTAGCGCGCAGCTACTGGAAGCAGGTGTCTGGAGCCACCGGCGCCGCCCATCCGGCAGGACGATCGATGCCACCGCGATAGTCGGGCTGTGGCGGCTCGAACCAGGATTTCGCGCCGAGACCGAAGGCAGCCATCGACTTGACGTTGCTGCAGTCGGCCCAGAGCTTGGCGATCTCGGCGTTGATCGCGTCAGCCAGCGGCTTGCGGGTCATCGGCGAAGCGAAGATCGAGTGGTACTTCTTCGACATGATGGGAAACTTGTCGGCTTCCGGGACGACCGCAAGCTGGTGGATTTCCCATTCCGGATGCTGCTTGATGGCATATTCGACGAGCGCCGGATCGAGGATGCCGATATCGAGGCGTCCGGCGACAACGTCACGCATGACGCCGTCCTGCGTATCGTAGAGCTTCACTTCGCTGATCCCCTCGACCATCTTCAATTCGGGAACCAGAGTGAAGCCCGTGACCGTTCCGACGACCTTCCCCTTCATGTCGCCAAACGTCGTCCAGTTGTTGGACTTCTTCTGGATGAGGAACGTGCCGAAATAGTAGACCGGGTCCGACAGGAGCATCACCTTGGAACGCTCCTCGGTCCATCCGACGGACCCGATCAGCACATCGACCTGGCCCTGCGTGGTCGCCTGGATCAGCGAGTTCCAGTCGAGCGATTTCGGCTCCACCTTGAGGCCGAGTGTCTTTGCGATCTTCACGACGAGATCGCCGTCGGTGCCGATGACTTCCCCATCCTTGATGCCGGTCATCGGCATGTCGCCGAGCATGCCGACCGTCAAGGTGCCGGGGACGAGGGTTTCAACCTCCTGCGCCTGCGCGGATCCTGCCGCGAAAGCCATTGCTGCCGCGCCCGCAAAGCCGAGCGCTGCTCCGAACATGCGGAGCGCCTTCAGATAGTTCATCGTGTCTGACATGTTCACCCTCTTGTTAGGATCCGTGAAATTGCGCGTGTTGTTCTTGTTATTGGCGAACTCGCTTGCTCTCCAGGAGCCGAAGACCCTGGGAGAGCGGAAGACTGAGCAGCAGGTAGATGAGCGAAACGTAGATGTAGACCGGCATCGGCATGAAGCTTGACGACGACAGGTCCTTGGCGCGCAGCATGAGTTCCGGCGCCGCGATGATCGAAGCGATCGACGTGTCCTTGAGCAGGCCGACCAGGTAGTTGCCCATCGGCAGGAGGCCGATGCGGAAGGCCTGCGGGCCGGTGACGTAGCGCAGGGCCTGCCAGGGCGTCAGGCCGAGCGCCTTGCTGGCTTCCTTCTCGCCACGATCCACGGCGTTGACGCCTGCGCGGTAGATTTCGGCCAGCAATGCACTGCCCTGCAGCGAAAAGCCGAGAATGGCGCAGCTCATGGAACTCCAGCGAAACGCCGGGAAGACATCCGGCAGCCCGAAGTAGATGATGAACAGGATGACCAGCACCGGGAGGCCCCGGGCGATCTCGATATAGCTGGTCGCCAGTCCCCTCAGCAGAGCAAAGCGGCTCATCTTGAGCGCGCACACGGGCAGGGCCAGAACCGCCGCGCCAAGGAACGAACTCAGGGTCAGGAACAGCGTCTGCTGCGCCGCGACGACAAGCTCCGGCGTCCAGCTTGCAAACCTGGCGAGCATGTCGTTCATGCCGACGCCCTCGCCAAGGCGCCTTCACCGGTGCGACGCTGGAGGCGCGACGCCAGGATGGCGAGCGGGATCGAAATGCAGAGATACATGATGCCGACGAGCACGTAGATCTGCATGGAGAGGTACGTCTCCATGACCAGCGCCCTGGCGCGGAACATGACCTCCGGTGCGGCCACCACCGAGGCGAGCGACGTGTCCTTGAGAAGCTGGATGGCGTAGTTGCAGAAGGGTGGCGCCATCAGGCGCGTGGCCTGCGGCACACGGACGTAGAAGAACGTCTGCAGCGGCGTGAGGCCCAAAGAAAGAGCAGCCTGGCGCTGCCCGTCCGGCACGGCCAACAGGCCAGCCCGAAAAATCTCGGCGACATAGGCCGCACCGTTGAGACCGAGACCGGCAATCGCCGCGACGATGCCGGGCAGGGGAATGCCAAGCTGGGCTAGGCCGAAATAGATGATGAAAAGCTGCGTCAGCGCCGGGGTGCCGCGGATGAATTCGATGTATGTGGCAGCGATGACAGAAACGCCCTTGTGCCGCGACAGGCGCGCCATAACCAGCATGAGACCCGCGCCCATGGCGATGATGAAACTGGCGACCGCGACAATCAGGGTGGTCTGGAACCCAATCAGCAGCACCGGCAAAAACCCCGGTAACCGTTCCCAGAAAATGCTCCAGAAATTGCTCACTTCGATAAAAGATTACAATATGCTTGATGAGTCAAGCGACGACCGCACCCGATCTGGGCTACACTGCGTGACAAGGAGAAAGACCGACCTATGCGTATGAATCGAAAGCCGTCCCTGTTTGCCCATGTGCTCGACCAGCTCGGCGGAGGCATCGTCTCGGGCGCCCATGACGCCACGGGCATGCTGCCGCGCGAGCAGGATCTCTGCGTGATGCTCGGCGCCAGCCGGACCGTCATCCGGGAAGCGATCCGCGTGCTTTCGCAGAAGGGTATGCTGCATCCGCAGCAGAAGGTGGGCGTTCGCGTGCTGCCAGCGTCCTCCTGGAACCTGATGGACATCGATGTGCTGGACTGGATCTGGAAGGCGGGCGGACACGAAAAATACGTGCGGGATTTCCTGGAGTTCCGCCTGACCTTTGAGCCCATGGCCTCGTATCAGGCTGCGCTGCGGGCGCCAGCCGAGGCGCGGCGCAACATCTCCCTTTTGTGCGACGAACTGATTGCGGCAAACGACAGGCTACAGCGGGGCGGCTCCCGGGAAGCCGCGATCGACTGCGACATCGCGTTTCACACCGCGATCTTCTCGGCGTCGGAGAACCGTCTCGCCCACTATCTCGGCGCTCTGGTCAGCCATATGCTGCGTTTGCAGATCAACGAGACGACCGACCCGCCGCATGAATTCGCGCGTGGCCTGTCCCTGCACAGGGACGTCGCCAATGCCATCGCGACCGGCGACGCAGACAGTGCTTTCCACCACTCCTACGATCTCGTTCGGATGCCCTATGAAGGCTACATGCGCCGGGTCTTTCCGGACCAGCCAATATCCCACGCCAATCTGAGGGCCGTAGGAATTCCCGAGTTGGTGGATCACGTCAGTGCTTCAGGACGACATCTTGCCGGAGCGAAACTGTCAGCAGAAGGTGCCTGACAATCGAATGAGCACAAGACCGGCGGGCGTACGAACGTCCATGAGGAAGGAACCCGGGGGCCACAGTCGATGGCTGTGGGGGATTTCGGACTGCAGCCGATGTCGGCATTGGCGCGACCGTGGCGGGCGGCAGCATGGCCGCGCCTGTCATGGCGCGGCCCGTTTTGGCCGAATGTCAGGCTGCCGCCAGCGCCTTTTCGATGTCGTGGAGGGCGTGGCCCGTGAGGTCCTTGGCGACTTCGCCGACGAGGACCGCCGAGAGCTTCTGGTGGTAGTGCTTGCGCAGTTCGCCCAGCGTCCGCGGCGCGGCGATGATGATCAGCGCAGTGATCTTGCCGTCAAGCACATGGGTGTTGAGCATTCCGGCGATGCCAGCCGCGAAGCTGTCTTCCTCCACCTGGCTCGCATCGGGATTGGCAGAACTGCTGACGTGGCGCGCGCCGGAACCCTTGTTGTCGTTGGCGACCTCATCGACCGGCTGTGCGGTCAGGCTCGGATTGGCTTCGTCGCCCGAGTTGCGAAACAGGTTGAGCTTCTCGCCGTCGGCCACGGCTACCGTGGCGCCCTTGGGAATCTTCATGATGTGTCTCCGAAATCGCCCTGCCGACACGCGGCTCGAGCATGCGTGCCCGGCGTGATGCCCGGCATTCAACGCAACAACGCGCCGGCAGGGCAATGGATGCGTGCAGGGTGACGCGCCGATCCGGGCCCGGTGCGGCCGCCGGCCGATGCTATCGGTTCAGTAGGGCAGTCCCTGGGCGCGCAGTTCGGCCCGGCGGTCGAACACCACCGCAATGGCGCGTTCCCGGAAGGTCTGGTCGATGTCGATCGTCAGCCTCGACCAGCTTGCCGAGGCGTAGAGCCTCTGCATGCGATGCAGCATGCGGTTGCGCTTGCGGCTGCAACTGCCCTTGGCGGCGGTTGCGATATCGCGCGGCCTGAGCGCCGTTGTGGCCATGTCGAAGGCCTGCCGCTCGCCGCAATGATAATAGGCGTCCACCTCGCGCTGGATCCGCTCGTAGCGCGCGAAGGCGCGGTCGGGCAGTGTCGTCTCGCATCCCGCAAGGACCAGGGACAGGATCAGGCAGGCAAGCGTCTTCTTCATGGTGGCATCCGGTGGTGGCGGCGGACGATAGACCGCAGCGCATCGCCGGGTAAAGGGTACTCGCAGGCGGCTTGTCCGAACCACGGAGGGGGTCACGTCCGGCCACACATCGATTGCCCCGGACCATCATCAGAAAAACAGATGGCGTTGAGGATTGCCATTGCGTGCAAAATCGACAAATCTTGACATGTACCGCCAGGGAAGTCTGCCTGCGGCTGACCGATAGTGTCCGTTCGGCAAAGACGACCTCAGAACCATTTTACCGGGGTGCAAGTATTGTCGGAATGACAATGCCTGAGACTCTGTATTGACTGATTATTGGGGCCGAAAAGGGCTCGGGGGAGGAACACGTGTTCAAGATTGCCTGCAAAATGGGCTGCGGCCTGATGTTGCTCCTGGGGCTGACCTTGTCGGCAGGCGCGGAAGGGCTTTTCACGCAACTGGCCGGCGCGGATGCGAGTGTCGCTGTCGCGCGGCGGACGCCTGATATCGCCGTGGTGCGCTCCAACGACGTGCAGATCGACCCTTCCTATCTCGCTGCGACCATCGCGCCTGCGGGGATGGACGAGTTCGCCGGCAGGCTGGATCTGGCGCCGCCGGCCTCCACGGTGCGAATCGAGCTGTTTCCAGGCTCGGTCGTCGACCTCAACCGGACGTCGCTGACCGAGGCCTTTGGCGGCGGCTTCGTGTGGACGGGCGAAAGCGCCAACATGACGGGCCATTCCGGAAATCTCGTCGTTCGCAACGGCCTTGTGACCGGCATCGTCGACTATGGTGGGCGCACCTACCGCATCGATCCGCTCGGGCTGGGCGGCGCGCACCGGATCAGCGAAGTCGATGGCAGGGGCTATCCGGGCGACATCGTCATACCCGTTCCGACGCGGGATGCAGAGCCTGGACCCGACAGGTTCCAGGCCGTCGGCGACACCGAGATCACCATACTCGTTCCCTACACAGCGCGGGCCCGCGATGCGGTTGCCGATATCGTCGCGCAGGCCAACCTCGCCGTTTCCCGTGCCAACACCGGCTTTGCCGCCAGCGGCGTGACCATTTCCTACCGTCTCGTCGGCACGATCCTCGTCAACGGCTACGACGAAATGGCGGTCGCCAGCTATGAGACCGTGCTCAACGACCTGACCAACGGAACGACGAGCGGTCCATTCCAGCCAGTTCACGCGCTGCGCAATTCGGCTGGCGCCGACCTCGTCGCGCTTCTGCACAACCGGACCGAGTTCTGCGGCGTCGCCTGGCTGATCCTGAACCCGTCGGTATCAACAGCCGCCAATGGCATGTCGATCACCACGCTGGGCTGCATCACCAATGAAAGCTTCACCCACGAAACCGGCCACAATATGGGGCTGGACCACGACCGTTTCGTGGTTTCGCCGGCACCGCCGAACTCGCAGTACAATTTCGGCTTCGTCAGCCTGCCTGGACAATTCCGGGACATCATGGCTTACAACAACCAGTGTCAGGCTCAGCAGCCGCCATTCAGCTGCACCCGGATGAACTTCTTCTCGAACCCGAACCGCAGCTTCCAGGGTCGTGCCACGGGCATCGCGCAGGGCTCGCCGGGTGCCGCGGATGGTGCGCGCCGCCTCAACGAAACGAAGGCGGGCATTGCCTCCTACAGGACAGGTGGACCACCACCTCCTCCTCCGCCGCCTGGTCCGGCGAACAACAATTTCGCCAACCGGATCGCGATCGCCTCGGCACCCGCGACCGTTACCGGAAACAATGTCGGCGCAACGAAGGAAGCCGGCGAGCCGGATCATGCCGGCTTCCCGGGAGCCACCACCAGCGTCTGGTGGCGCTTCACGCCGAGTGCGACGGGTCAGGTGACCATCACGACGGCAGGATCGAATTTCGACACCGTCCTTGCCGTCTATACCGGCGGATCGGTGGGCGGGCTGACCCCGGTCGCCTCGAACGACGATACCGGCAGCAGCACGACATCTGCCGTCTCCTTCACCGGAGCCGCAGGCGTGCAGTACCAGATCGCGGTTGCCGGCTACAGCGGTGCCACTGGCAACATCACGCTCAACCTGACCGGCACGACGGGCGGCGGCAGCGCATCCATCGTCGCTGCCGTCACGCCGGTGGCGCGCGCGACGTCGGTCAACGGCACAGTCACGGCATTTGCGACGATCCTCAATTCGAGCAACACGGCGGCCACGTCATGCTCAGTTGCCTTGCCGCCCGGTGTTCCGGTGTCGTTCACCTACTGGTCGCGCAATGCGACAACCGGTGCGTCGGAAAATCCCAACACGCCGGTCAACATTCCGGCGGGCGGTGGGAGGAACTTCTTCATGTCGTTCACGCCGACCGCCGCGACCGTCACCAATCTCGCGCTCGTCTTCGACTGCACCAATACGGCGCCCGCGGCGTCGGTGCGCGGTCTGAACACCTTTCTCCTGACGGGGGCCGCAACCGCGCCTGCAGACCTGGTCTCGATTGCCGTCACGCCCACCAATGACGGTATCGCCAACGTGCCACTGTACGGAACGGGCTTTGCCGCTCTCGCCGCCATCAACATCGGGGCGAACGCCAGTCTTCAGGCGCGTCTCGACGTCAACGCCATCGGGGGGTCGGGCGGCTCGCTTCCGGCCGCGCTGACGCTGTGCCGGACAGACTCGACGACCGGCGCCTGTCTTGCGCCTCCTGCGCCGACCGTCAATTTCAGCTTGGCGCAGAACCAGACCGCAACCTTCAGCGCCTTTCTCCTGAGCGACGGGAACCCGATTCCGTTCGACCCGGCCAACCGGCGGCTGTTCGTACACTTCTACCAGGGCAACACGCCGGTCGGTTCGGCGAGCGTGGCGGTGCGCACGACGAGCCCGGACGGCAAGGTCACCGCCTTGGCCGACTGACGAGGATAACCTGCGGCCTGTCCGACCAGTTCGGGCAGGCTACCCAAATCCTCAGTTATCGGCCAGCGGCTCCAGCGCGTCCAGCAGTTCGGACTCGTCGGGGATTTCCTGGGCGAGCGGGTAGGGCCGTTTGAAGGCGACGCCGTCCAGGGTCAGCGTTTCGAGATCGGGCGCCGATATCGTCCGCTCGCTGCCGTCGCCGCAGACGAGCGTGGGCCAGCCGGTGACCTGGCAGGTGATGTCGGTGTACCAGTTGCCGAGCTGGTTTCCCGCCGACAGGATGAAGAGCCCGTCGCCGACGCGGCGCACCATGTCGCCATTGGCCGCAACCCAGGTGAACGGCTCGAGAGGCGGCAGCCCTTCTCGCGGCAGGAAGGCGATGGCGATGGGCTGGCCCGCGCCACGCTCGCCGGCGGCCTTCAACCGGCGCATGCCGAGCGTATACTGAGCGATGATCACCTCGCGGCCGGCATAGAGCCTGGCGATGCCGGATTGTTCGGGAACGAGCCGCGCCAGGAACAACGTCGCCCATTGCGGGGCAGACCCCTGCGCCGTCGCGGGCGTCAGCACGCAAAGCAGAAGCGCGGCAGCGGTGGCGAGTTGGCGCATTCCTTTCTCCCGGACCGCCATTGAACCGGATCGGCGGCAAGAGTCGAGTCCCTGGCACGTCCACCCTGTCCGGCGAGGCAGGTGAATGGCGGGCCAAGGCTCGTATCGAGCTCGTCCGGCCAATCTATGGCGTCAGCCTGGCGATGGAGCGGATCTCGTCGGCCACGAGATGCTGCAACCGCCAGAGATTGCGGTCACGGATGCCGTGGTCCTCCAGATGCGTCACGGTGTTGTAGAGATATTCGGCGCAGGATCCGACATGGCCGCAGGCGCGCGCCAGCACCCAGGCAACCTCCTCCGGCGGCAGCTTGCGCGCGACGCCGCGGCCCGCGGGGCCGGCCCAGAAGGCGAGGGCCCGCACAGGACCATCGGTCGTCTCGACGGGAAGCCAGCGGATGGTGCCGATGTCCTCGACAGCGCTGACTTCCCGCCGCAGCATGGCCTCGATCTGGCCGCTGCGATCCTGTTCGGGCAATCGGAAGGCGACGCCGTCGCATCGACCGCCCCGGTCAAGCGCCATCATCAGGCCGGGCTGCGCGGGAGATCCGCGCCATGCCTTGATCTCGAGACAGAAGGACCTGTGCCAACCGTAGGCGGTGCCGCGCCTCTTCTCCACGGCTTCGAAGACGGGCTTCCAGATCAGCGAGCCATAGGCGAAAATCCACAGCGGCACGTCGCCGCTTTCTTCGAGCAGACGATCCGTCAGGGCGGCGTAGCCCTCGTCGCCGAGCGGCGTCCAGTCCGGGTCGGGGCCGGGATCAACCTCCGGCCGCGCGCAAAGCGCGACGAGGTCCGGGGTCAGCGACATGATCCGTCTTTCGCGCAATGCGAATCCACTCTGTGAGGCTGCCAAGGATTGATCCTGGAGAGAGCGTCCGCAAGCGATTTGCCCAGCCGGGCGCCAAAAAAATCCGGGCGTCCCCACAACGAGAAAAGCCGCCTGGGGGGAGGCGGCTTTCCGACTTACAAGCCGGGGTGGGGGGGGGAACCAGCTGGCTTGCTGATAAAATAATGCCGAGGCTGGATGTTGGTTCCGAGGGTTCGAAACTTTTTTGATGGTTTCTTCCCGGCCGGCTCCGTCCCCCTGCGACGCACGAGACTTAGCCCAGGGCGACGACGAAGTGCTTGGTGACCGCCTCGACGATCTGCCATGTGCCCTTGAAGTCGGCCTCCACCACGAAGGCATCGCCTGGCCCCACTTCGACCGGCTCGCCGCCGTCCTGGGTGATGATGATGCGCCCCTCGATGAGGTGGACGAATTCGTAGTCCGTATAGGTGGCGTGGTAGGTCCCGGGGGTCGCCTGCCAGGTTCCGGACATGACCTTGCCGTCCTCCGTCGTGTGCTGGACGAAGGTCTTCATGGTCGGGCTGCCCGAGACGACCTTCCAGCCGTCGAGATCGTCGGTCAGAGGATTCGACGGCAGTGCGCCGAATTTCAGCAGTGTCTTCCTGGTCATGCTCTTGCTCCTTGGACGGTCGGGTCAGAATGCCGGTTCACGCCAGGCCGCCCGAAGGATGCGCAGCCAATTGTCCCGGCAGATCTTTGCACGCTCCGCCTCTCCATAGCCGGCACGTTCCAGTCCGGCAACGAGGTTCTGCAGCCCGGCTGCGTCCGTGATTTCGGCGGGAACGAGCGCGCCGTCGAAGTCGGAGCCGATCGCCACGCCATCGATGCCGAGCCGGTCCACGAGATGGTCGACATGGCGGATCAGGTCGGCGATCGGGGTTGCGGCATCCTCGCGCCCGTCGGTCCGCAGGAAGGTGACGGCGAAATTGACGCCGACGAGGCCGCCCGTCTCGCGGATGGCATCAAGCTGGCGGTCCGTCAGGTTGCGGCTCGACGGGGTGATGGCGTGCGCATTGGAATGGCTGGCGACGAGCGGCTGATCCGACAGTTTCGCCACGTCCCAAAACCCCTTCTCCGTCATGTGCGAGAGATCGACGACGATGCCCAGCCGGTTGCAGGCCTTGACCAGGTCCCTGCCTGCACCGGTCAGTCCGGGACCTGCATCAGGGCTCATCGGAAAGGCGAAAGGAACGCCATGGGCAAAGACGTTGTTGCGGCTCCATACCGGGCCGAGCGAGCGAAGTCCCGCCGCATAGAACACGTCGAGCGCCTCGAGATCGGCGTCGATCGCCTCGCAACCCTCCATGTGCATGACCGCCGCGAAACTGCCCTCAGCCATCGCGGCGTCGATGTCGGCCACGGTGCGGCAGAGCCGCCACGCGCCGGCCCGGTCCAGCCGCAGCGCGATCGAGGCCATCTGCATGGCGATGTCGAGCGATGGCGCCCGCTCCAGGGGAGCGGAAAGCGGCGTGACGTAGTGGCCGTTTTCGTCCGGTTCCTTCAGCACCAGGTCGCCGGAGGGTATGTAGATGGCGCACAGACCACCCGCGAGTCCGCCAGCCCGGGCGCGGGGCCGGTCGATGTGGCCGGCCGTCACGCCATCCTGGAAATCCTTGACCGGGTCGAAGCCATCGCGTTCTCGCTTCCACAGACGCAGGAGAACATCGTTGTGACCGTCGAAAACCGTCTGCATCGAAACTCCCCATGCCGCTCGACGCATTTCTAGCAAGCGCGGCAGCGGATGCCAAACGGCGTGGAAAGCCGAAGCCTGGGGTTATTCGTCGTCTCCGGAGATCCAGCCATGCGGCGTGACCTTCTTCTGGGTCGTCGAATCGATGAAAACCCACCAGCCGGCATCGCTTTCGTCCCAGTCTCCGCCGATGGTTTTCAGACGGTCGAGCGCACGGTACTGGCCAAGCGATTCATTCTCCTGGCCGTCGGCATCCGTCCAGACGATCCGCACCTTCTTGCCGTTGGCTGGAGCTGTAGAGATTGGGCGGGGGGCAGGCATGCGGTGACTCCGATTTCCGGCGCTCGTTCGCAGCAACGCGGGGACAGTCCCGGCGTTCCATTCTACCGTGTAGACACTCCAGGCGCAAACTGCGGCAGCACAAGCAACTGTAAAGCCAGATCAAAGCGCATGCAAAGAGCCGTTAAGGTTAGTCTATCCTTAATGACTGGCCGGTACTGTTGTCGCGCAGGCCAAGGAGGGGCTGGCCTGACTCGGTGTAAGGGATAGCGAAGATATGACCCATGCGGAAGGGGTCGTGCCATCACGGGGGGCTGTGGTCGCCGGCTCGGTCGGGGCGGAGCGGGCGTCGAAGCCGTGCTCGCCGGCAGAGGCGACAGAGCTCATCTGGGCCGGCGCGGACTGGATCTGGGAAACCGACAGCGACCTCAGGTTCTCTTGGCTGTCGGACACCTACCAGGCCACCACGGGGATCGACCCGGCCCGCGTGCTCGGGCGTTTCCGCTTCGACTTTCTCAAGAACGCAGCCAAAGACAGCGAGCTTTCCGCGCGCCATCTCGAAGACCTGCAGGCCAAGCGTCCCTTCCGCGACTTTGTCTATGAGCTCGATGGCGCGCGCGCGGAGTGTCGCCTGGTTTCGACCAGCGGCTTCCCGCGTTTCGATGCCGCGGGCGCCTTCCTCGGCTATCGCGGCATCGGGCGCAACCTGACAGCGATCGCGGCGTCGCTGCAGACGATGGCCGTGACCGCGCCTGGCGTCCGGCCAGCGCCGCTCGATCCGGTGCACGCCGAAAGCCATGCCGAGCGCATGATGGCTGCGCTCAACATCATGAGCGACGCATTCTGCTACTATGACGGCGACGACCGGATCGTGCTCTACAACGAGGCGCTGACCACGATCTATCACGGGTTGGACGACATCCTGCGCCCCGGCGTGACCTTTGCCGAACTGATCGACACCGGCATCGAGCGCGACCTCTGGGAACTCGAGGACATGACGCCGTCTCAGTGGCGCACCGCGCTCCTGGACAACCGCCGCAACGAGACCGGGTCGCGCTCGCTGATCCGGTTCAGGGATGGACGTTCCGTCCTGCATCGGGAGATGCGGACGGACGATGGCGGCACGGTTGCGATCTGCACCGACGTCACCGAAATGGAGAGCAGGCAGGCCAAGCTGGCAAAGGCCAACAAGAAGACGAAGCGGCTCCTGTTCGATCTCGAGCGCACGATCGATGCGATGAACATGGGCGTCGTGCTGCTGGACAGCGACCTCAATGCCGAGATCATCAACCAGACCTTCTTCGACCTTTGGCGGCTGCAGCCGGGTGAGGTCGAGGTCGGCTCTCCGTTCCGGGCGCTGATGGACGTCAACCGCTTCAACGGCGTCTATGCGGTCAGCGATGCCGAGTGGGAGGAGTACGTCGCCTCGCGGCTCGCGGAGATCAAGGCTGGCGATGTTTCGCCGCGTGAGTTCGCGCGCGCCGACGGCTGCACGATGATCTACTCGGTGACGGCGCTGTCGGGCGGAAAGCGACTCGTGACCTACTACGACATCACCGAGATGAAGACCCGCCAGCGCGAGCTCGCCGAAACGCACGAGCGGTCCAGGCTTGCCGAAAGCGTCATCGACGCCATCAAGGATCCGATCTTCGTCAAGGACAGTGCGCTGAAATTCGTGCTGGTAAACAAGGCCTTTGCGGATGTCTTCGGCAAGGAGCCGAGCGCCATGCTCGGCCATTCTGGCGCGGAATTCGTCGCACCCGAGGAGGCGCGCGCCTTCGAGGCGTCAGAGCGCCAGGTGCTTGCGACCGGAGAATCCTACGAGATCGAGGAGAGTTTCATCTCGGAAGACCATGTGCGATCCCGGATCGTGCGCAAGCACCGCGTCAGCATGGAAAGCGGCAACCGGTATGTCGCCGGCTTCCTGTTCGACGTGACGCAGATGAAGCAGCGCGAGACGGAGGCCGAGGACGCACGCCAGCAACTGGCCCATGTGCTCGAATCGATGCCTGCCGGCATCATCATCTACGACCGCGACGACCGTTTCGTTCTGGCCAACAGGCAGCTGCAGGACTCGCTGCCGGCGCTCAAGGGAAGCTGGGAAGCCGGGCAGACCTTGCGCAACGCATTGGAGCGGGCTCAGGCCGCCGGTTACTTTCGCGACAGCGGCGACCCGGACCTCGACGCGCTCCACGAAGCCGACCCGCAAGGCTGGATCGATCGCTACATCGAGCGCTATCACGCCGGGCACACGGTCTCCGAGCGGCAGGGTCCGGACGGACGGTGGTCCCAGGTTTACGATACCCGCACACCGGACGGTACCTTCATCGGCGTGCGTGTGGACATCACCGAGCTCAAGGAACGCGAAGCGGCGCTGCACGGCGCCATGCGGCAGCTCGACCTGTTCCGTCACGTACTCGATGAACTCCCCGTTGCCACCAACATCAAGGCCGACAACCTCGTCCTCGAGTATGTCAACAAGGCCTGGTGCGAGCTGACAGGATTCACGCGCGAAGAGGCCATCGGCAAGACGGATCTCGACCTGTTCGGCGCGGTCGAGGCAGCGGGATTCGCTGCCGACGATACCTACACGGGAACGACCGGCGCCGGCGTGGAAACGGAGGAGGCCGTCACCCATCGCGACGGTAGAGTACGCCAGCTGATGACGCGCAAGCGGCGGCTGGTCAGTGCGGACGGCACGATCCACCTGTTCGGGTCCAGCACGGACATCAGCGAATTGAAGGCCCGCGAGACGCTGCTGCACCAGAGCCTGCGCGAGAACGAGGTGTTCCGGAGCCTGATCGACAACCTTCCCGTGGCGATCTACGCCAAGAAGTCCGATCTGAAGCTCAACTATGTCAACAAGGGATGGTGCGACCTCACCGGCTTCACCGAGGACTTTGCGCTCGGCAAGACCGACGTCGACATCTTCGGCAAGGATGGCGAGCTATTTGCAGAAGCCGACCGCGTCGTCCTCCGGTCGGGCGCTACTCGCGAGTTCGAGGAGAGCGTCTCGGCGCCCGACGGCTCCGTCCGGTACCAGCTCGCGCGCAAGGGCGCCTTCGTGGCTTCGGACGGCACGCATTATCTCATCGGCTCGTCCATGGATGTCACCGAGCAGAAGCAGCGCGAGGCCGACCTCCTGGAGGCGCAGCGGCGCGCGGTCGTCGCAGACCGTGCGAAATCCGAATTCCTTGCCAATATGAGCCACGAGATCAGGACGCCGATGAACGGTGTGCTCGGCATGGCCGAGCTTCTCGCCAAGTCCAATCTCGACCCCAAGCAGAAAACCTTCACCGACATCATCGTCAAGTCGGGCAACGCGCTCCTGACAATCATCAATGACATACTGGACTTTTCGAAGATCGATGCCGGCCAGCTCACGCTCGATCCCGCGCCCTTCAACCTGTCGGAGGCGATCGAGGATGTCGCCACGCTGATCTCGACGCGCGCCAAGGAAAAGGACCTCGAGCTCATCGTCCGCGTCGCGCCCAACCTGCACGACATGTTCATCGGCGATGTCGGGCGCTTCCGGCAGATCGTCACCAATCTGATCGGCAATGCGGTCAAGTTCACGGATTCCGGACATGTTCTGGTGGATGTCACCGGCGCCATCGAATCCGGCCTCGCCGATCTGCGCATCGCGGTGACCGACACCGGCATAGGCATCGCCGCCGACAAGCTCAAGCTCGTCTTCGAGAAGTTCAGCCAGGCGGATGCCTCCTCGACGCGGAGGCACGAGGGTACCGGCCTCGGCCTGGCCATCACGTCGCGCCTCGTCGAGCTGATGGGCGGCGACATCGGCGTCGAAAGCGCACCCGGCCAGGGCTCGACCTTCTGGTTCACGCTTTCGCTGCCGCATGGCGGCAAGGCGACCGGCAGGCGGGTGACCCCGATCGACGTTTCCGGCGCCCGCATCCTGATCGTCGACGACAATGCCATCAACAGGGCAATCCTGATCGAGCAGATGGCGTCCTGGAAATTCGACGCCTGCGCCGCGGCCAGTGGCAGCGAGGGGCTGCAGGTTCTCGAAGCCGCGGCCGGTCACGGCATGGCCGTCGACTGCGTGGTGCTCGACTATCAGATGCCCGGCATGTCGGGCCTCGAAATGGCAAGCCTCGTGCGCAGTTCGCCCCGTTTCGCCGAGGTGCCGATCGTGATGTTGACATCGGTCGACCAGACGCTCGGCAGCGCAAGCTATCGCGAACTGCTCATCGACGCGCAACTGATCAAGCCCGCGCGCTCCTCGACGCTGCTGGAAACGCTCGTCGCGACCATCCAGCGCCACCGCGCCAGGCGGCGGGGCGAAGCGCCCGAAACGTCTGCGGACAAAGCCGACGCGCAGCACAAGGGCGTCGAACCCGTGCACAGGCCGGCTCGGCGCGCGGCGCAGCCGGGCGTCGGGCAAGGGCTGGACATCCTCGTTGCCGAGGACAACGAGGTCAACCAACTCGTCTTCACCCAGATCCTGGCCGAAACCGAACTGACCTTCCAGATCGTCGGCAACGGCCGGCTTGCGGTCGAGATGTTCAGGGAGTCGGCACCATCGATGATCCTGATGGACATTTCGATGCCGGAGATGAACGGCTTCGAGGCAACACATGCGATCCGCGCACTGGAACGGGAATCAGGCAGGCATACGCCGATCATCGGCGTCACGGCGCATGCGCTCAAGGGCGACCGCGAGCGCTGCATCGATGCCGGCATGGACGACTACCTGCCAAAGCCGATCAGCCCAAAAGCACTGCTCGACAAGATCGGCGTCTGGTCGGTGCAGGTATCGCGCGGCCAGCGCGACGCCGTCTAGCCGCGCCATTGCGCGGCGTGGCTATGGTGTGATCGCACCATAGCGAATCCGCCGCCAGTGCGGGCAAGCTGCTTTCACCAGACCGTATTCGGTTCGGGCGGGAGCAGCGCCGCCGCACTACAACGGCAACGCCACTTAACCCCAACGGGCGATGTTGCGGCGCGAGCCGGTTACCTTCCGGCCCATTGCAGCGCTCCCGCCCCCTTTTTCGCCAGATCTCCGGCGGCGCAGAGGCGGCCTTGCGCGAAGCTCGCTCGCATCGACGGCCAGTGCCCTCTGGGGACCGTTGCCGGATCGACATGAAACCGTCATGCAACTGTTACATTGGGTCCTTAAGGCCTCTCCCTGACGCTGCTCAGAGGCGTCTAAAGAGATCAATCCGACAGGAGCAGGCCCATGAAATCCTCAATCCTTACGGCGTCCGTCGCCGCAGTGGCGATCGTCGCCTCGGCCGGCTATGCCGCCGCTCGCGACCAGATCAAGATCGTCGGCTCGTCGACCGTGTTCCCCTACACGCAGGCTGTCGCCGAAGAATACGGTAACAAGTCCGGCAAGGCAGCGCCGGTTCTGGAGTCCACCGGAACGGGCGGCGGCTTCAAGGCATTCTGCGGCGGCGTTGGCGTCGACCATGCCGATATCACCGGCGCCTCGCGCGCAATCAAGGATTCCGAAGTGAAGCTTTGCGCCGACAACGGCGTGACCGACATGACCGAGGCGCTGATCGGCTATGACGGGCTGTCCATTGCGCACTCGCGGCAGGGTCCGGAGATGAACCTCACCGAAGAGCAGATCTTCAAGGCGCTCGCCGCCGAGTTGCCGGACGGCAAGGGCGGCTTCGTCGCCAATCCGAACAAGAAGTGGTCGGAAATCGACGCCTCCCTCCCGGATACCGAGATCCTCGCCTTCGGTCCTCCGCCCACGTCGGGCACCCGCGACGCCTTCGTCGAGCTCACCATGCATGATGGCTGCAAGGACCTGCCCGGCATGGCCGATCTGAAGACGGCCGATGCCGACAAGTGGAACGAGGTCTGCTCGCGCATGCGCCAGGACGGCCCCTTCGTAGAAGCCGGCGAAAACGACAACCTGATCGTCCAGCGTCTTGAATCCGACCCGAACGCTGTCGGCATTTTCGGCTATTCGTTCCTGTATGAGAACAGCGACAAGCTGAAGGGCGTGAAGATCAACAACGTGGATCCGACCTTCGACACGATCGCTGACGGTTCGTACCCGATCTCCCGTCCGCTCTACATCTACATCAAGAACGCCCATCGCGACGTCATCCCCGGCATGAAGGACTTCATCGCCGAGTATATGTCCGATGCCGCGCTAGGCCCGGACGGCTATCTGGCCGAGCGCGGTCTGACCCCGCTTTCCGACGAGAAGCGCGCCGAAGTCTCGAAGGCGGTCCTCGAAGGCAAGAAGTTCGGAAGCTAGTCCCCTCGACGTGGTCGCCGCCCGGTCTCCGGGCGGCGATTCCTAATTGACGCGGAAATTCTTGGGGGCGGGCATGTTAGGTACAGTGTTGCTGTTGGTGGTGGTTGCTTCCCTAACAGTCGCGTTTTTTTCCTATATGAAGGCGGGCAAACTTGCCCCCGAAGGAAGAGACAAGGTCCATTCGAGACCGGTCTATCACGCCCTGAACGCGGCGATCTGGACGGGAATTCCGGCGTTCGTATTCTTGATTGTATGGGCCCTTGTGAGCGGTTCGATCATCGACGCGCTGATCATCGCACAGGTGCCGGGCGCTGACGCACTGACCGACGCTCAGCGCAACCTTCTCATGAGTGAGATAAGCCAGACGGCAGAGGGCAGGGCATTCTCGGCACCACGCCCGGAGGTTATCGCCGCTGCTGAGCGTCTCAAGGAACTTCAGTACATTTCGCAGGCGGCGATGGTCGTCGTGGCGTCTTCGATCGCCGTTTTCGGCGCTTTCTTCGGCTTCCGGGCGATTGCCTCCCGGTTCCACGCGAGACACAGCGTCGAGCGCTCGATCACCTGGTTCATGCTGCTGGCCTCGACGATTGCGGTGATGACGACCGTGGGCATCGTGGTCTCCCTTGTTTATGAAGCGGCAGCGTTTTTTGCGCTCGTTCCCTTTTGGGAGTTCTTCTTTGGTCTCCGGTGGGAGCCTCAGATCGCAATCCGTGCTGATCAGGTAGCGGGACAGGGAGCGTTCGGCGTGATCCCGGTGCTCTTTGGAACCGTCGTGATCGCAACGCTTGCAATGGCGGTGGCGGTTCCAATCGGGGTGCTTTCGGCAGTTTACCTGACCGAGTATGCGTCACCCCGGTTTCGCAGCTTCGCCAAGCCGCTTCTGGAGATTCTGGCGGGTATTCCGACCGTCGTGTACGGTTTCTTCGCTGTCCTTACTGTGGCACCCCTCGTTCGTGACCTCGGCATGAGCCTTGGGATCGGTGCTTCCCCGAACAGCGCTCTGGCTGCCGGTGCGGTCATGGGGATCATGATCATTCCCTTCGTTTCTTCGATCTCTGACGACGCGCTTGCCGCTGTTCCGCGCTCGATGCGTGATGGATCGTATGCGCTGGGAGCAACGAAAGGCGAGACTATCTCGAAAGTGCTGCTTACCGCCGCGCTGCCGGGGATCGTGGGCGGCGTTCTTCTCGCCTTCAGCAAGGCCATCGGAGAAACCATGATTGTCGTGATGGCGGCCGGCTTGATTGCCAAGATGACATTGAATCCGTTCGACGCAGTTACCACCGTGACAGTTCAGATCGTGGCGCTGCTCACCGGTGACACAGAGTTCGACAATCCCAAGACGCTTGCCGCATTCGCACTTGGACTGATGCTGTTCCTGATCACTCTCGGCCTGAATCTGATCGCGCTCCATACCGTTCGCAAATACCGGGAGAAGTACTGATGAGCGACATTGCACTTCATCAGCCGGCGGCTGCAGAGCCTGTCCGTGTCGACTGGAAGTCGGGCGCGATGGCTGCGAGGCGGAAAAGTCGTTACGGCGCGGACCGTCGCCTCCGGTTCTTCGGAATGGGCGCCATCACTTTCGCGCTCGGGTTCCTCGCTATCTTCCTTTCCACTATTGTCTACACGGCCTCGAGCGCCCTGACCCAGACCATGGTTCGGGTCGAAATCGACCTGAGCACGGCTAATCTCGACCCGAACAATCTGATGGAAGCTGATTGGCGGGCTATTTCACGCGACGCCTATCGGAAGCTTATCCCAGGCCTCGATCGATCGGCGGAAAGGGACCACTTCTCGCTGTTCACAAACAATGGGCAGTTTCTGATCCGTGACGCGGTGATCAGAAGTCCGGCCATGATCGGCCAGACGGTGACGGTCGTCATGCCCATGTCGGATCCAATCGATCAGCTGGCCAAGGGGCTTTTCGACAGGGCTCTTCCTGAGGATCAGCGGCGGGTGAACGACCGGCAGATCGAGCTCTACGACAAGCTTGTCGCTGGTGGTCTGGTCTCTCAGCCGTTCAATTGGGGGCTTCTCTTCAACAATGACAGCCGGTTCCCGGAACTCGCGGGTCTTGCAGGCGGTCTGGTCGGCACATTTTATGTCGTTTTTGTATGCTTCATCTTGAGTTTCCCGCTCGGCATTGGGGCCGCGATATACCTTGAAGAGTTCGCACCAAAGAACCGCTGGACGGACATGATCGAAATCAACATCAACAATCTGGCGGCAGTGCCCTCCGTGGTGTTCGGTCTTCTCGGCTTGGCAGTGTTCATCGGATGGTTCGGCCTCCCGCGCTCTGTGCCTTTGGTCGGCGGTATGGTGATTGCCCTTATCAACTTGCCCACGATCATCATCGTGACCCGTGCTGCGCTCAAGCAGGTGCCATCCTCAATCCGCGAAGCTGCGCTGGGTGTGGGCGCGTCCAAGCACGAGGCGATCTTCCATCACATGCTGCCTTTGGCAATGCCGACGATCCTGACCGGCACGATCATAAGTCTGGCGCAAGCGATCGGCGAAACGGCTCCGCTGCTGCTGATCGGCATGAACGCCTTTATTACGAGTGATGCTGGCGGCATGCTTGACGCAGCCACGACATTGCCAACCCAGATCTATATCTGGGCGGACAGCCCGGAGAGGGGGTTCGTCGCGCGCACCTCCGCTGCGATCGTGGTTCTTCTTGTATGTCTGATGCTGATGAATGCGATAGCAATCTTTCTGAGGCAGCGCTTCGAGCGCCGCTGGTGATAGGGATAAGAGACATGAACATCCTGACTGAAGCCTCCATTGAACAGAAGCTTTCGCCCATGACAAAAGAACCCAACATCAAGATGCGGGGTGACAAGGTTACTGTGCACTATGGCGCGAAGCAGGCGCTGTTCGGTGTCGACCTCGCCGTGCCGGAGCGCCAGGTTACCGCGCTGATTGGTCCGTCGGGTTGCGGCAAGTCTACGTTCCTGCGCTGCTTGAACCGCATGAACGACACGATCGAAAGTTGCCGGGTCGGCGGCAAGATCACGCTGGACCAGGAGGACGTTTACGATCCCAAGATCGATGTGGTGGAGCTTCGCGCGCGGGTCGGCATGGTGTTCCAGAAGCCCAACCCGTTTCCGAAGTCGATCTATGACAACATCGCTTATGGACCGCGCATCCACGGACTCACGAAGAACAAGGCTGAACTGGACGATGTCGTCGAGGCGAGCCTGAAGAAGGCGGCGTTGTGGAACGAGGTCAAGGACCGGTTGAAGGAATCCGGAACCGGCCTGTCGGGCGGCCAACAGCAGCGGCTTTGCATCGCGCGCGCCATTGCGGTGTCACCCGAAGTCATCCTGATGGACGAACCGTGTTCGGCGCTCGATCCGATCGCCACCGCCAAGGTGGAGGAACTGATCGACGAACTGCGGCAGAACTACACGATCGTCATCGTCACGCATTCGATGCAGCAGGCTGCCCGCGTGTCGCAGCGCACCGCCATGTTCCATATCGGCTACCTCGTCGAGGAAGGCCCCACCGACAAGATGTTCACCAATCCTGACGACAAGCGCACGCAGGACTATATTACCGGCCGCTTCGGCTAATATTTCGACCCAAATGCGCGATAGCGGCCTGCACATGGCAAAGCCTGCGCTTCCGGTGCTCACGTACCCAAACGTACGCTCCGCTCCGGTTCTCGCCTTTGCCATTTTCGGCTCGCTCTGGCGCATCTTGGAACGAACTCTGCACCGCGACCCGGTGATCCACTCACACGCATTCTGCGGAGAACCCTGATGGGCGAGCATACGGTCACTTCATTCGACGACGATCTCAGCGAGATCGACAAGCTGATCCGCGACATGGCGGACCTGGCGGGCGCCATGGTCGGTGCCTCGATCCGGGCGCTGCTGGCGTCCGACAACGCGATGGCGCAACGCGTCATCTCCGACGACACGGTCATGGATGCGCGCCAGCGCGAACTCGACGATCGCTCGATCACGCTCATCGCCAAGCGCCAGCCGATGGCGCAGGATCTGCGCATGGTGCTCGGCGCGATCCGCATGGCAGGCGACCTCGAGCGGATCGGCGACCTGGCCAAGAACATCGCCAAGCGCGTGGGTGCTGTCGGGCAGAGCAACACGCCGCGGCCCTTGTCGCACAGCATCGACGACATGGCGTCCATGGTGTTGCTGCAAGTCAATCGCGTGGTCGAATTCTACGTGGCGCGCCAGCCCGAGGCGCTGAAGGAACTGCGCGCCGACGACGAGAAGATCGACGTGAAATACACCGCGATCTTCCGCGAACTGCTGACCTACATGATGGAGGATCCGCGCAACATAACGGCATGCACGCATCTGCTGTTCTGCGCCAAGAATCTCGAGCGCATCGGCGACCATGTCACCAACGTCGCCGAAAACGCGTATTATGTGATGACCGGAACGCAACTGCCGGCAAACCGTCCAAAGCTCGACGAAACATCGCTGAGCGTGCTCGCCGAGTAGGCGGCTGGAGACCCCGAATGATCGAACCCAAAATCATGGTCGTCGAGGACGAGGAGCCGCTCGGCGTGCTGCTTCGCTACAACCTCGAATCGGAAGGCTACCAGGTCGAGATCGTGCCGCGGGGCGACGAGGCCGAGATCCGGCTGCGCGAGAACGTCCCGGACCTGCTGGTTCTGGACTGGATGCTGCCAGCGCTGTCGGGCATCGAACTGTGCCGGCGGCTGCGCATGCGACCCGAGACAGAGCGGCTGCCGATCATCATGCTGACGGCGCGGGGCGAAGAGAGCGACCGCGTGCGTGGCCTTTCGACCGGTGCCGACGACTATCTCGTCAAGCCGTTCTCGACGCCGGAATTCATGGCGCGTGTCAAGGCGCTGCTGCGCCGCGCCAAGCCCGAGGTGCTGTCATCCGTGCTCAAGGTGGGCGATATCGTGCTCGACCGGGAGTCGCATCGGGTCTACCGCAAGAAGAGCGAAATCCGGCTCGGCCCGACCGAATTCCGGCTGCTGGAATTCATGATGCGCCACCCCGGCCGCGTGTTCTCACGCGGACAGTTGCTCGACAATGTCTGGGGCGAGACGATCTATATCGACGAGCGCACCGTGGACGTTCATGTCGGCCGGCTGCGCAAGGCCGTCAATACCGGACGCCTGCCCGACGTGATCCGCACGATCCGCGGGGCAGGCTACGCGATCAGCGAAGAATGACCCTGCCGAGCCGGGAACGCGCTCGCGTCCCGGCTCGAATGCGGGGCCAGTCTGGCGGCGCATGCACCGCCAGCTCGTTCAGCACTTGGCTTCGTAAAGCTTTCCATCGGCACCCTTGAAGGTGCAGAAACCCGCCTTGCTGCCGGGTCCGACATTCGTGGCGCCTGCCGCACCGGGCTGAGGCGGGGCAATGACTGGCGGGTCGGGCGGAGGAATCGTCGCGGGTGTCGTGCACCCAGCCATCGCAAATGCCGCCATCGCAATCGCGGCAACCGTCAACGTCTTCATCAGGCCATCCCCTCGCAAGCGTTTCGCGACAAATGTCTAGCACGAAGCGCAACGGTTGCCTGCCCAAAAATCACTGCTGGCCGGTTCTATCCACGCGGCGGGATCAGAAATACATCAGGAGGGCAAGGCAGGGCAGTGCGATGGCTGTGATCAAGACCATGGCCTGAATGCCCGAACCCAACCGGCTCTCGGGAGCAATTGCGTCGGATTCCTGAAATGTCGCCATCGACAGGCGCGCGGCATTCTCTATTCCATGGACGTCGACAGACATTTTCTCACTCCCGGTTCCTCTCGAAAACGACGCGGCCTGTAACCGGTTCCTCGCACCATCCTATTTTCGCTGTGACACGACTTGATGACACACCTACTCGCTTTCGAAATTGCCCGCGGGGACGGTGAGACGGTAGTCGAGCCGCTCGCTCGATATCGAGAGTTGAGCCGTGCCGTCGAGGGAAGCTGGCACGACACGCTCAAGCGCAACGCTGCCGAAGCGCTTCCGGCCGACGGCCTGGTCGCCGATGCTGATGATCTCGGACCAAGTCAGGGAGAGCCCACGTCTCGGGCCAATACCGTTCAGTTGGGCGCGGATCGACACGGTTCCGTCGGGGCGGGCAAGCGCTCCGTAGCTGACGGAATTGACCGCGAGTTCGTGCAGGGCGAGGCCGATATGCAATGCGGCATTTGGGTTGAGGTAGGGACGCTGCCCCTCGAACAGGATGCTGCGCGACGGGTCGGCCGTGTAGCGGCCGACCTGTCCGAGCACCAGCTCGTACAGATCGGCACCGCGCCAGTTCGACGACGTCACGAGGTCCTGGGTCGACGCAAGGGACTGGAGGCGGCCGCGGAAACGCGACATGAAGCCGTCGATCGTATCCGAATGACGCCCGGTCTGGGTCGCGATGCTCTGGATGATTGCCAAGAGGTTCTTGGAACGATGCGCGACCTCCCGCAGCAGTGCACGCAGCGTCTGTTCGCGCCACTTCTGCTCCGTGATGTCGACCACCGTCACGATCACCCCGGCCGGTTCATCGTGCTTGCTCGCCTCCAAGTCGATCCACACTGAAAACCAACGCGTCTCGTGATTGTAAGGCAGGCTGACTTCCAGCATTTGGGGCTTGGCCGATGCGACGGCTGCCTGGAGCACCCTGGTCAGTTGCTCGGCCGGCTCTGGCGGAAGAAACTCGTGAAAGCGGCGGTTGGCGACCTGGTCGCGCGACCAGGCAGGGGGGACGTTCACCGCCCAGATGCAACGAAGATCCTCGTCACAGTATAACACCGAGACACCGGTGTTCGACAGACCTCGCACCAGGCTCGCGCTATGGTTTACCAAGCGCTTTTCCGCTGCGGCGGGGTGTTCCGAGCCGTCAGGACGTTCCGATCCACTGTCCCGCATTGGGCCCATCTATGATTTGCCACGATGCCCCGTTCGAGTCGCAAGGCTGCCAGTGTAGTCCCGCCGAACCATGCTGCTTGTGGCAGGCATGGCTCGGCGGCATCTGGAAGCCGCTTGAGGGGTGCAGCTTCCAGCATTCAGTGTCTGACGATCGGATCAGGCGCGACGGAAAAGGCCGGCCAGCAGCGAGATCACCAGGAAGGCCAGAAAGATGAAGAACAGAATCTGCGCGATGCCGGCCGAGGTCCCGGCGATGCCGCCAAAGCCAAGCGCGCCGGCTATGATCGCGACCACCAGAAAGACAAGTGCCCAGTAAAGCATGACAAGATCTCCTTAAATCCTCATCGAACAATGCGAGAAGCCAGGTTTGGTTCCGTTTCGCCGACGGCACCGATAATCGAAAACGCGCGGAGGCCTCACAAAGAAGGCTGCCCGAGGGCAGCCTTCTTGTGGCGCAGGATGGGAGGTATCAGGCGGCGGCCTTGGCCTGGCGGTCGAAGAACAGCGCCTGACTGATGAGCGCCTTGACCATTTCCGGGTTGAAGGGTTTGGTCACGAGGAAAGCGGGCTCGGGCCGTTCGCCGGTGAGCAGGCGCTCCGGGAAAGCGGTGATGAAGATCACCGGTACCGATGCCGTTGCCAGGATCTCATTGACGGCATCGATGCCGGAACTGCCGTCGGCAAGCTGAATATCGGCTAGGACCATCTTGGGTCGCGCCTTGTGGAAGAGGGCGGTCGCTTCGGAGTGGGTGCGCGCCGTGCCGACGACGCGATGGCCGAGGCTCTCGACCATCTCCTCGATATCCATCGCGATCAGAGGCTCGTCCTCGATGATGAGGATGTCGGTGGCAACCTGCCGGGATATCTCGCTGCTCGCCTCGGAGAGGAGGCGCGCAAACTCCGGCTCCGACACGTCGAGGATTTCGGCGGCTTCGGACTCGCTGAAACCTTCGACGGCAACGAGGAGAAATGCCTGGCGCGGCTGCGGCGAGATCGCATTCAGGTTCGCGGCGGCGCGCTGTTCCCAAAGCGAGGCGGGCTCTTCCTGCGGAACGCGGATCGCGACCGACGTGAAAAGACGGGCGAAAATCTTGTAGAGCGCGATACGATCATTCGTGGCCTGCGGAAATATGCCGGTATCGGCGATGATCGCTTCGAGCATGGCGGCCACGAGCGCATCGCCGCTTTGCTGCGAGCCGGATACGGCGCGTGAAAAGCGACGCAAGAACGGAAGATGCGGCGCAATGCTTGCTGACAAACTCATAGGCTTCAGTCCCCTCAATGAACTAGCGTAACGACATGGTTGGCGCGGTAATGTCCATCAACGTCGGCATCGCGAAATAGTTCCAAGGCCGTGGAACTAATTTTGTCGGAAGCCGTTTACAGCGGGGTCGGAAAGCCGGCAAGCGATGACGCACGCCCAGATCATCGGGCGGACGTTTCATGCAAGAGGACAGCGGGGGCATATCAGGGTGAAGGACATGAAGCAGGAAACCGTCCTGGACGGTGGAACGCCGCGCGGCAAGGCTTCGGCCGACCCGCTTGGCACGAATTCGGAAATCGGTCGCAAGCTCAAGCAGTATTACGACGACCTCATTTCGGATGAAGTTCCCGACAGGTTCGCCCAGTTGCTCGCGCAGCTGGAGAAGGCCGAGCCCTCCGGAAAGAAGGATTGAGCCGCATGTCGGTCGCGCCGGAGTTCAAGAAAGATCTGCTCGCCACCATCCCGAGTCTGCGGGCGTTTGCCGTGTCCCTGACGCAAAATTCGGACAAGGCCGACGACCTCGTGCAGGAGACTCTCGTCAAGGCATGGGACAAGCACCAGAGCTTCCAGATGGGGACCAACCTCAAGGCGTGGCTGTTCACGATCCTGCGCAACGAGTTCTACTCCCAGATGCGCAAGCGCGGTCGCGAGGTACAGGATTCGGAAGGCATCATGACGGAACGCCTGGCCGTGCATCCGAGCCAGCACGGCAAGATGGACCTGCAGGATTTCCGCGGTGCCCTGGAGCAGCTGCCCGAGGACCAGCGCGAGGCGATCATCCTGATCGGCGCGTCGGGCTTTTCCTACGAGGAAGCCGCCGTCATCTGCGACTGCGCGGTGGGCACCATCAAGAGCCGTGTCAGCCGCGCGCGGACTCGCCTTCAGGATATCCTCAAGATTTCCGGCGAGGCGGACTACGGCCCCGACGCGATCGCCACGCAGGTCATGGGCTCGAACGCGGCCTGACCTCTACATGCGGCCGCAAGCGGCGGCCAGCGCGTGGACCAGATCGTCGCCGGCATAGGGTTTGCCGACGATCTCGACTCCGGGAAACTGCGCGTTGATCGCACCGATGTCAGAGTAGCCCGACGCGAAGACGAAGGGTATGTCCTGAGTGCGTATGGTCGCCGCGAAGCCGAGCGTGGAGGTTCCGCCCAGCATAAGATCGAGAATGGCCGCGTCGTACTGCGACGCCGCCGTTGCCGGGTCGATCTCATCGACGGTGCGGGCTATGCGAACATCCGCGGCGCCGTGGTCACGGCACAGCTGCTCCACGTCCATGGCGATGAGGAACTCATCCTCCAGTACCAGAATGCGCTTGCCCTCAAGCAATTTCGTCACCGCAATAGTCTCCATGAAACGCTGACACTCTTGGCGTCAAATCCACGGTATGTCATTTAAAAAAGACATGTGACGGCGTCCGGTCCAAAGGTTGACGCCGCGTGCTCCTGGAGCGGAGTCATATCTGGAGCAAGCCGGTGTCGGGACAGTCAACGAAGCAGAACGAGACCCGGCGCTATCCGTGCGAAAAGTGCCCGCTGAGACCGCTCAAGATCTTCCGTGCCTTCGAGCCGCAGGAACTGGCATTCGTCTCGAAATTCAAGCGCGGCGAGTTGTCGGTCGACAAGGGCGCGACGGTATTGCTCGAGGGGACCCATAGCGCGCATCTCTATACCGTGCTCACCGGGCTCGGCTTTCGCTACAAGTTGATGCACGACGGACGCCGCCAGATCCTGAACTATCTTCTGCCGGGGGACCTGATCGGGCTGCAGGGGAGCCTGATGGGCGAGATGCAGCATTCCGTCGAGGCTCTGTCGCCGATGCTGCTGTGCGTCTTCGAACGCGACCAACTCGGTGAGCTCTACCGCAACCATCACGGGCTCGCCTACGACATCACCTGGATCGCCTCGCGCGAGGAGCAGATGCTCGACGAGAACCTGCTGAGCGTCGGCCGGCGCACCGCCATCGAGCGTGCGGCCTATCTGATCGCCTTCGTCGCGCTTCGCGCCGAGAGCGTCGGCCTCGATCCGGAGGGCAAGCTTGTCATCCCGATCACCCAGCAGCATATCGCCGATACGCTCGGCCTCTCGCTGGTGCACACCAACAAGACAATTCGCAAGCTGATGGACCGCAAGCTGATCATGTGGCGCGACGGCGGCTGCGTCGTGATCAATCGGCCGGGATTGATGGCGCTGGCACGCTGGGAAGGCTTGAAGGAAGTGCGCCGCCCACTGGTCTAGCGCAGCCGGATGGGGGGCCAAGGTCGCGCAGGATCCCGTGTTGGCGTGCCGTGCGACAAATATTTCCTCCGCCTGTGCGGCATGGCGGAACAACGGTGGATGCGGTACGTTCCACAGGCTCACGAACAAGGAGTTTATCGATGGCAGTTGCCCCAGGAAAGCCCGGCAAGATGGATAACGACACGATGCCCAGCCCGGATCTCGAAGCCGACATCAGGCAGCTGCGCGAAGACATTGCCCGGCTGACCGAGCAGTTGTCGAAGACCGGCAAGGACTCCTACGGCACCGCGCGCCGTGCTGCCAGCGAAGGTGTCGAACACCTCAAGGCGCAGGGCGAAGCAGCGATTGACGGACTTCGCAGCAAGGCCAACGATGTCGAGGATCAGCTCGTGTCGCACGTTCGCGAAAAGCCGATCACATCGCTGGCGCTTGCCGCCTGCGCCGGCTTCGTGTTCGCGCTTCTGTCGCGTCGCTGAGCACGGACCCGTGCTGGCTTCGCTGATCGCCGCCTTTGCCTCTGGCGAAACGGTCCTGGCTTTGCGCCGCGCGCGCAATGCGACGATCGCCTATGGGCTGGCGGCGATCTGCGGGCTCTTCGGCCTCATCTTCTTGCTGATCGCGGCCTATGTCGCGGCGGCCCACCGATACGGTCCGATCCATGCGGCGCTGTTTGCGGCGGGCATCTTCCTGGTGATCGCGCTGCTGATCGTGTTGATCCACAAGCTGTCTTCCAGGACCCGCGCCATCCGCCATGCGCAGCGGCGCAAGAGCGACGTGACCAAGATTGCCCTTGCGGCCAGCCTGGCCATCGTGCCGACGCTGCTTGCCGGACGCGCAGGCAAGGCGGTGCTGATTGCGCCCGCGCTCGCGGCGCTGGCCTATCTGATCTACCGCGAAAACACCAAGCCCGGCGATACCGACGAAGATTGAGTGCGCAAGACAAACGCGCAGTCGTTCAAATGGACGATGCCTCAAGCGGCAGGCTTATGGCGGCGTAAACGCCTTCCGGCCGGAATTCGTGACTGACCTCGCTCGCAATGACCTTGGCAAGACTGCGCCGGATCAGGATCGACCCGAAGCCCTGACGTGCCGGCGGTTCGACAGCCGGACCTCCGCTTTCCGTCCACGTCAGGAGCAGCTTCCGCTCCGGCTCGGCGCCAACCACGCTCCAGTCAAGCTCCACCGAGCCGGACGGCACCGATAGCGCGCCGAATTTCTGGGCGTTGCTCGCGAGTTCGTGCAGCACGAGTCCGAGGCCCAGGGCCTGGTCGGCCGTAAGGACAATGTCGCTACCGGTCACACGCACTCGCGACCCGCCGGGATCGACGGACATCAGCTCCTGCCGGACGAGCTCGCCCAGCCCGACGCCGCGCCAATCATTCTCCGACAGCATTCCGTGTGCCTGCCCCATTGCCTGAAGTCGGGCGGAGAAGGCTTCCAGGAACTGGGCCGGTTCGCGGGCGTGGCGGACCGTCTGGCTCGCCAGGGCCTGGACCGTAGCCAGCGTGTTCTTGACCCTGTGGTTCAGTTCGCGCAGCAGCAGTTTCTGGCGTTCCTCGGCAAGCTTGCGCTCGGTGATGTCGTAGTTGACGCCAAAAATCAGCTTTGGCCGGCCTGCCGCATCGCGCTCGAAGACGCGTCCGCGCGCCGCCAGCCAGCGCGGCGGATCAAAGCCCTTGACCCGGCATTCGCCGGAATAGTCGTCGTGTCCCGAAATCAACTTGCGGAAGCGCATCTTGGTCGCGGAAAGATCGCGCTGGTCGATGGCGTTCAATATGTGTCCGGCTGCGATATGCGAAGACGGTGGGAGGCCAAACAGCGGCGGCAGCGTCTCGTCGCATTCGACGCGCCCGGTATCGACTTCCCAGACCCAACTTGCCAGAGAGGCGGCTGCAAGTGCTACGGCACGACGCTTCTCCTCACGGGCCAGCGCTTCGCGGGCGAGGGCGCCGGTACGGGTGTTCTCCTTGAGCACGAAGAGGCCAGACACGAGATCGGCGAGTATCTTCAACTGCTCGATCTGGCCTGGTTCGGGGGGAGGCCGCGCGACGCGGTCAAGGACGCACAGCGTGCCGACACGCTCGCCCGACACGAGGATCGGCGCGCCGACATAAAAGCGCACGGCGTGATCTCCGGTGACGAGTGGATTGCGCGCGAAACGAGGATCGGCCGTCGCATCGGTGACCACCATCACCTCGTCGCCGGCGGCGACCGCGTGGGCGCAGAACGACATCCCCACAGGCGTCGCGTCGAGGTCGACCCCGACGCTTGCCTTGAACCATTGCCGTTCCGTGTCGAGCAACGTCACAAGCGCCACGGGTGCTTGCATCAAGGACGCTGCCAGGCGCGTTACCCGGTCGAAGTCAGGATCCCCCGGGGCATCGACGCCATGCATCGCGGCGAGTACGGACAGTCGCTCCGGTGCGGCTATAGCATGCCAGACATCGTCCGGCAGGCCGGTGGTGTTGGTGGGCCTATCGGTCATCGCCTGCCCAATCCACAGATCCTCGCCAGGACCGGCCCCCGAGGATGCAAGACCCAGCGATCGGAAAAGCGGGAACCTTGATCCGGCCGGGGCATTGTCCAAGGACGGCTCATCTGCGCCGCCGCTTCGCTAGAGGGAGACATGCGTGTGACCAAGACCATATCCACCGACAAGGCTCGCCAGGGCCGAAAGGGCCAACAGGTTCTGTACGTGCTCATTGCGGCCCTGATCCTGGCGGCTATCGTCTGGGCCGGCGTGGAGCTTTATGGTCAGCAAATCGACACCACTTCCGAGGGAACGGCCGTCGAGACGCCCGCGAACTAGCTTGCTCATCATCAGTTAGGCAGCCTTTGCCTTGGTCCGGGCGCGCGGTACAAGTACCTTGAGCGCGCCCGGATGTATTTCAATCGTGGTCTGGGCTTCAAGCGCGCACAGCTCGCCATCCACGACGCATTTGATGTGCTTGTGGGACCGAGGCAGCCTGAGAACCACTCTCTGCGCCTTGTGCAGTTCGATCTGCTGGTTGTTGCTCCAGCGACCGCGCGCCATGTCGACGGCAAGCCGCAGCATGTCGGCGCGTTGCCGCGCGACCGTCACGTAGACGCCGAGCGTGCCGCCGTCGGGTTTGTCGGCATAGGGCAGGTGGCCTTCGCCAAACAGATTGTTGCTGACGCCGATGCCACTGGCGCGGGCCGTCATCTCCACATCGTCGAGTTTCATCTGGACCTTCATGGAGGGCGGATTCATGACGGTGCGGTAGGCGGCCTTCAGCGAGGCCCCTATCTTGCCCAGGCGCGAAGCGAATTCCATCTTGTCGCGCAGGTGCACCATCTTGGCATGCAGGCCGATCGAGAACTGGTGCACGAAGGGCCGGCCGTTGGCGCTGGCAATGTCCACCGCGCGGACCTCGCTGTCGGCAAAGCCCTCCAGCGCCCCGTCCAGCGACTGCGGAATGCCGAGCCCACGCGCAAAGAGGTTCATCGTGCCGGCAGGCAGGATGGCGAGGGCCATCTTGCGGTTCATCAGAAGTGACGCGGCCGCCGAAATCGTCCCGTCGCCGCCTCCGGCGAGAAGTACATCGACGGAACGCATGGCAGCCGCCTTTTCGAGCGCCGCCACGACTTCCTTTCCCTCCACGATCCGAATATCGATCGTATGCCCCGCGGATTCGAGCGTGGTTTTCATCCTTTCGGACAGAGCTTCAAGGTTTGTGGTGCGCAAAGTGCCGCCATCCTTGTTCAATACGGCCACGAAACGCATCAATCCCCCTCGCTTCGCCGATGCCGGCAACCACCGTGAACGTGGCTGCCAAAGAATGGTTCCGTGGCCAGCGTGGCCATCCGAAAGGGCGTCCGAAACCGGAAAAGTGCGGAACCCAGACAAGGTCAGGACGTTGTCTGGCTGTGATGTTGCGCCCGTCCAATCCCCGCGACGGTACTGATACGGGCGCAACAGTGCATTCAAGTTCACGCACAAGGAGAGATTAACATGATCCGCAACCTAATGGCTACGACCGCCCTTGCCGTTCTGCTTTCAACGGCCGCGCATGCGCAGGAAGCAGCGCCGGCTCCCGCCGCGCCCGCACCTGCCACCCAGGATGTCGCACCGATGACCCAGGACGGCGCCGCTGTCGCCCGCTCTGACGGTCACCTCGCGAGCGCCATGATCGGCGAGACGGTCTACAACGGCACTGGCGACGACGCTGAAAACATCGGCGAGGTCAACGACCTGGTACTCAACGCAGAGGGCAACCTCGATTTCGTCGTGATCGGCGTCGGCGGCTTCCTCGGCCTCGGCGAAAAAGACATTGCCGTCAGCTATTCCGACCTTCAGTGGGTCGAGCGCGATGGCGACCGCTGGCTCGTTGCGCCCTACACCAAGGATCAGCTGACGGCCCAGACCGAGTTCGATCGTCGCCCCTACCAGATGACTCCGGCAACGACTGCCGCTGCTCCGGCCCCGGCGACAACGGACACCATGGCGGCTGCTCCGGCAACCGACGGCACGACAGCCGCGCCGGCTCCGGCAACGACGGACAACATGGCTACGGCTCCGGCCGCTGACGGCACGACCGCTGCCCCGGCCCCGGGCACGACCGACACGATGGCTCAGGCTCCCGCGACGGACACCACGCAGACGGCAGCCATCGATCGCTCGACGCTGACCGAGATGCCCGCCGGCACCATCCGTGCTGAAGAACTGGTTGGCACCACGGTGTACGGCGCAAATGAAGCCAATGTCGGCTCGATCGGTGACGTGATCCTGACCCAGGACGGCCAGGCTGAAGCCGTCATCATCGATGTCGGCGGCTTCCTCGGCCTCGGCGCCAAGGAAGTGGCCGTCGGCATGGATCAGCTCGCGTTCATGGCTGACGCCAACGGCAACAAGTATCTGTACACGACGTTCACCAAGGAGCAGCTCGAGGCCCAGCCGGCCTATGACGCGAGCACCTGGGCTGACCAGCGTGACCAGCAGATGCTGCGCATGCAGTAAGCGGCAACCACCGCTGCGATAGAAACCCGCGTCGGCTTCCTGCCGGCGCGGGTTTCTTCGTTTTCAGTGCGCGCGGCGGAAGCCGACAGCGCCGCGCTCGGTCAGTTCCACCAAGGCCAGAGACTGGTCGAGGTGCTCGGCGCGCCAGCCAAGCAGACGCTCGGCCATCTCCAGCCGGAGCGGTAGATAATGCGGCTCGCCAGCGCGGTCGCGCATCTCGTCGGGATCCTCGCGCAGGTCGAAGAGAAGCGGCGGCAGGCCGCCGCCGAAATGCACATACTTCGCCTCGCGGGTACGGATGACCGCAAGATTGCACTGCTGAGGCGCCAGGCCGAAATGCCGTTCCGCGGTGCCCTTGCCGATCGAACGGAAATCGAACTCCCAATGCGCGCAGTCGCGCCACTGCGGCGGTCGGCTTCCTCTTAGGAAAGGCTCCAGGGAATGGCCATCCAGATGGCGCGGAGCTTGACCTCCCATCGCCTCGACAAGCGTCGGCATGACGTCCACGGCCTCGGTGAAGTCGTCAATCACCGTTCCCGCCGTCTGCTTGCGTCGGGGATCGCGGATGATCAGCGGAATGTGGAAGCTCTGGTCGTAGAAGCCGCCCTTGCCCAGCATGAAATGGTCGCCCATCATCTCGGCGTGGTCGGAGGTAAGCACGATGACCGTATCGTCCCAGGCGCCGGCCTCCTGCAGCGCACGCCAGATGCGGCCAAGCTGAGCGTCCACCTCGGAGATCATGCCGTAGTAGATCGCGCGAATCGTGCGGAGGGCCGCTTCGCTCCAGTCGCCTACCTTTCCCTTGGCGCCGGGAATGAACTTGGCCTTCTTCTGCCGTGAATATTCATAGGCGAGATACGGGTGGCTCTTCGTTCGCGCCGTGATGCCGCCCCTGGTCCGGAACGCCGGCCCGTCATCGGGGCCGTACAGGGTGTTGTAGGGTTCGGGCACGATGAAGGGCGGATGCGGGCTGATCAGGGAAACATGGGCGAACCAGGGTACGCGCCCGTCCTGTTCGCCAAGCCAGCGGATGAATTCACCTGCGAGAAAGGCCGTCGGCGTCTCGTCGCTGGAATAGACGGGCGGCGCAGTCGAGACCTCGGCCTTGCCCTTGATTGCAGGTCGATGGATGTCGGGATGGCCGGAGCGCGAATCGACGCCGCGCGCGGCAAGCCAGGACAGCCACTGCTTCTGGTGTTCGGGCAGCAACTGGCGCGTGGTGAAGCCCGGGAGGACACCCTCGTAGCTGCGCAGCATAGGATCGCCGGGAGCATGCTGCCTCGGGTCAGGCGCGACGTCCGTATAGCCGAAAAGCGTTGGATCGTAGCCGAGGGCGCGCGCGGAAAGCGCCACGTTGCCGTGCCGGGCATCGAGCGGCGTGCCGTTGCGGCAGACGCGGTTGTTCATCTGGTAGAGCCCGGTATAGAGGCAGGCGCGCGCCGGCGAGCAGGGCGCAGCACCTGCGTAGTGGCGCGCAAAGATCACCCCCTGCGCGGCCAGTGCGTCGGCATGAGGCGTCTTCAGGTTCGGGTGGCCGACGGCCGACAGGCAATCGCCGCGCCACTGGTCGCAGGTGATGAACAGAACATTGGGTCGTTTCGCTCTCGATGCCATCAGCCATTCCGATTTGCTGCGGCGTACTCGAAACGCAAATCCGCGCGCGGCGCAAGAGACTCCTCGGTCGCAATAACTGAACAAAAATACGCTCATTGTTCACAAATAGAGAACGATGCATTCTGAGTTTCGCCCCTTTCGAAAAGGCCCGATGTGGACAACATAGGGACCAACGCCGCCCTGCGGCTTACGGCTTAGAGAAAGGGAGCAGCATCATGCTCGACCAGATCAAGGGGCTTCACCACGTCACGTCGATGGCCCGCGACGCACAGGAGAACAACGCTTTCTTCACCGGGGCACTCGGTCTGCGTCGCGTCAAGAAAACCGTCAACTTCGACGCGCCCGACGTCTACCATCTCTATTATGGCGACGAGACTGGAGCGCCAGGCTCGGTCATGACCTATTTTCCTTTCCCCAACATCGGCAAGGGCAGGCCTGGCGCGGGAGAAGTCGGCACGACGGTATTCTCGGTGCCAGTGGGCACGCTCGGCTTCTGGCAGGAGCGGCTTGAGAAGGCCGGTGTGACCGGTCTCGATCGTCAATCCAGTTTCGGCGCCGAGCGGCTTGGCTTCGACGGCCCGGACGGCGAACGTTTCGCGCTGGTCGAGGTGAGTGACGACGCACGCGCGCCATGGACCGGCAATGGCATCGGCGCCGACGAGGCGATCCGCGGCTTCCATTCCGCATCGCTCAGATTGCACGATGGCGGGGCGACGGAGGAACTGCTGAAGTTCATGGGCTATGAAACGGTCGATACCTCAGGCGGCATCAAGCGGCTCGCCCTGCCGCATGGCAACGGCGCCGATACCATCGACATCCAGACGGTGCCCGGTGCGTCCTTTGCCAATCTCGGCGCGGGCTCGGTGCACCACATCGCGTTCTCGGTCGAGAACCGCGCCAAGCAGCTCGAGGTGCGCAAGGCGCTGCTGGACACCGGCCACCAGGTCACGCCGGTCATCGACCGGGACTATTTCTGGGCGATCTATTTCCGCACGCCGGGCGGCGTGCTGTTCGAGGTCGCGACCAACGAGCCCGGATTCGACCGCGACGAGGATACGGCGCATCTTGGGGAAGCCCTGAAACTGCCGACCCAGCATGCGCATCTGCGGCCCTATCTCGAAAAGCATCTGCAGCCGCTGGAAGGCTGAGGAGGATCCGATGACGATCAGTTCCTACATCCACGCCGTCTCGCCCGGGAAACCGGGCGGGCCGCTGTTCTTTCTGTTCCACGGCACGGGCGGCGACGAGAGCCAGTTCACCGGCCTCGGGCGCGAACTGGAGCCGGACGCGACGCTGGTGGCGCCGCGCGGCGACGTTTCGGAACATGGCGCGGCGCGTTTCTTTCGCCGCACCGCCGAGGGCGTCTACGACATGGAGGATCTGGCCCGCGCCGCCGCCAAGATGGCTGCTTTCGTCAGGGCGCATGTCGAAAAGGCCAGAGCATCGCGCGTCATCGGCCTCGGTTACTCGAACGGCGCGAATATATTGGCGGCAACCATGTTCCACAGTCCGGCACTGTTTCAGGCGGCCATCCTGATGCATCCGCTGATCCCGTTCGTGCCGAAAGTGGATGGCAACCTCAACGCGGCCCGCGCACTGATCACCGCTGGCCGCCGCGACCCGATCTGCCCGCCCGGACTGACATCGCGGCTGGACGCGGAACTGCGCACACTCGGCTGCGACGTCGAACTGGAATGGCACTATGGCGGCCACGAGATCAGGCCGAACGAAATAGCGGCAGCCAGGAGATTTGTGGCGAATCTGAACAGGTCAGGAGGATCACATGGCTGAGGTGACAGGCGATGTCCAGTTGAACGACACGGGTTCCAAGGGCCGCTATTTCCTGCGCGGTCCGGGTGGCGAGGAGGCCGAAATGACGTTTTCGAAGGCGGGCGAGCACATGCTGATCATCGACCATACCGAGGTGCCCGACGCGTTTCGCGGACAGGGGGCGGGCCTGCGTCTCGTCACCCGCGCCGTCGAGGACGCGCGGGCTGCGGGCAAGAAGATCATCCCGCTCTGCCCGTTCGCCAACGCCCAGTTCAAGCGGCATCCCGAATGGGCAGACGTGCTAAAGGGATAAGGGATCGGGAGACGCAGCATGGACTTGAGCCGGGATATCATCGTGACGGAAAGCGACGGCAAGGGACGCTACGCGTTGGCAATGCCGGACGGGCAGCAAGCCTATCTCACGTTTGACCGGGTCGCGGAGAAGCACATCGCGATCGACTACAGCTTCGTGCCGCCGCCCTTCCGCGGGCGGGGCGTCGCTGCAATGCTGGTGTTACGCGCCGTGCAGGATGCGCGCGAGGGCCGCAGTATCATCACGCCGATCTGCGGCTATGTCGCGGCGGAGTTCCGGCGGCACAAGGAATGGCAGGACGTGCTTGGGGGCTGATCAGCGCGTTTTCGACCCGGCCAGCCGCTTCACCCAGGCGTCGTCCGCGTCGCGCTCCGCTATGATCGAGAGCGGATCTTCGTCGTCCAGGCGCGAACAGATGCGGTAGACCTCGAGCGCCTCCGCAGACAGTTCGCCGCGCTTGTGGAAGTACATCGCCGCGGCATAGCGCGTGCGCCCGGACCAGGTCTCGCCGAGGGGCGTGTTGACCAGTGCCCACTGCTCTGCCGTGTCGTCCAGAGACACCATGTCATGCCAGCCCGGGTGGCGTCGCCGAGCGGCGCTCCAGCTTGACGAAGGGGCGCGGCACCACGGTGGCGCGCTTCATCATCCGCTCATATCTCAACTCGCGCAGCGCATAGATCTCGACCCACAGATTGTCGGTCACGGTGTCACCGTATGGCCGCGTCAGGCTCGCCAGCGCGATGTTGCGCTTGGCCGTCGGCGACCAGATCGCGGCGCTGACCAACCCGACCTCGCGCGTCTTGTTGTGATAGACGATGGCGTGCTCGGCTGGGATGTTGCCCTCGATCTCCAGGCCAACCAGCACATGCCTTGCATCGTCCGCCTTGCGTGCCGCGGCGATGGCCCGACGACCGTTGAAATGGCCCTTCTTCATGTCGACCATGAAGGCAAGGCCGATCTCGTCGGGCATGCGCACGCGATCGGCGCGAATGGCGTGCTCAGCCGTGACGAAGTCGGCATTGGCCACGATCAGGCCCGCTTCGAGCCGCGCGCGATTCAGCGCGGCGTAGCCGATGGCGCGGATACCGTGGAGTTCGCCTGCCTCGAACAGGCGATCCCAGAGCGCAAGCGCCCGTTCCGTGTCGACGAAGAGTTCGTAGCCGAGATCGCCGGTGAATCCGGTGCGGGAGATGGTGACGCTGCCGCCGTCATGCGGAAAATCGGCGATGTCGAAGGGTTTCAGCCGCTCGACACCCTCGAAGCCTGCGGCGCGCAGCACCGCGTAGGATGTCGGCCCCTGCAGCGCCAGGCCGGCGATGCTCTCGGTTTCCTCGACCACTGCCACATCGAAACCGAGCGCGCTGTCGATCAGCCAGGGCAAGTGGCGCTCCTGGCAGCACAGGCGAAAGAGATCCGGCCCGAGGCGAAACAGCGTGCCGTCGTCGAGCACGTGGCCCGCGTCGTCGCACCAGGCGGTGTAGTGGACGCGGCCAGGCTTCAGCTTCGTCACGTCGCGCAGCGTCAGCCGGTCGAGATAGGCTTCGGCGTCCGGTCCCTCGACGCGATACTTCACCATGGGCGAGATGTCGAAGACGGCCGCCTGGCTGCGGATGGCGAAGAATTCCAGCTCCTCGTCCCAGAACGACAGCGGCGCCTTGTAGCCGGCCCAATCGTACCAATCCTGCGTCATCATCAGGACTTCGATACGCGGCTGGAACGGTGTGCCAAGCCGGGGTTTGAGGAAGTGGGACTGGGCCGCGGATGAATCGACATGAGGCATGATTTTGCTCTGAGCGGTCATCCCTTCATCCCCAGGATCCTCTGTGCCGCGTTGAAGCCGGGAGCGCCGGAAATGCCGCCACCGGGGTGGGAGCCGGCGCCGGCCAGGAACAGGCCATCGACCGGCGTGTCATAGCCTTCGGCCCCAAAGACCGGCCGCGACATGAGCATCTGGTCGGCCTGCAATTCGCCATGGTGCCAGTGGCCGCCCGGGATGCGGAATTTCTGCGCGATGTCGATGGGTGTCAGCAGTTCGGCGTGGCGTATGGTCTTGCCGATGCCGGGTGCATGGGCCTCCAGCATTGCAAGAACGGCGGTGAGGAATTTCGGCTTGCCGGCGTCCCACCCCTCCTTCAGCGCGTAAGGCGCGTACTGGACCACGGCCGAAAGCACGCACGCGCCAGCTGGTGCGCTTGTCGGGTCCGTCAGGCTCGGCAGGGTGATCTCCATGACCGGCTGGGTAGAGAATTCGCCGTATTTCGCCGGATTGAAAGCGCGCTTGACGTGATCGGTCGAGGGCGCGAGGACCAACCGACCGCGATGATGCTCGGGCGTCAGCCCGGCAAACTGCGGCACCCGGTCGAGCGCCAGATGCAGTTTGGCGGCGTCGCCCTTCATGCGGATGTGACTGACCGCGCGTACGAAGCCGGTGTCGAGATGACGCGGTCCGACGAGGTCGAGGAAGGTCGTGCGCGGGTTGATCGCCGAGACGATTCTCTCCGCACGGATTTCCTCACCAGAGGACAGTGTGACGCCGATCGCGCGGCCGCCCTCGACGGTGATGCGCGCGGCGTCCGCGCCGGTGCGGATGGTCACGCCGGCGTGCTCGGCGGCGGCGCGCATCGCGCTGGTGACAGCGCCCATGCCACCCTGGGGCACCACCTGGCCCCCCGCGTGTCCGGCAATTTCGCCGGTCAGGCGGTAGTAGAGGCCGAGCAGCGAGGTCGGCGAGCGCGGGCCGAGATGGCTGCCGAGCGTCGCGTCGAAGGCGAGCAGGCCCTTCAGCCGGTCGTCCTCGATCTGCTCGTCGAGGAAGTCGGCGACATTCATCAGGAGAACGCGCAGGAAATCACGCATGTCCTCCTTGCCCAGGCGCTTCAGCGACAGACCGGTCATGGCCAGTGCCGAGGTTTCCGACAGGCTCATGGCGCCGGCAAGCGACGGCGGCCGCCGCGCCAGCATGGGCTTCAGGATACCGGCATAGCGCAGCAGTTGGGCGCGCAGGGCGGCCCATGCCGCAGCCTGCGCCTCTGTCGCGCCCTGGAGCGTCTCGCCATAGGCGCCGGAGAGGATCAGCGGACTGCCAGCGGCCGACAGCGCCACGCTGGGCATCTCGTCGGCGGTTGCAAGCTTCAGTCCGTGCCGCTCCAGCTCGAGAGCCTTGATAACAACCGGATGCAGGCGGTTGAGGACATGGGCGAGCGAGGAGACGCGAAAGCCGGGCGCGAACTCATGGCTGCGCGCGCCACCGCCGGTTTCGCCCTCGGCCTCCAGCAGCAGCACCTTGCGGCCGGCCTTCGCCAGCATCGCCGCGCAGACGAGCCCGTTGTGCCCGCCGCCGATGACAATGCAGTCCCGCTCAGATGACGTCATGGGCCGGGCTCATGTTCCTGGTGCCGCGCTTCAGGTCGCGCAGGATTTCGGCTGCCGCGTTGCGGCCCGGCGCACCCATCACGCCGCCGCCGGGATGGGTCGAGGAGCCGCACATGTAGAGCCCGCCGATCGGTGAACGGTACTGCGCGTAGCCGGGCACCGGGCGGTTGAACAGAAGCTGGTCGAAGGTCAGTTCGCCTTGGAAGATGTTGCCCTCGGTCAGCCCGACCTCGGCCTCCAGTTCGCGTGGCGTGCGCACCTCCATGTGGACGATGCGGTCGCGAAACCCCGGCGAGTAATCGGCGATCTGCGAAATCACGGTCTCGCCAAAGGCGTCGCGGTCGGCGTCGGTCCAGTCGCGACCTTCCACCTTGGGCGGGCAGTACTGCACGAAGCAGCTCATGAAGTGCTTGCCGGGCGAGGTCATGGTGGGGTCGAGCGTGGTCGGGATCATGACGTCGAGGAACGGATCCGCCGACCAGCGGCCGGCCTTCCAGTCGTCATAGGCGCGTTCCATGCGCCCGACGGAATCCGTGAAGTGCAGGTCACCGCGAATCGACGGGCAGCCGTCGGGGAGCGCCGGAAACTCAGGAAGCGAATCGAGCGCGATGTTCACCTTGCCCGACGAGCCGCGCATCCTGAAGTTTTTGACCCGGCGCAGGAAAATCTCCGGCAGTTCTTTTGCGTCCACCAGATTGAGGAAGGTGCGTTTCACGTCGGCATTGGAGATGACGAGGCCGCCATAAATCTCCTCGCCGCCGGCGAGCACGATGCCCTTCGCCCGGCCGCTCGAGATGAGCACATGGTCGACCTCGGCGCCGGTGCGGATCGTGCCGCCCGAGGCGCGGAAACTGTCGGCAAGCGCCTTGGTGATCGCGCCCATGCCGCCTCGCGCATAGCCCCAGGCGCCAACCGAGCCGTCGACCTCGCCCATGTAGTGATGCAACAGCACATAGGCGGTGCCGGGCGACATCGGTCCCAGCGCCGTGCCGATGATGCCGGAGATCGAGAAATTCGCCTTGATGACGTCCGTCTCGAAATACTCGTCGAGGAAATCGGAGATCGACATTGTCCAGAAGCGCAGCGTCTGCGCCATTTCCGCCGCGCCGAGTCCGGCGAACTTCTTTCCGAGATACATCAGTTCGCCGAGATCGCGCGGGCGCAGACTGGTCGGGTCCGGAGCGGTCCGCATCAGGAGCGGCTGGATGAAGCGACATTGCCTGGTCACATCGCGCGAGTAGCGGTCATAGGCCTCGGAGTCGCGCTTTGAAAACCGCGCGAATTCGCGGCGGTGCGCGTGGTGGTCGCGGTAGTTGGCGAGATAGTCGCCATCCTGCGTGAATACCGCGCCGCCCTCGTAGGAGATCACCTGCAGCCCGAATTTCGGCAGCTCCAGGTCGCGCATGATTTCCGGACGAAACAGCGAGCAGACATAGGAACAGTTGGAGTAGGTGAAGCCGGGCGTCAGCGAGCGGCTGACCGCGGCACCGCCCACCCAGTCATTCTTCTCCACCACCAGCACATCGAGCCCCGCGCGCTGCAAATAGCATGCGTTGACGAGGCCGTTATGCCCCGCGCCGACAACGATGGCGTCCCATTTCTTCATGTTCGACGGGTCCAGATTGGCGCCAATTTCGCACAGCGGCGACGTCCATGTCCAGCCGTATTGAATGAATGTTCAACAAATGAACTTGCGTTTTTCGTTTCCTGGGATAGCTTTAGCTTCAACTGCGGTTGCCGGATTTCATGTGACTGATGATCGAGCACGCTCACGCCGAACCCGAATATGACGACACGGCCATACGCTTCCTCGAGGCGCTGTGGGGGCAGGGCTATCTCTCGCCGGGTGGACCCGATGAAGTCGACCGGGTGCTGGAGGGGCTCTCCCTTGAGGGCAAGAGGGTGCTCGACATCGGCTGCGGGGCAGGCGGCATCACGCTGCACCTCGTCTCGCACCATGGCGCGGCGCATGCGACGGGGTTCGACGTCGAGAAGCCGGTCATCGAGGCCGCCCGCGCCCATGCCGCGCGAAAGGGACTGTCGGACAGGACGAGCTTCGTCCAGGCTCCACCCGGGCCGCTGCCGTTTTGCGATGCAGGTTTCGACCTCGTCTTCTCGAAGGACGCGCTGCTGCATGTGGCTGACAAGGATGCGGTGTTCCGTGAGATCTTTCGCGTGCTGAAGCCGGGCGGCGTCTTTGCCGCGTCAAACTGGATGATCGGCCACGATGGCGAACCATCGCCCGACATGAAGACCTATATCGCGGCCGAGGGGCTGAGCTTCACGATGGGCTCGCCAGCGCGCTATGTGCGGGCGATGCAGGCGGCCGGCTTTGTCGACGTCACGGCCCGCGACCGCAATCCCTGGTATCGCGAAGTTGCGCGCGGCGAGCTCGCGCGGCTGAAGGGCCCGCTCTACGCGCCGGTTTCGGCTGCTGTCGGATCCGACTACGTGGACAAGAACATCAAGACCTGGGAGGCAATGCAGAAGGTTCTTGACTCCGGCGAGCACCGTCCCACTCATCTTCGCGGACGAAAGCCGGAGGCCTGACCGGCGATGCGAGGCTTGGAAGCACTGATGAAGTCGGCACTGCAAAAGGAAACGCCGAGCGATGCCGAAAAGCGCGGCCGCAAGGCCTCGAAGGAAACACGGCGCCTTCAGCTCATCGAGGCGACCATCGACTCGCTGGCGAGGCGCGGCTATTCGGAGACGACGATGGCCGATGTCGCGGATGGCGCGGGACTGTCGCGCGGGATCGTCAACTTCCATTTCGAGAGCAAGGAAAACCTGCTCGTCGCGACGCTGCAGTACATGGCCGACGAATACTCGGCCCATTGGCGTGCAGCGCTCCTGAAGGCCGGCGACCAGCCCGCAGGCAAGCTTGCCGCGCTCGTCGCCGCCGATTTCGACCGGACCATCTGCAACCGCCGCAAGCTTGCTGCCTGGTGCGCCTTCTGGGGCGAGGCGAAGTCCCGCCCGACCTATCAGGCGCTGTGTGGCGCGCGCGACGAAGCCTACCAGCACGTGTTCATAGAATTGTGTCGCGAACTCAAGGTGGAGGGCGGCTACGATTTCGATCCGCACGCGACCGCGCTCAGCCTCAGCGCCATGCTCGAGGGCCTGTGGCTGCGCCTGATGATGGGAACCGAAGAGGTCACGCGGGAATCCGCACACCATGCAGCGCAGGAATTTCTTGCCTCGGTGTTTCCCAGGCACTTTGCGCGCGAGCAGCCCCGCATCCAGAAAACAGCCTGAACGGCAACCGGAGAGGATGGAACGATGAAGACAATGACCCGCCGCCTGACGATTGCGACCATGCTGGCAAGCGCGTTGTCCGCCTCGGTGGCGGCAATCGCCCATGCCGAGGACAAGGACCTGATCGTTTTCGACTGGTCGGGCTACGAGGCGCCCGAGTTCCACCCCGCCTATACCGAGAAGCACGGCGATGCGCCGACCTTCACCTTTTTCGGCGACGAGGAAGAAGCCTTCCAGAAGATCCGGTCCGGCTTCAAGACCGACCTTGCCCATCCCTGCTCGCAGAGCGTGGTGAAGTGGCGCGAGGCCGGTCTGCTTCAGCCGCTGGACACGAGCAAGATTTCTGGCTGGAAGGATCTCAGCCCCGGCATCATGGCGATGAAGGATCTGGCCACCACCGAGGACGGCACGGCCTGGTTCATGCCCTGGGAATGGGGCAACACGCTTCTGACCTACAACTCGGAAAAGGTCAACGAGAAGGATGTCGCCTCGCTCAAGGCCTTCGCCGATCCGAAATTCAAGGACCGCGTCTCGATCGGCGACAATGTCGACGACGCCTATGCACTGGCCTCGCTCGTCATTGGCCTGAAGGACTGGGCCAAGATGACCGATGCACAGTTCGCGGAGGCTTCGGCCTTCCTGCGCGAGGTGCACAAGAATGTACGGATGTACTGGTCGGACACGACCGAGGTCGTGCAGGCTCTTTCGGGCGGCGAAGTCGATCTCGCCTGGGCGTGGAACGACGCTGCCGTTCAGTCGATCGCGGCAGGCGCCCCCATCAAGTCCAATCGCGACACGGCCGAGGGCCTTTCGACCTGGGTCTGCGGCTATGTTCGCCTGAAGGATGCGCCTGGCAGCGCCGACAAGGCCTATGACTATCTCTCCGCCGTCAACGAGGACCCTCGCGTCGCCAACTTCCTCGTCAATGACTGGGGCTATGGGCACGCCAACGCCAAGGCGATGGCAGGTGTCGACCAGAAGGTACTGGAGGAAAAGGGCTATGGCGACGTGCAGAAGTTCATCGACAAGACGCTGTTCCAGTCGCCGATCCCGTCCGACCTTCGGCAGAAGATGATCGCCGAGTTCGAGAAGATCAAGGCGGGGTATTGAGCGACACAGCGGGCCGGGCCGACGTCGTCGTTATCGGCGCGGGCTTCAGCGGTCTCTCGGCCGGTCTTGTGCTGGTGGAGGCAGGTGTCGACGTCATCGTGCTGGAAGCGCGCGACACGGTCGGCGGCCGCGTCCGGTCCGCGCTGAATGGCCTCGGCGAGCGCGTCGACACTGGCGGCCAGTTCTTCTGCGAGGACATGCCGGAGGTGATGGCGCTGGCGCGGCGCTACGGCATGCGGTCGATCCAGTCGCGCATGGATGGCGAATTCCTTTCGCAACCGACTGTGGAGTCCGGCGAGGACGCGCGCATCTATGCGGGATCAACCGCCATTCGCGCGCGTATGAACCGGCTCGATCCCGGTGACCCAGCCATCGCCGACGTCAGTGTAGCGGCATGGCTGGAACGCCAGCGCGACGCCGATGACGTCAAGGCGGCCTTCCGCTCGATGATCGAGGGCTTGTGGTGCATCGCGACGGACCGACTGCCGCTATGGTATCTCATCGACAATGACAGGCGCATCACCAATGAGGCGCCCGAACTTCAGTATTTCCTGGCAGGCACCTTGCATGCGCTCGCCGAGAGGCTGGCCGGTGAACTAGGCGGCCGCATCAGGCTTGCGACGCAGGCGAAAACGATCCACCACGCGGCCGATGGTGTGCGGGTAGAAACCGGGACCGGCGTCATAGAGGCACACGCCGCCATCGTCGCGGCACCACCCGTCATGGCGTCGAGACTGCCCTACCGGCCCGCGCTGCCGCCGCCGCTGGCGCAGGCGCTGTCGGTCTGGGAGAGTGGCGCCGTCATCAAAGCCCTGATCCGCTACGATCGCGCCTTCTGGCGAGATAGTGGGCATTCCGGCATGGTCGCCTGGCGCGACCCACCGAGCCTGTTCGTCTTCGACGCCAGTCCGGACGCCGACCATCCCATGCTCGCCTTCTTCGCCGGAGGGCCGCAGGCACTTGCCTTGCGGGCACAGGGCGAACTGGCCATACGGGCGGAGATACTTGGGCGCCTGGCCGCTGCACTTGGGCCCCGGGCGGGGTCGCCGTCCGATCTTCTGCTTCTCGACTGGACGCATGACCAATGGAGCGGTGGCGCCTACAGCGATCTGGTCGTCGAGATGCATGCCACGGATGCCGAGGATATCCTGCGGGCAGGACTGGCGCGGGTAGCGTTTGCCTGTTCGGAATTGTCGCCGTCCTTTCCGGGCTATATCGAAGGTGCGATCATAGCCGGCCGGGCCGCCGCCGGTCGCATCCTGGCCGGGATTGCCCGGTCGCGCGGAGAGTGAATCATGCTGCCTGTCTTTCTGGTCTTCCTGGGTGGGGGGCTCGGCGCGGTGATGCGTTACGGCATGACCATCGGCGTCGGCCGGATGGTCGGAACCGGCTTTCCGCTGGGGACGCTTTCGGTCAATGTGATCGGCTCTTTCCTGATGGGCGCGGTCGTCGCCTGGTTTGCCTTCAGGGGCGAGGGCGGACAGGACTGGCGCCTCTTCCTGACGACCGGCCTGCTCGGCGGTTTCACCACCTTCTCGGCATTCTCGCTGGAGACCATGCTGCTCTACGAGCGCGGCGACACGATGCTGGCCGGGCTCTATGTTGTCCTGTCGGTCGTGGCATCGGTCCTAGCCCTGGCGGCAGGCCTACTCATTGTCCGCTCACTCGCCTGAGCAAGCGCAACCGCTGCTTCTGAGGCAAGCGATTGCTCCTGAGGCAGGCAATGCACACCAGCTCCAGGCCGGTCCAGGGGTAGCGTGGCCGTGCTATTTTCCGAGCAAACCGCCGACAGCGACGCCGGTTCCGAACAGCAGCACCTTGCCCAGCGTATCGTCACCGCTGCCGCCGCCTCGTTCGACGCGACCGAGGTTTTCATCCGGGCCATCGTCCGCTGCGGCGACCTGCCGCCGCTTTTTCTTGCCTGTGGTCTGCTGCTGCACGGCCTGCTTCTGCGTCTCGGTCTGCTTCTTCTTGACCTGACGCTGGTTCTGCTTGGCCCGCTCGGCGGCTGCGGCGGCAAGGCTCGCATCGTGCTGGGCGCGGATGGCCGCCATCATCGGCTCGGTTTCGACCTTCAGGAACGTGTACTGCTCGCGCGTCAGGAAGGTGGTGCTGACGATGCCGCGCTGCGTCTGCCACTCGCCGATCGCCTTGCGCGAGCGGTTGCCCAAGCTGCCATCCGCGCCGCCCAGGTCGAAGCCCAGGGCCGCGAGCCGCAACTGCAGGTCAGTCCGAGCCGCGCGGTCGAGGCCAAGGGCTGCCTCGGTGATCTGCGTTCCGGGGAGTGTCTTGACCTCGTCAGGCACTACGACGCCCGTGCGGAAGGTCGATCCGTTCGCATCGACTGGCGCGGCGGCTGAAGCGATCGCGACCTGCGGACTGGCCTGTTTCTCCTCGATCATGTCTATGTTCAGCCGAGCGACGGTCGCGAAGCGACCGGCCGGGAACTGTTCGAGATAGGCTTCATAGTACGGCGCGGTGTCGCGCTTCGACGCCTCGTCCCAGAGCCGCTGCTCGACCTCCCAGGAAGAGGCGGCGCTGCTGGCGGCATCAGGCGCCTTGATCGATTCCTCTCCGATCACGATCTGCGGCGCCGTCGCCGCGACCGGCGGCTTGCCGCCGAGATAGACTTCTCGTCCCAGCGAGGCATTGTGCCACGGACGCTGCTTGCCGAGCGTTGCTTCCGTAACGTCGCCGCGGACGCGGGTCAGCGCACTCTGCAACTCGACGCCGGGCGTCGCAAGGTGCTTGGCGAGCGCGGTGGTGTAGGGGCTGTTCTGCCCCTTGCCATCCAGCGCAACCGCGCCCGGGTCGGTCGAATAGGCGATGAGCGTGCCGCCCGTGCCGGTGCCCGTCGTCGTCGCCTGCACCGGCGCAAGTCCGGTGCCGACCGAGGTCGAGCGGGTCGCGGGAAGCGCGGCCGCGAGCGACCGCGACAGCGGGTTGTCGCGGCATGCGTCCAGAATGATGACGCCGATCGCAGGGTCCGGCGGTAACGCAGCCAGGATCTGCTCGACCTGTATGGTGCGTGTCTTGAGATGGGCGGGCGCGGTCAGTTCGGCATCGACAGGGATCAGGAAATTGTTGCCCTCAACCTGCATGCCATGGCCGGAATAATAAACCAGCGCCACCTCCGCATCATAGGCCGCCTCGGTGAAGCGGTCGATCGCATCGACCATGCCGGCCTTGTCGAGATCGGTGCCTTCGATGACCTGGAATCCTGCGTCGCGCAGCGTTGCCGTGATCAGATTGGCATCGTTGGCAGGGTTCGGAAGCGCGATGGCGTGGCGATACTTGCTGTTGCCGATGACCAGAGCGACGCGCTTTGCATCTGCGGTCGCAGCGTGAGCCCCGAAGGCAATCGCCACCGCCATTATCAAACCTGCAAGGAAAACAATGCACTGTCTCATTGCCAAGCCCTCGGCGCCGCAGCGGGGCGCAGTATTCCTATCGCAAGGGAAAGTTGTCGCACCGCACTTGTTCTTTGGCAAGATCATTGTGCGGCAACGCTCTGGCGTAGCTTTGCGAAACGGTGGCTTCGAAAGTACCCGTCGCGCCCGGGGCCAGGACCTCCCGGAGATGCCTACCAGCGTGTGGTTTCGCCGGGAGCGGCGGGTTCGATTGCCAGCGCATGCACGCCCGCCTCGAGTTCGGCCGCGAGCGCGTCATTGACGGCGCGATGGCGTGCGATACGGCTCATGCCGGCAAACGCGTTCGACATGATGCGGACGCGGAAATGCGTCTCTCCCGAGCCGTCGAAGGTGCCATGGTGGTCCGAGCCGGAATGATGGTGCCCTGCGTGAAGATGGCTCTCATTGAGCACCACGAGGCGGGAGGGGGCGAAGGTGCGTTCCAGCTTCGCGACGATCTGCGCCTCAAGCGACATGTCATTCTCCTCGACGCGTGGCGGCAGACAGGCCGGCGACGCGAAATTATTAGCGCGATTCAGCGGTTAGGGCGATATGCGCGGAAATGTCAATTCTTGTTTCGCGGGTGCGAACATCCCATAACTGCGTCGAATGACCAGCTATTCGAAATACTTCGAAAAGATCCGCGTGCGGCCTGACCCGATGAGGGAGGCACGGACGGACGCGCCCGCATGCCAGTGGGACGGCTGCAAGGAGCCGGGAGTCCACCGCGCGCCCGTCGGCCGGCAGCGCGAGGGCGAGTATTTCCGCTTCTGCTTCGACCATGTGCGCGAATACAACAAGAGCTTCAACTATTTCTCCGGCGTGTCGGCGAGCGAGATCGCGCGCTTCCAGAAGGAGGCGATCACGGGCCATCGGCCGACCTGGACCATCGCGTCGAACGGCAATGCGCGCTTCGCTCCCGATTTCGCCCAGAAGCGCTCGGGCCGGCCGGGTCACCAGGCCCGTATGCGCGACCCGTTCAACCTGTTCAACGCGCCGCGCGACGAGGCGCCCGCGCGGGCGCGGACCGCCCGGCCGCTTGAGGCCAAGGCGCTGGAAACGCTGGGCCTCGACGCAAACGCGACTGGCGCGGCCATCAAGGCGCGCTATAAAGAACTTGTGAAGCGCCACCATCCCGATGCGAATGGCGGCGACAGGGGTTCGGAAGACCGGTTCCGCGAAGTGATCCAGGCCTACCGTTTGCTCAAACAAGCGGGTTTGTGCTGAGCACAAGGTCTGATAAAGACCGCTCCCGATTGTGACTGGCCCTATTGTGACTGGATTGCCGGCGAAGCTCTTGGCGGTCGCCCGTGGAGATATGATGAACAAGGTCGACCGCGATATCGCAAACCTCCCCGACACGACCGTTTCGGTCAAGGACTCGTTCGGGTTCGACAGCAGGATGGTCGTGCCTGCCTATTCCGTCTCGTCCGAGCATGTGCCGGACATCGATCCCGACTATCTGTTCGACAAGCAGACGACGCAGGCGATCCTGGCGGGCTTTGCCTTCAACCGCCGCGTCATGGTCTCGGGCTATCACGGCACCGGCAAGTCGACCCATATCGAGCAGGTCGCCGCCCGGCTCAACTGGCCGATGGTGCGCGTCAACCTCGACAGCCATGTCAGCCGCATCGACCTCGTCGGCAAGGACGCCATCGTCGTCAAGGACGGCATGCAGGTCACCGAATTCCGCGACGGCATCCTGCCCTGGGCCTACCAGCACAATGTCGCGCTGTGCTTCGATGAGTACGATGCCGGCCGCCCCGACGTGATGTTCGTCATCCAGCGCGTGCTGGAATCGTCCGGCCGCCTGACACTGCTGGACCAGAGCCGCGTCATCCGGCCGCATCCTGCCTTCCGGCTTTTCTCGACCGCCAACACGGTCGGCCTCGGCGACACGACCGGCCTCTATCACGGTACGCAGCAGATCAACCAGGCGCAGATGGACCGCTGGTCCATCGTCACGACGCTCAACTACCTGCCGCATGACACCGAAGTGAACATCGTGCTTGCCAAGGCCAAGCACTACCGCGACACCAAGGGCCGCGACATCGTTTCCAAGATGGTGCGTGTCGCCGACATGACGCGCTCGGCCTTCATCAATGGCGACCTGTCGACGGTCATGAGCCCGCGCACGGTCATCACCTGGGCCGAGAACGCCGAGATCTTCGACGATGTCGGCCATGCCTTCCGGCTGACCTTCGTCAACAAGTGCGACGAGCTCGAACGCTCGATCGTGGCGGAATTCTACCAGCGCGCCTTTGGCCAGGAATTGCCCGAGAGCGCGGCGAACGTGGTGCTGGGGTAAGCCGGGCCGATATCCGAGCGATGGGCAAGACGATCGAGCGGATGCGCGCCAACCCGAGGGCTGACTGGCAGATTGGCGATGTCGAGAAGGCGTGCAGGGAGGCCGGGATCGTCTGCATGAAGCCCGCTGGTGGTTCGCACTACAAGGTCGGACATCCCGGCGGCGGGCGAAGGTTCACGATTCCGGCGCGACGCCCGATAAAGCCGGTCTATATTGTCAGACTTGTTCAGTTCCTCGACGAGGAGGCAACACCATGATCGACCGGTCGAAACTGGTCACAGCCGACGGGTCGTTGTTCGACCCCGCGGACTATGAGGTGGTCTTGCGGCCGCTCACCCTCGAAGAGGGAGGAGGCTGGCTTGCGACGATGCCTGCCCTTCCTGGGTGTACCGGAGATGGCGAAACGGAGATGGAAGCGCTGGCAGATGTTCGCCTTGCGGCGCTTGAATGGGCGCATGCGGCCATGACGGACGGCGACTCTGTGCCGATCCCGTTGTCGCGTGGCACAACGATGGCGGCCGAATAAGACATCATGGCCGGACCAGGCGACAACACCAAGAGCAAGCCGAAGCCCGGCGCCGAAGCGGATGTGTTCAAGCGCGCGGTGACGGTGTGCATGCGCGCCATTTCGGGCGATGGCGAACTCGAGGTCACCTTTGCCAAGGACAAGCCGGCGCTGGCCGGCAACCGCGCCCGCCTGCCCGACGTCGCAAAGAAGCCGACACCGATGGATCTGGCCGTCACGCGCGGTCTCGGCGATTCCATGGCGCTGAAGCGCGCCTGTCACGACGCGCGCGTCCACACGAAACTGGCCCCGGAAGGAAAACAGGCACGCGCGGTGTTCGATGCGGTCGAGCAGGCGCGCGTTGAAGCGATCGGATCGCGCGCCATGACCGGCGTCGCCGATAACATCGGCTCCATGCTGGAAGACAAATACGCCAAGGCCAATCTTGCCGAAGTGCGCGAGCGCGCCGACGCGCCGCTCGAGGAGGCGCTCGCCCTCATGGTGCGTGAGAAGCTGACCGGCCGCCCGGCGCCCAGGAGCGGCGAGCGCATGGTGTCGCTCTGGCGCGACTGGGTCGAGGACAAGGCCGGCAAGGATCTCGACGGGCTGATCGGCAAGCTCGACGACCAGCAGGCCTTTGCCCGCGTCGTGCGCGAGATGCTCGCCTCCATGGAGATGGCCGAGGAACTCGGCGATGACCAGGAGAGCGAGGAGGCCGAGAGCGAGGAGAACCAGCCGCAAGGCGAGGAGAATTCGGAGCAGGGCGGCGAGGACGATTCGGGCGCCGATCAGGCGCAGCCGGAACAGACCGAAGCGTCGTCGGAAGACGAGCAGTCGGGAGAGATGGAAGCCTCGGAGGCCGATGCCGAGGACGCCTCCGATGACGACGATGCCGATGCGGAGACGCCCGGCGAAGCGCGGCGCAAGGACAATCCCTTCACCAACCTGCCCAAGGAGATCGACTACAAGGTCTTCACCACCGCCTTCGACGAGACGGTCGGCGCAGAGGAACTGTGCGAGGAGGAAGAACTCGACCGACTGCGTGCCTTCCTCGACAAGCAGCTTGCCAATCTGTCGGGCGTCGTGGGCCGGCTCGCCAATCGGCTGCAGCGCCGCCTCATGGCGCAGCAGAACCGCTCCTGGGACTTCGATCTCGAGGAAGGCTATCTCGATCCGGCGCGTCTCGTGCGCGTCGTCATCGACCCCATGCAGCCGCTTTCCTTCAAGCAGGAGCGCGACACGAAATTCCGCGACACGGTCGTCACGCTGGTGCTCGACAATTCGGGCTCGATGCGCGGCCGTCCGATCACGGTCGCCGCCACCTGCGCCGACATTCTTGCCCGCACGCTGGAGCGCTGCGGTGTATCGGTCGAGATCCTGGGCTTCACGACGCGGGCATGGAAGGGCGGCCAGGCGCGCGAGAAATGGCTGAAAGAGGGCAAGCCGCCCAATCCGGGCCGGCTGAACGATCTGCGCCACATCATCTACAAGAGCGCCGACGCGCCGTGGCGTCGGTCGCGTCGCAATCTCGGGCTGATGATGCGCGAGGGCCTGCTGAAGGAGAACATCGACGGCGAGGCGCTGTTGTGGGCGCACAACCGGCTGATCGCGCGGCCCGAGCAGCGCAAGATCCTGATGATGATCTCGGACGGCGCACCGGTCGACGACTCGACGCTTTCGGTCAATCCCGGCAACTATCTCGAGCGCCATCTGCGCGGCGTCATCGAACTCATCGAGACGCGCTCGCCGGTCGAACTTTTGGCGATCGGCATCGGACACGACGTCACGCGCTACTATCGCCGCGCCGTCACCATCGTCGACGCCGAGGAGCTTGCCGGCGCCATGACCGAACAGCTGGCGTCGCTGTTTGGCGAGGAGACCCCGCGCGACATGCGCCGCGGCGGCCAGAGGCGGGCGGGGTGAGCCGGTCCGCCCGGCGCTTCATGGCCGAGACCTTCTGGACCATGTTGGGTTCGGGCATTCCGAGCAGAAATTCTACACCGCCTTCCCCCTCTCCGGCTTGCTGCACTCGGCACCTCTCCCCCCTCGGGATTTGGGTGCTTGCGGCGGTTGTCACAGCCGCTTTCTCGTCGGCGTCCCCCGTGGCTTACGCCGACCCCGCGCTCGTCGAGACGATGGAGGTCTCGTCCCGGCCGATCACGAATTTCCGCATCGGCCGCGACGACAGGCGGTTCGGACCGCTGGAGTTCGTCGGCGGGCTGGAGATGACGGCGTCCTCGCGCAATTTCGGCGCGTTGTCGGCGATGCGTTTCACGCAGCCGGGCAGCGATTTCATCGGTGTCGCCGATACCGGTTTCTGGTTCTTCGGCACCGTTGACCGCGACGTGGCCGGCGCGCCTTCGGGCCTTTCCGACGTCCGCATGGTGCAGATGGTCGACGCAGACGGCCAGCCGATCATCCGCAAATGGCTGGTCGACGCCGAAGGTCTCGACGTGCGCGACGGCATCGCCACGGTGGGCTTCGAGCGCGAGCACCGCGTCGCACAGTTTCGGATCGATCCCGCCGACATGAAGGCGCCGTTCAAACGACTCGACTTCCTGATCCCCAAGAGAGAGCTGCGCCAGAATCGCGGCTTCGAGACGGTAACCCGAGCCCATCCCCAAGGACAGCATGAGGGAGGGCTGGTGGTCGTCGCCGAAAAGAGCCTGGACAAGGCCGGCAACATTTTTGCCGCGATCATCGAGGGACCGCGCAAAGGCATCTTCACGGTCAAGCGCAGCGGCGATTTCGACATTACGGACGGCGCGTTCCTGCCCGATGGCGACCTGCTGCTGCTCGAACGCAGCTACAGGATCGCAGACGGCGTCAAGATGCGGCTACGGCGCATCTATGGCGAGAGCATCGCCAAAGGGTCGGTCGCCGACGGCCCGATACTCTTTGAAGCCGACATGAGCTACCAGATCGACAACATGGAAGGGATGGACGTCTGGACGCGCGCCGATGGCGCGACCATGGTGTCGCTGATTTCCGACGACAATCACTCGATCCTGCAGCGCAACCTCTACCTGGAATTCGTGCTGCACACGGATTGAGGACGCAACTCTGGGGCCAGGCCTCAGCCAGCGCAGCCCTTCTCGACCTGCACGGCGCCGACCGCATCGATCGCTGACCGTGTCCTGTCGATCCCGACATCGTCGCCCGCCGACAGCGCGTCCAGCTCGGCAACCAGCCTGATGCGCTCGGCTTCCAGCTGTGTGCAGTCCATGGACGCATAGGGGCCGGTGCCGGGGTTGGGGCCGGTGCTCGGCTTGGGTCCGGTCGTCGTGCAGGCGGCGACCAGAAGGAGCGAGAGCAAGGCGAATGTTCTGAGCATCGGTGATCTCTTGTGCTTGACAGATATGTCGTTGCGGAAGTGCCGCAATGAAAGGGTCATCGATCCTGACACGGGCGGCTGCAGGCGACAACACGCTTTGCGAAGCGGGAGCTTCCGGCTGCTTGAAGGCGCCGACGGTCCCTACGCCACCGCAGGCTCGCGCCAGCGCATGGCGATCAGCCGGTAGGGGATCAGCGCGACGACGGCGATCAGGAGCTTGACGCCGAGATCGCCCAGTGCCCACGACACCCAGCGCGGCGCCTCGACGGACAGGACACCGAGCAGCGGCGAGGATTCCAGCGCAAAGCCATCGTCGGGGCCGATGAAGGCAAAGGCGGCGGCGAAGGCAATGGTGAAGAACACGGCTGTATCGACGAGCGAGCCGCACAACGTGCCGACGATCGGCGCCCGCCACCAGGAAGCCCGGCGCAGCCAGTTGAAGACGGTGATGTCGAGCAGCTGGGCGCACAGGAAGGCTGCGCCCGAAGCAGTTGCAATGCGCACGAGGCGGTCGGCGGCCGTTGCGAACTCGACCAGGCCGATGCGAAACAGAAGCGGCGGCACGATGATCGAACAGGCGACGGCAACCGCAAAGCCGACCAGCACCACTCTGCGCGCAACGGACGGGCCATGGCGGCGATTGGCAAGATCGGTGACGAGGAACGAGACGGGGTAGGTGAAGGCGCCCCAGGTCAAGATGTCGGCCAGGGCGAGTGAGCCGAAATGGCCCTGTACCGGAAACTGGACAAGGATGTTGGAGGCCACGACGACGAGGGCCATGGCGACCACGAAAGGCGCAAGACTGCGACGGGATGGCATTTTTTTATCCTGGGTAATGGAACCAGCAACGCGGCCGAAGCGGCCGCGTCTCACGCGACCGAAATGGTTCAGGCGGCCTGTTCGGCGGACTTCTTGGCGATCTGCTTCTTCAGAAGCCGGGCGCGCTGCGAAAGCTCCGCGATGTCGGCCTTGGCCAGGAAGGCGTCGAGTCCGCCGCGATGCTCGACCGTGCGCAGAGCATTGGCCGAAACGCGCAGGCGCACGTTCTGATTCAGCGCCTCGGAGATCAGCGTGACGTTGACGAGGTTCGGCAGAAAGCGCCGACGCGTCTTGTTGTTGGCGTGGCTAACATTGTTGCCGGTCAGGACGGCCTTGCCGGTCAGTTCGCAAGCACGGGACATTGTCGTTACCTTCGATTCATTGTCGGGCCAAATCCACCAATCTCGCCAAGCACGGGGCGCAATCGGTCAGGGCGGCCTCATGGAAAAGTCGGGGTTCCATAGTGGCATTTGACGGGTGCGTCAAGCACAAGCGCTGCCCTGCCTTGGCTCGTGACGAGGTCGGCGTCCACACGAATGCCGGAATTCTGTCATCGAGTCACCCATATAGTACACAATGGCCAGGACCGGTCGCGTGACAGGATGGACCGACGAATGACGAAACCGATGCGCTTCGCTTGGCTGCTGGCGGCTCTCCTGGGAGCGGCGCCCGCGAACGCGGCGGAGACGCAGACATTCAGCGGGGACTATACTGTCTCCTTTCTCGGCTTCACGGTCGCGCGGTCCAATTTTTCGAGCCGCTTCGACGGCGCGACGTTCCAGGTGGAAGGCACGGTGGAGAGCGCCGGCTTTGGCCGCTTCTTCGATGATACGGACGGAACGGTCTCGACCTCCGGCCGCTTTGCCGACGACAAAACCCAGCCCACTGCGTTCCGTGTCGACTACACCCAGAAGAAGAAGCCGACGATCACCACCATCGACTTCAACCGCGGCCGGGTGACCCGCACGGAAACGATCCCAACTCCCAAGCCGAAGGGCCCGACATGGATACCCGTCGCGCCCGGCGACCTTGCGGCCGTCAACGATCCGCTGTCGGCCACCCTGGTCAAGGCGGACGGCCCTGACGCCGTCTGCCGGCGTACCGTGCGTGTCTACGATGGCGAGTTCCGGCTCGACCTGACCCTGCATCCCGTTTCCACCGGCTCCGCATCGATTCGGGGCTATGAGGGCGCGACGGTCACATGCCGGGCTACCGTCAAGCCGGTGTCCGGCTACCGGAAGGGTCGCAAGGCGCTGGAATTCCTGGAGCGGAAGTCACGCATCATGGTCGCATTTGCGCAACTCGGCACGACCGGCGTATATGCGCCGATCCACGCCACCGTCGGTACGCAGATCGGAACCGTCACGATCAAGGCCCGTCGCTTCGAGGCAACCAACTAGCGGCGTGCAGCCGCCAGGAAACGAGTTCATGGCGCGCGCGACGCTGGTCGGATTCTCGGCGATCATCATGTGGTCGATGCTGGCGCTGCTGACGGCTGCATCGGGCAGCGTGCCACCGTTCCTGCTCACCGCCATCACCTTTGCGATCGGCGCGCTGGTCGGGCTCGCCATCCGGCTGGTCGCGCCGGCACAGGCTGGCGGCGCGCGCATTCCGGCGCATGTGTGGATCACCGGCATCGTCGGGCTGTTCGGCTACCACTTCTTCTACTTCACGGCGCTGCGCAACGCGCCGGCCGTCGACGCCAGCCTCATCGCCTATCTCTGGCCCCTGCTCATCGTCGTCGGCTCGGCACTGATGCCCGGCGAGCGGCTGCGCTGGCACCATGTCGCCGGCGCCATGCTCGGCCTTGCGGGTACCGGTCTCATCATCACCCAGGGCGGCGGGCTGTCGCTGGAGGGGCGCTACGCCTTCGGCTATGCCATGGCCGCGCTCTGCGCACTCCTGTGGTCGGCCTATTCGCTGCTGTCGCGGCGCAATGCGGCCGTGCCGACCAGCATCGTCACATGGTTCTGCGCAGCGACGGCCCTGCTTTCGCTCGCCTGCCACTTTGCCCTCGAACAGACGGTGCTGCCCGCGGATGGCCGCGAGTGGCTGGCGGTCGTCGCGCTTGGGCTGATGCCGGTCGGGGCTGCCTTCTATGCCTGGGACCATGGCGTCAAGCACGGCAACATCCAGGTGCTGGGGGCGGCGAGCTATGCGGCGCCGCTCCTGTCCACTCTGGTGCTCATCGCAGCCGGCGCTGCCGAGCCGACGCCGACGATCCTCGGCGCGTGCCTGCTGATCACCGCCGGTGCCGTGCTCGCCGCCAAGTCGATGCTTTTCGGAACGCGCACGCCGCATGCGGAGCGGGCGCGCACCTGATGCTGTTTGCAGGCGGCATCGAAGGGCGAGAAAACGGGACGCTGATCCTCGCCTGCGCCCTTGCGCTCTACTATGCGGTCGTGCTGCAGACGCCGCCGCGTCTGCTGCGCTCGCTGGTGAAGACGCTGGCGGTCGGCCTGCTCGGCGTGCTGGCGGTCATTACCGGCGGGCCGATACTGCTGGTGGCGGCGCTGGCGCTGAGCGCGGCTGGCGATTACTTCCTGTCGCTCGACGGCGAGCGGCCATTCCTCGCGGGACTTGCAAGCTTCCTTCTTGCCCATGTCGCTTACATCGTGCTGTTTGCAGGCCTGGGCGGTGGCTTTTCTGTTTTCGGCGCCGAGCCCTGGCGCGGCGCGGCTGCCCTGACGATCATCCTGTTCGCGCTCGCGATGTCGTGGCTCGTCCTGCAACGGGTCGGACCACAACTCAAGCTGCCGGTGGCCGCCTATGTCGCCACGATCGCCGTCATGGGCGTCACCGCGCTCGGCATGGACCAGCCTGTCGTGATCGTCGGGGCGCTCATGTTCATGGCGTCCGACTCTCTGCTCGCCACCGAGCGGTTCCTGCTTTCGGCGATTTCGCCGCACCGCGGCTGGATGCGCTACGCCGTCTGGGGGCTCTACTTCAGCGGCCAGCTTTTCATCACGCTTGGGATTGTCCTGTAGACGGTTGCCAGCCGGCGGGCGCGAGTTCGAAAGAAGAGAATTCAAAGCCGGGCGCTACCGTGCAACCGACCAGCGTCCAGGCCCCTGTGCTCCTCGCCGCCTGCCACCAGTCTGCCGGCACGATCGCCTGCGGCCGCTCGCCGGCCTCCAGATCGGTGCCGAGCAGGACGGTCGTCACCGGTCCGCCCTCCTGGTGGATCGACAGTTCCAGCGGCGCGCCGGCATGGAAATGCCAGATCTCGACGGCGTCGCGCACCCGGTGCCAAGCCGAGCTATCCCCCTCCTCGAGAAGAAAATAGATTGCCGTCGACGCCGCGCGGCCACCATGCGTCGCTGCATCGCGAAAGGTTTCGGCGTACCAGCCGCCCTCGGGGTGGCGCTTCATGCCGAGCCTCGCGATGATGGCGGAGGCTTCGACGCCGTCGTGCATCAGAAATTGTCCTTGCGCTTGCGGATTTCGGCGAAGACGGCTTCGTCCGTGGCGTTCTCCATGCCGAGATTGCGCCGGATGGCCGGGTCGTGTGCCCTGAGATAGGGGTTGGTGGCAAGTTCCTCGCCGATCGTCGTCGGGAGGGTCGGCTTGTTGTCGGCCCGCAGTTTCGCGATCTTCGTCGCACGCTCCTTCAGGGCCGAGTTGGTCGGGTCGATCGTCAGCGCGAAGCGCGCATTGGTTTCGGTGTATTCGTGGCCGCAATAGATGGTCGTGTCGGCCGGGAGCGCGGCGAGTTTCTGCAGCGAGGCATTCATCATCGCCGGCGTGCCCTCGAAGATGCGGCCGCAGCCCAGCGCAAACAGCGTGTCGGCGGTGAACGCGACCCTGGAGGCCGGGAAATAGTAGGAGATGTGTCCGAGCGTATGCCCCGGCGTCGTGAAAACCTTCACGTCCTCGCCGCCGAACTCGAAGACCGACCCGTCGCCGACGGTTTCGTCGATGCCGGGGATCTTTGCGTGCTCCGCTTCCGGCCCAATGATCTTCAGCCCGAAGCGCTGCTTCAGCGCCAGGTTCGCCTCGACATGGTCGACATGGTGGTGCGTTGTCAGGATGACGGTCGGGGTCCAGCCGGTACGCGAGACGGCGTCGAGGATTGCCTTTTCCTCGGGCGCATCGATCAGGGCCGTTTCGCCGCTGTTCGGATCATGGATGAGCACGCCGAAATTGTCGCTGCGGCACATGAACTGGTCGATCTGCAGGGTCATTCCGAAGTCTCCGTTGTTGGCCCAAAGGATAGGGTGCGCGGTGGCCACTGTCATCCCGTGTGCCGCCATTTGTTGAACTCAAGACCCATCGCCGCTACCTTCACGTCATGAATTCAGACATCGTCGACCTGCGCGCCTTCTATGCCACGACGCTCGGCCGCATTGCGGCGCGCTCGATCGCAGATGCCCTTTCGGGCCTGTGGGCGAAGCTTCCCAACGAGCGCCTGGTCGGGCTTGGCTACACGCTGCCGTGGCTGGACCGCTTCGGCGAGGGCGCCGAGCGGGTGTTCGCCTTCATGCCGGCCACGCAGGGCGCCGTGAAATGGCCGACCGACGGGCCATCTTCGACCGCGCTGGTGTTCGACGAGGAACTGCCGCTGATGGATTCGTCCGTCGACCGCATCCTGCTCGTGCATGCGCTGGAACATGCCGAGAACCCGCGCGAGACGCTGAAGGAGATCTGGCGCGTGCTGGCGCCTGCCGGCCGCGTGGTCATCGTTGCACCCAACCGGCGGGGCATATGGGCGCGCTTCGAACACACGCCGTTCGGCACGGGCCGGCCGTTCTCGCGCTCGCAGCTCAACGAACTCCTGCGCGACGCCAACTTCACGCCCGCCGCATGGTCCGAGGCGCTGATGTTCCCGCCCTCCAAGCGGCGCTGGATGATGCGCATTCACGGCATCCTCGAGCGTGCCGGTCAACGCTTCTGGCCGATCTTTTCCGGCGTCATCATCGTGGAGGCGCAGAAGCGGCTCTACCAGGGTCTGCCGGTGGCCAAGCGCGCCTCACGGCGGGTCTTCGTGCCGGTGCTCAACCCCCAGGGGGCGGCGCGGGGCATCGGCTCCCCATCGCCCTAGGCCGGTGCTGCCCGCAAGGCCTGGCCGGGGCCGGTGATGCAAGGACCCGATCATGCAAGGGCGGCCCAAGCCAGCACGAGCAGGGCGATGACCGCAGCGGCCGCTGCAATGGCGACGAGTGCCATGCGATCTGTCGCGGTTGCCTGATCCTCATCGCGCCCGCCCGAGCGGCCACTAGCCGCACTGTCCCCAGTCGTGCCGGCAAGCGGGATGACCGCCGGAAGCTGGGCATGGCCGAGCGATGCCTGAGGCCGGATATCGAGGCTGTGCGTCGGGGCTCCCCATGTCGCGCGATCGTTCGCTGCGGCGTCAGGATGGCGCTCGGCCGTAGGTACAGCGCGCGTCGCCGAGGCTCCGGCCTCGACATAGGCCTGTGTCGCTATGGCGGCAGGAAGTGCGGCCGGGGCAGGACCTCCGTCCGACTGGCGCATGATGTGCATGCCGCCAGGCGTCACTTCCGGCTTTGCCGGCAGAACCGTCGGTTTGGGCGCGGCGACGGGCGTATGGACCGATGCCTTGAGGAGGTTTTCCATGCCCTGCTCGGTGGCGCGCAGGACGATCAGCCTCTCGGCCGAACCCGGCCTCAATGAACGGACGATATCGATCAACTTTGTCGGCACAGTCGCCATGGCAGGTCCGGTTCGCTTCGTCGGACGTAGCCTGCAGGCGTTGCGCGGAGCTTAATGCGCCGCAGTCACCGCCGCAGCAGGAACACTGCTTGCGCGCCAAAGAAGTTCCAGAACCACCAGGGCATGGAGAAGCCGATGCGCTGGCCGTTGATGTCGAGCGCCGTTGCCCGCTCGACCCTGGCGCCGAGCTCGTCGCAGAGACCGACGAAATCGCGGATGGTGCAGAAGTGGATGTTGGGCGTGTCGTACCAGGAGTAGGAGAGCTCCTTGGTGACCGGCATGCGGCCCTTGAACAGCAGCGACAGGCGCACGCGCCAGTGGCCGAAATTGGGGAAGGAGACGATGGCGCGGTCGCCGATACGCAGGAGCTCGTCGAGGACGAGCTTGGGGTTGCGCGTGGCCTGCAGCGTCTGCGACAGGATCACGAAGTCGAAGCCCTTGTCGGGGTAGAAGACCAGATCGCTGTCGGCGTCGCCCTGGATGACCGAGAGGCCGCGCGAGACGCATTCGTTGACGCCGCGTTGCGAGAGTTCGACGCCGCGGCCATCGACCTTCTTTTCGGTCTGCAGCATCTCCAGAAGGACGCCGTCGCCGCTGCCGACGTCGAGCACCTTTGCGCCGGGCGAGATGAAGCTCGCCACGACCTGGAGGTCGACGCGGTTGGTGGTGGGGCGGATCATCGTCCGAGACCCCTGGCGCGCGATGCCGACTTCAGGAAACCCCCGATCGCGCCGAACAGTTCGGGCTCGTCGAGCAGGAAGGCGTCGTGGCCGCGGTCGGTGTCGATCTCCACGAAGGAGACCGAGGCGCCCGCGGCATTCAGCGCATGGACGACGGAGCGGCTTTCCTCGGTCGGAAACAGCCAGTCGCTGGTGAAGGAGACGAGGCAGAAGCGCGTCCGCGTGCCGGCAAAGGCGTCGGCGAGCCGGCCGCCATGGTCTGCGGCGAGGTCGAAATAGTCCATGGCGCGGGTGAGGTAGAGATAGGAGTTGGCGTCGAAGCGGTCGACGAAGCTCGCGCCCTGATAGCGCAGATAGCTTTCGATCTGGAAGTCGGCGTCGAAGCCGAAGGTCAGGCGGTCGCGGTCCTGCAGGTTGCGGCCAAACTTCTTGTGCAGGGCCGTTTCCGACAGATAGGTGATGTGGGCTGCCATGCGGGCGACCGCGAGGCCCTTTTCCGGCCGCTTGCCGACGTCGAGATAGCGGCCGCCGAGCCAGTCCGGATCGGCCATCACGGCCTGGCGGCCGACCTCGTGGAAGGCGATGTTCTGCGACGAATGGCGCGCGCCGGTGGCGATCGGCAGCGCCGAGAAGACCCGGCTCGGGAAGCTCGACGCCCATTCGAGTACCTGCATGCCGCCCATCGAGCCGCCTACGACGCAGAACAGCTGGTCGATGCCGAAATGGTCGATCAGCATGACCTGCGCGCGCACCATGTCGCGGATGGTGATGACCGGCAGGTTGAGGCCATAGGGCTTGCCGGTGGCGGGGTCGGTCGAGGCTGGCCCGGTCGAGCCGAGGCAGCCGCCGATGACGTTGGAGCAGATGACGAAGTATTTTTCGGTATCGATCAGCTTGCCGGGGCCGATCAGCACGTCCCACCAGCCGGGCTTGCCTGTCACCGGGTTGGCGCTGGCGACATGCTGGTCGCCGGTCAGGGCGTGGCAGATCAGGATGGCGTTGGACCGGTCGGCATTGAGTTCGCCATAGGTCTGGTAGGCAATCTGGAACGGCGACAGGATGCTGCCCGCGTCGAGCTGCAGCGGCCTGTCGGCGCCGAAGCGCACGACCGGGCTCGACGGCTGATCGGCTTCGTTGTTGTTCCTGCGGGCGCGTATGGCGACCATGGTTCTCACCTGACGCCGGGTTGCCCAGGGCAACAAAAAACCGGCTCCGAATATGCCGGGCCGGTTACTTCCGCAACGGCCCTTTAGCAACTTGTTTAACGTGGCTGCAAGCCGACCGGCCAAATCACCACGGAAGTCACGGTCTTCTAGTCCTGATGGGCGTGCGCGTCAACGGATTGGTGACAGGGAGTCAAGCCGCCTTGGCAATGCGCATTTCCACATGCAGCCCCGCAGCGACAACCATGTTCACTAGCGTGTCCAGGCTGAAGAGACTGATCTTGCCGCGAAGTAGGTCTGACACGCGTGGCTGCGTCACGCCAAGTCGCTCTGCCGCCTGTGCCTGCGTCCAGCCTTCGCCACGAATGTGATCCTCAAGAGCGATCATGAGAGACGAACGCAACTTCATGTTTTCAGCTTCTGACGGCGCATCTTCGACCGCGTCCCATACGCTTACAAAGCTCTCGTCGCTCATCGGTCCAACTCCTTCACCAGGATTTTGTATCTGTCGGCTGCGAGCTTGAGATTTGCCTTACTCGTTGCCTGGGTCTTCTTCTGGAAGCAATGCAAGACGTAGACGGCCATGTGGCGACATATACAAAAACTTGTATGTCGGCGCAAGCCTCATGACGAGTGGCCCTAACAAGCAGGGCGTATCGCTCGACAATGGCATCGGTGCGCGGTATGTGCCATCGCCTTCGAGGCATCGAACGCCGGACAGCGGATCATGGACAAGACACCGGTTACGACACGTGCTGCGCCCCGCCCAAAACCCGGCGTGATGGACATCGAGGCCTATGTACCGGGCAAAAGCGCGGCACCCGCGGGCGTCGCCAAGGTCTACAAGCTGTCGTCGAACGAGAACCCGCTCGGTCCGTCGCCGAAGGCGGTCGAGGCGGTGCGCGAGGTCGCGGCGCGGCTCGAGTACTATCCAGACGGCGCGGCGATACGGTTGCGCGAAGCCATCGGGGCGGCCCATGGGCTCAACCCGGCAAACATCGTGTGCTCGAACGGGTCCGACGAGGTGATCGGCCTCCTGGCGCAGACCTATCTGCAGCCGGGCGACGAGGGCGTCTTCACCGAGCACGGCTTCCTCGTCTACAGGAACTACATCCAGGCTGCGGGCGCGGTGCCCGTCATCGCCCCGGAAAGCCATGAGACAGCCGACGTCGATGCGATCCTGGCGAAGATCACCGACCGGACCCGCATCGTCTTCCTCGCCAATCCCAACAACCCGACCGGCACCTATGTGCCCTTCGAGGAGGTGCGGCGGCTGCATGCGGCGCTGCCCTCGGATGTGCTTCTGGTGCTCGACGCGGCCTATGCCGAATATGTCCGGCGCAACGACTACGAGGCAGGCATCGAACTCGTGTCCTCCTCGCGTAACGTCGTGATGACGCGCACCTTCTCGAAGATCCACGGTCTGGGCGGTGCGCGGATCGGCTGGGCCTACGGGCCGGCGGATATCATCGATGCGCTGAACCGCATGCGCGGCCCTTTCAATGTAAGCGCGACGTCTATCGAGGCCGGCATCGCGGCAATGGGGGACCGCGCCCATGTCGAGAAGACAGTGGCTCACAACGACCGCTGGCTTGCCTGGCTGTCGGAGGAACTTTCGAAGCTCGGTCTGCGCGTGACCCCAAGCGTCGGCAATTTCGTGCTCATCCATTTCCCCGACGGCAAACACACGGCGGCCGGTGCCGACACATTTCTGTCCGATCGCGGCTTCATCCTGCGCCGGGTCACCGCCTACGGCTTTCCCAACGCGCTGCGCATGACGGTCGGTAGCGAAGATGCCAATCGCGGCGTGGTGGCGGCGCTCGCCGACTACCTGAAAAGCTGAGCCATGGCCGAGCCAATCTACCAGAAGATCGCCCTTGTCGGCATCGGCCTGATCGGCTCCTCGCTGGCGCATGTCATCCGCCGCGAGAGGCTGGCGGGCCATGTCACGATCTCGTCCCGCAGCGCGGAGACGCTGCAGCGCGCCCGCGAACTCGGTCTCGGCGACGCCTATGAAGCCAAAGCGGCGGACGCCGTGCGGGACGCCGACCTCGTCATCGTCTCGGTGCCGGTCGGTGCGTCGGGCGCTGTGGCGGAAGAGATCGCGCCGGCGCTGAAGCGGGGCGCGACCGTCACCGATGTCGGGTCGACCAAGGCGTCGGTCATCGCGCAGATGGCGCCGCACATGCCCGAGGGTGTCCACTTCATTCCGGGTCACCCGCTGGCCGGCACGGAAAAGTCCGGGCCCGATGCCGGTTTCGCCGAACTTTTCGAAAACCGCTGGTGCATCTTCACGCCGCTGCCCGGCACCGATCCGGAGGCGCTGGAAAGGCTCTCGGAGTTCTGGCGGCGCTGCGGCTCCAACATAGACACGATGGATCCCCAGCACCACGACATGGTGCTGGCGATCGTTTCGCACCTGCCGCACATCATCGCCTACAACATCGTGGGAACCGCCGACGATCTCGAGACGGTCACGAAGTCCGAGGTCATCAAGTACTCGGCCTCGGGGTTTCGCGATTTCACGCGCCTGTCGGCGTCCGACCCGACCATGTGGCGCGATGTCTGCCTGCACAACAAGGACGCGATCCTCGAGATGCTGGCCCGGTTTTCGGAAGATCTCGCCTTCCTGCAGCGGGCGATCCGCTGGGGCGACGGCGACAAGCTGTTCGACCTGTTCACAAGAACAAGGGCGGTGCGCCGCTCCATCATCGACGCCGGACAGGACATCGACGCGCCCGACTTCGGCCGCCAGGCGGCTGCGCATCCGGAACTGGCGCATCCTGAAAAAGGGTAGGCTCGGCCGAAACGGTCGGCTCAGGCCTCGGGACAGCGACGCTCGATCATTGCCATCACCTCGGCCCGGTGTGGTGCGCCGAGCCGGCCACCGAAGCGCTGGCACTTGATCGCGGCCGCCGCGCTCGCGAAGCGGAAGACGTCCTCGATCGGCATGCCCTCCGCCAGGGCGACGGCAAAGGCACCGTGAAACACATCGCCCGCCGCCAGCGTGTCGACCGCCGTTATTTTCGGTGCGGCGACGTGGCGGACCGTGCCGATATCCCGGTCGAACCAGTGCGTGCCGGCCGCTCCTCCGGTCACCGCGACGAAAGCGTCGCAGCGCGCAGAGAGCGCGGCGCAGGCCTGGCGGGGCTCCAGATCGGCACCGCACAGGATGGCTGCCGCGGTTTCCGATGCCACGACGTGCGATGCCAGCGGCAGCAGGCGTTCAAGGATATCCAGGGGAGCGGTATCAGCGTCGAGGATCGCGGGCCTGCCGAGCGACCGGGCGGCGTTCAGGGCCAACGCCGCGGCACCGGGCCAGCGGACATCGACCAGCACCGCGTCGAAAGAGGCGAGATCGGGCAGCGGCAACTCCTCGGGCTCCGCCTGCGTCCCGCCATCGTAGTAGGGCACGATGATGCGCTCGCCCGCGCCGTCGACGATGACCGCCGACAGCGCCGAGCGACCGCCTCGAACGCGGCGCACGAGGCTGCAGTCCACGCCCTCTGCGCTGATTCCCGCCACCAGCAGGTCGCCCGTCGCGTCGTCGCCGGCGCTTGCCCACAGCGTGACCTGTGCACCCAGCCGCTGGGCCGCGCAGGCGGCACTCGCCGCCATGCCGGAAGCGATCTGGATCCCGTCCGAGGCCAAGAACTTGCCCTGGCCGACCGGCAGGTGGTCGACGCGCAGGATGGTGTCGAGCGTCAGCGCGCCGACGCTAAGCAGGCGGACGCTCATTGCGGGGCAGGCAGCGGCTTGATGGTGCCGAGCGGGATGAAGCCCATCGAGGCTTTCCCCTTCACGATTCTGAGCGGCAGCGACGGTGTGTTGCCGAGAAGCGCGAGGCCGGCAAAGCCTTGCTCGATCTGGCTCCTCGATTCGGGCAGCGCGGCGACAAGCGCGGCTGACAGCGCTTGTGGCTCGCGCAGGCCGAGCGTCAGGTCGGCGTCGATCAGCCCGTCTGCGTCGACGGCGATCGTCCCGGCAAGCGACACTGCGCCGGCGCCGCCGAGCGACAGGGACAAAGCGCGGATGGTGGCGCTCTGGCCGCGCAGATCCTTGACCTCCTCCGCCAGAAGCCGGACGCCGTCCTTGACCGATACATCGCCATCGCCCGACAGCGCCGGGAGGGCGCGGCCTTCGATGAGTCCGGGATCGACAGTCAGCGCTCCAAGTCGAAAGGCGAGGTCGAGGTCGCCTTCATTGGGTCGCATGTGGCCTTCGAAGCTGACCGCCGAGACGAGCGGCCTGCCGTCGCCGGTCGTGGCGACGAGCGCCCCACCCTCGACGGAGACACGCGATGGAAGGGGCTCGGCAAGGCGGACGCTGGCATGCAGCCTCTGCCAGTCCAGCGTCACGTCTCCAAGCTCCGGCGCGGTCGCTTTCGCCGGCCCGTCCAATTCCGCGACGATGCGCAGCGGGTCATAGATCTGACCGGCGGAGCGAAAAGCCCCCGCCGAGGCGCTGACCGCACGCGCAGGATCGCCATATTCGACACGGTCGCAGAACAGGCCGATGCGAAAGGGATAGCCGCGCGCCGTCGGCTTGGCGCAGTCGACCGTCAGGCCCCGGGCGCGCATCGCTTCCAGGACCGCGAGCGTTCTCGTTTCGATGACCTGGGCAAAATAGAACCATCCGGCGCTGTAGAGCACGACGAGGACGATGACAAAGATGCCAAGCCACTTGATCCTGCCGCCATAGTTCGGCTGTCCGGGTGCGATTTCGCTCATGCCTGGTTCCAGTCTGCTGCCCGCAATGCACCGGTTTTTCCGAAAGCCGATTCACAATGCTGGCGGGGTTCGTTTAGGAAGCGCGAAGGGATGCTTCGCGATAGAAGGACTTGGCTAGCCGATATGGGCGATTTTTGGGTGTTCGGCTATGGGTCGCTGATGTGGCGGCCGGGTTTTGCCCATGTCGAGACGGCGCGGGCGCGCCTGCACGGCTTTCGCCGCTCGCTCTGCGTGCGCTCCTTTGTCCATCGCGGCACGCCCGAACGGCCCGGCCTGGTGCTCGGGCTCGATCGCGGCGGCTCCTGCGTGGGGCTCGCCTTCCGGGTGCCGCTCGAACTGGAAGACGAGGTTCTTGCCTATCTGCGCGAGCGCGAACTGGTGACCAGTGTCTATGTCGAGCGCCGGCTGCCGGTGCGCCTCGACACCGGCCATGCGGTCAGCGCGGTGACCTACATCGTGGACCGGGCTCATCCCCAGTATGCCGGCGCCATGGCGGAGACCGAGGCCGCCAAGACGGTGTCGGGCGCCATCGGCCAGTCTGGCGCCAACGAGGATTACGTGATCAGCACCGTCGCCCATCTCAAGGCGCTGCGCATCCGCGACCCCTGGCTGGAGAATGTCGCCGCGCAGCTCGGCACGCCGGCCCGGAACGGGGAGCCGTAGTCTGCGTTCTCCGCATTGGCCGCAGCACAGCACTCGGCGCGGAAAATCCTATGCCGCGCCCAGTTCCTTCAGCCGCCTGACGGCCGTTGGCGGCAGGTCGGGTGGGTTGGGCGCCCGCGCCACCTCGAGCAGCATCTCGTCGCAGGCTGCCTCGGTCTCGCTGATCAGGCGCTGCATGAAGGCCTCGCGCGACAGGCCGGGCGGGATCGGCGGCAGGAAGCGCGCCTTGATGACGCCGGGATAGCGCAGGAATCTCCGGCGCGGCCAGTAGAGCCCCGCCATGTGCGCCACCGGCACCACCGGCATTGCTAGTTGCGTATAGAGCTCGACGATGCCGTACTTGTAGTTCGGCTTGTCGCCGGGCGCGCGCCGCGTGCCTTCCGGATAGATGATCAACTGGCGATCATTGGCCATTTCGCGCTTGGCGCCGGACACCGCCGCCTTCAGTGCCTTGCTGCGTGTGCCGCGATTGATCGGGATCATCCGCATCTTCATCACGTACCAGCCGAAGAACGGGATCCAGGTCAATTCGCGCTTCAGGATGTAGAGCGGATCGCGCAGATAGGGGAAGAACGCGATCGCGTCCCAGAAGGACTGGTGTTTGGGCGCCAGGATGAAGGACCCTTCCGGCAGGTTCTCGATGCCGGTGATCTCGCTCCGGGTTCCCGCGATCTTCTCCTGCAGCCACAGGCTGGAGCGCGCCCAGAATTTCGGCACGAACCAGGCGCGCAGGCGCGGCGCCAGGAAGAACCACGGCGACCAGAACAGCATCTGCGCGATGAGATTCACGTAAAAGGCGATGTTGAACGCCAGCGAGCGGATGATGAGCATGTGCCGGAGCCGGTCGGAATGCGGGAACGATCACTGTTGGTAACGCAGTCTCCGCCAAACGCAATCCCGCTTGTCGGCGAGCGCCGACGCTTCAGGGCGAGGCTGCGGCCGATCCATGCGCCGCGACAGGGTGCTCTCCCTGCGGCCGCAACGGCACCACGCCGCGCGCCATGGCCGCCAGATACTTGGTGTACTCCGTGAAGATTACCCGCAGCGCCTCCGGCTTGGTCAGCCAGCCGCCGTCGTTCAGCCTGGTGTTGACGACAGGGTACGGCTTCAGCTCTGCGGTCCCGACAAGGCGGCCGACCTCCAGGAGGCTGCGCGGCATGTGGTAGTTGTTGGTGACCAGGATCACGCTGCCATACTCGTGGCTCTGCACCCATTTGGCGCTCTCTTCGGCATTGCCGATCGTGTCGAGGGCGGCGTGGTCGATGTCGACGCAGCAGGAGAACAGCTTGTCGTCGCCGCCGGTCGCGGCCTGCAACGCGTCGCGGTCGGCAGCCGGGTTGACGCCGCTGATGAGGAGCCGCTTGCCCTTGCCGGCCTTCAGGAGATCGAGCGCGGCATCGATGCGCGCCTGGCCGCCGGTGAGAACGATGATCGCGTCCGCCCTGGGCACGTTGCGCGGCGTGGTGAGTTCGCTGACGTGCGTTGCGAAGACGCCGAAGCCGCCTGCAAACAGCGCCGCCACGATCAACACAAGGTAGGACGAAATCCGCAGCATGGCGACGAGGCGATGCGACGCGCGCGACCCGCGCGGCTCCTGCTCGCCTCCCGGTGCTCCGTCGATCGAGTCGTCCTCTATCGGTCCCCTCATGGGCACAATGGTTAATCCTGAAATCGCCGGTTGGATAGCGTCCATGACACCGGAGGCCATTGCGGCCTGCTGCCGGCTCAGCTTTCGTCCGGCTGCCGGTAGTCAATGTCGTTGAGATAGGTCACGACCGTGAAATGCGATGTCGCGGCGGTCAGGCCGCCGATCACCAGGACGACCAGCGCCACGCCCGCATAGCCCATGATGCCGATGCCAAAGTTGCCGAACAGGGCGGTTGCCTGGTCAGCCTGCGGGGTCGCCAGATTGCGCGCCGACCAAAGCGAGAAGGCGACGAAGACCACGACGGCGCCCGCGCCTCCGGCCACGGCGCCCTTCATGCCTGTCAACAGGAAGTGGCTCCTGAATTCGCGCGCGATGAAGCGCGCCTCGGCGCCCACGAAATGCAGCACCTCGATGATGTGGCCGTTGCCGGCCATGGCGCCGCGCGTCGCGAACACCACGGTCAGGACAGTCGCCGACAGCATGAGGATCAGGACCGCGATGCCAAGCGTCACGGTGGTGTTGGCCATGGCGACGAGACGGTCGACCCAGGTGCGGTGATCGTCGAGGGTCAGCCCCTTTATCCTTGAGAGCGCCGCGCGGATTGCGGCGAAGTCGGGCGGGTTGTCCTGGTCGATAGTGACGATGATCAGCCGGGGAACGGGCAGGTCGTCGATGTTGAGTCCCGAGCCGAGCCAGGGCTCGAGCAACCGTGCGGTCGCCTCCCGGTCGATGATCCGGGTGCCGGTGATGCCCGCGAACTCGCCGGATATGCGGGCTGCCTCGGCAAGTGCCGCCTCCATGTCGAGGCCTTCGGACGGCTTGATCTGGATCGTCGCCTCGCGCGCGATCTGGTTCTGCCAGATCGATGCCGTGTCGCCGACCAGCGTGACGCCGCCGAGCGTCAGGCAGGACAGGAAGGTCATGATGGCGATGACACAGACGAGCGCCCGGCCCGCGACATTGTGCGACGGCACGATGGGCGCCATCTTGCGCTGGGCGCGCTCCTGGCGAGGCGCTTCCGTCGCTGCGACTGGCGCTGCCTCGCCTGCCTTGGCGTCGTCTGTCGGCAGCTCAATCATAGATGTCGAGCCTGCCGTTGGACAGGATCATGCGGCGTGCGTCGACCTGCTCCATCAGGCCGAGATCGTGCGTGGCTATCACGACGGCGGTGCCGAGCCGGTTCAGCTCGATGAAGAGCCGCAGCAGTCGGCGGGCCAGCGGCGGATCGACATTGCCCGTCGGCTCGTCGGCCAGCAGGATCTCCGGCTGTTCGATCAGCGCGCGGGCGATCGCGGCGCGCTGCTTCTCGCCGCCCGACAGAACCGGCGGCAGGACATGCATGCGCTCGCCCAAGCCCACCCAGCGCAGCAACTCGGTGACGTCGTTGCGGTAGCTCGACTCATCGCGACCGCGCACGCGCAACGGCAGCGCCACGTTCTCGTAGGTCGTCATGTGATCGAGCAGGCGGAAATCCTGGAACACGACGCCGATGCGACGGCGCATCATCGGCAGTTCGCTCTTCGTGATTCGCGAGCGATCCTTCCCGAAGACATTGATCAGCCCGCGCGTCGGCTTGAGTGACAGGAACAGCAGCCGCAGCAAGGTCGTCTTGCCCGCGCCGGATGGGCCGCTCAGGAACTGGAACGAGCTCTGCGGAATATGGAACGAGATGTCGCGGAGGATCTCCGGTCCCATTCCATAGCGCAGGCCAACATTCTCGAAACGAATCAACTGGCGGTACCCTGATTGCCTTGGCGGAGAAGAGATTGCGGTTCGAATCGACCATCAGCGCGCATGGTTAACCATCGGTTAAGTCAGGCGCTTCCGGGCGCACTATCGGCCATTCGGTGAAAAAGCGTTAACCATTTCGGTTTACGCCCGAGCGACCGGGAAGTTCGAAAGGGGCGCTTATCCATCATGGCTGATCCGCGCACCGCACGCCCGGTTTCCGGCGAAATCATGGCCGATGCCGCGACAGTGTCCCGGTCGCCGCGTCCTGCGGCACTGCGCGACGACCTCGTCGAGGCGGATTTCGAGGTGCTGCCTGCCGTACCACGCGGCGCTCCGGTTGATCTGGCCGGTTCCGGCGAGCCGAATACCAGGAGTGACGTTTCCGACGGCATGGACATGCTGCGCGGGGCCGAAGCCTCTCCGGCCACCGCGCACGGATTGCCGCGCGGCGGCCCGGTGTTCTGGGCGTTCGGCCTCGCGGCCGTGCTTGCCGCCTTCTGGATATCCGGCGGCCATTCGATCGTCAGTGCCGCCGCGGTGCCTGCCGACATCGATTCCGGGCCGGTACTGGTCATCTCGGATGTCGTGTCTCGCGTGGATGTCTCCGGTCCGAAGCCGCTTCTCTTCGTCGACGGACTGGCCGGCAACTCCGGTGGCGCGGTTGCGGTGATGTCGGAACTCGAGATCCAGGTCACCGGCAGCGACGGACGGATAACGCGATACAATCTGGGGACATCGGGACGGACCATGGCACCGGGGGAGAAATTCGCCTTTTCGAGCCGGCTCGACGTGCCTAAGAACGGGGTCAAGCACGTATCCGTCAGCTTCGCAGAGTAGGGGTCTTCATGCCTGTCGTCCGCAACAAGGAGATCGAGGTGCTGTTCAGCGCCTCGGCGATCGCGCGGCGCAACCTCGAACTGGCCAAGGACATAGCCGGGCGCGAATACACCGACCTCCTGGTGATATCTGTCCTGAAGGGCTCGTTCATCTTTGCCGCCGATCTGATCCGCGCGATGCATGACGTGGGAATGTCGCCCGAGGTCGAGTTCATCTTCATTTCCAGCTACGGCTCGGGCACGACCAGCGGCGAGGTGCGCGTGCTGCGCGACATCGACAACGAAGTCGCCGGACGTGACGTCCTGCTGATCGACGACATTCTCGAATCGGGCAAGACGCTGACGTTTGCGCGCGACCTCATGCTGTCGCGCGGCGCCAAGAGCTGCTCGATCGCCGTTCTGCTGGACAAGACGATGCGGCGGCAGACGACGCTCAGTGCCGACTATGTCGGCTTCGACTGCCCGGACTATTTTGTCGTGGGATACGGCATGGACGTGGCGCACGCGTTCCGCGAGCTGCCCTTCGTCGGCATCGTCAAGGGCGACGCATAAAGCGCAGTTCGTTCAATTGGACGCATAAGGGACGCTCCATCACGATGCAGCGGGTCAAATTGGTTCAGCGCCAATCGCGGCGTCGGTGCGCGGGGTCTTCGGTACGACGGCGTTGAGGGCGACGATGCCAGCGCCGACGATGAGTGCCGCACCGATGATCGTGGTCAGACGCGGCGTTTCGGCAAAGAACAGATAGCCCCAGAGCGGAGTCCACAGGATTCCCGTGTATTCGAAAGTCGCGACCCGGTTCGCAGGCGCAAGCCGGTAGGCCTGGCTGAGAAGGATCATGCCGGCGGAGGCCACGAAGCCGCAGGCGGCCATCATGGCGAAGTCGGGCAGGGTAGGCCAGATCCACGGTCGCACGAGGAATTGCAGGCTGGGATGCGAGGCTTGGCTGATACCGGCGAAGCCGAACAATCCGGCTACCGCGCCCGAGCCCAGAAGATACACGCCGTTCTGGTAAAAGGTCATGACCGATGCGGATTCGGTGTCGCCCATCCTCCGCGCCATGAGCTGCGAGACGCCGTAGAGTGCTGCCGAACCGAGCGAGAACAGCGCGGCCCATTCGAACAACCCGGTCCCGGGCCGCAGCATGACCAGCACGCCGAGGAGGCCGACCATGACCGTTGCCAGCGTGCGCACGGTGACGCGCTCGCCGAGATAGGGGCCTGCCATCGCCATGATGAAGAGTGGCGCCATGAAGTAGAGCGCCGACGCATCGGCCAGCGGCAGCGCCGCGACGCCGAGATAGTAGATCGTGTAGGACACGAACAGGATCGCCGCGCGCATTGTCAGCAGCCCTGCGCGGCCTGACAGCAGTGCGCCGAGCCCGACATCCATATGTACGACGGCAAGCAGGATCGGCAGCGAGACGATCGAGCGGATCGCCATCACCTCGGTGACCGGATAGGCGCCCGAAACGAACTTGATGATCGGGTCCTGGATGGAGAACACCGCGATGCCAAGGCAGAGCGCCAGGATGCCGGCAACGACTCGATTCTGCATGATGTCGCTGGCTCCCCGGTGCTGATCCTCAAAAAGAACCCGCCACCAACAGGCAGCGGGCAGAGTGAGGATCGTGCAACCGAACATCGGCTGCGTCACACCTTCTTGCCGTCGATGTTGACATGAGGCAAGCGAATTGGAATTATGTCTGTCATAAGAAATCCTTATGCCTAGCGACAGACCATTGCATCTCGACAGCGACCTTCTCCGTACATTCGTCGCCGTCGCGGACAGCGGTAATTTCACGCGCGCCAGCGAATCGATCGGGCGGACGCAGTCGGCTGTGTCGATGCAGATCAAGCGGCTGGAGGAGATAGTCGGCGAGCTGCTCTTCGAGCGCGGGTCGCGTGGTGTTCGGCTTTCGCGAAGGGGTGAAAGCCTCATCATCAATGCCAGGCGGATCGTCGGGCTGCTCGACGAGACCGCAGCGTCGCTCAAGACCGCGCCGCTCGCGGGACGAGTCAGGATCGGTATCCCCGAGGAATATGGCTACACGATACTCGCGGGTGCGCTTGGCGCATTCTCCAAGCGCCACCCACGGGTCGAAATCACGGTTCGTTTCGCCACCTCGCAGTCGCAGATCGCCGCTCTCAATGCGGACGACCTCGATCTCGCGGTGGTTTTCGAATGGCAGGATTTCTCAGATGGCGAGGTGCTGATGGTCGATCCCACCGTGTGGGTTACGTCGATGATCAACCCGATGCACACCGAAACACCGCTGCCGATAGCGCTCTACCAGAACATCAGCTGGTGCCGTGATTTCGCGCTGCGCTCGCTCGATGAGCGCGGGCTGGATTACCGCGTCGCCTACCTCAGCGACACGAGCGGCGGCCTGCGGCTGGCGGTTACCTCCGGCCTGGCGATCGCGCCGATATCACGCAGCAACATTCCTCCCGATTGCCGCGAACTCACGCCGGGGGACGGATTTGGCGCGATTGACGCGTCTCACGTCGTGCTGCGACGCGCCCCGGCTGCGACCGGCCCCGCGATCGACGGCATGGCGGAAGCCATCCGAGACGCCTTCCGCACCGGGCAGGAGCCGCCCTGACTCTGTCTCGCGCTAGTTCAGATCGAGAAGCCGCTCGAGATAATTGCGCTCCAGGTCCGGGCTCAGCGCATTGCCGAGACGCTTGCGGATCGCTTCCAGGATCTGGCGTGCGCGCTGCACGTCGATCTCATCGGGTACCCTCACCGAGTCGCCGAAATCCGGTCCCGTCGTGGCGCGCGGCCGACCGAGCGGATCGCGATCGGCATTCTGCTGGCGCCCACCCTCCTGCCCGCCACCCTGATCGCCCTGCATGGCCTGCTGCATCTGCTGCATCATGTCCTGCGCACCCTGGCGCAGCGCTTCCAGCGCGCGGCCCTGCTGGCCCACGGCGCGCTCGCCGGCACCCTCGCCAAGCGAATTCTCGGCCTGGCCCATGGCTTCGCCCGCCTCACCAAAGCCCTGGCCGGGCTGGATGCCCATGCCTTCCAGCCCCTTCATGAGGTCGTTGAGATCCTGCTGGAGCTGGCCCTGACCTTCCTGCAACTGCTTCAGGGCCTCGGCGAATTCCTCCGGCGTCATGCCCTGGCCGGGCTGCTGGCCTTCGCCCTGCTGCTGGCCATTCTCGCCTTCGCCGTCCTGCTCGCCAGGCTCGCCCTGCTGCCCGCGCTGCATCTGGTCCATGCGGAAGGTTTCGTTCATCATCTCCTGCTGGCGCCGCATGATCTCGCCGAGCTTGTTCATCTGCTGGCGCATCTCGCTCTGCTGGCCATTCTGGCCCTGCTGCGGCTGACGGCCGGCCTGCAAATTGTTCATCATGTCCTGCAATTGCGAGAGCAACTGCTCGGCCTGATCCCTGTTGCCGGACTTCGCCAGATTCTCGATCTGGTCCATCATGCGCTCCAGATCGCTCTGGCGCATCTCCTGGCCCTGCGGCTGGTTCTGCATCGCCGTGTTGGGGTCGCGGGCGGCGCGCTCGGCGAACTCGCGCAGGAACTCGTTCATCGCCTCGCGCAGCTCCGCCATGCGCTTGTCAATCTCCTCGTCGCTGGCGCCGTCGCGCAGCGCCTGCTTTAGCGCTTCCTGGGCCAGCTTCAGGCGACGCTCGGCATCGGAGAGGTCGCCGTCCTCGATCTGCAGCGCCATTTCCCAGAAGTAGTCCGCCGTTGCGCGCAGGGCTTCCTCGCTGGAGGCGATGCTGAGCTGGGTGCGGCCCGCCATCAGCCCAAGGTAGTGCGACATGTTGGTGAGTGTGTCCTCCGGGCGCAGCGTGACGGCGTCGATCAGGTCGAGGACATAGGGTTTGCGATTGGTGTCGAGCGAGAAGATGCGGCGCATGTCCACCACGGCACGCGCGAGCGGATTGGTGAAGGGCCGCTCCGGAAGCACGAAAGTCTTCGTCTCGCTCTTCGATTCATGGCCCGCATCATCCACCGCCGTCAGCGTCAACTGGACGGTCGCGCCGGACCAGACGTGTTCGGTCAGGTCGCGGCTAGCCTTGACCGGCGCAACCGCCGCGCCGCGCCGCGGCAGGGACAACGGCATTTCCGGCGCGCCATAAAGCGGCGTGGCACCCGGCGCGGGTACCTCGTCAAGAACGAACTCCGCCTTTGCCGAGCTGGCGCCGTAGTCGTCGACGATCTCGTACTCCAGTTCCAGGGTCCCATTGACGGCGCTTCTCGGTTCGGCGGTGAAGCGGATGACCGGAGCGGTGTCGGGGATGACGGAGAAGGTCCAGGACTTCAATGCCTGCTCGCCCGCCATCAGGGCAAGCACGCCGTCGTCAGTCAGCTTGCCGGCGAACTGCAGCGAAGTGGCGCCTGCTGTCGGCGCGTTTGCTGCCGGCGCAACGGCCGGATCGGCCTGGCCGATCTCGGTCACCGTTCCGACCGGGTCGCTGAACCGGAGCTTTTCCTCGCCGGACCCGCCGGTAACCCGAAGCGTGACGTCGCTCCCTTCGGGGACCGTGAAGACCTGCGTTGCGGCGTTGCCTTCCGCGGTCAGGAAAACTGGCGGCCTGCCGGTATAGGCTGGCGGCGTCACCCAGGCGTCGATGCGTGGCGGAACGACCTCGGCGGCGGGCCTCGCCTGGAAGCCGTCGAACAGCGCGCCGCCGTGCGTGCCGAACGAGAAGGCGAAGGCGACGACCAGCAGAAGTGCCGCCACCGCGCGCAGCGCAAACCGATCGCGTTCCGGGACCCGGGTGCGGGGCATGTCGCCCGAAACGCCGACGAGCCGGTCGGCCATCCGCCTCTGGTGCTCGCGCCAAAGCGCGTCGGAGAAGGCGTCCTGACTGCCCATCGGCCGGTCGGCCTGGACGAGCAGCGGCGTATGCTCGAGCGCATTGGACGATTCGATGCGCCGGTCGATCTCGGCGCGCGACGGCTGCCGGTAGGTGACGAGAGGGACGAGCGCTGCGAGCCCGGCCATTACGAAAAGCACGAGGAGGCCATAGCGGACCGCGTCCGGCATCACGCGGAAACCGCCGAACCAGGACAGGCTGACGAAGAGGCTCGCAACGACGAGGAGGGGCAGGACGAGAGGCCAGCCCCGCTCGACCATCATTGCCGCGGACGTCGCCGCGCGCGTGCGGCTCAGGCGGCCCGAGGAACCGGTGCGGTCAGTTGGCTGGGGCGTTTCCGGCATCTCTACTCCCGGTCGAGGCCGCATCCGGGGCGCGACCATTCAGACTCGCAAGGATAACAGCAAAGACGGCAAAGGCGAGGCGCGCTGACGCAATCGTGATGGGAGCCTGGCTCAGAGCCAGCCAGGCAGGGAATCCAGCGCGATCAGTTCTTCGAAAGTGCCACGGGGCCGCACGATATGGAACCGGTCGCCGTCGACCAGCACCTCGGGCACCAGAAGGCGCGAATTGTAGGTGCCGGCCTGCACGGCGCCATAGGCGCCTGCGGTGCCGACATAGATGAGATCACCCGATTTGAGGCGCGGCAGGTCCCGCTCGAGGCCCAGGAAATCGCCCGTCTCGCAGACAGGACCGACCACATCCACGGTCATGCGCGGGGCGTCGTCTGGCTGGCGCACGACCGGCGCGATGGTGTGGAACGCGTCGTAGAGCGTCGGGCGCACGAGGTCGTTCATCGCGGCATCGACGATCAGGAAGTTGCGGGCGTCGCCCTCCTTCACATAGATCACCTCCGACACCAGGATGCCGGCATTGCCAACGATGAGCCGGCCCGGTTCGAACATCACCTTGACCCCGAGACCCCCGGCGCGACGGCGCACGATGTCCGCATAGGCGTCGGGCAAAGGCGGCGGGTCGTTGTCGATACGGTACGGAATTCCGAGCCCGCCGCCGAAATCGACATGCTCGATGACATGGCCGTCCGCCCGCAGTTCAGCGACGAGGTCGACCAGAAGCGCAAAGGCGTCGTCGAAGGGCTGGAGGTCGGTGATCTGGCTGCCGATGTGCATGTCGATGCCGGTGACCCGCAGGCCGGGGAGCGTGGCCGCGCGAGCATAGACGGCGCGTGCATGCTGCCAGGCAATGCCGAACTTGTTTTCGGCATTGCCGGTGGAGATCTTCTTGTGCGTCCTGGCGTCGACGTCCGGATTGATGCGCAGCGACACCGGCGCGGTCTTGCCGGCCGCGACGGCGCGGCGCGAGAGGAGTTCGAGTTCCGGTTCGGACTCGACGTTGAAGCACAATATGCCGGCTTCGAGCGCGACATCCATCTCGCGGGCCGTCTTGCCGACGCCGGAAAACAGGATCTTCTGGGCCGGAATGCCGGCCGCGAGCGCGCGGCGCAGTTCGCCTTCCGACACGACGTCGGCGCCGGCGCCAAGCAAGGCCAGCGTCCTGATGACGGCCTGGTTGGAGTTTGCCTTCATCGCATAGCAGACCAGCGTGTCGAGTCCGGCAAAGGCGTCGCGAAACACGTTGAAATGGCGCGTCAAGGTCGCCGTGGAATAGCAGTAGAACGGGGTGCCGACCGCCCTGGCGATGTCGGGCACCGGGACGCCTTCGGCATGCAGGACGCCGTCGCGGAATTCGAAGTGGTTCATGGGCTCATTCTCCGCGCCTGGCGGAGAGGCCGACCCCATGCCGCCTTCTCCCGCGCGCAGAAACATGTCGATGCGCGCATTGATGTGGTCAGTCGATCAACGCGTCGAGGAAGAACCGCTTGTTCCTTTCCGGCGGCGTCGGTTCCGGCGGCAGCGGCTCGCCGGCTTTCTCGGCATCCTTGCGGGCCTGCACGGCGGCATCGTAGGGCGTGTCGAGGCCTGCCCTGCGCCCACAGGCGGCAACCGCACAAAGGGAGACGGCGAGCGCCACGATCGTCAAAGTCCTGCCTGCGGTCATCGTGCCTTCCGTTCCAATATTATCGAGCTTCGCTTGTAGCCAATATCGGCGCGCAATGCACGCCGTTCGCTCACAGCTTCGCCAGCCGCTTCTTCCAGTACCGGATCTGCTTCTTCACTTCGGCGGGCGCGGTGCCGCCGAAGGACGTCCGGCTCTTGACCGAACTCTGCACCGACAGGACGGAGAACACGTCGTCGGTGATGCCGGCGTGGATCGCCTGCAGTTCGGCAAGGGTCAGCTTTTCGAGGCCGACCTTGCGGCTCTCGGCGAGCGCGACCGCGCGTCCGGTGACGTGGTGGGCTTCGCGGAAGGGCAGGCCGAGCGTGCGCACCAGCCAGTCGGCAAGGTCGGTGGCGGTCGAAAAACCGGTGCCCGCCGCGCGCTTCATGGCAGCGGTGTCGATCGTCATGTCGCCGACCATGCCGGTCATCGCCGCCAGCATCAGGTCGAGCGTCTCTGCCGTGTCGAACACCGCTTCCTTGTCTTCCTGCATGTCCTTGGAATAGGTCAGCGGCAGACCCTTCATGACGGTGAGCAGGCCGACGAGATGACCGTTGACGCGACCGGTCTTGGCGCGGACGAGTTCGGCGGCGTCGGGGTTCTTCTTCTGCGGCATGATCGAGGAGCCGGTCGAGAAGGAATCCGACAGGCGCACGAAGCCGAATTGCGGCGTCGACCAGATCACGATCTCCTCCGCAAGCCGCGACAGATGCGTGGCGCAGATCGCGGCGACGGCGAGGAATTCCAGCGCGAAGTCCCGGTCCGATACGCTGTCCAGCGAGTTTCGGGTCGGTTCGCGGAAGCCCAGTGCGGTGGCGGTGGCGTGGCGGTCGATCGGAAAGCCGGTGCCGGCAAGGGCGGCGGCACCGAGTGGCGATTCGTCGAGGCGGGCGATCGCGTCGTTGACGCGTGAGAGGTCGCGCGAGAACATCTCGACATAGGCCATGCAGTGGTGGCCGAAGGTAACCGGCTGCGCCGTCTGCATGTGGGTAAAGCCGGGCATAACGGTCGCGGCATGTTCCTCGGCACGGGCAAGGAACGTCGCCATCAGCCCTTTCAACGCCGCCGCCACGCGAAACAGCTCGTCCTTGACCCAGAGCCGGAAATCGACGGCGACCTGGTCGTTGCGCGAGCGCGCCGTGTGGAGGCGGCCGGCCGCCGGCCCGATCAGCTCGGCAAGCCTCGCCTCGACATTCATGTGGATGTCTTCGAGCGCGGTCGAGAAGACGAAGGTTCCGGCCTCGATCTCTTTCAGAATCGTGTTCAGCCCGTGAGCGATGGCTTCTTGATCTTTCCGGCCGATGATGGCCTTGTCCGCCAGCATCGCGGCATGGGCAAGCGAGCCGCGAATATCCTGCGCATAGAGGCGCTTGTCGAAGTCGATCGAGGCGTTGATCGCCTGCATGACAGCGGCCGGGCCGGCGGCAAAACGTCCGCCCCACATCGCGTTGCTGGCCTTCTTGTCGCTCATCGTGCTAACCGGGCTCCGGAGATTTTACAGGCATGTCGGACGGCAAGAAGACCAAGATGATCCCGGCGCCGCGCGCCATCGTCTACGCGTTGATCGCAGGCGCGGTCGCGGGCGCGCTGGCGGTATATGTCAGGGGAGGGCCGTCTGGCAACAATGCCCCGGTCGAGATCGCGGCTGCGCCTGCGCCCGTGCCGGCCGCCGACGATGCCTGCCCGGCCAAGGCCGACAAGGCGAAGGCGCTGGCGGCGACCGCGGTCGGCGGCGTTGCGGCCATGACCCCTGCCGACCCGCCGCAGTCGCTTGCCGCGCTGTCCTTCAACGGTCCCGACGGCAAGCCCATGACAATCGCCGATCACGCCGGCAAGACGCTGCTGGTCAATCTCTGGGCGACGTGGTGCGCGCCGTGCCGCGCCGAGATGCCCGCGCTGAACGCCCTGCAGGAGGCAGAAGGCGGAGCCGGCTTCGAGGTGATGGCGATCAATGTCGATACGGGCGACGACGTGAAGCCGAAGAAATTCCTGGAAGAGACCGGGGTCGATGCGCTCGCCTACTACCGCGAGGAGACGCTGACCCTCTTCAACGAGCTGAAGAGGAAGGGTCTCGCGCTCGGGCTTCCGGTGACCATGCTGATCGACGAGGATGGCTGCCTGCTTGCCAACATGAACGGGCCCGCCGAATGGTCGGGGCCGGACGCGACGCGCTTCATCAAGGCCGCGCTCGCCCCGTAGGCGGCCCGCGACGCCGAAAAGAAGAAGGCCGGCCATTTCGGCCGGCCTTCTCGCAGGTTCGTGCCGCTCAGAAGCGGTAGGACATCTTCAGCTGGATGGTGTGGAAGTCGAAATCGTCGTCCGAGCCGGACAGGTTGGTGCCGGGGCCGCCGATGGCGCCGAATGGGCCGCCCGCGATGTTCACATTGTAGTCGTTGCCGCCGAGGTTCGTGTAGAGATACTCGAAGCCGATCGAGATCTTGTCCGTCACCATCGTCTCGGCGCCGGCGCCAACGGCATAGCCGATCGAATCCTGCCCGCCCGTGATGGACTGGACGACAGCACCCGAGCCCGGCTGGCTGTAGTTGAAGTCGACGTCGCCATAGGCAAGGCCGCCCGTCACATAGCCGAGCAAGCGCTGGGAAGGTGCATAGCCGAGGCGGCCCCGCAGCGTTCCCATCAGATCGACTTCGCGTTCGATGTTGTAGGCGGCAGGCGTCGTCGAGTAGCCGCTCTGGCGGTCGCCGACATCGGTAAAGCTGAGGTCGGCCAGGGCGCCGACGACGATGTTGCCGAACTGCCAGTCATAGCCGACATGCACGCCGCCAATGACGCTGCTGTCGAAATCGCCATTGAAGCCGGGGGCGAAGGCAGTCTGCAGGCCCGGTGTGAGAGGCGAGAGCTGGAGGATGCCGTCGTCGCCGCCGAAGGCGCCGCCGAGCTGCACGCCGGCATAAAAGCCGCTCCAGTCGCCAACGATGACGGCCGGCTCATCCATGATCATCGGATCTGCCGCGAAGGCGGACGTCGCGAGAAGCGCCAAGGGCGCGGCGAGAAGTAGTCTTTTCATGAGGAGTCGCTCCGGTTGTTTTTCTGTTCGCGCACCCCTCAGCAACTTCGCTCGCACGGATGGGTTTCACGGTCCAGTCACGGCAAAGCCACTTTCCCGCCCTAGTTGCAGATATCACACACGAACAAGGCGCGAGCGGCCATTTGGCGGATGCGCGCCTCCCGCGTCACGCAGTCGTGACCGGGACGTTATCGGAAATGGCGGGTTGGAAGCGCGATCAGCGCGTCGGCACCGGGTGCTCGCCGCGGTAGTCGTAGAAGCCGCGGCCCGCCTTGCGGCCGAGCCAGCCGGCTTCGACATATTTCACCAGGAGCGGGCAGGGACGGTATTTCGAGTCCGACAGGCCGTCATGCAGCACCTGCATGACGGAGAGGCAGGTATCGAGGCCGATGAAGTCGGCAAGCTGCAGCGGTCCCATCGGGTGGTTTGCGCCGAGCTTCATGGCCGTGTCGATCGCTTCGACCGAACCGACGCCCTCATACAGCGTGTAGATCGCCTCGTTGATCATCGGCAGGAGGATGCGGTTGACGATGAAGGCCGGAAAGTCCTCGGAAACGGTCGAGGTCTTGTCCAGCCGGTTCACGAAGCTCTTGGCGATCTCGAAGGTGCCGTTCTCGGTGGCGATGCCGCGCACCAGTTCGACGAGCTTCATGACCGGAACGGGATTCATGAAGTGGATGCCGATGAAGCGTTCCGGGCGGTCGGTCGCCGAGGCGAGGCGCGTGATCGAGATGGACGAGGTGTTGGTCGCCAGCACAGCTTCGGGGTTCAGCTGCGGGCACAACTGCGCGTAGATCTTGCGCTTGACGGTCTCGTCCTCGGTCGCCGCCTCAATCACCAGGTCGGCCCCGGCAAGGTCGGCCATGGTGGGCGCGGAAGCGATGCGTCCCATCGCCTCCTGGCGACGCTCCTCGGTCAGCTTGCCGCCCGCCACCTGGCGCGCCATGTTGCCGCTCACCGTGGCGATTGCCCTGTCGATGCTGTCCTGGGCGATATCGTAGATCAGCACCTTGTAGCCGGCCAGCGCCGACACATGCGCTATGCCGCTGCCCATCTGGCCCGCGCCGATGATCCCGACCGTTTCGATCTCGCTCATAATTGTGATCCCGTCATGGGCTTCTGCCCGCTTTTTGTGCGCTGCAACCTAGTTGCAGGCAGGTGCGGTCGTCCAGCCCGGATTGCGATTTTGCGCATTGCTTTGATGCAAAGTCAAAATCGGCGACGCCCTTGGCCCGTCGGCGGTATCCGGACACGAAAAAGCCGGACCTGCGGACCGGTCCGGCTTTTGTATCGTCCGCGCTGGCCGTGAGGTCAGAGCGCCTTTTCGAGTTCCGGAAGGATCGTGAAGAGATCGCCGACGAGGCCGAAGTCAGCCACCTGGAAGATCGGCGCCTCCTCGTCCTTGTTGATGGCAACGATCACCTTGGAGTCCTTCATGCCGGCAAGATGCTGGATGGCGCCGGAAATGCCGACCGCGATGTAGAGCTGCGGGGCGACGACCTTGCCGGTCTGGCCGACCTGCCAGTCGTTCGGCGCATAGCCGGCATCGACGGCGGCGCGGCTGGCGCCAACGGCTGCACCAAGCTTGTCGGCCACCGGCAGGATGACCTCCTGGAACTTTTCCGCCGAGCCGAGCGCGCGTCCGCCGGAAATGATGATCTTGGCAGACGTCAGTTCGGGACGGTCGCTTTCCGACAGGCTGTTGCCGACGAAGGTCGAGAGCTTTGGGTCGGCAGCGGCGCTGACCGTGGAAACGGCCGCCGATCCGCCTTCGGGCGCCGACTGGAAGGAGGCGGTGCGCACCGTGATGACCCTCTTGGCTTCCGTCGACTGGACCGTCTGGATCGCGTTGCCGGCATAGATCGGGCGCTTGAACGTGTCGGCGGACATCACCTCGACGATCTCGGAGATCTGCGCGACGTCCAGCAGGGCGGCGACGCGGGGCATGATGTTCTTGCCCGACGAGGTGGCCGGCGCGATGATCGTGTCGTAGTCGCCGGCCAGCGATACCACGAGAGCCGCCGTCGGCTCGGCGAGGCGCTCCGCCAGTTCGGCGCTCTCGGCGAGCAGGACTTTCGTGGCGCCCTGCAGCTTGGCGGCCGCGTCGGCCGCGGGCTTGGCGCCCTGGCCGACGACCAGGATGTGGACGTCCGAGCCGATCTTGAGGGCGGCCGAGAGCGCCTTGGCCGTCTGGTCCGACAGCGTTGCATTGTCGTGTTCGGCGATGAGGAGAATTGCCATGTGTGTGTCCCTTCTTTACGCCTACAAGACGCCGGCCGATTTCAGAGCGGAAACCAGTTCGCCCACCGACTTGACCTTGATGCCCGCCTTGCGTCCGCCGGGCTCCTCGGTCTTCAGCACGGTGAGGCGAGGCTTGACGTCGGCGCCGAAATCGGCCGCCGTCTTCTCGTCGAGCGGCTTCTTCTTGGCCTTCATGATGTTGGGCAGCGAGGCATAGCGCGGCTGGTTGAGCCGCAGGTCGGTCGTCACGATGGCGGGCATCTTGAGTTCGACCGTCTGCAGGCCGCCGTCGACTTCGCGCGTCACCTTTGCGGTCGCGCCGTCGATGACGATCTTGGAGGCGAACGTGCCCTGCGCCCAGCCGAGGAGGGCGGCCAGCATCTGGCCGGTCTGGTTGGCGTCGTCGTCGATCGCCTGCTTGCCGAGGATCACCAGGCCCGGCTGTTCGGCATCCACGACGCCCTTCAGCACCTTGGCGACGCCGAGCGGCTCGACCTCGCCATCGACCTTGACCAGGATTGCGCGGTCGGCGCCCATGGCGAGTGCGGTGCGCAGTGTCTCCTGCGCCTGCTGCGGGCCGATCGACACGACGACGATCTCCTCGACCTTGCCGGCTTCCTTGAGGCGGATCGCCTCTTCGACCGCGATTTCGTCGAACGGGTTCATCGACATCTTCACGTTCGCCAGTTCGACGCCCGAGCCATCGGCCCGGACCCTGATCTTCACGTTGTAGTCGACCACCCGCTTGACGGGCACGAGAACTTTCATGTCGGTTTCACCTCTCTGATGAAATTTTGAAGCGTTCCGTAGCAGGACAATCGCCTCGGCATTTGTCGGATGGCGACACATCCTGCAGCAATTCGAAAACAAAAGCGCCGTTTCCGGCGACGGCGGGCCGCCAGAGCGAGGCGGAACCTAGTTAGAGCACCAGCGCCCGTCAATACGCCGCAAGGTCATCGAATCGGTTGAATTACTGGCGCCCCCAGCGCGGCGCAGGCTGCGCGTCGACGGGCCGAACCGCACTTTTCTGCTCCACCTCGACGGCACGCGGCGTGACCACCTCGCGGTCGAGGATCGGGACGCCGCGCCGGCGCAGGACCAGCACGAGAACGGCGCCGGCAAGGATTCCGCCGATGTGGCAGGCCCAGGAGATCTGCTCCTCGCCGCCGACCGAAAACATCAGGAACTGGAAGGCGATCCACAGGACCAGCGCGATATAGGCCGGGATGCGCAACGGGATGCGGCCGAAGGCGAGCACCCAGATTTTCACGCGGGGGTGGAGGATCAGATAGGCGGCGATGATGCCGGCGACGGCACCCGATGCGCCGATCAGCGGCGCCTGCGAGTCGGGCGCCACCATGCCATGGACGAAGGCGCCGGCAACCGCGCAGAGCAGGTAGAAGACAAGATAGCGGACATGGCCGAGCGCATCCTCGACATTGTCGCCGAAGACCCAGAGGAAGAGCATGTTGCCGCCGAGATGGAAGATGTCGCCATGCAGAAAGGCATAGGTGAGATAGGTCAGGTTTTCCGGGACGAGGACCAGTTCCGACGGCAGCTCGAAGATGTCGAAGACGACGGAGGGGACGAAGCCCAGCCCGTAGACCGTCGCGGTGGTCACGTCGTCCGGACTGAAGCCGGTGTAGAGGAACACCAGCACGTTCGCGACGATCAGGCCAAGCGTCACATATTGCAGCTTGATGTGCTTGAGACTGTTGGCGTCATGAAGCGGGATGAACATGCGACGGTGTCTCGGGAGGGGGCGGGAAAGATCAGCGGTTCTTGCCGGGAACCCATAGCACGTCGGCCTTTCCATTGTCATTGACGACCCTGGCGGCGACGAAGAGAAAGTCGGAGACGCGGTTGATGTAGCGGACGCCGTCCGGGTTGACGTGCTCGCCGGGCTGCTGCGCAAGCGCCACCATGATGCGCTCGGCGCGCCGCGTGACGGTGCGGGCCAGATGCAGCGCAGCGGCCGCGGGCGACCCGCCCGACAGGACGAAGGACCGGAGCGGCTCCAGGCCCGCGTTCAGCGCATCGATGTCCTTCTCGATGCGGACGACCTGGCTGGGGATGATGCGCAGCGCCTCGTAGCCGAGCGGCTTGTCGCTTTCGGGCGTCGCGAGGTCGGCACCGAGATCGAACAGGTCGTTCTGGATGCGGCCGAGCATGGCGTCGACGTCGGGATGCTGCGCGGCGGTGTGCAGCCGTGCGAGCCCGATGCAGGCATTGGCCTCGTCGACCGTGCCATAGGCATCGACGCGCGTGTCCGACTTCAGCACGCGCTCGCCCGTGCCGAGGCCGGTCGTCCCGTCGTCGCCGGTTCGGGTGTAGATCTTGTTCAGCTTGACCATGACCGCTCGAATGCTCCGTCGCGCCGTCAGGCGTTCTTGTTGAAATAGACAGCGAGCAGTATCAGCACCAGCGCGATGAACTGCAGGAAGACGCGGGCCTGCATCAGCTTGTTGGAGGTGTTGCCCGAGCCGCCGCGCATCATGTTGGCGAGACCGCGGATCAGCACGATGACCACGGCCACCATGACGACGACGGCGAGGATGTTGAAGACAGTGGCCATGATTGCGTCCGATGGGTTGTCGGGTCACGCCTGCGAGGCGAGCACCCGGTAGAAGAGCGAGGCGGGCAGGACGCGCTTGAGAAGAACGCCGATGCGCGCGGGCAAGGTGACAACATAGTGCGGCCGTGGCGCGCTTGACAGGAGGGCGTGGCGCAGCACCGCATGGACCGCGTCCGGCTTCAGCTTCAGCCGCGACTTCGAGCCGCCGGCGCGCAGCCGCGCAAGCTGTGCCTGGTAGGCCTGCCGGTGGACCGAGCCCTCGTGATCGATGTTCCTGAGGAACCAGGTCAGCCCGTTCGAGGCGATCCTGGATTCGATCGGGCCAGGCTCGATCAGGCTGACATGGATGCCCGAGCCCTGCAGTTCCGCGCGCAGGCACAGCATCAGGCCCTCCAGCGCATGCTTGGAGGCGACATAGGCGCCGCGCCATTTCACTGGGGTCAGGCCGAGGATCGACGAGCAGGATACGATGCGGCCGTGGCCTTGAGCCCGCATCACGGGGACGATGAGGCGCGTCAGCGCGTGCCAGCCGAAGACGTTGCATTCGAACTGCGCGCGCAGGGCTTCGACCGGCAGGTCCTCGACCGCGCCCGGCTGCGCATAGCCGCCATTGTTGTAGAGCGCGTCCAGCGTGCCGCCGGTGCGCTCCAGCACGGACCGGACGAGGGTTTCGATTGACTTCGCATCGGTATAGTCGAGATAGAAGGCTTCTATGCCATCGGCCTCGAGCGCGGCAATGTCTTCTGCCTTGCGCGCGGTGGCAAAGACGCGCCAGCCGTCCTGCTTCAGCGCGCGGGCGCACCAGGCGCCGATGCCGGAGGAAGCGCCCGTGACAATGATCGTCCGCAACTCTTTCAAGGGAAAATCGTGGCTCCGGGGTGCCTTGCCATATGGAGCCTTCCTTTCCCATATTCGCGGGCGGGAAACAATCAATCGGAGTGAACGGGAGATGGCATGCGACAGATCGTAGTCCTGCGTCGCGTGCTATGGGATGCGCTGGGCCATTTCAACTATGACGACGGCTGGGCGATGGCGAGCCATCTGGCGATCACGGCGCTGATGGCGCTGTTTCCCTTCCTCATCTTCGCAACCACGCTGGCAAGCTTTCTGGGCGCTCAGGCCTTCTCAGAAACCGCCGTGCATCTGGTGTTCGACACCTGGCCCGAGCAGATCGCCGAGCCGATATCGCGCGAAGTGGTGAACGTTCTCACGGTCCAGCGCTCGGACCTCTTGACCTACGGCGTGCTGCTCGCCGCATTCTTCGCGTCGAACGGCATCGAGGCACTCCGCACCTCGCTCAACCGGGCCTACCGCGTCGCCGAATCACGATCCGTCATCTTCCGCAGGGTGCAGAGCCTGGCCTTCGTGCTGATCGCCACGTTCGGCTTTCTCGCCATCAGCGTGCTTCTGGTCTTCGCGCCGCTGATTGCGCGCCTCGCTCAGGCCCAGTTCGAATGGCTGACGCCCTACATGGGCACGATCACGCTGTGGCGTTTCGTCATCGCATCGACGGTGATCGTGCTGGGGCTCATCGCGGTACATGTCTGGCTGCCGGCCGGCAAGCGCAAGCTGACATCCATCGTGCCGGGCATCATCTTCACGCTGGTCGCATGGCTGGTCGGATCGACGATCTTCGCCACCTATCTCGATCGCTTCGCCAATTACGTGAACACCTATGCGGGGCTCGCCTCGATCATGATCGCGATCGTGTTCCTCTACATGGTGTCGGCCATCTTCATCGTCGGCGCCGAACTCAACGCCGCGATCAGCCGCTATTTTGCGGCCCGCGCCAAGGTCGGCGCGGCCTCATAGCGCCGGGGTCTCGCCGCCGCGCGGTCCGCGCGGCGTGCTGGTGGCCAGCCCCACCCCGACGGTTGCGAGCGCCATGCCGCCGACCTGCAAGAGGGTCAGTGTCTCGCCGAAAAGCAGCCAGGCCATGATCGCAGTGACGGCGGGCACCAGATAGAACAGCGACGAGACCTTCGACATCTCACCGTCCCGGATCATCACCATCAGGAGGAAGATCGCGCCGATCGACAGCACCAGCACCAGCCAGAGCATGGCGAATACGAGTTCGCCGGAAACGGTGACGCTGCGCGTCTCGAAGGCCAGTGAACCCAGAGCCATGAGGATCGCGGCACCGACATACTGCCAGGCCGTGCCGGAGACGAGGTTGCCCGCCGAACCGAAGCGCTTCTGCAGGATCGTGCCCGCGCTCATGCCCGCGACCGAGACCAGCGAGGCCGCCAGCATCGGCCATGTCACGGCCTCGGCACCGGCGCCCAGTTTCGGCAGAAGCACGATGACGACGCCGGCAAAGCCTGCTGCCAGCCCGGCCCAGTGGCGCGGCAGGATTTCCTCGTCGAGGAACATGCCCGCGAGTACAGCGGTAATCAGGGGCTGCAGCCCGACGATCAACGCGGAGAGACCGGCCGGCAGGCCCTGGTGCACCGCCCAGAAAACGCCGCCGAGATAGACGCCGTGCATCAGGGCGCCGGCTGCCATCGCCTGCAGCTTCTCGCGGCCGCTGGAGCGGCGCGCGCCGAGAAACACGGCCAGCGCCGCCAGAATGACGAAGGCGATGCCGAAGCGTGACGCCAGGAAGGTGAAGGGCTCCGCCCAGGGCATGGCGTAGCGCGCGCCGATGAAGCCGGTGGCCCACAGGACGACGAAGGTTGGCGGAATGAGCTTCCTGATCTGCATGGCTTGGTGGGGCGGTCCCGGTTCGCGCGGTCGATAGAGGCTTGCCCTGGCTTGGACAACGCAATTTCCTTGAACCAGGGATCAACGCGGCGGCATCATTACGCGAAAGAGGCCGTACCTTCTGTCGGATCATCCGGACCGGCTGCGTCCTTGGTGCGGAAAGGGAGAGACATGGCCAAGAAAGAGATGACTAGGGTCGAGAACGCCGTCAGCCCGGGCGCCTCGCACAATGTCGACACGACCAAATACGAGGCGATGAAGAAAGCCTATCTGGCCGTGCTGCCGGACGCGGCGCCGGGGCTGACGCCCGCCGAAATACTCGTGCGCCTCACGCCGCTCCTGCCGCAAGAGATCTTTCCCGGCGGCGCCAAGGCAGGGTGGTGGGCGAAGGCCGTGCAACTCGACCTGGAGGCCAAGGGCATCGTGGCGCGGGGCAAGGGTAGCCCCGTTCGCCTGTTCAAGGCTTGACGAAATGTAAGCGGTGTGCTTACATTCTGCTCATGATCCGGTCGTTCAGGAACAAGGCGCTTGCCGATCTATTCGGAACGGGCAGGACCGCCAAGATCGACGCGCGGATGCACAGGCGCCTCTTGGTTCGGCTGGACCGTCTTGATGTTTCGGAGCGTCCGGAAGATATGAACCTGCCCGGGTTCGACTTCCACAGCCTCAGAGGCTTCAACCCGACCCGGTACACCGTTCATGTCAACGGTCCGTGGTGCATAACCTTCGAATTCGACGGCAAGGACGCCGCTCACGTCGATTTCGAGCAGTATCACTGAGCGGGGTACAAAGTGGAGACGTCATGACAGCGATCGAGCCCAAGCGTCCGACCGAGCGTTGCCCGACCCATCCCGGAGCATTGCTGAACGACATCATCCCCGCGACGGGGAAGACAAAAGTGGAGATTGCCAGTCTGCTGGGCATTTCCCGTCAGCAGCTTTACGACGTCATCCGCGAGAAGAAGCCGGTTTCGCCCTCCGTGGCTGCCCGGCTGGGCAAGATGTTCGGCGACGGCGCTGCGATCTGGCTTCGCATGCAGGCGGCGCACGATGCGTGGCACGCCGAACGGGAAACGGATGTCAGCGCAATCCCGACGCTTGTTGCAGCTTGATTACGCCAAGCCTACGCGTCGCCTGATGTCGTCCGGCGTTTCGCCGGCTTGCCTGAGCGCGGCGAGCGCGAGGTCACCCCGGCTCTTGGAGAGCTTTCGTCCGTCTTCGCCGAGGATAAGCCGATGGTGCCGGTAGCGCGGGGCCGGCAGGCCGAGCAGAGTCTGCAGCAGCCGGTGGACGGCGGTCGCGTAGAACAGGTCCTGCCCACGAATGACCGTCGAGACATTCTGCAGCGCGTCATCGACGACGACGGCGAGCGTGTAGCTTGCCGGAAACTCCTTGCGCGCGACGATCACGTCGCCCCAGGCGCGCGGGTCGATCGTGACTGTTCCGCATTCGCCGCGCGGCCCTTGCCCCTCCTCATGCCATGACGGGAGGGGGCCTGCCTTTGCAACCGCGCGTTCCATGTCGATCCGCCAGGCAAAGGTCCCGTCGCCGTCCGGTGTTCGACTCGCGGCTCGCGCCCTGGCCCTGTCCTGCGGCGGATAGTGCGGCACCCCGTCCGGATCGCGCGGCCAGGCCGCCCCGCCGGCTTCCTTGGCGGCGATCGCGGCGCGGATTTCGCTTCTGGTGAGAAAGGCCGGATAGACCAGGTCCATGTCGATGAGCCGCTCCAGAGCGGCGCGGTAGTCGTCAAAGTGCTCCGACTGGCGCCGGACCGGCTCTTCCCAGCGCAGACCGAGCCAGCCGAGGTCGCGCAGGATGCCTGCCTCGTTTTCGGGCGTGCAGCGGCCGAGGTCCGTGTCTTCGATCCGCAGCAGGAAGCGTCCGTTCGCGGCCCGTGCCGCGTCCTGGTTGAGGAGCGCCGACAGCGCGTGCCCGAGATGCAGCGCACCGGTCGGGCTCGGGGCGAAGCGGAAGATGTCCCGGGTCACGGCAGGTGCTGGAAACGGATTGGATCGGGCATGTGCGATTGCTACTGTGGCGCCTGCCGGCGGACAAGGATTGGCATGCAGAAAATCGCCTCGCTCGACGACATCGCCCGCGGGCTGGATGCGCTGTGCGCCGCAGACCCGCGCCTCGTCGCGGTGCGGTCGCAGGCTGGCGAGATTCCGTTGCGGCTGTCGGAGCCGGGCTTTTCCAGCCTGGCCTCGATCATCGTCTCGCAGCAGGTCTCGCGCGCCAGCGCCGACGCCATCTTCGGCAGGCTCACCCGGCTGGTCGATCCGCTGACGCCGCACGCGATGTATGCCGCCGACGAGGACATCTATCGCCAGGCGGGCCTGTCGCGCCCGAAGCAGAAGACGCTGATCGCCCTGTCGCGGGCGGTGCTCGACGGGCTCGACCTGACGCATCTGTGCGCAGTGCCGGCCGAAGAGGCAATGCGCCGCCTCTGCGCGGTCAGCGGGATCGGGCCATGGACGGCGGAAGTCTATCTGCTGTTTGCCGCCGGCCATCCCGACATCTTTCCCTCCCGCGACGTCGCGTTGCAGGCGGCCGTCGGGCACGGGCTGGGGCTCGGCGCGCGACCCGGCGAGAAGGCGCTGGCGGCAATCGCCGAATCATGGTCGCCCTGGCGCGGTGTCGCCGCCAGGCTGTTCTGGTCCTACTACCGCGACATGAGAGGACGCGACGCGGCGCCGATCGTCGCTGCGCCCGAAAAAGCCTGAAATTCCTCACGATTTTGTCGCCGGGTGTGACTTTGAAACCGCTTCACATCGATGTCATGTCCGGCTTACAGTATCGCCGCATGATGGGTCACTCGAGGTGGAGGTCCAGGACGTGACGGTCGCCGTGTCTCCGGATGGGCTTCCAGCGCTGGTGCTGAATGCGGACTACAGGCCGCTCAGCTATTACCCCCTGTCGCTCTGGTCCTGGCAGGACGCCATCAAGGCGGTGTTTCTCGAGCGCGTGAACATCGTCGCCGAATACGATCATTCCGTCTCGTCGGTCTCGTTCTCCATGCGCGTGCCCTCGGTCGTCAGCCTGAAGACCTATGTGAAGCCGTCGCGCCATCCCGCCTTCACGCGCTTCAACGTGTTCCTGCGCGACCGCTTCCAGTGCCAGTACTGTTCGACGCCCGAGGATCTCACCTTCGACCATGTCATCCCGCGCCATTCCGGCGGGGCGACGACCTGGGAGAATGTCGTGGCGGCCTGCTCGCCCTGCAACCTGCGCAAGGGCGGCATGATGCCCGCCCAGGCCAAGATGTGGCCGCTGCAGAAACCCTTCCAGCCGACCGTGCACGATTTGCACAACAATGGCCGCATGTTTCCGCCCAACTATCTGCATGAGAGCTGGATGGATTATCTCTATTGGGATGTCGAACTCGAACCGTGAGATCGCCCGATAACGCGGGAGGCCGGTCGTCTGGAGCGGTCTTCTGCGCTTCCGGTGCTCACGTACCCGAATGTACGCTCCGCTCCGGTTCTCGAAGACCACACCATACGACTCGGCCTGCCGCGTTCTTGGGCGATCTCGCGTCGCGCGGCGTTTCAAGGCCCTTACGCGCCCTGGCCCTCATCTTGAGTTGCGAGCCTGCACGACGCGAGTGGAGTGCAGTATTCGCGGGCGATCCTCGAAGGACGCACCAGCCATGCCGGGCGATCAACCCCTCGCCATGGCCCCGCGCAGTGCGACGGCGGCCAGAACGAGGCTGGCAATCGCGTTCCAGCCGGCCATCGACAGGCCGAGAATGCGCAGCGCCGCCTTGTCGCAGGAGGGGGGCATGACGGAATCGATCGCGTCGAGAACGCCGTTGCCGCCCGTATCCGGTGGCGCGACGACCATGCCGCAGTCGGTGGGGCCCGCCCACCAGCTCCATTCGACGCCTGAGTGATAGACGCCGAGATAGAGCCCGTAGGCCATCAGCAGCGCGCCGACCAAGAGGAGGCCGCGCGTCACAAGCGGCGGCCAGCGCAGGAAGCCCGACAGCGCGGCGAGCACCATCAGCGGGGCGCCTACGTAATAGGGGATGCGCTGTTCGTAGCAGAGCTTGCAGGGGATGTAGCCGCCGATGTGCTGGAAGGCGAGCGCGCCGCCGACCGTCGCGGCCATGGCGACGGCTAGAAAGACGGCCGTCGATGTCTGAAGGCGCGCGGTGGGTGCTGTAAGGCTGGTCATTGGCTTCTCGATACATGTGGCGGACGACAAACAGGCCGCCGTTGAGCAAGATCATGAATCAGGTGAAACGATGGTCGTCGATCTTTTCGATGACGTGAGGATGCGCTCGCCGCAGCGATGTTTGGTCGGGGCCGGGAAACGAAGCCTTCGAGAACAGGCACCGCGGCAAGCCCGCGCCTGGCATGGCGCGTCGCGGCGGGTGGCAAGGAGCGGTTTGCGGGCAGGCGCAGCATGGAGGTCCCCGTGCAACGAAACGGCTCGACCCGTGGGCCCGCGGACCCATCGGAGCGGATCGCGCGTCCGGTCGTTCGTGCCTCCTGTAGGGCCGGACACGATGCTTTGCAATTGACGACGCACCCCCTGACCGTATAGTCCGCAGCCGTCCCGGCCTTCGGCCGGTAGGCCCCTATGGCGGAATTGGTAGACGCGTCCGACTCAAAATCGGATTCCGCAAGGAGTGCTGGTTCGATTCCGGCTAGGGGCACCATCACCTTTTTCAGGTGTTGGTTTTGCTTGCCTTTTTGGAGATTTTTGCCCCACTTTTCTCAGTCGTGTTGTTCGGTGGGACAGTTTCCTCCGGCCTTTGTTCCCGCAAGAGTTTGTGGATGGCAGCGCCAGCGATGCGCCTGCGGCTGGCGCTCTTGGCGTAGTGGGTCGTCTGCGACTTCGTTGTCCAGCCGAAGATTGCCATCAGTTCTTCGTCTGTCGCGCCATTCTCGGCGGCCCGCGTCGCCCCAGCCTTGCGCAGCCCATGCATCGAACATTGTTGCAACCCAGCCTGGTCGCACCAATCGCGCATCTTGTTGCCAAGGCTGTTTACGGTAAACGGCTTACTCCACTCTGAGACCAGAAGCGTCATGTCGCCACATGGGCTGGCATCAATGGTGGCCAGCAGTTGCGCTACAATTGGGATCTCTACGACCACATTCGACGTGGCGTCAGGATCGCACAGGCTGCCCGGCTTCCAATGTCATGGAATACCGAATCGCCCGCCCACTGGGGTAGTTTAACGTCGATCCTTTGCAGCGGTCCTCTCACCGTTCGTCCTTACAATCGGGAAGGCTGCTGCCTACATCACAGTTCCAATCACCGGGGGAAATCATGCTTGGGATCAAAACAGCGTTTCTCGGGATTATGGTGGCAATCGCCGTGACTACGGCGGCAACTGGAAACGACATGTTGATCGACGACTTCAGCGGAAAACCAGCCGAACGCTGGCGTTTCCTTGCCGATACGGTGATGGGAGGGGTGTCATCTGGGCAGGTTTTGTTCAAGCAGGAAAACGGCGTGGCCTATGCCCAAATGGTTGGAGTGGTCAGTACCGAGAATAATGGCGGCTTCATTCAATTTCGCAAGGAATTCGATGCTGCACCTAGTGATCCTATCAAGGGCATCCGTCTTGTCGCCCGAGGGAACAATCAACGATACTTCGTCCATCTGCGGACATCTGGCACGGTTCTTCCGTGGCAATACTATCAGGCTGTCTTCAAAGTCACTGACGAATGGCAGGAAGTGAAACTGCCGCTGGAAGGCTTTGAGCGATCCGGAAAACTGCTGCGCAGGGTTCCAAAGGCTTCAAGTCTGGCCTCCGTAGGCATCGTTGCCTATGGGCGAGACCATCAAGCCGACATCCAAGTCCGCGAGATTGGCTTCTACTGACCGGCATTCCCCATTCAAATCACCTGCAGCATGGGAATAGCTCCTGAAGCATTCCGCCAAGCCGCTAGGCGATCTCCGGAACCCTCTTCACCAACCTCGCCATGGCGTCGTCGTTCGGGAAGATGCCGACGACGTCGGTGCGCCGCTTGATCTCGCCGTTGAGCCGCTCGATCGGATTGGTCGAATGCAGCTTCGCCCTGTGCTCCTTCGGGAAAGGTCATGTAGGCG